>Ga0208648_1000009_pt1 | contig 222013 bp, 169 predicted proteins | sample AntAceMetag02UKL_FD_184772 | JGI IMG/M metagenome (GOLD analysis project Ga0208648, IMG submission 184772) | Saline lake microbial communities from Ace Lake, Antarctica - Antarctic Ace Lake Metagenome 02UKL (SPAdes) (version 2) | ecosystem: Environmental > Aquatic > Non-marine Saline and... | reverse complement strand
AGTCACGCAAACGTCATTGGCAGTCACGCAAATGCCATCGGCAGTCACGCAAACGCCATTGGCAGTCACGCAAACGCCATCGGCAGTCACGCAAACGCCATTGGCAGTCACGCAAACGTCATTGGCAGTCACGCAAACGCCATTGGCAGTCACGCAAACGTCATCGGCAGTCACGCAAATGCCCTTATTTCGTTTTTTTGCCCTATTTTTTGCGAAAAATGCAAAAAACCCAGCAAAATTAGCCCTTTTGTCAGGTTGAGCCCCTTTGTCAGGTCGAGTTCACTACTATAAGGAGTGAGTATCGAGAACAGATATGATATAAAGACAAAAGACAAAAGCCAAAAATCAAAACATTGCCGCAAAAGCGGTAATCCAGAAGACCAGCAAACACTGGATACCCGTTTTCACGGGTATGTAAATAAATTGTATAGAGAACTAATATTACCAAACACTCCAAGTAACAAAATAAAAAAACCCTACCGAAGCAGGGTTAAAGGTTTTCACCTACGGCATATAGCCTTATTGTGATAAGATTAAAAATGGAATATTATAATCTTATTACAAAGATAATTAAAATTTTTCTATTTGCAAATTTATTATTATATTGTGCAGATAATTAAACTTATAAAAATGGCTAAAATATTAGGATTAGACCTAGGTACAAACAGTATTGGTTGGGCTGTAGTGGATGATGAAAAAGAAGAAATATTAGGTATAGGAAGTAGAATATTTCCAGAAGGTGTTAAAGCAGATACTATTGGAAAAGGTGATAAAGAAGAATCAAAGAATGCATCTCGTAGAAATAGCAGGCAACAAAGAAGACAATTTTATAGAAAACGACTTAGAAAGATAAAATTATTAAGAACATTAATTGGCTTAAATATGTGTCCATTATCTAATGATGAATTAGATGTTTGGGCTAAATGGGATAAGACCAAAGGAAAGGCAGGTAGAAAAGCTCCTAATTCAAAAGTTTATGAAGATTGGCATAGAATGAATCCTTATCTGCTAAGAGAAAAAGGATTGCAGAATGATTTAACCTTGTTTGAAATGGGACGTGTTTTGTATCATTTAATCCAGCGTAGAGGATTTTTGAGCAATAGAAAAGGAAAAGATGATGGGAAAATATACAAAGGGAAAGAAGGAATGACAGGTATTTCTGAAACTCAAAATCAAATTGCTGGTAAAACACTTGGGAGTTTCTTAAATTCGATTTATCCTAAAGAAGGAGAACCATTCAAATTAATTACTGATGAAAATGGAAATGAATTAAGAGTTAGAGCAAGATATACTTTGCGAGATATGTATGTTGATGAATTTTATCAAATTTGGAATAGACAGGAAAAAGGGTTAGGTCTAAATGCTTTAACTGCTTCAAAAACAAAAATGCGTATTCTGAATGGAAATTTAAAAAATAAAAGAAATCATAATAAAATAGAAAAACTAATAAATAAGTTTGGAGATGAAAATGTTAAGATAGAGGAGATTAAAACTGAAGAAAAGGGAAAACAATTTAAAGTTACAACTACTGAGAAAGTACTTTTAAAACTATATTTGGGTGGACAAATTGATAAAGATGACGAAGGCAATTTAAAATACAAAAGTAATGAAAGTGTGTTGTTTTGGCAAAGACCTTTACGTTCCCAAAAAGGTTTGTTAGCAAAATGCAGGTTCGAACCCGATGTGAAAAATAAAGAAGGTAAATTTTTACAAAAAGGAAAAACGCCTTGTCATTTATCACATCCTATTTATGAAGAATTTAGAGCATATCAATTTATCAATAATATTGAATATGGAAGAAAGCAAAAATTGGAAGAAAATCAAAGGCTTCAAGTATTAGAATTAATTAATTCTAAAGACAGCAATTTCAATTTTTCAGATATTCCTAAAAAGTTAAAAATGGAGTATGAAAAATGGAATTATGATAAAAATTCAAAAGTTCCAGGAAATCATACAACAAAACATTTAGCTCCTTTATTTTCAGAAGAAATTTGGGAAACAAAAAAGGAAGAAATATGGCATTGTTTTCATTTCTTTGAAGATAATGACAAGTTAATAGAAAAATTGAGAAAAGGTTTTTTATTAAAAGAAAATGATACTGAAAAAATAGAAAAAGTCAATTTAAAAGAAGGTTATTCTAATGTTTCTTTAAAAGCAATCAGAAATATTCTGCCTTATTTGCAAAAAGGACTACAAATGAGTGATGCAACCATTTTAGGTGGGGTTAGAAATGCTTTTGGAGAAAGGTGGGATTATTTTAAAGAATTTCATAATCAAATAGAAAATGATGTAATTAAGATATTAAAAGACAAAACAAATAAAGAAGGTGAAGCTATAGAGAAAATTAAAAACTATTTAGCTAGCTCAAATAATAATTTGGGATTTTCAAAGAATGATAAGAATTTTATAAAACTTTATCATCATAGTCAGGAAATTGAAGAAAAAACACTCAAAGAAAAATTAGATACAGTTGAAAATTTAAGAAATCCTATTGTTCAGCAAGGAGTAAATGAAACAAGAAGATTGGTAAATCAACTTATTAAAGACTATGGCAAATTTGATAGAATTCAAGTTGAGTTGGGGCGTGATATTAAAAATAGCAAAAAAGGTCGACAAGAACAAACTAAACGAATTTATGATAATACTGCAAAAAATGATGCAGCACGTAAGTTGTTAACTGAATATGGATTGAAACATAACAGGGATAATATTCAAAAGGTTTTGCTTTATAAAGAAATGCAGGATAAAGGTGTTGTAACTGTTTGTCCATATACCAACAAATCAATAAACATTAATGATGTTCTGGGCAGAGAAAATAAAATTCAGATAGAACATATTATTCCCAAAAGTGTTTCTTTAGACGATAGTTTTGCAAACAAAACCCTTTGCGATTCAAAGTTTAATGCTTTGAAAGGCAACCTAACTCCATATCAATTTTATTTGAAAAATAACGACTCGAATTTGTGGGGAGGAGTAAATTCATGGGAAAATATTGAACAAAGAGTTTATAGAATATTGCCATATCACAAAGCCAAACGATTTACTTCAAAAATAAAAGCACAAGATGAAGAAGTAAAAAGCAGTTTTATTGAAAGACAATTAAACGATATGCGATATATCAGTAAAAAAACGAAAGAAATAATGTCGCAAGTTTGTGAAGATGTAAGAGTTTTACCTGGTGGGCTAACATCAGAATTAAGGCATTTGTGGGGTTTAAATAATATTCTTCAGCCAATTATGGCAGTAGATATTAAGAATTTAGATATTGAAGAAGGTAAAGTAATACCACATTATATTGTAATAGATGAAAGCAATTCACCTATTTCAACAATTCCAATATACAATAAAAAGCCAAAATTAGAACCAAATGAAACAACAATAGCAGGCAAAGTAGAAAAAGGTATTTTTAGAACAATAGAAGAATATGTAAAACTAACTATAGAAACACCCGATTTACCTAATGGAGAATATTGGTTAAAACTAAAATTATCAAGCCCCAAAGAAATTGTCAGGATTTTTAAAGAAAAAACAGATTCTACAGAGAATGAAATTGTATTAAGAGGGAAAATTGAAAAAGAGAAATTTAAAAATGATGGAATAGGACTTGTTAATGCAAAAGGATTTGAAAATGGTACATATTGGGCAAAATTTACGATATCTAACAAAAAGTTTGAGTTAGCTCAAAAAGATAAACAAGTTAAAAAAACTGGAAAACAAGTATTGTTGTTTGGTGAAATAAAAGATGGTTTTTTTAAATCATTTATTTATGAATGCGAAACAAATGAAATAGATGGCAAATATTGGATTTTACTTGATATTGATGTAGAAAACACCTTGTTTGAAAAAGCAATAAATGAAAGACCACTTATATCAGATACCAAAATTATTATTGAAGGTAGTGTAAATGATGAAGGAATATTTGTTTCGGAAATTGATGCAGAACATCAATTTAAAACAAACGAAAACCAAGGAAAATATTGGGTGGTTTTTGATATTGTAAATGAGCTTACTGAGTTTAGTGCAATAGAAAACCAAAGACCAGCTTTAGAAGAAAAACAAACTTTGGTTGAAGGTAATATCTGGGTAGATAAATACACAGGAGAGATAAAATTTGACCCGAAGAAAAATCGTGATGATCACAGGCATCATGCTATTGATGCTCTGGCAATAGCTTTATCAAAGCAAAGCTACTTCCAGCAATTAAGCGTTTATAATGCACAACGTGATGCTAAAAAGAAAGGTTTATCTTTTGATAAAGAACAGTTGAATTTTCCAGAACCTTGGCAAAGTTTTCATGCTGATGCTAAAAAAGAGGCAGAAAAACTTCTTATTTCTCACAAACAAAACAGAAAAGTACTAACTGAAGTAAGAAAGAAGATTACAAAAAATGGTAAAACTTATACCAGTGTTGGGAATGCTGTTAGAGGACAATTGCATAAAGAAAATGTGTATGGAAAAAGACAAGCACCTTATGAAACTACAGAAGGTTATCATATACGAAAAAAAGTAGCTGATTTAAAAGACAACCAATTAGAAAAAATTGTCGATTTAGAGATTAAAAAAATTATTATAGATGCTCGTAAAGAAGAAGCAATAATAAAAAAACAAATTGAAGCATTAGAAAAACAAAAAAAGAAAGTAAGAACAGATGAAGAAGAAAATAATATAAATAATCAGATTAATGAATTAAGAAATAACATACAATTGCTTTATACTTTAAAAAATAACAAAGGAGGTGAAAGAGTTCCAATTAAGAAAGTTAGAATCAGAGAAGAAATGTCTAATGCACAAGCCTTAAAAGAAAAATTACATTGGGTAAACCCTCGAAACAATCATCATGTAATAATTTACAAGAATGAAAAAGGAGAATTAAAGGAATCAGTAGTTAGTTTTTGGGAAGTGGTGGAAAGACAAAAACAAGGTGAGGATACTTATCAATTACCGAAAGAAGATGGGCGTGAAATAGTAACTACTTTGCAGGAAAATGATATGTTTGTTTTAGATATGACCGATGATGAATTTGAAGATAATAAAAGCAATCTATCATATTTAACAAAATACTTATATCGTGTTCAAAAACTTTCTAAAAAACAGAAAAGTTTTGAATTCTTTTTTAGATATCATTTAGCCTCTACTCTAAATAATCAAATAGAGGGTGTTTCTGTTCAGAGTTTTAAAAAGTGGGTCGAGTTAAATCCAATAAAAGTAAAAATTTCTTCAACAGGAGTTATTACTAAAATATAGTTTAATAAAAAGTTCTTTGACGTATTGAAATATTAACTGCAATTAGTGCTTTTTTATTATTTTTATCCCTGAAAGGGATTGATAATAAAGCATAGGGCAACGCCCTGTGTTTTAATATTCTTGCCCTTTCAGGGCTTGTGCTTTGCTTTTTTTTATTTTTGATATAAATATCCCTGAAAGGGTTTGATAAGAAAATGGAATAAGATATATTGCGATACGCAACTGCATTGAAACCTTTTAAGTTGTGGTTTGATAAGAAAATGGAATAAGATATATTATTTGGTTGTTCTAAAACTTTCAGGATGGTGTTGTGGTTTGATAAGAAAATGGAATAAGATATATTCTAAAAATATATGGACATTATTTTGCAACGTTGTGGTTTGATAAGAAAATGGAATAAGATATATTGTGCGGCTTTAACTTTTACAGCAACACACAGTTGTGGTTTGATAAGAAAATGGAATAAGATATATTTGCAGATTTTAACATTACGCCGGAAATTGCGTTGTGGTTTGATAAGAAAATGGAATAAGATATATTTTAAATTGTAAGCGTATGTTATTGATGTTGTTGTGGTTTGATAAGAAAATGGAATAAGATATATTTTGTTTGGTTAATAGATAACTAGAATTTTTGTTGTGGTTTGATAAGAAAATGGAATAAGATATATTTGTACCATTAAAATTAAAACCATAATTTCCGTTGTGGTTTGATAAGAAAATGGAATAAGATATATTCAATTTCCACTACTTCAGCAAGTTTTATCTGTTGTGGTTTGATAAGAAAATGGAATAAGATATATTATAACGGCTGCAATTATCGAGGCGGCTGTCGTTGTGGTTTGATAAGAAAATGGAATAAGATATATTCGAATATCAAAACGGAAAATTTTATTGCAGTTGTGGTTTGATAAGAAAATGGAATAAGATATATTTTTGTTCAAAAAGGTTGGGGTTTATCATTAGTTGTGGTTTGATAAGAAAATGGAATAAGATATATTTGGTTTTAAAATAGGTAGGCTTACGGTTTTGTTGTGGTTTGATAAGAAAATGGAATAAGATATATTAGTATCAATACTGTATTATTGTATTATCTTGTTGTGGTTTGATAAGAAAATGGAATAAGATATATTCTCAAGAAATCATTATCAACAAAGAATGTGTTGTGGTTTGATAAGAAAATGGAATAAGATATATTTGTTTTTTAGATACAAAACCTAATCTATGGTTGTGGTTTGATAAGAAAATGGAATAAGATATATTTACTAATCGTGTACTTAGTTCTTAACTTATGTTGTGGTTTGATAAGAAAATGGAATAAGATATATTACCTCACAAGTAAATAATGTTTGGAGTGTTGTTGTGGTTTGATAAGAAAATGGAATAAGATATATTCTTATCGGCATTTATCATGTTTACAATATTGTTGTGGTTTGATAAGAAAATGGAATAAGATATATTTTTGGTATGTTTATGACTGATGCACGTGGGTTGTGGTTTGATAAGAAAATGGAATAAGATATATTCAATTACAATTATTTCAGCAAGTTTCCTTTGTTGTGGTTTGATAAGAAAATGGAATAAGATATATTTATTTTCAGTATTGCCAAGTACCCGGATATGTTGTGGTTTGATAAGAAAATGGAATAAGATATATTATAACGGCTGCAATTATCGAGGCGGCTGTTGTTGTGGTTTGATAAGAAAATGGAATAAGATATATTAGAGGGCGGACAATTACACTCACAAGGCGGGTTGTGGTTTGATAAGAAAATGGAATAAGATATATTTGAATCCATATATGTTATTGTTGCCCCTGCGTTGTGGTTTGATAAGAAAATGGAATAAGATATATTTTATTGCCTCGTTCAAATAATGTAATGTTGTTGTGGTTTGATAAGAAAATGGAATAAGATATATTTGAAAATAATTATAGTGTAGTTAAAAATTTGTTGTGGTTTGATAAGAAAATGGAATAAGATATATTTTCCTGCATCAAATGTAACCCCATCGCTTAGTTGTGGTTTGATAAGAAAATGGAATAAGATATATTAGAGAATGGGAGCAAGATAGAGACTCCGGTGTTGTGGTTTGATAAGAAAATGGAATAAGATATATTAGAAAAAGATGAAACAATCAAAGAAGCCCTGTTGTGGTTTGATAAGAAAATGGAATAAGATATATTAGTTGGTTTGTAATCTTCTAATATACATTTAAAAACAAAGAAATATATCTTATAAAAATGGCGGTAGTTGAGCATTTGTTTATGTTCTTCTGCCGTTTTTTTGTTTTAAAACAATTCTAACTGTTGCGGTGCAGGTTCAAGCGGGTTGGTATATCTGCCCCAAAAGTTAATAATTTTTCCGTATTGCTTGTCGGTAACACGCAATATACTTATTTGCCCAAGTTCAGGTATGTTCTGTTCTATTCGTTTTTGGTGTACATCGGCACTTTCGCTGCTTGCACAATGGCGTATATAAACAGAGTATTGCATCATAGTAAAACCATCTTTTAATAAATACTTTCTAAACCCAGAGGCAGCTTTACGTTCTTTTTTTGTATTGGTTGGCAAATCGAAAAAAACAAATAACCACATAATTCTGTATGCATTTAATCTTGTTTGCATTATTTAAAAGTAGGAAATAAAAGTTTTTTATGTTCGCCTGCAAAACATTTTGCCAAGGAAACTGTTGTTTGCGATAAGCCAATCATAAGAGGTCGTTTTGTTTTTTCAAAAACAACATCCCTTGTCAAAATTTTAAGAATTTCAGCTTTAATGTCGGTTGTTAAGTCAAATTCAATCTCTTTTGCCTTATCTATTCTATAAACAAGTATATCAACATAAGGGCGGTAAGGTTCCATAATATCGTCAGCCAAACAAAAGGCATTATATTTATTATGATGGTGTATGCCAAGAGTTGGTAACAAACCCGAACCAACCAAAGCTCTGGCAACAGCAGCCCGCAAAATTGCATATCCGTAATTTAAAGCATTGTTAGGGGGTAAACCATAACGTTCTCTTGTAAAATCTTTGCCAAGCAGTTCCGTCCAATAAATACGTGCAGCTTGTGCTTCTCGGTTTGTAGTATCTCCGCTTATAACATTTTTTGCAAGTTCGTTTAATTTCAAATATTGTTTTCCAAGCAATTTTAAAACCGCTGCCTGATTATTAATTTTTGCAATAATTGTTTGTCTCCACAATTGTTTTTTTAAAGGTTCGCTAGCCTTTATCTGATTACTAAACATTTCGTTTTGTAAATGATGAGTTTCCAGATTTAATAACATTGAAGAAGGATGATGTTTTGAGTCGCAAAATACAACAGCAACGTTATTTTCGGCAAGTACCTGAGCCAATTTAATTGTAAGTGTAATTTGATGGTTTTCCAATATAACAAAACCAAGATCTTCGATGGGTGCTTGTTTAACTTCGCCTGAATCTTTATTGGTAATTTGCATTTGTTTGTTTTTTACCGACAAATGATAAGGATTTCCAAAGAACAATGAACGCTTTAACATAATTTTATTTTTTTGAGGTTTAGGCAAATATACAAATTCTTTTTGAATTGTACCTGCTCGGCGTAGTTTGTAACTACATCCCCTGCTGGTGCGCGAATCCTTTCGCGTTCCTTGCCTGAGGATTTGTAATCCGTGACATGGAAAGAAGAAGAGAACTAAAGATTAAAAAAAAGTATTAAGTATAGAGTATCAAGTACAAAGTATCCCCGTACCCCCGCTGGTGCGCGAATCCTTTCGCGTTCCTTAAAATAAAACCCCTGCTGCCAGAATCCTTTCTGGTGGTTTAGAAAAAGCATTTTAAGCAATGCAAATAATACTCTGCCTGTGTGCTAATCATTTAGCATTTCTAAACACTTTTTAAAGCAAAAGCAGTAAAAAACGCCGAATTTCAATGTTTTTACAATACTAAAGCTTTGCTGTAAGTCAAAAAGTGAGAAAAACTGTTGATAAGTTTTTTTAGGCAAAAAGCCAAAAAGGGAGTTTTTGGCTATAAAAAGGGCAAAAAAGCCTATTTTTTTTAAAACCAAGCATATAACGCAAATAACATAAATTTATTGCACAATGTTGGTAAGTTGCAAACTTATTAACAAAAGTGTTTTAAGCTGTAACCATGCTATGTTTACAAGCGTTTATTATAATAGAGGCTTGTGCCTAATAAAAATACAAATTATAAACTAAAATATAACGTCATGGACAAGAGTCAGAAAAGTAAACTAAAAATGTCAAACTCGGTTAACAATGTTTTTATCACTTATCAGGAAGAAGTAGATAAAGACCCGGGATTAAAAAATGCAGTAGCAGATTTTAATAAAATAACAAATGATATAGATATTAATGGCCAAAATCAGCTTATAGATATAAGAGGTAAATCTGAGAAAAAGCAAATGCTTGAATCTTCGATTATTGATAGTACATTTGATTTGCAAAACAGAATAATGTCGTTTGCAGCATCGGTAAAAAACCCCGATTTGTATGAAAGAGCAGATAATACCAGATGGGAGTTAATTAGAATGTATGACGATGAACTGTATTTTCATACACAAACTCTTATAAAAATAGCAGAGAAATATAAAGATGAGCTTGTGCCTTTTGGAGTAGAAGAAAAAATGGTAGCAGATTATGGCAAAGAAGCCGATGGCTATATAGATTATTGTCAGATTCCGCACGATGCTATACAAATAAGAAAAAAAGCAACAGAAAATCTGTATGTATTGTTTCCAGAGCTTATGAGATTTTTAAGCCATGTGCTTGATGCCAATATGGTAAGGTACTATAAGACCAATCCCGATTTTTATAAAGATTATTTTAATGCCAGAATGTTGGTTGATGGTCCGATACACAAACTTGCAGCACTTGGTGTAATACTTGACGAAGAAACAAAACTACCATTGCAAAATACTACTATTACTTTTACATTGAAAACAAATGGGGGTGAAGTAACAGTAATAAAAACAGCAATAAGCACCGAACTTGGTAATTATCGTATAAAATCTCTTGAAGAAGGTGCATACATTGTTACTTTTGAGCATCCCAGCTACGATACTCTAACAATTGAATTATATTATTTCAAAAATCAACAACTAAGGCTTAATGTTGCTATACGGAAAACGGAGTAAGGAAGAGCCCCACCTAGCCTCCCCAAAGGGAAGGAACTTTAAAGTAATGCTTTGTACTAAATCTAAAATTAAAAAGGGAAGGAAACTTCCCTTTTTTTGTGCACTAATGCAAAGTTCGAAAAGGCTGTTACTTCGAGTATTCTCCACTACCGCAAGTTTGCAAGTTGTGGATAATAAAAAAAAGGCCACCCATTTAGGTAGCCTTTTAAATATAGTGTTAATTATTAATCTATTTCTTAATTAATTTAATTGTAGTATTATGTTCATCACTAACAAACTTAATTAAATAAATACCCTGAGCCTGATCTGAAATATCAATCTGACTTTCTGTACTTTCAAGTTTTCCATTGTAAATCTGTTTTCCTGTAATATCTGTAATTACAAAGCTATAATCTCTATCAGCAGAAATTGTATAAATACCAGTAGACGGATTAGGATATACTTGTATTAAATTTTCCAAATCATTTTTTGCTATACTACTACAAATATCAATTGTTATTGAAATAGTATCTACTGCTACACATCCATTAGTATCTGTAATCTCAACATAGAAAACATGAGTACCAAGTCCAAGTCCTGTTGAATCAACAGAAATTGTTTGTGTTGTAGAACCTTCTGACCATAAATATGTATCAAATACACCTGCATCAAGCACAAGAGTATCCCATTGACATATTATAGTATCAATTCCTAAATCAACTACAGAAGGAGTAGCTACAGTAATTGTAAAACTACAAGTTGCAGTATTTCCTACATTATCTGTTACAGTATATTCTTCAGTAGTTATACCTAATGGGAATGTAGACCCACTTCCTAAACCAAGAGTTAATACAGTAGATTGTACAGTACAGTTATCCTGTCCTACAGGAGCTAAATAGTTAACTAAAGGATCACAAACAACAGTATCGTTCTGACAAATAATTGTTGGATCAGTTACATCAGTAATTATTACATTTTGAGTTTGAGTTGATGTATTACCATTACCATCGTCATAAGTCCATGTAATTACTGTTGTTCCTTGTGCAATTATTGGGAATGTTTCAGTTGTTGTTCCATTAATAGTTCCCAAACAGTTATCTGTAGCTGTAGGTATTGTTGGTGTAACTGAACATTCATCAGTTGCATCAACTAAACTTGCAATATCAGCAACAGGTGCGGTTACGTCAGTAATTATTACATTCTGGTCTTGAGTTATTAAGTTTCCGTTACCATCTTCATAAGTCCAAGTAATTACTGTTGTACCCTGTGCTGTTATTGGGAATGTTTCAGTTGTTGTTCCATTAATAGTTCCCATACAGTTATCAGTAGCTGTTGGTATTGCTGGAGTAACAGAACATTCATCAATAATATCAGCTAAACTTGCAAGATCAGCAACTGGTGCAGTAGCATCAGAAATTGTTACATTTTGATTTTGAGTTGTTATGTTTCCGTTACCATCTTCAAAAGTCCAAACAATAGTAGTTGAAGCTAAAATTGGGAATGTTTCAGTAGTAGTAGCATTCATAGCCCCTGCACAATTATCTGTAGCAGTTGGAACAGTTGGTGTAACAGAACATGGATCTGAAAGATCTGGCAAACTAGCAAGATCTGCTACTGGTGCAATTAGATCATTAATTGTTACATTCTGATTCTGAGTTGTTATGTTACCATTTCCATCATCAAATGTCCAAACAATTGTAGTTGAACCTAAAATTGGCGATGTTTCAGTTGTTGTAGCAATCATTACACCTGCACAGTTATCTACAGCAGTAGGAGCAGCTGGTAATATTACAGAACAAGCATCAGACAAATCGGGTAATGTTGCTACATCAGGAACAGGTGCATCAATATCTTCAACAACAACAGTTGCTGTTTGTACCATCTCAGCTCCACATTTTTCGAATTTGCCATCAACCCAAGCATTTGCAATATCCATATTAGTTAATGTGCCATCGTGTCCATTTCCAGTAAGATCAGGCAATGTAGAACCACTTCCTATATCAAAATTATAATAAGATATTAGTCCTGGTTCAGAACCAGTTAGAGGAGTATTCCATGCATTACTTATTTCAGTGTCAGAACGGGCTACATCCCATATTCTTACTTCATCAATTTTTCCATTCCAGACATAACTTCCCTCATAGTCAGCTCCAATAGTTAAATTATCGCCATTTGGATCAATTCCATCAGTATCAGCAACTGTTGAAACTAAAGCACCGTTTAAGTACAATTTCAACTCTGCACCATCATATGTACCAGCAACATGATACCATTGTCCACTAGTTATTTCTGCTGAAACATTATAGTCCCAGTAATCATTTATAGCAAATCGGATTGAATTATCGTAATAGTACATGCAATAACCACCATAATACCAGTCATTTTTCATTACAACAACATCATAGCTGTTATACCCATATGTGTATATCCATGCTTCAACTGTTAAATTTGTAGGGATTAAAGATGCATCAGAAGGAATTTCAACATAATCGTCACTTACATCAAATTCTAGAGCTGTGTTTGAGCTTTGTGCATAAACATTATATGTCATGTTAGAAACTAAATTGCCAGTATTAAAGCTAATTGCAGAGCCAGTTCCTGCTATTGGTCCATCAATAATTGAGTCATTTGCATTATCACGTAGAAAATAACTTAAATCATTTTCTGTACTCCCAACATCTATAGTTGTGCTATTATTAGGACAGAGAAGTGTTTGAGCAGCAGTAACACTTTGATCAACTACATGATGTACTATAATAGTTTGTGGCTGAGAATAAGTATATCCCATTAAGTTATCATAATCCCAAGTTACCGTATATGTGCCATCTGTGTCGTAGAATGTAGGGTCTGTAGTTGTTGCTGCAAAATTACCACAATTATCATATGCTTCGGGAGCTACTAAAGTTACTTCACAAAAACTATCAATAGTATCTAAAACTGCATTAATCGGCATTGGATTAATTGTATCAATCACTGTTACTGTTGCATTACATGTAGCTGTATTTCCAGCATAGTCTGTTACAGTCATTGTTACAGAATTTGTACCAATGTTTGAACAATCAAAAGTTGATTGAGTAGCAGTTATACCACTTATCATACAATTATCTGTTGAACCATTGTTTATTAACATATCAACATTTTTAACACAAACACCTCTAATACTTCCATAATTGCCTTCGGTTACAATTGTTGGAATTCCACTACCATCTGCAGGAGCTTTAAATATAATATCCCAACTGCTTGTTGAACCATCATCAAATGTTGTCCAATATAAAGTTTGAGTTGCTTCATATAGATATAGACCATAGATACCACTTTGTCCAGTATATAATACAATTGGTGTTCCTGTGCCATCAATATTTCCCATCATTACATTTCCATTGTTTTTGTTTGACCAGTATATATAACCATTTGGCACATCAATAGCTACAGCTCTTGGACCAGCAACTCCGTCAGTTGCATCAAACAAAGTATCTAAACCAGTACCGTCATCGTTCATTGAATATATATGGTTATCATTATGTTCGTTAAAATATAGTTTTCCATTAACCTGATTATACTCAACACTTGTAGGACCACTGTTAAATCCACCTACCAATTGTATGGCAGTTCCTGAGCCATCAAGATTTGCAACATAAATACCTTCTTCACCAGCAGTATAAAAGTATCTGTTGTTTGCATAATCAATATCCAGACCATGGCGCTCGTTTCCTTCTAATGAATTTGGTAATATATATGGTGTTCCACTACCATCAGAAGGTGCGGCATATACTTCATGATAATTTCCACCGCCCCAATAAATACTGTCATTCTCAGGTACATATTTAATTACAACAGGACCTGATGTACCTGAAGCTGCTGGATTATATAATTCTGTTGCTGTAGTACCATCATAATACCATACCTGATTACTTTTTGTACCAGTAAAATACATTGCGTTTACATCAATTGAAGCAGTTCCATTTGAATCTAATGCAATTGTCAAATCCTGACAAATTGCAACAGGATCTGTTACATCATTAATAATAACATTCTGATTTTGTGTTATTGTATTACCATTACCATCATCATAAGTCCATGTTATAACTGTAGTTCCTTGAGTTGTTATTGGAAATATTTCTATTGATGTTCCATTTATAGTTCCTGCGCAAATATCTGTTGCTGTAGGAGCCGTTGGTGTAACTTCACATTCGTCTGTTAAATCTGATAATAATGCCAAATCAGCTACAGGTGCCAAGATATCTTGAAATACTCCAATAGTTGTAATATTTGCTCCTGATGTTACAAAGTTTGAAGTTGGACCATTAAGTATAAAAGTATTTAATGTTCCATTATTAGCATTTACGCTAAGTTCTGGAAGTGTTGTTAGTCCTGTGTTATCAGCACCAGCTACTCCAATATTGAAATTATAATAAGCTACAAGTCCTGCTTCATTACCAACAAGTTCTGTATTCATATAACCCTGAATTTCGCATTGAGTACGAGCAATGTTCCAAACTCTTACTTCATCTATTGATCCTCCAAATGCACTCCAACTTAAAAGGACATTGTTCATTCCAATAATCAAATCGTTAGCTACCGGGGGAGCATATGTAGGAAGTGATCCTGTAAAAATTATAACTCCATCGGCATAATAGATATAGTTACCAGCTGCGTCCATTGTACCAGCAATATGATGCCAGTTCCCATCATTTAATCCTATATCAGGAGAATATTGTGTTGTGTAATTGGTACCATATCCAAGAGACATAGCCATTGAACCATCAAGAAGTCTTAAATCCCAGCCATCATAATTTATATCATCATGGCATGCAACAGCTACATTTGTTGATGCAGCCGAACTTTTCACCCATGCTTCTGCTGTGAATTCTTGAGTTACGTAAGCTGCAATTGAAGGTGCAGTAACATAATCGTTTAAATCATCAAAATCCAGAGCATTGCCTGGTTGTGCTTCTAATGAGAAATAGGAAAATATTAAACCTATTAAAATAATAGTAACAGTTTTAGTCATAATAAATTTATTTTTAATTTAAATTATAGAAATTAAGTATTACTTACTCTAATGGATTTTTAGCTTTCTCCATTAAAATAAAGAGCACGAATGTACATTTTATAATTAAAAAAAACTTCTTCAATTGACTATTATAAAACATATCTGATGAACCAAAGTGAATTCCAGATTAATATTAAGATTATGGTCATAAAAAGAAAATTACGGTAGATATCTAAAAAGATAAAAGGATTGCTTTTCTTTTGACTTTTGCCTGCATCTGTAATTGTCTGGACAGAAAGAAAATCTGAAAATGAATAAAGATAAAAAAAAGGCCACCCTATTAAGGCAGCCTTTTAAATATAGTGTTAATTATGAATCTATTTCTTGATTAATTTAATTGTAGTATTATGTTCATCACTAACAAACTTAATTAAATAAATACCCTGAGCCTGATCTGAAATATCAATCTGACTTTCTGTACTTTCAAGTTTTCCATTGTAAATCTGTTTTCCTGTAATATCTGTAATTACAAAGCTATAATCTCTATCAGCAGAAATTGTATAAATACCAGTAGACGGATTAGGATATACTTGTATTAAATTTTCCAAATCATTTTTTGCTATACTACTACAAATATCAATTGTTATTGAAATAGTATCTACTGCTACACATCCATTAGTATCTGTAATCTCAACATAGAAAACATGAGTACCAAGTCCAAGTCCTGTTGAATCAACAGAAATTGTTTGTGTTGTAGAACCTTCTGACCATAAATATGTATCAAATACACCTGCATCAAGCACAAGAGTATCCCATTGACATATTATAGTATCAATTCCTAAATCAACTACAGAAGGAGTAGCTACAGTAATTGTAAAACTACAAGTTGCAGTATTTCCTACATTATCTGTTACAGTATATTCTTCAGTAGTTATACCTAATGGGAATGTAGACCCACTTCCTAAACCAAGAGTTAATACAGTAGATTGTACAGTACAGTTATCCTGTCCTACAGGAGCTAAATAGTTAACTAAAGGATCACAAACAACAGTATCGTTCTGACAAATAATTGTTGGATCAGTTACATCAGTAATTATTACATTTTGAGTTTGAGTTGATGTATTACCATTACCATCGTCATAAGTCCATGTAATTACTGTTGTTCCTTGTGCAATTATTGGGAATGTTTCAGTTGTTGTTCCATTAATAGTTCCCAAACAGTTATCTGTAGCTGTAGGTATTGTTGGTGTAACTGAACATTCATCAGTTGCATCAACTAAACTTGCAATATCAGCAACAGGTGCGGTTACGTCAGTAATTATTACATTCTGAGTTTGAGTTGATGTATTACCATTACCATCGTCATAAGTCCATGTTACAACTGTTGTTCCTTGAGCATTTATTGGTAAAGTAGCATCATTAGTAACTGTTACAAGACCTGCACAATTGTCAGTAGCAGTTGGATCAGTTAATGAAGTAACTTCACATTCTGCTGTTACATCTGCTAAAGTACCTAAATCAGCAACTGGGGCTGTTATATCTGTAATAACTACATTTTGAGTTTGAGTAGATGTATTACCATTACCATCATCATAAGTCCAAGTTACTACTGTTGTTCCTTGAGTATTAATTGGTAATGTAGCATCATTAGTAACCGTTACAAGACCTGCACAATTATCTGTTGCTGTTGGATCAGTTAATGAAGTAACTTCACATTCATCAATTACATCAGCTAAAGTACCTAAATCAGCAACAGGAGCTGTTACATCCGTAATAACAACATCAAAGTTACAGTTTGCTGTATTGCTTGAACCATCAGTCGCTGTTAAAACAATATTTGTTGTTCCTGTTCCTACATTTGTTCCTGGTGCTGGTATTTGTGTTATTGTTGGTGAAACAGTACAGTTATCTGTTGTTGTAGCCAATCCTGTGTAATCCAGTAAAGTAAATTGACATGATACATCAACATTTCCTACTTGATTTCCAGGACAAGTAATAGTTGGGTTTGTAACATCAGTTACCACAACATCAAAGTTACAGTTTGCTGTATTGCTTGAACCATCAGTCGCTGTTAAAACAATATTTGTTGTTCCTGTTCCTACATTTGTTCCTGGTGCTGGTACTTGTGTTATTGTTGGTGAAACAGTACAGTTATCTGTTGTTGTAGCCAATCCTGTGTAATCCGGTAAAGTAAATTGACATGATCCATCAACATTTCCTACTTGATTTCCAGGACATGTTATTGTTGGATTTATGAGATCTTGAACTGTAATTGTTACCATTTCAACACAATCAATAGGATCTGTACTTGTTGAGGTATATGTAGTTGTTGCTGTTGCTAAGAAGGGAACACCATTAATAATTCCATTATCCCATGTAATAGTTCCTCCATTAATTGAGGTAGCTGTTATAGTAACCATAGTTCCTGGACAAACCGTTGTAGATGGTGTTGTTGATATAGTTAAGTCATCACATAATTTTGTAATTACTACCTGTCCATTTCCTGAATTATATCCCTGAGTATGAACGACACTGGTAGCTAAGCCATCAGAGTAGCTGCTACCACCACCACCACCAGCCCAAGAGCCACCGCCGCCGCCATAGTAACCAGCGCCACCACCAGCGCCACCAGTTCCTGTTGCAGCATTACCTCCAATTCCAAAAGCACCTGGGGTTCCAGCAGCATAACCAGGCCACTGATTTGTAACGCCTCCAGCTACTTGTGTACCGCCTCCAGGTGTTCCTCCAGCAATTCCATTAGTATGAACATTACCATCTGCACCAATTAAATCACCTCCGTTTCCTCCAAATTCTGTATCAGTACCATTATATCCGGAACCGCCACCACCACCTGATACAAATATTCTATCAGCTAAGGTTGTTCCTCCAATTCGTATATCAGAAGCGCCACCGCCACCGCCACCATAATCGCCTGTACTACCATCTCCACCTCCATTCCATCCGCCAGTTCTTACAGGATCATCTTCTCCTTTACCTCCAACATAAATGTAAAGAGTTTGTCCAGGTATTACTGAATATTCCGCTTGAAGTCTTCCACCTAATCCTGGAGTTTGGGAATTATAGCTATAACCACCTTCTGCACCAATAACATCTACAGCTATTGAAGTTAAACCGGCAGGAACAACATAAGTTTGTTGGCCCCCTGTATAATTAAAAGTTGTTTGTCCCATAGAGACAATTGTAGTCATCCCAAGAAAAAATAAAACTAGACTTTTAAAAAAGTAATTTTTCTTCATAACATTTAATTTAATGTTTAATATACCTACTCTTTTTTGAGGATTTTCAGCTTACTCCATAAATTTTAAGGACTCAAATGTAATTTTTATCTCTCAAAAGAAAGTCACATAATAACTGTTATAAAACATATTTGATGAACCAAAGTAAATTCCAGATTAATATTAAGATTATGGTCATAAAAAAAATACTGTAGATATCTAAAGAGATAGAAGGCTTGCTTTTCTTTTGACTTTTGCCTACGTCCTCCGCTGTTGCGCGACCCCCACTGGCGCGGATTTGTAATCCGTGACAAACAATGCTAACTAATCAATCATTTCGCATGGTATTGAGATAAATTAAATAAAAAATAGTATTTTTATGGGATAAAAAAGCAAAGCTTTATTACAAACTTAGTTTATGTTAAAAATTATTGAGCAATATAAGATAATAGGCCTTATAATTATTTCAATAATAATTGGTATAATTTGGAGAGTTGAGCTAGAATATCATGGCTGGCATGGTTTGATATGGACAAGCTATTATCACTTTGCAGTACCTATTGGGCTAATATTATTTATTATTTGGGGAAACTTAATTATTAGAATTAAGCCTAGTAAAAGACTAATATTAAATATAATTGGAATAATCTTCGGATTCGGAATATTTTATTTAATAGAACTAAGCCTTACTTATACTTTTATTGGAGGTCCTTCAGCAATGTTTATGATGATGTCGATGCCAGATTGGAAGCTTAATTTAATAATATATTCAATATTCGTACTTATTCCTTTACTCTCAATAGTTCCTTTTGTTATTCTAAAATTATTTAAACAAAAAATAAGTATCTTAAAATTAGTATTGTCATTATTAATCATTATTGCATCTGTTCCGGTTTCTATATTTATATTAGAACTAAGCAATCATAAGGGTAGTTATGATATAATTCATATTATTAAGAGTGGAATAATAATACCCTTTATTGTATTTGCAATAGGATTAGTTTTTATTACAAAAAAAAGCCACAGCTCCCGCCCGATTGTATTGGGTGGTAAATAAAAAAATAGTATTTTTATGGGGTAGCTTTTTAAAGTCAAATGACAAATTTATCTGCCGATAGGCATGAAGACAAAAATCAAAAGTAAAAAATGAAACTATGAAAAAAATAATTGTACTATTTGCATTGCTTGTTACATTAATCTCTTGCGATAACATGGTTCAGACTAATTATTATCCGGATAATACTAAAGAGTCTGAAGGCAGGATTATAGAAAATAATAAAACAGGAGAATGGAATTACTGGGATAAATATGGTAATTTAACTAAAACAGAATTTTATTTTGAAACTGGCGAATTGAATCATGTAAGAGAGTTTTATATTAATGGCGAAATGAAATGCACAAAGTATTTCAAGGATGAAAAACCAACAGGAGAATGGATTTTTTGGGATGATAAAGGAGAGGTAATAGATAAGGAGTTTTACGAAAATGGAGAACTTATAAATACTGATGAATCAACTGGCATAGACCAAAATAATGAATTAATTTCTGTAGCAGACTCTGCATATATAGAATCTATTATTAAGGAATTGACAGGAATTGAGAAATTTGCAATTAAAGATAACTTCTATTTCTTATCAAGCTTATTAGAGTTTAGAGGAGATAGTATAAGATACAAGAAAGTAAAAGCTTTTTTAACGAAAAAGGAAGGATATTATCAAAGCTATCTTATAGAACAACTAGACATTGATAATGCTTATATCTCTTATGTGCCATCACAAACAGAAGGTGGACTTACTATCACCTATTGGAATCTAAAGGATGGCTCAAAACTCATAGCTACAGAAGATTGGGGATGTGGCCCGGTTTGTTCGTCATCAATAAGTTTTCAGAAATACAAAGATGAGCAATACCTTAAGCTAGATAACAAAGATATTGTACCCAATAATGCAAGCCTAGAGTACTTATTAGCTCCCAAAGATTATAATGAAATGGAAATGGACCCATTAGAATTTAAATATATATTACCCCAAGGTGGAAAGAATATCAAATTCTGCCTAGATAAAGAATGTATTGAATTAGAATGGGAAAATGAGAGATTCAAAATCAAAGAAAAGTAATTGACCCACTGTTGTGCTCTTGTATTGGGTGGTAAAGTAGTCGAAGTATATAATTAAAACAACATAAATATTATCAATCTCTCTTTTTTTTCTCATTTATTTTCTGCATATTGCACAGCAAGTCAAAAAAAACTTAAAATTTAGAAATTATGAAAATTTACCTCACAATATTTATCTTGGCTTTTGCTTTAATGTCTTCTTGTAAAAAAGACAAGCAAACAGAAAACAATGAAGAACCAATAATAGAAGAAATAGAAACAACGCCCGAATACTATATACAAGGGAAAGTAAGTGGTGTTATGCTCAAAGCAGATTATGTTTGTTCATATTCTGGGTGTGAATTTAATGCTTCAAATTATTCAAGCTTTATGCAAATAATAACAATGCAAAGAACAGTATCAGACACAGATCAAAAAGGCTGGGCTATACATATCAGAAATGTAGATTATAATAATTGGCAATTGCCAGATACATTAGACGCTTCAGATTATTCTAATCAAATACAACTTGATTTGAGTTATTATACAGGAAATCATGTAAGTGAAAACAATTATTTGATTGATGGAGTTGTATTGGGTGAGAATTCATTTCAAATGATTGTCACAAGTAAAACTGATGAAGTAGTACAAGGAACATTTTATGGAGAACTAAGAAACGGTTCAGATACAAATGATCATTTAAGTGTAACAGAAGGGAGTTTTAAAATAAAAATTATCTTGGATTAATAATGAAATTTCCTTGTTCCCGCTTTCCCCGCTCCATCTCGCTTGTATGGCGTGGTAAATAGGTGCTTTCATTAATTTGGTATTAAAATATTATAATAATCACCTTAAAGGGTGATTTTTTTGTTTAAGGCATACTCTAATTTTGTTCTTACCTTTTATAATATTTTTAAATTAAATCATAAGTAAGGGTTAATAAGGTTTTATGTGTTATATATATATAGAACCATTAAAAATTTGAAATTATGAACAGAAAAGAGATACAAAGACGATTATATCGCATACTCAGAAATATAGGAGCAAAACGCGAAGACATAAGTTTAGATGCTGATATTAAGAATGATTTAGGTTTCGATAATTTCGATTCGAAGATATATTTGTATTATTTAGAAACCAATTTCAAAATAGATTTTTTGGATAATCAACTATCTAAATTAAGTAGGATAAGAGATACGGTAAATATTCTAGAAAAATGTTTATTGCAAAATAGTGCATAATATAAGAACTCCGCTACTGCACAATCAATATCATTAAGTTAAGAGTTGAGATGCTCATTATCAGTTGCCCCAACCTGTTCCGATTTCTCGGAAACCTTTAGGTCGGTGGTTGAAGTACAAAAATTAAATGGGCTTCAGCCCACGTCCTTTTGTTTCTTACCAATTGCTGGAAGTTTATAACTCCAAGATGTTAAAGCATGTTAATAAAACCTAAAAACATTAAAGCTTAAAACAAAAAAAAACACTCAAAATAGAGTGTTTCTTTGTTGACCCACAGGGATTCGAACCCCAACCGACAGGACCAAAACCTGATGTGCTACCATTACACCATGGGTCAGTTATTCAAAAATTTTCGCATTTTTGTCCTGCAAAAGTATAAAAGTTTTCTTTTATACAAACCTTAAGTAAAAGTTTTTTTTAAAATATTTTAAATCTTTGATAACTATATTATTTTTAAAAACATTGAAATATATCAGGCTAAAAAAGAATAAAATGTTTTATATTCGCCACTTTAAAATAAATGAAAAATGAAAAATTATAAACTTATTAATAACATAGCAGGTTGGCTTATATTTTTAATTGCTACAGCTACTTATTTGCTAACAATTGAACCAACTACCAGCTTTTGGGATTGTGGCGAATTTATTGCTACGGCATACAAACTTGAAGTTGGTCATCCTCCAGGAGCACCATTATTTATGATTTTTGCAAGATTTTTCTCTCTATTTGCAGGCGATACGGCTAATGTTGCTGTTCTTATAAATGCAATGTCTGCACTGGCAAGTTCATTTACTATTCTTTTTCTTTTCTGGACAATTACACATCTTGGTAAAAAAATTGTTACCAAAACAGGTGAAATGTCATCGGGTAAGATGTTGGCTATAATGGGTAGTGGTGTAGTTGGTGCCTTGGCTTATACATTTTCCGACAGTTTTTGGTTTTCTGCAACCGAAGGCGAAGTATATGCCACATCTTCGTTATTTACAGCTATAGTTTTTTGGGCAATATTAAAATGGGAAAATGTTGCACACGAAAAATATGCAAACAGATGGATAATTCTAATTGCTTACCTTATGGGATTATCAATAGGTATTCACTTACTTAACTTATTGGCTATACCAGCTATTGTTTTTGTATATTATTTTAAGAAATATCCTGTTACAAAAAAAGGAATTATATATTCTTCTCTGATTGCTGTAATAATTTTAGGTGTAATAATGTATGGTATAATTCCGGGTATTATTGTTGTTGCAACATGGTTTGAACTTCTTTTTGTCAATTCATTTGGACTTCCATTCAATTCAGGAGTTTTTATTTACATATTATCACTAATTGGTCTAATAGTTTGGGGATTACATTATACTTCGAAAAAGAAAAAAGTAGTGATGAACACTATTATTCTTGGTTTTACGGTTATTTTAATTGGTTATTCTTCATTTACAATGATAGTTATTCGTTCATTGGCTAATCCGCCAATGGATGAAAATAATCCGGAAAATGTTTTTGCACTTCTTTCATATCTTAATAGAGAACAATATGGTGATAGACCATTAGTATCAGGACAATATTTTAATGCTCCTATAATTAATCAAACAGAAGGTAAAGCAACCTATATCCAAAAAAATGGCAAATATGTTATTTCCGACAGAAAGCCTGTGTATGAATATGATGATAAATACACAACAGTATTCCCACGTATGTGGAGTCCGCAAAAAAACCATGTTGATGCATATATGAGTTGGGGCGGAATAAAGGAAAAAAGCATGTTTGAAGTTAAGGTAGATGCCAATGGAGAAATAGTTACTAATCGTGAAGGAAATGTAGTTTATGATCGCACTAAACAAAAGAAAGCTCCCTCATTTGGTCAAAATTTAAAATTCTTTTTTACATACCAGATAGGGCATATGTATTTCAGATATTTTATGTGGAATTTTGCAGGAAGGCAAAATGATATTCAAGGGCATGGCGACATTTTAAAAGGAAATTGGATTAGTGGCATTCCTTTTATTGATGAAGCACGACTGGGACCTCAAGACAATTTGCCAAAAAGCATGACTAATGCAAAAGCAAAAAATACATATTTTCTGTTACCTTTTTTACTGGGCTTAATTGGATTGCTTTTTCAGGCAAAACATAGTTCAAGGGGGTTTATAATTGTTTTATTACTATTCTTTTTTACAGGTGTAGCAATTGTTATTTACTTAAATCAATATCCATATCAACCTCGTGAACGAGATTACGCCTATTCAGGCTCTTTTTATGCTTTTGCTATTTGGATAGGTTTGGGTGTTATGGGATTATATCATTTACTGAGCAAGAAAATACCGGCAATAATAAGTGCATCGCTTGCAACAATTGTTACTTTGTTTGCAGTTCCTGTTCTTATGGCAAATCAGAATTGGGATGACCATAGCAGGGCAAACAGATATACTGCCAGAGATTTTGCTCACAACTATCTGGAAACATGTGCGCCTAATGCAATAATATTTACAAATGGCGATAATGATACTTTCCCACTTTGGTATGCACAAGAAGTTGAAGGAATACGTACCGATGTTCGTGTTGTAAATTTAAGTCTGCTTAATACTGACTGGTATATAGACCAAATGAAACGTAAGGCTTATGAATCTGATGCTGTACCGTTTTCACTTACTCATGACCAATATCTGCAAGGCAGCAGAGATATAGTGTATTTAATGGAAGATGAAAGATTAAAAGGATATACTGATATTAAAACTATTATGGAGTTTGTTGCAAGTGATGATCCTCGTACTAAGCTTGGTACTCAGGGTGGTGATCAATTAGATTTTATTCCAACAAAAAATATAAAAGTCCCTGTTGATTCTGCTTTGGTAGTATCTAATGGTACTGTAAGAAAAGTTGATGCAGATAAGATTGTTAAATCATTAGATTGGAGAATTAACAAAAGTTATGTTCTAAAAAGTGAACTTATGATTCTTGACTTGTTGGCAACAAACAACTGGAAAAGACCTGTTTATTTTGCAATTACAGTTGGTCGAGAAAGTTATTTAAAACTTGAACCATTTTTCCAACTCGAAGGTTTAGCATATAGGCTTGTTCCGGTTAAAGAAAGATCAAGAGACGGGCAAATGGGTAGAATTGCTTCTGATATTATGTATAATAATTTGATGAACAAATTCAAATGGGGTAACATTAATGATACTACAATTTATCTTGATGAAAACAACATTAGAATGACAATGAACATAAGAAATAATTTTGCAAGATTATCCGATCAACTTATCGCCGAAGGAAAAATTGATTCAGCATTGAATGTACTTGACAAGTGTATGGAAATAATGCCACACAGGGCAGTTCCGTACAATGTATTTATTTTAGGAATTGCCGAAGGATATTATAAAGTTGGGAAAAGTTTAAGTGCTGAAAATGAAACAAAAGCATTATCAGTTGAAAAAGCTAATGAGATTATCAGAAAGCTTTACGAAATAACAGAGGATAATTTAGATTACTATTTTTCAATTCCTGAAAAATATGCAGGTGCATCAGTTGCTTCTGAAATACAGCGAGGCATGGCAGTTATGCAGGAGCTTGTTCGTATAACAGGTCAAAATGGGGAAGAAGAATTAAACAAAGAACTGGAAGAAAGATTCCAACAATTATATGTTTCATTTTCTGAATCAATGCAATAATTATGGTATGGGTTAAACCTCCCAAAATTGCATCTGTAATTTTTAAAGATGTTATATGGCAGATGCCGAAAACATCGCAAAAAGTATATTTAACTTTTGATGATGGTCCTACACCCGATGTTACTTCATGGGTAATATCTATTCTTGAAAAATATAATGCAAAAGCAACATTTTTTTGTGTTGGTAATAACGCCGACAAATACCCTGAAATTATAAAAGAAATTATAAAAGCAGGACACACTATTGGCAATCATACAAACAATCACCTTAATGGTTGGAAAACAAATAACGAAAATTACTTTAGAGATATTGAAATAGCCAATAAATTATTAGACACTAATATTTTCAGACCTCCTTATGGAAGAATAAAACCGTCTCAAATAAAATATTTAAAAAATTACTACAAAATAATTATGTGGAATGTATTAAGCGGAGATTATAATAAAAAATTATCATCCAAACAGTGCATAGATAATGTAATTAACAATATTGAAGCAGGCTCAATAGTAGTATTTCACGATTCAAGAAAATCAGAAAAGAAGTTGAAAATAATTTTGCCTGAAGTAATGGATTTTATTAATGATAAAGGGTTTGTTTGTGCAGGTCTATAATCGAAATGCCCAGTGGACTGCCTTGTAATGTTTGCTTTTATAAGCTTAAAATTCTTTTTCAAGCAATTCTTTTAATTTATTGGAAGTCAATTTAGATTGAATATTCCCTTCTTTTACAAAAGCTATATCACCGGTTTCTTCTGATACAACAATTACTATAGCATCTGTTACTTGAGTTAATCCAATTGCAGCTCTGTGCCTAAGTCCATATTTAGAAGGCAAATCTTTTCTATCAGATAAGGGCAATATACATCTCGCTGATTTTATTTTATTCCCTGTTATAACAATTGCTCCATCATGTAATGGGTTATTTTTGAAGAAAATACAATTTATTAAAATACTCGATATTTTCGCTTCTATCAAATCTCCTGCAGAAGTAATATTTATAAGATCAGATTTTTTGGTTAGAACAATTAAAGCACCTATTTTTTTTGAAGACATTTGTTTACATGCTATCGCTATTTCGTCAATATTAGTTTTAGTGTTTAATTCTCCTGACAAAAATTTATCAAACGAAAAATGTTTGTCAAATTTATATCTGGAACCAATCATAAGTAAGAATTTTCTAATTTCTTGTTGAAAAACAATTATTAATGCAATCATTCCTACTCCCATAAACTGTCCGAGAATTGTGCTTAACAGTTGCATATTCAATGCCTTAACAACGAGCCATATTAAATACACAGAAAATATTCCTATAAATATTTTTATTGCTACAGTTCCTCTTACCAACATATACACCTGATATAAAAGGAATGCAACTAATATAATATCAATTAGATCAAATATTCGTAACGAAATAAAAGCAAGTATCATTATTATACAATCAAATAAATTATCACTATTTGCAAAGTTAGATTATTAACTTGATTAATTCATAAATTTAAAAAAAAATATCTTTTATAATTCACAAGCAAGGATGCATGTGTTATATGAATAATTAGCTTTTTAGCTAAAGCAGTCTGACCGCTTTGAGCGGTCTGACGGCTAGTCAGGCTTTGTTATTTCATTCCTCGGAATGAACAGATTTGAAGAGTCTTGTTAGATACACTAGTTATTCGTTAAACAATAAATTACAACCCCTGATATCACTATTATCTAATCTTCCTAATACTTCAAATGAACCATTATTATTAATTTTTCCAATATCTTTAGTTTCAATAAATGAACAGGAGTAAATATTTGCAAGGTCAATAACATTAATACCTCCACTTTTTCCTGAATCTTTAAACATGAACGGATCATAAGCGTCTCTAATTAGTATTTTCATCCATGGTGGACAATAAAATCCCCCATTTTTCTTAGAGTATGCTTGTGATAAAAGTTCAGTCATTCCGTATTCAGAATGTATTTCTGATAATCCAAATCCTTTTTTAAGAAGTTTATGTAATTCCGTTTTAGGTATTTCTTTTCGCTTTCCTTTCATTCCTCCTGTTTCAATTATAGTAGTATAATTAAGCGGGAAATCAATTATTTTGGCAATATCAATAAGAGCATAGCTAACCCCAAACAGTATAGTTTTTTGTTTTAGTTTTTCGAGTTTTCGGAGTTTGTCAAGTAAATCATTATAGTTATGTAAATAAAATCCACTTAAATTATGTTTACTTTCATTAATGAAATTATCAATCATATAAACCAAAGATGAATTTTCTCTCTCTAAATAAGAGGGAAGTAATGCTAAAATGCAATGGTCAGTAATATCACCATAAAATAATTGAAAACTTTTCCTAAAACTTTTAATATATATACTTATATCGTTTACATAATGATAACTTGGGATAGAGCCTGTAGTACCGCTACTTGTAAAAACTTTTTCTTCTTTTTTATTTTCTGTAATAATTTTATGAGTTTTTAAAAAATCTATTGGTAAAAATGGAATTTCATTTATTGAACCTATATTTTTCACATTGATTTTTAAATGATTTACATAATCATTATATATTTTATTATTGTTATATTGATAATTAAAAATATCTAAAGCCAGTTTATCAAAACCTTGTTTTGAAACATTAAATATTTCATTGATTAAATTTTCAATCATATTTTTAAATATCATTTAATTTTGAAAAAATATCCCAAATTACTATGCCTGCACTCACTGAAATATTTAATGAGTGCTTTGTTCCAAATTGAGGTATTTCAATACACTCATCACATTTATCTACAATTTCCTGATCTACCCCTTTTACCTCATTTCCAAATATAAAAGCATATTGTTTATTAAGTTCTACACTAAAATCTGACAAAGAAGTGCTATTTTCAACTTGTTCTATTGCAACAATATTATAATTTTCTTCTTTCAATTTCTCAATAACATCTATTGTTTTTGTAAAATATTCCCAATCAACAGACTCTGTAGCTCCTAAAGCTGTTTTATGAATATCTTTATGCGGAGGTTTTGCTGTAATTCCACATAAATAAATTTTCTTGATTAGAAATGCGTCAGAAGTTCTAAATATTGAACCAATATTATTAAGACTTCTAATATTATCAAGTACAATAATTATTGGCTTTTTATCAGATTTTTTAAATTCTTCTACTGTTTTACGCTCTAATTCGGAATTTGCAAGTTTTCTCATTTAATATTAATTTGTTATATTACTGCAATATACAATAAAAATAATAAGTTTGTACAGTTTATAAAAAACCACTAATTTAGAATATCTATTTAAATGTAAAAATATTGAAAATTTTTTAGAGATGAACATTCATGAGTATCAAGCTAAATCTATTTTAAAAGAATTTGGAGTTGCAGTCCCTTATGGCATTGTAATAGAGGATGGTAGCGAGGCGGAAGAAACTGCAAAAAAAATTGAAAAAGAAACAGGTTTAAGCACTTGGGCAGTAAAAGCTCAAATTCACGCAGGAGGAAGAGGTAAAGGCGGAGGTGTAAAAATTGCTAAATCTGTAGAAGAGGTAAAACAATATGCTAATGACATTATTGGTATGCAATTAGTAACGCATCAAACCGGACAGGATGGAAAAAAAGTAAGCAAAGTATTGATAGAACAGAGCATTTATTATCCCGGTCCCGCAGAGATACAGGAATATTATATGAGTGTTTTATTAAATCGCCAAACAGGTAAGAATATTATTATGTATTCTACTGAGGGTGGAATGGATATTGAAGAGGTTGCAGAGAAAACACCGCATTTAATTTATAAAGAAGAGATTGAGCCTTCAGTAGGTGTTCAAGCATTTCAAGCAAGAAAAATTGCTTTTAACCTTGGATTATCAGGCAAAGCATTTAAAGAAATGACAAGATTTATTATTGCATTATATAAAGCGTATGAAAATTGTGATGCGTCAATGTTTGAAATAAATCCTGTTTTTAAAACTTCTGATGATAAAATATTTGCAGCTGATGCAAAAGTTGATATTGACGATAATGCCTTATATAGACGCCCTAAATATGCGGAGATGAGAGATATTACAGAGGAAGATCCGGCAGAAGTTGAAGCAGGAAAGTACAATCTTAACTTTGTTAAATTAGATGGAAATGTTGGATGCATGGTAAATGGTGCCGGTTTAGCTATGGCAACAATGGATATTATTAAATTATCGGGAGGAGATCCTGCAAACTTTTTAGATGTTGGGGGAGGGGCGAGTGCAGAAACTGTTGAAGCCGGTTTTAGAATTATTTTAAAAGACCCAAATGTTAAAGCAATTTTATTAAATATTTTTGGAGGGATTGTGAGATGTGATCGTGTTGCACAAGGTGTTGTAGATGCTTATAACAAAATTGGGGATATTGATATTCCTGTAATTGTTCGTTTACAAGGCACAAATGCTAAAGAAGGAAAACTGCTTATCGATAATTCCGGTTTAGAAGTTTTTTCTGCAACTACATTACAGGAAGCTGCTGATATTGTTAAAAAAGTGTTAAATTAATTATAATATTAAAAGAATTTCTAATGGCATAATTATTGAAAGTCTAATTAAAATTCTTTAATGTATATAAGAATCTTCATATTAACATTATTCATTATTATTTGTCAACAATTTTCTGTTGCCCAAACATCTCTTGGTGAAGGGGAAGGTTATTTAGTTAATGCAAAAGTTGTTGATGGAGACACATTGCCACATATTAGCCTTAGACAGGTAATTATAATTCCTCCCAGAACTTTTAAAAAAGAAAGAGACAGAAGGCGATATCGTAAGCTTATTCGTAATTTAAAGAAAACTTTGCCTTATTCACGAATGGCAGGAGAAGTATTTAGAGAAATAAATGATGAGTTACCTAAAATAAGTAGTGATAGAGCAAGAAAAAAATATGTAAGTAAGATGGATAAAAAACTGAAAAAGCAGTTTGAAGGCGAATTACGCAACTTAACTATAAGTCAGGGAAGATTATTAATAAAGCTTATTGACAGAGAAACCGATAATACAACATTTCAGGTTATTAAACAATTAAAAGGTTCTTTTTCAGCATTTATGTGGCAATCTGTAGCTCGTATTTTTGGTTCAAATTTAAAATCAGAATATGATGCTGCATTTGAAGACAAATATATTGAAGAAATAATAATACAGATAGATAACGGACAATTGTAAATACTCTAATTACTAGCTCATTTCACTACTATTATAAATATTTTAACAATTTTTGCATTTTATTTATTTCAAATTATTAATTTTGTATCCCGTTTGAAAAAACAGGAAGCTAAATACTCAGCTTTGGAGAGGTGGGTGAGTGGCTGAAACCACATGTTTGCTAAACATGCGTACTGGGAAACTGGTACCGGGGGTTCGAATCCCCCTCTCTCCGCAACATAAAACCTCTTGATTTTTCAAGAGGTTTTATATTTTCAATCCAAACGATGAAAATTTGTTTCTGAAAAATGAATGCTTATTTGAGAGAAATAGGAAATTTTGCATTAAAATGAAAATAAATTCGTTCAATTACGGTTATTGACTACTTTTGCAGGCTGTTTAAAAATATATATTATGAATATAAGGAATATTGCAATTATTGCTCATGTTGATCATGGAAAAACAACTATGGTTGATAGAATCCTACATCAGGTTAAATTATTTAGGGAGAACCAAGAGGTAGGGGATTTAATTCTTGATTCAAATGATTTGGAGCGTGAAAGAGGAATAACTATTTTAGCTAAGAATGTATCAGTAAGATATAAAGGAACGAAAATAAATATCATTGATACTCCCGGTCACTCAGATTTTGGGGGAGAAGTAGAACGTGTTTTAAATATGGCCGACGGAGTGTTATTGCTTGTTGATGCTTTTGAAGGGCCCATGCCGCAAACACGATTTGTTTTGCAAAAAGCACTAGAGCTTGGTTTAAAACCAATAATTGTTATTAATAAAGTAGATAAACCAAACTGTAATCCTGAAGATGTAAATGAGCGTGTTTTTGAATTGATGTTTTCTTTGGATGCAACAGAAGAACAACTGAATTACCCTACTGTTTATGGTTCTTCAAAACAAGGATGGATGGGAGAAGACTGGAAAACACCTGAAAATGATGTTACATATTTGTTAGATACTATTATCGATTATTTTGATCCACCAAAAGAAAATATCGGAACTTTACAATTACAGATTAGCTCTTTAGATTATTCGTCATATACAGGGAGAATTGCCGTGGGAAGAGTACATAGAGGTAGTATTAAAATGGGTAATCAAGTTTCTATTGTTCAGAGAAATGGTCTAATAAATAAATCGATAGTCAAAGAACTTTATCTTTTTGAAGGACTAGGAAAAGAAAAAACTAAAAACGAAGTTAAATCAGGTGAAATAGTTGCGATTGTGGGACTTGAGGATTTTGATATTGGAGATACTGTTGCTGATGCCGAACATCCGGAAGCTTTAAAACCAATCTCTGTAGATGAGCCTACCATGAGTATGCTTTTTACAATTAATAATTCTCCATTTTTTGGCAAGGACGGTAAATATATTACTTCAAGACATTTAAGAGATAGATTGTATCAGGAAACTGAAAAGAATTTGGCATTAAGAGTTGAAGACACAGATTCTCCCGATAAATTATTGGTTTATGGTAGAGGGATTCTTCACCTATCTGTTTTAATAGAAACAATGAGGAGAGAAGGGTATGAGATGCAACTGGGACAACCACAGGTGGTTATTAAAGAAGTAGATGGATTTAACCATGAGCCTATAGAACTATTAAATGTTAATGTTTCTGAAGAGTTTTCGGGAAAAGTAATAGAAATTGTTACCAAACGAAAAGGAGACATTCTTAATATCGAAATTAAAAATGAAAGAGTAAATCTGGAATTTAAAATACCCGCAAGAGGCTTAATTGGACTTACCAATCCAATATTAACAGCAACCGAAGGAGAAGCAGTAGTTTCACATAGATTTAAATCTTATGAGCCGTGGAAAGGAGAGATAGAAGGTAAAAGAAATGGTGCATTAATAGCTATGGAAACAGGAATGTCTATTGCTTATTCATTAGATAAATTGCAGGACAGAGGTAAGTTTTTTATTAACCATAATGAAGAAATATATGCAGGTCAGGTGATAGGAGAAAACACCAGATATGACGATATGATAATAAATGTAACCAAAGCTAAAAAGCAATCTAATGTTCGGGCTTCGGGTACTGATGAAAAATTGTCAATAGCTCCGGCAATAAAATTTTCACTGGAAGAAGCAATGGAATATATTGGCGAAGATGAATATGTTGAAGTAACGCCCAAAATAATTCGCTTAAGAAAAATATTTCTTAATGAGCATGATAGGAAGAAGAAAAAGAAAATAGAAAGATAATGCAATTTGTTAATTTGACAAAGTCAAACTAAAAAACTAAAAATGAAAAAAACATTATTAAAATTTCCGATTGCTATAATACTAATAGCTATTTATTCTTGTTCTGATAGTAATAAGGCATCGAATGATGCTATAATTGATGAGGTAGATCTTGTTGCAGATACAATTATTGAGATTGAAGAAAAAACAGATAATGCTAAAAATGAAGATCTTGATGCTATTGTTTCATTATTTAATTTTGCCGAAGAACTTCCTTTTGATTTAGATACTATTTACATTGCAGATATTATAAATTCAACAAAAAATTACGAAGCACTAAATACAGAACAGGTAAAATATCTTGCTGCGAATTTAATGGAAGAAGGTCCTTCTGAATTTGCTATATGGGATTTAGAAGGATTTTATAAAATGGATTCTATAAAAAGCAATGGAAAATACGATGAATATATGGAAAATATAGATCTTGGAATGTTACAAACGTGTGAAATTCACGCAATATGGAATATCCCTTATAAATCTGGTAACATTTTAATCTGGAGATATACTTATGCAACTATGGATGCTTGCCCATATGCCTCAGGTACTAAATTTTTCATGACTGTTACAGATGGTGAAAACATAGGTTCCACAGCAGTTTTAGCAGTAGAAATGAGTGGTGGTGATCCTCCTTCTTTTATGAGTGAAAGTACTTATGGAAAAATTTCTGCAGATGGAAAAATTACAGTAATGTTTAAAGAAATTTTCGGAGAACATGATGGTGGAGATGCAATTAGCGAAGAAACTAAAGAAAAAACATATAAATTTAATATTCTTGAAAAAGGGGAAATAAAATTTATTAAAGTTCTCTAAAATATACGAATTATTAAATAGGCTTAATTATATTATTCTGATGATGGTATTGAAAATATAAATTTACTTCCTTTATTTTCTTTACTTTCAACCCATATTTTTCCATTGTTTTGTTCAATGATTTGCCATACCAAAGACAAACCTAATCCTGTACCTTCAATTTTTTTAGATTTTGCATTACTTCCTCTATAAAAATCATCAAAGATATTATTTATTTCATTTTCAGGGATTCCAATACCGTTATCTTCTATAGTAATTTCAGCATATTGTTGCATGTTTTTGGCATATACTGTTATTATACCATCTTTTGGTGTATATTTTATTGAATTTAAAATTAGGTTGGAAATTCCTTCAGTAATTGAAAATTTGTTTCCATATCCTTTAACATTATTATTTAATGATAGAATTATTTCTATATTTTTATCGTTAGCATTTTGACCTATAGTTTCTATTACATTATCTATGATATCGTTGAATATAAAATTTTCTTTTTCTGTTTTGTTATTCAGTCGCATGTTTGTAACTCTAAGTAAGTCGGTTACGAAATTGGTTAATTTAAAAGTTCTGTTATAAGCAATACTTACGAATTTCTTTTGTTTTTCGTCTAATGGACCAGCAATGTTTTTATGTAATACAGATAAATTTGTTTGTATTGCAGCTAAATGACCTTTTATGTCATGCGTTACACGTAATACATATTCATCCTTTATACAATCTTTTCTTTCCAGTTCTGAATTTGCTCTTTCAAGTTTTTTATTAGTATTATATAATAATTTTTCATGTTTTTTTAGTTTTAATGCAATATCGCTTACAAGATAAACTAATGCAAAAGATGTTATTGTGAAAATTAACAAAATTGATAAAAAGAATTTAATGTTTAATGTTGAATAATCAAATAAACCAATTGTGTGATATGGTATAATGTTATAATATTCCAATATTGCTAATGTAACAAGTAATATTACTTCAATAAAAGCTATTAGATAACTTATTTTCCTAGATAATAGTATGCTTGCCAGCACTATATGAAATGTATAAAATAATAATAAAGGTGTTACAAAGCCACCTAAAAAATGAATTAAAATTGTAAGAAGGAAAAGATCTATTACAATTTGATAGAAAATTATTTTATGTATGTAGGGTATTAAATTATTTTTTTGTGATGATATACCTCTTTTAAGTAATAAGAGAAAAATTAGGTTATGTACAACCAGACTTCCTAAAACTAATAAAAGACCAAAGAATAGAACATCAAATTTAAGAATGTAAGATAATACAATAGCTATTGCAAGTCCACCAATTGTTATCCATCTTAATTTGATGAGCCAGTAATTTCGTTTTACTGTTCTTTGATCCTGAATTATCAGTTTCATTTAATTTTATTTGTTAATAAATCTTGATACTTCTGAAATTAAAAATTCAGAATCAACAGGTTTGCTTAAAAAGCCATCAACTGGGAGAAAAATAGAACCACCTTCTTCTGAAAGATAATCTACACCTGTAGACCCATCTGTAATATTTCTGCACAGAAGAACTTTATTGTCCTTAAAATTAGAATCTTTTCTCATTTCCCTGATCATAGAAGCAATTGTATTATTTGATGCCATTACTTCGATTCCAGTTTGCATTAAAACAGGAATATCTTTATAATCCGGATTTTCTCTTAGTTCAAGATTCATTTCAAAGCCTTCCTGGCTAGTTGTCATGCGAACATCAAGAATTATTAGATCTGGTCTGTTTGACTTTATTTGATCTATTCCTTCAATTTTGTTTACTGCACTGAAAACTTCATAATCTTGTGATTCAAGGATTGCTTTTGTTCCTTCTATTAAATCAAGATCATCATCAACTATTAAAATTTTTGCTTTTGCCATAATATTTTTTTTAATTTATTTTATAACAAAATTACACAATAAACATGATTCATGTCAAGAGAATAAGGACGATATGAATCTGAAGAGAAACGGAATAAATCGGCGAAATATATAACTATATCGTTATAATATGCTTAGCCGAAATCTCTAATCTGCTCCAATTTGCTTATATCTAACACCTTAATGTGTTTCCCGTCAAATTTAATTATTCCATTATCATTAAAGTCTTTTAATATACGACCGGCATTATCTTTTGTAATTCCGTTTAAATCAGCAATTTCATTTCTAGATGCTATAATATAATCTATTTTATCATTGAAAATTTCATTTTTCAAATAAAGAATTGAATATGCCACTCTTCCCGGTGATTGTTTTTGTGTTAGGTATAAAAGTTTTGAATGTAAATTTGATTTTTCCAAACTTAAAAGACGCATGATTTTATTTGCGAATACATTATTACTATTAATAAATTCAACAATTAGTTCATAATCTATAAAACAAACGGTACACTCTTCAACAGCAGAAACAGAAAAAGAATAAATTGTATTAGTAAATAATCCTGAAATACCAATGCAATCTGTTGTTTTCCCATATTTTGTAATTAAATTTTTCCCTTCTTTTCCCTCAACAAAAATTTTCACATATCCGGAAAGTACAATCATTGTCTGATACGCTTTGGTATTTTGCTTAATAATTGTTTCATCTGGTTTGTATTTTATTATTAAACTACTATTTGAGATTTTATTTAGATTTTCTTGGCTTAAAACACTAAAGAGTTGTGTTTCATTAATTCGATTATGGCAGGATATTTTTTTTGGTATGTGTATCATTTTTCATGAAAATATTTTTAAAAATATTGAAAAAAATGATAAAAACCAAATAAATAAACAACTAATTTTCAAATAATTTGACTCAATAATGTATGCAAATTGATAGAAATCAATCAATTTGTTTGAGAGCTATTTGTGTTTATTTCTTTTTTGCAGCCGCCTTTATAACATTTGAAAAATATATTGCAAATGGTCTGTATGCCAAGTGAGACCATTTTGAAAATGGCACCTCAATCATAAGCATTGGGAAAAGCACCATTAAATGGAATACATAAATATAGTACGTAGGATATACCATTCCGTATATTCTGAAAATATGTACAAGTATTCCTGTTATTGTTGTTAAAAAAAGTAAAACCAAGAATGTCCAATCTGTTACATGTGAATGTTTGCTTTTTTCAGAACTCTTTTTAATTCTTGTAACGAAAAAGTAGACAATTCCTATTGTTAATCCTATTGTGCAGTAATATCCTAAAAGTCTTTGAGGGTGCCACCATTCGTAAATTTCCTCTGTTTGAAACCAACCAAGAAATACAACAATCATTATAAGCATTAATGAGTAACTTGACATTAAAATCCAATGAATAACCCAATATGTATTAAGTTTAGGTTTTGTATCCTTTATTTCAGTATCACATTTTGAAAATTCTTTTTGAGTAGCAAAATGTAATATTAATTTCCAAAATTCAGTAAAATAAAGTTTAAAAGGTACTTTTACGCTTTTATTTCTGACAATAATTTTTAAAAACATATTAAAAACATTTGTTAAAAGGAAAAAGGCAAGAAATCCACCCATAATCCAATCTCCAATTTCAATAGTTTTCCATGGAGCAAATGTATTAAGTTTAACGCCTCCATCAGCAGTTAATTCCGTTGTCATAGGACCATGATAAAAAATAAAAAGAACTAAGATAATAGCAGCAAGAAATATAATTGTTCCAAATTCCCAAATTTTTGATGTATAAAGCTTATGTCCCAAGCCAGTCCAATCATATTTTGCAGTTAAATATCGTCTTAATGTCATCATTAATTCGCCTGGGTCAGTTTTTTGAGGACAAGTTTCGCTACATTCTCCACAATAATAACATAGCCATGGTGTGAGTGAAGTTTGTATTTCGTTTTCTAATCCTAAAACACTTAATCGAACCATTTCTCTTGGAAATGAATTATCTTCTGTTGAAAGAGAACAAACTGCTGTGCAATTTCCACAATTATAACAAGTATTAAGATCTTGAACTCCGTATTCTTTTAAATCTATTGCAAAATCAGGATTTATTGTTGCCATCTTATTTATTTTTTCTTTAATTCGTAATAATAAAACTCATCATTATCATCTATTTCACTAGCTACTATGCTTCCATATTTAATTAATGTCATTAGATGATAAGTAATAACATCAATATCTGAATTGACATCTTTAGCTATTTCAGGAATTGTTTTCTGTCCGGATTCAAGCGATTTTAAAATTTCTCTTTTTAATTTATTAAAAGCTTTAATAATTTCCTTAACGTGAGGCGAAGCTTTCCTTTTTTCTTTTATAATATCTATGGTTTTGCTCATAATATTTTTATTTTATTTGACAATTTTTAGGACATTAATGCATCAATCATTCCTTCAATCTCAACATCCGTATAACCAGTTAATTGAATTGAATTTGAAGGACAAACCGGCAGACACATACCACATCCCTTACAATTTGCTTCAATTACTTCTGCAACTGCCTTTCCTTCACGTTCTATTTTAACTATTGCATTGTATGGGCAAACATCTGTGCATTTGTCGCACCAGGAACAAGTTGATTTATCAATTTTTGCCAATGTTGGTTCAAGTTCAATTTCTCCTTTACTAATTAAGGAATTCGCTATTGCTGCTGCTGATAAAGATGATTTGACCGATTCTGTTATATTTAAAGGAGCTTGACAAGCACCAGAAATAAGTACACCATCAATAACTGTTTCAACAGGTCTTAGTTTTGGATGAATTTCATTATAGAATTTATCTCTGCCTATTGGCACTTTAAGGATGTTTTCAATTTTGCTGTTTTCACGTGGTATCATGCCTGTAACAAGTACTACAAGATCAGCAATAACTTCAAGTTCTTTATCTGCAGTTAAAAAGTCATTTACTTTAACAGATGTTTTACCATTATTGTTTGTTATTTCCGGTGGAGTATCTTCAAATTGCAGGTATATATCTCCTTGTTTATTTGACTTGTTATATAGTATTTCTTGTTTGCCATAAGTTCGAATACCCCGATGAAAATGGAAATTATTGATATGCTTGTATTTTTCTTTTACAGATATTGCAGCATGAACAGCAGCAGTACAACAAAAACGAGAGCAATACTGATTTTCTCCATCATACTGGCGACTACCTACACAATATATATAAGCAATATTCTTTATTTTTTTATTATTGAAAGTCAGTTCCGTTTCATTTAATTCAACTAATCGCTTAAATTGTTGTAGGGTAACAATATTGTCAATTACCTTATATCCAAATTCTCCATTTTTTGGCTCATATGATTCAGCGCCCGTAGTTAATAATATGGCTCCAACATTTATTTCAATTTCTTTTACCTTTTGGTCAAGATCTATTTCCTTAATAATTTTCACACATTCGCCGCACTTGTTGCATTCATCGTCATTTATAGCCGGCATTTCAGGATATTGCCCAATATGGTTTTTGAAAATGGCTTTTCGTTTAGAGTAATTATAATTAAATTTATCTTCTACCTCAATAGGGCAAATTTTTATTGCTTCATTGACTAATTTTTCATCTAATTGGGAATCAGAATTTATAAATCTCGGTTTAATGCTAATTTTTGTATTGAAGTTCCCAACGCTACCTGACTTTGATGTCATTTCAGCACCGGTATATAGTTTTATATTTTCATTTTCTACAATTTGTTTATATAGTCTCGAAATAACTTCTTCTGATGTTTCATCTGTAGTAAACAATTTATTCCATTGTGAAATTCTTCCACCAACAAAGTGTTCTTTTTCAATTAGTGTAACTTCAGTTCCCATTTTTGCAAGCTCTATAGAAGCACGCATCCCTGATACTCCTGCTCCAATAACAATTATAGAGTTTATAGATTCTATTTTAATTGTATTTAATGCTACAGAATGTCTTGCTTTTTCTATTCCTGCTTTTACTAATTGAATCGCTTTTTCAGTGGCTTTCTTAGGATTGTCAGAATGAGCCCATGAGCATTGTTCTCTAAGATTAACCTGAACATATTCATATTGATTTAAACCCGCCCTCATTGCTACATTTCTGAAAGTAAATAAATGAAGCTTTGGAGAACAAGATGCTACAACTATTGCATCTAATTCATTATTTTTTATATCCTCAATTATTTCTTTTTGAGTTGAATCAGCACATGCGAACATTGTTGTTTTTGCAAGAAAAACACCTTCTATTTTTTCCGATATTTCTTTTACCTCTTCAACATTAACATAATCAGAGATATTTGAACCACATTGACAAATATATACACCTATTTTTTGTTTCATTTTACACCTCCTTTTAAATAACCTGCGGCTTCAGCTGATGCTGCTCCTGCAGATAATATTGAATCAGGAATATCCATTGGACCTGATGATGTTCCTGCCACGAATACACCATTAATACTTGTTTTTGTAGGACTAATTAATTCATCAACTTGTTTTACATAAGAATAATTATCTTTTTCTAACGATGTATTCTTGAACATATTAGTATAATCAGTATTAGGAAGAATACCTACTGATAATACAACTAAATCATGTTCAGCTTCTTTCAATTTCCCGGATTCAATATCTTCATATCTGACAATCAAATCACCGTTTTCTTTTTCTTTAATTAACCCGATTTTTCCTTTAACAAATTCAACTCCCATTCCTTCGCCTTGTTTAAAGAATTCATCAAACCCTTTCCCAAAAGCCCTTATATCAATATAATATATTGTTACATCTGCCATTGGTAGAGCTCCCATAATTAATTGAGCTTGTTTTATGGAATACATACAGCAAACTTGTGAGCAAATCGGATTTCCGACTGATTCATCACGAGAACCTGTACATAATACATAAGCTATATTATCAGGCATTTTCCCGTCTTTAGGGCGGAGTACATTATTATATGGTCTTGTAGGAACAAGTTGTCTTTCCATTTGCATAGATGTAACAACATTTTTATGTTCTCCATATCCGTATCTTGGTATAAGTGTAGGATCGAAAAGCTCAAATCCTGTTGCTACAATTACAGATTTTATTTTAATTGTACTTCTTTTTTCTTCTTGTGAAAAATCAACTGCATCAGCAGGGCAAACTTTTTCGCATAATCCACAAAGACTGCAATTTTCAATATCAATAGCTGCTATACGCGGGTTAGCAATGCTAAAAGGGATATAAATAGCTTTTCGACCTACTAAATCCCATTGATACTGGTCTTTTACAACTACAGGACATTTTTCTTCACAAATCTGACAACCTGTACATGCATCGGTAACATACCTTGGTTTTTCAACAAGTGTACATGAAAAATCGTTTTCATTGTGTTTTTCAATATCATCAATTTCACTATATGTAAATATTGTGATATTTGGATGTCTAGCAGTTTCTGATACTTTTGGTGTTGTGATACAAGCAGCACAATCAAGTGTAGGGAATACTTTGCTAAGATGAATCATTTTTCCACCAATAGAAAGGTCTTTCTCTACTAAAATCACTTTATATCCCTGATTTGCGAGATTTAATGCTGATTCCATACCTGCAATACCACTGCCTATAACAAGAACATCAAATTCTTGGAGTTTTGACTCGTTATTTAACATATTAATTTTTATTAATTTTTTTAGTCCTTTGGCTCTGATAATGCCTGAACAAAATTTTTCATGTGTTTAACAAAAGGATCGGAACAAACTGAGCATATTGCAGCCATTTTAAGCTTTGCAGGATCAAGATTTTTTTCTTTCATTAAATTATGAGTTGTTGTTACAATCTCTCCTGTATTTTTTGTACAAGTTTCACTATATGAACAATCTGTCCCATCTGCTGCTATAAATACTCCATCAAATCCTTTTTCAAAAGCATGTAATATCCATTTTGGCTTAATACAACTAGAACAAGGAACATTAATAGTATAAACAGTAGGAGGATAGTGTTTTTTCAGAAGTCCAGCTAAGTCAATAGCTGGATCTGAAATTTTTTCTGTAGAAAATACAAGAATTTTAGGAGCTTTACTTTTTTCCTCCATAATATACTATCCTTTTTTTAAATAAATTTTAAAGAAACCTGATTCTTCAACTGTTCCAAGATAATCATGTCCTTTTTTACCTGCCCATTTAGGGATATCTTTTTTTGTGCCTTCATCAGCAGATAGAATTTCCATAATATCTCCGGAATTAATTGTTCCAATAGCTTTTTTTGCTTCCAATAAAGGACCAGGACAAGCCGTACCTCTTGCATCAACAGATTTTTCTACTGTTAGTGCTTGTAATTCTTCTTGTGTCATAATTATAAAGTTTTAATTAAATAAATAAATGTATATCTGCTTCCTCAGCTGCAGTAATATATTCGCTAATACCTACAATATCGTCTGATATATCAATAAAATCCTCAAGAGTTTCACCTCCCCAAATTTTTCCTGCAAGTCCGCAAATATGAAATTTTGCATTAGTAATTTCTTTTACTTCTTTAAAAAAATCTTGCCATTCTTTAACATTTAAATTTTTCAAAGAATCAATAAATTCTTCTCTTAAATGAGAATTTTCAGATAATTTTATTTCATCTTTGTTTGAAGCAATTTCTTTTTTAAAAGCACGTGCTGCCTGTAATAAAATATAAACATCAATATCCATATCATCTGCAGCAGCACCACTAAGGATTACGCCTGCAGCTGTTAACTTATCCAAACTGCCGGAGAATAAAGCTAAACACAATTTTTTGTTTTCCATACTTATAATATTTCGTATTTGAAATTAATTAAAATAAGCACAAAGATTTATTTTTTTTAATTTATAAACTATAAAATTGATAATTTATAAGGCACTTTTTTAGTATAAAATCTACATCTAAAAATATGATTTAAATCATAGAATTTGTTCAACATGTAGATTGTCAATACTATTATTTTTTTAAATTAAAGTGATATATGCAAATCTGCTTCTTGAGCAGAATCAAGATATTGACCAATGCCACAAAAATCATCAACAAGATCAATAAAATCTTCTTTTTTTTCTCCCCCCCAAAGTTTACCGGCTAAGCTGCATATATAAACTTTTATTTCTGTAAACTCTTTTGCTTGTTCAATGAACTCGATCCATGATGGAGTTGAACATTTTTCACACGATTCTTTGAATTCATCAGCTGATTGACCATTTGTGCTAACAAAATCATTAAGTGGATTATTCTTAAGAAATACATGAGCTGCATTAACCAGAACGTAAACTTCACATTCAATATCATCTGCTGCTGCTCCACTTAACATAACTCCTAATCCAGTTAATTTGTCAATACTTGAATTAGAAAGACCTATTGTCATTTTTGCCATTTTCTTAAAATTTTAAATGTTATAAAATATTTTTATCCACCACAACCACCTGATGATGGGGGAGGAGCACTTTCTTCTTTATCGTCTCCAGCTGGTTCAAGCTCAATATCTTTCGGATATTTTTCTTTCCATGCATTGAAACCTGCCTCTATTAATATTGCGTTAGGGAACTTAAGTTCGGGTAATGAATTTACTGACAAAGTTGATCTTTCCCCATTGTCGCAATAAATATAGACATTTGCTCTTCTTTCTTGAACCTTATTCCCAATTTGAAATTCTAATAATCCTCTTGGGATATTAATTGCTCCAGGAATGCATGATGTATCATATTCAATTGCTTCTCTTACATCTATAAGATAGAATTTTTCATCACTATCAAATACTTTCTTAAATTCATCAATTGAAATACTTGTAATTTTGCTTTTTGCATCTGCAAGCATTGCATCTTTATTTTCATAGACTTTAAGTTCTTTGCTTGAACAGCCTGAAAATAAAGCAATTATTAATATTAGTGCCACACTTGTTATTGAACTAAAACGCTTCATAATTATATCTTTTAATTTGTCCATTCTAAATATGCACCATCATATACTTTAACGTTTGTATATTTTAGTTGAGATTTAAGTATAAAATATACTAAACTTGCAGTAGTACTTGTTTTGCAATAAAGTATAATTTCTTTGCTTTTTGATACTCCTGCTGCATTTAAAAGTGTTGTTAAAGCAGCTGTTGATTTTAATTTTTCACCTACTAATAATGTTTTGTGTGGAATATTAATTGCTTTACCAATATGTCCTTTGTCATAATCTTCTTTTTTCCTGGTGTCAATTAATAAAGCTGTATTCATTTTTGATTTAACATAAGCTTTATCAACCTTAATCTTACTATTAATAGCAGGAGTAAATGTTGCTGCTTTTGGAGTCGTTTTAGCATTAGTAATTGGTTTTCTTCCTTTAACCCAAGCAGCCATGTGTCCGTTAAGGATTTTCACATTTTTATGACCTAAATATTTTAGTATCCAATACATGCGACCTGCTCTTACACCTGTTTTACAGTATATAACAACAGTTTTAGCATTGCTAACACCAATTTTGCCAAAAGTAGAAGCTAATGAAGTTTTGCTTTTTAATATTCCTTCAATAGGTGTTTTGCTACTTAAAGTTTTTACATCTAAATTTACTGACCCTTTTATATGGGTTTTTGCATAATCCGATGCAGCTCTTGCATCAATTATTACTACATTCTCATTATTCAATAATTTAGCAAGTTCACCTACAGAAATTGACTGAGCAAATACCGTACTTGAAAGAATTACTAAAACGAATAAAGCACTAAATAATTTTTTCATAATCTTATAATTTAAATTTGTTTAAAATTTTGCCTGAAGTTGTAACATAATCATATCATTGTCCACGGGTATGCCTTCAGAAACATTTACATAATTAATCATTACACGCGAATAATCATTGATATTATAATTCAAACCAACCGTAATGTAGTTTTTCCATTCAGTAACTACATCATGATCTGGGTTCCATGTGTCAAATTTAACAACAGGTTGAAGATTCCATTTTTTATAAGTTGCCATTACAAAATATCCACTTTTTGAATATGTTCCAGGATCTTTTGATATAAGATCAATTACGCCACCTCAGCCTCCATAAATTGGAACACTTGAAATACTGTAAAGTTCATCTTCACCATAGATATATTCTGCTTGTAGAACAAAATCTTTATATTTAAATTGAATTTCACCTGCATATCTATATAAATCATTTAGTTTTTCTGTAGGGTCAGTAGGATTAAATTTTCCTAGTCTAAAACTACCACCGATATTCAGGAATTCAAATGGAGAAATAACTAAGCGACCAAGAATATCTTTATTTATATTATCATCAACAATTCCCATTCCTGAACCATTCATATATCCCAAACTATATTTTATAAGTGTTGTATCATTACCTGCATTTGCCATTACTCCCAAATCTCTTTGCGGTCCGGCAAGCTGACTAACAACGGCCGTTCTGTTTATCGTGTATAATCCTGAACAAGAGGTGTTTTGTTCTAGGCTAAATGGTGATTTAAATTGACCCAATGATATTTTAGCATATTTCTCAAAACGTGTATAAGTAACAAATGCATCTAACAAATGTACTGTGTTTGTTGAATTCTTAAATGGACTTGTTTCAATAAAGAAATAATAGTCAATGTCATATACGATGCTTCCCAAAACACCAATTCTTGCTCTATTAAATGTGAAGTTGGCAGCATCTAAGTTGTTGCCATCGTCATCATTTCCATTAAGGAAATAGTTAAATTGAGGTTGGATAAACCCTTTTATGTTAACACCATCATCAGATCCACCATCCATACATCCTTGTGAATATACAGATGCATTGAAAAAGATTAATATCAAACCAAATATTGAAAGAAGTATTATTTTCATCGCAATAAAATTTTAAATTATTATAAAACAATTATAGAGCCATTATTTAAATGGCTCTATAATTATATAAAATCATTATTTATTAATAAGCATAACTTCCTGAACCAGGCCATTGCTTTGCTGCCGCCAAATCACTAAATATCATGCCGTTAGCACCGAATTTCAAGCTTTTTGCAGTATATCCTAAAACTGTTAAATATGCAGTAATCATAGAAGAAGTTTGACCAGTCCAACAATATGTTACAATAGTTTTACTTGGATCAAGGTTGAGAATTTCACCATTAGTTAATGTTAAAGGATTAATCCTATAAGCACCACTTATATTACCATATGTAGTAACACTTGCTGCATCCCAGTAATTATTAATAAAATAGCTTGTTGGACTACTAAGAACATCAGTAGCAGAGATACCTGAAAATCCTCCATTAAGCATAACACTTACACGTTCTGTAAGAATTTCTGCTCCAGTAGTTAGGTCAGATGTAAAAGTTGATTCTGAAAATGTTACATTTGAAGTAATATTTTCTGAGACCCAGTTAGATGATCCAAGGCTATTGCAATTATTTGTCCAACTATCAAAGTCACCATTCCATGAACTCATTCCAAATTTTAAACTTTTTGCAGTAGGATATCCGCTTAATCTAAGAGCAACTAGTCCGTGAGCAGCTGATTGACCTGTATAACATACAACTACTATTGTTTTTCCACCTGCACTACCAGCTTGTGTTACAATATTACCCAGTGTTGTATTAACAGCTCCCGGTATATGACCCCTTGTATAAGCCGTATCAGCTCTAAGGTCAATAATATAATAAGTTGATGTGCCATTTGTATTAAGATCATCAGCTGTAATATAAGCTAGAGCTAAAATCTCATCTAAATCCATGTTGTTAGTTTTTAAATGATCAGTTAATTCTACATATACATCAATTGGCGCTACATCAAAAGTACATGTACCATCATCTTTTTTTGCTTTTTCATCATAATTGTTAGCAAGAGGATCTGTACAACCTTCTTTTTTACATGAAGTAAAACTTATCATTAAACTTGTAATAATAAGTAGCGATAAAACACTAATTTTTTTAATTTTCATTTTTTTTAATTTTAATTTATAATAATAATTGATTTATAAACATTTTTAATTAACCGCCACATCCTCCTGAATTAGAACCAATTTTATCCGATTCATCAGGATTTGGGTTAAATGCCTGATAGCCTCCGTTAAGGTTTTTCACATTTTTATAACCTAATTGCATCAATGATTCGGTAGCCAATACTCCTCTTTTTCCACTTTTACAATAAATAATTATTTCAGTAGAATCTTTTGTAGGAGGATACATAAATTGTTCCATCCAAAAGTCTTCATCAGAGATATTGAATTCTAATGTTCCTCTTGGAATTAAAGTAGAGCCATCTATTTGTCCTTTATAAGACTCATTTAACTGTCTAACATCTATTAATAGAATTTCTTCATTATTTTCTATTTTAGATTTTAATTCATCAACAGAAATTTCAGAAATATTTTTCACCTTCTCTTTAGCAAGTTCAGCACCATCTTCATAAATGCCTGTGCAATTAAATAAGATTATTGAAGCTGCTATACTTAATATATATATATATTTATTTTTCATGATAGTATTTTTAAAATGCACTAAATTTTCCGGTTCTTTCATTCCACTTGACAAACACATACCAAATAATTATTATTGCTAGTACAAGAAGAAATGCTCCTTCGTAACCAATATAATCTGGTAAGAAATTTTTAAATTTTGCACTTTGAGGTATTATTTTGTCAAAAGATGGAACAATAAACAGCTTGGAGATAGGGGATATTAATATAAATCCTATAGCTGCAAGCCATAATTTTACTTGTCCTTCACCAACTCTCCATAATGTTCCAACAGCACATCCGCCTGCTATGGTCATTCCTATACCAAATATTATCCCACCAACACCAGCTTTAAGCCAAAAATGAGGAAATACCCAAGTCATTTCTCTTGCTCTTGCAGCAGTTTCTCCTGCTCCAATTCCAAATATTTTGATAGCAGTGAATCCTACTAAGCCAACTAAAAGACCAGCCATAACACCAACTGCGCCACTTGATTCTCCTGTCATAAATGGATCGCGAAAGGCTTTTACAATACAAAATCTGGACCTTTGGCTAATTAATCCCATTAATCCACCAATAATTATAAACCAGGTTAGAACATTGTTTTCTCCGGCGTATGAATAAGCCAGTACAATTACTCCAATAGTAACAAGCCAAGCCAAAATAATTTGTCCTGTTCCTTTTTTCCCTGAAACAGCAAAAAATATGTAGCTTTTACCTGAACTCCATTTTGGAAATTTATCCATTTCCCAGATTAAGTATTTTAAAGCGATTATTACTCCTATCATTAATCCAACAGTAAAAATTAATGCTCCGCCAGATAATGCTGGTACACCACTAAAAAATGCCCCAATAGTACAACCAATTCCAACTGTTGCTCCAATTGCCATTAATCCACCACCAATAAAGCCTTTAATTAATTCTCCGATAGGAGGAATTCGCAATGCAAATTCTTTTGAGAATAATGCTCCTATAAAAGAACCTATTATAATTAACAGGCATAACATTCCATAGCTGCTTAAACTAACGGCAGTAACATGTTGTAAGTCAAAAACATTAATTAGGGAATAAAAATTTTCGCCCCAATTATTAATGCCTCCACTGGCACCCCATGGACTCTTTATTGCAAACAGTAAGATATTAAGTGTTCCAAGAACAATACCTCCAACCCAAACAGGCCAGTGTTTTGCAAAAAAAGTATTAAATAATTGCCTTAGAGCACTCGGCTCTTTATTTGATTCCGACATAATTTAATCTCCTATTTTTTTTGAATAAGAACTCTATGAACTCCACCTTCTAACTCTTCCTCTTGAACAAGAATATTTCCAGTTTTATCACACCATTTTGGCAAATCAGATTTTGTTCCCGGATCTGTTCCTAACATTTCAAGAATTTCACCAGAATTTAAACCTTTCATAGCTTTTGCCAGTTTCATCATAGGCATAGGACAAGAAAGTCCTTTACAATCTAAAGTCTCATTAATTTGCATAATTTTAAATTTTAAAAGTTAAACGACACAAATCTCCAATAATGATTTCGTTTATTATAATAAACACACATGATGTATAACCATAAATAAAATTGCACGCACACAGGAAAAAGATGATATGTGTCATTAAATAAGCCCCTCCATGTCATGATAGTGCAAAAAAACTTCATGTTTTAATTTTCTTTTAGTAAATTATATATACTTTTGTTTATTATTTATAGTGTAATTGTTGATTAAAATCATGAGTAATAAAAATACATATAGTAGTTGTACGGTTAGTTATAGTTGTTTGCGTTGCTTCGAAAAACTGACGGATGAAGAATTACATTTACTTGAAACTAATAGACTTGAAATAAAATATAAGAAAGGAGAAACTATATGTAAACAAGGAACTTTTGCATCTCACATAATGTATGTTTGTACAGGACTAGTTAAGGTATATATTGAAAATGAGGTAGATACTCTAACTTTAAAAATATTGCCTGATGGAAATATGATTGGTCTCACTTCATTGTTTGATGATGCTAGTGTTTTTCAATATTCTGCTTATGCATATCAGGAATCAGTTATTAGATTGATAGATATCAATGTTTTTAAGCAATTAATAAAACAAAATGTAGAATTTGCAAATGAAATAATTAATATATTGTGTGATAAGGCTGTTCAAACCTATGGCAGGTTTTTTTGTTTTACTAATAAACAAACTTATGGTAGAATGGCTGATATATTATTATGTCTTGCAAGCAGAATATATAAGAACGATGAATTTGAATTATTCCTTTCAAGAAAAGAACTTGCAGATCTAACAGGAATGTCAACCGAAAGTGTAATCAGGATACTGAAGAAATTTAGAGATGAGGAATTAATAAAAATTGTAGGGAAAAAATATAAAATTTTAAATCCATATAAACTTCAACAAATTAGTGATCGCGGCTAAATTATAAAAGATCTTTTTTCAAGACTTATTTCATATTTTTCCTGTTTTCGACACAATTTTACAGTAAAAACAATAAGGTGTAATAAGACATTGATTTCTGTAATAGACCATTAGCAAGAGGAAAATACAGTTTAATACCTTAATTAGCAAAAATAGATATTAAGTTTTCCAAGAACAATGCATACAGGTCAAGCAAGCTAGTGTATTCGCTTCTTTATTTGATTCCGATATAGCTAATCTATTATTTTTTTTGAATAAGAACTCTATAAATTCCACCTTCTAAATCTTTTTCTTGAACAAGAATATTTCCTGTTTTATCACACCATTTTGGTAAATCAGATTTTGTTCCCGGATCTGTTCCTAACATTTCAAGAATTTCACCAGAATTTAAACCTTTCATAGCTTTTGCCAGTTTCATCATAGGCATAGGACAAGAAAGCCCTTTACAATCTAAAGTTTCATTAATTTGCATAATTTTTAAATTTTTAAAAGTTAAATTACACAAATCTCCAATAATAATTTTATTTATTAAAACAAACTAGCATGATGTATAGCTTAAAACAATATTAAGTTTATCAAAAAATAAAATGATTCAATACATTTATTTTCTATATTTATATCAGAATATTATAAAAAACTTTAAATTTTAATTTTCTACTAGTAAATTATATATACTTTTGTTTAGATATTTATAGTGAAATTGTTGATTAAAATAATGAATAATAAAAATACATATAGTAGTTGTACGGTTAGTTATAGTTGTTTGCGTTGTTTCGAAAAACTGACGGACGAAGAATTACATTTACTTGAAACTAATAGAATTGAAATAAAATATAAGAAAGGAGAAAATATATGCAAACAAGGAACTTTTGCATCTCATATAATGTATATTTGTACAGGACTCGTAAAGGTTTATATTGAAAATGAAGTAGATATTTTAACTTTAAAAATATTACCTGATGGAAATATGATTGGACTTACTTCATTGTTTGATGGTGCTAGTGTTTTTCAATATTCTGCATATGCGTATCAGGAATCAGTTATTAGATTGATGGATATTAATATTTTCAGGCAATTATTAAAACAAAATATAGAATTTGCAAATGAGGTGATTAACATATTATGTGATAATGCCGTTCAGACCTATGGAAGGTTTTTTTCTTTTACCAATAAACAAACATATGGCAGAATGGCTGATATATTATTATGTCTTGCAGGTAGAATATTTAAGGACGATGAATTTGAATTAATCCTTTCAAGAAAAGAACTTGCAGACCTAACAGGAATGTCTACCGAAAGTGTAATTAGAATAATTAAAAAATTTAAAGAAGAAAAATTAATATTAGTTGAAGGAAAACGATATAAAATTTTAGATCCGTACAAACTTCAGCAAATTAGTGATCATGGTTAATTTATCAAAAAACCTTCTTCAAAACTAAACTCAATATCTTTATATTCTACTATAGGCGTGTTGTTTTTCCCTTATTATGAATATTTTTCTTTTAAATAATCATAAGTATGCCATTAATTTGATAAATCGCATATCTTTTTACAAGCATAATAAAAATAGAGCAAAATGAAATTAATTATCACATACGTCTTTTTATTATCCTTCCATATTGTATTTGCTCAAAATTTAGAAGATAATGATCAAATTATAAAACTTACTTATCATGAATATCGTGATGGGAAAAAAGTTCAGGGTTCAGAATTTACAATGAAACATTTTAATCAAGTAGCATATTTTTCTAAGTCAAACTCCAAATTCCTTTATTACCAAGATTTCAGAATTAAACAAAATGTAGATATCATTAATTATGAAGAAGTACTATACAAAGCGCTTAAATCTTTTGATTCTTTACCAAAACCAAGTTTGAATGATAATAAAGAAAGAATTTTAGATTACGAATGTAAGTATGCTTCTTTTACTTCTTTTTCAAATAAAATTGAAGTATGGTATACCGAAGAAGCAAAAGCGAAGGGATCGCCTTATAGAAGTTATATCCCAAACGAAAACTCTTTAGTATTAAAAATCGTAGTAAATGGAGATTATACTTTGTTGGCTGATTCGATTGAAAAACTAGCGAATCAAGAAATAATATATTATCCTTTGGATAAAGCAAAAGAAGTATCAAGTTCAGAATTTGCAGAATTATCAATAAAATCTAAATACATTACCCTTTCTGTTTTCGATGAAGAAACTATAAATTTTGATTATGATATAAGAGTGCCTGATATGAAAAACCTACAAACGGATTATACTTATCATTTTTCTAAAGGAACAATTATATTGAAAAAGATTAGGCTTCCTAAAATTAATAAAAGTGGTTCACAAGTTTTTGCAAAACTTACATCTTGGTCAAATGGTGATGCGTATGACAGAACCGGTACTGTATTTATTATCCCTAACTCTAATAATAATGAAATATCAATGCTGAACGCCCTACAAGATAGCATTGAAGTATTACCTGTATATAAAGACAATAGTGGAAATGAATATCAGGGAATTGTAATGGAAGAAAACTATATGCCACCAATTGAAATTATGCGATTTTTTACATCATTTGGTGTTAGACATTTCAATAAACTCAGAGTGATCAATAATTATCCTTGGAAAGAGGCTGTTGTTTATAAGCAGGATGTAACAGCATTAATTCCTGATAATCAAGATGAAATTTGGATAGGTGTATTTATTGGAAATTATGATAAAGGAGGACATAAGGTAAGTTTGGAACTTAATTTTTATCCTGCTTTTGAAGAAAGAGAACAATTTGTTAAATGGATAAAACCAATATTTAACACAGTCAATATTATGGAAATGTCAGGACAGAACTATGGAAAATTATTTAAAAATGACACTCTGAAAGTGATATTCAAGTTGCCGGAAAATATAAATAATCCCAAATTATTATATACTACAACAGGACATGGGGGTTGGGGAAATGGAGATGAGTTTAACCCAAAATTAAATCAGATTTTTATTGATGGTAAACAAATATTTAAAGTAGTGCCATGGCGTACAGATTGTGCTACATATAGATTTTGTAATCCTGCTTCAGGAAACTTTAGTAATGGAATATCATCAAGCGATTTGAGTAGATCTAACTGGTGTCCTGCTACTTTAACTCCACCTTATTTTATACCTTTAAACAATATAATAAAAGGCAAGCATATACTTGAAGTTGTTATTGACCAGGGAGATGATGAAGGAAATAGTTTTAACCATTGGAGTATTTCAGGTGTGATTGTTGGAGATATTCTTATATCCGAATAATATTCACTTTTTGTATTTGTTTTTTAGCTGTAAAATTAAATATTAGATTGTTTTTTAAATAAGGATGGCGTTATTCCTATATATTTTTTAAACGCAGAATTAAATGACGATTTAGAATTAAATCCAACAGATTTAGCTATTCCTTCTATAGTGAGATTATCAAATTCAGTATTTGCTAACATATTTTTTGCTTCTTCAATTCTGTACCTGTTTATAAAGGTGCTGAAGTTTTCATTGAGTTTTTTATTTATTACAAAAGAAATATAGGTTTTGTTTATGTTCAATTTTTTTGCAACATCAAATATAGAAAGATCTGATATCTTATATATCTTATCGGTTTTAATAATCCTTTTTAAATTATTTAACAATTCTTCAATTTTTTCTTCAGAAAGTAATGATTTTCGATCTAATGTTTTATCAATTTCATCAAGATCAACTTTACTTATTATTTTTTCAATAGAAGAGTCTCTTATGAATTGATTCCTTTTATAGATATTTATTTGTCTTATCCCAAAATAACCAAGAAAATTAAAGAAGAGGATTGTTGTTAAATAATAGAAAAGTTCCCAGTTCTCAAATGAATGCATATAGTATACAAGAAGATCAAGTGCTGAAAATATTATATAAAATACTAAAAATATTTTAAGCCAGTTAAGATTAATATGTTCACTACTAAAAGAAAAGTAATTTCTTATATTAATATTATGTCTTCTCAATAAAACAAACATTAATATTGTATATACCAATACTTGAGCATTGTAAATGAAAACAATATAATATTTCAGAATAGTGATACTGTCTTCTGATAAATTACTAAAAACAATACTTATAGGTAAAACTAATATACTGGGTAAAAAATGTAAAAATTCGGAAAGTTTTATTTTGTAATCTTCTATTGTTATAGACCTTGTGTAAAGATAATAAAATGGATTAACACTAAGAAAGAAAAAGTAAATATATGAAAGTTTGTGTACTCCAAAGTTTACTAAAAAAGTAGCATTTAACAGATAATAAAATGAAATAACGATCATTAATATTCCAAGTATTCTATATGGAATGGATTGAAGCGATTTATAAGTTAATAGCTGTAATGCATAGAATAGGGGCTGAATTATCAAAATAAAGTGTAGTATGTTGGAGAATGTATACATTTTTAAGTAATTATAATACAAAAATAAACATTTTTAAATTATTATTGTTCTGAAAATAGGAAAACGTATTAACAGCAAGAAATAAATTAGTAGTATTTATCTACTTAAGCAAATATTTAAATGTATTTAAAATGTGCAGTAAAATGTTCTGATTTCTATATTTGTACACCAATTTTTTGCAATTGATACAATTTTCTTAGTAAATTTGCAAGAATGTTTAAACTAAAAAATTTAGAAATTATGAGAAGATTTATACTTTTATTTATTGCAATTATACCTTTTACCGCTTTTACGCAACTTGTAACAATTTCCGAAACTCATCAAATACCACAAATAGGAGATACAATAAATTATCAGGATGCCAACACTTTTGGTTTTGACGAAGAGGGAGTTGGAGCGGTTACTGATAAAGTTTGGGATTTTGGTGCATTAATGGATGCAGGAACAACAATTGATTTTTGGTTTTCTGATGCAACTTTAACACCAGAAACAGCAAGCTTTCCTAATGCAAATATAGTTCGTGAAAATTCAATTGAAGCAGGTTATTTCTATTACGAAACTACTGCTACAGACATAATTCGTTGGGGGTGGTATGCAGCAGTAGACAATTACGGTATTTATGATAATGGTGCTCCTGAATTTGAGTTCCCAATTACTGCAGGAGGCAACTATAATTGTTCTTATCATGGTGAATTTGCGCCGTTTGGTGCTGGTGAAGACTCTGTTGTTATTGATTTAGGGCAGATAATTGCAAATGCAGATATGCAAGGAACATTGACTTTACCTACAGGAACTTTTACAGATGTATTAAGAATACATCTTATTGAAAATTTCCATATAAAAGCTTATATGCTGGGAACTCCGGTAACAGATAATGTTGTAGAAGACGATTATTATTATTGGTTTGTAGATACAATTTTGCAACCAATCTTAATCTATGGAACAACAGACCTTGATGGATCACAGCAATCTGAGGTGTTAAGATATCAACCAATAGGCATCCCACTTTCAGTTAATAAAATTAATTTCGATAATCTGTTTTTAGTATATCCAAATCCAACAAAAGATGTAGTAAATGTTAGAGGTAGTGAAATTGAAAGAATTGAAGTTTATGATGTTATTGGCAAAATGATATCAAGTTATGAAGTTAATTCATTTAATACAAAAATAGACCTTTCTGATAATCCTGAAGGAATACTCATATTGAAAATTCATTCTAAAAATAATATCCTTGTTAAACGAATTGTTTTAGAAAAATAAAATATAAGATATCCATAAATTTGACCGACTTACATTATGTAAGTCGGTTTTTTAAATTTCTAAAACTAAACTCTCATAAAACAGACAATAGTTAAGTCTTGTTCATAGATAATATTGGAAAACTATTCAATACCTACTAGTAATACATAAAATTTCAATAAATTTATATAACTTATTCTACTTTATATGTTTTGTACCCCTACATAAATAATTGCATATGTTCATAATGGGCACAACCATTGAGGATTACGGGTTCGTGTTTTTTCTACAACGAAAACATACCTAATATATTTAAAATTGTATATGTGTTTTTATTATATATTTGCACTTTAATTCAAAATGAATTTAAATTAATATATCATGAGGAAAGTATTGATCAATGGGTTTTTGTTAATTTTTTTATTCCTTTTTAACTTTAGTTCTCAGTTTTCTCTGAAAACTAATGCACAAATTCTTGATCCTGTAAAATGGACATATTGGACTGAAAAAATAAGTGATACTGAATATTATTTAGTTTTTAAGGCTAAAATTGATAAGGGCTTTCATATGTACTCTCAAAATGTTGGTGATGGTGGACCTTTGCCAACGGAATTTATTTTTGAGGACCCAAAAGGTTTTAATGTTATTGATAAAGCACTTGAAATACCTAAGCCTAAAAAAGAGTATGAAGAAGCTTTTATGATGGATGTATTATATTTTGAAAAAAATCAAATTTTCAAACAAAAAATAATAATTACAGCAGACCTTCCTCTTAATATAACCGGTGAAATAGCATATATGGTATGCAACGATGAAACATGTGTTCCCTTATATAAGGATTTTGATTTTACTGTAGCTGCCGAAAATGGCAGTGATGAAAATATAACAGAAATTCCTGATACTTCTGATACTTTGCAGGTAATTGATACAATAGCAGAAGACATTACTGATAATAATACAAATGAACAAATATCACAAGGAAATGAAATTGAGAGTACAACAGATGAGAAGAAGTCAATGTGGGCTATAATAATTGAAGCAATAATATGGGGATTTGCGGCATTACTCACGCCTTGTGTATTTCCTATGATACCTATGACGGTATCCTTTTTCATGAAAAGTGGTGAAAATAAAGTTAAAAGCAGATTTCAAGCATCTGTTTATGGAATTTCAATTGTAGCATTATATACAATACCTATAGCTGTAATAATATTGATTACATATTTTGTAGGTGGAAAAGCTGTTACAGCAGATATATTTAATTGGTTAAGTACCCATTGGATACCAAATGTAATTTTCTTTGTAATATTTATGTTATTTGCTTTTTCATTTCTCGGTATGTTTGAAATTGTTCTGCCAAGTTGGATGGTAAGTAAAGCTGACAGCAAGTCTGATAAAGGTGGAGCCTTAGGTTCTTTCTTTATGGCTTTAACACTTGTTTTAGTTTCATTTTCTTGTACAGGTCCTCTTGTAGGAACAGTTATGGTAAAATCAGCACAAGGAGAATTTTTTGAACCAATTATTGCAATGCTGGCATTTTCAATTGCGTTTGCAATACCATTTACATTATTTGCGTTTTTTCCAGGCTGGCTGCAAAAATTACCAAAATCGGGTGGTTGGCTCAATTCTGTTAAGGTAATACTTGGTTTTATTGAAATTGCTCTTGGATTGAAATTCCTTAGTATTGCAGACCAGACTTATCATTGGGGAATATTAGACAGAGAAGTTTACTTAGCATTATGGATAATTGTTTTTACATTAATGGGATTTTATCTATTAGGAAAACTAAAGTTTGCTCACGATTCCGATTTGCCATTTATTAAAGTTCCAAGGCTAATGTTGGCAATTATTGTATTTTCTTTTGTACTGTATATGATACCGGGAATGTTTGGTGCACCAATAAAAATGTTATCGGGATATATGCCTCCTCAACAAACATTAGATTTTGATTTACAAAGAATAATTAGAGAGAATTCTGGTAGTAGTGGACATTCTGATAATAGTACTATTTGTGAATCACCAAAATATGGAGACTTTTTACATTTGCCGCATAGCTTACAAGGTTATTTTGACTATGAACAAGGTTTAAAATGTGCAAAAGAACAAAATAAACCAATTTTCATTGATTTCACAGGTCATGGTTGTGTAAATTGTAGAGAAATGGAAGCAAATGTATGGTCAAATCCTGGAGTTCTTAAGATACTTCGGGAAGAATTTATTATAATAGCATTATATGTTGACGATAAGACTACTTTGCCGGAAGATGAATGGATTATTTCTAAATATGATGGTAAAACAAAAAAATCAATAGGAAAAAAATATTCAGACTTTCAAGTATCAAATTTTGACATGAATGCTCAACCATATTATATATTACTGGATAGTAAAGGTAAAATAACTGATAACAAAGACCAAATAAATAAGAATCTTCTTGTTAAACCTAAATCTTATGATCTTGAAATAGAAAATTTTGTTGATTTTCTAAATAAAGGTTTAAAAGAATTTAAAAAACGTCATAAGTAAGTTTTTAATAAAAAAATACCGATATATCACACTATTTCATCAAATTGTGGAATATCAAAAAAAAATAAAAAACTATACAAATATTTTACGGAAAATAAATCATATTGTTTTGAAAAACAGTATTAAGCACGAAATACATTTTAAATAACTTATTGCATCTTATTACTACATAAAAATTTCATTGTCAATATTTTTTGAGTTTAAATAGTTTTATGTTTACTTTTATATAATATTTTAAAATATTTAACGCAACCTTTTTTAAATATATTCGTCTATATATTATACATTTTGTAAAAAAATATAAAATATGAAAAAAATTGCACTTTCATTTATAGTAATGATATTTGCTGTAAATCTAAATTTTGCGCAAACCACACTCACTACAGCTGTTGACTTTACAGTCACAGATACAGAAGGGACTGTCCACAATTTATTTACTTATCTCAATGATGGAAAATATGTTGTCATAGACTTTTTCTTTTGTGGTTGAGGCATCTGCCAATCATCCGCACCGGATGTAAACCAATCATACATTGACTTTGGCTGTAACACAGGAGATGTTATTTTTATTGCCATTGACTCTGGAGATGATGATGCTGCAGTAATTCAGTTTGACCTGGATTATGGAGTGGAATACCCTTCAGTTAGCGGATTGGATGGAGGAGGAAATGCCGTTTGTTCCAATTATGGTATAACAGGTTATCCAACAATGATTTTAATTGCACCTAACCAAGATATTGTTGAACAAGATATGTGGCCAATTACAACTCAAAATATAAATGATATTTTAGAAAGCTATAGTTTAACTCAACAAATATGTATGACAGGATTAGAAGCAGACTTTGAAGGTGTTCCTACTACAATTGATGCAGGAAATAGTGTTGATTTTACGGATCTTTCTACAGGTGGAATTCCAACAATATGGAACTGGACTTTTTATGGAGCAAATACAACAAGTTCTGCAGTTCAAAATCCAGCAAATATTGTATATAATACTGCAGGATCTTATGATGTTAGATTAATTGTGTCTGATGGTCTTGTTATTGATACTTTAGTTAAACCTGGTTATATTACAGTAAATCCTCCAACTACATTATGGTCAGATTTTACCGCAAGTGCTACAACAATTCTCGAAGGAGAAACCATAGATTTCTTTGATCAATCATTAAATGGACCACCTACTTCATGGACATGGAGTTTTTCAGGTGCAGAGACAACGAGCTCGGCAATTCAAGATCCTATAGGAATTCAATATCTTACTGCAGGTACTTATGATGTTACACTTGCTATTTCTGATGGAACAAATAATCATTCAACTACCAAAATTGATTATATTACTGTAGTAGATTCAAATCAGGTGCCTGTTGCAGATTTTACTTCAAACTTTACAACTATTATGGTGGGAGGAAGTGTTGATTATTATGATTTAACTTTAGGAGGTCCAACATCATGGTCATGGGAATTTCAAGGTGCAGATGTAACAACTTCAGTAATTCAAAATCCTACTGCAATCATATATAGTAATATTGGTGTTTATCCTGTAACTTTAATAGCAACTAATTTTTTAACTTCAGATACACTTACAAAAATTGATTATATCAATGTAATTGATAATTCATTTTTTGATACCTTATGGACAGATTTCAGAGCCACTACTTCAAGACTGATAGAACAAGGAGGTTCGGTTTCTTTTGAAGATCTTACCGTAGGATATCCAACTAACTGGACTTGGAATTTTGAAGGCGGCACACCATTGACATCTAATGACCAGCACCCTATTGATATTTTATATACTACAGCCGGCAGTTATGATGTTCAACTTATTGTTACAAACGGAATGTTTTCAGATACTCTTATAAAAGGAGATTTTATAATTGTTACTGATGGTCTTTGGCAAGACCCTGATGGATTTTGCGACACAATAAGCAATTTGACAAGTAATGATATTCCTCTAACTTTTCGACATTTAACACCGGGTAGATGGGGATATTTTCCCGGACACAATGGCTATACAGTAAAAGCATATGCAGAAAAAATTACAAATTATACATTTAGTAATGTTCAAGGAATGTTGGTTCCGGTTATTAAAGCTTATTCTGCATCATCAAGTGCTAAAGTAAAATTTACTGTATGGGATATGGATACGACAGGGTATCCCGGTAATGAAATTGAAACAATAGATGTACAGATAGGAGATTTTACTCCATATTTATATCATTCAATTTTATTTGATAACCCTGCACCTGTAAATGGGACATTCTTTGTTGGTTTCCAGTTATTTTACAGCACACCTGCTGATACTTTTGCAGTATATATGGCACCAAATCGTGGAATTGGCGGACATAATACTATGTATGTTAAAAGAAGTTCAGATTGGATGAGTCCTTCCGAGTTGTTAGGCGATACATTAAATACAGCCCTTGGAATTGATCTTATTGGTTGTCTTGTAAAGGTGGAAGAAATTGATTTGGAGGAAAGTATAAATATTTATCCAAATCCATCAAGCGATATTGTTTATATTGATTTTCTTAATGAAATAAAAAGCAATGTAAAAATATCTGTTTTTGATTTATATGGGAGACAAATTACTTCTCTTGACAATATAAATGATAGTTATTTAATTGATTTTAAGTATCATGATGCAGGTATATATTTTGTAGTTATTGAAACAGACAAACAAACTGTTATTAAAAAACTTATAATTATCAAATAGTATTTATTTTTTCTTGCCTTTATACATAACCTCTGTCTGTTTTTGGATAGATGCTTTATGAACAAGTTGGAGAAGTTTTTTAATAAAGTCTTGAGGCAGATTTAGGTTACTACCATGTTCTATTCGTGTTCTTAAAATATTTTCCCATCTGCGTAATTGCAGAATAGTAACATTGTTTTCTTTTTTATATTCTCCAATTTCTTCAACAATATCCATGCGTTGAGAAAGAAGCTCAAGCATTTGCATATCCAGAGAATCTATCTGGTCGCGATATTGCTCAAGAATATTTATAAAACCAATATTATCGCTTGAAGAATTTCTTATGTTTAAGTTTTCAATAAGATGTTGAAGTTGTTCGGGTGTTAATTGTTGTTGAATATCGCTTTTTGCCTGTTCAGGGCAACAATGAGTTTCAATCATTAAGCCATCCATATTCATATCCATTGCTTTTTGTGAAATTTCGGCAACATATTTTGTCTTCCCGGAAATATGACTTGGGTCACAGATTATTGGTAGATTAGGGAAACGGGTTTTAAGTTCTATTGGAACTTCCCATTTAGGAATATTTCTAAAGTTTGTTTTTTCAAAAGGATAAAAACCTCTGTGAATAGCTGCAATTGTATTAATCCCTGTATTTGCAATTCTTTCAATAGCACCACTCCAAAGTTGCAAATCAGGATTTATCGGGTTTTTTATCATTACAGGAATCTTAACTCCTTTTAAAGCATTGGCAAGTTCTTGTACGGAAAATGGATTAGATGTGGTTCTTGCTCCAATCCATAAAATATCAACATTATGTTTTAAACAATCTTCAATATGTTGTGGAGTAGCAACTTCAACTGTTGTTAATAGGCTTGTTTGTTCTTTTACCTTTTGTAACCATTTAAGTGCTATTGTTCCAATTCCATCAAATGAACCTGGGCGAGTTCTTGGTTTCCATATTCCTGCCCGATAAATTTTAACAAGCTTAATTTTATCAATTTCTTTTGCAGTTTTAAGCACTTGTTCTTCGCTTTCGGCACTACATGGTCCTGCAATAATTAAGGGTTTATCCTTTAGTTTTGCATTCCAATTAGAATAATGTTTAAATGAAATTGATAAAGACATGACTTAATTTGTAATTTTGCACAAAAATAATAAATATTAAAACCAATTAAACTTTTTACTATTTAAAACGTCAAAGTATAAATTTCAATATTTATAGAATGATAAAAGTGAGTTTTATTACCATATTATTGCTGATAAGTTTAATTGCAATTTCGCAGGGTCCCGGTGGCGGATATGATGGAAGCAATATGCCAAATGACGGATCAGTATCTGGTGTTATTAAGGAAGCAAACACTAATATTCCGGTTGAGTACGCTAGTATTGCATTGTATAGTGCCAAAGATTCATCTATTGTTGACGGAACTATTGCTGATAATGAAGGAAATTTCTTGCTCAATAAATTATCTTATGGAAAATATTTTGTTGAGATAAATTTTATTGGGTATAATAAAAAAAGAATTAATAAAATATTTATTACGCCACAAAAGAAAGATGTTAATATTGGTAATATTACTTTAAACAGGTCGGTAACCCAAATTGAAGAGGTTGAAGTATCTGCCGAAAAAACATATATTGAATATAAGATTGATAAAAAAATTGTGAATGTTAGTCAGGATATAGTTTCTGCAGGAGAAACAGCAGTAGAGGTGTTAGAAAATACACCTTCAGTGCAAACTGACATTGATGGCAATGTTACTTTGCGTGGAAGCTCAAGTTTTACTGTATTGATTGATGGCAAACCTACAATTATGGAAGGGAGTGACGCCTTACAACAAATTCCTGCAAGCCAGATAGAGAATATTGAAATTATTACAAACCCTTCGGCAAAATACGACCCCGACGGTATTGCAGGTATCATTAATGTTGTTCTTAAAAAAGAAAGAGAAAGCGGAATAACAGGACTTGTAAATGCTTCGGTTTCGCATCAGGGTTCTTATAAAGGTGATCTGCTTATTAATTACAGAATAGGAAAACTTAATCTGTTTGTTGGAGGTAATTATAATTTAAGGAACAGACCAGGCAATATAAATATGACACGTGAAACATATTATGATACTATAACTAATTTTTATACAAAAAATGGAGAAAGGTCAAGAAACAGGAATGGTTATAATATTAAAACAGGAATTGAGTATAATATAAATGATAAAAATTATATATCATTAACAGGAAGTACGGGTTTATGGGGCATGGAAAGAATTGCTTACACAAACCTTGAAGAATATACATCAGACGATTTAAATGATCATTTATATTATGTTAGCGATAATGTTTTTGATATTGCACATTACAGCTATAGCTTAAGTCCATATTATCAACATAAGTTTAAACAGAAAGGGCACGAGTTATCTGTTACAGGACATTATTCAACAAGCAATGGCACTAATGCTGAAACCCTTGACGAATATATTACTCTTAACGATTGGGATATTGCGAACATAAACCCTGCAATGCAACAAACTAACGAAACAAGCACAAACATAAAAACACGTATTAAAGCAGATTATATTAAGCCAATGGGAAAAAACGGCAAACTGGAAAGCGGTTTGCAAACAAGATTTTATAATGGTACTTCCGATTATAGTTTAAGTAATTATAATGATAGTAGTGCTGCATGGGTGGAAAATTTAGGACAGGAAAATACAATAGATTTCACAAGAACTATACATTCGGCATATTCTACATTCTCTAATTTTTTTGGAGGCTTTGAATTCTTGTTAGGAATAAGAGGCGAATATACCGACAGAAGAATAACATCAGAAATTACACAGGAAGAATTTATTGTTAACAGATACGATTTTTTCCCTACTGTGCATTTGTCACGCCCAATTACTGAAACACAACAGGTGCAGGCAAGTTATAGCAGGCGAATTCGCAGGCCAAGAGAATGGTATTTAGACCCATTTATAAATTACGCCGACAAAAGAAATATTAGAACAGGAAATCCTGCATTATTACCGGAATATACCGATTCTTATGAATTGAATTATCAGTTAAAATTAAAAAAATCTTCGTTTGTTTCGTTAGAAACATATTACCGACAAACAAATAATAAGATAAACAGAATACAAGCCTTGCAAGAAAACGATGTGATGCTGCACACTTTTGTAAATCTTGATAAAGATTATGCTATTGGTACCGAGTTGATGGCAAATATTGCAATTTTCAAGTGGTGGAATCTTAATGCATCGTTCGATTTTTTTAATTATCATATTGATGGCGAAATTCTTGAAGATGAAGTTTCGCAGGTTACAAATACCTGGAGCAGCAGATTTAACACAACATTTAAGTTAAAATGGGGCACAAGGCTACAGATAAACGGATTTTACAATGCCCCTTCAATTACCGCACAAGGCGAAAGAAACGGGTTTTTTGTTACAAGCGTAGCTGTTAAGCAAGATTTTATGAAACGTAAACTATCATTAAGTTTTCAGGTTAAAGATGTTTTTCAAACTATGAAACACTCTTTTTCATCGTACAACGATAGTTATTATAGTTTTATGGAATTTACAAACGAATCGCCAGTTTTTACTTTAAGCATTAGTTATAAGATTAATAACTATAAACGAAAAACTAAAGAAAGAGGAGGCGAAGAAATTGATTTTGATGGGGGTGATGATATGTAACATTAAGGATTTTATCCTTTTTTTTGACCTTACTGTTTTATAATTTTTTTCGTGCAATTTTTATGTATTTTTGCATAAAAAATATGTTGGCTTGAAACAAATAATGCAAATAACTTAATTATTATAAAATAAGATGAAAAACATTGCAATAGTAGCAGGAGGAGATTCTAAAGAGTATGATATTTCAATTCAAAGCTCTAAACAGGTATCAGACCTTATTGATGAAAAATTATTTAACACATATACAATTAATATAAAAGGGCTGGAATGGAATGTTATAATTAATAATGAAAAAATACCAATTGATAAAAATGACTTTTCGGTTAATATCAATAATAAGAAAATATTATTTAATTGTGCATTAATTATTATACATGGAACACCCGGCGAAAATGGTTTGTTGCAAGCTTATTTTCAATTGTTAAAAATACCTTTTACTACTTGTAATTTTTTTGAATCGGCTTTATGCTTTAATAAATATGCCTGTAAGGTATATCTAAAAAAGTTTGATATATTATCGGCAAAATCGATAAAACTTAGAAAAGACTCCGAAATTAAACCTGTAATAATTATCGGCAAATTAGGCTTGCCTTGCTTTGTAAAACCAAATGCAGCCGGTTCAAGTTTTGGTATTACAAAAGTTAATGATATTAATAAGCTTAAAGAAGCAATAGAATTAGCATTTAAAGAGGATTATGAGGTTATTGTTGAAGAATTTATTGATGGCAGGGAAATTACTAACGGAGTAATTAAAACAAGTAAAAACAATTATATTTTACCTGTTACTGAAATTGTTACAAAAAACGATTTTTTTGATTATGATGCCAAATACAGCGGTGAAACAGACGAAATTACTCCGGCAAAAATACCAGATGATATTACCGAAAAATGCAAACAAATATCATCTGATATTTATGATATTTTAAACTGTAGCGGTATAGTTAGAGTAGATTACATATTAAAAGGCAATGATTTGTATTTTCTTGAAATAAACACTGTGCCGGGAATGAGTAAAGAAAGTATTATTCCGCAACAAGCCCGTGAAATGAATGTTAATCTTACCAATGTTTATACAGAAATTATTTATGATGCTATTGGGAAATGATTTTTAATTATTAATTTTTAAGCATATAAGCTCAATTCGGGTTTTACTTACTTCTAATATTTTAACAGAGCCAATTTCACTAATCGTAATAGTTTCGTTTAATTTAGGAATGTTTTCATGATATGCGAGAATAAATCCGGCAATTGTTTCATATTCTTCCGATGTTGGAATATTTAAATTATACTTGTCGTTTACATAGTCGATCTCTAATCTTCCTGAAAAAACATATTCGTTTTCATTCACCTTACGTTCAATTAGTTCGCTTGTGTCATGTTCGTCTTCAATTTCACCTGTAATTTCTTCAATAATATCTTCAATTGTAACCATTCCTGAAGTTCCTCCAAATTCGTCAACAACAACTGCAAGACTTTTATTTTCATTAATAAAATCCGATAATAATTTATTTGCAGGCATAGTTTCTGGCACAATCATAATATTATGCATCATTGCTTTAATGCTTTTTGGGTTTTTAAATAACTCTGACGAATTAGCATAGCCAATAATATTATCAATTGATTCTTTAAATATTAATATTTTTGAAAATCCTGTTTCAATAAACTTATGTTTAAGTGTTTCAATTTCTTCATTTATTTCAATGGCGGTAATCTCTGTTCTTGGTACTATACACTCTCTCAATTTAATATTTGAAAAATCGAGTGCTTTTTGAAATATTTTTAATTCATTATCAATTTCCTGATTTTCTTTTTCACTGCTATGTACAAGGTCATCAAGGTCAGCTTTACCAAATGCTGTTTTAGGATTACTTTTTTTCATATTTATATTAAAAAGTGTTTTAAGAAAATTATTTGATAATGATACCGATAGAAGTGTTAAAGGATAAAATATCACATAAAAGAAAAAAACAGGTATTGCAAAAAATTTAAGAGCGAAATTAGAATTTATCCTAAAAATTGTTTTTGGTAAAAATTCTGCTGTGATTAATATAATTAATGTTGAAATAATTGTTTGAACAATAAGAACTATCGCTTCAGAACTTGTGAATAAGGAAATAAAAGGCTCTAATACAATAGCCATTATTATACCATATATTACTAATGCAATATTATTCCCAATTAACATTGTTGCAATATATGATGAAGGATTTTTAGTGAAAAAAGTTATTAATCTCGAAGAGTTTGTTTTTTGTTTTTTATCAAGTTCAATTTTCAGCTTATTGGCAGAAACAAAAGCTATTTCCATGCCCGAAAAAAATGCTGATAATAAAAGAGAAATTAATATTATTACAAAATATATCATTGTATCTTATTTGTTGTTTTTTGAGTTTCTTAATTTTCTCATATATCGGCGTAAAAAATACATTCCAAATGATATTACAGATACTAAAAATATCATTTTGCTTTTTTCAAAGCCATGATTATTGTTATTTATTATACCCAATATAAGAGCTGTTACACCAAATATTAACCATAATATTTCAATAAAAAATGAAAAACCTTTATTCGTCTTCGACATTTACAGTGCTGTTTTTAATGTTTTTTAATTTCCATTTTGTCCCATTTTCTCTTGCTTCAAATCCTGCTTCTCCATAAAATATACCATCCTTATTCGTAATCCTTGTGAATTTATCTGAGTATATTATTGCTTTTTCTTCGTCCCAAAATAATTGTTCGGTATTTATTTGTTCGTTTTCTGCCGTTATTACAACTACATCATTTCTTGCTTCCCATAATTTTTCAGCTTCATAATTAATTGCATATTCTGCAATAATACTATACGAAGTGTCTGGGTAAATATCATACCCGATTACTTCAATACCTTCAGGAAATATTGAATATGGTTCCTCTTTATCTATATATCTTTCAAGTAAAGGAGCAAACACTTTAACTTGTATATTAGAGGAATCGGTTTGCACTATTTCAATACTGTCGGCAGTTTGTACAGGTAATTTTGTTGTACTTGCAAATTCATTAACTTCATCAACATCATTTACACATGCAGTTAAAAATATTGCTATAACAAAGCAAAATGAAATAGCATTTATCTTTTTTATTATATTAATAATTTCAATCAAGAGTTGAAACTGTTTATTGAGTGTAAATTTTTAACGACAAACGATGAACGACAAACAAATCATTATTCATCAGCTTTAAATCTAGCTTTGGTTGTTTCATTTATCCAACAAGCAACAGTATAACTGGCTCCTTCATTTATTCCTCTAAAAAAGCCTTCTGATTTTAAAGGGAAATAAGCCGCATATTTTGCTATTAATTTATTTGCATCAGAAGCAACAGAAGAGTCAACAGCTTTTGCCTTTGCAAATTTATCAATAGCTGCCCATACAACAGCTTTTTGAGTGAAGGGTTCATCGCCACAGTTCTTACTTGAACTTGCATAAAATATTCCAATTAATAAATATGGTTTCCCCCAATTGCTTCTTTGTTTAATTGCACTATAAGCATAAGTTCTTCCTTGTGCTTTTTGTCCCAAATTATTTCCATAAATATCAGCAAGGTTATAATAACAATCTGCCAAATCATTAGGGTCTGTTTTAACCTCAATAGCTTGTTTGAAAAATCTGGCCGCTTTTGTATAATCTCCTTTTTTCTTAAACAGTTGTCCCATAGCGTAAGGGTCAATAGCAGTAGAATCAATAGAATAAAGTTTTTCTGCTGCATCAGTATAAAGAGGATCCTTAGTGCAATCTTGTTTCCCAAGTATTTTAACAATTTTTTTCAGCAATTCAACATCTGTTGGGTTTTCTTGGAATTTTTTCGTAAAAATCGGAATAACTGCATCACATTTTGCACACTCACTGTTAACAAATAAATTATCAATATTTGTTTTAGCTTTTAATAAATTATCTATTTTTTTACCTTTTTCTGTGTATTTCTTAATTTGAATATCAATTGCATCGCCTGATTTAGAATAAAGATTTACTATTTTGTCGCAAGTTTCTTTTCCTGTTTTAAGTTGTATCAAAGCTGCTTGCATCAAATTCAGTAATACAGCTCCCTCTGTTTTATCTCCTCTTAATTCTAATGATTTTGATAAATAACCGTAAGCTACTTCTAATTCTGTTTCTTTTCGAAATTTAAAAATATCAACACCTTTTCTTCCAATAACTTTTCCTTCTTCACCAAAATATTTAATTCGTTTATCATAGATTATCATTAAAGTGTCAATAAGTGCTTCTTTAATAGTGGCATCTTTTTCTTTTTTTATAAAGCTTTGATACATTTTTGCTCCATGTAAATAAATGTTTTTTGTTGACCTTGGACATTCACTATAAACATAACGCCATCCCAGTAATGCATCTATGTAGTTTTTTTGTTTATAAAATGTAGAATATAACGAAATCATTTTCATACATTCCAAAGAGTCTTTACCATACTTTGGAATTTCATCTTGTGCGTATAAAACACTTGAAATAAATAGGGTACTAAAAAATAATGTTATAATTTTTTTTCTCATAATTAATCATATTTACGTTTAACAAACCATATATCGTACATTGTAAAATTAACACCAATGGTACCAAATGTTTCTTTTATAAGATCCTTCTCTGTTGTTCCTCGTTGTTTAAATTCAAAAAACAGATTTATTGATGATTTCCCTTTTCTTATTGGAATACCTAGACCAAAACTTATGCCAAATTCTTTTAGTTGTTCATCCTTTGAAATAAATTGCAAATAAGTATTTGAATAATGTGCTCCGAATCTATAACTAACTCTTTTTGTGAAATTAGAAAATCCTTTTAAAATATTATATTTTTTGGGAGTATATTCAATGCCCGCAGATATTCTATTGCTGTTTGATAAAGAATCGTTTATTCCAAAAATTGTAACATCAGACCAATTTTGCATTGAATAATCTGCTGCAATTGTTAATTTATTGTCATAATTATAGCTAAATCCAATTCCAATATTTCTTGGCAAAACAATTATCCCCTTTACATTGTTAGCATATCTTAAAGTGTCAATTATTGAATTGTAATTTATAGATTCATTATTATAACCCATAATTGTTCCTGCAAGGGTATCGCGTTTGGCAGATAAATTGGTTTTATTATCTAAAATAAGTCCAAAATTAAAACGGTGTTTTTTTTCTGTTACAGAATTAATAAAAGTATGATGGAACTGAATGCCGAAATTATAAAAGAAATCACTAATTCTTGTATTTTTTTCAATTTGATAATTAAATGCACTATTATCGTCATCTGTAAATGTTAAAGTATTTGTTTGTTTAATAAATCCGTACAAATAATTTGCATTAAATCCTATTGATAAAAATTCGAAAGGCTTAATAGAATTGCCAATATATGCATTGTTAATTCCTCCTGAACCATTGTAACAATATTCAACATTCCCAATATTAGGATTATTTTCAGTTGTAATTATTTTATAACCTACATTACTATACGGTTTAAGCCCTATGTTTCCAAACCACCATTTTGTATAAGGGTATCCAATAGACAAGTAATTTAAATTAGTATTATTACCAGTATAAGTATTATTTGAAGAAGAAAGATTTGTTATTACATTAGAAAATCCAAATTCAAAAATAAAAGGAGCTCCAATTATAGTAGAATCAAATGAACTGTATGATGCAGGATTATTCGGGTTTAAATGATCAGGATCACGCATTCCGATAGAAGTTCCACCCATTGCATAATTTTGTCCAAAAACATTTGAAGCTATTTCTCCTATCCCAAATCTTGAATAAGGCGAATTTGTGTTACTATTTTGAGCTTTTGTCGTTATAGCTATTAACAAAAAAAATATTTGTATGTATGTTTTTAATTTACACATTAAATTCTAATATTTTATTTAAACCGTTTATCAATAAATTTGGTTCTGCAAAGATGGGCTTTTTTAATTTTTTATCAAAGAAAAAGCAATCTCCTCCTGTTAAAATAATTTTGTCGCTGTTATATAGCGATTTAAAATTATTAATGTATTGACTTATTTCATAAATTATACCATTTTGAACTCCTGAAACAATTGCAGAGTTTGTATCATTTCCAATAAAATCAAAAAAATCATTTTTTGTAACTAAAGGTAATTTTTCCGTAAAATAATTTAATGCTTTATATCTCATATTTAATCCGGGAGATATATTCCCTCCAATGTAAATATTTTTATTTGTTACAATGTCATAAGTAATGGCAGTACCTGCATCAACTACTAAAACGTAGGTGTTAGGGAAAATATTGTTTGCTCCTATAACTCCCGCAATTCTGTCATTCCCAAGTGTTTTTTTTGTATTATATTTTATTTTAATCGGTAAACTTGTTTTATATGTTAACTCTATTATCGTGCTAATGTTTTGTTTTAAAAAATTCAAAATTTCAAAATCGACATTAATAACCGAAGATATTATTACGTTTTTTATTTTTGGAAATTTAAACAAAATGTCAACTAAATGTTTTTTTTGAAGAATTTTGAAATGAAATAACTTATTTATTGAGTTTTTTTGATAAATTGCTAGTTTTGCAGAAGTATTACCTAAATCTATGATTAAGTTCATATTGAGAAAATATGTTAATTTGATGAAATTTTTTTAAATTGAAAATGGTAAAAATAGTAAAGATTATTACTAATTTTAAGGGAAATTTAATTTTTAAATAATGGGGATTAAAAAAGTGCTTATTGTTGAAGATGACACTCTTTTGGCAACTACTTTTAGTATGTTTGTTGAAGATTTGGGATATAAAGTAGCCGGAATTACTTCTGACGGAAAAAAATCAATAGAACTTTGTAAAAAAAATACACCGGATATTGTGTTAATGGATATTCATTTACCAGGTAAAATTGATGGAATTAAAGCTGCTGAAGAAATTCAAGAGAATTTAAATATCCCAATAATATTTATTACAAGTGATGAGCAAGAATCTACAGTAAAAAGAGCATTAGCATCAAATAGTTATGGCTATTTGTTAAAGCCTGTTAGTAAAAATTCTTTAAAAGTTACAATTGAATTAGCTATTGAAAAACATAAGAATGATAATCAAATTAAAATTAGCAGGACTCGTTATAAAACCCTTGTTGAAGATTCTCCGAATACTGTATTAGTAATTAATGCCGACTATATAGTTCAATATATAAATTTTTCAGGTTTAAAGCTGTTTGGGTCTATTCATATTGAGGAAATTGTAGGTGAAAACCTAATGAATTTTTTTATAGCAGAAGATAAGGATATTTTAAAAGAAAAAGTTGAGTCAGCTCTTAAAAACAATAATAAAATTAAATATTTTCCACTTAATTTTAAATCAATTCAAGAAAAAGAATTTCAAGTTGGTATTTCGGGTTCGGTTATAGAATTTAACAAACAAGTAGCAATTCAATTAGTTATAACAGACCATACAGAAAAAATAACAAGTCAGCAGCTAATTGATAAACAAATAAATATAATTGAAAATATTGACAATGCTATTATTATTATTAATACAGATGGGACAATAAATCATTGTAATAAAGCGGCATGTGATATATTTGGTTTTGAAAAAAATGAAATTACAGGAAAGAACGTAGCTTATCTATGTCAATCGGATGATAATTTTTATGATAATACAATTTTGTTGCCACTTAAAAATGATGACCAACATTCGTTTGATATGAAACTTGTTCATAATAATACAGGGCAACCGTTTCATGTAAAATTTTCAATAACTGCACTTAGAAATGATGATGGTAAAATTTTCAATATTGTTTGTTATTGTCATAATGTGTCATTTGATGAAAACCTGGAAACAGTCTGTATTCATGCAGAAGCTAATTTTAAAGCAATATTTCATGGTAGTTCAGAGGCAATATTTATAATTAATAAAGAGTTTCAAATTATTGATTATAATAAAGCTGCAATTAAATATTCAAAAAACATTTTTAATAAACCCTTACAACATAATATTTCTGTTTTTGATGTAATTTTCTTTTTAAACAAAGGAGAATTAATTGATTTGTTTAATAGTATTTTTGATGGTGTATCACATTATTTGGAAAGAATAGTTAGATTTGAAAAATACAAAAAGTTTTTTATAATTAATATTCATCCGATAATTAATATAAAGAATGATAATGTTGAACATTTTTACATTTCATTTTTAGATATATCTGAAAAAAAGTTAATTGAAAGAGAATTAGAAGATACGAAAAGTGAATTAAAACCGATGTTTGACAGTAGTATTCAAAGGTTTTATTTGGTTGGAGTTAACTATAAATTACTCGCATTTAATAAATCTGCTTATGATACCATTCAGCGAGAATTTAATAGATCCTTAAGAAAGGGAGATTACATTGTAGATTTTATTTCTCTTGATATGACATCTGAAGAATTTATTAAACATTTTGAGTCTGCTAAAAAAGGAAATCATGTGATTTTTAAGGAAAAGCAGAAAGTGAAAAATGATTTTAATTATTCTGAAGTTCATTTAGAACCTATTGTAAATGATAAAGGAGATATCTCAAGAGTCCTTTTATGGACTTTGGATATTACCGAAAGTGAAAAAACAATATTGGCATTGAAAGAAAGTGAAGATAGATACTCGCTTGTTGCTAAGGGAGGTAATGACGGACTTTGGGATTGGAATTTGAAAACTGATGAATTGTTTTTATCACCAAGATGGAAATCTGTATTAGGATATGATGAAAATGAATTTATTAGTCGGGATGATGCTCGTGAATTATTTATTTATCCTGATGACATTGAGCATACAAAAGCAAATATTGGAAAGCATTTAAAAGGCGAAACAGAAATATATATCAATGAATACAGATTACGTCATAAAAGTGGCGAATTCTTATGGGTTCACGAAAGAGGACTTGCCTTAAGAGATAAAGATGGAAAACCATATAGAATGGCTGGAACTATTACTGATATTTCTGAAAGAAAAAAGAATGAAGAAGAATTACAATTATTAAATAAAGCCTTGCTTCAGGAACGAAGCATGTTTATAAAAGGAAATGTAGTAGTTTTCAGATTAAACAGTGATGGATTTATTATTGAATATCTTTCAGATAACATAGATGAAGTACTCGGATATTCTGCTAATGAATTGATAGCTAATAAAACTTCTTTATTAACCTTAATTGTTGATGAAGACAAAGATATATATAAGGAAGAACGTGATATTGTTTTAATGAAAAAGGAACTGCATACTGAATTCTCTATATATAGATTAAAACATAAAAATGGCAATTTTATTTATGTAAAAGATTTTATTTCAGTAATTAAAAATGAGGATAATAATAATATTGAACTTTTAGGTTATTTTATAGATGTAACATCGGAGAAAAAAATTGAAGAAAAAATAGTTGAAAATCAAAAAAAATATTTTAATCTTTTTTCGCAGGCAAATGATGCAATTTTGTTAATTGATCAACAACGTATTATTGATTGTAATGTTAAGGCTGAAGAATTATTTGGATATTCAAAAGAAGAATTATTAAAAATGAATATAATAAAACTTTCACCAAAAGTTCAGCCTAATGGTGAAACCAGTGATGAAAGAAGAACTAAAAAAATAAACGAGGCCTATGATGGCATATCCGATACGTTTTATTGGCAGTATAAACATAGAGAAGGCAAATTGTTTGATGCTGAAGTTAGTTTGTCTACTGTTGAATTGGATGGGGAAAATTATTTGCAAGCAATAATAAGAGATATTTCAGAGAGAAAGCAAATTGAAAAAGATCTGCGCATAAGTGAAGAACGTTATCGTAGTTTACTTGAATCAATGCCTGATACTATATTTATTCTTGATAAAAACGGAAACTATCTTGACTATAAGCCTGATTACCAGCTTCGTTCTGAGGGGCAGCAGGATAAGGTAATAGGCAAAAATTTAAAAGATTTCTTCGATAAAGAAAAGGAGAAAGAGTTTTTGGAAAAAATAAATGATGTTTTACAAGATTTAGGTGTACAGCATATTCGTTATGATTTAGATACTTCTAAAGGTATAAGAAATTTTGAAGCAAGATTATCAAAATTAAATTCTGACGAAATATTTGTACAGGTAAGAGATTTTACCAAGAGTAATTAATCCAGAGTACTTGGGATTAAAACCCTAATCTATAGGCTTATTATTATCTACTATATCTTTTCAAAATGAGTGTAATCTACAAGAATTTTTGGAATAATAATACCCTCTTCAGTTTGGTTGTTTTCTAATAATGCAGCAATTATTCTTGGTAATGCAAGTGCACTTCCATTTAATGTATGTGCAAGTTTAGTCTTTTTTTCTCCTTTTTCTCTAAATCGTAATTTTAAACGATTTGATTGATATGATTCAAAATTTGAAACAGAACTTACTTCAAGCCATTTTTTTTGAGCAATTGAATATACTTCAAAATCATAAGTTAATGATGAGGTAAAACTAAGATCACCTCCGCAAAGTATTGTAATTCTGTATGGCAATTCAAGTTTTTTGATTAAAGATTCAACATAATTAACCATTTCATTAAGGGCATCATATGAGTTGTCGGGGTGTTCAATTCTAACAATTTCTACTTTGTCAAATTGATGTAATCTGTTTAGTCCTCTTACATCTTTTCCATATGAGCCGGCTTCTCTGCGAAAACAAGGGGTATAAGCTGTGTTTTTTATTGGAAATTGGTCTGCATTTAATAATGTATCTCTATAAATATTTGTTACAGGAACTTCTGCTGTGGGTATAAGATAAAAATCATCTTCTTGTATATAATACATTTGACCTTCTTTATCGGGTAGTTGTCCTGTTCCAAACCCCGATTCTTTATTAACTAAGTAAGGTGGAATAATTTCTTTATATCCTGTTTTTTCAGCTTCGTCAAGGAAAAAATTTATCAACGCTCTTTGTAGTTTAGCACCTTTTCCCAAATAAACAGGAAATCCTGCACCTGTTATCTTATTTCCTAATTTAAAATCAATAATATTATATTTTTCAGCAAGTTCCCAGTGGGGGAGTGCATTTTGCCCAAGTTCTTTTATATCCCCATCTTGTTTTATAATTTTATTATCTTTTTCACCTTTGCCTTTTGGAACTAATTTGTGTGGAATGTTGGGTATTTGTATTAAAAAATCTGTAATTTGTTTTTCAATATCAGATAATTTTGTTGATAATGATTTAATATTATTTTTAAGTTCTGAAGTTTTTGTTTTAGCCTTATTTGCTTCATCTATTTTGACATTTTTAAAAAGCTGCCCAATTTGTTTAGCAATAATATTCATTTGAGATTGAATATCTTCAAGTTCGGATAAAACAGAACGTCGTTCTTTATCCAAATTTATTATGTCATTAATAATTTTTGATGCATCAAAGTTTTTTATTGCCAGACGCTCAATAATTTCTTCCTTTTTATCAATTATATATTTAATGGTAAGCATAATGTTATTGTTTTTTTAAGACTTGTATAAAATAAAAATCTCCTAAATTAATCTATTTAGATCAATGCAGGAGATTTATAATATATTTTTAAACTATTATTATTATTCAGCCTTAACAGGGTCAATAGAAACATATGAACGATTATTTTGTCTTTTTCTAAAAACAACTGTCCCATTGCAAAGTGCAAATAAGGTATGATCTTTACCTAAACCAACATTATCTCCTGGGTGATGTTTTGTTCCTCTTTGTCTAACAAGTATATTACCTGCTTTTGCATATTGCCCGCCGAATATTTTAACGCCAAGTCTTTTACTTTCCGATTCTCTACCGTTTCTTGAACTACCGGCTCCTTTCTTATGTGCCATTTCTCTATGTTTTTAAAATTATATTATTTTTTTGCTTCAGGTTTTGCTTTTTTTGCTTTAGGTTTTGCGTCAGAGCTTTTTGCAACTTTTTTTACTGCTGGTTTTGCCTTTGCTTTTACTTCTGCTTTTGCTTTTGGAGTTTCTTTTACTTTAGCTTTGCTTACAACTTTTTCGGGTTTTTCTTCCTTTGCAGGAGTTTCTTTTTTTGTACTGCCTTTTTCAAGAATATCTTCAATTAATATTTCAGTAAAAAATTGTCTGTGACCATTTAATACTTTATACCCTTTTCGTCTTTTCTTTTTAAAAACTTTTACTTTATCTCCTTTAAGGTGAGTTATCACTTTTGCTTTTATACTAGCGTTTTTTATAATTGGATCGCCAACAATTACATCTTTATCATTATCAATTAGCAAAACTTTGTCAAAATTAAGTTTTGAACCTTCATCATTGTTTAAACGATGAACAAATATTTTTTGTGATTTCTCAACTTTAAACTGTTGTCCTGCTATTTCTACTATTGCGTACATTTTATATAAAATTTTACAAAATTTAGGACTGCAAAAGTATAAAAACTTTATTTCTTAAACAATATTATATTTTTTTATTTATTAAAATCTATTTACAAATCCAAAATGAATTTTTGCAGAACGAAATTCTATTGGATTATCAAATTGTTTTCCAAGTGCATAGTTTATAGTGAAAATTCCTGCTTTTGTTTCAAAATCTAACCCAAATCCAAATCCAAATGGTGTATCTGAAACATATTTGTTTATATCTTTTTCATAAAATCCTCCATCAATAAAAGCATATATGGTGCTGTTTTGTTCTATTATAAGACGATATTCAATTGTGCTTATTGAAAAAGCTGATGCAAAAACAGATTCTTCATCAAATCCACGAAGTATTTTTAAACCCCCTATTTTAAATAATTCATTTTCAAATAATGTATTACTATACATGTATCCTGAATGATTTCTAAATTTAATTACTGTGTTTTGAGAAATAGGTGCAAAAACAGATACATCAATTTGTCCTTCTAATTGTTGTGTGTTTAGGTCAATATCTTCATAAATTTCAGGATTGATATTATTATTTTTCTTAATTTCTTTATTTCCTGCGCCAATATTCATAATAAGTGAAAACCCTTTGCGAGGATTGAATTTGTAATCAAGATATTCAGTATAGATACCAATCCCATACAATGTAGTATTTATGTCAGCATATTGGGGTAGGGTGGTGGTATATTCTAACCCGGCAGTGGAAATTAATGATGAGTTTTTGTTTTCAATATATCCTTTTATATAATTTGTTCCATCTATTAGAAAGAGTAAGCCTAAATTACTGTTTACATTTAAATAGCTGGTATCTTTTTTTATTAAAGCAAATGTTGCATCAATGCCAACTGGTTTATCAAATAGGAAAGGATACATAAATTTTGCATCTAAATTTTGTGATAATGATTCAAGTTTTTTCCAATTGAAGGAAATAATTTCACCTTTTTTAAAGGAGTTAATTAAAAACAATCTTAATTCTCCTGTTAACAATAATTTACCTGTTGTTTTGTCATTTGGAACTATACCAAGTATTCCATTGAATTGATTTGCTTTTTTATCGTCTATATATAAATATATTTTAGAATTTTTTTTGCCAAAACCAACTTCAGAACTTCTTATTTGCTTTATGAATATGAGTTCTTTTAATTTATTTTCTACAGCAATTATTTTTTTTTCGTTGTAAAAATCTCCTTGATTAATTCCAATATGTTTTTGAATATAATTGTCAGATATCTTTGCATTTCCTTTTATAATTATGCTGTCAATTTTTATTAAATTATTTTTTGAAATTTGTAAATCAGCAAACACACTGTCGTTTTTTATCTTTATATTTTCCAAATAAATCTCAGCAAAAGGGTATCCATTGTTTTCATAATACTGAAGCAATTTTTCAATAGTGTTGTTCAGTTTGTTGATGTTAATGGTTTTTTTATTTATTTTTTTATAATTGATATTTAATTTTCGCAAAATAAAATTCTCGAAATTTAGCAGAGAAAAATTACCCCATTTATATTGTTCTCCAATATGAAAATACGCTTTTATTATTGTAGAATCATTAATAATACTATCAAGCGATGCCAAAATATAAGCATCGTTAATTAACTCGTTTTTGATAGAATTAATTTCTTTATAAATTACAAGTGTATCGTTAAATGTTTTGTTTAAATATTTTCTATTAAGATCAATGTCTTGATCGTTTGTAATAATTTGTAAATGTATTTTATTTTTTTGAGCGGTGATATTATGTGATATCAGAAGTAATAAAATTAATATTTTAATATTTTTTTTACTCAAAAGCAATGTTTTAAATATAAGATTAAGAATCATTATATTATATGTATTATTAAATGAGTATCCGTATTAATATCTAAATATTTTAATAAGATTCTAAAAATCAATTTGTTTACCCCAAACCCTAAAGGGAGCAAATTGATTTTCTTCACACACCTTAGGGATGGGATAAATGAAGAAAATCAAACCAAATTTTAGGTACATAAACGAACATTCATATAATATTATTAGAAACTGCTTAAGCAATTTTTTATTCTAAACTTTTGTAATTATTTACCCATTCTAAACTCATCATATCTTTTAATAAACGAAATGCATTGTCACCATATATAAAACTGTTGATATGCTTAAATCCATATTTTTTAAGAAATTTCATTTGTGTATCGGAAGGTTTATAAGATTTTTTAGCCCAACCAAATTCATAATCCTGACTTCTATATGGATATTCAGAATATTTTATCATCCATAAATTATTTATTATAAGATAATTAATTTTGTGTGTCTCAAAAAAATCTTCTTTGTTAGGATTAGCTTTAGAGATTTGTTGGCCGGTAATCTGAAGCAAGAAATTTCTTCTGGTAATATATGTAATTTCAACTTCTCCATCTGTAAAAACACGAGCAATTCCATAATGAACCATTTCACCTGACATGGTTTGTACAAGATTAAATCCTAAATAATATTTACTTTTATCTTCCTGACTTTTTAATGAAATAATGTTGAAAAAAAAGAATAGAGATATGAAAAAAGTTAATAAAGCTTTCATTTGTAATTGTAATATCGGGTTTTTATGATATTATATTTTATACAATTTACTATCAAAGAGATTTTGAATAATTATCCTAATTCGCTTATTTTTTCAAGTTCTACAATATTATTTATTGATATTTTTCTACCATCAATACTTATAACTTTTTCATTTGCAAAAATTGAAAGAGTTCTAATTGCATTTGCTGTTGTCATATTAGATAAATTTGCAATATCTTCTCGTGAAAGATAAATTTTTATTGTTTTACCATTTTCTTCGAATCCATAAGTATCTTTTAGAAATAATAATGATTCGGCTAATCTTCCACGAATATGTTTTTGAGTTAGAGTAATGGTTCTACTATTTGAAAATCCTAATTCTCTTGCAAGAGAGCGAATTATTACTAAAGAAAATTCAGGATTGGATTTTAATATTTTAAAAAGACTGGTTTTTTCTATAATACATGCAATAGAATCTTCAATTGCTATTGCTGATGCTATATAATTTTCTTCAGCAAATAATGCTCTATAGCCAATAAAACCAACAGGTTTTGCCATGCGTACTATTTGATCTCTACCTCCAACACCTTCTTTAAATATTTTTACTTTTCCTTCCGAAAGGCACATTAAGCCACAAGGTTTATCACCTTCTTTATATATTACTTCATTTTTTTTATAAGAAGTAATTATTAATTTTTTTGATAATTCTTCTTTTTCTTCTTCAGATAGGACATTGAAAACGGATTTAGATCCGTAAATGCAATTCTTTGACTTGCTACTATTTATCATGAAAATAATTTTATAAACATTATGTTTGAAAACATGCAAAAGTAAATAAATACTTGATATTATCTAATTTTTTTAAAAGAAAATGCAACCTTATTATAAAAACTTGCGTCATTAAATTACAATAGTTTTTTTTTCAATAAAAAAATTATACTTTTGTTTTTTTAAATTAATAACTAAAATTAGATGATTATGAAAAAGATTACTTTTATTATGGCTATGTTTTTAATAGCTAGTTTTACTTATGCTCAACAGGCTAATACTTTCCCTGCTGAGAAAGTTGTGAAAAATCTTAACAAAGAAAATGTTAAATTTTATCAGAACTCGCCAACATCACAGACAAAAGCTCCGGGTGATGTAATTTACTCTTACGACTTTAATGCTGCTTTACCTGCTGGTTGGACAACAACAGACAATACAGGAAATAGCTATGTATGGATTTGGTCTGATATTGGTCCTATTGGTGCTTATACAGGAAATCCAAATTGGGATGACCCAATTGATGCTATTGCATCAACAACAAGTGCAAATGGTTTTATGTTATTTCAAGCAGATAACTATAATACCGACCAAGGAACAGGTGTAATTGTTGGTACCGTTGTAGATCAGGATTCTTATATCCAAACTGATGCTATCGATCTTTCAGCAGAATCATCAGTCATTTTAACTTACCAACAAAGATTTAGATGTTGTTGTATTTGGGATGCAACTGACGATTTGTTTGTTGAAGTTAGTAATGATGGTACTACCTGGACTGCTTTTGAAGTAGGTTCACCTTTTGGTTTCATAAATGATCATGTTCCTGGCAGTTATCTTGATGTTACTCAGGTTGAAATTAATATTTCTAATATTGCAGGTGGTGAATCAACTGTTTATGTTAGATTTCATATGCTTGGAGTTAGTCATTATTACTGGATGATTGATGATGTTGAGTTTGTTGAAGGATATGCTGATGACATTGTTTTAGAAAAAGATTATGCTGATGTTTTTTCATTAGAAAATGGTTGGTACGGACAAATACCATTAACACAAAGTAGGTATATGCCAATGGCATTTAGAGCCGCAGTTTATAATAATGGTAATACTGCTGCAGCAAATGTAGGTTTAAATGTAGATGTTACACATTTTGGAGCTCCTTACTATTCAGAAAACAGTGCTGCAGAGTATCCTGTAGTTAGTTTAGCCAGCTTAGCAAGAGATACAATTACTCTTGGTGTAGATATACCTGGCTCTGCTTGGTTGCCAACAGCATTTAATGCTGATGAATTTGGTACTTATGAATTTTCATATAGTATTTTTATGGATGCTGTTGACAATATTCCTGCAAATGATTCTGCATCTCGTACTTTTGAAGTAACAGACACCGTTTATGCACGTGATGGTGGTATTTTAACAGGTAGAGTTAGTCCATCCGATTGGTCTGGTTGGGGAACTGACGGAGATATGTTTGCTTCTTCTTTTGATATAAATAATGATACAGCAGGAGCATGCACGGGTGCGACAACACCAGGTGAAATAAAGTCACTTCGATTTTATGTTCATTCACAAACTACCTTTACAGGAACACCACCAACAATTAGAGGTGCAATTTCCATGTATGATGGAGGAGCAGGTACTTTCAGTGAGATACTTACTACTGATTATTATGATATTCAGCCAACAGATTCTTCACAATGGGTAACTCTTGATTTACAAACAGATGGATTTTCAGAATATTTAGCAGAAGGATTTTATTTAGCAGTTCTTGAAATAACTGCATATAATGGTGGCGATTTTTATGTTGGTGAAGATGGTGCATCTCCACAAAGTTCAATGGCAACTTTTTGGAAACAGCCCTCAGATGCTGATTTTGCAAGATTCGGAAATTATGAAAAAAGCATGATGTTGCATGCTATATTTCAGCCTTGTATTACTGTAGATGTTGCTACAATTTCAAAATTAGAAAATGTAAAGATGTTTCCAAACCCAACAACAGGTATTTTAAATATTGCTAATGCAGATAATGCTACTGTTTATATTTATAATATTATGGGAGATATTGTAAAAACAGTTGAACAAAATATCAACAAAATTGATATTTCTGATTTATCTAATGGTAATTACATTGTAAAAGTTGTTGCAGATCAAGGTATCTCAACACAGAAAATTACTTTAGTTAAATAAAATATAATTTATTGTATTAAAAAGCTCCGAAATTTCGGAGCTTTTTTTTTGAAAATTTAACAAGAAAATGATAATCAAAACGGCAGAATTTGTTATTAGTAATACCGACTTAAAAAAATTGCCTGAGCCTGTTATGCCTGAGTATGCTTTTATTGGCAGGTCAAATGTTGGTAAATCTTCTTTAATAAACATGCTCACTAATCATAAAAAACTTGCTAAAACATCTTCAACACCTGGCAAAACAAGATTAATAAATCATTTTCTTATAAATAAAAATTGGTATATTGTTGACTTACCGGGGTACGGATACGCAAAAGCATCAAAAGTTGAAAGAGCAAAATGGCATAAGTTTATTAATGCATATATTAATAGAAGAAAAAATTTAATAAATATTTTTCTTCTAATTGATATTAGGCATAATCCAATTCAAAGTGATCTGGAATTTATAAATCGCTTAGGAGAAATGGAAATTCCATTTATAATAGCTTTTACAAAATCAGATAAATTAACTTCTTCAGAACTTGAAAAAAATATTAGTATTTATAAAAATAAATTACTGGAAATCTGGCAAGAACACCCACGCATGATTGTAACATCTTCTGTTAAAAAAACAGGGAAAGATGAAATTCTTGATTTTATTGAAGAAACAAATAAAACTGTTAAAATATAGTGCATAAAAATTCAAATCATTTTTTTTTAATTAATATTATTATTTGTTAATTTATACCTTTATAAATAAAAAATATTAAACAATGTCAGTAAATTCCCCTATTAAGGTTTTTGCTTGTTCTGCTTCAAAAAATATTGGAGAGAAGATAACAGAAAACTATGGTATTAAATTAGGCAAAACTTCATTTTTGAAATTTATGGATGGCGAATTCCAGCCTTCTTATGATGAGTCTGTTAGAGGAGCAACAATTTTTATTATTCAATCTACTTTTCCTCCAACTGAAAATCTTTTTGAATTGCTGTTATTAATTGATGCAGCAAGAAGAGCATCTGCGTATAAAATTGTAGCAGTGATTCCTTATTTTGGTTTTGCCAGGCAAGACAGGAAAGATAAGCCAAGAGTTTCTATTGGCGCAAAACTAGTTGCAAATTTGCTTTGTGCTGCAGGAGTTGACAGGGTTATGACAATGGATCTACATGCCGATCAGATACAAGGATTTTTTGATGTGCCGGTTGACCATTTGTATGCATCATCAATATTTGTTCCATATATTAAAAGTTTAAATTTAGAAAATTTATCTATGGCATCACCCGATATGGGAGGAGCAAAAAGAGTAAATGCATACTCAAAATATTTTAATACCCCAATGATATTTTGTCATAAATCTCGTGAAAAAGCTAATGTTGTTGGAGAAATGACTGCTATTGGTGATGTTGAGGACAGGAACATTATTATATTAGATGATATGGTAGATACAGCAGGAACAATTACTAAAGCTGCTGATATGATGATGGATAAAGGAGCCAAAAGTGTAAGAGCAATAATAACTCATCCGGTATTATCGGGACCTGCTTATGAAAGAATTGAAGAATCATCTTTATTAGAATTAGTGGTTGCTGATACTATTCCGCTTAAGAAAAAGTGCGATAAAATAAAAGTTTTATCTATTGCGAAAATATTTTCGGAAGTAATAAGTAATGTATATAACTATAAATCAATAAGTGATAAGTTTGTAATTTGATTGTGTTAAAAAGATTAGATTTGTTATTTAATTTTCTTTAAGGATGTTTGAAAAAAAGGAAAAGAAAGTTGTTTTATATTTCATTGATGATGATGAATTTCATTTAAAAATTATTCAGGGAAAATTTAGCACATCATCAAATTATGAATTTTATTCATATAAAACAGGCGAAGAGTTCCTTGATAAGCTTATAAAAAAGAAAACCCAAAAAAATATTTATCAAATTGTTATTCTTGATTATTACTTAAATAGTAATGAAAATAGTGATTCAAAAAACGGCATTGAAATTTTAAAAATAATTAAAGAAATAAACCCTTCTATTGAGGTAATTATGTTATCGGGAATGGATGATGTTAATATAGTTACAACTGCAATGCATTATGGAGCAATTACATTTGTGAAAAAAAATGAGAATTCTTTTACCAGAATTCAGAATAATATAAATTGGATAATTAGTCAAAAGGATCTTGAAAGTAAAAAACATTCTCATAGAATAACAAGACATTTCTTTTTTATTGTATTGGGAATAATTGCTGTTACAGCACTATTGTTTTTTATGTTAGAACATTAAATTTACAAATGTTCTTCATTTAATTTTTAAACCAATTATTAGTACATCGTCAAGTTGTGCTAAATCGCCTTTCCAGATATTAAAATTATTTTCAAGAATCTCTTTTTGTTTCTTCATGTTTTCCTTATGAATTTCTAAAAGCAGTTTTTTGAAATTTTTCGATTTTAATTTATGACCATATTCTCCTCCAAATTGGTCAATATAACCATCTGAAAATAGGTATAAAATATCATCTTTATTAATTTTTATTCTGTGGTTTGTAAAAGGCACATCTTGTTTTGGCGATACACTAACAGGCATTCTGTCTGCTTTAAATATTTCTAATTCATTGTTTCTTATTATGTATAAGTGATTATGTGCTCCGGCAAATTCTACCATATTATTGTCAGTATCTATAGTGCAAACAGAAATATCCATTCCGTCTTTAACTATTTGTGACATATTTTCAATTTTATTGTAATCAACTTTAGTTTGATGAAGAGAATCAATTATATTTCTTCTTAAAAGATCAAGGATATCAGAAGGTTTTAAGATGTTTTTTTCAATAACAATTTCGTTTAAAAATGTAATTCCTATTAAACTCATAAAAGCTCCGGGTACTCCATGTCCTGTGCAATCTGCAGCAGCAATAATAATTTTATTGTTATATTTATGAAACCAGTAAAAATCGCCACTTACAATATCACGAGGAAGAAATAAAATAAAACTTTCCGGTAAAATGTTGTGAAAATCGTTCTCGACAGGTAGCATTGCATTCTGAATACGCTTTGCATATTCAATACTGTCTGTAATATCTTTATTCTGATCAAAAATCGCATCTCTTTGCGATTCAATTTCATCTTTTTGAGTTTCTATTTCTTCTTTTTGTTGTGATATTTCTTCATTTCTTAAAGCAAGTTGTATATTTTTTTTCTTTTTATCGCGAAATTGCTTGTAAAGAACAATGAAAAATATAAGAATAAGTATTATTCCAATTATAACAACATAAATAATAATTTGTTGTTTATTAATTTGTGCCTGATTTTTTTCAATTTCTAATTTTTGTAATTTTTTATCTTTATTTAACAGTTCAATTTCTTTTTCTTTTTTTTCTGTTTCAAATTCCGTCATTAACTCGGATAATTTTTTCTGTTCAGTAATATCGTATATAGAATCGTGAATTAGCAAATATTCTTCATGCGACAATAGAGCGTTTTTATAATCTCCAATATCTTTATATGTTGAATATAGGTAGTAATTTGCACCTTCTTCATATTGAATTGAATTTAATCCTTTAGATAGTTTCAAAGCTTCTTTAAAAAAAACAATAGCTAATTTTGGTTTATTAAGATTTTTATATGCTTTACCAATGCCGGAAATACAAAGAATAACATCTTCTTTAAAATCATACTCTTTAAAAACTTTTAAAGCCCGGTTATATTCATTAATTGCATTGTTGTATTCTTCTTTAAATAAATAAATATCTCCAATATTTGCAAGACATTGAGCAAAATGTCTTTTATATCCCAATTCTTTAAAGGTTTTATAAGCTTTTGAAAAATATAAGATTGCTTTTTCATTTTGCCGGGTTCTTTTATAAATAATACCTATATTCATCGACGTTATAGCACAAACACCTTTTTTCCCCAATTTTTCGAATATTTTATAAGCTGTTTTGTAATATTCTAATGCTTCATCATGTTTTTCTAATAATAAATATAAATTTCCAATTGTAGCATGTGTCATTGCTATACCATTTTCATGATTTAAAGCTTCAAATATTTTTAGTGCTTTCCAATAATTTTCCAGAGCTTTGTCTTCAACAACTTCACGATAGTAGGTATTTCCAATATTACCATAAGAACGTGCAATATTAATTGAGTCTTGTTCTTGTATTGAATATTCCAAAAAATCATTATAATATTTTCTGGCAATTTTATAATTTCCTTTTTCAATATGTAGTATGCCAAGATTAGTGGCAGCTGTATTTTTTCTTTTTATATCATTAAGGCTATCAGCTAACAAGTAGGCTTCTTTAGACCATTTAATACTGTTTGCAGGATCAGAATACATTTCATCATAAGTAAGTTGATTTAATACGTCAATTCTTAATGTGTCTTTTGCGTTGACTAGTAATTGTTTTAAACTGTCAATTTTTGGATTTTGAGAGAAAAATGCAAAACTTATTAAAAATAATAGAACAAAAAGTACATGTTTTTTTATTGAAATCAATTGTATTATGATTTTCATATTGCAAAATTGTTAAAAATAATTAACTATAAAAAATGAGATATGACATAAGGTGAATCTTTTTTATTTTACCTATATTATGATTTAAGAATTTTATGTAAATTTGTACAGTAATTTTAAAACGATCGGGGTGTAGCTCAGCATGGTTTAGAGTACTGGTCTGGGGGACCAGGGGTCGAAAGTTCAAATCTTTTCACTCCGACAAAATGCAGTCTTAAGGCTCTGTATAACAGAGCTTTTTTTATTTTGCAGAACTTTTTATTAAAAATATAAAGCATTTTTTTATTAGAAGACCCTTTAACTTTTTACTAATTTTACAAACTCTAATAAAGATTAATGGATTTTAAGCTAATATCGGATTACAAACCAACAGGTGACCAACCCGAAGCAATTCAGCAGCTTGTAGAAGGTGTAAACAATGGTAATAAGTTCCAGACGCTGCTTGGTGTTACAGGTTCCGGTAAAACATTTACCGTTGCAAATGTAATTCAGCAAGTTCAAAAACCCGTATTGGTATTGAGTCATAATAAAACTCTTGCAGCACAGCTTTACGGAGAGTTTAAACAATTTTTTCCTAACAATGCAGTAGAATATTTTGTTTCGTATTATGATTATTATCAACCGGAAGCCTATATGCCTGTTACGGGTACTTACATAGAAAAAGATCTTTCTATCAACGATGAAATTGAAAAACTCCGATTAAGCACAACATCATCTTTGCTTTCTGGCAGAAAAGATATTATTGTTATTTCATCTGTTTCGTGCATATACGGTATTGGAAACCCTGATGATTTTCATGAAAATCTGATAAAGATAAAGCAAGGAGAGGTAGTTAGTAGAAATCAATTTTTAAGAAACTTAGTTGATGCTCTTTATTCAAGAACAGAAATGGAGTTGGCAAGAGGGCAATTTCGTGTGCGTGGCGATACGGTTGATATTTACCTTGCATATGATGATATTGCTTTCAGGGTGGTTTTCTGGGGCGATGAAATTGAAGAAATTTCAACTATTGATCCGCATAACGGAAATACTATTGAAGTAGTACAGCAAGCTATAATATTTCCTGCAACAATTTTTATAACTTCAAAGCACAGAATGAATTCTGCAATAAAGCAAATTCAAGATGATCTGTTTAAACAAATTGAGTATTTTAAGGATGCAGGTAAGAGTTTGGAAGCTAAAAGGATTGAAGACCGTGTAACTTTTGATATTGAAATGATAAAAGAACTTGGACATTGTTCGGGTATTGAAAATTATTCAAGATATTTTGACGGAAGAAAAAAAGGAGCTCGCCCTTTTTGTTTGTTAGATTATTTTCCAAAAGATTATCTTTTTATTGTTGATGAAAGCCATGTTGCTATGCCACAGGTAAGGGCAATGTATGGTGGCGACAGGTCTCGTAAAGAAAATCTGATAGATTATGGTTTTCGTTTGCCTGCCGCAATGGATAACAGGCCTTTACGTTTTGATGAATTTGAGACAATAATGAATCAAACAATATTTGTTAGCGCCACACCTGCCGACTACGAAATGCAAAAGTGCGATGGAGTAGTTGTTGACCAGATAATTCGCCCCACAGGTTTGCTCGATCCTGAAATAGATGTAAGGCCAAGTATAAACCAGATTGATGATTTGCTTGCAGAAGTAAATAAAAGAGCAGAAATTGATGAGCGGGTTTTGGTAACAACTCTTACAAAACGTATGGCAGAAGAGTTGACCAAATATTTTACCAAATTAAATGTTCGTTGCCGATATATCCATTCCGATATCAATACTCTTGAACGTGTAGAAATTATGGAGCAGTTGCGCAAAGGCATGTTCGATGTTCTAATAGGCATAAACTTGCTTCGCGAGGGTTTGGATTTGCCCGAAGTATCGCTTGTAGCTATATTAGATGCTGATAAAGAGGGTTTTTTAAGAGATGCACGTTCATTAACGCAAACATCTGGAAGGGCTGCGAGAAACATTAATGGAAAAGTAATAATGTATGCTGATAAAATTACTCGTTCAATGCAAATTACTATCGATGAAACCAATCGCCGTAGAGAGAAACAACTTAAGTATAATCAGGAAAACGATATTACACCTCGTCAGATAATTAAAGCATCTAAGAATGTAATGGATAAAATTATTGATAAACTAAAACAAGGTAAAGCGTACATTGAAAATAATAATGTAAATATTGCTGCCGACCCTGTTGTGCAGTATATGAATAATGATGCTTTGCTAAAAGCTATTGAGAAAGCAGAAAGGTCAATGAAAAGAGCTTCTAAAGAATTAAACTTTATTGATGCTGCTCGTTATAGAGATGAAATTATTGTGTTACAAGACTTGTTGAAAGGCAAACAAAAAATTGATTAATATGCTGATTGTTTTGCAGTAAGCATTATATAAATATATTTAAATTACAAAATGCAAAAAGGAAAAATATCAAATTTATTAAGGTCTTTAAGATTAATGCATTTAGTTGACCGGCTACGCTATTATAATCAGAAATTAACGAATAGGTATATAAATAAAGAATTTAAAAAAAATAATACTGATGTTATTCTTCCATCAGATTACTTAATGTATGAATCGTTTCAGGTAAATTACAAAAAATATTATACTGATGGTATTGATACAGCAAAATGGATAGAAGAGTATTTTTCTAAGTATAAGGAACTAAAAAACTTGAAAATTCTTGATTGGGGATGTGGACCAGGAAGAATAATACGCCATTTGCCAAAAATAATTGGTAACAACTGCGAGTTTTATGGTACAGATTATAATGAAAATTCAATAAAATGGTGTGCAGAAAATTTGCCCGGAATTAAATTTAATAAGAACGATCTAAAAGCAAAACTGCCTTATCCCGATAATTTTTTTGATGTAATATACGGTATATCAATTTTTACACATTTATCGGAACAAATGCATTACGACTGGTATAAAGAATTACACAGAATATTGAATAAAAACGGAATATTATTTTTAACAACGCAAGGCAATATTTTCAATGTTAAATTCACCGATATTGAAAAAAGCAGATTTGAAACAGGAAAATTAATAGTTAGAGGGCAAGTGAAAGAGGGGCATAGAACATATTCTGCGTTTCAGCCAAAAGAATTTATGATAAAATTGTTTGATAATGTTGAAATTCTTGAGCATGTGGAGAAAGAACCAGAAAGCAATTGGTTGCCTCAGGATATTTGGATAGTTAGAAAAATTGTTTAATAATAAATTTAATATTCAATGTTGAATATTAAATTCTTGTAATGAACTAGCATTTAACAAAATGCTGTCTATGAGCAACAATGGAGCCAATAAACTCAGATTGTTTTTACTTTAAAGTTCTTTTAAATTCTTTTTCTTCGTAGCCTTCTATTATATCTCCAACTTTAATATCGTTATATTTCTCAATATTAAGACCACATTCATAACCTGTTCCTACTTCTTTTACGTCGTCTTTAAAACGCTTAAGTGAGCCAAGTACACCTGTATAAACAATAATGCCGTCTCTTATAACGCGAACTTTAGTATTACGGCTTATTTTACCATCAAGAACCATACAACCAGCAATTGATCCTACTTTTGTGATTTTAAATACCTCACGCACCTCTACGGAACAAACAATTTCTTCTTTGATTCCTGGAGAAAGCATACCTTCAAGGGCATCTTTAAGTTCATTTACAGCATCATATATAATTGAATAAAGTCTGATATCTATTTCTTCTTTTTCGGCAAGTTTTCTAGCGCCAATAGAAGCTCTAACCTGGAAACCAACAATTATGGCATCAGAAGCAGATGCAAGTAAAACATCAGATTCTGAAATTTGTCCAACTGCTTTGTGTATAACATTTATTTGAATTTCTTCAGTAGAAAGTTTTATAAGTGAATCGGTAAGTGCTTCAATAGAACCATCAACATCACCTTTAATAATTATATTAAGTTCTTGGAAGTTACCAATTGCAATTCTTCTTCCAATTTCATCTAATGTAATATGTTTTTGAGTTCGTAAACCTTGTTCTCTGGCAAGATGTATACGCCTGTTTGCAATTTCTTTGGCTTCACTGTGGCTTTCCATTATATTGAACTTGTCTCCGGCTTGCGGTGCACCATTCAATCCTAATATTTGTACAGGTGTTGCAGGTCCTGCTTCTTTAATTTTTGTTTCTCGTTCATTATATAATGCTTTGACATGTCCTGTATAATTACCGGCAAGTATAAAATTCCCAATTTTTAATGTTCCCGCCTCAACTAATAATGTAGAAATATATCCTCTTCCTTTATCAAGTTCAGATTCTAATATAGTACCAATAGCTTGCTTGTTAGGATTTGCTGTTAATTCAAGCATTTCAGCTTCTAAAAGAATTTTTTCTAATAATTCATCAATATTTAAACCTTTTTTTGCCGATATTTCCTGCGATTGATATTTTCCACCCCAGTCTTCAACCAAATAATTCATTTTACTGAGTTCTTCTTTTATCTTTTCCGGATTTGCAGCAGGTTTATCTATTTTATTAATAGCAAAAATTATTGGTACACCTGCGGCAGATGCATGATTTATTGCTTCAACAGTTTGAGGCATAATGCCATCATCAGCAGCAATAACAACAACAACTATATCAGTAATTTGCGCTCCCCTTGCTCTCATAGCAGTAAATGCTTCATGACCGGGAGTATCGAGAAAGGTTATTCTCTTACCGCCATCTACCTCAACGCTATACGCTCCTATATGTTGAGTAATGCCGCCTGCTTCACCTGCAACTACATTTGTATTTCTAATATGGTCAAGTAGTTTTGTTTTACCATGGTCAACATGCCCCATTATAGTAACAATTGGAGAACGATGCACAAGGTCTTCAGGTTTATCTTCTTCTGTTTTTATATTTTCAAGAATTTCAATGCTTACAAATTCTACTTTAAAATCAAATTCATCTGCAACTAATGACATTGTTTCGGCATCTAACCTTTGATTAATAGAAACAAATAAGCCTAAATTCATGCAAGTAGCAATAATTTCGTTTGCCGGTACATTCATCATTGTAGATAACTCGCTTACAGAAACAAATTCTGTAACTTTTAAAATATTCTTTTCTTTTTCTTGCTTTTCTGCGTCAGCTATAACTTTTTCTTTATCTGCATCACGTTTTTCTCTTCTGTATTTTGCCCCTTTCGATTTACTTTTTGAAGTAAGTTTTTCAAGAGTTTCTTTTATATGCTTTTGTACATCTTCCTGATCAACTTCTTTTCTGAAATGTTTCTTCTTCCCTTTTGTAAATTGTTTCTTGCCCTTTTTGTCATCTTCCTGTTTTACTTTTTCATTAGTAACAGCTACAGGTTTTTTTATGCGTTTACGTTTTCTCTTTTTATTATATTCTGTTTGTTTATGAGTTTTTTTCTCTTCTTCTTTTTTCTTTTCTTGTTTTTGAGGTAGTTCAATTTTTCCGACAACAGTTGGTCCTGTTAATTTTTCAGCTTCAGCTTTAATAACTTTTCCTACTTCTTCTGCTGTTTCTATGATTGTTTCCCGTATCTCTTCTGTTTGCAATTTCTCTTTGCTTGTACTTTTTTCTACTTTTTTAGTTTTAAACTTTGCTTGTCGTTCTGTTTCTTTTTCTTCTTTGGTTTTTTTTGTAGGTCTGGTTTTTTGATTCATAGACTCAAGGTCAATTTTACCAACTACAGTAACGTCATCTTTACTTTTTGAAGTATCAGGTTTAATTACTTCTTCTTTTTCTTCTTCAACTTTGACTTCAACATCTTCAATTTTTTGTTCTTGACTTTCTTCTACTTTCTCAGTTTTTTGTTTTTTAACCGGGTCAATATCTATTTTTCCAATGACCTTTGGCTTTTCTTTTTGGGTTTCTGATAAAACATTAGAACTGCTAAGGTCTTTGATAATTAATTGGTCTTCTTCCTCTTCAATTTCTTGTTCATCAATATTGTCGTCAGATGAAATATTTTCTTGTTTTTCCTGATGAAGTTTTTGACTCAATTCTTCTGATTTCTTTTTGATAGAAATATCTGAACTGTATTCGCCGAAAAGTATATCATATACCTCTGAAGAAATTTTAGTATTTGGATTAGATTCTACTTCAATCCCCTTATTGTTAAGGAATTCAATAATAGTTGAAATTCCAACATTAAATTCTTTTGCAGCTTTACTTAGCCTTGTTCCTTTGCCTTCTTTTGCCATATACTGATTAAAATCTTATCGAATAATTAATCTAAATTGATATATATATAATTCTTTATTCAAATTCAGCTTTAATAACATTTAAAACATTTTCTATTGTTTCTTCTTCAAAATCGGTACGCTTCACCAATTCTTCAACGGATAATTCTAAAACACTTTTTGCTGTATCACAACCAATTGCTTTTAATCCATCAATTACCCAATCTTCAATTTCATCAACAAATTCATCAAGATTTACATCATCTTCGTCACTCTCTTCAATATCTCTATAAACATCTAATTCATATCCGCACAATAAACTTGCTAATTTAATGTTTAATCCACCTTTTCCAATTGCCAGAGAAACTTGATCTGGATCTAAAAAAACCTCAGCTTTCATTTCTTCTTCATTAAATTTAATTGAAGTAACTTTTGCAGGGCTTAATGATCTTGTAATATACAAATGCATATTGTTTGTATAATTTATTACATCAATATTTTCGTTTCTCAACTCTCTTACAATACCATGAATCCTTGAGCCTTTCATCCCAACACATGCTCCAACAGGATCTACTCTTTCATCATAAGATTCAACAGCCACTTTTGCTCTTTCGCCGGGAATTCTCACAATTTTTTTAATTGTAATTAATCCATCAAATATTTCAGGTACTTCTAATTCAAAAAGTCTCTCAATTAAAAGAGGAGTGGTGCGTGATAAAGTAATTAATGGGATATTGTTTTTCATTTCAACATTTATCACAACAGCTCTTAATGTATCTCCTTTTCTGAAAAAATCAATAGGTATTTGTTCTGTTTTTGGCAAAATAAGTTCGTTACCCTCGTCATCTAACAATAATATTTCTTTTTTCCATATCTGATATACTTCTGCCGTAACAATATCTCCTATTTTGTCTTTGTATTTTGAAAAAACATTATTTTTTTCAAGTTCAAGTATTTTTGATGCTAAATTTTGTCTTAATGAAAGAATTGCTCTTCTTCCAAAATCAGCAAGTTTTACCTCATCTGTAAAATCCTCACCTACTTCATAATCATCATCTATTTTAATGGCATCAGATAAAGTAATTTGTAGGTTTTTATCCTCAATTTTATCATCTTCTACAACTTCACGATTTCTCCAAATCTCAAAATCACCCTTGTCAATATTTATAATAATATCAAAATTCTCATCGGTACCATATCGTCTTTCTAAAATACTTCTAAATACATCTTCCAACACTGTCATCATTGTTGCACGATCAATATTTTTCAACTCTTTAAATTCAGAAAAAGTTTCTATTAAATTTAAATTTTCCATTTTTTTCTATTTAAACTTTACAACTAATTTTGTTGATTTTATAATTTTTTCATCAAATTCAATAGCCTTGATTACTGTTTCTTTTTTTTTGCTATTTTTATTTTGAACCTTTTTACTCTCTTCAATTTTTATAATATTATTTTCAAATCCTATCAATTTCCCAAATTGTTTTTCTCCATTATTTAATAATAACTCAACATCATTTCCCACATTCTTAAAATACTGTTCCTCAACCATAAATGCTTGCCCTATTCCCGGCGAAGAAACATTAATCTCATATTCATCAAGTTTTTCTTCAAAGCTTTTTAAAATATGCCTGCCTATTTTGGAACAGTCTTTTATTGCAATTCCTTTATCACTATCAATTAGTAATGTTATTTTTTTAGCAGAACTAATTGTAAGATCAACAATAAAAATATCTTGCTCTTTAAAGTCAATAACCAATTTTAATATTTCTTCCTGCAAATTCATTAAATTATTATTTCAATAAAATAGGGGACTTTTGTCCCCTTAAAATCAAACCCTACTATTAAGCGTGCAAAACTATGTAATTTTTTTTTAAAATAAAAATAAATACATAATTGATTATTAGGCAATAAGGGATTGCGCCTGTGTTTCAGCCAATTACTGTGTGAAAAATAAAGCTGGAAAATTGCAATATAGCTTGTTTTTTACACAAAATATGAATATCAATGCATGATTTTAAAAACTAATTCCTTTAATAATTCACCACCTTCTGTTGAGCTGTTTCCAACTCCAACAAGTTTCATGTTGTAGTCGAGCAATAAGGACATTATTTGAATAAGTTTTGAGGGAGAATAATTACGAGCTGCAATTTTAAAATCTTTAACAAAGTATGGATTAGTTTTTATTATGCTTGCAACAATCCTGTTATCAGACTTATTTTCTATCTGATGAAAAAGAATTAATTTTACAAAGTAAAGATATAGAACTGCCAATGTTACTATTGCAGGATTGTTTTTAGGATTTTTTATAAAATAATCAATTATTCTGTTTGCTTTAAATTTGTTTTTAATCCCAATGGCATTCTGTAACTCAAAACTATTGAAATCCTTGCTAATTCCAATATTTTTTTCAATGTGTTCCGGATTAATAGTAAATACATCTTTTGGTAATGTAATTATCAATTTTTCAATTTCATTTACTAATTTACTTAAGTCTGCCCCTAAGTATTCGGCAAGTAAAGAAGATGCTTTTGGTGAAATTTTTACATTTTTATTTTTCAAGTATTCGTCTATCCATTTTGTAATCTCATAATCTCGCAGTTTATTTGATTCAAAAACAACACCATTGTCTTTTACGTTTTTATAAAATTTTGTTCTTTTATCAATTTTTTTATACTTATAGTTTAATACGAGAATTGTTGATTTTAAAGGATTTTTGGAATATTTTTCTAAACTTTCAAGTTTTTTCAAATTTTGAGCTTCTTTAACAATAATTACCTGATGATTTGCCATCATTGGAAACCTTAAAGCCATTTCAACAATTGTAGAATCTTTTGTTTCTTCTGTAGCATAAATTATACTTTGATTAAAGCCTTTTTCTGACTCTGTAAGAATATTTTCTATAATATAATCGGTAATAATATCAATATTGTACGGTTCTTCACCCGATAATAAATAAATAGGTTTATAGATTTTATTTGCTAGGTCTTTAATAATACTGTTATGATCCATTGCTTGTTGAAAAAATTAAATACACCAATATTTTTCTTATTCTAAAGGCAAACAAAATTAATAAGTTTATATTTGATTTTTTAAATTTATCATTATTATTATTGATAAATTTACGCTTTATTTTGATTTATAAGAATTTCACATATCAGGAAGAAGATATTAGAGGAGAAAAAACGCTTGATGTTATATCAAAAGCCGATAAATTTAATTATTGGATGTTTAACACCATATTGCCTTATACAAAAGGTGAAATTTTAGAAATTGGAAGTGGTATTGGTAATATTTCTTTGTTTTTTCTTGAAAATGGAAGTAAAATTGTTTTAAGTGATATTAGAAATAATTATTGCCAAAATCTTGAAACGAATTTTAATAAATACAGTAATTTGAATTCTGTAATTCAGCTTGATATTGTTGATAAAGAATTTGATAAAAAATATTCTCAATATTTCAATAAATTTGATTCTGTATTTTCTCTAAATGTGATGGAGCACATTGAAAATGAGCAAGAGGCAATTGCTAATTGTAAAAAATTATTAAAACATAATGGTGTACTAATAACACTGGTGCCTGCATATAAAACATTATATTGTAAATTTGATAAAGAGCTTAAGCATTTTAGAAGGTATACAAAAAAGAGTTTGAAAAATGTGCTAATAAAAGAGGGTTTTGCAATTACTCGTTCTTTTTATTTTAACACAATCGGTATTATTGGCTGGTTTATTTCCGGTAAAATTTTAAGAAAAAAAACAATTCCTGAAAATCAGATGAAATTTTATAATAAATTAGTACCTTTATTCAAAATCATTGATAAACTTTTGTTTAATAGTATGGGTTTAAGTGTGATTTGCATTGCAAAACCAAATAAAAATTAAGATTTTGGAAAATTTTAAAAAATTATCAATTATAATTCCTGTGTTTAATGAAGAAGCAACAATAGTTGAGATATTAAAACTTGTTTTAAATGTTAAATTGATAAATGATATTAAAAAAGAAATTATAATAGTTGATGATTTTTCTACTGACGATACTGCTTTTTTTGTAAAAAACTTTAAAAAAGAAAATCCCGATTATGACATAAATTTGATTCAGCAATCAAAAAATCAGGGAAAAGGAGCTGCAATTCATACAGGAATTAAAGAAGCAACAGGCGAGCTAATTATTATACAAGATGCAGATCTTGAATACGATCCTGAGGAATACAATATATTGTTAAATCCATTTGTTAAAGGTTTTGCTGATGTTGTGTACGGCTCAAGGTTTGCAGGAGGAGAAGCACATAGAATACTTTTTTACTGGCACTCAATTGGGAATAAATTACTGACAAAAATGTCTAATATGTTTACAAATCTTAATTTAACGGATATGGAAACATGCTACAAACTTTTTAGATCGGATATTATTAAAAATATAAAGCTAAAGGAAAAGCGATTTGGCTTTGAACCTGAAGTAACTGCTAAAATTTCTAAAATAAAAAATATTAGAGTATACGAAGTTGGTATCTCATACTATGGCAGAACATATAAAGAAGGTAAAAAAATAAAAATGATAGACGGATTTAGAGCTTTTTGGTGTATTATTAAATATAATTTGTTTGCTTAAAATTATTGCTTAACGATCTTCTTGCTTATTTTTCCATAATCAGTAATTATTTCAACAAAATAACTCCCTGCTTTAATGCTTGACAGATCAATAACAATATTTTGTGTAAAATCTGTTATGTATACTTCTTTTATTAATTTCCCGTTAACATCAATTATATTTATTTTATTGATATTGAGGTTTTTTGGTGTCTGGATTATTAATTCGTCCTTAACAGGATTAGGATAAACTATTAATCTTTCATCATCTTTTTCAGTTTTTTTAATATATTCAATTATTAAAGGGTCTTTAGTAATAATCCACATTTCAGGGTCAAACACAATTGAATCTATCATAAAAGGAGCTTTAAAACTGAAGTTTTCTCCCGAAGAATTGTGCATGAACTTAATAATAGTATCAACAGAATTGCCACAAAATTGTAATGGAACATGCATTTCAAAAAACAAAACAGATGTGTGAGATTGAGTTTGTTCTATTGAGAAATTTACAATACTGTCAGTATTTTGACTCCATAAAATTGAATAATAAGGAAACCCTTCGCCATAAAACCAATCGTTAAAAAATTCAGTAAGATTTGTGTCTCCAACTGTTTCAAAATGATATATTAGGTCATTTGTTTTTGCAAAATTATTGCTTAATAGAGTATCGTTTAAATAGCTTTTTACAGATTCGAAAAATAATGAATCGCCAAGTTCCCATCTCAACATGTGTAATACGTATGCCCCTTTTGAATAAGATAATCTGCTGCTAAAAATTCTTTCAACACTTGTTGTGTCCTCACAAAATACCGAACCATCAGGCTCATCTGTTATTTTATCAAGTAAGTCAATTTTCCAGTAGGGCCAATAATAGCCATTTAAAAGATGTTCGTAGCTAAGACCATTGCAATATGTAGCAAAACCTTCGTTAAGCCATATATCTTGCCAACTGCCACAGGTTATATAATCGCCAAACCATTGATGAGCAACTTCATGAGCTACAAGATGAAAACTAAAATTGTACATAAAACTCATTGTTTGATGTTCCATTCCACCTGGCCATGTAAATTGTGCATGCCCGTATTTTTCTTCTTTAAAAGGATATTCAATAAACAAGTTATTATACAATTGAATTATATCAATAATATCTTTTTTTGTAGATAGTGTTGCTGAGTCTTCAGGATAAACATAGTTCAATACCTCAAGAGAGTCGTTGGCAGAAAAAGGAACATAATCAGAATAAACGGCATAATTAGTAACGGCAAAAGCAATAAGATATGCAGTAATTGGATATTTGTGTTTCCAATGATAACTTGTATATCCTGCATTTAAAGTTTCCGAAATTAATAAACCATTTGATGCAACTCTATATTCGGAAGGACTTGTAACAATTACATCAATTGAATCAATTTTATCATTCAGATCTTGTTTGCAAGGCCACCATTCTTTTGCGCTGTATGGTTGTGATAATGTCCATATAATTGGTACAGGATTAATTGTGTCGTGCATTGCTTGTCCAAATGCCCTGTTGCCATCATATCTGGGAACACCATGATAATAAACACATACTGAATCAAAATCGTTTAAATTTAGACTTACAGGAAGGTCAATAGTGAGAATATCGTTATTTGTATTATAAAAAACGTTATTGTTATTATAGATTACAGAATCAACAAATAATGTATCTGAAAGATCAAAAGTTATTTGAGAAACACCATTTTGACTAATAAGAAAATGCGTTGTTATTGAACCTGAAATAAAACGAACATTTGGATCTACATTAATGTTTAAGCAGTGATATTTAATATCGTAATTGTCTCCAACACTATTTAATTGTTTATAATTAAAAGTGTGTTTATAAGCTTTTTGTTTAGATAAAGCAATTTGATCAATAATATCTACAGGGAACTTTGTTTGAGCTTTAATATCAAGATTACATAATAAATATAATACAGATAGAACTAATAATTGCAGGAATTTCATGCTTGGTCAAGATTTTAATTAATTTTGCAGATTAAAATTTATTTTTGTAAAAATACAAAAAAATCTTTTTATAACATATTGATGAATAAAATTGATTCAAGAATTGTTAGTTTTATAAAAGAACACCATGTATTAACAATTGCTACCAGTATTAAAAATGCACCTTATTGTGCAAATTGTTTTTATGTTTATCTTGAAAAAGAAAATGTGTTTATCTTTACTTCAGATATTGACACAAAACATGCACAAGATTTTTTTAAAAACAAAAATGTAGCAGGTTCAATTGTATTAGAAACTAAAACTATTAGTAAAATTCAAGGTATTCAGTTTAATGGTATAATATCAAAATTAGAAAATGAAGAACTGAAAATTGGTAGAAAAGCATATATGAAACGATTCCCTTATGCTGTTTTAATGAAAACAACTCTTTGGGCTGTTAATATTAATTTTCTAAAAATGACACATAATAAGTTAGGTTTTGGGAAAAAACTAATATGGAATGGAAGTTAAAAATAAATATAAAAGTAAAATTGTAAAAATTGGCAATGTTGAAATTGGAGGAGATAATCCTGTTCTTATTCAATCAATGACCAATACAAAAACAATTGATACAATTGAAACTGTTGAGCAAATAATTAGAATTGTTGATGCAGGAGCTAATATTGTCAGGATATCAACACCAACAATAAAAGATGCTGAAAATTTAAAAAATATTAAAGAAAAACTTTTACAAAAAGGTTATAATATTCCTTTGGTGGCAGATATTCATTTTAATCCTAAAATTGCTGAAATTGCTGCAAAAATAGTTGATAAAATTAGAATTAATCCGGGGAATTTTGTTGATAAGAAAAAAGAATATACAAGAGAGTTTCTACTTTCTCAGTATCAGGAAGAGTTGGAAAAGATTAAAAAACAATTTATTCCATTATTACAAACTTGCAAACAACATAATACGGCTATCAGAATTGGTGTAAATCACGGCTCATTGTCGGAAAGAATAATAAACAAATATGGTGATACACCTGCTGGTATGGTAGAATCTGCAATGGAATATATAAAAATATGTGAAGATGAAAATTTTCACAACATTGTTTTATCAATAAAATCAAGTAATACTCGCATAATGGTTTACGCTAATCGTTTGCTTTTTGAGAGGATGAAAACAAACGGTATTGTTTATCCATTGCATTTAGGAGTTACTGAGGCCGGTTTTGGAGAAGAGGGGAGAATAAAGTCTGCAGTTGGAATTAGTACATTGCTTACAGATGGAATAGGTGATACTATACGTGTGTCGCTAACCGAGGCTCCTGAATATGAAATCCCTGTTGCTAAACAAATTGTTGAATATTCATTAGATCAGGAAAACACAACAAATATTCAAAAATCTGTTGAATATTTAAAAAGAAAAACCTTTGTAGTTGATGAAATTGGGGGGAATAATAAACCTGTTGTAATTGCAGGATTAGGCTCAAAACCATGTATTGATGAAGACTCTTTAAATGAACTGGGTTATTTTTTTAATGATAATATCTGGAAAAAAGAAGATACAGCAGTTGACTATGTTTATGCCGCATCAGACCCTTATAGTATAGGATCTTGTAAGATTGTGAAATTAATTTGTAATTATAATGCATGGAAAAATCAATACAATACTTATCCATTATTTACAATTAAAGAATTTTTAAATTGTGATAGAAAATCGGAAGTATTAAATTTTGTTACAATATCCTATAATAAGCTCAATTACGACATTATTAATAATTTAAAAAATAACAAAACAATAGTTTTAATTTTAACAACAACAAATAAAATATCAATAAATGAACATTATGAATTTTTTAATATATTGAAAAATAATAATTGTAAAATACCTGTAATAATACATAGGGTTTATACAGAGCAAGATATTGAAAATATGCAAATTAAATGTACATGTGATATTGGAGGATTATTAATTGATGGTTTTGGTGAAGGAGTTTGGGTATCAAATATTTTAACATCCGAAACTTCAAAAGTAAGAAACACGGTTTTTAATATTATGCAGGCAAGTAGAATTAGATTTACTAAGCCGGAATATATTTCATGTCCATCGTGTAGCAGAACTCTTTTTGATATTGAAAAAATTTGTGCAGAAATAAAAGAAAAAACATCAGAGTTAAAAAATATAAAAATTGGCATAATGGGATGTATAGTTAATGGTCCCGGAGAAATGGCTGATGCCGATTATGGATATGTAGGTTCTGGAATAAATAAAATCTCTTTATATAAAGGGAAAGAAGTAATTAAAAAGAATATTCCCGAAGATAATGCAATTAATGAACTTATTGAGCTTATAAAAGCAAATGGTGATTGGAAAATCACGGAGAATTAATCAAATATTTATAAATATTTCCCAGTTTTTCTAAAAACAAGAATTATATTTTAACTATTTGAAAACTCATTCCTTATAGCTGGAGTGAGTTGGGTTTACTTTGTAATCAACAAATAAATGTTAATATCAACAATTTAATTTTTCAATAAAACCCACTTTTTTTATTAATTTTACAATATATTTTAGGCAACCTTTATTGATTTTTTACGTCTAAACAGTAAATATTAAAACTTAAAACATACATATTATGAAAAAGATATTATTAAAGCAGTTTGTTACAATAGTTTTGTTATTGTTAACCTTTGTTAGTTTTTCACAAGTTTCAAACACAATATTAAGCTTTGAATTAAAAGATAATAGTCTATTTAGTAGGGATGCGGCCAATAATTTGCATTGTGCTTTTATTATGAAAAATTTAGATGAAAGTCAATTGACAGAGTTTATTACAGCTTTCACTCAAAGTACCGGTGTTTTAAAATTCAATACAACAGAAAATGAAAATTCTGAAATTCAGGTAGATGCTGCATTTGAAAAAGCAGACATTAACTATTTTTATAATCTTTTTAAAGATAATGGAGTTTCTGCCATAGAAGTAAATGGCAAAACAACAAAAATACAATATATGGAGTATAAAACAGATCCATTACCTTCTTCTGCTATTTCTAAAAATACTTTAGACAAATTATCTTCTCCAGTTGTTTTTCAAAATGCTTCAGACCCAAATTCATTAGATTATTATGATAAGCGAATTACTGATGCAGAATATAAAATATTCTGGGTACAGCACGATAAAAAAGAAATTAATAAGGCAATTAAAAGCGGTTGGTTCGAAAATGCTGATAAAAAACTTATGCAACTAAAAGCTGATAAAGAAAAATTTATTAAAAATTATGAAAAAAAATAAAACTATGAAACGTTTTTTTTTAATTATATTATTATTCGGATTATTTTTTCAAAATATTTATGCACAGCAACCCTTTTGCGATGATGCAGATCCATTTTGTACAGATTCGATTTACAACTATCCTCTTGCAACTGGAACAACTTCAGAAGCCGGACCTGACTATGGTTGTTTGCTTACTCAACCTAACCCTGTTTGGTATTTCCTTCAAATTTCTGTTGCCGGAGATATTAACATTCATATGGAATCTACACCGGGTTCATACGATATTGATTTTATATGTTGGGGACCATTTACTACTGCAACAGGTGCATGTACAGCAGGATTAACAGCTGGTAACACTGTAGATTGTAGCTATAGCACAGCGTCTGTGGAAGATTGTTATATTCCAAATGCCCAAGTTGGTGAATTTTATATGTTTCTTTTAACAAATTATTCTAATAGTACAACTGATGTGGAATTTTCATCTGGAACAAGTACCGGCGAAACTGATTGCAGTATTGTTGTTCCTTGTACAATGACAAATATTACAGTAAATGTTGGTCCATGTGATCCTGTTACAAATACTTATGATATTACAGGTACGATTGTATATATTAATCCACCTGCAACAGGAAGTTTAATTATTGAAGACGATGCAGGTCCCGGTTTTTTTGATTCTTTTATACCTACTCCAAACTTTTTTAGTCCTACTAATTTTAGTATAACTGGTATTCCGGCTGATGGTCTCACACATACTTTATACTCTTATTTTACTGATGATGGTTGTAATTATACTATAACATATACTGCTCCTGCTCCTTGCATGGGTTGTGTAACGCCTCCCGGCAGTATTACTGCAACGACACCAGACTGTTATGATTCACCTATTACATTTACTTATGTTCCCGGTACTGTTGATCCTGGTGCTACCTATTTATGGAATTTTGGAACAGGTGCAACTCCTGCTACAGCAAATACAGTTGGATCACATACTGTAACTTATTCCACACCCGGTTCAACACCAAATATTACTTTAACAGTAACCGATCCAACTTGTGCACCGAACGTAATAAACATCAGTGTTACAATTCCTACAGAAATAACAGTATCTTCTTCAAGTTCTACACCGGAAGTATGTGGAGCATTTGATGGTACAATATCTGTTACTGCAACAGGAGGAACTGGAGCTTTAAGCTATGATATTGGCTCAGGCGGACAGGCAACAGGCAATTTTACAAGTCTTCTTGCAGGTCCATATACCATTACAATTACAGATGTTAATGGTTGTACTATTACAGAATTAGTAACAGTAGGTACAAGTGGTACCGTTACTTCAGGTTTTACTGCCAGTGCAGATCAGTGTTTAACAGGTAATTCTTTTAATTTTACAAATACAGGAGATACAGGTGGTGGAATTACATGGACATGGTCTTTTTCAGGTGGAACACCGTCGTCTTCAGCAAATGAAAATCCAACAGGCGTAACATGGACTATTCCCGGACAATATGATGTAACGCAAACAACACATCTTGGAGGTTGTAATACTACTACTACAATAACAATTGAAGTGTTTGCAGAACCTATTCCAACATTAAGTTCTACAAATGTTACGTGTAATGGGGCATGTGACGGAACAGCAAGTGTAGATTTAGTTTACCCCGGCGGTAATATATGGAATAATGGTGCTGTATCACAATCAATTTCCAATTTATGTGTAGGACAATATTGTGTTACTGTAATTGATAATAACGGATGCACTGGTAATGTTTGTGTTACAATAAGTGAAGCAGCAGGAATTACCATAAATTCTGAAACAGCAAGTGATGTTACTTGTTTTGGTGATAATGATGGTGCTGTAGTTGTAAGTGCAACGGGAGGTACTCCTCCTTTAACTTATACTGATGGAACAAGTTCAAATCAAACAGGAAGTTTTCCCGGACTTGGTGGAGGTACTTATATTGTTACTATAACTGATGGAAATGGATGTACAACAACAAGCAGTGCATTAATTGTTGTTGAACCTGCTGATATTATTATTGATTCTCAATCATCAACAGATGTTTCGTGTTATGGTTATAATGATGGTGGTATTACGATTGCAGCATCCGGAGGTGCAGGAGGATTAACTTATTCAATTGATGGTAATCAGCAATCAGTAGGAGATTTTACAAATTTACCTCCCAGTATTTATACTGTTACAGTTACAGATGTTAATGGTTGCACGAATACGGCAGGATTTACAATAACAACACCTCCTGAGATATTGATATCTATAACTCCTGATCAATTGGTTTGTAACGGACAAACAGCAACAATTAATGCTGCAATAGTTGGAGGTAACCAACCCTACACATATAACTGGAGTCATGCATCTATAAATTCACCTGTTATTTATGTTACTCTTACAACAGAAACAGTATATAGTGTATATGTTGTGGACGCAAATGGTTGCGTTAGTTCAACTGTAACTTCTACAGTTAGTGTTTCTCCACCTGTTCAATTGGAACTTAATACGCAAAATGAATATGTTTGTCCGGGAGACCCTGCTCTTATTACAATTTCACCTTCTGCAGGAATCGGACCTCCATACTTAACTTATGTTGATGGAAATGTACAAGATTCCCCTTTTACTGTATATCCATCATTAGCAACAACATATGTTGTTGCAGCAATGGACGCATGTGGTTCAATAGCAACAGAATCTATTACAATTTATGTTCACGAGCTTCCTCCTATTAGTTTTGCTCCCAATATTACTAACGGATGTCAACCATTAGAAGTTCAATTTAATGAAACCAGTCCTAACGATGGACAAACATTTGTTTGGAATTTTGGAGACATTGACAACAATAATCTTGCTTACGACAAATCTCCTGTACATACTTATGATGATCCGGGTATTTATGATGTTACATTAACAGTTACTTCAGTAGATGGATGTGTTAATACTGATACGAAACTCAATTTGATAACAGTATATCCACAGCCTATTGCAAAATTTATTGCAGACCCTGAAGTTGTAAGTATAATCAAACCGATGATCAATTTTATTAATCATTCGTCATTAAATGATATAAATTTCTGGTTCTTTGGTGATGGAGATTCTTCTAGTGCAGAAAACCCTTGTCATATTTATCCAACATATCCAACAGGTACTTATAATGTTGAATTAATTGTATCAACTATTCACGGATGTAAAGATACTACATTCATAATAGTACAAGTTCAAAATGAATATACTTTTTATGCTCCTACAGCATTTTCACCTGATTTTGATGGAATAAATGATCGTTTTGTTGTTAAAGGAAATGGCATTGACAAAAGAAATTTCCATATGTTAATTTACGATAGGTGGGGAGAAGTGATTTTTGAAACAAATGACATTTATGAAGGCTGGGATGGCAGGGTAAATGGTGGTGATATTGGTAAAAATGGTACCTACACATGGCTTGTTATTTATAAAGACCTTAGAAGTGTTGAACATCAAGAAGCTGGTGCTGTTACTATAATTCGATAATTGTTTTATTCAGATTTTTTGGTATTAAGAAATTAGTGAATCTTGTATAAATTTATACTTTTCCTACAAAGCGTTTAATACCTTGTATTCCTTTTTTAATCTCTTGCTCTTCTCGTGCAATGTTAAAACGAATATATTTTTTGCCTTTTTCAGAAAAATGTATGCCGGGTATTACGGCAACTTTTTCTTTTTCGTAAAGTTCAATTGCAAAATCAAACCCATCTGCAAACTTTTGAGGTAGTTCAGCCCATATAAAATAACCACCATCTGTATCAAGAATTCTAAACCCAAATTTTACAAGAGCTTCAGACATTAGTTTATAAGATGTGTTAAGTTTTTTTCTTATTTCTTTCAAATAATTTTCGGCATAATTGTATTTATCAAGATATTGAGCTATTGCTTCCTGTAATAGTGAAGGAGCACATAATCCAATATAATCGTGTATTTTTTGAATATTAGACATGTGTTTTTTGTGAGCAATCAAATATCCTACACGCCAGCCTGTTATTGAAAGCATTTTGCTAAAACTATTTACATAAAATAAATTTTCGTCAAGATTCTTAAGAGGAATAAATGGCTTTTTGTGATAATACAGATCTTTATAAACAGCATCAAATATTACATAAACATTAATTTTTTTGGCAAGCTGTAGAATTTTCTCCTGTTCATCTTTTGTAAACACCTTCCCGTAAGGATTTCCTGGTGAACTAATAAAAATTATCTTAACATTATTTATTATTATTGCTCTACGTAAAAGTTCAAAATCAATTGTACCGTCATTATTTAGATGAAATGCAATAAAGTTATTATTGAAAATTTTCGGGAGATTATTATACGATTCATACACAGGATCAATTGCTAAAACAGAATATTTTTTACCAATTTTATTATGCAAGTATGTGAATACCAGCGAAATTGCTTCTGTCGCACCTTGAAGAATTAAAAAATCATTTTTTTTGGCAGAATAATGTTCTTTATAATGCTCTGTTAAAAGATCCAGTAAGAGACCGTTACCTTTCCCCGGTGCATATTGGTGAATATCTGTGTCTATTACATTATGTAATATCTCAAGCAATTCTTTTGGGGGTTTATATCCTGGAATACCTTGTGCAAAATTAATCCCACCATCTTGTTTTACCTTATTGCTAAAAAAACTTATAAGAGAGCCTTCAGGCATTTTATATTTTCCCATGACAAAATTTATAATAAAGAATCATCACTATTTGCAGGCAATATTGTAAACGATAAAATTATTTCGTGAGAACCACTATTATATTTTCTTAAATTAGATGTTACAATATCATAAGAATAAGCAATGCTGAACTGTTCTTTAATTTTTATACCTCCCATTAGAACAACGGCATCGTTGTACCTGAATGTTATTCCTCCAAACACTTTATTTAAATAGTCTAGCTTACAATTAAAGTCTATCTGACTTGGACTGCCAATTGTTGTATTAAATAAAAACGAAGGTGTAAATACCAATTCGTCCTCAAAATCAATATGATAACCGCTTATAATGTAGAAATGATTTGCAAGGGGTATTTCTCCTTCAAAATCACTATTGTATAATTTAATTTTTGAGCCAATTAGTTGCATTACTGATAGTCCAACAAAATATTTCTCGCTATAAAGATAAGCACCAAAAGAAGCATCCGGTTTCCATGCTCTGTCTGAAACTCCTTGCTGTACAGAAACATCTGTTTGATCTTTTATAGTAATATTATTCCCATCGAGACCATATTGCATAACAGTTGCAGCAATTCCAAGCGATAGTTTAAAATTATCAAATTCCAAATGATAGGCATAATTTGCATTAAATGTAATACGTCTTGATGGTCCTGTAATATCATTAACTATATAGCCTCCAAGACCCATATTCCCTTTTACTTTTCCATTATAACTTAATAGCTGAGTTGTAGGTGCTCCCGTAAAACCAACCCATTGACTACGGTGATGCAGTATTATTTCAGGATTTTCTGTTGCACCTACATAAGCAGGGTTATATACCATTATATCAGTAGTTCTTTGACTTATTTGTGGCAATTGCTGAGCATTAACTGTAATCGTCAATCCTAAAATTATTAGTATTAATATATATATTTTCATGGCTTATCGTATTATTGTTACATTACCTTTATGCACTTCTGTTCCGTTTCCCAGGTCTATTATATAATAATATGTGGCGGCTGGCAAATTATTGCCAAAATATTTTCCATCCCAATTGTTCTGATAATTGGTGGTTTCAAACACTTTGTGTCCATTTCTGTTATATACTTCAATAATATTGTTAGGATATTGTTCAATATTATCAATTTCCCAGAAATCATTTACATTATCGCCATTTGGAGTAAAAGTGTTATAAATAATTAAATTACCTCCAGGTTTTTCTATAATATAGATTGTAATATCGTCAGAAGACTTACATCCATTTTCATCTGTAACTTCAACAGTGTATGTTATATCAATATCTGGTGTTGAGATAGGGTTGTATATTAAAGGATTACTTAAATAATTTGTTGGAGTCCACAAATAAGAATATGTTGACTGATTAGTTGCATTAATCTGATATTCATCACCTAAATATATTGAAGTATCATTTCCAGCAAAAATGCTAGGTTGCGACAATACATTAACTATAAGCGCATCACTATCAGCACAAGTACCATTTGATACAATAACCAAATACTCAGTTGTTATAGAAGGGTTTGCATAAGGATTACTAATGTTTGGATTTGACAAACCGGAGACAGGTGACCATTGATAACTTGTTCCACCTGAGGCATTAAGTTGAATAGTGTCTCCAAAACAAATATTAATATCCTGTCCTGCAAAAGCATTTGGTATTGGTAGAACTATCACATCAACATTATCACTTCCTGTACATCCATTTGCATCGCTAACAGTAACATAATATGTCCCTGCTGTAGTTACATTTATTGTTTGAGTATTACCCGAAGGTGACCATGAATAAGTTGTATATCCAGCTCCGGCATCTAAAGTAGAAGAACCTCCAGTACAGAAACTTAATGTTCCTGTAATACTTGGAGTAGGATTAGTATTTGTATATACAGTTACACTATCAGTATTGGTGCATCCATTAACAGTAACTGTTACAAAATACATGGTTGTACTATTTGGGATAACTGTGATTGTTGCTCCGGTTTGTGCTGTGCTCCATGAGTAAGTTCCTCCTCCTGTGGCAGTAAGTGTAGTTGAGTTTCCTTCACAAATTGTTTGGTCAAAGCCCGCATCGGCTGTAGGAATTGGAGTAACACTAACTGTTACGCTATCAATATCACCACAAGTGCCTGCAGAAACTGTTACATAATATGTTGTTGTATTTGATGGATTAACTGTAATACTGATTGTGGTTTCAGCAGTACTCCACAAATAATTTACTCCACCGGTAGCAGTTAAAACAAGTGTATCGCCTTCACATATAGATTGATCAATACCGGCATCGGCAGTAACAAAAGGAATAACATTAACTATAACTGTATCGACTTCATTACAACTATTATCTGTTACAGTAACATAATAAATTGTAGTAAATGTAGGATTTACATCAATAATTTGATTAAACGAACCTGTACTCCATTCATAACTTGAACCACCTGTTGCCGTAAGTGATATTGTATCTCCTAAACATATAGTTTGATCAACACCTGCATAAGCATTAGGAAGAGGAGTAACTGTTACAATAACACTATCATCATCCCAACAATAATTATCTGTAACTGTTATCCAATAGGTTGTAGTAACATTAGGGTTCACAATAATGCTTTGATTTGTTTCAGTAGTACTCCATTCATAAGATATACCACCGCTACCTGTTAAAGTTATTGATTCTCCTGCACAAATACTAGCATTTTCACCTGCATCAGCTACAGGATTTGGATATTGAATAACAGTAATACTATCAATAGCTGTACAACCTTGAGTTGTGACAGTAATATAATATGTATCCGGTGTAGTAATATCAATTGTTTGTGTTGTCGTTAATCCATCAGACCATGCATACGAATCAAAACCTGTACCTGCATCTATAGTAATATAGCTGCCATCACAAAAAAATGTATCCGGACCAAGGTCAACATTTGGCATTTCTAATGCTAAAATATATGGGTCAGTAGAAAAATCATTCCAGTTTTGAACAGTTACACTACTTAATGGACTTGCTGAAATAACATTTGCCAATCCCATATTTTCCCATAATGTTAATGGTGTTGTGTTCCATTGAGCCATTCCATCCCATAAACCATCAACAAGTTCATCAAAATAAATTGAAATATCAGCAGCATCACTTCCTGTTGTTCGGTTTATTCTGTGATAAAAATCAGGATCTGTTGCACAAATAGTGGTATCTGTTTGAGTTCTGTCATAACCATCACTTGTTGCATCATCATTAACCATTTGAACAGTAAATGTGTTAACACTAGAAGAAGCAGGAAGCAATTCAACTGGTCTGTATCTTAATGTTCCAATACTTGAGCCAACAGGGAATTCATAAACTAAATTACTTGAAGTAGCTCTTAATAAATTTCCGTTATTTAAACTACTTACAAAACCTGTTGTACGTGTAATTGCATTAATATTTGTTGTTAATATAGACATTGTATAGTCATTGGTAGCAAGTTCTCTGTCGTTTAAAGCTAAAATGCCATCAAGAGCAGTATTTATCTGCAATGTTTTTATTCCTGTACCAATTAAATTAAGGTTATTAAATGTTGTTGACACAGTTCCTGTAATAAATTGATTGGCACCTTCAAGAAAAACACTACTTAAACCCGGATTAAAGTTGTTGTTGTTAATCCAATCGCCTGAGATATTGTATGTTCCGTTTCCGCCAATTAGAGCATTATTTGTAATATCACTTGTAATATAAAAGTCACCTTCATTTGTAATATTTCCGGAAGTTCCATTTTCAAGATCACCGTTTACGTGTACAATAATATTATCTATATGAAAAATTGCTCCGTTATTATATACAAACTGTGCCTTAACAAATAATGCAGAAAACAGGAATACTAATATAAATATATATTTATTTGCTGTCATCTTTAATTATTTATTATTTCTGGTTTGTTTAACATCTTTAAGTTTAATTGATTCATTATTGATAATTGTATTTTTCTTGGAAGTTAATTTTAAATTGACATTAGGGAATATACTATTGTCTCTAGTTTTGCCGTATAGTTCAGGGTGCATATACTTGCCTTTATATCTACCCGTTTTTGTAACTTCTACCTCTTTAGAATCTGGGTTTGCTTGCATATATTTATCATTTCTTTCAGCATATACAACCCAATTAATTTCTTGATTTGCACTACCTCCAGCAACTACAAAATTTCCATTATTAATTTTTTCTTTGATATAAAGATTTGGAGCAGATGATCCAACTGGAGTTAAGCTATATGAGAAATTAGTATTAATGTCAGTAAAATAGTCAGGCAGTTCAACTATTGCTTCGCCACTAGCATTAAGAATAGTTACTCCTCTATAAACATTTAATACTTCAGGTGATTCAATACAAAAATGTTTTAAAAATTTATTGTCTGGATCATTTGGGTGGTCTATTACAAAAGATTTTGTGCCACCAACCGAGAGGTTTCCTCCAATATCAATATGCTGTGTAATTCCACAATCATCATAAGAAAATAACCCATAACTTAAAGAAAGGTTTGTACTTTGACCAATAACTCCTGTTATTCCAAGTCCTGCTACACCTGCACCAGGGTCAATTGCTGCAGAATTTTGTCCAAATACTCCATAACCATTAACATCAACACTTTCTCCAACAACTCCATTAACACCTTGTCCCCAAACACCATGACCGCCAGTTACTCTTGTGTTTATGCCAAAAACTCCTGCTTGTCCATACGATGTTTGTCCCCAAATACCATAGTTTCCATCGCCTATAACACCGCATGCATTTCCTGTTCCTGTTCCATCGTTATTCTGTCCCCAAAGGCCTGCTCCACCTGCATCATTTGTTTCTCCAACAACACCATTAACACCTTGTCCAAAAACTCCATGTCCACCACTTGTTCTGTTATTTACTCCCATTACTCCGGCAACTCCTGTTGATGCAGGATCATATACACTACCATAAACGCCAACACCTTGTCCTGTTCCATCATAATATCCTGCAACAGCAGATGTATATGCGTTAGTACTATTTGTTGAACCTTCTATAGAATTATATGCATTTGCTGTATTTGTGTTTTCAGAATAAATGCTTCCGCCAACTCCACTGTTTTGAGCAATTATTGCTAAAGATGGCGTTCCTGATGTTCCTGTTGTTGAAATTACATCAAGTGCAGATGTTCCATTTGTAGTATTTGAAAGACTTATTTCGACAGAACCGTAATCTGCTGCAATTGCTCGTCCTAAACCATTACCACCAAAATTATAAGCATCATCAAGAGTTCCTCCTCCTGAACTACCGGAGCCTACTTGTAACCATTCTGTACCATCCCAGTACCAGAAACCGTGAGCCTCTGAACCGGTAGCATTATAAATTAATAAGCCTTCAACAGGCGAGGTAATGGGTGCTGCAGTGCTTGCATCATTTAAAGCAACTCGTGTAATTAATAAGCCTTTATCAGTAGCTGATAATTCCAATATTGAAGATGCATCTGGTGTATTTGTTCCAATTCCCACATTATTATTTTGAGCATCAATTTTCATAAAAAAGGACATTACTAAAATTAGAAGTAATGCAGATTTGTTTTTAAAATTATTCATAATCAATATTTTAATTTAATTAACGAAATATTACTATATGTAAAGATATTAAATTTTAAGTAATAAAAAAATGTAAATATTAGAGTTGCCAAAATATTTATATAATGGCTACGTTAATAATTTTGTATATTTTTACATTCTAAATTTTTATGAAAAGGATTATTCAAATATTATTACTTATTAGTTTTGTTCTTCTTTTATCATTTTGTAGAAAAGAAAAACTTTTAACTGATAATACGGCTAAACTAAATTTCTCTGTTGATACAGTAATGTTTGATACTGTCTTTACTAATATTGGTTCTACAACTAACAGATTAAAAGTTTACAACCCATATAAACAAGCAATTAATATTAGCTCAATTACTTTGGCAAAAGGCAGTAGTTCTAATTTCAGACTAAATATAAACGGAATTGCTTCTTATAAAGCAAGTGATATTGAAATACCTGCTAAAGACAGTATTTTTATTTTTGTTGAAGTTACAGTTAATCCTCACGATCTAGATAATCCTTTTGTAATCCAGGATTCAATTGTATTTACTACTAATGGAAACATTCAGGATATTGACCTTGTTGCCTGGGGACAGGATGCACATTATATTAATGGTGAAGTAATTTCCGGAGGTACTTGGGTTAACGACAGACCATATTTGGTTTATAATTCGATGGCTCTTGACAGTGGTGAGACATTAACAATACAGGAAGGTGTGCAGATCCATTTTCATAGAAATTCACGTTTTTATGTTTATCCAACTGCAAATTTAATAGTTGACGGAACAAAAGATAATCCCGTAGTTTTTCAGGGTGACAGATTAGAGTCGATGTATGATGATATTCCTGGACAATGGGTTGGAATTTGGCTATGGGGTTCAAATAACTCTAATCATACCATTGATTATGCAATAATTAAAAATGCAATTATAGGAATAGAAATAGATACACTTAATGATTTTTCAAATCCATCGTTAACACTTACAAATACAATTATACAAAACATGAATGCTGTTGGGCTATACGCTCTTGGTTCAAATGTTTTGGCAACAAATTGTGTTTTTTCAAATTGTGGTCAGTATGCTGTAGGGTTTGCTATTGGCGGCACTTATGAAATGTACCATTGTACTATTGGTAATTATTGGACATACTCAACTAGGACAAACGGATCCTTACTCCTAAATAATTATTATAAAGATATAAATGGAGTTTATCAGATTAGACCTCTTGAAAACGCAAATTTTGGAAATTGTATAATATACGGAAATAAAGAAAATGAAATTGATCTGGATATGTTTCCCGGATATGATGATGAGTTTAATTATAATTTCGATCATTGTCTTTTAAAAGTTAATGAAGATGTAAATACATCTGATGCAACACATTTTAACTCTGTATATATTAATCTTTCACCGGAATTTATTGATCCCAGTGAAAACGATTATCAAATAAAAGTTTCCTCTAATGCTAAGGATAAGGGCGATATTAACATTATTAATGATGTCAATAGTCAATATCCTGACGTACATATATATAATGATTTAAACGAAGAAAACAGAACCTCAACTCCTGATCTTGGAGCTTACGAGTTTGTTGAATGAAGCATATTTATAAAATAACGCTAATTATAATTCTTTTTGCAAGTATCTCTTGCTCTACAAATAAAGAAGCATCAAAAAATGATGACAAAACATCATTTAATGATATTGAAAGGGGATATTTTAGAATAATGTTCTATAATGTTGAAAATCTTTTTGACACTTTTGATGATACATTAAAGAATGATGATGAATTTTTACCAAATGGCAACAAATATTGGAATAATAGAAAATATTATAAAAAAATAAACAATATTAGCAAGGTTATTACTGCTGTTGGAGGTTGGGAACCACCGGAAATTATAGGTTTATGTGAAATTGAGAACAGATATGTACTTGACGGAATTACAAAGTTTACGCCTCTTAAAAAATATAAATACAGGATAATTCATGATGAATCGCCCGATAAACGTGGTATTGATGTTGGATTATTGTACCAACAAGATAAATTTACTCCTATTAAATATCAGTCTATATCAATTAATTTTCCTAATAATGCCCGAAAAACCAGAGATATTTTATATGTTGAAGGCAAAACAACAAAAAATGATACTTTGCATATTTTCATAAATCATTGGCCTTCGAGATGGGGTGGACAATTAGAATCAGAACCTAAAAGAATTTTCGTGGCTAATGTTTTAAGAGACGTTGTTGATTCAATTTTTACTGCTAATAAAAATGCAAATATTATTATTACTGGCGACTTTAACGATGAACCTGATAATAAAAGTTTAATTGAAGCATTAGGTGCAAAAACAAAATATACAGATATCAAAGCTAATGAATTATACAATTTATCTTTTTACCTTAAAGACAAAAAAGGACTTGGTTCTCACAAATATCAAGGAAATTGGGGCATCTTAGATCAGTTTATTGTTTCAGGAAATTTATTTAATTCAAATAACAGAATTAATACATCGCTTAATGATGTTCATGTTTTTAATGCAGATTTCCTTCTTGAAAAAGATGAAAGAAATATCGGCGAAAAACCTTTTAGAACTTATATTGGATTTAAGTTTAATAACGGATTTAGCGATCATCTTCCTGTTTTTCTTGATTTAAAGAGAAAATCCAAATAGTTTGAGTCTGTCTATAGAGTTATTTTATTTTCATTATTTGTAATTTTCATATTATTGTTATAATTTTATTGTTTAAAGTTAAAACTCTTAAATATGAAAAGACAATACATTATTCTAATAATAATTTCCTTATTAATAACAAATTATAAGTTTTTTGCTCAAATAAGTTCGAAGGGAACACCTCCAAGTATAATATTTGAATTGAAAGATAATAGTATCGCGAATGTTAACATGCCTGATTTTAACATTGAGGAAATGCTTTTAGAAGATGAAATAAATAATGACTTAAAAGCAACAGCATTTAGATTTGCAAAAACATTCCAACTGGATTTAAGTCCAGAAAATTCAGGAACATGGGAAATTTTACCTAATGGTGATAAACTATGGAGGTTATCAATAAAATCAGACAATGCATATTCTTTAAATCTAATATTTGATGAATATGAATTACCTGAAAATGCTGCTCTGTACTTGTACAATGAAGATAAATCATTTATTATTGGAGCTTTTACAAATTTAAATAATAAGGAATCTAAAGTTTTGCCAACAGAATTAGTTCCTGGAGATAAAATATTTATTGAATATTATGAGCCTTCAAACGTGAAATTTAATGGCAAATTACATATTGGACAAATAGGGCATGATTATCGAGGAATTTTCAATTTTGAGAAAGATGGTAGTTTTGGTCAGTCGGGAGCTTGTAATATTGATATTAATTGCCCGGATGGTGATGCATGGCAAGTTGATAAACATGCTGTTTGCAGAATTATTATGGGAGGATCAACTTTATGTACAGGAGCATTAATAAACAATACAAACAGTGATGAAACACCTTATTTTTTAACAGCACACCATTGCACAGGAGAACCTTATAATACCTGGGTTTTTTATTTTAATTATGAGAGTCCTATATGTAATGGAGTTGATGGCTCTATAAGCCAAACTGTTTCAGGATGTCAATTAAGAGCAACTACAAGTGCTTCTGATGCACAAAATTTGGATTTCTGTCTTGTGGAATTATCAAGTACTCCAGAATCTGCTTATAATCCATATTATGCAGGATGGAATAAAGGGACAGCAGCAGCGAGTAATACAATAGGAATACATCATCCAAGTGGAGATGTGAAAAAAATATCTAAAGACAACGACGCTCCTGTAACAGGAGATTATGGAAGTTTTGGCGATAATGCACATTGGCAAGTACTTGAATGGGATTTGGGTACTACAGAAGGAGGTTCTTCGGGTTCTCCTTTATTTGATGAAAACCATAGAATAATTGGTGATCTAACAGGAGGTCAGGCATCATGTGCAAATTCTATAAATGATTATTATGCAAAATTTACTATTTCGTGGGATTATTATTCTACGAGTGCAAAACAATTAAAATCATGGCTTGATCCTGCTGGTTCTAATCCAACTACTTTAGACGGATATGACCCAAACGGCGGAGCTATTGTTGCATGCGATTTTATCAACAATTTTGCTAATGACCCTTTAACATATTATGATTTTAGCACTAGCAAGTGGGGTTACTGGACAGGTCATAACGAATATGCTTGGACAAAATTTGCCGATAAATACACTAACACTACATATCATTATGTTCATGGAATTAATATTCCTTGTGCAGTAGCTGAAGATAATTCCGGTTCTTCTTTTATTACTTTTAAGGTGTGGGAGGGAGGAACACAACCCGGTGCTGAGCTAGAATCAGTAAGTGTTTTAATTAGTGATTTTATAGTTGATTCGTGGAATTATTTAGCTTTTGACCCTCCAATTTTAACCGACGGGAATTTTTATGTTGGATATGAAATTTTATATAATACTCCACATGATAATTTTGCAATTTATCAGGCACATGACAGATATACAGGAGTAAACAGTTCTTATATTTATGATGGTAGTTGGAAAAGTTACAGTTCATTAGGTTTGGCTACTTCCTTAGGATTAGATGTCAGGACTTGTGTTTCTGAACTTTCTGATGGAACTATTACAAAAATATCGCCAATGAATGTTTCACATCCTAAAACAAACAATCCAAAATTTGTATCTAACGAGATAAATGTATATCCAAACCCTGTAAATAATATTGTATATGTTAATTTAGGAAATACTGATCTTAAAAATGTAAACATTAAGATTTATGATGTTTTTGGTAAAGTAGTACTTAAAAAAGATTTTAATACATACAGCCAAAAAGTTGAACTTAATCTCACAAGATTAAACAGCGGTATGTATTTTGTCCACATTAATAATGGAACAGAAAAAGAAATAAAAAAGATCTCTGTAATCAGGTAGAAAGAACGGCATTATAAAATTTAAACATTTTACAACTATTTTCCATTCAAAAAACCCTGTAGATAAGCATATATAGCTGTTAATTTTCCATCTTTTGTAATACTTGCACGTTCAATTATCCCATCGCTATCTTCGCCAAATAAAGATGGGAAAATTTTATCCAGTAATGCTTTGCTAAAATCAACTGAAGCATCGCGTGGTAATTCTCCGGGAAGATTATCAACAGCCATAACTGTAACATTTTTTAAATCCCATGCATCGCCTTCTTCTCCTGTACTTGGATTATATCCATAAAACGGTTCCGCAATAGTTGAGGCTCTTAAAGTAGATGGAATAGGGTCTTTTATATCGCAGCTAATATCTGCAATTACTGAAATTTTAAAATCGGAAGCTTTATAGTCTTCTGCTGTCATAAATACAGGTGAACGCTTAGCCCAAAAATGACTAGGGATATAAATATCTGTTACTTTTGTAAATGCTTTGAAAGTACCTTCATACATATCCGGGTTTTTGAAAAAATGTTGAAACTCAAACTTGCTTCCATCTTTACGTTTTGTGTAAACATCAGCATCAATCTGACAAATAACAGCTTCGTCGTATTTATTATTTAAAAAATCACTGTATGTAACTTGTTTTAAATTTAATGGTGCAAGAGTTTCAATTGCACCCATACCAACTCTACCTGTTCCTGTAATAAGGATTTTAATTGCAGGAAGTTTTATTTTTCTTACCTCATTAAGCATATCTTCCATATCGTGGCAATCTTTTGCACGTTTTAAATCAAACAAATTGCTGCGTTTCCCAAAAGCTATCAGTCCATTATAAGCGCCAACAATACCTGCCCATCTTCCAAAAGCAACAACTCTAATATTATTTTTATCTGTTAAACATTCATGATCTATCATCTGAATATTTTTATCAATCATTTGTTTTAATAATGGTTGATTATATGCTTGCATTTTTGCAGTATGAGAAAAGAAAAGATATTTTTTATTTTCCAGTAATTCAGGAATATGAACTTCTTTAACTCCAAGTAAAATATCACAATCGCTAACATCATTAACTACAGTTAATCCCAAATCGGTATATTCATTATCCTTAAAACATCTATTATCACTAGATTGTATTACTAATTCAACATTTTTAAAACGAGCTACTAATTCTTTTGCTTGTTTTGGAGCAACAGCAACTCTTCTGTCTGGAGGAGTTTTTGTTTCTTTTAAAATACCTACTTTTAGTTTATTCATTTTATTTCAATTATTTTCAATTATTTTAGTTTACAAAGTTAGGCATTTTTCAGAATAGGTAAATAGTAGTTTGCAAATTATTATAAATTTTGTATCTTTGAAAATAATAGATTGCAAAGAATAAATTATATTATCATTATTATGCAACCTTTCTATTACATTTTGAGTCTAATATAAAGAATAAGCAAAACATTTACTTATGAAAAAACAAATTTCTTTTTTAGTAATAATATTGATCTCAAGCATTGCAATTAGTCAGACTTTAGTTGATACCAATAAACTTTGGAGTACAGTTATACATCGCTTGCCTTCATTTACTATAATAACAGAATATATTAAAATAGAACAGGATACAATTATTGATTTAGAAAACTATAAGAAAGTATTTCGTTCAACTGATGAGTTTCAGACAAGTTGGTTACCATATGGCTATATACGGGAAACCATAGACAAAGAAGTTTATTACAGAACAGATACATCATTACAAGAAAGCCTTATTTATGATTTTGGAGCAAATATAAATGACACACTATATATTGCAGGTATAAACAGTTTTGGCAGTAATTGGTATTTTAATTCAATACAATTTATAGTTTGCGAAATTGACAGTATATTAATAGGAGGAAATTATAAAAGGCAATTTCATATGAACCCAATTTTTGGCGACACCATGGGTTGTGGAATAGAACGATGGGTTGAAGGGCTTGGCAGTTTAAGTGGTATATTGCATTATACCAATGGAACAGTAGGTGGTGATTCTTTTGATTTATTATGTTTTTCAGAAAATGACACACTTAAATATCAAAATCCTTCATATAATTCATGTTATATCCTTACAAACGTAAAAGATGCCGGAAAAACATTAAGTAATATTTCAATATTCCCAAACCCCACAACAGGATTAATAACAATAGAGGCAGATGGAATCAAGAGAATAGAGGTTTTAGATATTACAGGAAAAACCATGACAGGTTTTGAAAACCTGTTAGGTTTAAAAGAAATAGACTTAAGCCATGAGCCACAAGGCATTTACTTTATAAAAATAATAACTGATAAAGAGACAGTAATAAAGAAGATAATTAAACAGTAATAACCCCCTAAATCATCCTAAGAGTAGGACTTTCTCCACTGTTAGAGCCTGTCCCGATTTATTAAAATATGCCTTTAACGAGTAACTTGATGAGGCAACATTATCAAAAATTTGCCCTTTGTTGGCAGCTTACATACCCCACTTTAGTAAAAAAGTGCCCTTAACGAGTAACTCGCTAACCCCACTTTAGTAAAAAACTGCCCTTAACGAGTAACTCGCAACATATGTTTTCTTAAGAAAGTGTACTTAACGAGTAACTCGTTAACCCCACTTTGGTAAAAAAATGCCCTTAACGAGTAAGTTTAGTACCCAATTTTGGTTAAAAACACAGCTATCGAGTAAGTCGATGACCTCAATTTGCATAGAAAATACCCTATTTAAGTAACTCGGGAACCCCATTTTGCTAAAAAAACATGGTCTGCAAGTAACTCGTTAACCCCACTTTGGTAAAAAAATGCCCTTAACGAGTAAGTTTAGTACCCAATTTTGGTTAAAAACACAGCTATCGAGTAAGTCGATGACCTCAATTTGCATAGAAAATACCCTATTTAAGTAACTCGGGAACCCCATTTTGCTAAAAAAACATGGTCTGCAAGTAACTCGGGAAGCACGTTTTCTTAAGAAATTGCCCTTAACGAGTTACTCGCTGACCCCACTTTGTTAAGAAAGTGCCCTATGTTTGTAGGTTGGCGTATAGCTATTTATCCAATATATGTCATATTTATTAAAAAAACGTTTAACATTTGTTAATAAATTCAATAATATTTATACGCAATAGGTATAGTTATTGTATGTTTGTATAAGTAGACAATAGCGCCGCATAATTTAAATCAGAAACATTTGAAGCATATTTAAGACTCAATGAGCCTCATTATCTGTTAATGCTCTTTAAAAAGGCAGAAGTAGGAGACAAGTTAATTATTGATAACTTTATAGATACAGAAATAATAAAATAATATTTAACGACGTAGGCAGAAAGCCTACGCCGAACATAGAATGTTTTTACGGAACAACTATTATTTAATAATAATACGCCCTCTAAGTGTTTTATTTCCTTTTAATTCAACAGTATAAAATCCTGCAGTTAGTTCATCTCTATCAAGATGAATTAAACCGGTATTAATATTACTGATAATTTTTACTATTTTGCCCGATATATCGAACAATGTAAGATCAAAGTCAGAATTATCAGAGTTATTGAATTTTATTGTTGTTGAATTTGTAAAAGGATTAGGATAAATTAACATATCATCAGAAACATATAATTGCTCAATACCTGTTGGATTCATACCATTATCCTCAAGGTTTGAAACAGAATGACTATAAGGACCTCCGTTTGCCTTAGCACTACTTGTTGGAATACATGGTGATGTTTTTTCAACAGAAATTTGATAATAATAAAGACCTATTGGCTGATAATCGGTATATGTTGTTAGTGTGCTTTGTATTGCTCCAATAGGCAACAAATTATTCTGGTCAGTTCCTCTAAATATTGTATAGGAACCGAAAGTAAAACCTTCGTAATTTTCCCAAATTAGATTATATACTCCAAGACCGGTGCTAACAGTTAAGTGCATTGTTTTGTGAGCAAGGCTTAATGCCGATTCGTTACCACAGGTGTCAACAACAGATATCTTATATCTTGCTGCAACAGTTTGAGGATTTGAAGTGTAATCAATAAATTCACTCATGTCATCAAAAGGAAGATTGCCTATTGAATCGTAAACGTTTGAAACGGTAGATTCTTTGTAGATATTGAATGATTCTATTCCTTCATTATAAGCTTTTTCCCATATTACTAGATTTTTTCCAGTAGTGCTATCAATAGTTACAATACAAATTTCCTGATTTGCATAAGGTTCTTTTACATCAACTATTATTGAACCAATTCCATAACTATTTATTGATGTTACTGTAACATAGTATGTGCCAGATATACTAACAGGAATCATCCTTGTAGTTGCATTATTTGCATTAGCAGACCATTGATAATCTACGTAACCCGCACCTGCATCAAGAATAATCCCATTTCCTGAACAGAAAGTTGTATTTCCACTAGATGTAATATTAACATTAAGAGCTAGTGGTTGATGAACAGTATCTGTTGCAATATTTTGACAAGAATTATCGTCTATAATTGTAACGGTATAAACACCTGCTGATAATCCACCAATATCTTCTGTAGTTTCTCCATTCGACCACAAGAATTGGTATGGAAGTATTCCATTATTTACCATAATATCAATATAACCATCAGATTGTCCATAAAATGTTACACTTGAAGGATACATATCAATTATTATTTGTGGAGGATTAGTAAGTGTTGTGTTGCCAACGATTGTACAACCTGGACCATCCGTAACAGTAAGAGAATAATTTCCTGCAGGCCTGTTTACCATAATAGAATCTTGAGAGCCGTTTGACCATTGGTAATTATAATTACCCCACGTAGTTCCTCCAGAAACAAAGGCTTGTGCACCACCATCATAACCTCCATAACAAGTTGGATAATCAGGTAAAATTGATAATACTAACTCATCAGGATTATCAATTTCTCTTACACAAGTACTTTTACATAAATTTCCATCAGTAATTGTTAAACTATAAGTTCCTGCAGTTATATTTGTAATCATTGAGTCAGTTGCAGTATTAGACCATAAGAATGATAGTGGAGCAACTCCTGTAGCAGAGATTATTATATATCCATCACTACCATCATGACAAGAAACACCTTGCATATTGTGTGTTGGGTCAATAACTGGTCCTGTTGGATCACTCAATCCCTCTGAAAGTATATCTGAACACATATTACTATCATAAACTGTTACTGAATATACGTCAGCAGCTAAATTTGATGCTCCAGTTCCTGAAGCTCCGCCAGCATTTGCACTCCAAACATATGAATAACCACCTGAACCTCCTGTTGCATTAACATTAATCCAACCATCTGCTCCTCCACATGTAGAAGGGTTCACTGAACCATTATGATTTACTGCTAATTCAATAGGCTCATTTATTGTAATTCCTTGATTAACGACACAGGTATTAGCATCTTTTACAATTGCAAAATAATATCCTGCTATAACATTTGAAATACTCGGACTTGTTGCTCCATTAGACCATAAAAATTCATAAGGAGGATTTCCTCCTGTTAAACTAATACTTGCAGAACCATCATTAAGTCCATAACAAGTAATATCGGTTTTAGAAATTCCACCAGAAAATGCAGGAGGTTCAGTAATTGTATAAGTTCCTGTTGTTGTTGCTCCATTATAATCTGTAATTGTTACAGAATAGCCTCCCGATGGTAAGTTGCTAATATGTTGAGCTATATCACCATTAGACCATAAATAAGAGTAAGGATATTGACCTCCGGATACTACAATATCAATTGAGCCATCATCATCTCCATTACATGTAATATCATTAACAGATGAATATGATATTTCCATATTGTGAACATGAATGTAGTTATTCTTTTTCAGGAAATCAGTACATCCGCCTGATGAAGCAGCAATTAAGGTAACATTATAAGAACCAAAGTTTGTATATGTATGAGATGGATTTTGTAAAGTACTACTTGTTCCATCACCAAAATACCATAAATATGCTGTTGCATTAGTTGTTAGATTTGTAAAATTTACTGTTGTACTTGGTGCTATAATATTTTGATCAACTGTAAAATCAATTGTTGGAGCATCAATATGTATCATTCGTGTAGAAGAATCTGCCCCACAACCATTAGTAACAATAAGTTTTACAAAATAGTCGCCTGCTGATGCATATATGTGTCGTGGATTAACATAATTTGAAGTAATTCCATCACCAAATTGCCATTCAAAATCATAGCTCATTATTTCAAAACCATCTCTATGGTAATCAAAATTAATTGTATCACCTACACAGGCATACTCTTTATCAACATCAAACCAAGAATCTGCAAATGAAGAATCATCTACAGTTGCATAAGTTTCTAATGTGTCAGTAAGACCGCATCCATCAGTTGCATAAAGTAATATTGTGTATGTTCCTGTGTCGGGATAAGAGTGAAATACATGCATTCCTGTATCTAATGTACCATCACCAAAATCCCAAATTATTGAAGCTCCACCTATTCCAAAGAATTCTATCAGATCGCCGGGACATGGAAGATCTTCATGGCCCATTCCTGAAGATGATGTATCAGCAGAGTTACCAATAAAATAAAAAGTTTCGTGATTTCCTGTGTCATCAACTATTATTGTTCCAGAATTATTTTCTGAGTTATTGCATAAATTGGAAACGGTAAAAGTATAATTATAAGTTCCTGGTGTATTATAAGTATGATGAAAGAAAGGAAGAGAATCGGGTGTAGAGGTTACATTAACAATTGAATCTCCATCGCCAAACCATATTGAATAGAAATAACTTGTATTATCGTCATCATTTTCTCCTTCTTCATTATAGAAAAATGCACTTTCACCCGGGCAAATAGTATCTGGCATTGCCTGTAAACTTGAATTTGGCATTGTTGTAGGGTCTACGTCAACCCACAGGGATGCAGATCTTTGCCCATTACAATTATTTGTAGCTGTCATAATAACTTCATATAATCCTGCTGTAGTAAAAGTATGAATTGCATCTTTTGAATATGAATAGTTGCCATCATTAAAATCCCAATGGAAATATAAATCGCTTCCACTCCAGGTGTCATTTCTAAATTTTACTTCTTGGTTTGGACATATTTTAAGAGTATCCACACCATAACCATTGTTTATATCAAAAGAAATATCTGCTTGAGGTTTATTTAAAGTGTCATATTCTACTACAATATCGTGTTGAACTGTATCTGAATTACCACAATAATTTGTTAAAATCAATTGAACGCTATATGTACCTGTATCTGTATACATTATCGCAGGATCACTTAGGCTGGAAGTTCCTAATGGTCCAAAATCCCATTCATAAGTGCCATACCAAACACTATTGAAGTTTATAAAATCATTTGGACATGATGGGCTTGAATAATCAAAATCTGCAGATGCAGGCATATTATCCATCACATGTATATATAATGTGTCGGAATTTGAATTTCCACAAATATTTGTTAATGTTAATATTACTCTTTTACTTCCTATTGTATTGAATACATGATGTGGACTCTTTTCTGTTGAATTTGTACCATCGTCAAAATCCCAAAAATAACTTTCTGAATTCTCATAACAACCAAATGCAATTTCTTCGCCAGGGCATAAGGAGCCATTATTACGATAAGCATTTACACTTGGAATGGCAGAGCTTGTAACTTCATAAGTTTGTGTTACAGTATCAACTCCACATTCGCCATCAACAATTAAAGTAACATCATAAAATCCGGGTGTGTTATATATGTGAGATGACTTATTATGATTAGAAGTGTCAATAATTCCATCTCCGAAATCCCATATTGTATAGGAACAAGATCTTTCAAAAGCAAATTCAACTTCTTCTCCCGGACAGAATTGGCTTCCATCTGTTGGATTAAATTCATCTGCTCCAATAACCTCAATTGTTGTGTGTATATTACCCTCATTACCAGAAAGTGTTACCCAATGACCGCCTGTATAAAAAGTGTGTGTTGCATGATATCCTGTGTAAATTGGAGAGCCATCTCCAAAATCCCATGTGTAAGTTGGACCAACAGGACTTGTATTAGTAAAATTTACAGTTAAAGGGGTACATCCTTGATTAGTGTCAACCGTAAAACCCATTTGCGATAGTAAACAGTTTGTAATAAAGATGCTTGCAATTAATAATGTAGTTAATTTTTTCATTGTAGATTAATTTTTAGGATTATTTAAGAAACAAATATAATGATAATAAGTTAAAATGACTAAAATTTAAAATATATAAATATTAACAAAACATTTAAATTTATGTTGTTTTGTTTCTAGTACTGGGTTAGGTGGTAAATTGTTACATCACTTTCTATTTAATACTCCGTGGTTACTTTCAATTCTTACATTCCAGGTAGGAAATGCTCTTGCTAATCCACGGCAAAAGAAACGTGTGCGTATGCTTGTTTCGTTATCTTCGTTTTCATTTTTAAATTCTCCTGAAAACTCATATTGTTTTACAAGCTCATGAATATTCATATACATTTTCAGAATTTCTATAACTGTAGAAACCACTCTGTAAATTTCACCCTTGTTTGTAGCAGCGTATTCATTGTCGGAATATTCGTCGTTTAAAACATTAAAGTTTACAACACGACTTAAAGAGTTCTTAATTTTACCAACTCGTACTTCATATTCAAGTCCGCTATCGGTAGTAAAATGATAAACTTCACCCGATGGAATATTAGGAGGAATTATAGAATAAGGATTACTGTGCAATAAGTTCCCATTAAAATGGTTCTCTTTGTGGTGATGTATTTTATTGAATAAGCCCATAAAAATTCTTTGTCCAAAAATAATAGAATTAATCGAATTAAACAATAAATAATAATTTGTTAGTTGTTTATTATTTGTTTAATCCAAGAACTACTAACTTGTTAATGCATGCCTAACCTTAAGTAGGATTCCTAAATATCTTTATTTCGTAAACCAGTTAAGAAGTTGGTATAAATCATTAAATTCGCAGCATTATTTTTAAGGTTTTGTTTAATGTCGATTATAAAAAAAGCAGCAATAGCATTTTTAATTTTATTCACTACAGTAATTAGTGCTTTTTCGCAAGACTATCCTTACGATATTTCTAATTACGATTTTATTAATTACGATACTAACAGAGTTGATTTTTATAATGACAGCACTGCTTACGAAAAACTTTTTCAATCTTTCAATAGATTAATATTAAAAGGAGAGGGGCAAATAAAAGTTCTTCATATTGGAGACAGTCATTTGCAGGCAGATTTTTTTTCGGGCAGAATGCGACATCGTATGCAAACATTTTTTCAGGGAGGGCTTGGCGGCAGAGGATTTATTTTCCCATACAGAGTTGCAAAAACAAATAATCCTTTTAATTTGCGAACAAGTTCAACTGGTAATTGGGAAGCTTGCAAAAATGTAGAAAAAATAAAGAAATGTGATCTTGGTCTTTCGGGAATGTCTGTAACAACCTACGATAGTATATCAACAATAAATGTGTTTTTAAGAGATAAAGATTATCTGAAATATGATTTTAATACTGTTAAAGTTTTTCATAATACCGATAGTTTAAGTTTTAAAGTTGAAATTAAAAACAGTATTAACAAAATTACAGTTTGCGATAACGATACCTTTGGATACACAAAGTTTTATTTCGATACATATATTGACGATACTTTATATCTGAAGTTTGTAAGAACAGACGGTTTGCAGGAAAAATTTGTGTTGCATGGTATTAGTTTTGAAACTGAAGACCCTGGAGTAATATATCACACAGTAGGGGTAAACGGTGCCGATGTTGATGCGTATTTGTGTTGTAATCTGTTTTCGCAGCACCTTAAAGCTCTTGCTCCCGATTTTGTAATAATATCGCTTGGTACAAACGATGCTTATATGAAAACCGTTGACACAAATGCTGTAGAAAACAATTTTAATACTTTGATATTAAAAATAAAAGATGCAGCCCCCGGAGTACCAATACTCTTAACTACGCCTGGAGACAGTTACAGATATCGTAGATATATAAACAGAAATATACCTAAAGTAAGAAACATAATATACAGGCAGGCAGAAAAACACTCTTGTGCTGTTTGGGATTTTTTCTCGGTAATGGGTGGACTGAATTCTGTTATTTTATGGCATCGGGCAGGCTTAACTGCTAATGACAAGTTGCATTTTAATGGTAGTGGTTATATATTGCAAGGGGATTTAATGTTTAACGCATTTTTAAGAGCCTACGATAGCTTTATTGAAAAACAAACAGATGAATAGGTGCTCTTTACTTGTGATTAGATAATTAATAAATATTCATAATTATTTTCAAATACTTGTATTTGCTTTCAAAAAATTTATTTACATTTGTACAGTTGATGGTTCACAATATTGTATTTACAATAAGTGACTAAGAGGGAAACAGGTGAAAATCCTGTACAGTACCCGCTGCTGTAATCCCAACTCTTTATTGAGTTTATTTGACAGTCTTAGCCACTGCTCCACGTAATTGGGGCGGGAAGGCGTCAAAAAGGGAAAGTCAGAAGACCTACCATTATTATTTCAATATTCTTGAAGCTTTCGGGTAAAAAGCAAAATGATACAAAAACAATATCATTAAATTTCCCCGAGTTAGCTTATGAGTGTTGATTGTTATCAATCAATTATTTGTAATGTTTAACTTTTAAATTAAAAAAATGAAAAAAAGATTTTTTTTCGCAAGTATACTTGCAATGCTTGTATTTACATTTAATGTAAATGCACAAACAGATTTTGAAGATTTAAGTCTTCAGACTGATACATTTTGGAATGGCTCTGATCTGACAGGAGGATTTATGAGTGGAGGAGTCTCATATTTTGTTAACTATTATGATACTGCTTATTATTCATGGGCAGGTTTTGCTTACTCAAATATGATTGATACTGTTACATCAGGTTTCGGAAATATGTATAGCGCAATGGCAGGTAGTGGCAACAACAATTCAGAAAACTATGCAGTAGGTTATATTTTAGATTACTCTGGTATAACTTATATTAGATCAGATCATATAGGTTCAAATATTGACGCAATATATATTACAAATAATGCTTATGCGTATTATAGCATGAAAGACGGTGATGCATTTAGTAAAAAATTTGGAGGAGTTTCCGGTGATGACCCCGATTGGTTTAAGCTAAATATGATAGGGTATTTAGGAAATACTTTTATAGATTCTGTAGGATTTTACCTTGCAGATTATCGTTTTACCAACAATAACCAGGATTATATTATTAAAGACTGGACACTTGTAGATCTTAGTCCTATATATTTTGCCGATAGTATTGTATTTGAATTAAGTTCTACCGATAATGGAGCATTCGGAATGAATACTCCCGCTTATTTTTGTCTTGATGATATTGAATTTACAACAAGTATTAAAACTGTTTCTAAAAACGACATGAATATCTATCCAAATCCTGTTAAAGATATTTTAACAATTGAAAATATTGAAAATTCAAAAATTATGATCTATGATATTTCAGGTAAAACGGTTTATTTAAAACAAACAAATACTAATGTTGAGAAAATTGATCTATCAGAACTTAACAGAGGTATTTATTTTATAACAATAAGCAATAATGATAAAGTAATTACTAAAAAGATAATTAAGAATTGATATGAATATGAAAATTTCCATTTCAATATTAACTATCTTAATTTATACAAGTGTTTATTCGCAATTTGCACCTGCTGCAGGAGAAACAGGTTCAACAGCAATACATAAAGATAGTTTAATATTTCAGGCATGGGCTACAGGATGCGAGGTAATGCGTGGTTATATAAATATTGCCGATACATCTTTTACATACACACAAAACGAAACGACATCAAATTACGCATTTTCGGGGAGCGATATATTTGCAACAGGAGAACCAGGAGTAGCTGGAAATACAGTTAGTCTTGGAGATGGGGGAGAAGCAATTCTAAGTTTTCAGCATGCTATAACAAATGGCACAGGACCTGATTTTGCAATTTTTGAAAATGGTTTTATAGCAAATATACCCCCGTATCAATATTTTCTTGAATTAGCTTTTGTAGAAGTTAGCTCTAATGGAATAAACTATGTTCGTTTTCCGTCAGTTTCCTTAACACAATATACCGCACAAGTTGGTACTTATGGTCAGTTAGACCCAAAACAAATTCATAATCTTGCAGGAAAATATGAAATAAATTATGGAACACCTTTCGATCTGGAAGACCTAATTGATAGTACAGGAATTGATATTGACAGTATTAATTATATGAAAATAATTGATGTAATAGGATGTATCCAAAATGAGTTTGTAAATTATGACTCTCAAAACAATAAAATAAACGACTCTTGGCCAACACCTTTTAACACTTGTGGGTTTGATCTGGATGCTGTTGGAGTTATTCATGTCAAAAATAACGATATAGATGAACTATCTGATATAAAAGAAGATATTTCAATTTTTCCTAATCCCACAAATGGAATATTTTTTATTCAAGGTAAGAATATTCAATCTATTAAAGTAATGAATGCTAATGGTCAAGTGATAAGAAACCTAACAGGTTTCGAAAACCTGTTAGGTTTAATAGAGGTTGATTTAAGCAAACAAGCCAAGGGCATTTATTTTGCGAATATTCTTAGCAACAGTAAGATTTTTAATAAAAAAATAATCATTAATTAATTTACTCAAATGGAAAAAAAAGATAAATGAAAATCTCAGTTATCATATTATTTTTTCTAATAATACCTTTTTATAATTATTCGCAAATAAGCAGAGATACAATTGATATTCCCGAAGTTAAAATTACTGCAAAACGACCTATTGATGAAACTGGTATTAAAATTACCAGAATTGATACATTGATATTAATGAAATCGATTAATGCATCATTATCTGATATACTTTCGGAAAGCACTCCTGTATTTGTTAAAACATCAGGACGTGGAGCATTGGCAACTGTTTCGTTTCGTGGTACCAGTCCTTCTCATACCGATGTATTGTGGAATGATATAAGTATTAGTTCGCCTATGATTGGTCAGGTTGATTTTTCGCTAATTCCGGTTTATTTTATTGATGATGTTTCATTATTACACGGAGCAGGTTCAATTCAAAATACAAGTGGTGCTTTGGGGGGAAGTATAAGTATCAATAATAAACCTGACTGGAATAATAAATTTAGCGGTAAATTTATGCAGGGATTTGGTAGTTATCGAACTTACAGCGATTTTCTGCAAATAAATTTTGGGAACAAAAAGTTTCAAACAAAAACAAGAGCATTCTATTCTTTTTCGAAAAACAATTTTAAATTTAAAAATAAGAATATTGCAGATATTGATTCCCTTACTGGACAATATATTTATCCTGTTCAGGAAAATATGAATGCAGAATATCAACAATATGGCTTATTACAGGAGTTTTATTTGCGTTTAAAAAATAATATTACAGCTTCATTAAAATACTGGCATCAAACATCAGACAGGAGTCTGCCAAGATTAAACACCTACGAAGGCACTGATTACTCTAATATTAGCAAGCAAATTGATATTAGCAACAGATTGATAGGTGAAATTTCAAAATCGGGAGAAAGCTCAAAAATAGGATTTACATCAGGTTTAATTTTAAAAGATATGACATACTCTCTGGAAAATTTTATTTCGGGCTACGATTATGAAAATGCAATATATTCTGAAAGTAATTCTATAAGCTCATATAACAAGCTATACTACAAATATAAATTGAGTGAAAACACACACTTAAATTTTAATTATAGTACTAATTTTCATAAAGTAAACACAACCGACACTATTAGTAAAACAGGTTACGATACAACAAGAATTGAACATTTATCATTTGTATCGTTAAATCAAAAATTTGGCAAACGTTTAGCTTGTCTTGTAATGATAAGGAAAAATTTTATCAGTTCTGGATCAATTCCTTTAATTCCTTATTTTGGTTTTGATTATTTAATTTCTGATAAACATCAATTTTTTATTAAAGGAAATATTGGAAATAATTATCATTTTCCTAGCCTCAACGATTTATACTGGCAACCTGGTGGAAACCCCGATATATTACCCGAAAATGGTATTTCGGGTGATATTGGATTATCTGTTTCAAGTAAAGTCAACAATATATTAATTGAAAATTCTATTACAAGTTTTTATTCTGACATTAACAATTGGATAATATGGATACCAACAGTTAAAGGCTACTGGACACCAAAAAACATAAGTAATGTAGTTTCAAAAGGCTTGGAATATAATATTAAATTAAATTTTAGTGTAGGCAAATATGCAGTAAAAGCTAATGCAAATTATGCATATACAAGTTCGTTAAATTATGGTGATACTGAAATATGGGGAGAAGAATCGTATGGTAAACAACTTGTATATGTTCCTGTACATTCAGGAAATGTATTTTTAAATATATCGAGAAATGGATACTCTGTATCGTATATTCATAATTCGTATAGCGAACGTTTTACAACATCAACTAACAATTATTCGTTACGCGATTGGCTTTATCCGTATTATATGAATAATTTATTTATTGGTAAAAATTTTGAATTCAAAAAGTTTGACCTAAGCATACAATTCAAAATATATAATTTATTTAACGAAGAATATCGTTCTATTTTATTCAGACCAATGCCTCAAAGAAATTATTTGATTTTATTTGGTATGAGGTTTTAATGTGTAAATGCTTAAATGATTAAATGAAAAATATCTATTATATATTAATCTTTATTGCTCTTATTTTTTTGCAATCGTGTATGGACGATGATGCTTTACGCGATTTTGATCAACTACGCAGAGAACAAAACCAAAAAGGATTATTTATTATTAATGAGGGAAATTTTATGTATAGCAATGCATCTCTGTCTTATTATAATACTGAAACTAAAGAAATACTTAACAATGTTTTTTATTATACCAATGCTTTGCCGCTTGGCGATGTTGCACAATCGATGACAATTAACGATTCTTTGGGATATATTGTTCTTAATAATTCTGGAAAAGTTTACGTTATAAATATTAATACTTTTGAATATGTAGGAAAAATTACAGGATTAACTTCTCCGCGATACATCCATTTTATTAATGCTCAAAAAGCATATATTACCGATTTGTATGCAAAATCAATTACCATAGTTGACCCAATTACATGTTCAATTATTGGAAGTATAGATGTAAACAATAACGAATCGCAATTTTATCAACATCCAACCGAGCAAATGCTTTCGTGGGGCAATTATGTTTTTGTAAACTGTTGGTCGTTCGATAATAAAATATTGGTTATTAACTCTCAGTTTGATGAACTAACAGATTCTATTGAACTTGCAAAACAGCCCAATAGCATGGTAATTGACAAAAACAATAAACTGTGGGTATTATCAGATGGCGGTTTTGCAGGAAGCCCTTATGGACAAGTAAATCCGGCATTAACAAAAATTGATATTGCTTCGCTTCAGGTAGAAAGTGTATTTGAATTTCCCGATATTGAATCATCTCTTTTCGACCTTTGTATCAATAAACAAAAAGACACATTATATTTTATATATAGCGATTGGGGAGGCGGAAACATTGCAAACAGCGGTGTATATCAAATGCCTGTTGATAATAATATTTTACCTCAATCTGCATTTATTGAATCAGGAACAAAGTTATTTTACAGTTTAGGAATAAGCCCTGTTAATTCCGATATTTATGTTTCTGATGCAATAGACCAAACACAAAACGGAAATATTTACAGATACAACTCACAGGCTATAGCAATTGATACTTTTAAAGTAGGTATTGTTCCCGGTGCTTTTTGTTTTAAGTAGTAATAATTTACTGATGTTTTAACATTTACTCCAAAACAACCTTCTCAACCACAACACCTTTTTGTGTTGTTACTTTTATAAAGTATATACCCTTGGGCTGTGAACCCAAGTTAATATCATGCCCGGCTTGATCGGGTATCCATTTTTCTGGATTCCCGTTTTCACGGGAATGTTTAATAATGATTTTCCCTGTAATATCCATTACCTCAATTCCTATAACGCCCTCTGCCTCTATTGTAATTCTTCCAGTTGTGGGGTTGGGGTAGATTGAAAAAGAATCAACAGTTTTTATGTTTTCTGATACAAATAAAGTTTGTTCAACAGTATTTAAAGTTTGATTTGTAATTACTGCTGGATTTGAATCAAAATAAATACCTACTTCGTTTATTATTTGTGTTAGTGGTGGAAGATTTGATTTTTGATTAATTTCATAAACAATAAAACCATGACTTAACATTTGGTTAGTTCCACTATCGGGTAATTGAATATTATTAAAATCAAATTTAAGTATATTTCCATTTATGATGTAAAAATGCATTGAGTGACTTGTATAAATAATTTGTAGTGAATTTATGTCTAAATCATAGTCAAGTGTATCAAGAACGTAAACATGATTTGCTGTATCATTACCTGTATTTTGAAAACCTATTGTGTAAGTTAATTTTGTATTTGCAGGAATATATCCTTCAATACCATTTCCTTTCGGATATACATCTTTATAATTTGGGTCCCATGCATTTAAAACAGGATAACATAAATTTACAATATTATTAGTTGTATTTATATCTCCTAAAGTAGGGGAAACCGAAAATGAATAGCAAACCGTATCACCAATCTGAACACTTGGTGCAAGATTAAAATACATCATATTAGAAATACTGCCCTGTCCAGATCCGACAGTAGCCAAGTTTGAAAAATCCCAGGAATAAATTTGACCGCTTCCTGTTGAAGGAGGATGTAAAGCATATACAAAACTTAAAAGCGAATCCATAATAAGTGTATATGTTCCAGACATAGGAATACATGATAAATCACTTACTCCAACAGAAATTAGCGATGAATTTGCCACTTTAAATGGATTGCCAGATGATGTAATAGACAAATCGTAATTACTATTACAGTTAACTGCAAAATAAAGAATATCTGAACCTGAAGCAGTAAAATTAATGAATCCTGATGCAGGACATGTCATATTATAGCCTAATTGCTGAATTGCATTAACATTAATTACAGCAGTATAATTAATAGTGTCTGGAATATCTAAATAAACAGACCCTGAAGGAAATATGCCATAATGTGATATTCCATTGTAAAGAGTTAAAGGAACATTATTAATTAATGAATCGCCGGCATCATAAATACAATTTGAATTATTATCAACAAAGACGTAGGATAATAATGATGAGCAGTTATTAGTTACAAATACTTCTGCAGGATGAAATACTGTATCCGTATTTCCATACATATCAGAAGCAATATATGTTACGTCAAAAATCCCTAATGTTAAATATGTATGACTTACAACTGTAATTGCAAATTTTGTATAAACAGTTTGATATGCACCATCACCAAAATATACTGTAAGCATAATAGTGTCGGGTAGAATATATAAAGAATCATCAAACATAACGGTAAATCCTGTTGATACAGGTGGTGTCCCTGATGGACAATCATTAAACATTAATGAGTCATTGGCATAAATTATATCAATAGGTGTTTGACTAATGCCACTAAAATAAAGCAAGAAACTAATTGCAATAAGTAAAAATTTCTTTTTCATAATATTTTTTTTTAATAGTTAAGGTTTATTAGTAGACTATAAATTAGTGCAAAAGGTTGCTTAAAGATAATAAAAAAAGGGAAATATTGATTCCCTCTCAATTAATAATTTTTAATTATTATTTTTCAGCAAACGGTTAGCATATGTTGCTGTGCCGTACTTTCCGTAGATTTTTTTCATACTGTTACGAAGTTAAACATATTAGCTAAATTATAAAACCTCTACGAACCGAGGCATGCGCTATTATGCATTGTTATGAGTATTTCAAATGTTTTAATTCTATTTAGAATTTACCCAATCAGCAATTTTCTGTACGGCTTGAATCACAGAAATACAATAATTCTTTGCAAAATCTTCAGGAAGATTTTCACTAAGAGGTATTGTCTCACTCATCGCCAAGGCTTTTGAACCATCAAAATTAACAAAAGCCAAACGGGCAGTTAATTTTTCAGGGGGTAGCAAAAAGGCATCACCAGACAATATTGCTACTCCAGTCTCCTTTAATAATTTTTCGCAAAGTTGTGTGCTGTTATATATACCTTTATCTTTCATCTTTGATGATAATGGTGAAAAATCGAGAAAAAGATAAAATGCTCCTTCTGGAGTATGAACTTGTATTCCTGCTTCACGTATTATTTTAGTGCATAGATTTCCCAAGTGTTCAAGAATACGACGTACATGCCATAAATATCTCTCAATTAATATTCCACCCCTAAATGCCCTAACAGCTGCATATTGTATTGGAGCACTAACTGATGTAAATGTTTCACTGGCAACAGCAACCATCGCATTTATCAACCAATCAAATTCATGTGGAAATGCAAATGTTCCCAAACGCCATCCACCAGCACCACACCATTTTGATAATCCTGAACTGATAATTGTTCCTTCCGGATAAAACCGTGCTATTGAAATATGCTTTCCTTTAAAATGCAATTGCCCATAAATTTCATCAGAAAGAATAATCATTTCATGTTTTTTTGCAATCTTAGCTATTTTTTTAAGTTCCTCAGATGAATAAGTCCCTCCATCGGGATTCGATGGATAATTAAGAACTAACAAACGAGGTTTATATTGATCGTCCTCGCTTAACAGAAAATCACTAAGCTGCTCATGAGTTATTCGCCAATTATTTTCAAATGAAGTATGAATAAGTTTAACGTTTCTTCCAATAATTTTTGCTTGTGGGGCATAGGATACCCAGCATGGGGTTGGTAGAATTACATCTCCATAATAAACCATTTGTAATATAAACATCAATTCTTTGGATCCGGGTCCAATAAGAACATTATTTGATTTGATGTTAACATTATCATTTTGTTTATGAAAGTGAGCAACAGCTTGACGCAATGCTTCCAGTCCTTTTACGGGAAGATAATCTTTCTCATGGGCATGCATTTTTAATGCTTCAACAACAGGAGCAGGTACAGGAAATGGTGATTGACCAAGACCCATTCGATAAATTGTTTTCCCGTTATTTTCCATTTTCTTACTCAATTCATTGATAGCAAGAGTAGGGGATTGATGGACTCCCCTAATATTTAAATTCAGACTTATGTGTTTATTTCTCATTTTCTGCCTTAATTAAAACTACTTTTAATTAAATAGTTATGAATAATTGAATTCTGACTAGATAAAATCTTATTATTTTATATTTTTTAATTTTTAATTAACTTTTCTACCACTACACCTTTTTGTGTTGTTACTTTTATAAAGTATATACCCTTTGGCTGAGTGCTTAAATCTATCTCGTCATTGCGAGGGTGATAACCCGTGGCAATCTCATTCTTAATAGCAGATTGCTTCGCTTTGCTCGCAATGACGGTGTTTGTTATGATTTTCCCTGTAATATCTATTATCTCAATTCCTACAATGCCCTCTGCCTCTATTGTTATTTTTCCTGTTGTGGGGTTTGGGAATATTTTTGAATTATCTTCATTTATTTCATTTATTCCAATTGCAACACCTCCGCAATGTTCTGTTTCTGAACATTCTGCTTCAACACTGTGCGTGTTATTATAAACTGCCTTAACGCATATTGTAAATCCTTGTTGTCCATTATTAAAGCTGATAAAATCACAAAAACTATTTGGAGGTTGTCCCATACAAGGATTACATGAAAAATATCCATTTGTTGTAAAATTATACAAGGTTGTATCTCGATAGATATTATAACCCATTAAAGTATCTGTGAAAGAAGAGTCAGGTTCATCCCATGAAAGGTTAAAACAATTTTCTGGGTATTCATACCAATGAACCCATTGTAGATTCTGTATTGGGTTCAATTGTCCAAAAGATTGTAAAATGAGAAGTAATCCGATAAATGACAATATAAGTTTTTTCATAACATATAATTTAAATTTAATAAACTGTTTATTTTCCCAAAGATAACAAAAAAAGGGAGCAAAGCTCCCTCAAATTTGATTTTTGTCTTTTTACTTAAAAACCGCTACAAGCACTTTTTTTAAACCAAAATACTGGAGGTGGCACTTTCTACACCAATTTCCTCATCGTTTATTACAGCCCAAGCCATATACTCGTAATTAACATGTTTGTCCATATCTTTGGTATCAACGTATGGGCTAAACAGGTCGTGGGCAATAAATTCCCAATCGCCTTCGCCTTCTTTTTTGCGATAAATATTTATACCTTCGGTCTGGCTTTTTCTAAACGAAATTTCTACTCCGCCCGATACTTTACGTAGTTTAATTTTTGGTGCAAAGCTGTCTTTATCAAAACTGGTTTCGGCTCCAATAATATCAAATTCTTTGCCATTTGCCGATGTATAATTCATGCTGAATTTTATTCGCTGGGCTATATTTCTGCTCAACTTTTCCGACTTTCTTTTTATAGCACGGGTTTTTGCATATTGCGCTCTAAGCTGGTTTTGCATGTGGTTTTCTTCTTGCACAGTGGTGTCGAATTCTGCAGCAAGATCAAGCAGAAGTTTAATTTCCTTTTCGGATATTCCGTGATTGCCGCCTAACTTTTTTACTTTATTGGCAAAATTATTTAGCCAGAACATAAATTCTGCCTTTTTGCCGGGAATATAATCTTTGTGCTTTCTCATAACTCTATCATTTTGTGTCAAAATTAAAATATTGGCAGCAGAAATCCAAATTAAACATGCAAAAACAATATGCCAAGCAGCAGTAATTGAAATACGGGCTACAATAATAAGAATACAACATGCAGAAACATAAAAGCTAACTACCAAAACAAGAATACAACATGCAGAAACATGAAAGCTAACTGCCAAAACAAGAATAAAACATGCAGAAACATAAAAGCTAACTGCCAAAACAAGAATAAAACATGCAGAAACACAAATATTGCACACCTTTAGGTATCTGTTTGCTATCACAAATCATTGACCGGAGGCACTATGACATTGTGTAGATAACGTGGCAGAGTGGAGCAGGGCAGGTATAGACTTATTGTATTGCTTTGGGAAGAGATACTTGTTGTGTGGAGTGTTTTTTTAAATAAACAATACTCAACAATCAATATTCAATAAACAATGAAGTAGAGATATTTGCTTTTTAAAAGATTTGCTTGTAATTTTATAGGGTGAAAAAACTAATACTATTATCAGTTATACTATTTTCTGTTTTAATATTAAATGGACAAAGGTATCATAGATGTATTAATTATATGAAATATGAGGAGTATCAGAGAGCAATTGAATGTTATAATTATCGTATTTCACAAAATAGATATTGTAAGGATAATAGAATGAATTGGTATGTAGGAATGCTATATACCGAGATATTTAATCATGAAGATACTACTGTAAACAATTTGGATACAAATGCTATTGAGAAGAGTATTAAATATTATTATTTGGCATTATTGTATAATATATTAGATATTTCCTATCATAACTTAGATTATACTGAGGATGATGAAAAGAAGCTGATTACAGCAGTTTTAAATAATCCTGAGACATTGGTGATTGAACAAGAGATAAAAGATGATATTATAAATATAAGGTTACCAATAATTGAAAAATATATGCTTGAACATACAATTTCTGATGACTCGATGGAGCTATTGGAGATACTTCGAAAAATAATGGACTAAAAAAAACCCTGCCATTATAAAAACAGCAGGGCAAATAATTTTAATGACGTAAGCAAGAACCACCGAATTGTAATACTTGTTATGTTGAGTGTTTTTTTAAATAAACAATACTCAACAATCAATATTCAATAAACAATGGAACAAAAAAACCCTGCCATTAATAAAATCGCAGGGCATATAATTTTAGGCACTTTAAATTTCAATTATGGTTGGGTTTTGGCTCAATCCTGCTTTGCAGGATAAAGATATGCATAGTAATTTATCGGGGTTTAAGCCCTAATGCTTAAAATGCCTTACTCCGGTAAGCACCATTGCCATTTCATTTTTGTTGCAAAAATCTATCGATTCTTTATCTCTAATTGAGCCACCCGGTTGTATAACAGCAGTAATTCCTGCATTATGTGCAATTTCAACAGAATCGGCAAAAGGGAAAAAAGCATCCGAAGCCATAACAGCACCTGTAAGAATAAATCCAAAACCGTTTGCTTTGGTTATTGCCTGCCTTAAGGCATCAACTCTTGATGTTTGTCCAATACCACTTGCCGATAATCTTTTATGTTTTACTAAAACAATAGTGTTTGATTTTGAGTGTTTAACAATTTTATTTGCAAAAATAATATCTGCAATTTCATTTTCTGTTGGCTTTGCTTTTGTTGCAATTTTAAAGTTTTCTTTGCTTTCTGTTTTACAATCTTTTTCTTGCCACAAAACACCATTTAATAAAGACCTGAACTGAGTTTTAGGTAATAAAGTCTTTTTATGAACTAAAATTATTCTGTTCTTTTTTTGCTTCAAAATTTCCAAAGCATCTTTATTGTAATCGGGAGCAATAATAACTTCAAAAAATATTTTATTAATCTCTTCGGCAGTCTCAATATCAAGAGTTCTGTTTGTAACAAGTACACTACCAAAAGCAGAAACAGGGTCGCCTGCCAAAGCATTTTCCCATGCATTCACAAGTTTCTCTCTTGATGCTACCCCACACGCATTATTGTGCTTTAAAACTGCAAATGTAGTTTCATCAAAATCGGAAATTAAATTAATAGCTGAATCTATATCTAAAAGATTATTGTACGATATTTCCTTTCCGTGAAGCTTATCAAATATTTTTTCCAAGTTACCATAAAATATGCCTTTTTGATGTGGGTTTTCGCCATATCGTAAAGTTTGTTTTTCTTTTATACTTTGTTTAAATGCGGAATTATTATCATTATCAAAATATTTAAAAATCTCACTATCGTAATGCGATGATATGTTAAATGCCTCTTTTGCAAATTCCTTGCGCTCTTCAATAGAAGTTTCCCCATTATTTTCTTTTAACAATTTGGTAAGATCTGCATACTGTTCTCTTGATGCAACAATTAAAACATCTTTATAATTTTTAGCTGCTGCACGTATTAAAGAAATACCTCCAATATCAATTTTTTCAATTATATTTTCTTGGCTTTCGCCCGATATTACAGTTTCTTCAAATGGATACAGATCAACAATTACAAGATCAATTTCGGGAATTTCATATTTTTTGGTGTCATCAATATCTTCCTTATTATCTCTTCTTGAAAGTATTCCGCCAAATATTTTAGGATGCAGGGTTTTAACCCTTCCACCCAAAATTGAAGGATAAGAAGTAATACTTTCTACCGATGCAACATTTACACCCAAGCTTTTAATAAATTTTTCAGTTCCTCCTGTAGAGTAAAGTTTAATATCAAAATTTTGCAATTGTTTGATAATGGTTTCAAGATTATCTTTATGATAAACAGAAATCAATGCTGATTTAATTCTTTTCAAATCACTCATATACAATTTTTTATTGCTTCAAGCAAAAGTATAAATTTTATTATAATATCAAATTTTTTAAAAGATTTTTTTATAAACAAATAGGAATATAGCATAGAATTATTTTAATATCTTTGCAATATGCAAATAGGTAAAATATTAAAAGAAAGTTTCATTTTTGCTTACAGTTCTTTAATTGTTAATAAACTTCGAACTTTTCTTTCTTTATTAGGAATTACAATAGGAATATTTGCAATAATATCTGTTTTTACTGTTATTGATACTCTTGAAAGAAGTATTACTGACAGCATTTCAAGTTTGGGCGATGATATTATTTATGTTCAAAAATGGCCATGGGAATTTGGAGAGCAATATCCTTGGTGGAAATATATGCAACGCCCTATTCCAAAACTTAAAGAACTTGACCAAATTACAAAACGTTGCAAAAACGCTCAAGCAACTGCATATACTATTACAGCGTCAAGGACTATTAAATATAAAAATAATTTTGTCGATAATATTATAGTTTGGGCTGCTTCGCACGATTATGATAAAATAAGAAATTTTGAGATTGAAGAAGGTCGTTATTTTTCACATTTTGAATCGCATAGTGGAAATGCAAAAATAATTATTGGAAAAGACCTTGCTGATGGTTTGTTTGAAGGTGTTAATCCTATTGGTAAACAAATAAAGATTAATGGAATTAAAGTAAAAGTTATAGGTGTATTTAAAAAAGAAGGTACTGACTTGTTTAATCAAAGCATGGACAATTCTGCTCTTATACCAATTAATTATGCAAGAAATATAGTTGATTTGAAAAACGAGAGACTTAATCCAATGATAATGGTGTTGGCAAAAGAGAATGTTAATAATCAGGAATTAATTGATGAACTGCGAGGTATAATGAGAGGAATAAGGAAACTAAAACCAATAGAAGACGATGATTTTGCCTTAAACCAATCAAGCCTTATAACCCAAGGTTTCAAACAGGTGTTTTCAACAATAGATATAGCTGGAATAATAATTGGTGGCTTTGCAATTCTTGTTGGAGGCTTTGGAATTGCAAATATTATGTTTGTTTCTGTTAAAGAACGAACCAGAGTAATTGGAATACAAAAAGCACTTGGAGCGAAAGCTTATTTTATTCAGTTGCAATTTTTATACGAATCGGTTATACTCTCGTTAATTGGAGGAATTGTTGGTTTAATATTAATTTTTATCGGTACAAAAATAGCAAATACTCTTATTGATATGGATATGGAATTTGCAATGAGTTTTGGTAATATTGCTACAGGAATAATTATATCAATTATTATAGGCATTATTTCCGGATGGTTGCCGGCACGATCTGCCGCTAAATTAGACCCTGTTAATGCAATGAATTCAAGTTTTTAGTTCGATTATCTTATTAAAGAGCAAGGTGATTTTTAGGAAATAACTCTAATTGTACCAACTCCTGTTTTTTCATTTTCCCATTTTGTTGCTTTTATGTTAATTTCAACAGGAACAGTTTTTCCGTTTTTGCAAATAATCTTTGTTTTGTAATTTTTTATAGTTTTCCCAAAAAATATATCTTTTAATTTTAATAGATATTTTGGCAATTCACTATTTGGAATAAACTTTGAAAAGTTTTCCCCTTCAAACTCGTTTTTTTTGTATCCAAAATCTTCTTCTATTGTATTACTTGTATAAAGTATTTTTCCTTTATTATTTATAGTAAAAATATTATCAACCATATTTTCAGTAATAAATAATAGATATTCTTCTTTTTTATTTTCTTTTTTCTGAGCAATTTTAAATCTTGTAATATCTCTTGAAATACCAACAATACCAACAATATTACCTTTTTCATCTCTAAAAGGAACTTTTGTTGCAGTAACCCAAAACCATTCTCCGTTTGCTTTTTTTATTTTTTCTTCTTTATTGATTAACATTTTTCCTGTACGCATCATTTGTTTTTCATCAGCAAATGCATTTTCAGCGTGTTCAACATTAAAAAAATTAAAATCAGTTTTTCCAATAGCATCTTCAGGTCGTTTAATACCTAATGCATCAGCTTGTGCTTTATTAATTTTAATAAACTTGCATTTATCGTCTTTGTAATATATTGTATCAGGTATGCTGTTAATAAGAACATCAAATAATTTTTTTTCTAGTTCTAGTTCTTTATTTGCTTTTTTTAATTGCTCAAGCTCTTTTTCAAGCTTTTTACATTTTATTTCCAAATCAGTACTCATTATTATATTTTAAGTTTTGTTTAAAATATTTAAGGTTTATTACCCTTTTTTAAAATAGGGATACAAAAATATAAATTTTCAACAAACTTTTCAGTTTTTATTTAAAAATAATATCCAAAACCACATTCAATAAAATCTGCTTTTGCAAAATGAGTTTTTAGAGCTAAGTTGGCAAACCAGTGTTTGTTTAGTTTATGTTTTATTCCAAAACGATTGTAGATAGGACCATCGTTTTTGTATTTGTCATAAAAATACGTACCAATTTGCATTGTTATTGATGTTTTACCAAATATCAGATCATGCGAAAAGTGTATGCCTGAACGAAAATTATCTAATTCATTTGTATTAAAAATGCTATCTTCTTCAGCTAATCTTGTAATTATTGAATTATCATAAAATATATCTAAACCAAGACCAAGTTTGCGCTTTCGCCAAAAGCCTCTTTCGGCATTAAAAGATATTGAAGATGCAAAATACTTATCGCCAATTGGTGGTGCATTTTCTCTTATTCCTGCTCCGTATATCACAGAATATTCATAATATTTTTTATGTGCCTGTATCTCATTTTTAATGTAATTGGTAGAGTTAAATTTATATATCAATCCTGTATGAGCTGTAACTACATTAATACCTGTATTTGGCTTTGCAACAGCACCGTTTGAATAATGGGTAATTCCAAAACCGATATCAAAAATTATATTTTCAAATAATTGCCATTTTGTATCTAAAGCAAGATTAACATAAACATTACCGGGTGAGCCAATAGCAAGATTATAATAGTTATCATAAATATCAAATGATTTGGATAAATATGAATATCCACCTGCAAGAGTGTAATTGAAGCTAAATTCGTTTTTTTTAATTATTGGAATATTAATGAATCCATATATGGCATATGCTTCTCCAAAGTATTTTTTATTGCCAAGATTGCAGTAATATAAACCATAACCAAATGCAGGATAGCGATATAATTGTTCCCATTCTTTTTTACCTGTTAATCTTTTACTTGTTTCAATATTAAAAGCATAAGGATGTTTATCGTTGAAAAATTTAAAAAACGAATGATGTGGCAAAATAAAACCATATTGACCTTTTACTTCTACCTGAAGATTATTTGTTATGTTTTGCGAATAAATGTTTAACGAAAAACAAATAAGTAAAACAGGTATAATATTTTGTTTTATTTTTATCATTAAATGTGTTTTGCCTCTTGTTCCTCCCTTTTGTGGAGATTAGGAGGGGCTTTTCCATAATCAAACATAGCAAAAGTAACAAATACTTTGTAAAGCAATATATAATTTAATCAAATTGTATTCTTGAAAAATTAAACTAATTTTGCGGTTTATAAACAATGACTATATGTACGTTTTATTTTTAAAAGAAATACGAAGTTTTTTCAGCTCTTTAATTGGATACATTGTAATAATAGTGTTTCTTATTGTTAATAGTTTATTTATGTGGATTTTTCCGGGTGAGTTTAACGTACTTGATTCGGGATATTCAAATTTAGATACACTTTTTATTATTTCGCCATGGGTGTTTTTGTTTCTTGTACCGGCTATTACAATGCGATTGTTTGCCGATGAAAAAAGAACAGGAACAATTGAGCTATTACTTACAAGACCTGTTTCGGATTTCAAAATAGTATTTGCTAAATATTTATCGGGATTAACATTAGTGCTATTCTCTTTATTACCAACGTTTATTTATTTTATTTCTGTACATTTTCTTGGCAATCCTGTTGGTAATTTAGATACAGGTGGAATTTGGGGTTCATATATAGGCTTATTCTTTTTAGCTTCAATATATGTAGCAATTGGTGTTTTTGCATCATCATTAACCGAAAATCAGATAATATCATTTATTATAGCTGTAATATTATCATTCTTTTTATTTATTGGATTTGAATCGATAAGCACACTTGGAATTGCAAAAGGCTTTGACGATATTATTATTAAACTTGGTATTAACGACCATTACAAATCGATGAGCAGAGGTGTGTTAGACACCAGAGATATAATATATTTTATTAGTGTAGTTGCAATATTTATAATATTTACGAAATTAAGATTACAAAGACGTAAATGGAAATAGCATGAGCAGGAAAAAAGAAAAACGAAATACATATTTAAACCTTATACTTTGGTTGTTTATCATTGTAAATGTTAATCTTATAGGTTCATATATTTTTGAACGCATTGATTTAACTTCCGAAAAAAGATTTACTTTATCGGAAACTACCCTTGATATGCTCAATGAACTTGACGATTATATTTATTTAACAATTTATTTGGAAGGAGACCTTAATTCTGGTTTTAAGCGTTTGCGAAACAGCATAAAAGAAATGCTTGACGAATTTAGTGTTATTGCAAAAAATAATATTGAATATGAATTTATAAATCCGCTTAAAGGAAAAGATGATAAGGCAAGAAATGAAATAGGCAGGCAATTAATGAAAAAAGGATTGATGCCAACCAATTTGCAAGAAAAAGATTCGGAAGGTAATACCTCGCAAAAAATTATTTTTCCGGGAGCAATAATGACATATAAGGGAAGAGAAACAGCTATTGATTTTCTTGAGAATAAAATGGGACATTCACCCGAGCAGAATCTTAATCTTTCAACTCAGGATATTGAATATAAATTAGTGAAAGCAATAAGAGATCTGCAAAAAAAAGAAAAACCAAAAATTGCTTTTATCGAGGGGCATGGCGAACTTGATGATTTGCAATTATACGATATCATTAATTCATTATCGGAATTTTATACGGTAGAATTTATAAAACTAGACGGGCAACTAAACAGTTTAAGGGAGCGAATGATGATTGATTCTGTTAAATCTAAAGTTGTAAATCGTTATCAGGCAATTATTATTGCCAAGCCCGATTCAGTATTCTCTAAAAACGATAAATTTATTATAGACCAGTTTATAATAAACGGAGGAAAATCATTATGGCTGATTGATGGAACAACAATTGATATGGATAGTTTATCATATCAGGGTTCATCTATTGCATTGGTAAAACAAATTAATATAGAAGACCAGTTGTTTAAATACGGAGTAAGAATTAATCCAGACCTAATTCAGGATATACAATGTGCCATGATTCCTGTTAATACAGCAGTTGTAGGTGCAGAACCAAATTTTTCTCCTGTTCCGTGGTTATATTTCCCATTGATTACACCCAACAATACACATCCAATAACCAAAAACATGGATCTTATTAAAACAGAATTTGTAAGTACCATAGATACTGTTGGCGAAGATCCAAATATCTCAAAAACATTTTTACTTCACACATCTCAATACACAAAGGTAGTAAATGCACCAATAAGGGTAGATTTGCGATTAGTGAGCCAAGAGCCCGATAAACGACAATTTATTAAATCGCATAAGCCAATTGCGGTTTTATTAAGCGGTAAATTCGAATCGCTGTTTAATAATAGATTAGAACCCGAATTTGAAGAAAATAATTTAATAGATTTTAAAGCATACGGCAAACCCACAAAAATGATTGTTGTTTCCGATGGCGATATTATTAAAAACAATGCAGATATTAAAAACGGCAAATACATGCCCCTGCCGCTTGGGCTCGATTTTTATTTTAGAGACATATATTATGGCGGCAATAAAGAATTTATTTTAAATGCCGTTAATTATCTATGCGACGATGCCGGAATTATGAGTGTTAGGTCGCGCGAGCTAAAATTAAGGCTGATGGACAGAGCAAAAATTAACGATGAAAAACTAAAATGGCAAATAATTAATATAATCCTACCCGTACTTATTGTTATTATATTTGGATTTATTATCCGATTTGTTCGCAAAAGAAAGTATGCAAAAGTATAGAAATGACTAAAATTTAAAGTGCCTAAAATACTTAAAATTTAAAATAGTAAATTTTTAAATCTAAAATTAAGAAGGAGGGAGTTTTTTTGCTCTCCTTTTTTTTGTCTATATTTGTTAAAGATTATAAGTAATTTAACAAAATTAACAAATTGTAGCTATAAGGTAGATAACAGGCACTAATGCTTTTTATCTAATAGTTAACCACAATTAGAAATAAAATGAACGAATTTATTGAATATCAAAAATTCTCTGACAAACTTGATGCAAAAGATTTAATTTTTTTATTAAAGAAACATGAAATTCTACATGAAATTGAAGAGCCTGCCCTGCAATTTAGATTAGTTGATAATTCAATGGATGACTATGTGATAATAAAAATCCAAAATATAGATATTGCAAAAGTTGATAAGTTGTGTCAAGCAAAAGATGATGAGGAGTTTGAGAAAAACACTGACCATTACCTTTATACTTTCTCAAACGAAGATATTATTGATGTTGTTGTAAATCAGTCTAATTGGACAAATCTTGAAGTAAGGATTGCGAACAAAATTGCTACAGAAAGAGATTTAAAGCCAACAGCTGATCTAGTTAAATCATTGCAAAAAGATAAAAAAACTTCGGATCAACAAAACGGCAAAACTGGACAACAAAAATCAATACAAATTGGAGCTTCTTGGTTCCTATGGGTTGGTATTTTATCAATAATAAATCTAGTCGCCTATTTATTAAATCAAGATATACCCTTAATAACTGGTCTTAATATCAATTCTGTATTTATTGGCATAGCTTTAGGCATAAATGATGCAACGAAGCTAGATTTAATGCTCATTAGTGTTATTCTAAGTATTATCATTTCTTGTCTTTTTATATGGTTTGGACTTAAGAGTAAGAAGCATAATAAAAAAGTATATTTAATTGGCTTACTCATTTATGGTTTAGATGGTCTACTTTCTTTATTCTTTAAAGATTGGTATAGTTTAAGTTTTCATCTTTTAGCATTAATATTTATGTTTACAGGTTACAAATCATTAATATCAAGTTTAAAAGAAATTAATCAATAAAAACTGTGGTTAACAAATAAATAAAAAGCATTAAAACGCAGTTTAGCTAAACGTTATCGGACAGGCTAAAAAACACCTGCTAGAGCGGGTCATTCAATAGTCATTCATTATCATTCTATCATTTTATCATTGAAACCATTGCAACATTAAAATATTTTTTATACTTTTACAAGGTGAAACACAATAACATTATACTGCAAAACCCACAAAGCTCGCAAACCCCTGACGTTGTAAGGGGGGCTTTATAATCTGAAAAATATTTTTCGGCATACTGCCGCAATCCAACAAACAGCCCAAAAACTTATTATTCGGTACCGATAGGCCCCTTACCGTGTCCGTTGGCTCTTCTATCGTGCCCCTTGGCTCTTCTCCCGTGCCCCTTGGCTCTTCTCTCGTGCCCCTTGGCTCTTCTATCGTGCCCCTTGGCTCTTCTACCGTGCCCCTTGGCTCTTCTATGGTGCCCCTTGGCTCTTCTCCCGTGCCCGATAGGGTAGTGAACGGTGCCGAAAAGTCATATTTGGTGCCCGAAAAATTATTATTCGTGCCCGAAAAGTCATTTTTTGGGCAACAACAAATCAATAAGTATCTCAATATTAATTAAATATAAATCATTATGGTATTAATGAGGAAGAGATAAAAATACTGCAAGATTTGGCAGATATTTTTGGTGTAGAAATTTCTTATACCAAAAGCCTTACCGATGGTGTACATATTTTCCGCCGACTTGATAAAACCGACGACGAATGGACATTTTTAGCCCGCGATACTCACAGCCCTTATATTGATACCAAAGATATGGATACACATGCCACATTTCAGTATATGGTGCGTGCCTTGATTGATGACCAGGAAATTGGTATACAAAGTGCTGTGCATATTGTAACGGTTTAGAAAAAAAATGCCTAAAATGAGCTAAAATATAAAATGACTAAAATTAAAAGGAGGGAGTTTTTTTGCTCTCTCTTTTTTTTTGTTATATTTGGGGAATGATTTTTATAATAAAGACCTGTGATTAATGGAAAATGCTAAGACCATAAGTTCGGAAACTTGCGGTATTGGGGTTTTTTCACGACTTATATTTTTATTTATTAATTTTTAAAATTTTATTTTATGAAAAAATTATTTTGTTTAACAATTGTTATAACTAGTATTTTAAGTTTTTCTTATGGTCAAAATGAAATACCAAATTTTGTCTTAGCCGAGAATAGTAATTTCGTAGTTAATATTGTTTCTACTTATGATTATGGAACCTCAAGACAGATAACTTTTCTTGAAACTGTTGGGGGTTCAAAAATTGAGCGTATATCTCCAGACCAGTGTGAAAGTTTGAGTGATGGTTTGTTTACAGAAATTTCATATATTATAAAAGAAGAATTTGAAAAGATAGGAATGCATCCTGCAGCATTTATTAATTTTAGTCAAGCAGACACAAAAGATGCAGAAGCTATGAAAAAACTTAGTGATCAATACATGGTTTATCAACCAGGCTTTCTAGTTACTATAGCATGTCAAGATTGGAAAAAAGCAGAAAAAGCTTACGCAAAAAATAAATTAACAGCAGATAATATCAAACCTATAGGATTTACGCTAGGTAAAATTGCTTCACAAGATGTAAAAGATTTTTTTATGGTTGCAAAAATTGGCTTATCTGTGGCAACAGCTATGAAAGAAGTAAAATCGGCAATTGATGAAAAACCCGAATCATATTTCATAAAAACAATGGAAATAAGTGATGAATATTTTAAAGATGCTGAGGTCAATAAAGAATTGACCGATAAAATGCTGAAAGAAAATGAAGCATTAGAAAAATTTCCTGATGAGACTGAGCTTAAAGCAAATGAAATTTTAGTTGTATCTCCCGATAGAGTGGATGGGATGTATTATAATCACTCATTAAAACAACTAGAAAAATTTTACCCTCATAAATTTAAATTAATATCAGTTATTGATTATGGCGAATATTTAAAAAAAGGGTATAAATATGCATTAGTACCCAAAGATTATTTAGCTAAAAAAACTTCAACTAAATCAGGAGATGGAAAAACAACATCCAAAACCCAGACAGTTACAATGTATTATTATGTTTTAAAAGATTTAAAAACATTAAATGTTTATTATAGCAATAACAAATCGAAACTAGAAAAAACGGCAACTACAAGTCCGTCTTGGGCATTAAAAAAAGCCTTGAAAATTATGCAGGAGAATTATAGCTGGAAAGAATAATAATTAAATGCCTCTGCTGGTGTGAGCTTATAGCTCATATCCATAACTGGATACTCCGCTACCGCACGAATCCTTTCGTGTGGTGAGGAAATAGGAGTAATGATTTAGGTTTTAAAAATAAATATTGAATGAAAAAAAATGTAGCATTGGTGTTAGGAAGTGGTGGGGCAAGAGGAGTAGCACATATTGGAGTAATAAATGAATTAATAAAGCAAGGTTATAAAATAACATCAATTTCAGGAACTTCAATGGGCGCATTAGTTGGAGGAATGCATGCTTCAGGTGAACTGAAAATATTTGAAAATTGGATGCGTTCTTTAAGTAAACATGATGTTTTTAAACTTGTTGACTTCACACTTAGTTTAAATGGAATTATTAAAGGGAATAAAGTTCTTAAAGCAATGAAAAACAAAGTTCCTGATAGAAAAATTGAAGACCTATTAATTTCATTTACTTGTGTTGCAACTGATATTATTAATGGTAAAGAGATTGTCTTTAAACGAGGAAGTTTATATGATGCAATAAGAGCATCTATTTCTATTCCTTCTGTTTTTATGCCTTTTGAAAAAAATGGTTTAAAATTAGTTGATGGAGGGGTTCTTAATCCAATACCTATTGACAAAGTAAAACGAAATGACAATGATATTCTTGTTGTTGTAAATGCAAGTTCAGATAAAGAATATATAAAATTACCAGATAAAAATATATCTCCAAAATTGGAAATAAAGCATAATAAATATATTTCTAGGATACAAAATAGTATTAATAATATTATACCCAGTAATGATAAAGATAAATTAGGGTTTTATAATTTATTAAGTAATACAACTAGTTTAATGATGCAAAAGGTATCTCAATTAACATTGGAAAAATTTAATCCTGATATCCTTATTGAAATTCCAAAAAAATCTTTTGGAACATATGAATTTTATAAATCAAAAGAAATAATAAAATTTGGAGTTCAAACAACAAAAAAATCATTAGGCAAATATCTTGAGAATTCATAAAGCCCAATGGCGCGAATTTGTAATCACCGCTGCCGCCAGATTGTATCTGGTGGTTTTGAACTAAAAAAGGAACCCTATCCATAAAGGATAACCGTTTTCACGGGTATTAAAAAGAGATTAAAACAATAGCTAAATATTAATTATTAAAGCGCCCTCGTTATAAATTATTTGCTCAGGCATTTTTAGTTTTATAAATATTTTGGCAGCAATATCTGTTATATTCATTTTTTCATTTAGCGTATTCCCATTTAACCTAAGCATGTTAATTTTTACTTCAATATCTTCGTTTTTAATAAAAAATGTCATGTCGTTTTGTTTGATATTATATCCATTATCTTGCGAATATTCTTTTTTAAGTTTTTCTACAATTTCTTCAATATTTAGTTTAGGTCCATTAGCATCGTTAATATTAAAACTTAGAGTATTTGATGTAGTATCAAAATGAATTGTTAAATTATTACTGTCTAATTTGAATTTAGTATGATATATTGTATCGTTATTATCATAATTATAAAAGTAATTATTGTAATCTAACAGATAATTGTAGCCCGAAATATTTGTAATATTATTAGAATAGCTATTAGCAGAAAAATAGAAATTATCATTGTAATAATTGTCAGTTGTCCACCTGTTAATATATTCTATTCCCATTATTTTCAATAATACTGTTGGTTTGTGTTGGTATAATGAGTCTACTAAAATACTATCTAAATTTTGCTTAAAAAATGGTTTGAACATTTCATAACCATGCATATCTACAAGATATTCTGTAGTTGAACTAATGTCTTTTCTATCTTCAAAAGAAATTTCTTTTTTAAGTTTGCTTACTTTTCCGTCAACTAATATTTCGTGCTTTTCTAAAATACTTATAAGGCGATTATATTGACTTTTTTTAGAAATATCAAAAGCACTCCATGGTCCAAACGATGATAATAATGCAATTAAACCCAGTGATATGGGTATTATCTTTATGTTTTTATATTTAGTAAATATCTGATATAATGTAATTCCTATAAGCCATATTGCCAGTACGAATACAAAATATCTGTTTTCCGTAATGCCGTATTCGCCTATTCTTTTCCAGATAGCAATAAATAAAAGTATTATTAATGGGATTAATGCCCAGTAAAAAAATCTTGTAAATATCCTTATCCATTTGTTTTTTTGTTCGTCTTTAACAGGATAAACTAATAATAGTGAGAAAATCCCAATTATTGAAAATCCTAATACCATATATGCAACCCATCCTGATGGCCAATTGCTAAATACTATAATTTTACCTGAGTAAACGTATAGTATAATAAAGTATAATAATACCAATGGTAATAATATCCACTGTGTAAATACTTTTAATCCTTTAGGATATTTTTTGTTTTCTTCAAGCTCATTAAAATTTTCCGGTATCCCTGAAATAAAAAACCATGTATTAAAAATTCCTACAATAATTATCCACAATTGCCCGTATCTTTCTCCTTTTACGCTTACTTCAAAAAGATTTTCTACAGCAAGCATTGCTAAGGCTAATCCTGCATACAAAACTGCACTATATAAAGCAGAAGTAAGAATTCTAATAAATAATGATTTATTAAATTGCCAGAAGCCGTTTGTTTCACCCTTTTTTAAAAACGGGGCAAAAGAAATAAAACAGTGAATTGCCAAAAAGAATAAAAAGAATTTGTAAAAATGAAGTTCAGTCATTTTTTCTGGTAGGGTAAAATAATAAGCCGCAAGCAATGCAAGGCCAATAACACCCGATATTATTTTTGAGCTTATGGATTTTGTTCTACGTTTTATTAATAGTGCTGATAAGATAAATAAGCCTAATCCCAATATGCTTGTTAACAATAATTTTGTAAAGAATTCCGATTGCTCTTTCTCTAAATAATCCAATTCTAACAGATACACAGCTATAATTGCGCCGAATATTGAAACAATAATAGCTAATGGGAAACGTAAAAAAGTATTGCCTATGGTTTGCAACAAGGTTTTAACAGATGGGAATTTCATAATTTTTAATTTTTGATTTGAGATAAAGATAGTGTTTTTTATAAAACACTCAATATCTAAAATGTTAAAAAAAATTAAAGATTATCTAAAATAAGAATTAGTATAAAAAGATGTTGGTAGATTATTATTGAAAGGTATTTTATTTTAGATTAACTTATTAAGCTTTTTCTTAAAAGTATCTAATTCGTTTTGAATATTGATATTCGAAAATATATTTTTGTAATAGTTAATTCCTTCAATCATTTTTTCCTGAGCATTTACAAAATGTTCTGTTTGCTTTTTTGTAAGTGGGGTAAGAGTTTCGGCTAATTTGTTTTTAAAATGGTCATAATACATTGATAATTCCAGAATAAACATATTTGGTCTGTCGTTTCTTTTTATCAAATTCATTTTTCCATATATATGAGCAATCATATCTTTTAATGTAACTATTTCAGAAAAATATGCCATGTTTGGTCCCGGGCATACAGATACACCTTGATTTTTTGCTCCATTACTAATACCATATGCTAAAAATGCTGGGTTTGTTAAACCAATACAAAGACATGTTTTTTCAACAATTTTATTATATTCTTTTTTAAATTTATCTATATCAAATCTTTTGTTTTTAAGTTCTTCAATTTTAAGTTTTTGATATTGTCGTGAAGCAAGACAAATAGGTTTTTCAGTAAATTCAGTATTATAAACAAGATGTTTTTTTGGACAAGGGCTACCGGGTTTATCTTCTTCAATTGCTCTTTTTCTGTTATCATCAACAGAAGTTCCTTTTACTGTATTAAAAGGTACACCAATTGGAGAAATATTACTTAAGTATAAATCCTTTTCTTCTGCTTTACAAAGCAAATCCATTGTTGTCTGGTCAATATTTACTGCTTCAGGAACTAGTAGAAATGGAGTTCCCCAACCAACTGAATCGATATTATAATGATCTATTAAAAAATTATGTTCTTCATTTGTCCCAACTCCACCTTGTACTGTAACAGAAATAGGTGGTGGTTCATTAATCAGCGTTCTGTTATCATTTTTTAATGCAGCTAATAATAATTCAAAATTATATGATATTAATTGTTCTTTATTCTCTTTAAATTCTTCCATTGCAGGACCAAGTAATGAACCATTTGTAATAAAAGCATGTCCGCCACAATTAAGTCCTGATTCTATTCTGTATTCTGATACCCAAAGACCTTTTTTAGCGAGAAATTTACCTTGAATTAAAGCAGAACGATAGTCACTAACTTTTAATGTTATTTTCTTTTTAAGTTCACCTTTTTCGTTAGGAAAAAAATCATCAAAATTGGACATGTAATTGTACAATCTTGGGTGTAATCCTGCAGAAAGAACAATGGCTGAATTTAAATTACTATTTGCAAATCCACGAAGTGCAGCATGAGCATCGTTATATTCTATTGGCAGAGCTTTTTTATCAGGAGAATAGTTTACTCTGTCAAGTTTAGTCATTATATTAACATCAATTGAGCCTGGAATAAGCTTTTCTCTTAATTTTTGTTGAGCTTCTTGTTTTGCTTCATCGCTGTTTAATTGAAGCATGTCATTATATTCTGTTTTCAGTATTGATGTTTGGGGAAGCATTTCAAAATATTTAGTTATTTCGCTTCCTTTCTCAAAAGTTGATTTTTTTAAATTGTTAAAATTTTTTGTAACAATATCGTTAATAAGGTTAAGATATTCAGTAATTCTTTTAGCTCTACTGTCTTCTACGTTTTCATCAATAGGTTTGAAAGGAATTTGCATTCTTTTGCATTGAAATTCTCTCATTTTTTCAATAAGCCTGTGGTCGCCTATCGGAATAACAGAGTTTATTCCGTAATGTGATACTTTTGTAGGAGTATCAATAGTATATCCTATTCCTAATACAGGAATATGAAAAGAATGTGCATGAATTTTTTTTGTCATATATAATATGATTTAAGTTTGCAAAGTAAATTAAATTTTTTAGAATAGATAGTGTAATTTTAAGTTTTCCCTTTCAAAGATAAAAAATCTAGATTTTTTATCTTTGAAAGGGAAACTGTCGCACTTACTAATTGAATTTTCGTATTAAAAATTAGACAACCATTCTAAAGCACTTTTTTTAGTTGAGAAGACCTTATAATGATAGTTCTCAAGATTAAGAGTTTTTTGAAACAGTATATTTAAGGCTGTTTCTACCGGTTTGTCCTGAAGTGTTGCAATTATTACTTTTTTATAATTATTAGAAAATTGTCTAAGTGTTTCTACTATTTTGTCAACATCAACAACATCAGGAGATATTTCACCATTTCTGGCATCTTCAAATATTTTTAGTTTTTTTAGTGATTTTGTTTTTATACCCACATCGCTTATGTAGTTAATAACATCGTAGTCAGTTATTAAGCCTTCGTAATTTACAAGTAGGATATCTTTATCCTGATCGAATTTATAAGTAATCATAATAAATTATTCTTTTCAATTGAGGTTGAAAGAATTGTAAAAATAATAATTTTTATTTATTTACAATAATTTGTATTGAAAATAATTATATCTTATCAATAATAAAATTCATTTTTGCGGCAGCTTCTAAAACTTCTATTCTGTTGTAGGCTTCAAATAGGGTTTTCCCAACACTTAAAATTCCGTGTTTTTCCATTATTACAACATTTGAATTGCCAATATTTTTGGCAAGATTCGTAGCGAGTTCTTTACTGCCCGAAAGAGCGTAAGGAGCACTTGTAATATTACCAAGTATAATATGGGTTTCGTCTGTTATTTTTGTGTTTATTGTTTTGCCTTTTATAGCATAGCTTGTCGCATATATGGGGTGTGCGTGTATTATTGCTTTAACATCGGGTCGTTTTTTGTAAATGGCAAGGTGCATATCTGTTTCCATGCTTAATTTAATCTCAGGAGTATAATTATTGCCATTTAAGTCAATTTCGCCAATATCCTCAGGCATTAATTTTCCTTTATCTTTTTGCGAAGGAGTAATAAAAACGTTTTTATTGTTATCAATAATGCTGATATTACCACCCGAACAAGAAGTAAGTCCTTTTTGATAAAGGCGTGTCATAAAATATGCTATTTCTTTTTTATTATTGGTCATGGTTTTTATTTTTAATCAAATAATTTTTTAATATTGATTTCATTAGCTTCACAAATCCCGCTTTCAGTAATAAGCCCTGTTATCAATTTGGCAGGAGTTATATCAAAAGCATAATTGGCTGCATTGGCATTTTTTGGAGTAAGTAAAATTTTTTCTATTTTGCCGTTTAATTTTCCTTCAATATATTTTATTTCATCGGCGTTTCTTTGTTCTATTTCAATTCCATTGCCGTTTTCCAGATTAGTATCTATTGTGCTTTTTGGTAGTGCAACATAAAATGGAATATTATTATCCATTGCTGCAAGGGCTTTCATGTATGTTCCAATTTTGTTTGCTACATCTCCGTTTTTTGCTGTGCGGTCGCTACCAACAATTACTATATCAACTAAATCATTTTGCATAAGGTGTCCTCCGGTATTATCCGCAATAATTGTATATGGTATGCCGTGCATCCCAAGTTCCCATGCAGTAAGCCTAGAGCCTTGGTTTCTTGGTCGTGTTTCACTTACCCAAACGTGTATGTTTATTCCCTTATCAAAAGCATGATAAATAGGAGAGGTGGCTGTTCCGTAATCGCCACAGGCTATCCAGCCTGCATTGCAGTGTGTGAGAATGTTTACTGTTTTTCCTTTTTTCTTACTACTTATATTTTCAATTAATGGCAATCCAGCTTTGCCTATTAGTTTAAAGTTTTCTATTTCGCTGTTAAAATACTTTTGTGCTGTATTTAATGCGGCGTTTATTTTTTTACTTATATCATTTTCTTTTTCAATTTCTGTAAGCATTGAGTCAATAGCATGAAAAAGATTTACTGCTGTTGGTCGTGAGTTCAGTAACTTGTCGGCAGAACTTTGTAAATGTTCATCAAAGTTATCTGATCGTGAAGCTTCAATACATGCAATATATATCCCAAAAGCTGCTGTAATGCCAATTAGCGGTGCTCCTCTAACTTCCATCTCTTTTATTGCAATATAGATATCGTTTACAGATGTAAGGTTTTTTATTTCAAAACTAAATGGCAGTTTTGTCTGGTCAATTATCTGAATTATTTGGTTATTATCAGGCTTTTGCCAGATTGCCGTATAATGTTTGCCGTTTATTTTCACGTGTTTATAATGTAATTAATCATTTTTTTTAAAAATAAATTCAACTGTTGCTCCTTTTTTTAGCAGTCCTGTTATTAAGTCCGTAATAACAAACAAGGGAAAAGTAAATACAAAGAATATTCTCTGCAAAAATAATTTAAATCCCCTGTATTCCTTTATATATTCATCATTTCCTTTCATACTTTCGAATAAAATATCTCGCTTTTTACACCATATATTTAGTATGCTCTGAACCATTCCGTATGGGTTTTGCTCGCTTGAAACATAATGTTCTTCAAGCAAAGCAAAGCCGTGTTCTTTCATCAGTTTTTTGAAATCCTTTGGCTTGAAAAAAAATAAATGCCTTGGCGAATCAAGATGTAGCCATTTTCCTTTAAACCATTTTGCCTGAAAGCTGTCAATATTGGGAAATGAAAAAATAACCACGCCACCAGGTTTTAGTATTTTTTTAATGATATCCAATGTTTCTTGTGGGTTGGTTAAATGCTCAAATACGTGAAAAAGAGTAATTGCATCAAAGGTATCATTAGGATAATCCTCGTTTTCAAGCATGCCGATTTTAAGATCTATCTCCGGAATACGGGCAGTACGCTTTGCAGAATTACCATCCATTTCTTTTCCATGTAGTTCATATTTTCCATATTTTAAAAGAAACAACAAGAATTTTCCATTTCCACAGCCCACATCAAGTACCTTATTGTTTTCATTAAGATAACGGCTAATGCGCCTTGCCCTCTTTTTACGAAAAAAATCAAGTACTTTCTCAACTCCTGAAGTGGAAAATTTATCATCGCTATCGCCATAATAATCTGCGCCATAGGCTTTGTCTAACATGGCTTTATTTGGCCGTGGAGCAAGAAAATAAGCAGAACAATAATTACATTGATTTATTGTGTAATTGTTTTCCCAAAGATCATATGTTGGATAATGAACTGTACTTTTTGCTTTTTTGCAAAATCCACATATGTTTATTTCATCAATCATTCTGAGAGGGTTTAAATATTGTATATTTAGCTAATCCCCATTTTTGTAAACGATATTTATGTGAAGTAGCTAGTACTCCAAAACCATATTTAATACTACGTTTAAAATTTATTGATGAAGCACCAGTAAAATATTTAGTTGGGCAAGTAATTTCAGCAATTTCATATCCTGCATAGAATATTTGAGCTAGCATTTGATTGTCAAAAACAAAATCATCGGAGTTTTCTTGGAAGTTAATAGCTTTAATTACTTCTATGTCGAAAGCTCTATAGCCAGTATGATATTCAGATAGTTTTTGACTCATAAGTATATTTTGCGAAAGTGTTAAAAATCTATTGAAAATATATTTATAAAAGGGCATTCCGCCACGCAAAGCTCCTTTGCCAAGAATTCGTGAGCCTAGAACAACTTTGTAAACATTGTTGGCTATAATGTAGCACATTGAGTGAATTAGTTTAGGCGTATATTGATAATCGGGGTGAAGCATTACAATAATATCGGCATTAAGTTCTATTGCTTTGTTATAACACGATTTTTGATTGCCTCCGTAACCTTTATTTATGTCGTGTATTACAATATGTTTTATTTCTAATTTTTTTGCTATTTTAATAGTATTGTCAGGGCTATTGTCGTCAACCAAAATAATATCATCAACAATGTCGAAAGGGATTTCCTTGTATGTTTTTTCCAATGTTTTTTCTGCATTATAAGCAGGTAGAACAATTACTATTTTTTTATTGTTTATCATCAGTTATTATTGAGGTATTTGAAAATTGGGATCAATTTCTTTTGCTTTATTAAAACATTCAATTGCTTTTTCTTCATTGCCTGTTAAGCGATATGTAACACCAAGGTTAACTACTATCTGAGCATCTTTAGGGTCTAATTGAATCGCTTTTTCAAGTATTGGAATAGATTTGTCAAACATTTGCGATATCCCATAAGCAACGCCAAGGTCTTTGTAGGCTTTGGCATTATCAGGTTTTATTTGTACTGCTCTTTCTAGAAATGGTATTGCTTTTTCAGTATTGTTTTTAAACCTGCCGTAAAGATTGCCGAGATAATAATTTACTTCAAATCTGCCTGAGTTTAACTTATATACTTCTTCCCATATTTTAATTTTCAGATCAACATCTTCACAAGAGTTAAAAACAATTTCCATGTTTGAAAATGCTCTGTCGTAGTTAGGATTAATGTGTAATATCCTTAAATACATTTCAACAGTTTTCTCGTAGTCTTTGTTATACTCAAAATGTGCATTGCCAAGTAAAAGTATTGCATCAACATATGTTGGATGTATTTCTATTGCTTTGTTTAAGTATTTAAGCGAAAGCTGTAGCATTTCTTGTTCCATTTTATCAATTTCCGCACCTGCTTTATTGAAATTGTTAGAACTTAATATTCTGTTTTTTTCTTTATTACTTAATGATGTTTCATTTTCTATCTTGCGTTTAAGATTATCGAACGACATACTTTCACTTTTTATTTTTCTAAGTTTTAAAGCTTCTTCCATTATTTTACCGCCTGCTGAACATGTGCTTTTTGCACTATTATTAGAAACTTTAACATCGGTAGAGAAAAGAATATAATCGTTATCCCACACGGTGTTTCTATCAATAGTTTTAAACGAATATAGTCCTAGAATAATTATAAGCACGACTATAAGTGAAGAATTGTATGATTTTTTATTTTTGACAAGTTTTTGCATCACTAATATTAAAACATAAGCCAATATCAGGCAAAAGCCAACAGATGATATATACATAAATCTTTCGTTCATAAATGCACCTACATTAAAGAATAGGTTGGAAACAACCGAGAAACTGGCAGCAAATAACCAAATGCCAAATGCAATAAGCCTTTTCTTTTTAAGTCCGAAAAAAGCAACTATTACAAGGAAAGAATAGAAAAGTAGGGATATAACTGCTCTGGCATCGGAGAAATTAATAATAGGAATTTGTTTTGGATAATAATCGAAAGTGAGTGGATGAGGAAATACAAGCAGTTTGAAATAAATACCCCATGTATAAAATATTGTGGCAAACTTCTCTACATTATCGGCATTGATGTAAGGATTGTTCATCAACTCGTAAGTCTCGGGAATATTAAATGCACCTAGCATTTTTGTACGAATGGCAAGGAAAGCAATAACAGCAATTATTAATGGTAGTAGTGCAGTTAGATTGCTTTTAAAGCTGTGCTTGGTAAAGAAATATACTGCTAAAGGTATAATTGCAAGAAATGTTATTGCATTTTCTTTAGACATTAGTGCAAGGAAAAATACTATCAGGTTAACTAAAAGAAAGTAGGGTTTTTTTGTATCGAGATATCGTAATGTGTAATACAGTGCGGCAAGCGAGCCCATAAGTGTCATTATTTCGTCGCGTCCTTTTATGTTTGCAATTACTTCGGTGTGCAATGGGTGAGCAAGAAATAGTATTGATGCAATAAAGGAAACAGTAAGATACCACTTACGATTAGTGTCATATTTTTGCAATAGTTTGCGTAGTACTGTGTAAAGTATCATGCAAGTGAGTATGTAGAGGAGAACATTAATAAGATGACTAATAAATGGGTTTTCGCCCAGCAGCTCATATTCTATTGCAAATGTTACAAGCGATAATGGTCTGTAACGGCCACCTGCCACAAGGTTTTTCTTTTTACCAAAAAAGCCGGTAAACATATCGTTTTCCAAAATATCTTTTATTCCGTCAAAACCTTCTTTGGTAAATTCGTTCTGAAGTATTGCTATGCTATCGTCTAGGGCGTAATCGTGGGTAAGAGTGTTTGCGTAAAGAACAAACCCAAGTATAAATATAATAATGTATGGCAAGCGGTTTTTCTTTGGCTTAACTATTTCTACAGGCTTTGCCGGTGCGTGCTTTTGTTTGTTTTTATTATACTTTTTTGCCATAAAAACGATTGCTTTTATTAGAATACAAAAATATAAATCTTTGGCAAATTATTGCAAAAAGTTTATAGGTTTATGTGATGAAGTACTTAGAGTTGTTTTTAATTAAGAATTAACTGGTGCGGAGTTGTTTTTCACTTTTCTTTATAAAATACATTTAAAATATTGCGAGGTCTTAACCTTCATATCAACAGTAAAATCAAAAGCATTAATCTGAGCTATTACTCTAATATCTGTTATATTTACTTTTGACAAAGTTTCAAGATCATCCTTATTAATCTTAAAATGAGCAAACATATCAGTTTTAATAATATCAGCAGTAGCTCCTCCTGTCATGGGTAATTCTATTTTATTGCCATTTTCAAGTAATAGTATCAATTTATTTCCCATAAATTTGTTAAAGGTTGGTATCATTTTTCCGGATAGAGATAAAGACAGAGTAAATATATTTTTATCTCCCTTTATTCCCAAGATCATTGATAGGTCAGAAATTTTAACACTACTACCTTTTTTGTAATGTTTAAGCAATAAAACTGATTCCAATTCTTTTTCAACTTCATCTGTAAATTTATCTTTAGTGTTAGTTGTAAATTTACAATTTTGAGAAAATATTGTTGGTGAATTTGAGATGAATAAAATAGCAAAAACAAAAATTGATAAGAATTGATTCTTTAAGTGTTTCATGTGTTTTTATTTTAAAATGCAGATTACTGATTGAATTATTTTTTTTGCGTTTTTTTCGGAAATTTCAACCGAATACCAAGTTGTTCCAAGATATACTCTTATAGCGATAATCTTCTTTAATGACAATTGGCTTATTTGTGCTACATTAGTTATATAATCTGAGCGATACCATGTTTGAATTTGTGTGCTTATTACATTAGAAGTGGGTAGTGCTATATTTGAGGCAAAAAGAATTATCGGATCACCGCTTTCTAATGCAATCATTAATGTATCGCCTTTGTTTATTACATTTTCTTGAACTCCGGGAAAATTGATTAATAAGCCAATTGAATAATTGTTTTCTGTCCTGTTAATTCCAATTTTCCATGCTTTATTGAGAGTAGAAGTAATTCCTAATGTTAATTTTTTTGTAAATGGGTCTTTCTTTTCATAATCAAATTTGCATTTCTGAGCTTGAATTGCCAGAGAAATGCATGTCAATAATACTATTACAAAATATTTTTTCATATCCACAACAAATATAAACAAAAAATGAAGTAAAGTTCCCTTTCAATTAATAATTAATAATTAACTACTCTCTTCCTCTTTTTTCTTTTTATTTGTACTAATAATAATTTTAAATCCCCAATCTTCAATTTGTTTTTCTTTTCCTGAATATAGCACAAGCAGAAAATCTCTTATTAGCCCCACACGGTTATACAAAGTTCCTTTGGTGCGTATGCTTTGTTCTTTGGCAAATCCTAATAAATTATTTAGTTTTTCGCTTATGACTTCGGCATTATCATGATATTTATTTGCCAAATTAATAAATCCGTCGGCTTCTTTGCCATATGTTTCAAATTTTTTCATATCGTAGTTTACTAAGGGAGAGTCTTTACCAAGTTCCTTATGTTGGGCAATACATTTTTTTACTGCATTAAGCATAATAAATGGAGAACGTTTGGGTAATCGTACATTATATCCTTTTTTACCTTGTACAACTGTAAATCCAAATTTCTGCATCTCTTCATAATTGTCAAAATAAAAGTCTAACAAAATAGATTTAATTCTATTCATTCCGCTATAAAGAGTGTTGGGTGTGCGAGAATCCTGCCCCTTGTAAACGCCAATAAGTACATAAGCTTTCTCTGTATTTATTTCGCCATCGTAATGCAGTGCACTGGTTTGGGTAAACATTGTGTTAGCAGTTTCAGTGTCTTTGCGATATTTATTCATATCCAACAAATCTTTGATAGGCGATGTATCGCCTAATTCAAGGTCATGATTTCCAATATTACCGCATAGAGGAATAAATTTAGCTCTATTCCTTCTGTACATATACACTCTTAAATTAATTTTTTGCATAATATTATTAATTTCAATGATTAATATTTAAAAATAACTGATTGTTAGCCATATATAACTCTGTGTTTATTCGTGCAACATGATATTCCCACATGGGAAAGAGGATATTCCTACAGGAAACATAATATTCCCACATGGGAAAGAGGATATTCCTACAGGAAACATGATATTCCCACATAGGAAAGAGGATATTCCTACAGGAAACATAATATTCCGACATGGGAAAGAAGATATTCCTACAGGAAACATAATACTCCGACATGGAAAAGAGAATATTTTATAAAAAATAAAGAATATCCTAGCTCATATTGTTTAAAAAAACAAAAAACAAAATCATGATTTAAAAGAACGTGTATTTTAATTGATAAATTTAAAAACCAAATATACAAAATAAATTTAAAAAAAGCAAATCTATTTTAAGAAAAGATTGAAGACCCCTCTTTTATCTCCCCTAAGAGGGGAGAAAAGTCCTCTCCTTTTAGGAGAGGATTTAGGAGAGGTCATACAGCTTTGTTTGTTATTCTTTTTTTTATTACTTTTGGTAAATGTTTAAAAATAATATTATCCTATAACAAATAATTACAAATGTTTGTTGTCGGTTTTATTAAATATTATCAAAGATTTAACAAAATTAACAAAAGTAGCTATAAGAGATATAAGGTGCATTAATGCATGTTATTCTAACGTTAGGCACAAGTATGAAGAAGGAAATTATTATAGGTTTAGTTTTATTTCTAGGGTATTTAATATATATCCTGGTTTTTAGATTCTATATAATAAATATTGGCCCTCTAACATGGTTAATTGGAGCTGTTGGATTTTTTACAATAGTTCCATGTGCAGTACTTTTAATAATGTTTTTTGTAAAAAGAATTATAAGGGAATATTTATATTAATTATCTTTTTACTTCCAATATTTGATTTAGTAGCTGGAATAAGTAATAAGATTAAGGGTGAAATAATTTTTTCAAGTAATTTTTTGAATGATATGTCATCTGGGGAACTAAGATTATACGAGAATAATAATTTTGAAATATCTGAAGAGGCATTATTATTTCTTCATGTGAATTATATAGGAAAATTTGAAACTAAAAATGATTCCGTAATAATACTAAAAGATTTAGATAAAGAGTCTTCTTATTTCGGTGATATTGTTGTTAGAAATGAGAAATTGGTTATTAAAAAAAATGGGAAGGAGTATTATAACGAAGTTACAAAAAACAAGTTAAATAAATAAATCCTAGTGCCTAACAAAACCTAAACTTCATTAAAACGTAGTTTAGCTAAACGTTACCAAGTATAAAAATAAACAATTATGAAAAAACTTTTACTTCTAACAATCACACTATTTATAACTCTTATTATAAATGCTCAAGAAACCTATGTCCTTCTTGGCTCAATTCCACCATCTGTTTATAAGCTAAATCCAGATACTACTTTATCTTTTGCATTTGAAATCAATATTCCAAATTCATTTCAAGATATAGCAATTTCACCATCTGGTACTTTTTATGGAATAAGTTCTGAAAATATATATGAAATAGATACTATTAGTAGTACTGCAACATTAATAGGACAACTTCCATATCCAACAAGTAATCCTGGTTTGGTTTGTAGCAATGATTATGAACTATACTCAATTAATATAGATGGAAAATTATCAAAGTATAATATATTGACTGACACAGCCGAGTTTGTGTTTGATGTTGAACATCCTACTCCTGGTGATTTAACATTCTATAAGGGCAACTTGATTTTTCAAAGTTTGACAGATTTTAATATCAAAGCATTTAATTTGCAAAATAATAGTTTAGTAACTATTCATTGTCCTATGGTGGATACTACAGAATTTTTCTTAGGTCTTTCAAATACTTTTGCAGAATGCAATGAAGAAACAATTCTTACTTTTAGTAGTGAAAATAATATATATGAATTAGATATCGCTAATCAAACAACTATTGATATGAGTTTTGATGATTCTGGCATTTATCCTAATGGTTTTTGGGGTTCTGCAACAACCACAGAACATTTTGGTTCAAATTGTAGTAGTTTTCAATTTGTAAATATTGATTGCACATTATCATATAATGAAGTTGATATTAATTCAAATATGATTATTTTTCCCAACCCCACAACAAGTATAATTACTATTAAGGCAGAAAACATTGAGAGTATTGAAATAATGAATATTGAAGGCAGAAAGGTCTACATTGGTACTGAAAACGAAATAGACCTAAGTCAAGAAACTAAAGGTATTTACATTATAAAAGTAACTACAAATAAAGGAGTGGCTGTTGAGAAGGTTGTGCTGGAATAAATAAACAATAATAGTAGAAAATTGAAAGATTAGAGCGTTGAAATACCAAACGCACCATAATCAAAACCTTGCTCAACCCCCAAATTCCTAATAACTCACAGGTTTAACAATTACTTTTTTCTTCCATCTGCCTGTCAGGTAATATAAGAAAGTAAAACTCATGCCAATTACCCAAGCCATTGGAACTCCCCACCATATTCCACTTATACTAAGTTCTGTTTTTGATAGTATATACGACAACGGAATTCTAATTATCCATAAAGAAAACATAGTAATAAACATTGGTATTAAAGTATCGCCGGCACCGCGTAAAACTCCAGCAAATACAAACATGGTTGAAAATACTATATAAAAAGAGCTGACAATAGTAAGATATTCTACTCCAATTTTAATAACATTAGCATCTTGTGTAAAAGCGCCCATAATATTTTCACCAAAGAAAAAAACAATAATTGTAACGGTTCCCGATATAATTGCTGTTGAAAGCAGTGTGGTTAATAAGCCCTTTTTTACCCTATGCTGTTTGTTTGCACCAAGATTTTGTCCTACAAATGTAGATAATGCAGAAGCAAAATTCATTGCCGGCATAGCAGCCAGAGCATCAAGACTACCCGCTATTGTAAATGCTGCAATAACATCTTTTCCATAAGGATTAACAATTGCCATTAATGCTATCATGCCAATACCAACAAATGTAGATTGAAAACCTGTTGGTAAACCAATTCGCATACTGTGTTTAAAAATTTCCATATTGAAATTAAACCTTGCAAAAGAAAATTTTATTATTTTATGTGTTTTGTTTAAATATATAATAGCTGCAATAAAAACGCTTCCCTGTGCTATAATTGTAGCAATTGCAGCCCACTGAATATCCATTTGGAATTTTATTATAAAAAGCCAGTCTAGAATTATATTTATAATTGTTGATATAACCATAAATACAAGTGGAGTTTTGGAATCGCCCAAACCACGCAATATTGCACTTATTCCATGAAACCCGAAAAAAGCAATAATTCCAATAAAATAAATATTTGTGTATGCTCTTGTTTGCGGTATTATTGTTTCCGGTACATTAATTAAATTATATAATGGAGTACTTAAGGTTAAACCAAGAATCGTAACAATAACAGAAGCAAAAATTAAAAAAACATTAATTGTGTCAACCGCACTTTTAACCTTATCCATTCTTTTAGCACCAAAATATTGTGCAATAACAACATTAAAACCAACTGAAATACCAATAACAAATGCAATTAATGAAAATATAATAGGAAAAGCATTGCCAATTGCAGCCAGACCTTCTTCTCCTATATGAGAATTGCCAATAATAATTCTATCAACAATAACATAAAGTTGCTGAAAAAGATTTCCGATAAGCATTGGGATTGCAAATTTGAAAATTAACTTTCCCTCCTTACCTACGGTCAGGTCTCTCATTTGCTATATCTTACTAATAATGTTTTGTGTGAAGTAATTTTCAAAGCTAAATAAAATTCGTAAGTTTAGAATAAAAATTTAAAATAAATTAGTTACATTTGGGTAATTTTTAATTAAAAACTAAATTCAAATGGATGGTTTTTTAATTTTATTAATAATAATAATATATTTTATTGCTTTTAGTATCGCTGTTTTTATAATAATTGCGAGATGGAAAATATATATAAAGGCAGGATGGCAAGGCTGGGAGGCTTTAATTCCTGTTTACAGTACAATTGTTCTTTTAAAAATTGCAGGTAAAGAATGGTGGTGGATATTTTTTTATTTTATACCGATAGTGAATATTGTTATTTCAATAATTGTAATGGTAGGATTATCTAAAGCATTTGGTAAACCAGGTAGTTTTGCAGTTGGCCTGATATTATTACCTCTTGTATTTATACCGATACTTGCTTTTGGAAAAGCTAAATACCACGATACAGAACCAAAACAAACACAAATACAAACAGAGGGTTCAAAACCCTTAAAAGGATTAAGTATTGCAGGTCTTGTTTTAAGCATAATTGCTTTAATAATGTCAGCTTCTGCCTTTAGTAATTATTATGATGATGTATGGGTTTCTGTACATGCTATATGGCCGGGAACTGCAGCTTTGATATTAGGAGCACTTGGACTTGTATTTGCAGTAAAGGCAAATGTTAAAAGATCGTTTGCAACAGCAGTAATTCTAATTTCTATTATTGCAATTGGTCTTAGCATATATGGTTATAATAATGCACAGTTTATGATGCGAGATTATTATGATTTATATGACTATGACGATTACGATTATTATGATGATTATGAAGATGCGGGCGACTGGTATGATTAAGTTTTTATAAATATATATATTAGTATTAATTTTAAAATTTTGTAAGTTATGGGAGGTTATTTCATTTTTTTCGTTTTTTATTTTTTGTTTGCTTTTGCAATTGGAGTTTTTTTAATTATTGCATAGTGGAAAGTATATACAAAAGCAGGGAAACCTGGTTGGGCTGTTTTAATTCCAATTTACAACACAATAATTTTATTAGAGATTGCAGGCAAGGAATGGTGGTGGATTTTCTTATTTATGTTACCAATTGTAAATATTGTAATTATGATAATTGTAATGATAGAAATTTCTAAAGCTTTTGGTAAAACAGGCGGTTTTGCTGTTGGATTAATTTTATTACCTATAGTTTTCTGGCCCATTTTAGGTTTTGGAAAATCTAAATATGTAGGTGTTGAATAGAATAATAGGGTTTCATTGTTCAATTGAAGAAACTATATAGTACTGGCAAAGAAAATAAACCATTACAACAAAACAACATTATGGCGTTAATAAAAAACATAAGAGGCAAAAAACCTGTTTTTGGAAAAGATTGTTTTTTTGCTGAAAATGCAACAATTATAGGTGATGTAACAATGGGCAATGAATGCTCTGTATGGTTCAATGCGGTTGTCAGAGGTGATGTTCATTATATTAAAATAGGAGACAGGGTAAATATTCAGGATAATGCAACAATACATGGTACATACAAAATAGCACCAACTAATATTGGCAATAATGTTTCAATAGCTCATAATGCTGTTATTCACGGATGCACTATTTATGATAATGTTTTAATAGGTATGGGTGCAATAATAATGGATAATGCTGTTATAGAAAGTAATTGTATTATAGCAGCAGGGTCGGTTGTTTCAAAAGGAATGAAAGTAGAATCGGGCAGTGTTTACGGAGGAGTACCCGCAAAAAAAATAAAAACATTAAGCCCTGACTTGTTACAAGGCGAAATAGAACGAATAGCCAATAGTTACATGATGTATGCTAGTTGGTATAAATAAGCCAATTTTCAATTTTATATTTACGATTTTATAATTCACTTTTGTGAGTTTGTTCTAATATTAGTAATAACTTTAGGCATTTGGAATTACTCTTCAATTATCACAAAAATATCCTCATTTGGTTTTTTCATAAGATATTCTTCGCGTGCAAATTTTTCAAGGTTGTCTTTATCTGTTTGTAGCTCAATGAGTCTTATCTTATTTTTGCCTATTTCACTGCGATAAAATTCTTTTTGTTTTTCCAGTTCTTTTAGTTTTTTCATGCTTTTATGTCTTTCAATAAAGCTGTCGTTGTCAAAAAAAATAATGAAAACCAAAAATGCAATCGAAACAATAAAATACTTATTTTTAAGTATTGGAAATATTTTTTTCTTTTCAAATTTCATTTATTGCAATTTTTCACAAAAATAATAACTATTTCTTTTAATTTTTATGCAATATAAAATGATTAATTAACAAACTGTTGTTAGTATTTTATAAATTGATATAGTATTGAGAATAGTTACAAATATTACATATTTTTTAATTTTTATCATGTTATAAATTATTGTTTATTTACTTTTGCTATATAAATTGTAATTATAAAATAATCAAATTTGATTTTCTACTTCTTATAAAATTATTTGAATGAAATTTAAAAAAATATTGGGGATACTGGTTTTATTAGTTTTTGCAAATACTTTTTTGTATGCTCAAAGTGATAATGTTAAAGTTATTTGTTCCGATAAAAAAGTAATGATAAAAGGGAAACCATACTATATTCATATTGTAAAAAAAGGAGAATCTGTTTATGCAATAAGTAAAGCATACGGTGTAATGCAAAGAGATATTGCAATGGAAAACCATGAAGTTTTTGATGGAATACAAGAAGGACAATCTTTAAAAATACCAATAACTTTAAAGAAATACCAAAATAGAGAAACAGATAAGTATTATTATCATACTGTAAAACAGGGAGAAACTATTTACTATTTAACACGGAAATATGATGTTAAAGAAAAAGATATTTATAAATTAAACCCTAAAGCAAAAAAAGGTTTACAAATCGGGCAAGTAATAAAGATAGCTAAACCTAAAAAGGTAAAAGATAAATATCCACAGGAGGATGACAAATATATATATCATAAAGTTGCTAAAAAGCAAACTTTATATTCATTATCAAAAAAGTATGGTCTTTCTCAAGAAGTGATAATTGGTGCAAACCCTGAAATTGAAAAAATAGGCTTACAATTTGATATGGTAGTTCGTATTCCTAAAAAGCAAGTACCTGGAATTGTTGAAATTACAGACACTGTTTTTATTGATACCTTAAGTGTTGATTCTTTAGTCTCAGATTCGGCAATTAATGATTGTGCGGTTTTAGATTATTCTAATAACCCCGTAAAATATAAAGTTGCATTGATGCTCCCGTTTATTAAAGATGATATTATCTTGAGTGAAGAGGTGGATTTAAAAGAAATTAAACAGGTAAGGGAAAAAACATTTTTGGAATTTTACGAAGGAGTATTGCTGGCAATTGAGAATTTACAAAATAAAGGGCTTGACTTAGAACTTTATATTTATGATACGGAGAGAGATACGCTTGCTATTCTTGAAATTCTCAAAAAAAATGAAATGACTACAATGGATTTAATAATTGGTCCGGTTTATTCAGATCTATTTCCAATAGTTGCAAATTTTGCAAGAAAAAATAAAATAAATATAATATCTCCATTGTCATCAAATATAGAACTGACTAAAAGTAACCCATTTGTATTTCAGGTTGTCCCATCGTTTTATACGCAGTTAGATGAGGCAATTAAGTTCTTAGGTAATTCTCAGAAATCTAATTTTATAATAGTTCACAATGATACAAAAGAAGAATTAGACCTTATTGAAATATATAAACCAAAAATCTTAAATGCCTTTGCGTTAAACGATAGCAGTAGCCATGTTTTAATTAGGGAAATATCATTTAAACAAAAAGGTATTAAAGGAATTGTCCCATTGCTTTTAAAAGATACCGGTAATGTAATAATAATTCCTTCTTCAGATCAGGCATTTGTTAGTGATGTTGTTACAAGAATTTTTATTCAATATAATAAGGATTACGATATTACTTTAATCGGCTTTCCTGTATGGACTAAATTTGAAAATATATCATTAGAATATTTTCATAAATTGCAATTAAATTCGTTTTCAAGTTATTATGTAGATTATGATAATGATAATGTAAAGGAGTTTGTAAAACAATATCGTAAAATATATTTAGGAGAACCGGGCTCATATAGCTTTGCAGGTTATGATGTTACTAAATACTTTTTAACCGCATTGATGAATTATGGTACTGATTTTCCGTTATGTTTAGATAGTCTGAAAATTGAAACCCTGCAAAGTAAGTTTAAGTTCAACAAAATAGATGAAACTGGAGGTTATGAAAATACAGGTGCGTTTATAATTAGATATGATAAGGAATTTAATGTAAACTCAATTACTGAAGAAGATTTGTATGTAAAAGAAGAGGAGGGAGTTGAGCAAACAATTGAATAATTTTATTTTTAATAAATTCCTGTTATTATTTTATGATTTCAAAATATTTATCATTAGTAAAATTTAGCCACACTATTTTTGCAATGCCCTTTGCATTAATCGGGTTTTTTCTTGCATTGCATACCAAAGATCTTTCGTTTGACTGGAAGATATTGCTATATGTTGTTCTTTGCATGATATTTGCTCGAAATGCTGCTATGTCTTTTAATAGATATATTGATAGAAAAATTGATGTAATTAATCCAAGAACATCTAACAGAGAAATTCCAAACGGCTTGATAAACGCAAATTCAGCTCTTATATTTGTTATTATCAACTCAATTTTATTTATAATTACCACATATTTTATTAATCAATTAACACTTTTTCTTTCTCCTGTTGCTTTACTGGTAATTTTGGGTTATAGTTTTACAAAACGATTTACTTCACTTTGTCATTTTATTTTAGGTTTGGGCTTATCATTAGCTCCCATAGGAGCATATATATCTGTAACAGGTGAATTTTCATTATTGCCAATTTTTTTTAGCTTTATTGTCCTGTTTTGGGTTAGTGGATTTGATATTGTTTATTCTTTACAAGATGAGAATTTTGATAACAATCAGAAATTACACTCTATACCGGGTTTTTTAGGCAGAAAAAATGCCATGATTTTATCAATATTTCTTCACATAATTTCAGCATTAATTATAATATTTATAGGATATTATTGGTCTTTTGATCTGTTGTATTGGATTGGTGCTATTATATTTATCGGACTTCTTTTTTTTCAACATATAATAATTAAACCTACCGATTTGAGCAGAATTAATGCTGCTTTTTTTACTACTAATGGTATTGCAAGCCTTATATTCTCGGTTTTTGTAATTGCAGATTTGTATTTCCCTATATTTTCATAATATTTTATACAGTATCCCTATCAAGCATTAAATAATTGGCTGATCAGTTACAATACCATTCATTAGATAATATGTAACATTCATCTTGTTTTTTATACTTTCTGTATATTTTGATTTGATTATGTGGAAATTATATATTATATTTGTTGCAATTAGCAAATTGTAAATAGGACAAATATCAAATTTGAATGTATAATAATCAAAAATATATTTTAATAGTTTTTCTTATTATTATTTTTGCTAAAACAGGGTTTTCTCAATATTGGATGAATGGTTTCGGTAGCGTTGTTGAGGATGAAGCAATGAGTGTTTCTAAGGATGTCGCCGGAAATCTTTATACAACTGGTTATTTTGGAGGTTCAGCACAATTTTCAGGCATAACACTGAGTTCCTCTGGTGCATCAGATGTTTTTCTTATGAAGAACAATTCTAGTGGTCAAGTTATATGGGCTATTAAAGCCGGTGGTTTTGGAGAAGACAGAGGATTATCAATAAAAACGGATGCTGTTGGAAATTCTTATATAACCGGATTTTTTTATGGAACTGCAACATTCGATACACAAACATTAGTTTCTGCTGGAGCACACGATATTTTTATTGCAAAATATAATTCTTCGGGAAACCTTGTATGGGTAATTCAGGCAGGAGGGAGCGGAGCAGATATTTCGAATGCTGTCTCAATCGACATTGATGGAAATATAATTATAACAGGTCAATTTATTGGGACCTCAACTTTTGGCTCAACAACAATTACGTCATTAATAAATCCGCAAACCGGACTAAATTGTACAAATACATTTATAGCAAAATATGATTCAGATGGTAATTTTTTATGGGTAAAACATGGTGAAAGTGATAATAATTGTAGAGGTATTAGCATTACTTCAGACCTTTCGGGTAATATTTTTGCAACAGGTGAATTTTCAGACACATTAAGTTTTGATATTCTACACAATAATAATATAAATAATGCTATTTATGTAGTTAAACTTGATTCATTGGGAAATGAACAATGGTTCAAGAGAATTGGTGCAAGCCTTCATAATGTTGCATATTGTATCACAACCGACATGAATCAAGATGTATTACTAACAGGAGAAGCTAATGGAACCTTATGTTTTTTTGACAATCCAAATTATATGCTTTCAAATTCATACAATTATCAAGCTTTTCTTGCTAAATTTAGTAATTCAGGTGATTTATTATGGGCAGTTTCTGATGGCTCAGAATCAGAAGTTTCTCCACAAGTAGTATGTGCAGATGATAATAATAATATATATATAACAGGTGATTTTTATTGTAAATTTTCGGAATATGCAGACTTCTTTGGTCAAGGAACTTTTAATAGTATTGGATATCGTGATATTTTCGTAACAAAATATGATGTAAATGGTCAGAGATTATGGATGCGAAATTTTGGAGGGAAAAAAGAAGATCATGCTCATGGTATGGTGATTTTAAATGATAAACCAATAATTGCAGGAGGTTTTATATATAAATTAATAGTTCCTACAACAAGTACTATTAATAGTAATCATCTAACGTCAACTTTCTATTCTCCAAATATTAATTTTAATTTCTGTAACGATTCTAAATATGGAAAATTTACAGGTCTTAGAGCGTATGGTACAGGTAGTGATATATTTTTAATTAATGCAATAAACATTAATCGTCAACCTTATGATTATTATAATCGTGAGGGAAGTGTTTGTGATAGGCCTTATGTTGGTTGTTGTATTATACATTCAGATTCAGTAGTATATAAACCAGATATTGGTTGTGAGGATTCTCTTGAAGTTTGTGATTCTACATATTTGCATGCAATATCTAATACTGCATCTATTTTATCTAATTATTATTCAACAGGTCCTAATTTTACATATTTATGGTCAACAGGAGAACAAACAAGGTCAATAAAAGCGAAAATAACAGATGATTACATAATTGAAATGACTTCCGAAGATGGATGTTTTCAAAGTACTGATACTTTTAATTTAGAAGTACACATAAGTCCAGAGATCCCATGGATATCTGATGATCATGGAATAGGGAATAATTCCTGTACTCCTTATCATATATGAGTGTGCAATGATACTGTATTACTTACAGCAAGCAATATTTCAACCTTAATATACTACTGGGAAGGACCCGGAATAACAGGAATGCTTCATGATTCAATTGTGTCGGTTTATGTTTCAGGAAGATATTATTTTACTCTTGTTGACACCAATGGATGCAGTTCTAGTAATTATGTTGATGTAAATATAGCTACATCTCCGCCAACTCCTATAAATCCCTATATGTTAGATGTTCTGGATTCTGTTTATAATGATACAATATATATGTGTTATGGAGATTCTGTTACTATTTCAGTATTCGATTCTATTACAGATCCCTTACATCAAATTATTGACAATCCTGTTTTAGGATTTTGGCATGATTATTATTGGACAATAACACCAACAGTAGCATATAGTTGTGACACTTTTCCTCATGTTCATTTATATCCAACTGTTTCCGGTTATTATACTTTAACTTTTATAAAAGGTAATAGCAATTCATGTGGGGGAATTACTCATGAAGTAACAGATTCTTTTTATATTGAAATAGTGCCATCTCCCGTATTAAATTTAAATATATTAGGAAATACAAGTTTTTGTTCAGGAGATTCAACTTGGCTAGTGGCATGTTGTGCTTCTGATTATTTATGGCATACTTATTCAGGTTCTTTTTTTGGGAACCCGCTTAATGATAGTGTTTTGGTTTTACAACCAGGTGTTTATTATGTAAAAGGATTTGAAACTAATTCATTCGGGTGTTCAGCCGTTGATAGTGTATTTGAATATGTTCACTATTGGAGTAGCCCAATTATTAGCATAAATCCTACATCTGGCGTAATATGCCCTAATGATTATGCAACACTCTCAACGATTTCTGGTTGTATAAATTATGAATGGTATGGACCAACTGGAATTATTTCAACTAATTCATCATCAATACAAGTTAATGCAGCAGGTTATTATTTTTGTATTGTTACAATGCCTGATAGCTGTGAAATTACTTCTTCTACAGTTGAAGTTAAACAATATGTAACACCATTTCTTATTGCTACGCCCAGTGATGCAATTTGTTATGGAGACAGCACAATGATTTGTTTGATAACAAATGAAGAAAGCAATTACCAGTGGCAATACCCTCTGAGTGGAAATGAAACTTGTCAAATAATTACTGATCAGGGAACATATATTTGCCAAGTTAGTTCATGTGGTATAACTACACTTGCAAATGTTGATATTGTTGTACTTGATCCAATTGCAGATATAACAGCATTAGGTCCTGTAATATTTTGCGAAGGAGATTCTGTTATTTTGCAAGCAAATTCAGGTATGGAAACTTATGAATGGTTCCCGGGCGGTGAAGTAGTAGGTAGTATTGTTGTCTATAATTCCGGTTATTATTCTCTTTCAACAACAGATGAGATGGGTTGTCAGGCAATTTCTGATACAATTTCAGTAGAAGTGTTTGATATTTTTACTCCAATTGTAAATGATGATTCAATTTGTTCAGGGCAAACTTCTACATTATTTGCAACAGGAGCAAATAATTATAATTGGGTTTTAGATAGTGCTTCAACTTCTCCATTTGAAACAGATTCAACATGGACAACTCAAGCTTTATTCAATTCTGTTACTTATTATGTGTATTCTACCAATCCTGGTTGTATTAGTGAACATGTGCCTGTAAATGTAATTGTGTATCATCCAATTGCAGATATAACAGCTTTAGGTCCTGTAATATTTTGCGAAGGAGATTCGGTTATTTTACAAGCAAATTCAGGTATGGAAATTTATGAATGGTTTCCTGGTGGTGTAGGAGGAGAAAGTATTGTTATCTATAGCTCTGGTGACTATTCCCTTACAACAACGGATTTGATAGGTTGCCAAGCGTTTTCAAATTTAATTTCAGTAGAAGTGTTTGATATTTTTACTCCAATTGTAAATGATGATACAATTTGTTCAGGGCAAACTTCTACATTATTTGCAACAGGAGCAAATAATTATAATTGGGTTTTAGATAGTGTTTCAACTTCTCCTTTTGAAACAGATTCAACATGGACAACGCAAGCTTTATACAATTCTGTTACTTATTATGTGTTTTCTACCAATCCTGCCTGTAATAGTGAACATGTACCTTTAAATGTTATAGTTCTTGATTCCCTTGAAACAATAAATCCGAACCTGTTTTCTAATAGTCCGGTTTGTGATATTGATACAATATTTTTAAGTAGCGATGCAGACCCGTTAAGCGATTTCTATTGGTCAGGTCCATTAGGATATATTTCAAACGATTCATTGCCAATCATTACAAATCTTTCCAATTTAAATTCAGGAATATATTCGCTATATGTTAATGTTGATGGATGTTTTAGCTTTCAATCATCAATTTCTGTAACAGTTTATTCAACACCTGAAATATCAACTTCAAACGACACATTAATTTGTATAAATGATCAAGTAGAATTATTTGCTTATGGAGGTGTATCTTATGTATGGTCACCATCAACATATTTAGATGATTTTTTAATCTCAAATCCAATCTCAATACCCGATTCTTCAATTAGTTATAATGTTACAATTACAGACGCAAATAATTGCACAAATAGTGCAACAGTTAACATTATTGTTCAAAACACACCAAATTTATTTTATAATTTGGATACAATAATTATTGTTGGAGAAAGTGTTGAAATATTTGTAAATAGTGATCAAAATAATCTTACTTACATTTGGACACCAGATTATGAAATTTCTTGTTTAACATGTCCAAACCCTATTGTTACTCCGTTAGAAACCACAGAATACTATCTTGAATTTTCAGATACACTAAAATGTGGGTATCCTTATGTGAGTATTTATATAACTGTTTTAGATGAGTTTTCTCTTGATTTACCCCAAGCATTTACACCAAATGGTGATGGAACTAATGATATTGTTTATGTAAGAGGTTGGGGAATAAAAGAATTACTGGAATTTAGAATATATAATCGTTGGGGTCAGGAAATTTTTTATACTGATGATATAAATCAAGGTTGGGATGGAACTTATAAGGGGAAATTACAAAATATAGATACTTATGCTTATAATGTAAAAGTCAGATTTTTCAACAATCAAGAATTTGATAAAAAAGGAGTTATTTCTTTATTGAGATAAATTACTATTTTTTATTTCAATTTGATTATTAGAAAATTATATATTATATTTGTTGCAATTAGCAAATTGTAAATAGGACAAATACCAAATCTGAATGTATAATAATCAAAAATATTCTTTAATAGTTTTTCTATTTTTTTTGATTATTTTTTTTGCTAAAACAGGATTTTCTCAATATTGGATGCATGGAGCAGGAAGCATTGTTGAAGATGAAGCAATGAGTGTTTCAAAAGATGCAGCCGGAAATATTTACACAACGGGTTATTTTGGTGGCTATTGTGAATTTTCAGATACTATTTCTTTTAGTACATCAGGTGCATCAGATATTTTTTTGATGAAACAGAATTCAATTGGAGAAGTACAATGGGTTGTTGCAGCCGGAGGCTTTGGTGAAGACAGGGGGCTTTCAATAAAAACTGATGATGCCGGAAATTCTTATATAACCGGATTTTTTTATGGAACAGCAGATTTTGGAACACAAACACTTATATCTTCTGGAGGACATGATATATTTATTGCAAAATATAATACTCTTGGAGACATAGTTTGGCTTATTAAGGCCGGAGGTAGTGAAATGGATATCTCTAATAATTTGAATTTGGATAATAATGGTAATGTAATAATTACAGGACAATTTATAGCTTCTGCTGTTTTTGGATCAACAACAATTACATCTTTAATTAATCCGCAAAATTCTCAGTATTGTATAAATGCCTTTATAGCAAAATATGATAATAATGGGAATTTTCAGTGGGTAAAACATGGTGCAAGTGATAAAAACTGTCGTGGGATTGCTGTAACTTCAGATAGTAATGGCAATATTTATGCAACAGGTGAGTATTCCGATACACTTAGTTTTGATATCTCACATAACAACAATATTTATAATTCAATTTATCTAGTAAAATTTGATACAAATGGTAATGAGCAATGGTTTAAAAAAATTGGAGGCAGTATTAATAATGTTGCATATAGCATTACTACTGATAATAACAATAATATTTTACTAACTGGCGAAGTATATGGAATACTTCATTTTTATGATAACTCAAATTATATTTTGTCTAATACTTACGATTATCAGGCTTTTCTTGCAAAGTTTAACCAAAATGGTGATTTAATATGGGCAGTTTCCGATGGTTCTGAATCTGAAGTATCACCAAAAGTTGTATGCACAAATGATGTTGGTGAAATTTTTATCTCCGGAGTTTTTAAATGTAAACTTTCTGAATATGCCGATTTTTACGGACAAGGAACTTTTAATAGCATAGGTTATGATGATATTTTTGTAAGCAAATATGATAGCAACGGACAACGATTATGGTCCAGAAATTTTGGCAGTAAAAAAGAAGACAAAATTCATGATATGCTTATTTCAAATGATAGACCTGTAATTGTTGGAAGTTTTAGAAATGTTTTATTTATGCCTATTATTTCATTAATATCAAATAATCATTCTCTTGTTCCTTTTCCTTACCAAATACATAGTGTAAATTACAATATGGATTACTGTAGTGATTCTTATTATGATATATTTTCAGGACTTGAGGCTTTTGGCAGTAGTGATATTTTTATTTTTGATGCAATTAACTTAAACCGTGAACCTTATGATTATTATAAACGTTCAGGAAGCATTTGTGACAGACCTTATGTAGGATGTTGTATAAGTGATTATTCAGTTTCACAATATGGCGATACTACATGCCTTGACACAATAGAAATATGTGAGGAAGCACATTTGGAAGCATGTACTAATACATCATTAAATTATTATGGTCAATCTGTTGGACCTACATTTACATATCTTTGGTCAACAGGAGCATGGACAAGATATTGTTATGTTTCAACATCAGGAACATATAGTGTAACTGTTACTTCTGAAGACGGATGTTTTGAAAGTTCAAATTCTATTGAGGCTATTATTCATCCACTTCCTGCTGTGCCATGGATTTCAGACAACTATGGAATTGGAACTAACTCGCCGGTTCCATATGGCATTGATGTCTGTGCAGATTCAGTAGTGCTTACAGGAAGTAATATTACAACTCAAGAATATTATTGGGCGGGTCCGGGTATTGGTTATTGCTACGATTCTGTTGTTACTGTATATAACGATGGACTTTTTGGGTTTCATGTAGTTGATTCTAATGGTTGCTCAGAATATAACTATGTTCATGTTACTTTGAGTGAGCCCTTACCTGCTATAATTCCTTATTTTTATGATGTTACAGATTTATTTTATAATGACACAATATTTATCTGCGAGGGTAACCCGTTTACAATTCATGTTTTTGATTCTATATCTGACCCAACTCATCAAAATAGCTGCGCCCCTCTGTTATCAGGAACACACATTTGGAGTGTAGACCCACAAATACCAATTAATTACTGTGGTTGTTATTCCTGTAGAAAATTTTATCCTGATACTTCAGGATATTATCATATATATGATACAATAATAAGACAAAATGTTTGCGACACAGATATTGTTGTAGTTGATAAGATATTCTATGTTGAAATAATGCCTGTTCCTGAAATTGATATAAATATTTTTGGTGCAAGTGAATTTTGTCCGGGAGATTCTTTATGGCTATATGCATGTTGTGATACAGAATATCACTGGTATTCAAATAATGGGAGTTTTATAGGTGACCCTTATAATGATAGTATTTTAGTATTATTACCGGGGTATTATCATGTAGAAGGAGATACAACTAATTCTTATGGATGTTCGTTTGCATATAATTTATATCATAATGTACAATATTGGGATACGCCGCAAATTAATATGTTACCAACAAATGGATTGATATGCCCAAATGATTCTGTAAGGCTATCAATTACTTCTCTGGGGGTTAATTATGAATGGTTTGGTCCAACAGGCTTAATCCCGAATAATTCATCAACAATATATGTAAATAGTACAGGTTATTATTTTTGTATTGTTACCTTTCCTGATAGTTGTAGAATTTCTTCGAATACTGTTGAGGTAAAACAATATGTTACACCATTTTTGATAGCATCACCAAGTGAAACAATATGTCAGGGTGATAGTGTCCAAATATGCTTGGTTACTAATCCCGGAACTAATTATACTTGGAATTATCCTTTATCCGGTACTGATTTATGCCAGGTTGTTTATGATCAGGGCATTTATTCATGTCAGGCAACTTCTTGCGGAATTACTACTAACGCTAGTATTTCTATAAGTGTAAGTAATCCTATAGCCAATATAACTCCACAAGGACCTACAGCATTTTGCTTGGGAGATTCAGTAGTACTACTTGCAAATAGTGGGATGGATGTTTATGATTGGGTGCCAGGAGGACTTGATGATGAAACCATAACAGTTCATTTTTCAGGTGATTATTACTTAATTACAACAGATATTATGGGATGTGAAGCAATTTCTGATACAATTGTAATAAATACTCTAGAAGTTACTGCGCCAATAGCTAATGATGACACTATTTGTGTGGGACAAACAACAATTATAACAGCATCGGGTGCTGATAATTATAATTGGGTTTTATCTGATACCTCTACAATTCCTTTTGAGACCGATTCAACGTGGATTACGCCAGCATTGTATAATTCTGTTACTTATTATGTTTATTCAGCTGATTCATTGTGTCATAGTGTTCATGTTCCTGTAACAATTGTTGTTCTTGACTCGTTGCAATCTCTTACTCCGCAGTTATTTTCGAATAGTCCTGTTTGTGAATCTGATACCCTGTTGATTTCCAGCAATTCTCCACTTGGTAGTATTTGGCATTGGTCAGGACCAAATGGATTCTTTTCTGCTGATTCTGTACTGGTTCTTACTGATTTGTCTTCTCTATTTGCAGGAACTTATTCCCTTTATATTGAATATAATGGTTGTTTAAGTTATCAGTCATCTATACAAGTAACAATATATCCAACACCGATAGTTAGTATTTCGCCAGATACTCTTGTTTGTAGTGGAACAGAAATTAATTTATGGGCAACAGGAGGTGTTTCTTATACCTGGTCTCCCTCAGAATGGCTGGATAATGCTTCATTATCAACCCCATTAGCATCCCCTGATTCAAGTATTACATTTTATGTTATTGTTACTGATACAAATAATTGTACGAATACAGAAAGCATACATATACAGATACAGGATATACCTAATGTTACTTATGGCATGGATACAGTTATTATTATTGGAGAATCTACACCTCTTTTTATTTATAGCGATCAAAACAATGTTGAATATATATGGTCGCCTGATTATGAAATTTCTTGTTTAACATGTCCAAATCCTATTGCTTCACCTTTACAAACTACAGAATATTATATTGAATATACCGATAGTCTTGGATGCGTACACATTATTGTAAGTGTACAAGTTGTGGTTTTAGATGAGTTTTCATTAGATGTTCCAATGGCCTTTACGCCAAATGGTGATGGAACTAATGATATCGTTTATGTAAGAGGATGGGGAATAAAAGAATTACTGGAATTTAGAATATATAATCGTTGGGGTCAGGAAATTTTTTATACTGATGATATAAATCAAGGTTGGAATGGAACTTATAAGGAGAAATTACAGAATATAGACACATATGCTTATTATGTTAAGGTTAGATTTTATAATAATGCAGAAAGAGATAAATCCGGAACAATCAATTTATTGAGATGATTTTTAGGAAATGATAAAATGCTTGGCAAAATCCTCCAAAAGCCGCTGACAGCTATATTTTCATAGTACTGGAAATCGTATCCTTATCAAGTAATAAATTTAAAGCATCAATAATTGATGGGACAATAATATCAACATGTTTTATTATACCGGCATGAATACCTTCTGCTTGTAATGTGGCAATAGAAAGTTTTGCATTTGAAAATAAACCAATATCAACGCGTGCATTCCCTATTGCTGCAACATTCTCTGTGTTTAAATTCTGCATAAATTTAGCTTTTTCTTCAAGAGTTTTTGCTGCATAAAATTCAATTTCAAGTTCCTTCGAAATTTCTTTTGCATTACCTCTTTGGTCGGATGACACAAGTATTAATTTAAACCCTTTTCCTTTGAGCTCAGAAAGTTTTTCTTTAACTCCTTTAACAACTTCTCCTCTTATTGCCAGAGTACCGTTAAGATCCATTACAATTGTATTTATCTCCATTTCGCCTACACCACTAATGTTGTATTTCATGTGTTTATTTTTTACTTTCAACTAAAATTTATAAGAAAACCCAACACTCAATACCTCTTTAAATTGCAAGTGTTTTGTTGTAACCTGTTCTCCTAATTCATTTAATTTTGGTGAACCATCTTGAAGATAAACGGGGATATCAATATCATCATCATATATTAAATGACATGATATGTTTGTGCTGATATATTTGTTTATTTTCATTACAAGAATTATTTCCCAGCCAATGTCAATATTTTGAGGATTAAGTAAATAATTGGAAAATAAATCCAATTTATTTTCAAGTAAAATATTTTTAGTAATATTTAATTTGTAATTTGCTTTTATATAAGCCCCAATTTCTTTCTTAGTAAGTTTTTCAACTTCTAAACCAAATTTTAATGGGTCTACATTTGAGGTGTCTAATACAAATGTAGTTTTAGATGTAAGAGGAGAGATCAAAACCGATAAGTTATCAGATGGTTTATAATCCATACCAATAGCAATTACAACATAGCCTGGAGACATGAAATTTGAAACAACTATAGATGTATCATCATTAGGGTAATCATAACCTTTAAATAGTTGACTTTTTAGTTCCGCAAAAAAACTATAATAAAAATTCTTGAATGCTTTATGTCCGAATTTTGTGTTTAATTCAAGTTTATCATCATTTTTTCTGAAATTATTTTCACCGGTTTTTAATTGTCCATATTTGAATTGCAAAAAATTATCACAACTCACTTTATTCTTCTTATAGTTAGCGAATAAGCTCAACCCACTCAAAGTTGCTATTGAGCTCTCGCCACCTTCAACCCAATATGATAAATATCCTTGTGAAAAGTGAAAAAGACCGTTACCGCCAATTGCCCATGGACTGGGTTTTGTAACTTTTGTTTTTACTACAACAGTATCTTTTGTAATTGAGCCTAAAAGATTAGTAATATTTAAAGATGTATCAATTAATGTAGTATCCTGATATATTTTATATGTTATTACAGTATCAGTACGAACAGTATCAGACCTTATAATATAATTAGTAATAATTTTTGTTCGTATTGTGTCAGGATTTGTTGGAATTGTGTCATTTACATTTATTCCTGTAACTTTAAGATTTAAAATAATTAGAATAAATATAAATAAGGATACGTACTTCATATTAACTGTTTATTATACAGTGCAAAATTAATAAATAAGATTAATTTTTAAATTTATTTATAATTTAAAATATTTTTTAGCTAACTTTGAAAGCTATATATGTTATATGCTACTAAAATATTAATATTATCTAAACTTGCTGTAAAGAGGTATATTAATATTAAGAACAGAGATTTCTATTCTGTTTAAATTTTCAATTTCCATTTCTTTAAATAATTAATAATAATTATAAATTTTATTTATTATGGTTAATGAGTATTTATTAAATCCAAAAAGTATAGTAGTTGTAGGTGGAACTGACAATATCCAATCACCCGGTGGTAAGGTGTTGAAAAATGTTATTGATGGAAATTTTAATGGTGACTTATATGTTGTTAATCCAAAAAATGAAATTGTTCAAAATATTAAATCATATCTTCATCCAAGTGAATTACCACAGGTTGATTTAGCAATAATTGCTATTGCTGCAAAATTTTGCTTGGAAACGATAGAGATATTAACTAAAGAAAAAGGCACAAAAGCATTTATTGTATTGTCTGCAGGATTTAGCGAAGAGAATGAAGAAGGTGCAATACTTGAGAAAAAAATTGTTGATGTTATAAATAGTGTTGGTGGATGTATGATTGGACCAAATTGTGTTGGTTTCTTAAACCCAAATTATAATGGGATTTTCACAACTCCAATACCAAAATTAGATGCGCAAGGTGTTGATTTTGTATCTGGTTCAGGTGCTACAGCCGTTTTTATTATGGAAGCCAGTATCCCGAAAGGACTTACTTTTTCAAGCCTTTATTCTGTTGGTAATAGTGCCCAAATGGGAGTAGAAGAAATTGTAAAATATTGGGATGAAAGTTTTGATCCAAATACAAGTTCAAAAGTTAAACTTATTTATATTGAAAGCATTGAGAAACCCAAAATGCTTTTAAAACATGCTTCTTCATTAATTAGAAAAGGATGTAAGATTGCTGCAATAAAATCAGGTAGTTCTGAAGCAGGTAGCCGTGCTGCATCATCTCATACTGGTGCTTTGGCAAGTCCAGATGTAGCTGTTGAAGCATTGTTTAAAAAGGCAGGAATAGTTCGTTGCCATGGGAGAGAAGAATTAGCAAATGTTGCAGCAATATTCTCGCATAAAGAATTGAAAGGAAAAAATATTGCAATAATTACTCATGCAGGAGGACCGGCAGTAATGTTGACTGATTCATTATCAAATGGTGGATTGGAAATTCCTCATATTGAAGGACAAAAAGCAGATGAATTATTAGAAAAAATGTTTCCGGGTACTTCGGTAGCAAATCCAATAGACTTTTTGGCAACAGGTACAGCTGAGCAATTAGGATTTATTATTGATGCTTGCGAAAATGATTTTGATAATATTGATGCAATGGTTGTGATTTTTGGTAGTCCTGGATTATTTAATGTAGACGAGGTTTATGATGTTATTGATGAGAAAATGAAGGTTTGTAAAAAGCCTATTTATCCGGCTTTACCGTCAATTATTAATGCAAAAGAAGAAATTGATAATTTCCTTGCAAAGGGTAGAATTAATTTTCCTGATGAGGTTTCCCTTGGCAATGCACTTATAAAAGTTTATGCAACACCAAAACCTGTATCTGAAAAAATTGAAATACCTTTAGTTGATGAGAAAGGAATAAGAGAAATAATCGATAATGCTGAAAATGGATATCTTGAACCTGATAAAGTTCAATTGTTATTAGATGCTGCAGGAATTCCACGTGCCGGAGAAGCAGTTGTTACTTCAAAAGAAGATGCAATTTCTGAAGCAGTAAAACTTGGACTACCTGTAGTAATGAAAGTAGTAGGGCCAGTTCATAAATCAGATGTTGGTGGAGTAGTTTTAAATGTTAAAGATACTGACACAGTTGTTGCTGAATTTGAAAGAATGATGCAGATTAAAGATACAACTGCAATATTATTACAACCTATGTTATCAGGAACAGAATTATTTGTTGGAGCCAAATATGAAGATAAATTCGGTCATATGGTTCTTTGTGGTTTAGGTGGAATATTTATAGAAGTTTTAGAAGATGTAAATGCTGGTTTAGCACCATTGTCTAAAAATGAAGCTAAGAGAATGATTAGAGAGCTTAATGGATATGGAATAATTAAAGGAGCAAGAGGACAGGAAGGAGTAAACGAAGAAATATTTATTGATATAGTTACTAGAGTTGCTGCTTTGGTTACAGTTGCTCCGGAGATATTTGAAATGGACTTAAATCCATTACTTGGAAAAATTGATAGAGTTGTTGCTGTTGATGCTAGAATTAGAATTGAAAAACAATAAAATAAAGATTAAGAAATGATTACAAAAATAATAGTTATATCATTATATGCTTTAATGATTATCATTGTTGGAATTTATGGCCTTCGTAAGACGAAATCTTTTTCTGACTTTTTTTTAGGAGGAGGAAATGTTGGTCCTTGGATGACTGCGTTCTCATATGGAACTGCTTATTTCTCTGCAGTTTTATTTATAGGATTTGCAGGTAAAGTTGGATGGGGATTTGGTTATTCAGGATTGTGGATTGCTGCGTTTAATGCAATATTTGGAGTATTTCTTGTATGGCGAATATTTGGTTGGAAAATAAAAGACATGTCTGCAAAGTATAATGTTTCTACAATGAATGAATTTCTTGAGAAACGTTATAATAGTAAGTTTCTTAAGCTTTCTGCTTCAGTGGTGATTTTCATATTTATGATACCTTACTCTGCAGCTGTATTTATGGGATTGTCATACCTTTTTACTATTAACTTTGGTCTTGAATATTGGCACGCACTAGTATTTATGGGTGCTTTTACAGCATTGTATGTAGTTCTTGGTGGATACAAATCCATGGCAATGATAGATATGATCTTTGGCATTATTATGACAGTAGGAGTAGTAATCCTTTTATTCTTTACAGTAGATAAAGGAGGAGGAATTCCTTCAATAACTGAAACATTAACTGAAATAAATCCCAAATTAACTGATTTTGTTGGACCTCCGGGATGGTGGCCTTTATTTTCGCTAGTTTTTCTTACTAGTATTGCGCCTTTTGCTATGCCCCAGTTAGTTCAGAAGTTCTATGCAATTAAAGATAAAAGGTCTGTTAAAATTGGGATGTTTGCATCTACATTTTTTGCAATATTAATTGGAGGAATTGCATATTTCGTTGGCTCAACAACGCATGTTTTTCTAACACCAGAAGCAAATCCGGAAGTATTTGCAAACGGAAAACCAATTTTCGATAGATTAATGCCTGAATTATTGACAACAGTAATACCCGAGTATTTGTCGGTACTAATCTTATTACTAATTCTTTCTGCATCCATGTCAACTTTGGCTGCTTTAGTGCTAATTTCAAGTTCATCATTTTCAAAAGATTTTTATGCTGGATTTATTAAAAAAGATATTTCAGATAAAAAACTAACTGCTATGATGAGATTTATGAGTGCATTCTTTGTTCTTTTAGCTGTACTCTTTGCTTATCTAGAACTTGACGTAATTGTCGAAATACTAGGTATCTCATGGGGAGCAATCGGAGCATTTTTCTTAGGTCCATTTGTTTGGGGATTATTTAATAAAAAAGTAAATAAATTTGGTGCTATTTCATCATCATTAATTGGTCTTGGATTATGCGTAGGACTTTATTTTTATGGTTTACCAAGCCCTCAGGCAGGAACAATTGGTATGATAGCATCTTTAGTAATTAATCCAATATTCAGTATGTTTTATAATCCTGAAAAATAAAATATGAAAGTAAAAGATTTAATATTTATTGCATGTGTGGTTTTATTCTTCTTACCTTTTTTTCTAATAGATGAAGTCTATGAATTCTACAAAAGTTTTAATAAGGATTATGGAATAATTATGAGTTTTATCAAATTTGCTATTCTAGCAACTCTTGGAGAAAGTATAGGTTTAAGAATTAGAACCAAGCAATATAATTACAAAGGCTTTGGTCTTTTACCAAGAGCTATTGTGTGGGGATTTTTAGGTCTATTTATTTGGATTTCTTTTGTTGTGTTTTCAAAAGGAATGCCAGTTTGCATAGAAGTGCTTGGAGTTGATAATGCTATTGAGGCATTTGGCGCAGAGGTAATTACATTTAAAAGAGTGCTTGTAGCATTTGCAATTGCTGCAGGATTAAACCTTATGTTTGCTCCAATATTTATGGTATTGCATAAAGTTACAGATTCGCATATTATTGAAAATGGAGGAACACTTTTAGGATTGTTTAAACCAATAAAATTCAGTAAACATTTGCAGGAAATCAATTGGAAGGTTCAATGGAACTTTGTTTTTAAAAGAACTATTCCAATTTTTTGGATTCCTGCACATACAGGAGTTTTCTTAATGCCGGCTGAGTATAGAATATTAGCTGCTGCGTTATTAAGTATTGTTTTAGGTGTAATACTGGCAATTGCTAGTCTTATGCAGAAATAAAATAAAGTAAAATGGCAAAATTTAAAGAAATAGTAGAATCGAATACAGGAAGTAAATTTATTTTACAAGGAAATGCAGCTTTTGCACTCGGTGTTGTCCATGCAGGTTTTCATGCAGTTGATGGTTATCCGGGAACGCCAAGTACTGAAGTAATTGATAAATCATTAAAATATGTTCAGGATAGAATAAAAGTGGGTTGGTCAGTAAATGAGGCTGTTGCAGTAGGAGTTGGGATTGGTCATTCAGCAGCAGGTTTTGATACTGTTGTTACTATGAAAACTCCTGGAGCGTTTCAAGCTTGTGACCCGATAACAACATCAGCTTTTTATACATCTGATGCAGGTGCATTGGTTTTGTTTATTGCAACCGATTATGTGCCTTCAAGTACTCAGCATGTAATTGATATGAAGTATTTGTTTGCTTCGGCAAGGCTACCTGTTTTTGAACCGAGAGATCATCAGGAGATGTATGAAATAGCTTGGCAAGCAGCAGATGTTAGCAGAAAATTTAAAACACCTGTAATTGTTTTGGCATCGGGAATATTAACTCATTCCGAAGGCTTAGTAACAACTAATGACCCAAGAGTAATTACTCCCAGAGAATTACCGGAAAATTTACACGAATGGATGACTTTACCTATAATTGCCAGAAAAAATTATAATTATGCAACACAAGTTAGAATTCCTGAAATTAAAAATTGGCTTGAAAAATCAAGTTTAATCCATATTGAAAAAGGAAAAGATGATTGGGGGATTATTGTTAGTGGAGAAACATACATTATTGTAAAAGAAGCATTGAATAATATTGGTCTTGATCCTTCAATATTTTCTTTGTCAATGACATATCCTGTACCTGTTAATAGCATTAAAGAATTTGCAGTAGGTATAAAAGGTAAACTATTTATTTTTGAAGATGGAGATAAATTCTTACAAGAAAAAATATTGCTTGCTGGTATTAACATTATTGGTAAAGAAGAATATTCAGTTATTACAAACTGGAAACCCGAAATGGTTATTGAACAGCTTTCAAAGTATCTTGAAATTAATTATGTATCAAAGAAAATCGAAAGTAATGTTGTTCCTGTTGGTCGTCCACCAGCAATTTGCCCGGGATGTCCATACAGGGCTTTTGGATTAACAGTGGCAAAATTAAAAAAACAGAAAAATATATATCAGGCATTTGGTGATATAGGTTGCTCTACTTTATTATACTTTATGGGTGCTTTGGACACTGTATTATGTATGGGAGGTTCCGATTCAATGCGACAGGGATTTGTAATCTCAAGACCCGAAATGGAACATAAAACAATTAGTATAATTGGAGATTCTTGCGAATGCCATTCAGGACTCGATTCAACCCGAAATGCAATTTTTAGAAACACTCCGGGCGTAAAAGTTATTCTTGATAATAGTATAACAGCTATGACAGGAGGACAACCAGCACCAAGTACTCATACAAATCTTGCAGGTCAGCCACACAAATTTAATTTAAGACGTGCAGTTGAAGCTGAAGGAGGAAGAGTTGTTGTGGCAAATTCTTTTAATCTTAAAGAAGTAGAAACTGTTCTAAAAGAGGCTTTAGAATTAGCAGAACAAGGTGTATTTACAACATTAATATTTGAAGGACCATGTATTAATGAAGTAGAAAGCAAAAATAAAGTAAGAACTATTTATATTAATGAAGATACTTGTATAAGGTGTGGTAGATGTAATATTTGTCCTGGTATTGAACTTGATGATGAAAAATCACCTCATTTTACTAATTTATGCACAAATTGTGGTAGCAATACACAAGTATGTATGCAAAGATGTCCTAGTAATTCAATTTTACCCATTGATTTAAGTAAACTTGAAAAACCAAAATTACCCGAATTATTAAAATTGGATAAAATAAAAATGCCAGAAATAAACAAATCAGATTTACCTGAAGCTTTGCGTATGGCAATTAGAGGAATTGGCGGGCAAGGAAATTTATTTTTTGGAAAAGTGCTTTCAGAAGTTGCTTTAAGAACACCTTATGCAGATTCTCATATTGTAAAAGGAGATACTCATGGAATGGCACAGCTTGGAGGTTCTGTTATTTCAACTTTTAGTTGTGGAAATGTATATTCATCAAATTTAGCTCCTCAATCTGCTGACATTCTAGTGGTAATGGAAACAAGCGAAGTATTACGTCCAGGATTTTTGGACTTATTAAAACCCGAAGGAAAGTTAATTGTAAATAATTTCAAAGCTTTGCCTCCAACAGCAAAACCTGAAGATTACCCTGATTTTAATGATATAATGAGTTTTGTTAAAGATTATAATCTTATTGAAATTGATGCAAACAAAACAGCTTATGATCTGGGCGATAAAGAAGGCAAAACTGCAAACGTTGTTGTTCTAGGCTTACTTTCAACAATATCGCCTTTTGATAAAATACCTTACGAAATATGGTTAGATGCACTAATGTCAGTTTCACCAAATGATTATATTAAATCAGCAAATAAAATGGCTTTTGATGCCGGATGTGAATTCATTAATAAAATTTAAAAATTATGAAAGAAACACCAATTAATTACGAAATTGTAAAGTCGGTTATTGATAATAGCGGATTGGAATGTGTAGGAAAAGCTTCAATTAGAGAAATTAGAGGATTGATTAATAAGATAGAAGAAGCTAGCGGTGAAAAATTCATAAGGATGGAAATGGGAATTCCCGGCCTAAAACCACCAAAGATTGCTATAGAAGCTGAAAAAAGAGCTTTGGATAATGATTGTCCTGCATTATATCCACCATTAGATGGTTTACCAGAATTGAAAAATGAGATTTCAAGATTCGTGAAAAACTTTTTGGATGTTGATATCAATCCCCTAAACTGTATCCCCACTGTTGGTTCAATAAATGGTGCTTACGCAACATTTATGGTAGCTGGTAGAATGAATCCTGTTAAAGATACAATATTATTTATTGACCCTGGTTTTCCTGTTCATACTCAACTTGTGAAAATGATAGGGCTTAAAAAAGAGTCTTTTGATGTTTACAATTACAGAGGTGCAAAGCTAAGAACAAAGCTAGAATCATATCTTGAAGAAGGAAATATATCCACTATTATTTATTCAAACCCAAATAACCCATCTTGGATTTGCTTTAATGATGAAGAATTGAAAATAATTGGAGAATTAGCAAACAAATATAAAGTTGTAGTGGCTGAAGATCTAGCATATTTTGCAATGGATTTTAGAAAAGATTTATCCCAACCCGGCCAAGCTCCTTTTCAGGCAAGTGTAGCAAAATATACTGATTATTATGTTTTAATGATCTCAACATCAAAATCATTCAGTTATGCTGGGCAGAGAGTTGGTTTATTAGCAATTTCAGATAAATTGTTTAATGAAAATTTTGATGGTTTATTAAAGTATTATCCATCAACGAATTTTGGGCATTCATTAGTGCATGGAACTGTTTATAGCACTACTGCAGGAACAGCACATTCTGCTCAGTATGGAATTGCAGCATTATTAAAAGCAGTTAATAACGGAGAATATAATTTTCTAGAAGAAGTGAAAGAATATGAAAAAAGAGCAAAAGTGATGAAGAAAATGTTCTTAGATTATGGCTTTTACATTGTATATGACAAGGATATTGATGTTCCAATTGGGGATGGGTTTTATTTTACAATTGCTTATCCTGGGTATAGCGGTGAAGAACTTATTGAAGAATTATTTTATTATGGTATTAGTGCAATATCATTATCAGTAACAGGAAGTGAAAGAACAGAAGGATTACGTGCTTGTGTTTCTCTCGTTAATCCGGATAGTTTTCCAATACTTGAAAGAAGATTACAGGATTTTAAAGAAAATAACCCTTAAAATAACAGAATTACATCTTACAATACTGGATAAACAGAATTTCTGTTTTATGTAATTCTTTTCTACAATTAATGTAACAAATGAAGAAGATTCTACAGATAATAATATTGTTTATTTTTTCAGCTTGCTCGATTCCAAAACATGGAATGATTGAAGAGCCAAAGCATGATAGTAATGGATTTTATGTCAAACATTTTGCATATTCATTTTCGTACAATGAAAAAAATGAGCAATCAGATTGGGTTGCTTATCAGCTATTAGAATCTGAATTAGAGAAAAATTATAAACGAACTAATAAGTTTTTAGAGGATTCTTTAGTTATAACAGGTACTGCAAAAAAATCCGATTACAAGAATTCCGGATATGATAGAGGTCATTTAGCGCCTGCTGCAGATATGACATGGAATAAACAAGCGATGAAAGAAAGTTTTTATTTCAGCAATATATCGCCTCAATTGCCGGGTTTTAATCGTGGTATTTGGAAAAAATTAGAAGGAAAAGTTCGTGATTGGGCAAAGATATATGATTGCGTATATATCACAACTGGACCAATATGTGAAAGATCCGAGCAAAATATTGGAAAGAATGAAGTGTCAATTCCAACACATTTTTACAAAACAATACTAATATACAATGATTCAATAAAGCAGAGTATAGGTTTTGTTTTTCCTCACAAAAAAAGCAAGGGAGATATATTTAATTATGCAGTTAGTGTTGATAGCGTAGAGTTTATGACAGGAAAAGATTTTTATCACAAATTGCCAAATAAACAAGAGAAAGATATTGAAAAACAATATAATTTAACTTATTGGAATAAATAAAATGAAAAAATATATCCTTGGAGTTATAATTCTTTTAATCTCTATAATCGGTTTTACACAAGAAGCCAAAGAGAAGAAAATTAAGTCTTCAAAATACTTTAAAATACTAAGTGGACAACAAATTAATCTCCTTCATCAAGGAGCCCTATTTGTGAGACTTAAAACAAGGACAAAATCCATTGAAGCCTTAAGAAAATACGGAAATGACAAAAAGGCCGACAAAATTGAAAGTCAACAAGAAAAATTAGACAAAAGGATTATAAAAGCTTTTCGTGAAAACTTTGACTTTTGCCCTGTCTACTTTTTTTTTAGTGATTATTCTCAAAGTGTGAAAAACAAACAATTAGATAAAGTAGAATTTCTTAATGACAGTTTAATTTATGATTCAACTATAAAATATGACAATTTAAATTTCTTTATTGCAGAATTCGGTTTAATTGAACAAGACACTACAAAATATATTAATGGAAATGATTATGTGCAAACTGAAAATGGACTTGAAAGAAGGATTCAATACTACGGTGACCAAAATATGGGATTTAGTGCACTTATCATAAAAAGTGACGAATTTGTTCAACTTAAAAGACCATTCCCATATTATGCGAAGGCTTTTGATGTATCACCATTCAAAAGAAAAACGGAAAAGGTAGTGAGTATGATGAACTATTATCTTCATGAATTTTACGATAAACACAATAAATTGGAGCAAAAAATTCGAAAAAGAAATAACAAATCCGCACCTCCGGGCACCGTATGGATAAGAGATAGTTTATACATGGACATTGCTGAGGTCAAAAATATTGACTACAAAGAATATATTTATAGGCTAAAACAGAATGGGAGCAAGGATAGTGTAGAATATAAAAATGCTTTACCGGATACTTTGGTATGGAGAACCCCATTAGCTTATAACGAGCCTTTTGTTGAATTATATTTTCAACATCAGGCATATAATAATTATCCTCTTGTTGGTATTTCATATAAACAGGCTGTAGATTATTGCAAATGGAGAACAGACAGAGTAAATGGCGTAATATATAAAAAATTACATAAAATAGAATGGACTAGAAAAATTAATACTGACACAATTCCCAAATATGTTAAATATCGTTTACCAACAAAAGAAGAGTGGGATTATTCTGCAAGAGGAGGTTTGAAAGATGCTTCGTATCCTTGGGGTGGCTATTTCTTAACAAATTATAAAGGTGAGAATTTAGCAAATTATAATGGAATTGGTGATGAATGGATTGCATATAGCGATTCATTAAAGTATTACGTCATAAAACCCAGAGGCGCAAAACCTTTTACAATAAATGATATACACGGATTAACTTCTCCGGTAAACTCATATCCTCCTAATGGATATGGGATTTATAATATATCAGGTAATGTTGCAGAAATGATAGCAGAAAAAGGAATTGCTAAAGGAGGCAGTTATCAACTTCCCGGATATCATTGTCGTATTGACCAAGACTGGAATTATACAAAACCAAGCAACCATGTTGGTTTCAGATGTGCTTGCGATAAACTTATTGATTGGTAATTATTATTCTCAAATCGTTACTTTTGCCATGTGAACTTCAATAGTATCATCAATGGTGTACCACAATTCTTTTTCTTTTAACTTAATAATTGTATGTTTTTCTTCTATTATAATTGTAGAAGTCTCTGTAATTTTTCTTATAATTTTTTCTTTGTTTGCATTAAATTCCCATGCAAGCGCAAATTCAGCTGCAGGATAGTTGTATACTGTATTGCCTATAGTCCATTCAAATTCTTCACCTATTCTTTTTCCTGTGCCATCTTTTTCATAAACATAAGTAAAATATTGTTCCATAAATTCTGTTAGATCTTGTTCTTCTCCGTCAAATAATATTGTTTGTGTTTTCCATTCACCAGTAACTCTTGCAGTTTTTGATTTTAAACTTATTGATGGACCTTCTTCATATTTACCACAACTATTGATAAATATCACTGCAGTTAAAACAATAACTATTGATAATATTTTTTTCATATTCTTAATTTTAAATTATTTGTATTTAATGCAAATATAAGTTTTATTTTTTAAACTATACAAATTTAACATGTTTCAATATATAGTAGTTTAGTTTATAGGTTTAAAAAAATCTTCAATTTCACCTTGATTTAGGTTTCTAAAACCTGTTTGTCCTTTTATTATACCATTATCAATAAAATTTATAGAAGGTAAAGAACCTCCACTAAGTTTGAAAAAATCAGATGTAGTGAGAAATAAGTATGGATATTTTTTTGATTCAGTTTCTTCCCAAAATTGATTTAAATCAGCTTCTTTTCCCCAAAAAACATAAAAAATTGGAAAATCCAAATTTATGTTTTTTTCAATAATAGTAATTTTTTTTGCTGCAAGTTTGCAAAATTTACAATGTGTACCGAAAAAACAAATAAGTGTTTTTTCTTTCTCAACACTTTTTCCTTCGGAGTTTTTATTAAAATCTTTTAGTAAAGAATAATCAAGAGGTCTATCAAGTTTTTTGTAGCTTTCGGGATATATATAATCGGGTGGGGATAATATGGTAGGTGCAGAAAACGCTGATATCAATATTAATATCATTAGTATTTTTTTAAATTTAAAAGAAAAAGGAAATTTATAAAATAAAAGAAATATTGTTATTGCTATTAATGCAATATTTTTCAATAGAGATTCTAAAGGTGTGAATTCTAAGTGTTCTCCAAAACAATTGCAATTAGATATATCGCTTGCAAAAATTGAAAGGTAAGCAAGTAGTATTGTAAATAGAATTAATACAAGTAAGTTAATTTGTAATATTTTTTTTGTATAAATGTTAATTAATAATAATACTCCCAGAAAAAGTTCTGCAGATATTAAAACACGAGCAAAACTTGTTGCAATATCCCAGTTTGGAATTCCATTTCCAAAAATAAAAAGCTCAAATTCATCAATTGAATAAAACTTTGTGTAAGCAGAATAAATATATACTAATCCTAATAGTGTTCTTAAAATGTGAGAAATTATTTTAAAACCCATTTTTTGAAATTTTTGAAATAAAAAAAGGCATTATTTAATGCCTTTTTTTATTATTTGGTGTTGTTTAAAACATTATTTTATTTCACAACTTGCATTAGCATCTGTTAATTTGTATAATGTTTCTTGTGTATTGCATACATCTTCGGCATCGCTTTTCTTTATGTCTTCATATTCATAAGGTATTGTTGTTGTTGTTCCTGCAACAGTATATGTGCATTCACAAGTAAAATCTTTTTTACATGAAGATAATGCAAGAATAAGTCCGGATGCTAAAATAATTACAAATAATTTTTTCATGATAATAAATATTAAGTTTTTTTAAATTAAAAAATAAGTTGGCTACAAATAAAGCAAAAATACTTTAGTTTTACAAAAAAATATCATTAAATATATTTATAACTAATCTATATTATTTAAAATGAAATTAAAGATTGTAATTACATTAATTGCTGCATTAACTTTTGTAAACTTAAAGTTATTAGCTCAAATTGAAATAAATGCTAAAGAAATAAAACAACATATAACAATTTTGGCTTCCGACTCTTTAGAGGGGAGAAAGCCGGGGACTAAAGGAGATAAAAGTGCTGCAAATTATATTGTAAACGATTTTAAGAATAATAAACTTAAATTATTATTTAATAATGGTTCACAGTTTTTCAATTTGGTAACCGATGTTAAACTTGGTGAAAATAATAAATTAAGTATTAATGATGAAGATATTGAATTAGGAAAGGGGTTTATACCTTTTTCATTTTCAGGAAATGCAACATTAAAAACAAGTGTATGTTTTGTTGGTTACGGCTTTGATGTTAAAACTGATTCTGTAATCTGGGACGATTATAAAAATATAGATGTTAGCGGAAAATGGATAATGATGTTAAGAGCAGATCCCGAACTAGATAATTTCAACTCTGTGTTTTTACCATTTAGTAGTGAGAGAAGTAAAATAGTACTTGCTAAAGATAAGGGTGCAAAAGGAATTATTTTTGTGTCGGGCAAACAATTTGAAGAAAAAGATAAACTTGTTCAGTTATCGTATGATAAAACTGTTAAAGGAGCAGGAATACCCGTTATCAATATTACAAGAGAAACGGCAAATAAAATGCTCGGAGATAAAACTATTGAGAGTTTGGAATCTGAATTAAATAAAAGTCGTAAACCTAATTCCTTTGATTTGCCTGTTGAAATAACAGCTACTACAGATATTGTTCAACAAATAGTGATTTCTAATAATGTTGTGGCAATACTTGAAGGAAATGATAAAATACTAAAAGAAGAATATGTTGTTATAGGCGCGCATTACGACCATCTTGGGTATGGTGGACCAAATTCAGGTTCTAGAATGCCCGATACGAATGCGATACATTACGGCGCAGACGACAATGCTTCGGGGGTTGCTGCCGTGCTAGAATTAGCTGAAAAATTTGCAAGTTTAAAAAACAATAAACGAAGCATTATATTTATAGCTTTTGGAGCAGAAGAAATGGGTTTGATAGGCTCTAAATATTTTATTGATAACACTCCCGTTGATAAATCAAAAATTGTTGCTATGTTTAATTTTGATATGCTTGGCAGGCTGAGTAAGAAAGAACCATTTCTATTCGTTGGCGGTACAGGAACAGCTTTAGAAATAGATTCAATACTTAATATATATAATGAAAACCTGCCATTTGAAATTAAAAAATCGCCCGACGGCTATGGACCATCAGACCATGCAAATTTTTATGCAAATAATATTCCTGTAATATATTTCAATACAGGTGTACATTCTGATTATCATACACCAAAAGATGTTGTTGATAAAATAAATTTTGAAGGAGAGAAACAGGCTGTTGATTATATCTTTAATATTGTTAATGATGTAGTTAATTCTGACAATAAACTAATTTTTAAAAAATCGGGTTCAAAAACGGCATCAAGACACGGAAGGCGTTTAAAAGTAACACTTGGTATTATTCCCGATGTTGCTGCAGGCGATGTAAATGGATTAAAAGTTATAGGGACAAAAAAAGGTAAACCTGCCGAACTTGGCGGTATGAAATCAAATGATATTATTATTGCAATTAATGGAAACCCTGTTACAAATATTTACGATTATATGTTCAGACTTTCAAAACTGAAAGCGGGCGAAACAGTAATTGTAGAAGTGAAAAGAAGAGATGAAATAAAGGTATTGCTGATACAGTTGTAATTGGCAGTGCTTATACAAATACAAAACACTTATTAATATTCTATAATCATATTGAAGTATTTTGATGTGACAGAATAAAATAATTATAAATTTAAAACAGAATTGCTTTTTAAAATTTATAATTTTGCATTCCTAAATTAAATAAAAATTAAAATGATATTATTTGAAGAAGCTTATAGAATTGTTATTGATTCGGCATACACAATGGGTGTTGAAAAGGTTTCAATTAATGATTCTTTGGGCAGAGTGTTGGCAGAAGATGTGATATCTGACATGAATATGCCACCATTTGATAAATCTGCTATGGATGGTTTTGCCTGCAAAAAGGAAGATATTAAAAATGAATTGAAAGTAATTGAAACTATTCCGGCAGGCACTGCCCCAAAAAATAAAGTTGGAAAAGGTCAATGTTCAAGAATAATGACAGGAGCAATGTTGCCTGAGGGAGCAGATTGTGTTTTAATGGTAGAATATACGCAAGAAGTTTCTGAAAATGTAATAAAATTTACACAAGAAAATACAAAATCAAATATATGCTATCAGGCAGAAGATGTAAAAGTTAATGACATTGTCTTAAATAAAGAAATAATTATTCAATCTCAACATATTGCTGTATTATCATCAGTTGGTTGTATTGAGCCATTGGTTGCAAAACAACCAAGAGTAGGTATTTTATCTACCGGTGATGAAATTGTTGAACCCAATACTAAACCTGGAATATCACAAATTAGAAATAGTAATGCTTATCAACTTATTGCTCAGGTTTCGAAAATGGGTGCTGTGCCAAATTACATGGGAATAATTGAAGATTCGGAAGAAGCAACTCATAATGCAATTATAAAAGCTATAAACGAAAACGATGTAGTTATTCTTACGGGTGGAGTTTCAATGGGTGATTTTGATTTTGTTCCAAAAGTATTGAAAAGGGCAGGAGTTGATATTAAATTTCAGCAAGTAGCGGTTCAACCGGGAAAACCTACAACTTTTGGTATACATAAAAAAGCGCTGATATTTGGTTTGCCAGGAAATCCTGTTTCATCATTTATACAATTTGAACTTTTAACAAAACCATTATTATATAAATTAATGGGAATTGATCATAAGCCTGTTGCAATAAAGTTGCCAATGGGACAAGAATATATTAGGAAACGTTCTGAAAGAGAATCGTGGATACCTGTAAATATTGCTGATAACGGAAAAATTATTCCTGTAGAATATCATGGCTCTGCACATATTTATTCATTGCAAAATGCTGATGGAATTATTTCAATACCAATAGGAAAAACAATTTTAAAAGAAGGAGACATAGTTGATGTACGACAAATTTAACAGAAAAATAAACTATTTAAGAATATCAATAACCGACAGGTGTAATTTGCGTTGTAAATATTGTATGCCAGCTGAAGGTATTAAGCATATTAATCATAAAGATATTTTAACATTCGAGGAAATAATTGAAGTAGTTAAAGTTGGTGTTAAACTAGGAATTGATAAAGTTCGTATTACCGGAGGAGAACCATTGGTAAGAAAAGGCATTGTTGATTTTATTAAAATGTTATCAGCTGTTGAAGGTATCAAAGATTTAGCAATGACAACAAATGGTGTTTATTTAGATAAATATGCATTAAAATTGTCAAAAGCAGGCTTAATGAGGGTAAATATTAGTTTGGATACACTGGACGAGAATAAATTTAAAGAACTTACAAGAGGAGGAGATGTTAATGATGTATTAAAAGGAATTGTTGCCGCACAAAATGCAGGACTTAAGCCTATTAAAATAAATTGTGTTGTAAATAATAACTCTGAAGAAAAAGATGCTAAAGCCGTAGCTGAATTTTGTAAACAAAATGGATTAAATGTAAGATTTATACATTTGATGGATCTTCATTATGGAGAATTTTCAGTTGTTGAAGGGGGAGATGGGGGAAATTGTGGTATTTGTAATCGCTTGCGTTTAACTGCTAATGGTAAAATAATGCCATGTTTGTTTAGTGATATTGAATATGATGTACGCAATTTAGGAATTGAAAAAGCATTTATATCTGCAATAAAAAACAAACCTAAATGTGGCACAAAAAGCAAATCTCATGAGTTCTATAATATTGGTGGATAAGTAGTATTTTTTGTAAGCGTTTTCACAACTTGCAAGAAACTGTTATCAAAATAATTATAATAATATTTTTTTTATTACAAAATATTTAATACATTGCCGTTCTACAAATTTTTATTGTTATGGCAAAAGAAAAATACACAATAGAATTTATGATAAATTGCTCGACAAGAGTATTGTATTCTAGGCTGAGTACTGCAGGAGGATTAACAGAATGGTTTGCAGATAATGTTACACTTAGTGGCAAAATATTCACATTCACATGGAATGGAGTAGATCAGATTGCAGAATTGATAAGTAAAAAAGATCAAAAATATGTTAGATTTAGGTGGATTGAGGATGAGAAAGATACATATTTTGAGTTTAATATTGTTATTGAGGAACTTACAGGTGGTGTTGCTTTAATTATTACTGATTTTGCTGAAAAAGATGAAATTGATGATGCAAAAGATTTGTGGGATAGTCAAATCAATGAATTAAAGCATATGCTTGGCGGATAATACCTTCCTGTTTTCAGGTATTGATTTTTATTAAAAGAACAAACAAATAAAACCTTTGTAATTATAGAATAGTCCAAGATTTTGGACTATTTTCATATAGAATCAGCATAAAACTTGCAAATCAATTTCGTATCGGTGTAAAATAATTTAGTTTTGTATTCGTTTTTAATAAATCATTTAAAATGTTTAATTGGCATTAATATATGAAACGTATACATTTACTTATTCTTCGTTCATATTTCGGACCATTTATTGCTACATTTTTCATAGCAGTTTTTGTTTTATTAATGCAATTTTTATGGAAATACATCGACGACCTTGTTGGTAAAGGACTTGAAATTACTATACTTGCCGAATTAATATTTTATGCCTCAGCTACATTTGTTCCTATGGCATTGCCTTTAGCAATACTTTTATCATCATTAATGACCTTTGGGAATCTTGGCGAATATTATGAATTAACAGCTTTGAAAGCTTCCGGTATTTCATTACAAAGAATAATGATGCCATTAATTGTGCTGTCTGTGATAATTAGTGTTACAGCCTTTGTTTTTTCAAATAATATTTTGCCTATTGCGAATTTAAAATTCAGAACACTGTTATATGATATCAGGCATCAGAGACCTGATATTAATATTCAGCCTGGAATATTTTATAAAGGAATTGATAATTATGTTATTAAAATTGCAGGAAAAAATTACAAAACAAAAATGATGTATAAACTGATGGTTTATGACCATACAGATAATAATGGAAATACTAATATTACAGTTGCCGATTCTGCTACAATGCATGTTTCTTCCAATGAAAATAACATGATCCTGACAATGTATAATGGTAGTAAATATGAAGATTTGCCGGAAGAAAGAAAACAAGTAATGAATATGTCATATCCTCACAGGCACTCTACTTTTGATAAAGAAATTATTGCTTTAGATTTAAGTGGTTTTGGATTAAAACGAACAAATGAAGACCTTTTTAAGGATAATCAGGAAATGTTGAATATTACTCAATTAATGAATGCTGTTGATTCTCTGACTGTAGCTTTTGAAAAAAGAAAAAAGTTTTTTGGTAAAAACTTATTATTGTCAACTTATTTTAAAAGAGAAAACAAAATTGATAGTATTAAAATTGTGTTAGATACAATTTATAAGTATGATATTGATAGTATTTATGAGAGTTTTGAACTTAAAGAAAGAAAGAAAATAATTGATATGGCATCCAATTTTGCACGCTCGGCGCAAACTTATATTTCAACAACTGTTCTTGATTATGAATTTCGTGATAGATACATAATAAAACATAATATTGAATGGCACAGAAAATTCTCATTATCTTTTGCTTGTCTTGTTCTGTTCTTTATTGGAGCACCGCTTGGAGCAATAATTAAAAAAGGTGGATTTGGTATGCCGGTAGTAGTAGCAGTTGTATTTTTTATCTTTTATTATGTAATAATGATAGTAGGTGAAAAAACAGCTAAAGAAGGAATTATTACTGTGTATCAGGGAATGTGGCTTTCTGCATTTATATTGTTGCCTGTAGGGATTTTCCTTACTTCAAAGGCGACCACAGATTCTGTTATATTTGATGTTGATCCATACAGGGTGTTTATTAGAAAAATATTTGGTATTGAAAAAATAAAACAAAGGAAATTAAATAAACTTGTTGAAAGTTTATCAAAACAAGATTATACCGATGCGGAATTATTGGTTAAACTCCGTGAAATTAATAAACTTACAAAAGAATATCAATCTAATTTCATGCGCAGAATTACCTATAAAATGGCAATAGGCGATTTGATAAAAGTAAAAGGAAAAGATGAGTTAACGGAGATATTTAGAATTTATAAAGAAATATATGGCATTCTACTTATTAGAGCAAGAGAGCATAAATATTTTAAAGAAAAATTAACTGAATTTCCCACTTATAAATTACGAAAACTAAACAGTAATGCTATATTTCTGCTTATAAAAGCATTGATTTTAATTATATTACCTTTAGGTTTTATTTTGACTTTAGCCCGCATTATTGGTATTGTTAATTTAAGAAACAAATTGAAACTAATGAACAATTTGTCGACAGATATTATAGGTGTAGTTGAAGACCCTGCTTTTTTTAATTTGAAAAAATAATTGATGGAAATTTTGCAGCTTTGTAATAAGGTTCCTTATCCTCCCATTGATGGTGGTGCAATTGCTACTCTTAATATGACAAAAGGTTTTTCTGACCTGAATCATAAAGTAACTGTTTTGTCAATGAATACCTCAAAACATTATTTTGATTTAGTATCATTATCAAAAGACATTAAGAAATACGCCAATTTTGTTGGTGTTGATGTAAAAGCGAATATTACTGCAACAGGAGCTTTTTTGAATTTGCTGCTCTCTAATAAACCATATAATGCACAAAGGTTTATTAATTTAAAATTTAGGAAAAAACTAATTGAACTTTTAGAAAATAAAAAGTTTGATGTAATACAGTTAGAAGGAATTTATTTAGCTCCATATATCAAACATATAAGAATGTATTCCGATGCTTTAATTTCATTAAGAGCACATAACATTGAATATGAAATATGGCAGAGAGTTGCAAAGCAGGAGGAAAATAAATTAAAAGTAAGATATCTGAATATACTTCAAAAACGAATAAAGAAGTTTGAAACATCTTTTATTAACAAGTACGATGTTTTGGTTCCAATAACTAAACGTGACCTTGAAATATATAATAAACTTGGAAATAATAAACCTGCTCATGTTTCGCAAACGGGCATTAATTCTAATGAACTTGTATCTGACCTTAACAATATTGACTTCCCCTCGCTTTTTCATATTGGAGCTTTAGACTGGGCACCAAATCAGGAAGGATTAAAATGGTTCTTTAACAATTGTTGGACTAAATTAAATAAAAAATATCCCGACTTAAAATTTTATGTTGCAGGAAGAAATGCCCCAGACAATATTGTAGAGTATTTTAAAACATTGACAAATGTTGTTTATGTTGGCGAGGTAGAAAATGCTTATGATTTTATTAATTCAAAAGCAATTATGGTAGTTCCTTTATTATCGGGTAGTGGTATGCGTATTAAAATTGTTGAAGGAATGGCACTTGGCAAAGCAATTGTTACTACTTCAATAGGAACAGAAGGAATTAATTCTACTAACAAAGAAGATGTTTTTATTGCAGATACTCCTGAAACATTTGTTTTAGAAATTGAAAAATTATTAAGAGATAAAAACCTTGTTCTGCAAACAGGAAAAAATGCAATTGATTTTATTGTGAAGAACTTTGACAATAAAATAATTACTTCTTCGCTTGTCGATTTTTACAGGAATAATATAACAATTGGACAATAAACCTCCTATATTTACTTCTGAAGTGCTTTTGCCATTGTAATTCCAATATCAGCCGGTGATTCTACAACATGTAAACCACACTCTCGCATTATTTTCATTTTAGCTGCCGCAGTATCATCAGCACCACCTATTATTGCTCCTGCATGTCCCATACGTCTTCCTTTTGGAGCGGTTTGTCCGGCAATAAAGCCTACAACAGGTTTTGTGCCGTTTTCTTTTATCCAGTATGCTGCATCAGCTTCCATGCTTCCTCCAATTTCGCCTATCATAATAATTCCTTCGGTATCGGGGTCGTTCATTAGTAATTCTACAGCATCTTTTGTTGTGGTTCCAATTATGGGGTCTCCTCCAATTCCAATACAGGTAGATTGTCCTAAACCTGTTTTTGTTACTTGGTCAACAGCTTCGTAAGTTAGAGTTCCTGAGCGTGAAATAATTCCAATTGTGCCTTTTTGATGTATAAAGTCCGGCATTATACCTACTTTAGCTTCACCCGGAGTAATTACACCAGGACAGTTAGGACCAATAAGTCGTGCATCGGTATTTTTTAAAAATTCTTTTACTTTTATCATATCAGAGGTAGGAATACCTTCTGTAATTGTAATTATAACTTTTATTCCTGCGCTTGCAGCTTCCATTATTGCATCGGCACCAAATGCAGGAGGTACAAAAATAATAGAAGTATTAGCTCCGGTTTGTTTAATGGCATCTTCTACTGTATTAAAAACAGGTTTGTTTAAGTGTATTTGACCACCTTTACCCGGTGTTACACCACCAACTACATTTGTTCCGTATTCAATCATTTGACTTGCATGAAACGAACCTTCGCTGCCTGTAAATCCTTGTATTATAACTTTAGAATTTTTATTAACTAATACACTCATTTTAACTAATTTATTTAGATTATTTAATGTAAAATAATTTTTAAATTTACTAAAATCTTCTTATAAATGCTAAATTGCTTTAAAGAATTGTAAAATATGTAGCCTCGGAGTATATTGTTATTTGTAGAAGTAGAATGGAGACTCTTTTGTTTTTGTTTCAATAAATATCAATTACATAAGACAAATTTCTAATTACAAATTTTATCTTTGCACAATAAATCAACAAATATATATGTCGATTATAGTTGAAAATATTACCAAATTATATGGTAAGCAAAAAGCCCTTGATGAAGTTTCGTTTGAAATAAATTCGGGTAGTATTGTAGGTTTTCTTGGACCAAACGGAGCAGGCAAAACTACTATGATGAAAATTATTACGGGTTTTATTCCGCAATCGTCGGGGGTGGTAAAGGTAAATGGGAGCGATGTAATTGAACATTCTATTAAAATCCGTAAAGAAATTGGCTATTTGCCCGAGAATAATCCTTTGTATTATGATATGTACGTTAAAGAATATCTGACTTATGTTGCAAAGCTTTATAAATTGGGTAAAACAACAAAGCAAAGGGTAGAGGAGATGATTGAGAAAACGGGATTGCAAATTGAACAGAAGAAAAAAATTGGGGAGTTGTCAAAAGGGTATCGTCAGCGTGTTGGACTTGCACAGGCATTGATACATGATCCTAAAATTTTAATTCTTGATGAGCCAACATCGGGCTTAGACCCAAATCAGATAATTGAAATTCGTAATCTTATATCAGATATTGGAAAACAAAAAACTGTAATGCTTTCTACACATATTATGCAGGAAGTTGAAGCTATTTGTGATAAAATAATAATTATTAATAATGGCAAAATTGTTGCCGACGATAAAACCAAAAGCATACAAAACAAAGCTATTGACAAGCATCAGACAATTATTGTAGAATTTGATACTGATGTTACAGCAAGTAAGCTAAAGAAAATTGAGGGTGTAAGCAAAGTTGCAAATATAGAAAACGACAAATCGTGGATTATTGAATGCAATACCGAAGAAGACCTACGACCTAAAATATTTAATTTTGCTGTGCAGAATAAAATTACCGTGCTTTCGCAACAAAAGAAAGAAAAAAGCCTTGAGGAAGTTTTTAGGGAATTAACCAAGTAGGAGCAATTAAATAATTAATAATTAAGAATTAAGAATGCAGTGGCACTGATTACAAATTATCGCTATTGGGGTTTTCAATATGTGTAAGTAACATCATAATTTATCCTTATTTCAATCACTTCTTTATTGCACTTAACGGGTTCAAATTTCTTTAATTTAGCAATCTTCTCTTTTAAATTTCTTTCAATAAAATCATTTAAGCTGTTTTTAATTACAACATCTTTCGCAATTCCATTTTTGTCAATTGTGAAGAAAACATTTACAACACCTTTTACTAAATCAGTTGAATCTTTGTATGGAGGATAGTCAGCTCCGTAAAGGGATTTACAAAGTTGTTTACTTCCCAATGAATATTTTGGAGGTGTCAGAATACAATCACTATTAGTAGAGTCTAGTAATTCAAATTTAAGGTTTAAGTGTTCTACCTTTAGAAATGTCATACTATCTGTTTTAACAAATTCTTGAGCTATAGTTTTGTTAACTATACTTAAGTTAATTAATAATGCCAGAATTAATAAGTATCTAATCATAATATGTTAATTGTTTACAACATCTTAAACCAGAATGCTCTAATTATTTAATTATAAAACTACACATAAATAATTAATAAACAAAAAAGCTTAACGAATGTTGATTTTAGAAAGAATGTAGGGGCACTGATTACAAATCATCGCCATTGGGGGTTTTAAGATTTAAAATAGTTTTTGTTGTAAGCTTTAAATTTTATTGTTCCATGTTCAAAATTGAAAAACAATTCATCATATCCATTTACAGTTTCGTGTTTAAAGTAATAAACATCGTAAAATGTATTTGAATTAATTAATAAAGAATCTAAAAATAAATATTCTGTACTATTTTTAATTTTGTTGAAATTATAGCTTCCTGTAGTATCGGGTAATAAAATATATCCACCTAAATCTGGTTTAAATGTTGTTAAAAGACCTATATTTAAAATATTAATATTTTCGCCAGAAATTATGGAGCTTGTGAAACTATAACTTAATCCAAATTGAGAAGTATCACAACTTATATCGTAATCAGTTTTCTCATCAATAAAATGTTCAACATAACATTGTCCATTATCTGCATAGGAATTTGTATTAGTAGTAATATAAGGATTGGGATGAAATCTAGTTATCTCAAATATTACAGAATTACCTAATGTATCATAATAAACCTGATTACTAATAATATTTAGATAATAATCTATGGGATTAATTGTTAAATTAGAAATTATTGTATCGTGTATACAGTTTTCCTCAATATTTGAAGGTATTTTATCTTTTTTACATGATGCAAATGCTAAAAAAATAAATAATATGACTAATAAATCAAATCTTAACATGCAATAAAATTACTCACAAATAATTAATAAACAAAAAAAAGGATACACAGTACCCTCAAATTTGATTTTTGTCTTTTTACTTAAAAACCGCTACAAGCACTTTTTTTAAACCAAAATACTGGAGGTGGCACTTTCTACACCAATTTCCTCATCGTTTATTACAGCCCAAGCCATATACTCGTAATTAACATGTTTGTCCATATCTTTGGTATCAACGTATGGGCTAAACAGGTCGTGGGCAATAAATTCCCAATCGCCTTCGCCTTCTTTTTTGCGATAAATATTTATACCTTCGGTCTGGCTTTTTCTAAACGAAATTTCTACTCCGCCCGATACTTTACGTAGTTTAATTTTTGGTGCAAAGCTGTCTTTATCAAAACTGGTTTCGGCTCCAATAATATCAAATTCTTTGCCATTTGCCGATGTATAATTCATGCTGAATTTTATTCGCTGGGCTATATTTCTGCTCAACTTTTCCGACTTTCTTTTTATAGCACGGGTTTTTGCATATTGCGCTCTAAGCTGGTTTTGCATGTGGTTTTCTTCTTGCACAGTGGTGTCGAATTCTGCAGCAAGATCAAGCAGAAGTTTAATTTCCTTTTCGGATATTCCGTGATTGCCGCCTAACTTTTTTACTTTACCTGCAAACTTATTTAGCCAGAACATAAATTCTGCCTTTTTGCCGGGAATATAATCTTTGTGCTTTCTCATAGCTCTATCATTTTGTGTCAAAATTAAAATATTGGCAGCAGAAATCCAAATTAAACATGCAGAAACAATATGCCAAGCAGCAGAAATTGAAATACGGGCTACAATAATAAGAATACAACATGCAGAAACATAAATGCTAACTGCCAAAACAAGAATACAGCATGCAGAAACATAAAAGCTAACTGCCAAAACAAGAATACAACATGCAGAAACATGAAAGCTAACTACCAAAACAAGAATAAAACATGCAGAAACACAAATATTGCACATCTTTAGGTATCTGTTTGCTATCACAAATCATTGCCCGGAGACACTATGGCATTGTGTGGATAGCGTGAGAATTTGTATAGCTTATTCTAAAACGTTAATGGCTTATACAATTGATGCGATAGCAAGTATTGATTACAAATTAGCGCTATTGGAGTTATTATTTACTTTTATTATACCTTCTAATTATGTCGAACATCTCATATACATTTTCTTGATTTAAATCTTTTAATTCCAATTCATACATAAGTTTCTTGTTGTCGGCTATTAAAGTTTTTAGTAATTCGGGATTAAGCCATTTAACAGTTCCGTCTGGCATAATTACATAGCCAGTTGTACAGCACACCTGTTTAACTTTTTCATCTTCATTTATAATACCTAGCTCAATTTGCTTTTTCTTAGAATATGATGGTTGGGCAATAAAAAATGTGTAGTAGCCTTTCTCGATTATTTTATCATACCCAAACATATTTGCATATGGATAACTATTAATATAAACAGTGTCATTTATAAGTACACCCCATACTTCTTTTATCATTCGCTCTTTCTGTGAAGATGGGAGAACTTTTTTAATTCTATAATTTGTTACACCTCCTGCCATAAAAACGTCTCCTTCAGTTCGATGTTTTAATTTAAAATCTACATACTCCGAAGGCTTTTTTTCCTCGAATTCTGCAAATGACAAAAATACGTTAGGTTGATTTTGTCCAAAGAGCATTAATGTATTTGTGAGGAATGCTCCAATTAAAATAATTCTATTCATATTATGCATATATTATTGTTCAATCGTTAATTATTGACAACATCCCAATAAACAGAATGCTCTTATTATTTAAACCTAAAACTACAGTTTTTTTCTTAACAAAACAAAAAAAAGGGTGCAAAGCACCCTTAAATTTTAAAATCTTTCCCTTCGCTTACCTTTTATTCCTCCCTTTTGGGGAGGTTAGGAGGGGCTCTTTTTAATAAAAATCAACCATATAAGGCAATCTTGCTTGTATGCCTTTTACTTTTAAAGCTTGTTGTGCTTTCATATAATAGCGATAGCTTTCGCCCAAATGACTTTTAATTAAACTTGTTTCTGTTTCGCCTGTTAGTTCTTTTACAAACATTTCAAAAGGATCTTCTTGTTTTGGTAATGTAACTATTCTGAAGTTTTCCAGTTCGGCTTTTTCTACTGCAATATCAACTGCTCTGCGAAGTCCGCCAATTTCATCTATCAAGCCAATATCTATTGCATTAATACCGCTCCATACTCTTCCTTGTCCAATACTGTCAACTTCCTCTATACTCATATTTCTTCCTTCTGCTACATGATCAATAAAAGTATTGTAAACTTCTTCTACTTCAATTTGTATAACTTGTTTTTCGCTGGCTGTCATAGGTCTGTACATTGAGCCAATATCGGCATGTTGATTTGTTTTTACATTATCAATTTTAACACCCAATTTGTCGTTCAGTAGTTCCTGAGCATTCCATAAAATACCAAAAACTCCAATTGAGCCTGTGAGTGTTGTAGGGTTACAAACAATAACATCGGCAGGGCATGCAATATAATATCCGCCCGAAGCAGCATAATCGCCCATTGAAACAATAACAGGTTTTGCTTCTTTTGCCAATACTACTTCTCTCCAAATAATTTCCGAAGCTAAAGCGCTTCCACCTGGTGAGTTTACACGTAATACAATTGCTTTGATATTGCTGTCTAATCTGGCTTCTCTAATAGTTTCCGATAAGCCGTCAGAACCAATTGTAGTAAATTCCCCTTTACCCATATCAATTTGACCTGAGGCATAAATAACAGCAATTTTTTCTTTTACTAAGCCTTTACCTTCTTTATGTTTTTTAGGTGCTTTTGTGTATTTTGAAAGTGAAACAAAACGTAAATCTTTATTTGTTTCAGTACCCGAAAGTTCTTTAAGTTCGGCAATAATTTCATCTTTATATTTTAATCCGTCAACAAATTTAAGTTCCAATGCTTTTTCGGCACTTGTAAGCTGCATGCTGTCGGCAATAATATTTAATTCTTCTACACTAATTTTTCTTGTAGCTGATATCCCTGTTAAAAGATGATTCCATATAGAACCAACATAAGTCATGGTTTGCATACGGTTAGCATCACTCATTTCAGTATACATAAATGGCTCAACAGCACTTTTAAATTTGTTGTTTCTGCCACGTATAATTTGTGGTTCTACACCAAGTTTTTCAAGAGTATTTTTAAAGAACATTATTTCGGCATTTAATCCTTTAAATTCAATTAAACCTTCAGGGTTTAAATAAATTTTATCAGCTACAGTAGCGATATAATATGCTCCCTGTGTATAAAAATCGCCGTAAGCAATAATAAATTTATCGGTAGAATCTTTAAAATTAATTAAAGCCTCTCTTATTTCTTCTATAGTAGCAATACCCGATGGAATAACCGAAAGATTAAGAAAAATACCTTTTATATTATCATCGGTTTTAGCTTTTTCAAGATTCATGATAATGTCGTTCAAGCCTATTGTTTGCTGATTTTCCATGCTTTGAAAATTGAAATTATCGAGAGGGTTCTTTGATGTTCGCTCTGATACGGGGACATCAAGTTTAATTTCAATAATTGAATTCTTTTTTACCTTAGTGGTTTTGTCGGCAGTAGCCGAAGATACTATGCCCCCAACAATAAGCATGGTAATAAAAAACATTATAACTGATGAAATTATTATTCCAACAATTGTTGCTAATGTGAACTTTAAAAAACTTTTCATTTTAGTTTAGATTTTAATGATTATTAATTAGATTTTACAAATTTAAGACTTAGACGTTTTGATGTGCTAATTTGTTACATGCAAAAATAGATAAATAATTCAGTTAGGCTATTAAACAAATACATTATTATTGATATTAGAAATTAAATTAAGTTTCTCGGCTTCATTAAATAGCTTTAAAATTGCTCGTTTTCCAATATCTCCGAGCTCAAGCGTAAATTCATTTACATAAAGTTGTATATGATTGTATATTATTTCCCTGTCAATTTCCTGTGCGTATTTTTTCACATATTCATAACTTGAAGAAGGATCTTCAAAAGCAAATTCAATACTTTTTTTAAGTAATGCGTTAAAATCAGTTTTGATACTGTTTTCAAGTTTTTTGTTAATTACAATCCCTCCAAGTGGAATTGGTAATTCAAATTTGTTTTGCCAAAATTCCCCAAGGTCAATTATTTTTATTAATCCTTTTTCCTCATAGGTAAACCTATTCTCATGTATAATTAATCCTGCATCAACTTCGTTTGATAGCAAAGCTTCTTCAATATCAGAAAACAGATATTCAATTTTATTTTTCGCCTCTGGATATGCAATACTTAATAAAAGGTTGGCTGTAGTGTATTCTCCAGGTATTGCAATTTTCACATCTTTAATTTCGTCGGGGTAAATTTTTCTTTTACTAATTAATAATGGTCCGTTTTCATAACCTAAAGCACTGCCTGATGTTAGTATTTCGTATTTATCTGATATATGAGTAAAAGCATGAAAGCTTAGTTTTGTAATATCTAATTGTTTGTTAAAAGCCATTTTGTTTAATTCTTCAACGTCGGCAAGCATTACGTCAAATTCAAAATTACCGGTATCGATTTTATTATTTACTAGTGCATCAAAAATAAAAGTATCGTTTGGGCAAGTAGAAAATCCTATTTTTAACCTTTGTTTCATTAGTATTATAATTTATTGTATTTTTGTATCTTAAATTTCAAAATATATATATTATGAAAATAACAAAAGTAATTCTTTCGGCGATATTTTTTATTGCATTTTTAACTTTTACAACAAATTCTGTTTTTGCTCAATCAAAAAAAGAAAAAAAAGAAGAAAAGAAAAAGCTTGAAACTTCTGCTCCGGCTCCTAAGCCTGTGGAGGCAACAAGTGAGCCTGTACCAGGGGCTGAAGTATATATTGAGCAAGAAGGTTCTTCAAATTTAAATAATCAACCTGCAAATTCAGAAAACGAAAATACTGAAGGTAAAAAAGAAGAAGAAGCAGAAGAAGTTAAACCTGAATAAATCAAGTTATTTTATATTTAAGCTTAATTGAATAAATGTTCGATATAGTTGTTTACTTGCAATCTTTAGATATTTATTCATGGCAAATAATCCTTATCCTGATAGTTGCCGGTTTTATTGTGGGTTTTATTAATACAATAGCCGGTAGTGGCACTATTGTTTCGTATTCAATATTTATGCTGCTTGGACTCCCCGCCAACATTGCAAATGGAACTATTCGACTTGGAGTTATAATGCAAACCTTTGCTGCATCAGCAAATTTTAAACGGCAAAATGTTTTAGATATTAAAAAAGGCTTAATATTAGGATTGCCTGTTATAGCCGGCTCAATAGTAGGAGCACAAATTGCTGTAAACATTAATAAAGATATTTTTGAAATAATTATTGGGGTGGTGTTGCTCTTAATGCTGCTAATGATATTATATAACCCTGATAGATGGATAAAGGGCAAAATTGGTTTAGTGAAAAAAAAGCCTACAATAATTCAGATGCTCATGTTTTTCTTTATTGGTGTTTATGGTGGGTTTATTCATATTGGAGTTGGTATATTTCTTCTTTCAGGTTTGGTTTTAAGTGCGGGTTATGACATTGTTAAAGCAAATGCCTTGAAAGTATTTATAGTTCTTTTATATAGTCCGTTTGCTCTTGCTGTATTTATGTTAAACGGACAAGTAGAATATGCAATAGGTTTAATTGCAGCAATTGGTAATGTTTTTGGAGGTATACTTGCTTCACATTATTCGGTTGTTTGGGGAGCAAAAGTAGTTCGCTGGATTCTAATAGCGGTAATTGTTGTATTTTCATTAAAATTATTTGGTGTTTTTGAAATGTTTTAAAAAAGTTTTTTTCAGACCTTTTTTTATGATGAGTAATTAAATTAAATTTAAACACATGAAAACAATATTTGCAATATGCACAGTATTTTTATTTTTGAATATAGTTTCAAATTCTCAAACTGTGAATTTTTATTACGACAGAGGAGTAGAAAAACTTGAAAATAAACAGTACGAAGAAGCAATAAAGGATTTCAAAATAGTTGCAGAAAAAGATGATTATTACTGGGAAGCTTTTCACGATATGGGAGTAGCTTATCTTGCATTAAAAAAATACGATGAAGCTATAACAGCATTTTCGGGAGCTTTAAATGCAAAAAAGGATTACTACGAAGCATACTTAAAAAGAGCTTACACTTACCTGAAACTTGGCAAAAAGAAAGATGCAATTAAAGATTTTGAGCAAATTATAAACTTAAAACCTGAATATTTGCCTGCTTATGAAAAGCGTGGCGAAATGTATTTATCATTTAAAGAAATCGAAAAAGCATTCACCGACCTTTCAAAAGCAATTGAATTAAACACCAAAAATGGACAGGTATATTTTAACAGGGCTTTGATATATTTGCAGAAAGAAGATACAAGTAAAGCTTTAAGCGATCTGTTATCAGCAATAAAATTCAATAACAAACATAAAGAAGCATATTTTGAGAGTGGAAAAATATATTTTAAACTCAAAGAATATCAAAAAGCTATTGCAAATTTTACTAATGCCATGAGTAATGGTTTAAATAATTCTGAAGTATTTAAATATCGTGCAAACGCATATTATGAAAATAAAAAATTTAAAGAAGCAATAGGGGATTATTCTAAACTAATAACTACTTATAAATCTAAAGATAAAGAGGTCTTTCTAAAAAGAGGTGTATCATATAATGAAACTTTACAGCCTGCTTTAGCTATTAAAGATTTTAACAAAGCAATAGTTTACGACAGGAGTTATTTTCCGGCATATTACGAAAGGGCTGTGTCGTATTCAAAGCAGGGTAAATCTAAACAGGCACTTGCATTAAGAGATTTTGGAAAAGCAATTGAGTTAAAATCAAATTGTTTTGAAGCCTATATGAAAAGAGGCAAGCATTATTTTGATTACCAAAAATTTGAATTAGCAATAAAAGATTTTAATAAATCGATAAAATATAATAAAAACCCTGATGCTGAAATATATTACTTAAGGGGCGCTACTTATTTTGAAATAAAAGATAAGTCTAAAGCTTGTGCTGATTTGAAAAAAGCCAAAGAAATGGGACACAAAAAGGCAGCTGAAGTGCATGGTAATTTTTGCTATTGATACCGAACTAAGCTTAATTAAAACTGAATAGCTTTAATAGGAGATATTTTGGTAATTACAAATGAAGGTATTACCATCATTATTGTTGTAACTAATAATGTGCCGATATTTAGCAGTAAAATACTGGAAATATTTAAATTTATTGGAACGGTATTAACATAATACGATTCTGGATCGAGAGGGAATAAACCTGTGTAATGTTGCAACAAACATATAGCTATACCAATAACATTACCCCATAAAAGTCCTTTGCCTGTTAAAAACATGGCATTGTATAAAAATATCTTTCTTACACTTGCGTTTTCTGCACCTATCGATTTTAGAATACCTATCATTTTGGTGCGTTCAAGAATTATTATTAGTAAACCCGAAACCATGTTAAAGCCGGCTACTAAAGTCATAAGAATTAAAATTACCCACACATTTGTATCAAATAATCTTATCCATGCAAAAAAGTAAGGATATTTTTCTTTAACAGATTGCACTTTAAGTTTTGAACCTGTTTTATCGAATTTTGTGCCTGCTATATTAAAAACAGCCATTTTCATATTATCAAGTTCATTATAATCGTTAATAAGAATTTCAAAACCGCTTATTTGATCATTATCCCAATCGTTAAGTTTTTGGACGTGTCCAATATCTACTATAGCAAACATTTCGTCAAATTCCATAAGACCTGTTTCATATATGCCTTCAATATGAAATTTACGAATACGAGGCGGGTCTTGTATAAAATACGCACTGAGTTTGTCGCCAACTTTTAAATTCAATAGCGATGCAATCTTTTTTGATATAAGAATTTTGTTTGTTTTGGCAGTATCGGAAACTCTAAAGCTTTTACCCTCTACAATATTTTTTTCAAAAAAACTCCAGTCAAAATCAGAGCCAATGCCTTTTAATATAACTCCCTGTATTTCCGTATCGGTTTTTAAAACACCTACTTTGGTTGCAAATATTTGTATATTCTTTATTCCCTTAATATAGGTAATGCCGGGATAAAAATCCTGATTTTTGCTTATTGGAACAGTTTCGAAAGAATAATTAGCATCGTAATTTGTTATTTGTATATGTGAACCAAAACCAACAACTTTTTGCCTTATTTCTTTTTTAAATCCCGATACAATAGAAATAGCAAGTATCATTATTATAAAACCCAAAGCTATACCAATTACAGCAATATTAACTATTGGGCGACTAATTCTAGGCTTAATCTCTTTGTTCGAAAATATTCTGCGTGCTATGTATAGTTCGGTGTTCATATTATATGCAAATGTAATAATATTATATATTATACGAGGTAAATTTGTGCATTTTGAAAAAACTTATTCATTGTAATTTTATCATTGGAATCATTGTAGCATTAAAATGTTTAACGGAACACAAACCTAAGCATCAATTTACAGGCTTATTTAAAATCTACACTTTCGTGATATACTTATTTAGCGATAATCGCTTCGAGTCCAGAAATTGATGCCTTTAATCGCAAAAACCACTGCAATAGCTTAAAAAAGTAGTTCTTTAAAAGAAATGCTTTGTGTCTACTCAAAAATAAATATGTATTTTATTATATAATAAACATTTATTTTTGATTTTAAACAGATGTAATTGTTTGTATATGCATGAGAACCAAGCTTGTGCTTTTGTTTATTAAGTCTCTTTGGCATCATACCAAGGCTGGTATGTACGTAAAGAAGCTTAATGATGTACGTCGGAAGGCTGGTATGTACATAAAGAAGCTTAATGATGTACGTCGGAAGGCTGGTATGTACATAAAGAAGCTTAATGATGTACGTAGGAAAGCTGGTATGTACGTAAATAAGCTTAATAATGCTACCTCCAAGTAAGCAGGTAAGATAAAGAAGCTTAAAAATGCCACCTCCAAGCAAGCAGGTATGGCAAATAATCTTAATAAGGCTAAGCTCAAACCAGAGATTAAGGTAAAAAATAATAGATATTGTAATATTTTCTGCAAGTAGAAGCAGATTTTAAAAAAATCTAAAATTAAAAGGAGGGTTTTCTTTTTTTCGTATATCTTTGGGGGGGTGATGTTATACAATTTTGCATTAAACGTTTACATTCGGCTTTATTAAACATTAATAACAACTTATAAAGCCAAAGTACAAAAACAGCAAATTATATAACAAGCATTAATGCACGTTATCCTAACGTTGTGCATTATTAATGAAAGATCAGTAATGAATAAAAAGCTTTACATATTAATAATAATTCTATTAACTTCAATTTATGTGAATGCTTCTCGATGGGAGCCTGCCAGAGAGGAATTTGATTATTTAATAATAAATAATGAATTAATTATTACTGGTCAAATAATTAAGCGTTCTAAACCAAAAATAATGACATGGAATTTGTCTGAGCTTAAATATTATATCTATACTATTAAAGTCAATAAAATAATAAAAGGACAAGTTGAGAAGAAAAAGATTAAGTTGAAAGTAATGTTTACAGAATATTTTAAAGGAGACAGTTTGTTAATTTTCATGAATTCTCAATGGGATAAAAGAGCTAATGGTATAATAGAAATAACCAAGAAGAGAGGACAGATTTTAGAAAACTTTATTTCTCAATATAATGAATTAGTTGAAATAATTGACTCGACAGAGTTCAAATCAAAAAGATATAATTGGATAATGGATTTATCTTCGAATTTCTATACATCTGATATAGGAATATATATATTGCGTGCTGAAAAAGTTGAAAAATCAGAGATTGAGAAATTAACCAAAACATATTTTTCATTTGGAAAAATTCAAAACCAACACAAAAGTTTATTGGAATTTTTAATAAACAATTCAAGTTCAGAGTTAGTTGCATATATCAAAAAATATTCAGATTTGAATAAATATTATCTTGAATATTCTTCGAGTGAAAATTATGAGGAAAAAGTCGTATTAATAGATAAGTTTATAGCAAGATATAATGAAATACAGCCTGACTGATAAAATAACAATGCACAACAGTAGCTCAAAACACAGAGCCGCCCTACGGGACAGCACCGATGTTTTAGCTGCAAACGTTACTCTTTAATAAATTTTATAGTTTCAAACGAGTTATCCTTATATCTAATGCTTATTAAATAAATTCCTTTTTCCAAACCTTCAGTATTATATGTAAAACTATTTTCATTAACATCAGAGTTAACATAAACAGTTTGGCATAAAATATCGTTTATCTGAATAAAATCTACATTACTCAAATTATCAATATTAAGAGTTTCTTTAACAGGATTTGGATAAAGCAGCAATTTTTCTCTGTTAACTAAATTAACATCAGTAATATTACTAACCGTGAAAGAATAATCTGTTTCGGCTGTACTTACTTCTTTATTTGTTACAACAAGCATAAGTTTAGTTAAAGTATATGCTGTTGGTTTATCAAAATCGGTAATAGTTGTAGTACTAATTGGAATTATTTCTTTAACAAATAAATTTTGATAAGCAATTAGATTAATATCCCATTCACCGCCAGCTGATAAGTCAAAATCAAATTGCAGTGATGTGAAATTTGCAGTTAATTGGTAATAATGTGCTGCACATGCATTAAGCGAATTTGAATTGTTTACAGGATATGAGCCAAAATACTGCTCTGATGCAAAATTTGGTATATTAAGTATTTCATAATTATAAGCTGTTCCAAGGCTTGTGTCATCAATATAATTTGCCAGAGTCCAGTTAGATAACATTTCCTGAAAATTTAAGGGGTATGATATAGTAGCTAATGAGCTGTTAATACCGCTAACTCCATTTAAAGTATTGGCAACAAGATTTGTTATAAAAGCAGGTCCAATTGTTTGTTCCGACAAGTATGTGAAAAACAACATTGTTTGAACATAATCTGAAAATTGTTGATCCCATACAATTAAATTGTTGTCAGAATCAGCAGGGAAATCAACTATAGGGTCGGGGTAACCAAACAAAACCATTGCAAATTCTGCACATCCTTCATCAAGCCATGTTTCTTCGTTAGGGTCGGCTCCAAAATGTATTAAATGTTGTAATTCATGCGATAAAACAGAAAGAGTGCTGTAGCTTGTCGGGTCAACAGGGTTACAACTCATATAAAGCATTTCACATTCATTACTGTGGTCTCCTGTTATTTGAGCTTCTGTTTCGGTTATTTGATTAAAGGCAGAAAAATATCCGTCAAAAGTAGAGCCGTTATAAGTACCAAGAGCGGAGTAATAAAAAATAACCTTAGGGTCGCCATCTAATTCATCAGGGATTACACCAAAATAATGAATATCCATTTCAACAATTCCCATACTTGTATCAGCAAGAGTAACATCTTCGAGATAATGAATTACGGTATCAACATCTTGTTGTGTCATTGAACTTCCCCATTCAGAATCAGCAACAAAAACATAAGAATTGTCGCCAACTGCTCTGCAGCTTGCATTTTCCTGAATCCATTGTGGTGGCATAACAGTAAGATCCCATCTCCAGAAAGTTTTAGTATCGCCAACAATGTATGCATTTATATCTTTCGATGCTTTTATTTGCTCGTGAAGAGCTTTATCGGCATTTTTTAAATATGCCTGTTTCCCTTTTTCAATATGCTCTGATAACTGAGCTTTTACAGTATAAAAAGAAAAAATGGAAATTAACAGAATAAGTAAATTTGTTTTCATTTTAAGGTTTTATTGATTAGAAATGTAAAAGTAATAAGTATAAAGGAATTTCTTAAATATATATTAAAAAATATTTGATTTATGTTTAATTTCCTTTGATAGATAGTATCGTTTAAAACATTGTAAACATCTTGTTAAAGCGATATATTTTAGCAATTTGCAAATCTGTTAAAAAAAGAATAAATTATTAATTTGATACATTAATAATTAATTCCTACATTTAGGTCTTTAAAATTTACATAAATTCAAGTTATAAAACTATGAGAAGAATTACTGCATTTTTAAACAAAAACAAGTCTTTAATTTTCTTTTTTCTTTTTTTAATTGTTGCTCTATTAATTACAGATGATGCATTTGCACGTTTGGGTGGTGCAGGAGGAAGCAGAAGTGGCGGTGGTGGCGGCGATGGAATAGGTGCTTTAATTTTTTATATATTTATGTTAATCCCGTTTCCTTTTAATTTAATAGTTATAGCAATAATTATTGTTGGATACATTTATGTAAAGAAAAAAGCAAAACAAAAATCTGTATTTAACAAACTTCCAACAGGAGCAACTACAGGAGCTAAGGCAGTTGGTTATGATACATTTATTGCAAACAATCCAAGTTTTGACGAAGCCAAGTTTAAAGAGAAAGTGAAAATTGCATTTACCGATTTACAGTATGCATGGCAGGATAAAGATATGACGAAAGTTAGAAAGTATATTTCTGATGGAATGTATCAAAGACTTAACACCCAGTTTAAAATGATGGATATTCTTTCTCAGAAAAATACCATTGAAAAACTTAATGTTAAAAACATATATATTGACAAAATTGAAAGCGACGGATTTTACGATATTGTTCATGTTGCTGTACATGCATCAATAGTCGATAAGTTTATTAGTGATAAATACAAATCGTTGAACTCCGGTGGTGCAGAAGACTTTGTTGAATACTGGTCGTTTTTAAGAAAACGCGGAGCTGAAGAAAAAGATATGTATTCTACTAACAATTGTCCTAAATGTGGTGGCGATTTACCTACAAAAGCAAGTGAAGTTAGTAAGTGTGAGTATTGTGGCAGTATAACAAACTCAGGTGAATTTGATTGGGTTCTTTCTGAGATTACTCAGGCTGACGATTATGTTACATCTAATCCTATGGCAGTAAAATCAGCAAATCTTAACGAAGCAGTTTTAGGTTTGGTTGAAGATAACGAAGATTTTGCTGTTCAGCTTATTGAAGATAAAGCAAGCAATGGATACTTGCAGATACAAACGGCAAGGGTTGCTAAAGAGCCTAAGCTGATGCGAAGGTTTGTTTCAGATGAAGTTTTCGAAAAACTAACAAAACAATTTGATGCTGAAGAAGAATTTGTTTACAACAGACTTTATCTTAATGATGTTGCATTAATAGGAGCAATGCAGAAGGATAACAAAAATGTATTGATGATATCTATAAAATCATCTTATCAGAGAGTTATTCCAAGAGATAAAAAAGTTGACATTCTCGATGTTGCTGTTACTTCAAAAAATGAGGTAGTAATAATGAGTCGTGATATTAAAGCAGGAGAATCAAAAGGTTCTCTTTATTCTCATAGTTGTCCAAGTTGTGGCGCTCCTGTTGGCGATACAATAGATACTAAATGCGAATATTGCGGAGCTGAACTAAATAGTACAAGCAACGAGTGGATAATTACAGATATAATGGATATACAAGCTTATTATTCATATTATGCAGCAAATGCAGCTAATTTTGTTGCTAAAGTTGACCCTGAAAAATTAGACAGTCTTTACAAAGTTCGTGATTATGCATTTAATAATGTATTAATTATGGTTGCTGCCGACGGTGTATTTGATAACGAAGAACTTGAGTTTACTAAAAAACTTGCTAAAAAGTGGGGATATAAACTTGAGAAAATACAACCAATGTTCCAAATGGCACAAAATGGTAAGTTAGTTGTTCGTATGCCCGAAGATGATAAATCGCGTAATAAGATTTACAAATTAATGGAAAAAGCTGCTAATATTGATGGTAATGTTTCACAGGAAGAGCAACAATTACTTGATAGTATTAAACAGCAATATATACAGAGTGCATAAGCTTATTATAAAAATAAAGACAAAAAACAAAAAATTAAAGTAGAAAAATAAATATTAACCAAGTCACAAAATCCCTCCCCTTTGGGGAGAGCCTGTCCCGAATTTATTTCGGGATTAGGTGGGGCTTTAAAAAAAATAACAAATGAAAAATTTTATTATTTTATTCTTATTTGCAGGTCTAGTAATGCTTTATTCTTGCGGTGAAAACACTTCTGAAACAACAGATAATAATGAAGTTGTTGAAAATAGTGAAACAACAGATAACTCTGACGTTGTGGAAAAAACTTCTGATAATAAAACAGGAGATGCAAAAAATTGTGACGAGTTTCTTGATGAATATGAGGTGTGGATTGA
>Ga0208648_1000007_pt1 | contig 225076 bp, 203 predicted proteins | sample AntAceMetag02UKL_FD_184772 | JGI IMG/M metagenome (GOLD analysis project Ga0208648, IMG submission 184772) | Saline lake microbial communities from Ace Lake, Antarctica - Antarctic Ace Lake Metagenome 02UKL (SPAdes) (version 2) | ecosystem: Environmental > Aquatic > Non-marine Saline and... | reverse complement strand
TTTAATGCCTTCCGGTCGCTCCTTGGGATGGCCGGGGGCACGACCGCGCCGACCAGGGCGGGGTTATATTCGGGAGAATGGCAGCATCCTACATGTTGTGGGTATGGGCGTTAAGCGGATAGGCACGGAACCTTCAATCATGCTATCCTGGATACATAAGGCCGGGTCAATCTGGTAAATGTTCAACCTTTTGGAAACACCCAACTCCGGGTTAAAAAGCACCTGATCAACTGGATCACACATAAATTCAGTCATTTTCAGCAGTCGCTTGGCTGTCTTCTTTCTCAGAAAATAGCCGCCTGAACCACCATGATGGCTTTTCAGGCAGCCAACGCCCCTCCCGAATACGCGCAGTTTTTTGATATAGGATATTTCAACGACTTTCAGTGTTGTTTCGGCTTTCACCAAGTCCGCATCAGTTGGCAACCAACCGTCGTTTTCGAGGAACTTTCCACAGCCGCCAGAAAAATGGATATCATCTTCGGCAACAAATCCCCACTCGTCATCCCCATCCGAGACCAATTGCCAAACATTCCGATGGCTTAAAAAGCAACCGATTTCACCCTTCGCAACGTCAAAAAATCCGCTGCGCAGGTTCTGCAGCCTTGCAATTTCGCCAGCGGGTAATCTGCTGCCATCAACAGCAACGACGCGGATAATATCCAAATTCAATTTGGCGGTAGACTCGAGAAACCACCTATAGCGCTCTGGAGAACGATCAAGGTTGATGACAAAGCACTTCATTTAACATCAGACCAATGCGGGTCGCCCATGATCAGTTACACCATCTGCTTGTTGCCCGGCTATCCAAACAAGCAAATATGCAACAACATGCAACTCTTGTCGTTTTCGCCACAAAGCGACCGAAACAATCGACATCCCAAGATATAAAATCGAATTTGGTTCTCTTATTCATATTCAGGGACGTAATCATTCAAAAATATTGCGACAGCCAATTTATCTATTCAGAAAATCCAATTTACTTCTTCCGATGTCATTTTTTCTATCAATATTCTTGCGCCTGAGCAATCCATCATATACATAAAATTCTATGTGTTTTTGCACAAACAAAAGTGCCTGCATTTGAAGTGCTTTCTCATCAACCTGGATCGGAGCTCGCTTCGTCTTGAGCGAATGGCCGCGCGGTTTCAAGCAATTGATCTGGATTTTACACTGATCCAAGCCGTTGATGGTCACCTATTGGCGCAAAATGAGGTTGATCGTTTCGTCAAAACCCGAAATACACGCCGTTGGAACTATGGTGAAATCGGCTGTTTTCTAAGTCACTTGAAAACATGGCAATGGTTTCTCGAGTCGGGGGAGGAATTCGCAGCGGTTTTTGAAGACGACGTATTTTTATCGAACGAATTGACCGGCCTTCTTACCAGTTCTGACTGGATACCGGACGATGCAGACATCGTCCGGCTGGAAACGACATTCTGGAAGACCGAGATCAGCGTGGATAAAATAATGGTGACCGAACGATTTGACCTTCACAGGCTGCTGTCTCTGCATCATGGAAGTGGGGCCTACATCATATCAAAGCGTGCTGCCCGGTTTTTGCTCGACAATCCCGCTTTGTTGCGCTCAACAATCGACAGTACCCTGTTTGATTTTCGAGAAAAATCCTGCCGCGCGTTGACAATATATCAGATGAATCCTGCGCCGGCGATGCAGGAGTTAATCTATGAGAAATACGTTAGCGAGATTCCTGTTACCGAATCTGAAATTGCCAGGTCAATGCCTGTCCCTTCCCGGGCCTGGGCGTTGCAAATGAGTAAATTACTGCGAGAAATCAAACGCCCCTTTTTAAGCGCCCGGACCCGCATGACGCGACTCATACGGCAGCGCACCAACAGATCTGTGTCTCTCAGAATCAATTTTTCAGGAACAGTTTACGACCGCACGGAACAACTCTACGGACCATCGGGCCGGCGTTGAATTAAGCGGCGGAACCTATTTGTTCAAAGTAATCCATGAGGGTGGCAGGATGTCAGGGTTAATCAGCGACGGATCGGCAAACCATTGCTTTGGTGCAACAACGATTTTCTCAAGCGAAGGGTTTAACCAGGCGCCCCACCAGGAAAACGTGCTGTTGGCGATCACATGGTGCCTGCAGGCCGTCATCAGACGCAGATCTTCATAATTGTGATCGCCGTCATTGTGATCCATTACCCGGATTTCAAACGGAAGATCAAGATTGGCCTTCGCCCATTCGGGTTCATCTGAAAACACATAGAAAATTGGTTTTTCCGCCATACGCTCGGAGATCAAAAGGGCCGCACTACGATAATATTCCAGCGTGCATATCCCGTGTGCGGCATTGGCCTGCGGGTTGTCGACATAATCACCGCGTCGAATGTGCAACGATACGGCTGGTAATCCAGCTATCTCTGCCAACAATTGTCCATTTTCGACATTCGGTTGCGTCTTGACCGACAATTCGGTGCGGATCTGTTCTTTAAAGTCTGCGAAGTGTTTTTCGGATTGCCAGTAACCGTGCAACCATACATTGCCGCCCACTGTCATGATATCCGGGTTGAAATGATTGCCCCTTTGCCTGACCATCCTGGGTGACAGCTTGAATTTCCGCCAAATCAGATAACGTATCCACTGTTTCTTTCTTGGCGGCAGTTTTCGCTCCGGCAGATCTGTGGAAACAACATTCAGGTGGTGCAAGCCGGGCTTTTGTCCTGCACCGGCAAAAAACTCCCGCTGATCCAAAACAATATCAGCATCATTGCGCAAGGCGATCGCGCGCGCGCAGGCGTATTGGAACATCTGATTGCCCAGACCACCAAAAATATGGGCGACCACCTTGTCCCTGCCCGTCGATCCTTCGCTGACAGCATTTGCAGCCGTTTTCAATCCATCATCCCCCATACATAGCTGCGTGATCAGTTTCCCGGACCGGAGTCAAATGGAATGACTTTGAAAACAGATATGCCTGTCAGGCGAAGTATGAATCGGCGTATGATTCTCAACACGCGCCACCCCTCTCTTTTGACCTTTTGCAGACCATGATATTTTCGGCGCGCAGGGTCAATATCGGCATTTTCTGCCCGATCCAGCTCCAATAGACTCTCAAAACCCACGGCCTGATCAGAGAGCAGAAAATCCTGAATGCAAGGCGCAGGATCGAGCTGATAGATTTTCAATCTGTCCGCTACACCCAAATTCGGATTGAACAGCAGTTCATCGGCGGGCTCGCATCGATTCTGCGACAATTCAAACAAACGTCCGGCAGCTTTCTTGCTGACGAAATACCCACCACCTCCTCCGTGTGCGGAGCGTAGCAACCGCAATTGATACCGCTCGACATGCCCCCCCGTGGCCACACTCACATCCGTTTTCTGCCCATGCGTTTCTGCTTTGACAATATCGGCATCGGGTGGAAACCAGTCACTCGAGTCAAACAATGCTTTGGCACTGGTTGAAAAGTGGACGTCATCCTCCGCAACAAAGGCCCATAGATCCGGGCCGGCAGACACGGCCCGCCAGGCAGCGCGGTGGCTGAGAAAACAACCGATCTCCCCGGGACCCATTGCATAACGGCCACTGCTCGCCTTTAAAATCTGCTGTTTTTCTGCTGACGGAATTGTTTTACCCTCAATGGCCGCCACACGCACCAGATCAACACCCAGCGACTCTGCATTGCCTGCAAACCACTTCAATCGGTCAGTAGAACGGTCGAGGTTGATCAGATAGCATTTCATCTCAGTTCGAACTCCGAAACAACACAGTCTCATATGCCCGGCAATATCTATGTTGATTCATTTGCAAAAGATAGACTTTTACGAAACGAATGCCATATCAGGATTTCTCGTAAAGGTAATGTCGCCCTTACAACCCGCCAAATTCAACAGGTGAACGCTGGCACTCGCGCCAATTGCCAGGTGTGCACCTGTTGGTTTTCAGGCGTCTCACAACACTTCGCGTGGCAAAATGACCGTCGCAATCAAACCACGTTCGCTGTCATTTTTTAGTGTCAGTGTTCCGCCATGGGCGTGAATATTCGAGCGCGCAATGGCCAGCCCCAAACCAATACCGCCCGTGTCTTCATTGCGCGACGTTTCCAGACGAATGAATGGCTCAAAAACACCTTCGATGTCATCGTCAGGAATCCCGGGACCGGTATCTGTCACGGTGATGGTCACGGTTTTTTCGTCTGCCCAATATCCGACGTTCGCTTCATTGCCATAACGAACACCATTGTCGATGAGATTGCGCAGTGCCCGTTTCATCGACATCGGATGCAGAGCGACAATGGTGCGTTCCTTGTCTTTGCCGGACTGTGATTGAACAAGGCTGACTTTCTGTCCCATGTCCTGGTAATCGGTCACGATCGCATCAAGGAATTCGCCCAGGTCCACGCGGCTTGGCGCCTCCCGTTTGGCGTCATCACGGGCAAAGGAAAGCGTTGCCTCCACCATGCGCTGCATTTCATCAAGCGTCAGTATGATCCGATTTCGATTTTCCTCGTCCTCGATAAATTCGGCGCGAATCCTCAAAGAGGTAATCGGCGTGCGCAGGTCATGGCTGACGGCTGCAAGCATGCGTGTGCGGTCCTGAACATATCGAGTCAATCGCTCCTGCATGGTATTGAATGCCTGAATGGCACTTCTGACCTCCGGTGGTCCTGCCTCCGAAATGCTCTCGCCGTGACCGCCGCGCCCCAGTTGATCAGCCGCCAGCGCCAGGGTTTGCAGTGGCCGGGTCAACCGACGAACTGTAAATGCAATAATGACAATGACGGCGATGGCCATGATTGCGACAGAAAAGAACAGACGCAACAGTGAACTGCGCTGCAGGTTCAGGCTGGCCGCCATATTCAGCCACCGACCACTATCGAGTTGAACCGACAAGGCCACCACCAGCGGCACATCGCGTTTTACACCGTCTCGTTTCTTGGTACTCGCACCATCGTGCGATGGTGGGCGTTGGGGGCGTTGCGAACGTTGTGTGCGATGATACCTTGGTACCGAAATATTCCTTCCTATTTCAGTGCGAATCTCCCGCTCAGAGCCAATTTCACCTGCAAGGCGTTGCCGGATACGCAGATCAACGGCATTGCTACCGCTTTCATCGATGACCGGCTTGTCAGATATCCAGTAGTAGAGCAGCGGGCTGGAGGCCGCCTGCCTGATTTGTTCGTGCAAATCCACCGGCGTCGTATTCAGCAGTTCCACAAGAGCCGCCGTGCGCGAGACGACCGTTCCACCGGTCAATTCCAGCAGAGCTGCCCGTCGTTCATCGGTAAACAGCCAGAGTGTAAAAACCTGCGAGATGACAATGGCGCCCAGAATCAAGGCAATCAGCTGCCCCGCTAGACTGCGCGGCAGCAAGGACACGCCTCTCCAATTTGCAAACCAGGTCATCATAGCTCAGGGTCCCTGACATCTGCGGTAAAAGTATAGCCGCCGCCCCAGACCGTTTTGATCAGATGCGGGTTTTTGGCATCACCTTCGATTTTGCGGCGCAGCCGGCTGACCTGGTTATCAATGGAACGATCAAAAATATTCGGGCTTCGTCCTGATGTCAGATCAAGAAGCTGATCGCGCGACAGAACCATTTTAGGGCGCTTCAAAAAGGCAACCAGCAATTGGAATTCACCGGTCGACAACGGTGTTATGACGTCATCCTTGCCGACAAGATGGCGACGCGACAAATCCAGAACCCAGTTATCAAAGGCCAGCTTCTCGCTCAAAACGGGGTCGCGATCCTTGGAAACTAGCGCCGTGCGGCGTAACACCGCCCGGATACGCGCCAGCAATTCGCGCGGGTTGAACGGTTTTGTCACATAATCATCCGCACCGATTTCGAGCCCGACAACGCGGTCGGTATCTTCCGCCATGGCCGTCAGCAGGATCACGGGCGCACCATTGCTTTCAACCAGGTGGCGGCAAAGCGACAGGCCATCTTCGCCGGGCATCATTACATCCAGCACCACGAGATCCACGGATGCCGCGTTCAGCATCTTGCGCGCCTGGGCAGCACTGTCGGCCATGGAAGCTCTCATGCCATTCTTGATGAGATAGCGCGCCAGCGTCTCACGGATATCGCGATGATCGTCAACGACAAGGATATGGGGACTCGTTTCACTCATGGATTTTTCAATTCTTTTTGCGGCAACAATGAACTCTTGCACCAACACGTAAACGCTCCGTGCCACCGCGGGAAATTGAAATTGTAACAAAATGTATCAATTCCCGGTACCGCGACACTTGGCGACACATTGATGCTTTCTGCATCGTATTTTTGCGACAAGTGCACCCTATCTTCAGATCATCGCAACACGAAACCAAAGGACATCAGCAATGAAAACCTCCCACAAAATCGCTATTACAGCACTGGCTGGCACATTTCTGGCCGCAGGCATCGCACCGACACTGGCAGACAAGAATGCACAGGGTAACGGGTACAATGCCGAGAAGCGGATGGGCCATGGAAGTTACAATGGGCATGGCGACCGTTACGGAATGAAGGGTGGCCACGGCATGAAGGGTGAACACGGCATGAGGGGCGGTCGTGGCATGAAAATGGCGTTCGAGCGTTTCGATGCAAACAAGGACGGCATCATTACCCAGGAGGAAGTCGATGCTGTGATCGTCACGCGTTTCAATACGGCTGCTGGAGACGATAGCACAATTACGCTTGAAGAATTTCGCACCGTCTGGTTGGAAAAGTCACGCGATCGCATGGTTCGGGCCTTTCAGCGGCTGGATCGCGACGGCGATGGTAACATCGCAGTACAGGAATCCGACAATGCAGCAGACCGGATGTTCAGCCGCCTTGACCGTGACGGCAATGGCGAATTGACCCGCCCTGCTCCAGCGGACAAGAAAGCCGCGGGTGAGCGGAAGGGACCCGGAGAAAGATCTGGTAAAATGGCGCATCAACGCGGCTCGGGTCATCACGGCAAAGGTGGCCGAGGAACAGCCATGCTGATGGAACGTTTTGACATCGACAAGGATGGCAAGATTACCCGCGCCGAATTCGATGAAGTGCGCACTGGTGTTTTTGGCAAGGCTGATGCCGATGGCAGCAATTCTGTCTCACTGGAAGAATTCGTAACCGTCTGGCAAGACATGCACAGTGACAGGATTGTCCGTTCTTTCCAGAAGCTTGACTCAGATGGCAATCTGTCCGTGACGGCTGAGGAATACGGCGCACGCACCAGCGACTTTGTCAAAGACCACGATCGCAATGGCGACGGCGTGATCACCAAGGCCGACAGGAAGGGTGGGAAACACCACGGCATGAAGAAGGGCAGGTCCATGGACAAGCAGGGCTTTGGCCATGGTCAGAAGCCTGACGCCGAGAAGTCATCGATCGACAGACCTGCCGGTTCAACGGACTCCGGTAAAAAAGACATCTGATCCCGTAATGCAAATACACGGTGGCCCGGCCTTTCAGCCGGGCCATTTTTTCATGGGGATCTTGCATTCCTGCAGCAGCCGGCCGTCGTTGCCCGGTTGCCGATCAAACCGGTTCCCTGACCAGGACATTCTGGTCGATCATGAAGCGATCGAATATGGGCAGGCTGGCACCGCCAATCACCGGGGCTTCGCTGCCAATAAAGGCTTCGACGACTTTCGGTTCGCGAATGCCCTGCAAATCAAGTTTTCGAATTTCCAGCCTCACCGCCTCAACAAGCCGCGTGCGCACGGAGACCGGAAATCCGCCATCAATAAATATGGCGTCCATATCCATGATGGCCGCAATTGCCACAATGCCGATGGCTATATTTCGCGCTGTCTCTTCTATCCAATCCGTCAGAATCTGACCAAAATCAGGCCATTCATCAGCGCTCAGCCAGAGTGGAGACGGGTCGATATTGGCTTCTTTGAGTTTGTCTTCCAAGACAAAGATTGATGCGCGGTTCAACAATTGTTGTGTTTTGCCGTGCGGACCGGGCACCGGTATGGGACCAAATGCACCCGCATTGCCTGAGCGCCCTGGAAAAACCGCATGATTGAGGACAAGACCTCCACCGATGAAGGAGCCAACGAAGAAATAGGCGAAATCACTGAACTCCCTTCCCCTGCCGAAGACAAGCTCTGCGCCGCAGGCCGCAGTTGCGTCATTTTGTACGACAATTGGCAAATCGGAAATGGAGGCCATGGCAACCGTGAAATCAAAGCCGCGCCACGCATCCATTTCATCGGATGGTGCACCGACCTGATCCAGCCAATTCCAAAGTTCGAAAGGTGTGGCAATGCCTATGCCGACCAAACGCTGCCTTTCCAGGGAATCAAGCTCGGCACTGAGAATATCGAGGCCGCGCCGGGCGAAATCCATTATCTGTTGGGGCAAGGGATAAGCATAGGTCTCGCGCAATTTCTTGCGCACGCCACCTACAAAATCCATCAGCACCATATCCGCGCTGCGTCGGCCGATCTTCAGTCCTATGGAAAAAACCGCATCCGGATTGAGCGCCATGGGAACCGAAGGCTGACCCACACGTCCGCGCACCGGCTCTCCCTTGACGAGCAGCATGTCCTTTTCAAGTGCGCGCATGATGACAGACACGGTTTGAGGCGACAAACCGGATCGCCGGGCAATTTCAGCCTTCGGCAGACTGCCGTGGCGACGCACCAAGGCCATGACCAGACGTTCATTATAGGCCCTGACCCGCGTCTGATTGGATCCGCCACTGGGGTCAATAATGCGGGTATTGAGAGTGGAACCATCCGACTGGGTGTTCATTCAAACCCTTCCCTTTGGGAAAATACACTGCCTTCTTAGAGGTCCTTTCCAGCAATTTCTTCCCGTAAACAGTTTTGACACAGGTAATTAATAAATCAAGTGGATTTATTAATTGACAAGATCGGGAAAACCGTGTGTGATTGTTGCGAGGAGGTCGGGCTGGCACGGAGCGAGCGGGAGTTTGAAACCCGGTGACAGCGACCTGCTTCTCTTAGTCAACGACTCCATGGCTTGTCATCTCGAGCCCTGGCTTCAGTGTCACGGCAACCGGCATATAGACGCCCTGCTGTGGAAAAATGTCGAGGATAGCCACACGTCACAAATGCCATCTTTCGGCCATCACGATCGAATTTTGGCTATCAGTGGAAATGAACCGGGAGGAATATCATGAAACATACACTTATTTCAGCAACACTTGGCTTGGTCGCACTTGGCCTGTCGGGCATAGGCACAGCTTCTGCCGCAGATATTGGCGCCTGCCTGATTACAAAGACAGACACAAATCCGTTTTTCGTGAAAATGAAGGAAGGCGCCACTGCCAAGGCCGAGGCACTCGGGATCAATCTCAAATCCTATGCAGGAAAGGTTGACGGCGATTCCGAAAGTCAGGTGGCTGCGATCGAAACCTGCATCGTGGATGGTGCGAAGGGTATATTGATTACGGCCTCCGATACCGCCGGTATCGTGCCTGCTGTACAGCAGGCACGCGATGCAGGCCTTCTTGTCATTGCACTCGACACGCCGCTTGAGCCCATCGATTCCGCCGATGCAACATTTGCAACGGATAATTTCCTGGCCGGCGAGTTGATCGGGCAATGGGCAGCCGCATCGCTTGGCGATGAAGCCAAGAACGCGAAAATTGCATTCCTTGATCTGGCTGTGAGCCAGCCCTCGGTTGGTGTCCTGCGCGATCAGGGTTTCATGCAGGGTTTTGGCATTGATCTGAAAGATCCCGCCAAATGGGGTGACGAGGATGATGCGCGCATCGTCGGGCATGAAGTCACTGCCGGCAACGAAGAAGGCGGTCGCACAGCCATGGAAAACCTGCTGCAAAAGGACCCGCTCATCAATGTCGTCTACACGATCAACGAACCGGCTGCAGCCGGCGCCTATGAAGCGCTGAAAGCCCTTGGCCGCGAGAACGACGTTCTCATCGTATCTGTGGATGGCGGGTGTCCTGGTGTAGCAAATGTTGTGGATGGTGTTATCGGCGCCACATCACAGCAATATCCTCTGCTGATGGCATCGCTTGGCATCGAGGCCATTGCCGCCTGGGCCAAGGACGGCACCAAACCGGGAAAAACACCGGGCAAGGACTTCTTTGACACCGGTGTGGCACTGGTAACCGACAAGCCAGTCGATGGAGTTCCATCAATCGACACAAAGACTGGCAAAGATCGCTGCTGGGGCTGAACATCACCAATTGGCCTGGACCATTGGTCCGGGCCAAACTTGTCGGGTTGCATCCAATGCCACATGAAGCCAATGCGCCTGGCAGTGGCCATTGGAATTGCAACCCGCGCAAATTCCAACAGCTGCATGGACTGAAGCCCGATCGGCTGAAAAACATCCAATTCAACAGAAAATTACTTGGCTTGGATCAAAAGTTGTTACACTCGGACACCACTATGGCGAGCGTAGCAACTGCATCGGGTTGGGTATGGAAGGATCTGTCGCTGTTAGAAAATGGTGAAGACCCTGACCTGAATGCAAAAGGCGGAGAAGCGGAATGCCAGACACCAGACAAAAGGCCGGACAGGATTTCGAAAAGGTGCTTGATAACAGCGCCGCTGAGGTCGCCTCATTTGACGATTCCCGACACTTTGGTCTTGAGCGTATTCAGCATATGCTGCACTCGAACCCGGCAGCAGTACCGCTCATTGTCCTGATACTTTCACTGACAATATTCGGCGTTCTGCTCGGATCCAAATTCTTTTCCCCTTTTGCGCTGACCCTTATCCTTCAGCAGGTTGCCATCGTCGGTTTTGTCGGTGCCGCGCAAACCCTGATCATCCTGACCGCTGGTATCGACCTTTCGGTTGGTGCGATCATGGTTCTGTCATCGGTTGTCATGGGTCAGTTCACGTTCCGCTATGGCTTGCCGGTGGAGCTTGCCATCCTCGCAGGTTTTGTCGTTGGTGGTCTGTGCGGGTTCATCAATGGTGCCCTTGTGGCGCTGGTGCGGCTGCCGCCCTTCATTGTCACGCTCGGCATGTGGCAGATTATCCTTGCAACAAATTTCCTCTATTCGTCGAATGAGACCATCCGGAGCCAGGATATTGCCCAGGCAGCCCCTCTCCTGCAGTTTTTTGGAGAGAAAATAGAGATTGGTGGCGCCGTCCTCACCACAGGCGTCATAACCATGGTGCTGCTCGTACTGCTGCTCAACTACGTACTCAATCACACCGCATGGGGACGCCATGTCTACGCCATTGGCGATGACCCGGATGCAGCAGAGCTTGCCGGTGTTCGCGTGAAACGCACTTTGATTTCCGTCTATGTCATTGCCGGTCTTATCTGCGCCCTGGCAGGCTGGGTCCTGATCGGAAGAATTGGCTCCGTTTCGCCGACGGCCGGGCAATTTGCAAATATTGAATCCATCACAGCGGTGGTGATTGGCGGAGTATCGCTTTTTGGCGGTCGCGGTTCAATACTCGGCATGATGTTTGGCGCACTGATCGTTGGTGTCTTTTCGCTTGGACTTCGGCTAATGGGCACGGACCCGCAATGGACCTACCTGCTGATAGGCCTCCTCATCATTACAGCTGTTGCCACAGACCAGTGGATCAGGAAGATTTCGACATGAGACAACCAATCCTCACCGCACGCAATCTTGTCAAACGCTATGGCCGTGTCGTGGCGCTCGACCATGCCGATTTTGATCTCTATCCTGGTGAAGTACTCGCTGTCATAGGTGATAATGGCGCAGGCAAAACAACCATGATCAAAGCGATATCGGGAGCCGTTGTCCCCGATCAGGGAGAAATTCTGCTGGAAGGCAAACGGGTCCATTTCCAGTCTCCTCTGGAGGCGCAAAATGCCGGCATCGCAACGGTTTATCAAAATCTTGCACTGTCGCCTGCCCTGTCGATCGCAGACAATATGTTTTTGGGACGGGAATTACGCAGACCAGGTCTTGCCGGAACACTTTTCCGAAAACTCGACCGCCCTGCAATGGAACAATTTGCCCGCGACAAATTGAGCGAACTTGGCCTGCTGACGATACAAAACATCGGTCAGGCGGTTGAAACCCTGTCCGGAGGCCAGCGTCAGGGCGTTGCCGTCGCCCGGGCAGCAGCATTTGATTCCAAGGTCATCATCATGGATGAGCCCACGGCCGCCCTGGGTGTGAAGGAATCACGCCGTGTCCTGGAACTCATTTTGGACGTCAAATCTCGCGGAATGCCGATTGTGCTGATTTCACACAACATGCCCCATGTCTTTGAAGTTGCAGACAGAATACACATCCACAGACTGGGGCGAAGACTGTGTGTCATCGACCCGAAAGAGCATTCGATGTCAGATGCCGTTGCCTATATGACCGGTGCAAAAACACCGGAGACAATGAGCGCAGCATGATAACCGAATCCTTTGAAGATGTCATGGAGACCCTGTTGCGTTGTGCAAAGCACCGCGACCGTTGCCTAGTGGCGATCGCCGGGCCACCCGGGGTTGGAAAATCCACATTGTCAGGCCGATTGCAGAAGCAATTGGTTGCCAGGGGGCTGAACACGTCCATTGTCCAGATGGATGGTTTTCACCTCGACAATACCGTCCTGGATCAGCGCAAAATACGTGACCGCAAGGGTGCTCCCGAAACATTCGACGCTTCGGCATTTGTATGGCTCATCGCGCGTTTGCGCAGCGGATCATCCGATATTCCAGTTCCGGAATTTGACCGTAATGCCGATTGCGTCCGGCACGATTCCGGCATTGTTGCGAAAAACTGCCAGATCGTGCTGATTGAGGGCAACTATCTGCTTCTCAACGCTTATCCTTGGAGCCATGCCCATTCCCTGTTTGATTGCAGCCTGTTCCTGACAGCCTCGACAGACGTGCTGGAAAAAAGGCTGATATCCCGATGGCTTGAATTGGGCCTCGACAGGCAAACCGCAGAAACAAAGGCGTTCCACAACGACATTCCCAATGCCATGCGTGTGCTGCAGCAATCGCGCAAGGCGGATATCACCTATCAGCCAAGCGAACTGGCTTAATACACTCATTTCAGAGCGGTTCAACGCAACTTTTGCGCGCGCAGATGTGTCAGTTCCGCGAGGATAATTATCCTCCCTGCCCCGGCTTTTGCGGTTTCGCGTACGCCTAATTTATGGCTTGACAGGATTAAAGCCAAGTCTCATTGTATGGATGTAATCGATTACAAAGTGTCAATTTCGTGATGTAAATCGATTATTGTTTCGTGGCCTTTTTCAGGTCAGTCGGGCGCGTCGGGAGAACGGCGCCTATTTGGGAGGTTTTTATGCGTGGAATTAGGACAGTACTTGCTGCAACCACAATGCTTGCCGGGATTGGTGCGGCATCCGCAACCGATCTGGAGGTAACACACTGGTGGACATCCGGAGGTGAAGCTGCGGCAGTGAAAGTGTTTGCAGATGCATTCAATGCGACAGGCAACAATTGGGTTGATGGCGCGATTGCCGGCGGCGGCAACGCCCGCCCCATCATCATCAGCCGTATTACCGGCGGTGACCCGATGGGTGCTACCCAGTTGAATACCGGTCGCGATGCTGAAGATCTCGTCAAGGCCGGATTGATGACGGACCTGACAGAACTCGCAGAAAAAGAAGGCTGGGCCGATTTTATCCGCCCTGCGAAGCTGCTCGACAGCTGCCGCTTTGAAGGAAAAATCTATTGCGTTCCGGTCAATATCCACTCTTTCCAATGGATGTGGATGAATCGCGGCGTTTATGAGGACAACGGTCTGGCAGTTCCGACAAACTGGACTGAATTTGTTGCATCGGCCCCGGCTCTGCGTGAAAAGGGTGTTATCCCTCTGGCAGTGGGCGGCGAGCCTTGGCAGATCAATGGCATGTCCGGTGTGTTCATGGTCGCTTTGGGCGGCGTAGACCTTTACCGGCAGATCAACGCGCAAAAGAGCGCCGAAGCTGCTGCAAGTCCTGAAATGACCGAAGTGTTTGAAGCGATCTCAGCTGCCCGCGGGATGGTTGACGATGGATTTGTTGGTCGGGCATGGAACGATGCTGCCAATATGGTCATCACCGGCAAGGCCGGCGCGCAGATCATGGGTGACTGGGCACAGGGTGAATTCAGTGTCGCCGGTTTGACTGCCGGCAAGGAATACGATTGCCTTCCCGGTCTTGGCATGCACCCGGCGCTCGATACCGGTGGCGATGCCTTTTATTTTCCAAAACCGGCGGATGACAATCCGGAAATCGTCAAGGCACAGCTTGAGATGGCTTCCATGCTTGTCTCGAAAGAGGTTCAGGTCAGCTTCAACCTGAAGAAGGGCTCTCTGCCTATCCGTGGGGACATTGATCTGGCTGCAGCAAATGCCTGCATGCAAAAGGGTCTCGTCATTCTCGAAAATCCTGACAATATTCTGCCCTCCGGTGAGCAGACATGGTCATCCGATACACAGGGACAGTTTGAAGACCTCTGGGTCGAGTTCTTCAATGATCCTGGCATGTCGGTTGATGAAGCTCAGGAACGTTTTGTCGAGATCGTCGAAAACGCCGACTAATCCGCACTTGGCGTCTCGAAGACAGGGAACCGGTCGTTTTGCGACTGGTTCTCTCCTCCCCGGAGCAAAACAATGGCGCATCAGGCCAGACCCAATCCCTATTTTCGAAATTTGAACGCCAAAGTGGCGGCAACACCGATGATTTTGACAACCTTGATTGTCTTTGTCGGGTGTTCCGTATGGACAGTTCTATATTCCTTTTCCGCATCCAGAGCGCTACCGGTCAACGAGTTTGTCGGGTTTGCCCAATATGATCGCCTGTTCAATACATCACGCTGGACCAAATCGGTCGGAAACATTGCAGTATACGGCATTTTTTCCCTGGTTTTTTCGCTTGTTGTCGGCTTCATCCTGGCCGCCTTCATGGATCAGAAAATTCGTTTCGAAAATACATTTCGCACAATATTTCTTTATCCCTTTGCACTGTCGTTCATTGTGACGGGCCTTGTCTGGCAATGGATACTCAATCCAACGTTTGGCCTTCAAAAGGCTGTACGCGACCTGGGCTGGGAAAGTTTTACCTTTGACCTCATCGCCCACCGCGACACCGTCATCTATGCATTGCTGATCGCTGGCATCTGGCAGGGCACCGGCTTTGTCATGGCCCTCATGCTGGCAGGTCTGCGCGGCGTGGATGAAGACATCTGGAAAGCCTCGAGAATAGACGGCATTCCAAAATGGAAAACCTATATTTTTGTGGTGATACCCATGATGCGGGGTGTTTTTGTCACGACTCTGGTCATCATCGCGTCCGGCATCGTTCGCCTTTATGATCTTGTCGTCGCAATGACCAACGGTGGCCCGGGTATCGCCTCCGAAGTCCCCGCGAAATATGTCTATGACTTCATGTTCGCCCGCGGAAATGTCGGCCAGGCTCTGGCTGCATCCACCGTCATGCTCACGACCGTCCTGATAATCCTCATTCCATGGATCTATCTGGAATACGGTTCAAAGAAGCCAAAGTAAGGGGGCGATAATGTCTATTGAACCAATTGGCACACGCCCTCGTCGCACATTCGACCCCACGAGGATGATGATTTATCTGGTTCTGGCGGTGGCGGCCATTTATTATCTGCTGCCCCTCTACGTGATGATCGTGACATCGCTCAAGGGCATGCCGGAAGTGCGGTTGGGTAATATCTTCTCCCCTCCGGTCGAAATAACCTTCGAACCCTGGGCCAAGGCCTGGGATACAGCCTGTACCGGTCTTTATTGCGAGGGCCTGAAGGTTGGCTTCTGGAACTCGATGCAAATCCTCATCCCAAGTGTCGTGATATCCATTGCCATCGCCTCGGTAAATGGATACGCGCTGTCATTCTGGCGTTTTCGCGGTGCAGAAGTCTTTTTCACAATTTTGATATTCGGATCATTCATTCCCTATCAGGTCATGTTGTATCCGCTTGTGATCATCACCCGTGAACTGGGAATTTTCGGCTCCCTGACCGGCGTTATTTTCATCCATACAATTTTCGGCATGCCAATTCTCACATTGCTGTTTCGAAATTATTTTGCCTCTTTGCCACAGGAATTGTTCAAGGCGGCACGGGTGGATGGCGCCGGGTTCTGGGGAATTTTCTTCAAGATCATGGTCCCCATGTCACCGCCGATCTTTGTGGTGGCGATCATTCTTCAGGTCACCGGAATCTGGAACGATTTCCTTTTTGGTGTGATCTTCGCAGGAACCAAGAATTTTCCGATGACAGTACAGCTTAACAACATCGTCAACTCGTCGCAGGGTGTGAAGGAATACAATGTCAACATGGCTGCAACCATTCTGACCGGCGCCGTGCCGCTGGCGATCTATTTTCTATCCGGAAAATATTTTGTTCGTGGCATCGCAGCCGGTGCAGTGAAAGGGTAATCCTCATGAAAAGCATTGAAATAAAGGACCTTTCGCTCAGTTTTGGCGACTTCAAAGTTCTTGAAAAACTGAACCTGGATATTTACGACGGTGAATTTCTCGTGCTGCTTGGCGCATCGGGTTGCGGCAAATCCACCTTGCTCAATTGCGTCGCCGGTCTGCTTGATATCTCGGATGGCCAGATATTCATCAAGGGCAAGAACGTCACTTGGAAAGAACCGAAGGACCGTGACATCGGCATGGTGTTTCAGTCCTATGCGCTCTATCCACAAATGTCCGTGCGGGGCAACCTCTCCTTCGGATTGAAGAACGCCCGTATTCCCAAGCCGGAAATAGAAAAACGCGTGGCGCGCGCCGCCGAAATCCTGCAAATCGAGTCCCTGCTCCATCGCAAACCCGCCGAATTGTCTGGTGGCCAGCGCCAGCGTGTCGCCATCGGGCGGGCCCTTGTACGCGAGGTCGATGTCTTTCTGTTCGATGAACCACTTTCAAATCTTGATGCCAAATTGCGCGCAGAACTGCGCGTTGAGATCAAGCGGCTGCACCAAAAGCTCAACAATACGATGATCTATGTGACGCATGACCAGATTGAAGCGCTGACCCTTGCTGACCGCATTGCCATCATGCGCGGGGGAAAGGTTCAACAACTCGATACGCCGCAGGTCATCTACAATCATCCGATCAATAAATATGTTGCAGCTTTCATCGGTTCACCAGGTATGAATTTCCTGACTGGTCGGCTGGTGGCCGGCGAAAAACCGGGGTTCAACTTCAATGGCCTTGATGTGGATCTCTCCAGATATGCATTCAACGACACGACACCCTCCGGTGAATCAGAGGCATGGCTTGGTATTCGGCCAGAACATATCCACGTCGGTCCAGAAGCGGTGAAAAAGGCCTTCTCGCATACGGTCGAGGTTGAAGTTGTCGAACCCATGGGGTCGGACACGCTGGTCTGGTCAAAACTTGCAGATCAGGAATTCAGATTTCGCATGGATGGACAGCAGAGCGTGAAAGTCGGGGAAGAACTGATGATCGGCTTCGACCCGGTGAGTGCATCCCTGTTCGACAGCAAGACAGAAATCAGACTTTAAAATCCAAACGAATGGAACGGAATCGCAATGGAATATTCTTTTCAGCTCTATAGCGCTCGCAATTTTTTGCCTTGGGATGCTGTTCTCGAGCGTGTCGCAGAACTTGGCTACAAACAGCTGGAAGGTTTTGGCGGCGTCTATGAGAACCCGGATCAATTTCGAGCAAAAATGGACACACTGGGCCTGACAATGCCAACAGGACATTTTTCCCTGGACGCTTTGGAAAACAATTTTGATCTCGTGTCGGCCCAGGTGGAAAAACTCGGCGTTCAGAAAATCTATTGCCCCTATCTGGCAGAAGACGAGCGGCCAACAGATTCCGCCGGGTGGAAGAATTTTGCTCAGCGCCTGGCGGCAGTCGGCGCCAAAGCCAAAGCCACAGGCCATGGTTTCGGTTGGCACAATCACCATTTCGAGTTTGAAACACTTGCCGATGGCGGCGTTCCGCAGGCGATCCTTCTGGATGAAGCTCCGGACATTGAATGGGAGGCCGATATAGCGTGGATCCTGCGCGGCGGTGGCGACCCGCTGGACTGGATCGAGCAATATGGCGCGCGCATCACATCTGTACACGTCAAGGACATTGCACCCACCGGCCAGTGCGAAGACGAAGATGGATGGGCGGATGTCGGACACGGCATAGTCGCGTGGAAAAACATCATGCGTGCCCTCAAGCAGCACAGCAATACCGTCTACTATGTCATGGAACATGACAATCCCAGCAATTATGAACGTTTTGCGCAACGGTCTATCGAAACCATGCGCAAACTGGAAGAGGTATAGAATGCCAAAATTACTCGGCGTTGGTGTGATTGGTTGCGGTAATATTTCTGCAGCCTATATGAGACTTTCTCCGCTCTTTCGCGGCTTTGAAATGCGAGCCTGTGCTGACATCAATCCTGATGCCGCCACAGCACGAGCGCAGGAATTTGGTCTGCGTGCTGATACAATTGAAGACCTTCTGAGCGCTGACGACATTGACATCATTGTCAATCTCACAATCCCGGCTGCTCATTTTGGTGTTTCGAAGCAGATTTTGAACAGCGGCAAGAATGTCTATTCCGAAAAACCGTTTGTGCTGTCTGCTGCCGAAGGACTTGAACTGGCGGAATTGGCAAAAGCAAAGGGTCTGCGCATAGGATCCGCCCCGGATACGTTTCTGGGCGGCGCCCACCAGCTTGCCAGAAACCTTGTCGATACCGGCGCCATCGGCAAAGTGACAAGCGGCACCTGCCACGTCATGGGGCATGGCATGGAACATTGGCATCCGAATCCGGATTTCTTTTTCCAGCCTGGTGGCGGTCCGATTCTTGATCTTGGCCCCTACTATATAAGCAATCTGGTGCAATTGGTCGGCCCTGTCAGGCGGGTGGCGGCTCTGGCTTCCATTCCCACCGCAGAACGCACCATTACCTCACAGCCGCGCAGCGGCGAGAAAATCCCGGTCGAAACACCGACCACCATTCATGCTCTGCTGGAATTTCACAACGGCGCCACGATCACACTCGGGGCCAGTTGGGATGTGTGGAAACACGGTCATGCGCCAATGGAACTCTATGGAGAAAAGGGGTCGCTTTTTGTGCCCGATCCCAATTTCTTCAGCGGCACTGTCCGCTTGAGCCAGGGCGAGGACTTCACAAAGAACGATCCGACCTGGGACCACCCGTTTTCGATTACCAATGAAAAACACCCAAAGGGTGATGTTGCCAACTACCGCGCCGCCGGTCTTGCTGACATGGCACTTGCCATATCGGAAAGTCGACCGCACCGTTGCTCTGTGGAACTGGCGCTGCATGTTGTCGAGGTCATGACAGCGATCCTGGAATCCGGCGAAAAAGGCTGCTTTGTCACCATGCAGACGCGTTGCAAACGTCCAGAGGCCCTCGGACCGGAGGAAGCACGGTCGCTGCTGGCGTGAAATTCTGCTGTTGCAGAGCAAACCTCTGCGGCATCTATGACAAAGGAATGATACTGTTCACAAAATCCCCAGAAAACGGATTTTGAAGATTATCGGTCGAGGAGATGAACAATGGCAACGAACATCAAGGGTCCCGCAATTTTTCTGGCGCAGTTTGCGTCAGATGAAGCGCCATTCAATTCGCTTGCCTCCATTGCGAAATGGGCGGCATCTTTGGGGTACAAGGGCATCCAGATTCCCACATGGGACGCACGTCTATTCGATCTGGAAAAAGCCGCCGGCTCAAAGGAGTATTGTGACGAAGTAAAGGGTATTTGTGCTGACGCCGGCGTCGAAATCACCGAACTTTCGACCCATTTGCAAGGCCAGCTTGTCGCTGTGCATCCGGCCTATGACAAGCAGTTTGATGCCTTTGCGCCCGCTGAGTTTCACGATAATCCGAAAGCCCGCCAGCAATGGGCGGTTCAGCAGATGGAATTCGCCGCCAAGGCCTCGCGCAATCTTGGCCTTGATGTGTCCGTTTCATTTACCGGTGGATTGGCGTTTCCCTTTCTTTACCCCTGGCCGCAGCGTCCGGACGGGCTTATTGATGAGGCATTTACGGAACTTGCCCGCCGGTGGAAACCCATCCTCGATGTCTACGAAGACCATGGTGTTGATGTCGGCTATGAGATCCATCCGGGCGAAGACGTGTTTGATGGCGTCACGTTTGAAATGTTTCTGGAAAAACTTGATGGGCATAAACGCTGCACCATCAACTATGATCCGTCGCATTTCCTGTTGCAGCAACTCGATTACCTTGCCTTCATCGATATCTATCACGAGCGTATTTCCGCCTATCACGTCAAGGATGCCGAATTCAATCCGAACGGCAGGCAAGGCGTCTACTCCGGCTATCAGGGCTGGACGGAAAGAGCCGGACGGTTCCGTTCGCTGGGTGACGGACATGTCGATTTTTCCGGAATTTTCTCCAAGTTGGCCCAGTACAATTATGACAGCTGGGCCGTGCTCGAATGGGAATGTTGCCTGAAGCATCCCGAGCAGGGGGCGGCAGAAGGCGCTCCCTTTATTGCAGATCACATCATTCGCGTGACCGAAAAGGCCTTTGACGATTTTGCCGGTGGTTCAACCGATCGCCAACAGGTTCGCCGGATGCTTGGACTTTAAGGCGATTTGTCCAATGCGGAATTATTTTTCGTTGCAATAATACATTGTTACGAGCGCTCTTTTCGGAAGACCGTCTCCCGGTTTTCCCAAAGCACAATGGGAGGTCATCATGATCAGTGCTGCAAAACCATCGGGCAATGATACCGGTCCGATCCGTCTGGGAATGGTCGGCGGCGGTCAGGGCGCATTTATTGGCGCGGTACACAGGATCGCGGCGCGTCTGGATGGCCACTTCCAGCTGGTGGCAGGCGCCCTCTCCTCAGACCCTGAACGCGCAAGGGAATCGGGGGCTGAACTGGGACTGGATAGTGACCGCTGTTACGAATCCTTCCAGCAGATGGCTGTAGCAGAAGCCGCGCGCAACGACGGCATAGAAGCGGTATCAATTGTCACGCCCAACCATATGCATTATCCGGCCGCCAGGGCATTTCTCGAAGCCGGCATCCACGTCATCTGTGACAAGCCTTTGACCTCGACGCTTGCCGACGCCAACGACCTGGCGGCACTCGTCGAAAAATCCGGCAAGCTGTTCATCCTGACCCATAATTACACAGGATACCCGATGGTCCGACAGGCCCGTGAGATGGTTGCCCAGGGCATGCTTGGAACCATACGGCTGGTTCATGCCGAGTATCCTCAGGACTGGTTGACCGAGGCAGAAGAAGCCAGCGGCAACAAGCAGGCGGAATGGCGCACCGACCCGGCACAATCAGGCGCCGGTGGTTGTGTTGGCGATATCGGAACCCATGCATGGAACCTTGCCAGCTTCGTCAGCGGTCTGGAAACCGATAGCCTCGCGGCCGATCTGGATTCTTTTGTCGAGGGGCGCAGACTGGACGACAATGTCCATGTGATGCTGCGTTTCAAGGCGCAAGGAGAGGAAAGGCCGGCCAAGGGCATGCTTTGGGCAAGCCAGGTGGCGCCCGGCAACGAAAACTGTCTGAAATTGCGTATCTATGGCAGCAAGGGCGGACTTGAATGGGAACAGGAACATCCCAATGAACTGTGGTACACACCCTTTGGACAGGCCAAACAAAAGCTGACGCGAGGCGGCGCCGGTGCAATGCCATCCGCCAGTCGTGTCACCCGCATTCCTGCCGGCCATCCGGAGGGCTATCTGGAAGGATTTGCCAATATCTATGGTGAAGCCGCTGCTGCAATTCGTGCAAGACGGGGAAACAATTCTCCACTGCCCGAGGACATCATTTTTCCTACCGTTCAAGATGGCGTTAAGGGCATCCGTTTTATTGACGCTTGCGTGAAATCTTCCAGTGACAATGCGGGCTGGGTAAAACTGTAGACACAATATATCGACCGATATCCAATATGCATCCTTGCAAGGCGCCAGCAATGATGTGCTCCTGCATGGCGATATTTCCGGTTGGTTAAGAAATAGTCCGTACAGGTGGTATATTGAAAGTATACAACCTGTAGCCGGGAGTGGCGTAAAATGCAGATGAGCGACTTATTCACGCGATGGAACACGCCTCTATTTGGTGTGAAGTCTCTCTGCATCGCGGCCATTTGATATCCGAATGAACAGTCTTCTCAGCAAAATGCGCAGCGATCCGGAATACAGAATTCGGATCGCCTATCGCACCGCCCTTCTTTCAATGATGGCTTTGCTTTGGGCGTCTTTTCTTATCCTGACTTTTGCCATGAATCGCGGACAGTCGGAATCTGTCGTTTTTCAGGACATTGCCAAGCAGCGGATGCTGTCGCAACGGGTAGTCCTGTTGGGACAGCTTGCGCTCCGCGCGACAAGTGACGAACAAAAGAGCGAAATACTTGTTCTGATGGGTGAATCCCTGACTGAATTGGAAAGCGCGCATACTGACCTTGCAAAAATGATCGGCAGTCAGGACACGAAAGGCGCGGTTGCCGAGACCCTGCAGGATGTATATTTTTCAAATCCCACTCAACTCGACTTGCGCATGCGCTCTTTGGTGACCAACGCCAATCGCTTCAGAAAGTTTTTGATGACTTCCCCTGATATTGCGACCTTGTATCTTGGTCCCATGGAGGAGTTGGCGTCCTCGATGATACTGCCCGCATTGGACCGGGTTATCAGCATCCATAATGGCGTGTCACAAAAATCGACAGCCATGACCAAATATGTGCATTTGGCACTTCTGCTTCTTTCCCTGGCATTGCTCAGCGTCATTTGGCAGTTTCTTTTCAAGCCACTGGCAGCAAAGATCGGCATGCGGACGATGCAACTTCAAGTGGCGCACGACAACCTGCAATATGCGGTCCTGCACGACAGTCTGACAGGCCTTGCCAATCGCGAATATGCGATGACGAAGTTGCAATCTATTACGGAAACTTCTGCCAAAGAGAGCCCAGGCAAATTGGCAGTTCTTCATATGGATCTTGATAATTTCAAGAGCGTCAACGACACATACGGCCATACAAATGGCGACAGGTTGCTAGAACTTGTCGCCAATCGAATGCAAGCCGTCGTGGGAAACAACGGTACAGCCTGCAGAATGAACGGCGATGAATTCCTGATCATTCTGGATACCCTATCGGCTTCAGAAACCGTGTCGGGAATCGCCGGGAAACTGCTTGATGCATTGAACAAACCAGCCAATATCGACGGCCTGTACTCGCTGGTGCAAACCAGCATTGGCATTGCGTCGTTTCCAGAGGATGGCAAGACCTGTGAAGACCTGCTCATTGCCGCCGATCTTGCCCTCTATGAAGCCAAAAACAGCGGCAAAGGTACGTATAAATTCTTCAAGGAAAATATGGTTGTAAAATATAATCAGTCCAAAACACTTGAGCAGGAAATTGATCGCGCCATTGAGGAGCGGCAATTTCAGCCGGTGTTCCAACCGCAGATCAACGCCACCAGCGGCGCAATCATCGGTGTTGAAGTGCTCGTTCGGTGGCATCATCCGGATCGCGGCATTCTGCTTCCGGCAGAGTTCCTCGATGCGGCCGCCAGCCTGGGCAAAATGACCCAAATGACGCGCATTGTTCTCGAGCAGGCATTTGAAGTTGCTGCGCGCTGGTTGGAAGAAGGCACTGAATTTGGTCGTATCGGCATCAACTTCTCCAATCAGGATCTCCTGCTCCACGGATTTGTCGACGAAATTGCGGAAATAGCCAAGGCAAGTGGACTGACGTGCGAGCGACTGAGTGCCGAGATTGTCGAGTCGGTTGTCATCAACAATGATGACACACAATGTATGACGGCTTTGATGCGATTGCGTGAATTGGGGATCAAGGTCGAGATTGACGATTTTGGCACCGGGTTTGCAACCATGGTGCACCTCAACCGCAAAATATTTGACCGGGTCAAGATCGACCGCCAGTTCATTACAAATATCGATCAGTCTGAACGCAACCGTATCATTGTTGACTCCATCATCCGGTTGTCCACCGCTCTGGGTCTGGGGGTTATAGCCGAGGGCATGGAGCGGCAGGAAGAAATTGATACGCTGATGGAACTTGGCTGTGTGGAATTTCAGGGAAATGCCATTGCACTGCCGATGCCGGCAAATATTGCAGGTACCTGGCTCAAAGCGCACAACAAGACGGCCTTGCCTCGACGCCATTCGAATGAAACGGCGACGGCCTCAACGGCCCACTGACGCAAGCAGTCCGGCAACAGCAGGGATTTGTCATCCGGGCCTTCTGACGGTGACCTCGAATGCAACCTCATTCCTGTAGGGAACAGAACCATGAGCCTTACGGAAAAACAGATCTCGGACCTCATCCAAATACGCCATGCGCTGCACAGGCAGCCGGATCTCTCCGGTGATGAAGCCGGCACAGCAGCATCCATAGTCTCTTATCTGCAGGCGTTTGAACCCGATGGTCTCATTTGTGATCTGGGTGGCACGGGCGTTGCCGCAATATTCGACAGCGGAAGAGCGGGTAAAACAGTGATGGTGCGTTGTGAACTCGACGGACTGCCCATTCAGGAAATCGGTTCCCTGCCCTATCCCTCGACCATTCCCGGCAGGGGCCACCAATGTGGCCATGACGGGCATATGGCGATCGTTCTGGGTGTGGCGGCCATGCTGCGCAATAAACGCCCAGCAACGGGCCGCACGATTTTGCTGTTTCAGCCAGCTGAAGAGACAGGCAAAGGTGCAAAAGCCGTCATTTGCGACCCCCGATACGCAACACTCAATCCAGACTTTGTGCTCGCGCTGCACAATTTGCCCGGATACGACAAGCATCAGATCATCTTGAAAAGCGGGCAGGTCAATTGCGCTTCAAGAGGCATGCGCATCAAACTGACAGGCAGGACTGCCCACGCGTCCATGCCGCAGACCGGCGTTTCTCCGGCACTGGCCATGGCAACCATGATCAGAAATCTTGCAGCGCTTTCCAACGCAAAGACCATGAACCAGGAATTTCGTCTGGTGACCATTGTTCATGCGCATCTGGGTGAAAAGGCATTCGGCGTTGCGCCCGCCCATGCGGAGATCTGGGCGACCTTGCGTACAGTGACTGATGAGAAAATGCAGCAATTGGCCCAAGACGCTGAAGCCTTTTGCCAAAAAAATGCCACCGAGCACGGCCTGACGCTGGATATCGCTTATGATGACATATTCAACGCTTGCCAAAACGACGATGGATTGATTGCGCAATACCGCCAATCCGCCAGAGATCTTGGATATCGGGTGCTGAACCTTGTGGAGCCGATGCGTTTTTCGGAAGATTTTGGTGAATATGCAACGGCGCAGAACGGTTCCTCCGCATCAGCCATGTTTTTCCTCGGCGCGGGCCCGGATCATCCGGCCCTGCACAATCCCGACTATGATTTTCCGGACGCATTGATTCGATCGGGGGCCAACATGTTTTATGCGACCATCAATCGGTTGCTCGCTTAAAGCCATACTTTTGACTTTTTATCCATCGATCGAGCAGGCCAGAATACGACTGATCTGCATGAGAGGCCGGGCGGACTCCTGATGCCAGCCGTTGAAGGCTTGCTGTACCTTGTCCATGTCCCGTTTTGAAGTCGGTGTCTTGTCGACCACTCCCTCACGCACAAGGGCCGCGACGACATCGCGTGAAAGGATGAAACCATCAGCGCCCATGAACCTGAGAAAATACATGGCGGTGGCTCCTCCGAGACGCGACCCGCGCTTTTTCAACATTGCCAGAAGACCTGTAAAATCGGTCACTGGCCAATGGGCAAAAACCTGTCCGACCGATCCACTTTCACGGCTAAGCGTGCTCAGGAACTGGGCATTGTCTCGTATGGAGGCTATCTTTTTACCATGACGAATTATCCTTGGATTGCCAAGGTGATCACCAATTTCTTCGTCTGTCATGAACCCCATACGCCCCAGATAGAAACCATCGAAAACCTCCTCAAAGGCGTTCCATTTGTTCTCTACAACTTTCCAGTTGAATCCTGACTGGAATACGCATTTGCTCATGGCGGAAAGCCAGCGATCATCCGGAATAGCGGCAAGCGCGGCAGCATTTTTTGGAAGCATCAACGTCTCCTCAAACGCATCGCTGCCTCCTTTTCTTCCCGCAGAAATATCAAATATCGCATCAATATCACGCATGTTTTTGCCTGCTAAAACCCATCCCTACACAATTAAATTCAATCTGCCGGTCTACGGCGCCTTCGCATCTATTGTTATCGTCACCCGTGTCGGATCAAAAGCCACATAACCTGCGAGTTCCTGTGCAAATTCATGGGGATGCTGATAGGACCAGGCTATGTCTTCCAGCGCATTTCCGCTGGCCCCATCAGGGATACTATAATAGCTGGCCTGCCCTTTCAAAGGGCAATGGCTCGCGGTGTCGGTTTGCAACAAATCCTGATGGATATCTGCGCGTGGAATATAATATTGTGGCGGATACAGGCGACCACCGACCTCAAGCAATCGGATTGCCGCACCGGAGGCTGCAATCTGCTTGCCTGCGATTTCAATCCGCACCACCTGTTCGAGCCTGTCCAACTGCATGAAATGCCCGGAATTGGCGGGGTTGTATATTGCATCCCTGATCATCGTCGAAGTCCTTCTTGTCCATTTGCAAGAGATTATACACGCCAACGGCCAAAGTGAACGAGGCTTCTGCTGAAAGCTGGCCTCAATCCTGGTGCGACGAACCGGTCCGGACCAATGAGCTGTTCAAGACGGCTTGCATTCACATAATTGATTTGCTAACGGTGCCCTACCGAAGGGGTGCTGCGTAGAGCCGTGGCTGAGATGTGGGTGACATGCCCACGGACCCTCATAGCTGATCTGGATAATGCCAGCGTAGCAAGGAGGACTATTATGTTCGCAGGCGCACAAGTTTCCCTTTACCCGATGACGGACAGGTTTGTTGACGTGATTGTCTCGTCACTGACCGCCCTTGACCCGTGGCGCGACCGGTTGCGGATTGAGACCGATGATATCTCAACCCTGATCGTTGGTCCGCCAGAGGTTCTCTTTCCTGCGCTGCGGGATTTTTATGCAGCAGCGGCCGGCACAGGGCACCATGTTGTATTGCGCGCCACGCTGTCGCGGGGCTGCCCCGGCGAGCCAGATGATCCAATCTGCCAGACCTCCGCCCTGGCCAATCCTGCCCAGCCACTGTCCGAGAGGCAGGCGGCAGCACTCGGCGTCCTTGCCGATGCGGTTGAGACCGGACAAACGGCGGATGCGCAATTCTCGCTCTATGTCATGGGCGCGGGCGATCACATGGCCGAAATCATGGGCTGTATCGATTTTTTGAAGAACAGTGGTACTTTCAACCGGTCGAAAAATTTTTGCACCCGGTTGTCGGGGGATGCAGGTGTGGTCTTTGCGGCGTTGCAACAGGCCTTTTGCCGTTTTGGACCACCTGAAGGCCACGTCACCATTGACCTGACAGTCTCTGCCAACAGCCCCTCTGCGCGCTGATCCCATGCAACATCTTGTGCCCCGCCGTCCCGGCGGAGGCCTGGCCCGTGGCGTTCCTGCCGTGCTCAGCGTGGTCAGCACCTTCGTGATCTGGGAAATTTACGTCCGTCTTTCGGGTATTTCTCCGCTGGTTTTGCCTGCTCCCTCGCGCGTACTGGATCAGATGGTGTTGAACAGCGCCTTCCTGTGGGACAATACGCTGCCGACGGTGAAAGCGACGCTCGCCGGCTTTGCCCTTTCGCTTACCATTGCCTTTGCGCTCTCGATTGTGCTGGATTTCATGCCGCGGATACGCCGCGCCCTGTTTCCCATATTTGTGGTCAGCCAGACGCTGCCTCTGGTGGCAATCGCTCCCCTTGTCGTTTTGTGGTTCGGTTTTGAACTGACCCCAAAGATTCTTTTGGTGGCACTTGTCACCTTCTTTCCCATGCTGGTGGCTCTGGTTGACGGATACGAATCCACCGACGAAGAAATTCAGGCGTTGCTGCGTTCCATGGGGGCTACCCGTGCCACTGTCTTTCGCGCCGCCCGGCTGCCATCGGCCATGCCCTATTTTTTTGCCGGACTGCGCATTTCGGTCACCTACGCGGTCGTCGCAGCCATCTTCGCCGAATATGTGGGCGCGCGCGCCGGTCTTGGCATCGTCATCCTCAATGCAAAAAACAGCTTTCGCCCGGACCTTGTGCTCGCCGCAGTTGTCATCAGTTCTGCTCTTACTTTGATCCTGTTCGCACTGACAGCCCTGTTGCAAAAACTTGTTCTGGGCTGGCGGGAAGCCGGTGGTGGCCAATGAGTGTTCTGTCAATGCAGCAGGTCGGCATCACCCTGGGGGGCAAGTCTGTACTCGACGATATTTCGTTGCATATTGAACAAGGGGAATTTGTGTCGATCCTCGGACCGTCGGGTGCCGGAAAATCCACAATATTCCGCCTGTTGACCGGCGCACTGCGCCATGATCGCGGCACGATAACCTGTGACGGGCTGCCACTCGACCAAAGCCCGCATGGCTTTGCTTTCATGCCACAGCGCGACGCCCTGATGCCATGGAGACGCATTCTGGACAATGTAACTCTGGGCCTCGAAGTGCGCGGCGTGCCCCGCAAAGTGGCACGCGCGCAGGTGTTGCCGCTGATGGCAGAATTTGGTCTGTCCGGTTTCGAGCGTCATTATCCCGCCCAATTGTCAGGTGGAATGCGCCAGCGCGCTGCGCTGTTGCGCACCATCGTGCAGGCCCGTCCGGTTCAGCTTCTGGATGAACCCTTTGGTGCGCTGGACGCACTGACCCGGACACAGATGCAAACCTGGTTCGAGGCGCGCTGGCAGGCCGCGCGCTGGACAACCCTGTTGGTCACCCATGACGTGCGTGAGGCCGTGGCCCTGTCAGACCGCATCTATGTGCTATCGCCCCGCCCCGCCCAAGTGATTGCCGAAATCGAAGTGCTCGATGCGCGCCCGCGTCTGGGACGTCCGGCAAGCGCTAACGCGCATGCCCTTGAAGCCCACCTTCTCGCCATCCTTCTCAATCAAACCGGAGACCAGCCATGAAATATCTGATGATCATTGCCGTATTTTTCTTCACTGCATTACCCCTTGCTGCCCAGGAACAACTGCGCGTCGCACTCGACTGGACGCCCAACACCAACCATGTCGGTCTTTATGTGGCCCAGGCCAAAGGCTGGTTTGAAGAGGCTGGGCTGGAGGTCGATATTCTACCCTATACCGACACGTCCTCCGGCACTTTGGTGGCGACTGGCACGGCAGAATTTGGCATATTGAGCGCTGTGGGCTTTCACAGCCAGCGCGCAACCGGTGCCGATATGACCGTTGTGATGGCCGTCATGCAGCACGAAACCGGACGGCTGGTTTTCAATGGCAATCGCCAGGATATCCAGCGCCCTGCCGATCTGGACGGGCTGACCTATGCGGGTTTTGGCAGTGCCTGGGAAGAGGCACTGATATCAACCATCATGCGCAATGACGGCGCAACGGGGGTGTTTGACACCGTAACCCTGGGCACATCTGCCTACGAGGCACTGGCCAATGGCAGCGTGGACTTCACCTTGGAGGTCAGCACATGGGAAGGCGTCAATTCCATTTTGCTGAACCGCCCGCAGCGATCATTCATCTATGCCGACTATGGCGTTCCTGATCAGCACACCACATTTCTGGGCGCCAATGGAACATGGCTGAAATCCAATCCCGATACAGCCCGGGCCTTTGTCCAGGCAGCGCAGCGCGGCTATCAGTTCGCCGCCGATCATCCGCGCGAAGCCGCAGATATTCTGATTGCGGAAACAGCGGGCATGCTGTCCAATCCCGATCTGGTTCACGCCTCGATGGAGGCACTGGTCGACGGTGGATATTTGCAGGACCCCGGCGAACCTGTTGGCCTGATTGACCACGAAATGTTTGTCGATATCACGACATTTCTTTTCCACGCAGGCATCCTGCGCGGTGAGAACGGCAGACCACTTGAAGTCAAGCCTGACGTAACAAAATGGTACACCAACGCGTTTTTGAAACGCTGAGATCAACAGCCCGGGCTTAACCTGTATGGCAGCACCCATCGAGGAAGTCTCGGTGGGTGCTGTTTGTCCTTTAAAACCTGTTTAACCCGCAAAGGCATGAACCAGGCTACCCTGCACTCTCCTGTGGCGCATCGATGCTCTTGACGGCCCCCTGTTGCCTTTTCGGCAGATAGGATTTTCTTTTGTTGCGGAAACCTGCAAAATGGAACCCGGACGACAAACAGAAATGGCCGGTGGAAATGGATGACCGGTTCGGAGCGGGGCAAAACGGATGACACCACATAATGAAGCAAAAGTTGGAGACTATGCGAAGGCAGTATTGCTGCCTGGAGACCCATTGAGAGCAAAGTGGATTGCAGAAACCTTTTTTGAGGAACCAAGGCTCGTCAACAGCGTACGCAACTGTCTGGGCTATACCGGTACCTGGCAGGGAAAGCCGATCAGCGTGCAGGCAACCGGCATGGGACAGCCCTCTACATCCATCTATGTGCATGAGTTGTTGAATGTCTACGGCGTCAAGACGTTGATACGGGTGGGGACCTGTGGCGGACTGACGACCAAGCTAAAGCTTCGCGATATCGTTCTTGGACTGGCAGCATCAACCGAAAGCGCAACCAACAACGCCGCATTTGCGCCCTATCATTATGCACCATTTGCTGATTTTGACCTGTTGCGGATCGCCGCCGATTATGCGGCATCACAGATGTTGCCATTTCATGTGGGAGGGGTAGTCTCCGCCGATACATTCTATCTGGAAGATCCAGCCAAGACCTATGAGAAACTGGCGCAACACGGGGTTCTTGCCGTCGAAATGGAATCGGCAGCTCTCTACACCTTGGCGGCCCGGTTCAATGCACGCGCCCTCACCGCTTGTGCCGTATCCGATTGCCTGATCACAGGCGCTGAACTCAACCCCGAAGAACGCCAGTCTTCACTCAAAACGCTGGTCGAACTGGCACTCAATATTTCCGGCCAATTGTCGGATAATTGAGTTCGAAGAAACCTCTGTCCTGAGGAAGAAGCGGCCTGATCCAGGGCTCCTGACAGGATGCTGTCAGGAGCCCTGTGTTCTGTATACACATCCATGAAACACGGGAACAGGCAACGTGGCAGAACCATTCAAGAATGTCTTCAACAGGGACCTCATAGCCCATATGGGTGCGCAGTTTTTTCGGCAATCGTCGCGCTTTGACAGGCAGCGTTTTGTCCAGTTGGCCAGCGAAGGCATTGAAGCGCTGGAATTCAAACAACGCTCGAACCATATCAGGGCCGCCTTGTCGCTCTGCCTGCCCGAAGACTTCACAAAGGCCAGCGCCATACTGACCGGCGCCCTGTGCCCGGAAAATGAAGATGACATTTCGCAACCCTCAGGCGGCACGGAAGGCATCCGCGGCTGGGCAATCCTTCCCATGGCAGACTATGTCGCTCACGAAGGTCTCGAAGACTTCGACCATGGCATGGATATTTTGCAGGAACTGACCAAGCGATCCACTGCTGAATTTGCCGTCCGTGCTTTCCTGTTGGCCGATACCGAACGGGCAATGAAACATGTTCATCGTTGGGCACGCAGCCCAAATCTCCATGTACGCAGGCTGGCCAGTGAGGGAATCCGCCCACGCCTCCCCTGGGGCACCCGTCTTGGCATGTTCGTGGATGATCCCTCACCTATTCTGCCAATCTTGAATCTGTTGAAGGACGATCCGGAGGACTATGTTCGCCGCTCGGTTGCCAACAATCTGAACGATATCGCCAAAGATCATCCAGATCTTGTCGCTGAGATCGCCACTGACTGGTTGGCCGGCACACCGGGCCCGTTGCGATGCAGACTTGTGCGCCACGCATGCCGCACGCTGATCAAGAACGGTCACCAGCCGACCTTGCAAGCCCTGGGCTACCGCCCGGCTCTGATCACCTTGAATGCACTGGTCCTTGACCAGAAAACGGTCCCCTTTGGGAAGAGCCTCGGCATTTCAGCTGAATTGCAGTCGGTCAGCGCTGGCCCTCAGGACCTGATCATCGATTATGTCATCTATCATCGCAAAGCCAACGGTCAGACTTCACCGAAGGTGTTCAAATGGAAGGTTCTTCAGTTGAACGCTGGTGAGAAAGTCACCATTGCAAAAAGCCACAACTTCCGACCCATTACCACCCGTACCTATTATCCGGGCACACACGCCCTGGAAATTCAGGCAAACGGAAAAAATCTGGGGCGTCAGGAATTTGAGTTGACGATGTAGATCAAGGCCAAACGTTTCATTCAGTTTTTGAACTGGTCTGCCACAACACGACGGTAACGCCTGCTGACCGGGACGACATCTCCGTTGCGCAACCGCAGCTTTGTATTGCGCCTCTCGACAAAGACTTCGCTCACCTCTTCGCGGGCGACCCAGTGTGACCGATGCACCCTCAGGCCAAGTGCATCGGGCAGGCTTTGAACCACGTCGGAAAAGCGGCCGAGAAACATTCTGTTTTCCTCGGTCGCATGGATGACTACATAGTGCTCCTGTGCCTCGATGCGCAGCGGCTTTCCCCGCAATGGCGGATCAAGCATGGGCAGAATATCACGCCCATCTGTTAGCGCGGCTGTGCCGTGATCGGCAATCATGCCTTAGAAAGCAGGTCCAGTGCTCTCCTGTGCTGACAGGAGCCGTGGCAGTGACACCATGAGACAGAGAAACAGATGATCATCAAACAGGTAGGCAATTTCCAGCAGAAATGCGCCAAAAAGGGATCCTCCACCGGGAACCTGCCCATCCAGACCCAGTTCCGGAACGCCCAGAACAATATCAAACGTCGTCATGGCAAGAACATAGGGTACAAGACTCAGAAACAGAGCCGATACAAACAGCGGGACCGGTTTCAGCCGCACAGTGTCATTGCTATCAAGCAGGCTTCTGAATGCGACGAAGAGGCCGCATTCGATGAAAAGGCGAAGCAGCCAGTAAAGATAGAGTATGGGGCGGTCTGAACCGAATGTATTCGGGTTGGTTGCCGAGACGAGGCCGACAGCCAGCAGGGTGATCACCAATATATAGACGAGTTCCGAGCGCTTCATATGGAGTATTTGCCCGCCCATTCGCGCATCGCGAATGGTACACTGGAGTAAATTCCTGAAATTGCAGATGAATTCTAGTACCATTCGATAGGCCATGCATAGGGCGAACCATTCAAGAAATCGTGTGTGAAACGTATTGAATGCTTTTCACACCGCGACATATGTTGTGTGAGAAGCTGGCCCTGTCATGTGACCGGCTTCCGAACCACAGGAGGAAAATCCCATGTTGAAGCATGCTCTTATTATGTCCATTCTTGTTATTGCCCCAACAACGTTTGCGGCAGCTGAGGATCCTGAAATGGGGTTTTTCGTCACCAGTGTCGGTCCCGGTAACGGGGCTGACCTGGGCGGTCTCGAAGGGGCCGATGCCCATTGCGACAAATTGGCGGTGGCCGCAGGCACGACGGGGAGAACCTGGCGTGCTTATCTGAGCAGCGAAGCCGATGGCAAGCGCGGCGAGTCGGCCCGTGACAGGATCGGTGATGGCCCCTGGTACAATGCCGCCGGCGAATTGATTGCCGTTGATGTCGACCAGCTCCACCTCAATCCAAATATCGTCAAGCGCACAGCGCTTGATGAAAACGGCAATCGTGTCAAAGGGCGCGGTGATCAACCCAACGAGCATGACCTTCTCACCGGCAGTATGGCAGATGGCACGGCCTATTTCCCCGATGACGCGGATCACACCTGCAACAATTGGACCAGCAGCACTGAAGGCAGTGCACAGGTCGGGCACCATGATCGTCACGGTGGTGGCAATACGTCCTGGAATTCCGCGCATGCCTCACGTGGCTGTAGCCCGGACGGTTTGAAGAGCACTGGCGGTGCAGGCCTGTTCATGTGTTTTGCTGCTGATTGATATGGCAGCCTCCAGACTGCTGCGCACCTGCCTGATTTCAGCACTGCTGGCAGGTGCCCCGCTGACTGCTGCTGCTCTGCTGGCTGGGCCTGTGCTCACCAGCATAGCAATGGCGGATGACGCGGATGCGCCTATAGGCGATGCCATCCGCGACGTCCCCATTTTCGATGCCCATATGCACTACAAGGAACCGGCGTGGGGTCCCTACCCGCCTGAGACCGTCATTGAACTGATGAATAACAGCGGCGTTGCCATGGCGCTTGTCTCGTCAACACCCGATGAAGGCACGATTCAACTGTTCGAATACGCGCCGGACAGGATCGTTCCCGAATTGCGCCCCTATCATGGCAATGCGGGATCGGGAAACTGGACGAAGGCGGCGGGCATGATGGATTATCTGCGCGACCGGCTGGCGCGCTACCCGCATGAGGGGCTGGGCGAGTTTCATGTTCATCGCATCGATCCTGAAGATCGCAGTTTGCTGGGTGAAATTGCCGCGCTGGCAGTGCAGGACGGTTTGCCCGTTCACGTTCATTCCGGCGCGGCACCCGTGGCATTGTTCTATGAACTGGAGCCCTCCCTGACAATCATATGGGCCCATGCGGGCATGTCGGAACCGCCCAATGTGGTGGATGACATGCTTTCGCGACACCCCAGCCTTTATGCCGATACCTCCTTCCGTGAGAACGAAATCCTGGGAAACTGGCAGCAATGGGAACCCGTTATCAAGCGGCACGCGGACAGGCTAATGGTGGGAACCGATACCTGGGTCAACAGCCAATGGGACCAATATGAAGAGCTCATAGCCAGCAACAGGCGCTGGCTGGCCAGGCTGCCGCGCGAGACCGCAGAAAAAATTGCCTACCGGAATGCGCAGCAATTGTTCGGGCGGCAAATCAAACATCCTCATTGACGGGTTTTCCCCCGACAAGAACCATCGGGCGAACAGCCGAGGGTGTAAAGCATCGGACATCATTCATTGACCTGATCTGATTTATGAAGGATTCTGGCGGCAAACCAGCGGCCGGGGACTTACCTTCGCCATCAGGAAAGATCATGGTGACACTTCCCCTTGTATGGTTGATCGGTGTTTTGACGATCATTGCTGCCTATGCCCTGGCACAAAATGCACGCCTGCCTGCGTCCGCGCGGTTTTTCCTCTGCAGTTTCCTGCTGTCTCTGGCAATGATCAGCCTGCTTCTGGGGCTCCGGCTTTCCTTCGACGCCGCCTGGGCCGCACGGGTGCAGCCTCTGGTCGCAGTGGTGATCGCCCCGCTGGCCTATCTGGGGCTATGTGCACTCACGCGTGATGTCGCCCCGACATGGCGGCAAATCCTGCTGTGGAACGGCCTGCCCATCGTCTTGGTTCAATTGGTCATTCTGGCCGATATACCCATCTCGGCCGATGTGTTGGTGCTCCTGATCAACTGCGTTTATCTGGTGCGCATTGCTGGCCTTTTACGCTTTGATGCGGATGATTATGCCCATGTCGCACCTGACAAAGCTGGCGTTGTTCGGACGGCAATTTATGCCACGATCTGCTTGCTCGGCATGATGGTGGCCACAGATATCCTGATTGTCGCGGCCCTGCTGTTTTCAGATGAGGCCTTTTTCCTGACGTTGCTGACCGGTGCCTCCGGGGTTTTTACAGCCTTTGTTTTTGTGGTGGCGCTGGTGGGTGTTCCAATGGTTCTGCGCAGTCCAAACCCGGTTGCAAACAGGGCCGAAGTCGTCACTGAACAGGACCGGTCACTGTTGACCAGGCTCGATTCCCTTATGAATGACAAACAGCTCTACAGGGACAGCAATCTGACCCTTGCCCGGGTGGCGCGGCGATTGTCGGTTCCTGCGCGTGATGTTTCTGGCGCAATAAACCGAACAACCGGTGAAAATTTTTCACGCTATATCAACGGATTCCGCATTCGCCACGCACAAGGCGCTCTGCAGGATACGGCTTTGCCAATTACCGGGGTGATGCTGGACGCCGGTTTTGTCAGTAAGTCCAGTTTCAACACCGAATTTCGCCGTATCGTCGGTCAAACCCCATCACAATTTCGCGCAGGACGGGCACAGTCCAAAAGCGCCCGCCCCTGATGTCGTCAGAGTTCGGAACAATCGGTGCGTGTTGTTCGCACACCGACGACATCTTCAAGGATTGAACTGCCGGGATTGAGTACAAATCCATGGCCTTCGCTCAAACCGGTCTGGATAAGAATATCGGCCCTTGCATCATCATCGTGACTGCTGACGCGATACATGTCGCTGACAACGTCATCGCCCTTGGCAAGAGCCTCGACGACGCGCCTGCTTTGCAAGACAAGGCGGACCTGTCGGGTTGAATGAACAGATATATCGCTACCACCAAAATCGCCTGCGACGAAGCGAACGGGAAAGGTCAGGCAATCCTGGCGGTCATCGCTGCGCAGGATCACCTTGCCCTGTCCTGCCATGCCCCTGAGTTGCAGGAGTGAAGCCTGGCGCGGAGACTCGATGACAACAATCCCCAGGACCTGAGCCGGTATCGTCCTCCCAACACTGGTTTGGACAGCAGCATCATGGGCATTGGCTGAAATCGAGAGAAATACAAATATGGCGATAAAGATATTACGGACTATGGATGTTTGGTCATGCGACATGGTGGGTTCCCCGAATGATGGTCAAATAGCACTGCGGCGGAATGCGGCAGCAGATGGCATCAAGGGATTTTTGCCCCGGAATGCGTCCGGAAACGGGTATCAGAACGTTCGAAATGGTCTTTCCGAACCTCGCGCTGCAAAGCTGTGTTGGCTGCAAAACAGGGGAGCACGGGTTCCAGGGCGTTCGGCACGCACTGGACTGGCTGCCAATTGCAACAATTTGCCGAGCCGGCTACTGTGCGACAGAAGAGCCCTATACAGTCAAAAGATTGAATCAGGAACATCCTGCAAACCAATGGAAACATTGCAAAACAGGCGATCTGGGGATCTCGCCAAGCCATTGATTTATTGGTCGGAGCGGCGGGATTCGAACCCACGACCCCTTGACCCCCAGTCAAGTGCGCTACCGGGCTGCGCTACGCTCCGACCTGCCTAAAAGGCTTGGATTTCGTAGACTTTACACCTGACAGGCGCAAGCCCTTTTTTCGTCAATGGGCAAGAAAAGGAAATAAACCACAATTGATGAGATGGATCGGCGCAGAAATCCCCGCAGGAAGCCCCAAGGGCGTTTTCCATTTGTTCCGGAATGCCGCCGTTGAAACGTTCTTCAAGACAATCATAACCGAGCGGACATGCCTGCGGTCATGTGAAACGTACAGGCAAGTGGGAGATGGCAATCTTAGAATACATAAATGGCTTCCATAATCCGCATAGACAACACGCAACATTGGGTTGGAAAAGCCGAGTCGCTTTCGAACGCAAGGTCACTCAAGGAGCAACAGGAGTGGCACTTAAGCGCCACAGGTCCAAGGATGACGTAACAAGGAGCGGGCAGCCTAACCCGGGACCCTCCGAGCCCTGCTTCAGACCCGCTGCGTCAGCGCAGAGGCACCAAGTTGCCGGCGACCCCGTCAACAAAAAGCGCCATGTTGCCTGCCCGTTTGGGCAGGACACCGGAGACCGGCTTGATTGTGAACGTCAGTTTTGCCCCGTCCCTCAAGGCTGTCAGCAGTTGCACGACAATCGGGTCCTCGCCCTCCACGCCGGAAATTGCAATGGCCGCATTGGGTGGGACAGCCTTGTAGCTGTCCGGTTCATCGCCCTGCCAAAGTGCAACAAAGGCATCAAGATCCATATAGCCGGCGCTTCGCACCGGGCTGTCCGTAAAATAATAGACCGTGGGCGCCAGACCATCCATCGTCATGGATTGCACCTGCGTTTTGGCATCCGTGGCTGAATTGAATGCGCCGGCTGGCAAGACGAAAAGATAGGAGGGCTCCACAAGTGGCATCTGTGGCTGTGCATCCTTGCCAGTCAGGACCTCTCCGGTCTTGCGGACGCCCTTCTCGATGGCGTCGCCGGTTTTTTCCACACCCTCGCCGATGAATTCGGTGGTGTTTTCCGCGCCCTTCTGGATGACCTTGCCGGTTTTTTCCACCGCCTTGCCGACATTCTTCAAAACACCCGCATGGGACATGTTTGCAGCGCTCAGCAGCAGCAACAGGATCGCGAGGGGGCGCAATATTTGACGGAACAGCATGACAGAATCCTTACAATCAACGTTACCGAAATCATTTTCCAAAGGGATCATAGCGGTGAAACAACCGACAGGCCACCTTTTGAATCCTTCACCTCTGCCGGTTTTTTAACAGGTTTTCGCAATTCCCCTGCGGCCCTGGTTATCCTTGTGTTGGCATTGTATGGTAATTGCCATAATTCAGACAAAGTAACCCGTGATGCACGGACCAACAATTGGCAGCGATTTTCGCCGTCGCGCAAATTCCGGGCAATAAACGGGCCTGCAATCCAATCATCCGTCCAGCAAAATCATGGAATTCCAGAATAATGTTCAAATCAACCACCGGCCTGTTGTTCGCCGCTGCTTTCCTTGCCACCTGCACTATCTCGCAAGCCGGTAATACTGTCCCTGTTCCTAAACCCTCGCCGGTCGCAGCCACGCAGAAATCCGCCGTCCGCTTTGATCGGTTGCCCGGTTACACAAAGGCGCAGACACAGGTTGCCAACCGGATCGCAACGCGCTTTGCCAAGGCCGGATACGGCCGTCCGCAGCAGATTGCCGCTGTATCGGTCGCCATCCGTGAATCGACACTGAATCCGAAGGCCCATAACCGCGGCTGCAATTGTTTCGGGCTTTTTCAGATGAACCGCAGCCGAGGCCTGGGCACCGGTCATAGTATTTCCAACCTCACCACGACCGATTACAATATTTCCCTGATCATCAAAGAGGCCAAACGCTTTAACAGTTTCGCAGCGGCAAAAAACGTTAACGAAGCGATCAAGGCCTTTGTTCGCAATGTGACACGCCCCGGCAACAAGGCCCGTGTTGTCAATGCTACCGTGAAAACGGCAAAAAAAGTCCAGAAGTCTGCCGATCAGCGCAGAGTCGCATCTATCATCGACTGATTGGTGCAGTGAACCTGTCCAGCGTCGGGCCAAAAACCCGTGCAGGTCCGATCCCTGTTTCAGATGCATCAGCATGATTACCGGGGCTCGTGCTGACAGCTGGTTCAAAAAGACATAATTTTGCAGTAGATTGCACGTAGCAATAGGCTACGGAACATCCGCATTCGAGGAATGGTGAAACATGCTGCGACTATTGGTCGATTTTCTTTCAGGCATCATCAGCGTGATGGCTGCAATCAGTATCATCGGCGGAGCAGTGGCAGGCTATCTCCAGGCACCGGTCTTGGAGGTGGAGCCCTGGATTGGTGGCATCATCGGCTTTGCTGCCGGCTTTCTCGCCGCGTCGCTCGGCGGCGGGCTCTTTGCCTGCTTCATCCTGATCGAAAACCACCTGCGCGTTCTGGCCGACACACGGTTTGATGAATTGCACAAACCACGACTTGTCCAGCAGATGCCTGACAAAGTTGTGCCAGCCGGGGAAACAAAGACACTTCACGAGCCGACACCGGAAGAATTGGCAATTGAACGGGCTGAACGCGTGGCGGAATATGCCAGACAATACCGTGCCCCGACATTTGAGCCGGCAAACACGCAAACGGCCACGCCTTCGGAAGTCAAACCGTCGACTGAGAAAGCCAAGGCACCGTCAAAAGCCAAAAAAGCCAGCAAGTCGGATAAAGCGGATTCTTAACAATGTGCCGGAGGATTGATCAGGAGGCACCGATCGGCAATATTGGCGAGAAGTCGTATACAATGAGGCGTTGGATCGCAGTCTCTACGCCCGTCGCACGGGCTGCCGTAGAATGGTCTTGAGCTTCTCAGGGGCCGTCTTGCGCGGGTCACTCAGGTAAATTTCGTGATGGTGGCCAGTTTCCACCAGGCCATTTTCCGGAATATATTCCTCGTGCAGCGCCTTCAGAACCGGCCCCTCATCGCTATAGGGACCGATATGCAGAATCTGAACCGCCAGGCCTTCCGTGTAGGTTTCGAGACGCAAATCATCCAGGCCGGGAAGATCACCTGATCGGGCAATCGCCCGCCTGACCTCTTCAACATGCTCAGGCAGGATCCAGTCCGGTTGCATGATCATGACCGTCCACTGCCATTGCGCCTTGTCTCCCGTGATGAAGACATTCATGTCATCCGCCCACCAAAGCGCCTCCAAAGGCGGCACGACATAATCCTTCCCCAGTTCCCTTTTTGACAGAAATTTCAACTTGTAGGCGGCGGGATAAAGAACTGCCAACGCCCGAGCATATTGGCCTGCACTTTCTGCATCCGGTGTCCCCTTTCCATCCATCATCAAGAATGACATGGCGGGGACGTCCACCTGAACAAATGCTTTGGCAGACGGCGCATAAAGCGCCTTCAGGGTTTTCTTGAAATCAATCTTGTCCATGCTTGCCCCCGGAAGAATGATCAATCCCGGCAGCAAACAGGCAATCGCACTGCTGCCATTACCGGAAAAGAATGCGTTCTATCTGACCTGGTCCAGCAGCCGCTTGCATTCAAGCAGGTCATAGAGCGCCTCCTGCAAAAGCCCCCGGTTGTCCTGTGACAGGCTGCCCCCGGCAGATGCATCGCCCGCCTGTTCTTCAGAACCCGTGGCACCAAAGCCAAACAGCCGACGGCCGGCCGGCGCTTTCGCATGGCCAACCATCTGGTCATCATCGAAAGGCGCATCATCGCCGGAGGTGGATTTTTGCGCATGGGTTGCTGCTGGTTTTGCGGGCGGCTCGGTCTTTGCGAATGATGCGAGTGCTTCGGTTGCCGTTACTTCACCGGAACCAATGGCAACTGCAAAACGGGGACCGTTGAGTTTCAGCAGTTTCTGCACGCCCTTGATCGTATAGCCCTGATCATAAAGCAGATGGCGGATCCCCTTGAGCAGGTCAATATCGTCGGGGCGATAATAACGGCGTCCGCCGCCACGTTTCATCGGTTTTATCTGATTGAAACGGGTCTCCCAGAAACGCAGCACGTGCTGCGGCAAATCCAGATCATCCGCCACTTCACTGATCGTACGAAATGCATCCGGGCTTTTGTCCATTGTCATTCAATCCCGCAATTTGTGACCTTGCCACTGTTCCATTCTGCACCAGAGCCTTCACGCCTTGATGCCCATATGAAGCGAGGGCTGGCCTGATTACCCTCTATGATCCCTGTCAACAACAGGATCATTTTGAGTCGCCATTGCACTGCTTCTGCAGAAAACTTGCAAGCCGGATCGTGGCAGAAATTGGATGCGTACAGACCTATTAGGATTTTTTGCGCTTTATATGCGCATCAAGAACACGTTCTTTAAGAACATTCGAAGCCTTGAAGGTCATGACACGCCGCGGAGAAATCGGTACTTCCTCACCCGTTTTGGGGTTGCGACCGATCCGCTCGTTCTTGTCGCGAATTTGAAAGGTTGCAAAGGAGGAGAGTTTCACACTTTCGCCCTGGACGATGGCGTTGCATATTTCATCAATCACCATTTCAACCAATGAAGCAGATTCTGTTCGCGAAAGACCAACCTTGCGGAAAACTGCTTCCGCCAAATCTGCTCTGGTGATCGTTTTATCGCCCATCGACTGACAACCATCCCTTTATTTTCAATTTTCAGGTATCCTCGACCAAGTAAACAGTATTGCCCTTAGGCGAGCCGGTCAAGCCGAGATTATGCTGCAGTGCGACTATAACCATATGAAAGACATCCGTCTTTTCATCGGCATGCCTACCAGCGGATCATCACCGCTCCCCAGGTGAACCCGCCACCCATTGCTTCAAGAAGGACAATATCATTGTCCTTGATGCGCCCCGCGTCCAGAGCATCGACAAGCGCAAGCGGAATGGATGCAGCCGATGTATTGCCGTACCGATCGACTGTGATGACCACTTTTTCCGGATCAATCCCCAGTTTTCGCGCGGACGCATCAATGATGCGTTTGTTGGCCTGATGGGGTACAAACCAGTCGATATCATCGGCATCCATTCCGGTCGCTTCGAATACGGATTCGATAACATCGGTGATCATTCCGACGGCATGTTTGAAGACTTCCCGTCCCTGCATGCGCAACAGGCCAACTGTCTGGGTCGATGACGGTCCGCCATCCACATAGAGCTTTTCCTTGTGTTGACCGTCGGAACGCAGTTTTGAAGCGAGAATGCCCCGATCGGCATAGGTCCCGGCCGATTCCACCGCTTCCAGAATAACAGCGCCGGCGCCGTCACCAAACAGTACGCAGGTGGATCGGTCATTCCAATCAAGAATTCTGGAGAACGTTTCGGCACCAATGACAAGGGCGCGTTTGGCAAGACCCGATTGCAGATAGGCATCTGCAGTCGTCAAGGCAAAGACGAAACCGCTACACACGGCCTGAACATCAAAAGCCGCACCATGGTGCATGCCAAGCCGGTTTTGAATATCAACCGCAGCAGCTGGAAACGTATTGTCCGGTGTGGATGTCGCGACAATAATCAGATCAATATCCGCCGCTGTCAGCCCTGCCTTGTCGAGCGCCGCCCGGGCAGCCCCTTCACCCAGCGAACAGGTCGTTTCCCCATCGCCTGCTATGTATCGCTGGCGAATACCTGTGCGCTGAACGATCCAATCATCAGTGGTTGCAACAACACCTTCCAGTTCCTGATTGGTTACGACACGCTTTGGCAAGCAGGAACCATAACCACAAACGACAGATCGAATCATACTCATTCCTTACTCTTCTCCGCCAGATCGCCGCCTATGGCAGGACGATTATGGTAGAGGGTCAAATCATGTTCAATTTTTGATATCAGATCATTGCGTGCCATGTCGTGGGCCACATCAACGGCCGCCGCAAAACCATCGGCATCCGTACCGCCATGGCTTTTGATCACCACGCCATTGAGGCCCAGAAACACGCCGCCATTGACTTTCCCCGGATCCATTTTTTCGCGCAGCCTGTCAAAGGCACTTTTTGCGAGCAGATAGCCGAGTTTTGCCAGAAGGGTACGGCTCATGGCTGCGCGCAGATATTCCGCAATCTGCCGCGCCGTGCCTTCCGCCGTCTTCAGCGCAATATTTCCCGAAAAGCCCTCGGTGACCACCACATCGACCGTACCCTTGCCGAGATCATCGCCCTCGACAAATCCATGGTAGCGCATGCCCGGAAGCCCGGTGGCCTTCAAAATGCGCCCGGCTTCCTTGACCTCTTCCTGTCCCTTGATTTCTTCAACGCCAATGTTGAGAAGTCCGACGGAGGGCTGGTCGATTTCAAACAGAGCACGGGCCATCGCCGCACCCATCATCGAGAAGTCGATCAATTGCTGGGCATCGGCGCCCACGGTCGCCCCGACATCAAGAACGATGCTCTCGCCTCGCAGAGTCGGCCATATGGCCGCTATCGCCGGTCGCTCGACATTGGCCATGGTGCGCAGACAGAACCGGGACATGGCCATCAACGCGCCGGTGTTTCCTGCAGAAACGCACACATCGGCTTCGCCGTTCTTTACGGCCTCGATGGCACGCCACATGGACGATCGCCAGCGCCCATGCCGCAGGGCTTTGCTGGGTTTGTCATCCATCCGGACAGAAACCTCGCAATGGTGAAACTCGCTGGCTTTTTGCAATTTGGGATATTGTTCCAGAATCGGACGACATTTTTCCTCGATGCCGAACAGAAGGAACCGCAAATCGGGATAACGTTCGAGAGATTTTGCAACGCCGGGTATGGCCACTTCCGGACCAAAATCCCCTCCCATCACGTCCACGGAAATTGTGATCAAACCAAAATAATCCTCATAATATCATCCGACGCCCATTGTTCGTAATGACTTTGCGGCGGGCTGATGCGAAACCGTCGCGCGCGCTGAAAATAACTGTTTTGTCTCGGCATACAACACAATTGTCGAAGCCCAGCAGCCCTGTCCCGTGTTTACCACCCGCCGACTGCCCTGTGCGAACTGATTCATTCCCCAGGGTTTGATCGGGATCGGAAAGGTCTCGTGTTCCATGCTTCGTATCAGGAATGCTCCCGATTATTTTTTCTTCCAGCGCTCCAGTTCCGCGAATGGTGACGGCACAACGTCTTGCGGCGATGCGTTGCCGACCAACTCCACGACTGCGCCTTCTTTACGCGGATAGGGATCGATTGCCAACACTATGAATTCTTCACACACCATGCCGACATCAATTGTATTTCCAGTAAAGGTCTCCGGCACATCAGGGCCTTCGGCGGAAATAATCATTTCGCCATTTTCATCGGTGTCGATGCGCGCCAGTTTCGATCCCTCCGGCACAAACAGGGCTTCAACCGGTTCGTCGATTTTTTCGGCAACGGGTTCCATCGTCGCAACGCAGTTCTGTTCCAGAACGGCTTTGACATGTCCCTTGACGCGCACGCCGTCGCGCTTCCAGCGGTTTAGCTCAAGTTCAGCCCTGACGCTGTTGACTCGCAAAACGCCCCAACGTTCCGCCATGGCCACCCGTTCTTTCTCATCGGCCTCAAGTGTGACCCTGACAGGGTTGGCTGAAATATGACCGACATTGACCTGATAGCTGAAGGTTTGCTGCTTATTGTCTTTCACGAGCCTGACTTTCTGTTCATTGATCCGAATTCACTGGCGTGCATGCACTGGCTTGAAACGACTGGCAACCTGTTTTGCGCGCACCTGTATTCAGCAAAACAGACCATTCGGCAACCGCAAAGAGATGCATTGCAATCACTCGGCGACTGCTGCGATATCCAACTGACCGTCCAGCAGGTTTGCCTCGTCCAGCCTGGAAAACACGCCATCAAGATGCACGGCCTTTTCTGCCAGCGGCGTCATATCGACAGGTTGATTTGCTTCGACCGCCTGACCGGTCTTTCCTTCTACCGGATAGATATTGCGTTTCAACGCCTCTGCAAGATCGCTGACATTTGCATCGTTAAGCGCATTGCCATAGGACTGCGCCCGACCATAGAACATGCGGGCCAGCTTTTTCATACGCTTTGGAACGCCGGAATCACCGATACCAAGTTCGCGGATGGAATGGTCGATATCCTCGAAAAACGTATCCACAACATCCTGGGCAAGCTGTTTGACAGCGACCCCGGCCTTGTCGGTCCGGCGAAAGAACAGAACCATCACCAAAGACAGCATTTCGAAGCGGCCCATCACCGTGTCGGGAACCTGCATTTCGGTATAATAGACCGGATCACGCGCAACCTGTGTCAATTGCCGGTAAAGCCCATCAACGATTTCGCGATTTTTCCTTTTTCGGCTAAAGTATCCGAAGACCATGATTTTCCCTTGCTGCCTTATTTTTGGCACCGGTTTACGTCATTGGAAGAATTCATTCCCTGCCCCGGTTGCATCCTTTGCGTTGCTGGTTTACCGAAGCAGACAGGAAAAGCAACGGCTGGGGCTGTATAGAGACAGGGGAGATATTGTTGAAATCGCGTCAATTCAATACGAGTCGGCAGATTATTTTGTCGGGCATGGTGGTCATTGGCCTCACGGCAACGAGTCTTTCCGGCTGTTCCACCAGCGAAGTCCTGACACAGGGCTATGTAGTCGACAACCAGACGCTTGAGCTTGTACCTCCGGGTTCCAGCCGTGAGCAGGTTCTGCTTTCGTTGGGCACACCAACAACAAAAGCCGATTATGGCGCGGAAGCCTATTATTACATATCGCAAAAACGCGTTCGCGGTGCGATGTTCATGAAACCGCGTCTCGTGCAGCAATCCATATTGGCTGTCTATTTTGGCGAGGACGACACCGTATCGCGCATTGCAAATTATACGCTTGAAGACGGCAAGGTGTTCAATACGATCACCCGCACGACTGCAACGGGCGGCAAGGAAGAAACATTCCTGAGCCGGGTCCTGTCTTCGGTCGGCACATCCGGCGAAAGCGCTGCGAAAAGAATTTTTGGCGGTGAATAGAATGGTGTGATCGCTCCTCTGGAGCGATTGCAAGGCTGAGGCACTTGATGCCGAGCCAGCCTACAAACCAAAAACCCCGCGGATCGCTCCGCGGGGTTTTTCTTTTGAACGCAATGAGCGCTTATGAGTGCGCCAGGACTGCAAGCAGCAGCAGGGCAACGATATTGGTGATCTTGATGGCAGGATTGACTGCAGGTCCTGCAGTGTCCTTGTAAGGATCACCCACCGTGTCACCGGTAATCGAAGCTTTATGGGCTTCACTGCCCTTTTCATGCTTCACACCATCGGAATCAACAAAACCGTCCTCAAAGGACTTCTTGGCGTTGTCCCAGGCACCGCCACCTGATGTCATCGAAATGGCGACGAACAGGCCATTGACGATCACACCCAGCAGTGAGGCTCCCAGAGCAGCAAAAGCCGACGCCTTCGATCCGGAGATCAGCAGGACACCGAAATAGACCACCAGTGGCGCCAGAACCGGCAGCAAGGAAGGAATGATCATTTCCTTGATGGCCGAACGGGTGAGCAGGTCCACAGCACGGGCATAATCAGGGCGCACGGTGCCTTCCAGAATGCCTGGATTTTCCTTGAACTGCCGACGCACTTCCTTGACGATCGTGCCACCTGCGCGACCGACCGCTGTCATGGCGATACCGCCGAACAGGTAGGGAATCATGCCACCAAAGATCAGTCCGGCCACCACGTATGGATTGGACAGGCTGAAGGAGACGTCACCCATTCCGGCAAAATACGGATAGGTTTCCGCATTTTTCACGAAGAAATCCAGGTCATTGGAATAGGCAGCAAACAGCACCAGAGCACCAAGACCAGCGGAACCAATGGCATAACCTTTGGTGACCGCTTTGGTGGTGTTGCCAACGGCATCAAGCGCGTCTGTCGACTTGCGCACTTCCGCTGGCAGACCGGCCATTTCGGCAATACCACCGGCATTGTCCGTTACTGGTCCGAAAGCGTCGAGTGCAACAATCATGCCGGCAATGCCGAGCATGGCCGTCACCGCAATACCAGTCCCGAAGAGACCAGCCAGCTGGTTTGTCGAGATGATACCGGCAATGATGACGATTGCTGGCAGGGCTGTTGATTCCAATGAAATCGCGAGACCCTGAATGACGTTCGTTCCATGACCGGTGACCGAAGCCTGGGCAATCGAATTGACCGGGCGTTTGTTGGTCCCTGTGTAATATTCGGTGATCACAACGATCAGACCGGTGACGATCAGACCGATGATACCGCATACGAAAAGGTTCATCCCGGTAAAGGCTGCATCGCCAACCTGGCCCCAGCCTATGGTGACCTGCGTTGCAATCGCCAGACCGACGATCGACAGCAGACCCGTAACAGCAAGCCCCTTGTAGAGCGCGCCCATGATCGAACCGTTGGAGCCGAGCTTCACAAAGAAGGCACCAACGATGGATGTGATGATACAGGTTGCGCAGATGACCAGCGGATAGATCATGACGCTTTCAAGCACCGCTGAACCTGCGAAGAAAATGGCTGCAAGAACCATCGTTGCGACGATCGAAACAGCATAGGTTTCGAACAGATCCGCAGCCATGCCTGCACAGTCGCCAACATTGTCACCGACATTGTCGGCGATTGTTGCCGGGTTGCGAGGATCATCTTCCGGAATACCGGCTTCGATCTTGCCGACAAGGTCACCACCGACATCAGCACCCTTGGTGAAGATACCACCGCCCAGACGGGCAAAAATGGATATCAGCGAGGCACCAAAACCAAGCGCCACCAGGGAATCGATCACCGAGCGATCACCAACAGCCAGCCCCATGGGACCGGTCAGGATATAAAAATAGACCGACACGCCAAGCAGCGCCAGACCAGCAACAAGCATGCCGGTGATGGCACCGGACTTGAAGGCAATATCAAGACCGGCAGCCAGGCTGTTCGAAGCAGCCTGTGCCGTGCGGACGTTGGCCCTTACGGAAACATGCATGCCGATATAGCCTGCTGCACCCGAAAGCACGGCGCCAATCAGAAAACCGAAAGCTGCGAGCGACGATAACAGGAACCATGTAATGACGAAAACAACTGCTCCGACCACTGCAATTGTTGAATATTGACGGTTCAAATAAGCCTGTGCGCCCTCACGTATGGCGCCGGCGATCTCCTGCATCCGCTCATTCCCCTGATCGGCAGCAAGCACCGATTGAGTCGCCCATATTGCATAGACGATTGAAAGCAGACCGCAGGCGATGACAGCGAGTAGTATTGACAATGCCATTCCTCCATTTCGCCGGGCTGGAACCCCCATAACCCGACTGTTAAACAATGCGACATACTGGCCTATTGCCAGCCTATCGTAGAATCGCGCGGATGTTGGCGGGACCGTCCGGTCTCGTCAAGGTTTAGTTGGCAAATCTCACCGGCTTTCAGTCGAAAGATGTAGTTTCAGGCGGCTGACACACGATTTTTGCGGTCACTCATCACCTGCAGGCCCAGAATCCCCAGACAGACAAGGGCAATTGGCCACATGATCATGTTGATTCCATCCCACCCAAAGGCGTTGAGAACCTGACCCGACATCAGCGAACTGAAGGCCACCGTGCTGAACAAAATGACGTCATGAATGCCCTGAACCTTGTTCTTCTCCGATGAACGATAGGTGCTGGTGACCATGGCGGTCGCACCGATAAATCCGAAGTTCCAGCCGACGCCGAGCAGCACCAGCGCGAACCAGAAATTCCACAATTCTATGCCAAGGCTGGCTACAAATGCACAGGCGATCAGCAAGGACAGACCCGTCGCCACGATGGTCTCGCGACCAAATCGGGCAATCAGTTTCCCGGTGAAAAAGCTGGGTCCGAACATGGCCAGCACGTGCCACTGAATTCCCAGCGTGGCAATGTCTGTGGAAAATCCGCAACCGATCATCGCCAGAGGCGCACCTGTCATCATGAACGACATGAGCGCAAAGCTGGTGACACCACAGGCCAGCGCGGTGATGAACCGTTGCTGTGTAATGATCTCCATCAGCGGGCGTGCCGGTTCCTCAACTTCATGCTCCAGCAGCACGGTATTTTCGTGAACCCGCAGAAAGGAAAGAATGGCAAAACCGATCAACGACAGCCCGATCAGCGCCGCATAGGCCCCGGCAAACAGCACCGGCTCAAAAAAGTCGCGCGTGAAAATCACCGTCTGCGGTCCGATGATGGCAGCAAATATACCGCCGATCAGCACCCAGGAAATCGCCTGTGCCTTCAGGCCGACCGGCGCATTGTCAGCGGCTGCAAAACGATATTGCTGAACAAAGGCGCCGCCAATGCCAACAATCAGAAGGCCAAAAGCAAAGAGCCAAAAATTCGATTGGAACAGAGCGGTTGCTGCCACCAACCCGCCAAGCCCGCTGAACAGCGCACCACTCATGAAACCATAACGCCGACCGACCAGTCGCATCAGCCATGCTGCAGGCAAAGCACCCAGCGCAACACCGACATTGAAACCGGTGACCGGAGCAGTCGCCAACGATTTGTCCTCATCCAGCAGGTAATCACCGACAATCCCGCCCAGCGAAATGGATATGGGTGCACAGGCGCCGATAAATGCATTGGCCGCAGCCAATATGAAGCCGTTACGGCGGGTAAGGGCATAGGCAGGATCTACCGAGGAGGAAGCAGCTGTGTTTTGATCGCTCATCTTTGCCCTTTACCGGCGCGCGACAGGCGGCAGCGCGAATCGCGACAGCCCCAAACAGGCTGTGCGCGCCCATTCATTGTCAGGTTCATGGACCGATTGCATCTCAACAGGTGCCTATCTGCGGTCCGACTTCGGCTTGATATATTAGACGATGGTAAAATTCAATTCTTCTGCGAACACTAAATCCCGATCTGCCTTGCACTGCGACCGTCAGCCGCGCATTTTCTCACCCTTGGGATCGAAGGGCGGCTCCACGGCAATTCTTGCTGGGCAACGATGGCCCAATATTTCAACCTCAAGCAGCCCCTCTTCGGATCGCTCGGCAAGGTCTGCGGGCACGTATCCCTGAGCCAGTGACATTTTCACATAATGGCCGTAGCCACCCGATGTCACCCAGCCGACAACACGCCATGCGCCGTCGCGCTGCGAATCGGGTTTGGACAATTCCACCCCATGGGCATCAAAGCGCGGCGCACCATAGCCGTGCGGCGGCGATATCAGGCCATAATCCGTTTCTCCGACTTTCGCCCATATGGGCTCATCGCCCATGACATCCGTATCCTGCGCATCGATGATCAGTGAGACCCGCCGCACCTTTGGACCCTTTTCCAACTCCGCAGCAGCTGATTGGCGCCCGATGAAATCATTCTTTGACAATTTGACAAAGCGCTCCATCGCCCCCTCATAGGGACCATAGATCGGTCGCAGTTCGGCAAACCAGGTCGGGAAGTTTTTCTCAAGACGCATCGACAGGAGTGCGCGCATGCCGAAGTCGGCAATGGCAAGTGGTGCGCCTTCTGACTTGATGGCGTGATAGACCGTGCGTTGATAAGCCGGCTCCATCCAGATTTCATAGCCAAGATCACCGGTATAGCTGATCCTGTTTACCCGGCATGGGCATCCCGCCACATCCATCTCGCGGTAATCCATGAAACGAAAGGCTTCATTGGACACATCACCATCAACCAGTTTTTTCAGAAGAGCACGGGATTTCGGTCCGGCAATGGACAGGCCGACCATGGTCTGGCCAAAACGGTGAATGGCCACGGACCCGTCTTTCGGCAGGTGCTGTTCAAACCAGCGCATGTGATAAATCTGCGCACCGCTTGATCCCCATATCATGAAACGCTTGTCAGCGGCTTTGGCGATGGTGAAATCGCCAATCAACTTGCCGTTTTCATTCAGCATTGGCGTCAGGACCACACGGCCGGTTCGCGGCAGCGTATTGGTCATCAACCAGGACAACCAGGCTTCTGCCCCCTCACCTGTCACCTCATATTTTGCAAAATTGGCAATCTCGGTGACGCCAACGCCCTCACGCACGGCCCGCACTTCATTGCCGACATGCTCAAAATCATTGGAGCGATGGAACGATAGAATATCCTCTGCCTTTGAGCCTTCGGGCGCAAACCAAAGCGGTGTTTCCAGTCCCCAGGTGTCTCCCATAATCGCATTGTTGTCGCGCACCATGATGTCATAGAGCGGTGTGGTCTGCTGCGGTCTGCCTGCCGGCAGTTCCTCATTGGGGAAGCGGATAGAAAAGCGCCGCGAATAGTTCTCCCTCACCTTGGCATTCGTATAGCGCAGTGACGTAAAGTCCCCGTAGCGGGCGACATCCATGCCGAAAACATCATGTCCCGGGTCACCGTCCACCATCCAGTTCGCCAGCACCAGTCCGACACCGCCGCCTTGCGAAAAGCCTGCCATGACGGCGCAGGCCGACCAGAAATTGGTCAGGCCCTGCACGGGGCCGACCAGCGGATTGCCATCGGGTGCGAATGTGAACGGGCCATTGATGACCTGCTTTATTCCCGCATTGCCGAAGGCGGGAAAATGCTTGAATCCGATCTCCAGTGAAGGGGCGATACGATCCAGATCAGGCTGCAGCAATTCGTGACCAAAATCCCAGGGGGTCTGTTTGGGCGACCAGGGCACACAGGCCTTTTCATAGGTTCCCAGCAGCAGGCCTTCGCGTTCCTGGCGGGTATAAATCTCTCCCTTGAAATCAATGACACCGACCAGTTCCCGACCGGAACGCGCATTGAATTCCAGCACTTCGGGCATGCTCTCGGTCAGCAAATACATGTGCTCCATGGCCAGAACAGGCAATTCAAGGCCGACCATGCGGCCTATCTCGCGCGCCCAAAGGCCAGCGGCATTGACGACATGTTCTGCCTTTACCACTCCGTTTTGCGTGACCACATTCCAGGTTCCGTCGGGATCCTGGGTGATATCGGTCACCGGATTGCGCAGTTCGATCCGGGCGCCGAGGTTCTGCGCCGCTTTGGCGTAGGCATGGGTGGTTCCCGAAGGATCCAGATGGCCCTCCACCGGATCCCAAAGGGCACCGACGAAATTGGTCTCGTCCATCAGCGGGAACATCGCTTTGGCCTCTGATGGCGTGATGATCTCGGTTTCCATGCCCAGCGAGCGCCCGATGGCGTGGGTATAGCGCAGGAAATCCATGCGCTCCTCGCTGTCGGCCATCATCACGCCGCCGGTCAGATGCAGGCCGCAGGATTGCCCCGAAACTCTTTCAAGCTCGTCGTAGAGCGAAACCGTATAGGCCTGGAGCTTGGCGACATTTGGATCGCCATTGAGCGTATGAAAGCCGCCAGCCGCATGCCAGGAGGATCCGGATGTGAGTTCCGAGCGCTCAATCAGCACAATGTCTTTCCAACCGGCCTTTGCCAGATGGTAAAGCACAGAACAGCCAACGACCCCACCGCCAATGACCACAGCCCTTGCATGCGTTTGCATGGCGCTACTCCCCTATAGGCGAACGCTGCAAAAGCCTACGCACGCGGAACGGCAACTGAATAACGCCAGCCGAGGACCCAATTCCAGGGGCGGCGCGTTTCGCTCTTTTTCTTCACCGATGTAGAGGGATAGAACCGAGGGGCGCAAGCAGATAATCTACCAAGGCTGTTGCGAATGCACCTCAGTTCATCGGGATGCCAATGCTGCGCCAACGGCAGCAAACCCGCCGTTGACCAAAGGCAAAGTCCACAAATATCAAATCACGAAATGATCAATGATTACCGTCTGTTGCAGCATCCACCAACGAGATTGATTCAAGCTAGAGAGCCTGTCTTGCTTTCATTGATTCACTCTGCCAGTTGTTTTTTTGTCAGGATCAAGTTGGTTCGCGCAGCGCGTACCTTAAGGTACGGGCAAGCGAAACGACGTAGATAGAGCGCTTCATGATCAAATGGAAACATTTGATGGCGGAAAGCCGGTTCACTCGGCAAGACGCGTCGCGCAGCGCGATGCGGTGCATCGGGCAAGCGGCGCAACGTAGCCGATGGGCCGGCTTTCCCCACCCATTGAAGAAAGGATGCTATTTCAACCATTTGCATGAGAGGGCCGATCGATTTTGCCCGCTGCTCGCGTTGACTTGTACTTATGGTGGGGAACACCACCGCGCGCAAGTCGCCTAATCAGCAACCAAAATCGATTCGGTCAAATGCTTCCATTTGGTCATGAAACGCTCTATTGGCTAAAAAACAGCTGGCCCAAAGGGTTCGCGACCAGTGGCCGCCCGCTGCGTCACCCGTTTTGTCTGGCGTCTCGACCGATGCGACAGCATCGCTCTTTACCGCCTTCCTGTCGGATCGACTCACTGGATCACGAACAGAGTGGTTCAATGAAAACAAGACAGGCTCTATGGGCGCATTATTTTTTTTCGCCGCGCAGCTTTCTTGCGATACGATCAAGCACCGCATTGATAAGTTTCGGTTCGTCTTCTTCAAAAAAAGCACGACCGATATCAACATATTCGGTGACAATGACGGCGACAGGCACGTCCATGCGGTTGGCAAGTTCATAGGCCCCTGCCCGCAATATGGCCCGCAATGTCGAGTCGAGACGTGACAGCGGCCAGTCTTCTGTCAGTGAGGAACGGATCAGCGGGTCGAGCGTCAGTTGCTGCTCAACGACACCCGAAACAATGGCGCGAAACCACGCGGCATCGGCCTGCCGATAGAGTTCACCGTCCAGTTCCTTGCCTAGCCTGTGCACCTCATATTCCGACACCACTTCCAAGACGCCGGTGCCGCCAACATCCATCTGATAGAGAGCCTGTACGGCAGCAAGGCGTGCAGCGCCGCGTTGATTGGCCGGCTTGACGCCTTCTTCTGATGTATCAGTCATCAATTTGCACTGCCCAGTTTATGCTTGATTTCGATCATGGTCAGTGCAGCACGCGCCGCAAAACCGCCCTTGTCCTTTTCACCCGGACCATCATGTTTGCGCGCGCGCGCCCAGGCCTGCTCGCTGTTTTCCACCGTCAGTATACCATTGCCGATTGCCAGCGACTCGCTGATCGCCAGTTCCATCAAAGCGTGGCTTGATTCATTGGCGACAATTTCAAAATGGTAGGTTTCGCCGCGAATGACGGCTCCCAGAGCGATAAAGCCGTCATAGGGCTCTTCGCCTTCGTCCATTCCGTCCAGCGCCATCGAGATCACAGCCGGAATCTCCAGCGCTCCGGGTACCGTTATCACGTCCCAGGTCGCCCCGGCCGCCTTCAGCGCCGCCGTGGCGCCTTCAAGCAGCGCATCAGCCAGATCATCGTAAAACCGCGCTTCAACGATCAGCAGATGCGGTGTCTTGTTCTCACTCATTGTTGCATTCCTTTCGGGAACGACAGCGTTCCTGAGAAATCCTTGTAGAGAATTTCCGGCAGGATAACGCTAAAATTCGAAAACACCCAGCCTGTCAGTCAATCCGGCCTGCATCTGACAGGGGTGCATGGTCAGGCGGGGGTAAAAACACGCCCGCCGCATCTTGGCAAGCGCTTTTCGTAAGAGAGACAGGTTGACGGGCCAATCAGCCGCACCAAAGCACCATTGTTTGGCGTTATTGCTGCCGGGCAGTGAAGCCGATCAGCCGTTCCGCATAACGGGCCATCTGGTCTATCTCCAGATTGAGCTGGTCACCTGCCTTCCTGTCCAACCATGTTGTCACCATCAGGGAATGGCGGATCAGCAGCACATCAAAAACAGCGCCATCGACCCGGTTCACCGTCAAGGAGGTTCCATCCAGCGCCACAGAGCCCTTTGGAGCGATAAAGCGCGCAAGTTCATCAGGGGCCGCCAGCCGGAACCGCGTGGCATCGCCCTCGGCTTCCACCGAAGTGATGACGGCCAGTCCGTCCACATGGCCCGACACCAGATGCCCGCCCAGTTCGTCGCCTATTTTCAGGGACCGCTCGAGATTGATGCGTGTGCCCTTGCTCCATTGGCCAATGTTCGTCAGTCGCAGTGCTTCCTCCCAGGCCTCCACCTCGAACCAGCGGCTGTTGTCGCCATCTCGCGGCAATCCCGTGACCGTCAGGCAGGTCCCCGAACAGCTGATCGAAGCGCCGATATCAATGCTCGCCGGGTCATAGGCCGTTCCGATGCGCAGACGCACGCCGGAATTGAGCGGGGTTACGGATTCAATCGTTCCAATGTCTGTGACTATTCCGGTAAACATCAGCAGGTTCTTTCATATTCGCGACAAATATCTTTTCCATAGGTACGCGTGCTCTGCAGCGCAAAACCCTTTGGCATTTGATTTGGGTTCAGTGGCGCATCAATGCCATTCTCGCCTATTTGAGAAGGCCCCTGAAAGAGGGCAATTCTATCGACCAGTCCAGCATTGATGAATGAGCACGCAACGGCGGCACCGCCCTCAACCAGCATGGCGCTGAAGCCGCGGTTGGCCAGATCATCCAGCAATTCCGGCAAGGCAATGCCCGTATCATCTTCTTCACAGGCCATCATCACACAACCTGCAGCGGCCAGACGACGATAGGCTTCATTGTCAGGCAGCTGCGTTGTGGCGATGATCAGGGGAATGTCCCGCGCGGATCGCACCAGAGCGCTGTCCAGCGGCAATTGCAAATGCCGGTCGAGCACAAGGCGCGCCGGAGAGCGGTTTTCAAGGCCCGGCAAGCGACAAGTCAGCGACGGATCATCTTCCAGCGCCGTGCCTATGCCAATCAATATCAAATCGCTCGTTGCCCGCATGACGTGGACCATGGCGTTGCTTTCAGGCCCGGTGATTTTCACCTGACCTGCGCTGCGCAAACCGATCCTGGCATCTTTGGAAAGAGCCATCTTCAGCGTGACATGCGGTCGCCCAGCCCTGCGCTGCATCAGGTAACCGGCCATGGCGTATTGAGCCTTTGCGGCCAGAACATCCGTTTCGACCTCAATGCCCGCCTCCCGCAGAATCTGAAAGCCCCGCCCGGAAACCCGGATATCAGGATCCGTCGTTGCGCAGACGATGCGTGTGATCCCTGCCCGCACCAGTGCTTCTGCACAGGGCGGCGTGCTGCCGTGATGGGCGCAGGGTTCCAAAGTGACATAGGCGGTCGCACCTTGCGCTCTTTCTCCCGCTTCGAGAATGGCTGCCGTTTCGGCATGGGGCCTGCCGCCAATGGCCGTAATGCCCCTGCCGACAATGACCGGGACTCCGCCATAGTGCTGGACCAGCAATGTCACAACAGACGGGTTGGTTCCGGTGCGTCCGAGATTGCGATAGGAATAGCGAATGGCAGCCGCCATCATGCGCTGATCGTATTTGGAGGCGACCACTTTGTTCAATCCTCTCGATTGCCACCATCGAGTTGCGCACTGAGTTCATTGAGAACGTTTTCGAAGTCTTTCGGATCACTGAAATCACGATAGACAGACGCGTAGCGCACAAAGGCGACGTCATCGAGGGCTTTCAGCGCCTCGATCACCATGAGGCCGATCTTGTCGGAATGCACGTCGGTTTCACCCGAACTTTCCAGCCTGCGAACGATGCCGGATACCGCCCGTTCCACCCGGTCACGCTCCACCGGGCGTTTGCGCAGGGCAATATCGAAGGATCGCATCAGCTTGTCGCGGTCAAAGGGGACCTTGCGACCCGTCTTCTTGATGACTTGCAGATCACGCAATTGCACCCGTTCAAAGGTCGTGAAGCGGCCACCACAATCGGGGCAGACTCTTCGGCGGCGAATGGTGTTTCCATCCTCGGCCGGACGTGAATCCTTCACCTGACTGTCTTCCGAGCTGCAATAGGGACAGCGCATCAAGGCCCCGCAATCTGTTGGCTGGTTGTGTCACCGTCTCATGGAGAAGGTTACAGCAACCAGTTCATTGGTTGAAACATTGTCTTGCGGAATAACTGATGGTTCTCCCGCAAGCAGCACGAAAAGCACCAAGCCGGTTGATTCAGGCAGGGCCTCCCAAAGCTTCATAGCAGAACCGTTTGCGGCTTGGAAACCCGCCGTCCCGTTCCCGGTTCAGCAGGCCTGCCTATTGCATGCATTCTTCCAGCCTAAAGGCCTGGATAGATCGGGAAGCGATCCGTCAGGGCAATGACCTTTTTCTTCACAGCCTGTTCCACTTCTGCATTGCCCTCTTCGGAATTGGCCTTGCGCAATCCATCAAGCACTTCGATGATCAACAGGCCAATTTCCCGGAACTCGGCCGGACCAAAGCCGCGCGTCGTGCCGGCCGGTGTTCCAAGGCGAATGCCGGATGTGATGGTCGGCTTTTCCGGATCGTTGGGAACACCATTTTTGTTGCAGGTGATAAAGGCGCGTTCCAGAGAGGCTTCCGAGGCCTTGCCGGTCAGATTTTTCGGCCGCAGATCAACCAGCATGAGATGGGTATCGGTGCCGCCGGAAACGATCTCCAGGCCACCTTCAACAAGCGTTGACGCCAGAACCTTTGCATTTTCGGCAACCTGTTTGGCATAGACGGCGAAACCCGGTGTCAAAGCTTCTCCGAAGGCCACAGCCTTGGCAGCGATGACATGCATCAAAGGCCCACCCTGCAAGCCAGGGAAAACGGCGGAATTGATCTTTTTGGCAATGTCGGCGTCATTGGTCAGAACCAGCCCGCCGCGAGGACCGCGCAGGGTTTTATGGGTTGTGGACGTGGCCACATGGGCATGCGGGAATGGGTTTGGATGAACGCCGCCTGCAACAAGGCCGGCAAAATGCGCCATATCGACCCAGAACCAGGCGCCCACCTCATCGGCAATGGCTCGGAACCGTGCAAAATCGATAACGCGCGAATAGGCCGATCCTCCGGCAATGATGATTTTCGGCTTGTGCTCACGGGCCAATGCTTCCACCTGATCATAGTCAATCAGTCCGGTTTCCACGACGAGACCATATTGTATGGCATTGAACCATTTCCCCGACATGTTGGGGCGCGCACCGTGGGTCAGGTGTCCCCCGGCATCAAGACTCATCCCCAAAATGGTCTCACCGGGCTTCGACAACGCCATCATCACGGCCTGGTTGGCCTGGCTGCCGGAATTGGGCTGAACATTTGCAAAGTCACAGCCAAACATCTGCTTTGCGCGTTCAATTGCCAATTCTTCGGCAATATCCACATATTGGCAGCCGCCATAGTAGCGGCGTCCGGGATAGCCCTCGGCGTATTTGTTGGTCATGATGGAGCCCTGGGCTTCCAGCACGGCGCGCGAGACAATGTTCTCGGATGCAATCAGTTCGATTTCCTGCCGCTGCCTGCCAAGCTCGCTGCTGATGGCACCGGACAGTGCAGGATCAGCCTGGCTCAAAGGGCGGTTGAAGAAATCATCTGCGGACTGGTCCATGGTGGCAATGGGATCGGACATGTGTCGTTATTCCTGAAGTGAGAGCAGCTTTTGGCAAAGCCGGGATTGTTTCGGGCAATATCGAACCGCGAACGGGTCTATCCAGTAGCGCGGCCACGGGCGTGTCTTAATGCTGTGATGGAAATTACACAAGCGCGCACGGATCACATTGGCCCGGCAGCGAACCCAGACCAGCCGGTTTGCGCTTGAGATTGGCAAACGTCTGAAGACGACATCCGTCAAGCGCGGCAAATTTGGCTATGGGACGGTCGTTGCCGGAATTGGGAAATATTCGGAGTTTTGATTGGAAAACGACGTGCCATCATCACAACAGCACATCGTCTATTCGTATCCAGTGGTCAATAACCAGGCGAATTGATCCCGACGACTATTGCAGCGCCAGTTCCTGAACACCGTCACGGTGATAGATGTCATCACGGAACTGCACGACGCCATCACTTGTTGACCAGGCCGAAATATAGGTGAAATAAACCGGTACCGGCTCCAGCAAGAGAACAGGTGTACTGACACCAGAGGAAATCACATGCTCCATGGTCTGACGGTCCCAACCGTTGGTATCCCTCAGCAACCAGGTGGACAGGTCCCGGACGTTCTGGACACGCACACAGCCTGAGCTTTCAAAGCGCAACAATTGACCAAACAGCGATTGCTGCGGGGTATCATGCATATAGACGGCATGCGGATTGGCAAAATTGATTTTTGTCGACGACATGGCGTTGATCTTGCCGGGGTCCTGACGGAACATGAGGTTCGGTGCCTCTTCGGCATTCCAGTCAATGGTCTCCGGCGCCACCTCATCACCCGAGCCGTTAAACAGCCTGATTGCATTGCGGGTCAGATAGGTCGGATCCTTGCGCATCAAGGGCATGATATCTTTTTGAATGATCGAGCGCGGGGCCGTCCAATAGGGATTGAGAATGACCTCGTGAATCTTGGAATTCAAAATAGGCGTCTGCCGACTGATCTTGCCGACAATTGCCGTATGGCGCTGAACGACCCGGTCGCCTTCAACGGCTTCGATTTCGGCCGCCGGAATATTCACCACGACATAGCGGTTGCCGAGGAAACCCGACATGGAACGCAAGCGAATGAGATTTGTCTCCAATTGCCCGAGACGAATGTTTGCCGATACATTGAGCGCCGCATAGCTGTGGCGACCAAGCACACCATCAGCGGGAAGCCCATGACGGGCCTGGAAGCGCTTGACCGCTCCGTCGACATAGGTGTCGAAAGCCTGCGATGTTCCCGCAGACCGTTCCAGATCACCCGATGTGATCAGCCGTTGACGCAGGATCGAAACCGCCGGATCATTGTCACCGATGCTGAGTTTGCTGGATGAAGGCACAACAGGCCAACCGCCGCGTGCCACAATGTTTCGGTATTCGGCTATGGCCGATTCGACATAGATGACCGTTTCAGGGTTGAGGATCGGCACATGGGAGCTGACCTTGACGGCGCTGCGCAGGCCGCGTGCATCAAACTGATCATCCCAGGTTCCGCGGCGTGGCGAATTGATGATGTTTTCAATGGTCGAATTGGTGATTGTCTGCCCAGCAGCTCCCCCGGCAAAGGCAACCGCACCCATTGCCGCAGCACTGCCCATCAAGGCCCGGCCAAGAAAAGCGCGGCGTGACACATTTTCAGAAAGATTGTTCTTTGACATCAATAAATACCATGTATCCGTAGACTCAGGGTTATGCAGCCATTTTACACTGTAACCCATTCGATTGAAACATCACTATAACAGTCCCACCCCTATCGGGTTGTCACGTTTTCGCGATAAAATCACCAAATGGATAGATCGCCCGGTCTGGTCTGGCGATGCTGCCATTCTTGGATGGTCGAATTTCACAATAATATGGCCAATTCAAGGTTAAGGAATTGTTCTAAAAACCATTATATCGGTACCGTTCGGTGAAATAGATGGCCGTTTTGACGTCATTGCGGCCAATTGCTCGGGGCAGAAAAAGTGGAAACCCCGGTTTCTGCCTTAGAACCTACTCCACCTTGTAATAATCCCTGAACCGGCAAAAGGTTCCGCATCATTGGCATGGGCATGCGCAAGGAAAATTCAGGTCACAAACATCCTGTAGCCATCCGTTGCATCTGGCCATGCGGAAACGACCAATACGTGCCAGTTCACGGTTTGATCAGCACCGAGCCCGCTTTCATAAACCGGTGATCGATCTCATAGCCAGGAGATCACCATTTCGGTCTCGATCATCTCGTTGTTCGAGAGGACCTGCGGAAGCGCATCGCCTCGCATCGGGCGATTGAGCGCATCGACCGTATGTGAAACAGGCTCCAGGCACAGAAAGCCACTGTCATTGCCGCGGCTGAACAAATGCAGATGTTTTGCAGCGCCGCTGGCTGTCATCTGGACGCAATGCCCGTCGGCCCGCAATATTTGACAGGAACGGCCCCAGTCAAGATAGGTGCCGTTGGACAGGCCGGCAATCAATTGACGAGGCAGGACAAAATCGTCGTGATCGCCGGTTTTGACCTGTCTGATCTCGACCGGCAGACGGTGTTGATTCTCCACCACGAAATGACCGGCGCCAAATTGCAACCGGTCGCCCGCAGACCAGCAAAACCATGGATGGAAGCCAAGACCATAGGGCACAGGTGCTGCGCCCTGATGCACCAGATGCAGGCTGGTCTTGAGAAAATTGCTCCTCAAATGATAATCTAGCGTTGCTTCAAACCGGAAAGGTGGAACGGATGCCTCGGCAAGCCGCAAAGTCACCCGGTCCCTTGTCGCCGACACGACGTCCCAGACTTTCATGAAACCGGTGCCGTGAATGGGCAGCGGCTGATCATCCAGGTTGGGCCTGATGTCATGATGTCTGCCATCCAGCCAAAAACCACCGGATGAAACCCTGTTGCACCAGGGCAGCATGACAAACATTGCGCGCTCAGTAGGATTGGCGGGATTGGCGGGATTGGCGGCCTTGCCGCTCCATGGACGCAGGATCGGCTGACAGCCGCGCGACCCTTCCAGCGCATCCAGACGCAAGAGCCCGCCACCGAGCGCCGGTGCGATCACTGCGCGCAATCGATCGTTTTGCAAGATGTGATGTTCAGATAAGTCCATCGCTAACCCACGTCGAAGCGATTCGACCTTGCAGGCCATTTGCTGTCCAGTCTGGCGATGAATACGGCACCGTCATGGGGTTGGCGTTGCGGCTCTCCACGCAGCAGGGGCGTGCGCGCTGATGTCACCAGCACTGTATCAGCGTCTTCTCCAATGGGGCACAGGGAGGTGACATAGCTGGCCGGCAAAGGCAGGTGCTGCATGAGACCGGATGATGCGGCGATGGTGAGCAGTCCGCTGCCACCCCAAAGACCAGCCCAGAGATTACCGGCAGGATCAAGCTCTATGCCGTCCGGGTGACCAAAATTTTCCGGAATTTCGAGTGTTTTTGCGCGGCGCCACCCGTCCTCGCCGCGACAAAGCTGGTGAATGCGATTGACGCTTGTGTCGCAATGCAGCAGCGAACCATCAGGGGCAAAGGCCGGGCCATTGGGTACGCCATAATCCCTGTCGATCAGTTCAAGGCTCATATCCGCTGAAAGACGGTAAAGGCGCCCGCGCCCGGCAGCGGCATCAAGCGCCATGGTTCCAAAATACAGCGAACCGTCCGGCGCAACCTTGCCGTCATTGAGGCGCTCGTCAGCGGCCACGTCCAGAACTGGCAAGTGGGTCATCGCACAGCTTTGCAGATCAAACAGATAAAGGCCGGATTTAAGCCCAAGGACAAGCCCCTCACCTGTTGTCAGAGCAACGAAACCGATATCTTCGGCAACAGGCCAGTGGCGCGTGGCGCCTGTTGCGGGATCATGGGCGCAAAGCAGATGCCCCTTGATGTCGACAAAAAAGGCACAGCCGCGCCGATCATCCCAGATCGGGCTTTCAGCCGCCAGATAACGATGGTCCGATATGGGCCGACATTCCCTCAGGCCAAGACTCATCGCATCAACAGACCGCCATTGACGTCCAGCGTGGCACCGGTGATGTGACGGGCTGCATCTGATGCAAGAAAAAGCGCAACCGAAGCGATTTCATCAGGGCTGGCCACCGCCCCCAGCGGGACACTTTCAGTCAGTCTGGCAATCCCCTCGGGTCCATGCGTGGCGCGCAGCATTTCTGTATCAACGATGCCCGGTGCAATTGCATTGACCCGAACACCAGAGGGACCGGCTGTGCGCGCCAGGGTTTTGGTGAAGCCAATCAGCCCGGATTTCGCCGTGGCGTAGGCGACATGGCCGCGCAGGGCGCCCTGATGGCCAACGACGGAGCTCATCTGGATGATGGAGCCACTTCTGCGGTCCATCATTTTTGGCAGAAGAGCCTTTGAAAAAAGGAAGGTTCCGCCCAGATGAACAGCCAGAACCCGGTTCCAATCATCAAACCCTGTTTCATCAATCGTGTTGGGTAGCGTGATGCCTGCATTGTTGACGAGAATGTCCGGTGTGCCAATGTCCGCTTCAAGCTTTGCAAGCGCATCGAGGACTTGCCTTTCGTCAGAGACATCCGCATCCATGGCAATGGCGTCGGCGCCTTGTGAGACGAGCCATTCGACGAGTTCGCGATGCGCCGTGCTGCCCGGCAGATCATTGATCACGACGCGGGCACCGCCCGCCAGGGCCATGGTGATGGCTATGGATTTGCCGATACCGGCACCAGCCCCGGTGATAAGGGCGGTTTTGCCCTTGATAGAAAAGAGCGCGGCAAGTCGTTTGTCAGAAGAAAGCATAGGGCAACCAGAGTGAGAGGGCAGGAATGAAAGCCACGCCGAGGGTGACTGCAACCATGACACCGACAAAGGCCCAGATTGTCCAGCCGAGTGCGGAAAACGGAACGCCGCCGACCTGGCAGCTGATGTATAGGAGAATGCCGACAGGCGGCGTGATCGCGCCGATCATGGTGCAAAGCACCACGACAGTTGCGAACTGGATCTGGTCGATGCCGAGTTGGGCGGCAACCGGAAAGAGAACAGGAACCAGAATGATCATCGCCGCCATCCCGTCGAGCACGGTGCCGATCAGCAGCAGAACCAGAATGATCACCAGCATGATGACCGTATAGTCGGTGCCGAACAGGCTGATCGTGTTGACGAGAAAAACCGGGAACTGGCCTATCGCCAGCAACCATCCGACAACCGACGCGGTGGCGACCATGAAAAGGATCACGCCTGTGCTTTCAGCCGTCGCCCACAGGACCTCGCCGAGACGCTTCACTGTCAAGTCCCCATAGATCAAGCCGAGGACCAGCGTATAGGTGGCAACGATTGCGCCGGCTTCCGTGGCGGTGAAAATGCCGCCGACAATGCCGATTGCAATGATCGCTGGTGCGACCAGCGCAAAGAAGGCTTTGCGAAACACGCGGAAAAGCTCACGCAGGCCAATCCATGGGTGAATGGGATAATTGCGCAGCGTTGCAAATATATAGACCAGCACCATGAACAGCAAGCCGATGATCAAGCCTGGCAACAGGCCTGCAAGGAAGAGCCGTCCGATGGAAAGATTGGTCATGGAGGCATAAACGATCATGACCACACTTGGCGGGATGATCGGACCAAGCGTCGCCGTGGCCGCCGTAACGGCAACGGCAAAATCATCGTCAAAACCTTCCTTGCGCATCGATGGGATGAGGATTTTCCCCAAGGCGGCTGCATCGGCGGTGGAAGAGCCGGAGACGCCTGCGAAAAAGATGCTGGCGACGACATTGACCTGCGCAAGCCCACCCCTGATATGCCCCACGAGACCGCGCGCAAAATCAATAATGCGCCCGGTGATGCCACCCGTATTCATCAACTCGCCAGCCAGTACGAAGAGCGGGACGGCCAGAAGCGGAAACTTGTCGACTGCATTGACGATGCGCTGGGCGACAATTTCCAAAGGCAAAGTGCCACCGACGACGATGCCGCCAATCGAAGCCAGGCCGAGGGAAAAGGCAACGGGCAGGCCGATGGATACGAGAAGCGCTGCCCCCAGAACAACAGTCCAAACCATGATGTTCTAGGCCTTTGATGCTGACTGTGAAAGCAATCCGGTGATACAGAAACTGATCATCACAAGAGCGCCGGCAGGAAGAGCCATATAGACCATGCCCACGGGAATGCCGAGGGCCGGCATGCGTGTGCCCATTTGCGCAATACCGAGACGGACGCCAAAGACCAGAACGGTTACCGCAAACATCATAATCAGTATGAAATGGACAAGTCGCAAGGGCTGGCGCCACCGTTCAGGTGTTGCATTCATCAGCATCGGAAGGGAAAAATGGCTCCCCTTCCCGACACCATAACCGGCGACCAGCATAACGGTATAGACGAGGAGGACCTGTGCAGCGTCGGCGCTCCACGGCAGGGCGATGCTGAATGCATAGCGCAGCACGACCTGCCCCAGGGTAATCACCAGAATGCCCGCGACCATCACCGAGGTGATGATCTGGACAGTGGCGGATATCGCTAGCTCAAAGCGGCGCACGAAGCCCTCCCCCGATTCGTCAGCCCAATACTAGCTGGCGTTTCCAATGGCGTCGATAAAGGGCTGAACATTGCCCTTGGGCGCCAATTCCGGCCAAGCAGGTTTCAGAGCGTCCTGAAAGGGCGTCTTGTCGACTTCAATGATCTCGATGCCGGCATCTTGCATGACCTTGAGCGATTCCTCTGCAAGGGCGCGCACTTCGACATTGCCTTCACTCTGGAAAGCATCGGCACAGGACTGCAGTGCTGTCTGCTGGTCTGCGTTCAGGCGATCGAAAACGGTTTTCGATATGACCAGTGTGGTCAGATTATACATATGGCCTGTGCGGGTGACAAATTTTCCGACTTCAAAGGTCTTGGAACTGACCATGCCTTCCGGCGTGGTTTCAAGTCCGTCGACAAGACCGGTCTGCATGGCCGTATAGACTTCGCTCCACGGCACTGTCACCGGCTGCACATTGAGACGCTCGAACATCGTCAACCACAGTGGCAACGGTGGCGAACGAAACTCCACTCCCTGCATATCTTCCATTGACCTCACCGGTTTGTCGACGGTCAGAAGGTCGCGGAACCCGTTGTGCATTGTCGCCAGAACCACCATGTTTTGATTTTCTGCCAGGGTCGATTTCAGCAGGTTGCCCGCGTCGCCATCCATCGCACGCTCGGCATGATCCCAACCCTGGAAAATGAAGGGCAGTTGAAAAGCCGCCAGTTCCGGCTGAATTTCGGACAAATAGGCGGTATCGGTGATGGACATGTCCACAGCACCAAGCATCACCTGTTCGATGACTTCCTTTGCCGTACCCAACTGGGCTGAAGGCAAATGTTGTATTGCCAGATCGACATCCGCATCTTCGACACAGGCCTTCAGGGCTTCGCCACGATTGCTGATCTGCGAACCCACCGCATTGTGATGGGCCAGAGTAAGACTGGCGGCATGAGCGGACACATTCATGGCAGCCGCTGCTGCAAGAGCGCCAACGACACCCAGGACTCTTCTTTTAAACACGTATCTCTCCCAACTTGGATAATTGATCTTATATTGTTAATTTCTACAAATATGTGATCATATAATATTCCACCTGTCAAACACAGAATGTGTGCGGATTTTTGAATTCAGCGTCGAAAACGGGCCAATAACCCTGCATTCAAGGCATTATTTCCAGGTTTTCCTCCAATTTTCATCTCCTCGAGAGATTTCCAACGACATTGATCGGTTGTCTAATGTTAAATAATATGATCAAATAATATCACATTCAGGAAGAGATAGACGATGCCAGACGATGATTTGACCGATATCCTTGCAATCACCGGGCTTGCCGCCAACGGTATTACCGACCGAATCCGCGCAGATATTCTGAGCGGGGCATTCGGAGCCGGGCATCGAATCAAGATTGGCGAGCTTGCTGAACGCTATGCCGTCAGCGCCATGCCGATCCGCGAAGCCTTGCGCACGCTGGATGGTGAAGGGCTGCTTACAATTATCCCCAACAAGGGTGCACGCGTGCGCACGGTTGATGCCAAGTTCGTACGCAATCTCTATGATATACGCGGCGCACTGGAATCGCTGTTGGTCGAGCATGCATGCAACAACATGACATTTCGCGCGCAACAACAGATCGAGGCGGCTCAAACGCGACTTGAAGATGCCGTGGGGCGCGATGACACCACAGACCTGCTCGCAGCCAATGCCGATTTCCACAATGTATTGAATCAATTGGGCGATAACCCTGAAGCTGTGCGGATATTGCGCATGGGGCAAAACCTGATCGCCTCTTTCCGCGGCCAGTTCGGCTTTCAGGCTGGCCGCCTTGCCGGGATTGCCGAAGAACACCGCTCTCTGATGGAAGCCTTGTGGAACCGCGATGTGTCCCGCGCCATTGCGATTTCGCGCATGCATTCGACCAGTGCCCGCGACGACCTGATTGCCTCCTTGAAGGATTGATGACATTGAAAATTACTGATGTACGCGTCGCGATCGTCGATGCATTTCGTGCAAATCTGGTTCTCGTCAAAATCGAGACCGATTCAGGTATTTACGGCTGGGGAGAGGCAACGGTCGAGTTTTCCGAAGCTGCTGTTGCGGCGGCGATCGAGACCGCCAAGCCATTGCTGGTGGGACAAGACCCTTACAGAATCAATGGTCTGATCAATGATTTGCATCGGCAGACCTATTTTCGCACCGGCGTGGTGCTGCGCAGTGCGTTGAGCGGGATCGAATCGGCCCTCTATGATATCAAGGGCAAGGCTCTGGGGGTGCCGGTTTACGAACTTCTGGGTGGCAAAACGCGCGACAATATCCGCTGCTATGCAAATGCATGGTTCACCGGGGCGCGTACACCGCAGGACTTTGCCGAAAAATCCAAACAGGTGGCTGATCTTGGCTATACCGCCCTTAAATGGGACCCGTTTGGCTCAAGTTACATGGATATGACCGCCGATGAACTGGGCCAATCCATGGATTGCATCGAGGCCGTTCGCAATGCGGTCCCCTCTTCGGTCGACATCATCATTGAAGGTCATGGTCGGTTCAACGCCTTGACGTCGCGTCGTGCGGCAAACGCCATGGCGCCCTACAATCCGCTGTGGTTCGAGGAACCGATGCCACCTGAATCCATTTCCGCCTTTGCCTCACTGAAGCGCCAGAGTCCGGTGCCCATAGCGACAGGCGAGCGCTACTATGAGCCGTCAAGCTTTTTCAATCTCGTGGCTCAGGAAGGCGCTGACATTTTGCAGCCCGACGCCTGTCATGTCGGTGGTTTCGAGGCCATGCGCTCCATTGTGTCCATTGCCCAGGCCAATTATGTACCGGTCGCACCCCATAACCCGATGGGACCAGTCGCCAATGCCATGAATATGCACCTGGCTGCCGCTCTGGATGGCATCTTCATCATGGAAACGATGATGAGTGATGTGCCATGGCGCAAAGACATCTGCGACGAAGATCTTCTGTTCAAAGACGGATACATGACATTCAGCGACAGACCTGGCCTTGGCATCGAAATCAACGAAGACAAGTGCCGCGAGCACCCCTACCAACAACGTTTTTTGCGCCACTACAATGGCACTTTGACTGATATTCGCCCCGATGGGGAAACGATTATCCACCGTGAGAAGCCTGTCTGACAGGATTCCTATACGAAAATTCTGTGATTATGACGCTTTGGGAACCGTGGTCGCCTTGAACTTGGACATCAGATAGGGACCGGACAAGACCGGTTCGTATTGAGCCACGCCATCTGCCGGAAGGCAGGAACCCAGACATTCGATGCTGGCGTGCCAGTTTGGCTGGTGGAAAAAGGCAAAACTCTGGCGTCGTTGCAAACCACCATCTTCCGGCAGTGGATTGACCACGCGATGCAACGTCGACACCCAGCGGTCATTGGTCCAACGGGCCATCAGGTCGCCGATATTGATGACAAAGGCCCCCGGAACCGGAGGAACCGCCACCCATTCCTGCTCCGGCGAGAGAATTTCAAGCCCGCGTGAACCCGGTTGCGGCAGGAGAATCGTCAAGCTGCCGTAGTCCGTATGTGCGCCAGCCCGCAATTGCCCCGGTTTTGGCGCGACAAATTGCTCGGGATAGTTCAACGCACGCAGCGCACTGATCGGCGTATCGATAAAGCTGTCGAAATAATTCTCGGGAAGCTTCAGCGCAACGGCAAATACCTGCATGATGCGTGCGGCAAGATCTTCCATGGCCTGATAATAGGCCTTCCAGGCGGCTGTAAAACGGGCAGGTTCGTCGGGCCAGATCGTGTCCGCATAGCAAAATTTCAGCGCCTCGCCGTCAACCATACCCTGCGGTATTTGCAAAGGTCCGCCGTTGAAACTTTCCTTCAGGTCCGGTGGCGTATCCATGCCACGCGATTTGGCGAGCGCTTCCAGCTCCGGGCCAAGATAGCCATAGGGATCGCCGGGATAAGGGGCTTTGGCGCGCAGTTTGACATCTGCCGGCAGATCGAAAAATTCCTGTGCGCTGGTCCACGCCGCATTAATCACATCAGGCGCTATGCCGTGGTTTTTCACCGCAAGAAAGCCGGATGTACGGCATATTTCGTCTACCTGGCGTCCCAATATCTCTTTGTGGCTGCGATCGGCCTCTTCAAAACTGCCAAGATCAAAAACAGGAAATTCCATTGCCGCAACACCAATTGACTTCACCAACATGCTGCGCAGGCTGACCATATGAAATCCGGTGTGTCAACGGGCCGGGTGGAATTCAAATGCCACCGGGCAATACAGGCAGAGCGAACCAAAACAGGCTTGGCTGCCTCCTGAGTATGGCCGGACGAGGCGGAGCGAACCGCCTGTCCGATTTTTGGAGCATTTTTTTACAGGCGATAGAGTATCTGGTCGTTCCAGAAACGATCGAGGCGCTGCAGAGCCTTGTTCATTTTCTGAAACTCTTCCCTGTCTATGCCACCCACCTGTTCGATGGAGCCAACGTGACGCTCGTAAAGCCCGGCAACAATGGACGCCACCTCATCACCTTTTTCAGTCAGGCTGATGCGCACGGACCGGCGATCGACACGCGAGCGCTGATGATTGATGAAACCAAGATCAACAAGCTTCTTGAGATTGTAGGATACATTGGAGCCCAGATAGTACCCGCGTGACCGCAATTCACCGGCAGTCAGTTCTGAATTGCCGATATTGAAAAGCAGCAATGCCTGGATAGCGTTGATGTCGCTGCGACCATTGCGTTCAAATTCGTCCTTTACCACATCAAGCAGGCGGCGGTGAAGCCGCTCTACCAGCTGCAGGGATTCCATGTAGAGAGAACGCAGTGCGCTCCGGTCTTCAACTTGCGGATCCGAGTCCACTCGTTTGGTGTTTTCCATTGTCGTGCCTCACTGTTGTTTTGGTGGTTTATTGTTTTCCACCTTGAGGCCACTCTATCGAACACGTATAAAATTGGACTTAAAATGCAGCATTAACAGGAGGTTACTAAAGCAATTGCAATTTCAAAGTGAATCAATTCTTACTCTTCCGGTTCGTCAGCATTGCGCGCGAAGTACAGAACAGCTCGAAACACACCGTATAGAAGCAACACGGAGACATGGGTCAGGACCAGAAGCCAACGCCCCCCATAGAGTTCGGAAAAAATCGCGTACATGAAAAATTCGGTCAAAGCGGCAAACAGCCAGACCACTGGCCCCCATGAAACCAGCATCCACAAGCCTATGCCCGCAACAGGCCAAAGTACCGCCAGGCTGGCCGCAGAGATTTTCCAATGGATGGGCAACAGGTCAAACCGCCATGCCCCCTGGTCAGAGAGGCCGATCAGCAAAGCCCAATATTGAATACCGGCGATCATGCAAAAAATAGCAATGGCCCGTTGAAAAAGGTCAAAGGCCCATTCGGTCGTGGTCTGGTGCGGCAGGCCAGGACTGCCCATATCGCCCATTTCGCTCATTGTGCTTCTGCAACCTTCGTCAATTCGTCATCGCCTAGCGGCAGGAAATAGGCGTCCAGCGCGGCAGGTGTCACTTCAGCCAAAGTCTCGGGTTGCCAGTGCGGGTCCTGCCTCTTGTCAACGATCACGGCTCTGATGCCTTCATAGAGTTCACGCCCCTGCAACATTCTGACCAGAATACGATACTCCATGCGCAGACAATCGGCGAGACTGAGGTCGCGCCCTGCCTTTATCTGTCGGAAAGTAACAGCCAGACTGGTCGGTGAGGCTGCCCCTATCGCCTTGCAGGCGGCCGCTGCCAGTTCACTATCTGCACGCGCGCCATCAAGTGCGTCGATAATGGCATCCAGGGTATCATGGCAAAACAGCCTGTCTATTTCATCGTGATCCAAGGCTGCTGAGGCAATGGAAGATGGCACAGGCTGTGTCTCCAATAGGGCGTCCGCATCCGGTGCTGCAGCCAGGGCCTGCTCCAGATCAGGCAGCGCATCGGCATCTGTCAGATGCGTCGCCAAGCCGCATTCGAGAGCGTCGCCAGCGCGAATGCGGTACCCTGTCAGCGCCAGAAACATGCCGAAATTTTTCGGCAGACGTGACAGGAAAAAGCTGCCTCCAACGTCCGGGAAAAATCCGATTCCAACTTCCGGCATGGCGAAAACCGAATTTTGGGTCATGACCCGGTAACGGCCGTGGACTGAAATGCCGACACCGCCGCCCATGACAATGCCGTTGATCAGGGCAATCACCGGTTTTGGATAGACCCCGAGGCGTGCATTGAGACGATATTCGTCCTCGAAAAATCCATATTTCAGATTGCCCGCTTCGGCGTTGCGATAAAGCTCAAGCAGGTCGCCGCCTGCGCAAAACGCCCGCCCCTCAGCCTTGATCACGATATGGTGGACCGACGGATCGCTTTCCCAATCATCCAAAGCAGCCATCAAAGCCAGCACCATGGTGTTGTTGAGCGCGTTCAGGGCCTTGGGTCGCGTCAGGGTTACAATCCCCGCATAGCCCTTCACTTCGAACGCAATATCACCGTCGCCACCGAAATTCATGCTCAGCAAAACCTTTCACATAGTCCCCGTTTCCATCGTCTAAGCAGGCCCCTCGCCTCAGGTCAATAGTTTCGGCCGGTCCACAGCTTTGCACCGGAGAAATCTGCGCAACGCAAGGGCGACAGTTTGACCGCTTGGAAAGCGATGCAACACCATGTTATGACCCTTTCTGCAATCATGTCACACGCGGCGTACAGGGAACTCATGTTCCTGTTGAAGGCGACAGCGGGTGCGAGAACCACAGAGGTTTTTATGAACCGGCAATTTGACAAGACCATGCTGAGCCGACGGACAGTTGATGAAATTACCGGCGGACGGCGCATGCGACGCAACCGCAAGGCTGACTGGACAAGAAGACTGGTTCAGGAAAACTCCCTGAGCGTCAACGATCTGATCTGGCCAATCTTTCTCATTCCCGGGCACAATCGCAGGGAACAGATCGAGGCCATGCCGGGTGTCGACAGGATGACGGCAGATCTGGCCGTTCAGGAAGTCGAAAAGGCCGCCAAGCTCGGCATAACAGCCATTGCGACATTCCCCAACATTGCCAATGACATGCGCGATCAAACCGGATCGAATATTCTTCTGGCTGATAATCTCATCAATCAGGCTACCCGGATGATCAAGGCAGAAGTGCCTGAAATCGGGGTTATCACCGATGTTGCCCTGGATCCTTTCACCAGCCATGGTCATGATGGAATTTTGCGCGATGGCATTATAGTCAACGACGAGACCGTTGCACAATTGGCTGAGGCTGCTGTGCTGCAGGCCGATGCAGGCGCAGATATCATCGCGCCTTCCGACATGATGGACGGTCGCATAGGGGCAATCCGTGAGGCCCTCGATGCCCACGGCCACCAGGATGTCGGCATCATGTCCTATGCAACCAAATTTGCATCCAGCTTCTATGGCCCCTACCGCGAAGCTATTGGCACCCAGGGACTATTGAAGGGAGACAAGCGCACCTATTACATCGACCCGGGTAATTCAGATGAAGCGGTTCGCGAGGCTGCTCTGGATGTGGAAGAAGGGGCCGACATGCTGATGGTCAAGCCGGGCATGCCTTATCTCGACATTATCTGGAGGCTGAAGGAAGCCTTTGGAATGCCGACTTTCGCCTATCAGGTGTCGGGTGAATATTCGATGATCAAGGCCGCGGCCCAAAATGGCTGGATTGACGGTGAAAGGGCCATGATGGAGAGTCTGCTTTCCTTCAAACGCGCCGGGTGCGACGGCATATTGACCTATTTTGCTCCTGAGGCTGCACAGATCCTCAACAGATCCTGAATTCCCCTGTCCGCCACGCGAATAAACCAGTGGATCTCCCCGGCCACTTGAACTGTGCCGCTTTTATTACCAGATAAATGCGACCCGGTCGCAGTGCAAGGATGGAAATCAGGCGCCTGAATACAGGCCCGAGAGCCATCGCTCAGTACGAACCGTTTGCGGCATTTGCGGAGATAGGAATAGGATGACAACACAAACGGCGCTGCCCATGACAACAGATATCGACAGCTGGAAGTGCTATGAAGGCGTGCGAACTCGGCGCATCATGGCGTTCTTCATCGACTATGCTCTGGTGCTGGCACTGTGCATCCCGGTTGCCATTGTCATTTTTTTCCTGGGCATTTTCAGTTTCGGCTTGGGCTGGGCGCTTTATTCAGTGTTGTTTGTCATCGTCGCGCTGCCCTATGTGGGACTGACTCTTGGCGGAACCAAGCAGGCAACGCCCGGCATGCAGATCACCGGCATCCGCATTACCAGGACAGACGGCGCGCGCGTTGATCCGATGCTGGCCATGGTTCATGCTGTTGTCTTCTGGGCAGGCAACGTCATCCTCACCCCCCTGGTCCTGCTGGTCAGCCTGTTTCTGGACCGCAAGAGACTGTTGCACGATGTGTTGCTCGGCGTTGTTGTCCTGCGCGACGACGTGTGACCAACCTGTTGATCTTTGATGGCAATTGCGAGTGGTTACCGTCGCGCTCACCGCGTCAACAGATTGCCCTTTGCGCAACATTGTTGCCGGAATGCCGCCATTCGGGCAATGCTCCGGTCGCATTATACCGGATTAGTGCAATAAGCCGCTTTGACTGACGCGTTTCGCCAGATAAAATGCTGACCTTGAGCAACTCCCATCACGTTCCCTTGGGATAACATCAGGCTGAGCATGCAGGAATTCCATTTACTGGCGACCTTTGTCATTATTGGCGCGACGATCCTTGCCTATGCATCTGAAAAATTATCGATGGAAGCGGTGTCGCTGGGCAGCCTTTCCGTGCTTCTGTTCCTGTTTGGCCTTGTCCCTTTCACGTCTACGGCTGGTGTCGAACTGACACCAGCAAGGCTGCTTGCCGGGTTTTCAGATCCGGCTCTTGCCACCGTCATAGCGCTGCTGATTGTTGGTCAGGGCCTGTTTGCAACGGATGCGGTTGATGGTCCCGCGCGGGCTATTGGCAAATTGGGCGGACCAAGTGGCCGCCGCGCCATCTTTTTCGTCATCGTCGCCGCCGGCCTGCTCAGCGCCTTTTTGAACAATACGCCGGTTGTGGTCATCTTCATTCCGATCCTGACGGTCATTGCGGCGCAGCGAAACTATCCCGGCTTCAAGGTTTTCATGCCGCTGTCCTTCATGTGCATTCTGGGCGGCATGACAACGCTTCTCGGTTCATCAACCAACCTGATTGCTGCGGGCATAGCCGAAGACAACGGTATCTCCATTTCCTTTTTCGACCTGACCGGCATGGGGCTGATGCTGGCTGGCATTGGCGGCTTCTATGTGCTGTTCATCATGCCGATGATGATGCGTGATCGCCCTTCCGTCATGACACGTGGCCATTCCACGCAAGGCGCGCAATTCATCGGCGAGATACCGATTGCGCCGGGCCATCCATTTATAGGCCTGCAGTCGCGATCCGGCATGTTTCCTGGAATACTGGATCTGACGCCGCGCCTGATGCACCGCCGCGATGTGCCGATACTGCCACCCTTTGAAGACATCACTTTGTCAGCAGGTGATACGCTGGTCGTCACCGGCACGCGCAAAGCCTTTTCGAGGGCACTGGCGCACGGCAATGCGGTTACCGATCACGATGATGGCAGCGACAAAGGCGATAGCGCGGAGGACACGACAGAAAGCCCGAGGCCCGGCCCCGATTATCACCTGGTGGAAGCGGTCATCGCACCCGGCTCGCGCTTTGCCGGAAGGACAATCCAGCTTTCAGGCATACGGGCGCGGTTCGGCGTTTCTGTTTTCGGTGTCCAGCGCAAAAGCCGCATGGCACGCATGCCACTCTCCGAAATTCGCCTGGAACCCGGCGACACGCTGCTTCTGGGCGGCAATTTGCAGCAGGTCATGCAATTGCGCGGTGATCACGATTTGCTGTTGCTGGAGCATTCAGCCGAGCCGGTGCCGCAAAGCCGCAAGGCAGTGATTGCCATTTCAATTTTCCTGGCGATCATCCTGTTATCAGCATTTGAAATCTTGCCCATTGTGGTGAGCGCCATATCCGGCGCTGCGCTGATGCTGGCCTTCGGGTGCCTGACCATCTATCAGGCGGCCCGCGCCTTTGACCGCCAGGTATTTCTGCTTGTCGGATCCTCCATTGCAATGGCAACGGCACTGCAAAGTACAGGTGGCGCAGCGCTGATTGCCGACACCACCGTCAGCCTGCTTGACGGGGCGCCGGTTCCGGTCGTTCTGTCCGTGCTGTTTCTTGTCATGGCCATCACCACGAACATATTGAGCAACAATGCCACGGCTGTTTTATTCATGCCGATCGCGCTGGGCGTTGCAGCCCGTCTAGGTGCCTCCAGCGAGGCCTTTGTGGCGGCTGTCATCTTTGCCGCCAATGCGAGTTTCGCGACACCGATCGGCTATCAGACCAATCTGCTGGTGATGGGACCTGGTCACTACAGTTTCCGCGATTATCTGCGTGTGGGGGTTCCGTTGGTTCTGATCATTTGGATAACATTTTCGCTTATCGCACCATGGTATTATGGGTTATAATTCTGGCACAATGGAGCAGCATGCCGCGCAATGACCAACCAAGCCGTCCAATCGCCACAGTTTTTCCTGACGGCCCCTTCTCCCTGTCCCTATCTGCCGGGGCAGTTCGAGCGCAAGGTGTTCACCCATCTGGTTGGCGAAAAGGCACCTGAGCTCAATGATCTTTTGACCCAGGGTGGGTTTCGGCGTTCGCAAAATATTGCCTACAGACCCGCCTGCGAAAGCTGCAGAGCGTGCATTTCGGTTCGAATCCTGGCCAGTGAATTCAAACCCACACGCTCGATGAAACGAAATCTTGCGCGCAATGGCGATATCCAATCGCAAGAGTTTCCTGCCGAACCCTCCAGCGAACAATATTCCATGTTTCGCGCCTATCTCGATGCCCGCCATGATGAAGGCGGCATGTCGGAAATGAGCGTTCTGGACTATGCGATGATGGTGGAAGATACCCATGTTCCAACCCGAATCATCGAGTACCGAGTCGCCAACAAGGAAGCCCACGACAATGCGAAGGGGCAATTGGTTGCCGTGGCGCTCAGCGACCTGATGGGCGACGGGCTCTCAATGGTCTATTCCTATTTCGACCCCGACCTTTCAGACCGCTCCCTCGGGACTTTCATGATTCTGGACCATATACGCAGAGCCAAGGCTTTGGGGCTGCCGCACGTCTATCTGGGCTATTGGGTCGCCGGGTCACGCAAGATGGAATACAAAACCCGGTTCCTGCCACAGGATCACCTCGTCGCCAGCGGATGGAAGCGTTACGAGGAACCATCCAAAGACGAAACCTGACGCATTCAACCCGCCTGCCCCAACTGTCCTGGCTCCAATCTGAATAGACCATCGACTATACAAGCATTCCAGCGCTCTGTTTTCCTGCGGTGTTAATAGCCCTTGCCAAATGAAGGCAGTTTAGCACTAATCAAGTCAATGGATGCTCCACTGCACTTCGCGCGGCAGAGAATTTTCGCAATACACTGGCAGGGTGGAAACAGTGACAAAGACCATTTTGATCACCGGGGCTGGAACCGGCATCGGCAGAGATAGTGCAATTGCCCTGGCTGCCCGGGGACACAGGGTGATTGCGACCACCTATTCGACGGATCAGGCCGAACAACTTTCCACTGAATCAGCGGGCAAGATCGAAACGTTCAAACTTGACATCACGGATGCGGCTGACCGGGCCATCATTGCTGAACTCGACCTCGACGTCCTGATCAACAATGCAGCCATCGGCGATTCCGGCTCGCTGGCCGAAGTCGATATCGACCGCGTTCGTCGCACTTTCGAGGTCAATGTCTTTGCGACACTCGAAATCAGCCAGATTGCGATCCGGAAAATGATCGAAAAGAAAAGCGGCACCATATTGTTTATCAGTTCTGTCGCCGGTCGGGTACCCATCCCATTTCTCATGCCCTACTCCATGACAAAATTCGCTCTTTCGGCGGCCGCCGCCGGTCTCAGAGAGGAAATGGATACTTTGGGCAAGGGCATCAATGTGTCGGTCATCGAGCCCGGCGCGTTTCATACCGGTTTCAACCAGGGCATGCTTGGCAAAAAATATGAATGGATGGAAAAACAGTCGCTGTTTTCCCCGGAACAAATTGCGCGTTTGAAAAAACGCGAAAGCAAAGAGTTCAAGATGCTCGAGGAGAAAACGACCCGCGCCATCGTGAACAAGATCGTTCAGGCTGCAGAAGCCGATAGACCGCGGCTACGCTATGTCGCCCCCTGGCTTCAGGGGTTCGGAGTGCGGATGATGCGCATATTCGGCAAGTAATATGGCGATTGAAATTCCTGTCGGAGCACCGAAACAATGTCTTTGAAAGACGACCTCAAGAAGGCGCTCGTATCGAAGGTGATGGCACGGCGTCTGTCACAGGAAGGAACGGCTGCCCGGCGCGCAAAAGTGGAAAAAAAGCGCATGAAACAGGGCCTTCCCCATCGCGTGGACTTTTTTCACCAGGTGGATGATCCCTATAGCCTTCTCGCCGCCAGGGCTTTGAAGCCTTTGCAAAAGCGTTATGACATAGAGCTGAAAGTTCACATTGTCGGCGCGCCGGACGACGCCATGGTCCCGCAACGGGCGAAGTTGAAGGCCTATAGCCGAAGGGACGCCAGCCTTATCGCACCCAAATACGGCTTGAAATTTGCGCATTGCGATCAGGACCCTGATGCGGCGGAGATTGACAAGGCCAATGCCGTGCTCGTTCAAGCTGTTGAAGATGACACCATTTTGGATGTGATAGACGCGGTTTCCACTGCTCTCTGGTCCGGGCAGTCACTGCCCACTTTGCCGATGGCAAAGGGTGAAAACACCCAAGAGCACCAGGTCAAGGCGGCGCGTTTGCGCAAGCAATTGGGGCATTACCTCGGTGCGGCTTTCTGCTACGGCGGAGAATCCTATTGGGGACTGGACCGCCTGCATTATCTTGAAGAACGACTGCAGGCGCTGGGTGCCGACAAACACCCGGCAGCCGCGCCTCTCTATCCTGCACCCCTGGCCCGATCAAAGGGCACCCAATCAGCCGGCTCCAAAAAAGCGCCCGAAAAACCAATCGACTTTTTTGTATCCCTGCGCAGCCCCTACTCGGCAATCGTGGCAAAGCGCGTATTTGAAGCCGCAAGATCGGCAGATGCTCAGGTGCGCATCCGCTACGTCCTGCCGATGGTCATGCGAGGCCTGCAGGTACCACGCGAAAAGGCGCTTTATATTGTCCATGATGCGGCACGCGAAGCCCACCGGCTGGACGTTCCCTTTGGCCAATTCAATGACCCGCTTGGCCTGCCAACCGAGCGCGGCCTGTCTCTCATGCCTCTGGCGCAAGACAAAGGGGTATCCGAGGCCTATCTCCTTTCGTTTCTCGAAGGAGTCTGGGCCGAAGGAATCAACGCCGGAACCGATCGCGGATTGAGAACCATTGCCGAGCGGGCCGGACTTGTCTGGAGCGACGCGCAATTGGCTCTTGAGGACGATGGCTGGCGCGCCATAGCCGAAGCCAATCGCCAGGAACTCTTTGATCTGGGCCTATGGGGTGTGCCCTCATTCCATTGTGGCGATGCTCTTCTATGGGGACAAGACAGACTATGGGCTCTGGAGGAGGCACTTCATTGAACGCCATGGCCAATGAATTTGCCCGATAATCTGTGGTGAACCTGATGCCGGTTTGAAACACGCACATAAATAATGCACCAGTTGAGGCGCGTGAATCTGAATTGATGCGTCGGGGTTTCATATCTATGAGACAGTGCAAAATCCTGGGGGGGAAATATATGAAAAATGGTTTGAAGATACTTGCTGGTGTTGTGGTGCTGATGGCCGTCGTCGCCGGCGCCTACATCGGTGCATTTCACGCAGGGTATCTCGGCAAACCACCCCAGGCAGGAATCATTGAAGGCAAAAGGATTCCGGCGCCGGTCATCGCCAACCGGACAGCATTGAACCTCAAAGCCGCAACAGCCAGGGGCGTCGAGAGCGACAAGCAGATCCTGTTTGGTGATCTGCATGTTCATACCACATATTCCACAGACGCCTTTATCTGGTCCTTGCCGATGAACGGCGGAACCGGTCCGCATCCGATTGCCGATGCCTGCGATTTTGCACGCTACTGTTCAGCCCTGGATTTCTGGGCGATCACTGATCATGCCGAATCGATCACGCCACGCCGCTGGCGCGAGACCAAGCAATCCATGCGGACCTGTCAGGCTGTCTCCGGCGAAGGTGAGGATCCGGACCTGATTTCCTTCACTGGCTTCGAATGGACCCAGGTCGGCATCGTTCCGGAAGAGCATTTTGGACATAAGAACGTCATTTTCAAAGATCTCGACGATGCATCGATTTCAACCCGTCCGATTGCTGCTGCGGGGGTTACGCTGCGCGTTTTGCGAGAAAATCAGGTTGGTTTTCCACCGGAAATCATTTTTGCCGATGCCTTGAAGCTGAACCGCTATGCGGGTTTCAATGCCTTTGTCGAAGAAGTCAGCGCCGTGGAAATGTGCGACGAGAACACCCCATCTTCAAAGCTCCCTGAAAGTTGTACGGAGGTGGCCGCAACACCTGCGGAACTGATTGACAAGCTTGACGACCAGGGCCTGGACCCGATCATCATACCGCATGGAACCACCTGGGGGTTCTATACACCCTCCGGCACCACCTGGAAAAAAGCCCTGCAGTCGGTCATGAAACCCGAGCGGTTCAAGCTTATCGAGATTTTTTCCGGCCACGGCAACGCCGAGACCTATCGCAAGGTCAATCTGTCTGAACGCAAACGGCTGGCGAATGGTGATTTCATTGGCCGATGCGTCCCGCCGACGGGAAACTATATCCCCAGTTGTTGGCGCGCAGGAGAGATCATTCGCGAAAGATGCCTTCTGTCAGGCCAGGATGCGGAAGAATGCGAACTGCGCGCCGTTGAGGGCCGTGACAACTTCATTGGTGTCGGAAATGCCGGACACTTGACCATTCCGGGAGTCGAAACGGAGGATTGGCTCGATTCAAGTCAATGCAAGGATTGTTTTCTCCCCACGTTCAACATGCGTTTCGGCACTTCGGTCCAGGCCAGTCTGGCGACGCAGGGATTTGATGATGACAGCGAAAAACCCAACCGCTTTGTCTGGGGTTTTGTCGGGTCGTCGGACAATCATCGGGCGCGCCCCGGAACCGGTTATAAAGCCTATCAGAGGCTGCTGAACACGGAGTCCAGCGGCTCCGTCAACCAGACCTGGCGGGAACGCATCTTTGGCGAGACCCAGCAGCCGATTGCCAAGTCCACCAAACTATCGCCGAATGAACTGCTGAAAAATGTCAACGTCAACATGCTTGAGGTCGAGCGCAACAGTTCCTTCTTCACCACCGGTGGTCTGGCAGGTGTGCATGCCAAAGGGCGTTCGCGTGATGAGATATGGGACGCCATGCAAAGGCGGGAAACCTTTGCCACGTCTGGCCCACGCATTCTTCTTTGGTTTGATCTCGTCAATGGCGGACCGGAAGGCAAGAGCGAGGAACCGATGGGTGCGGAAGTCACGATGGCAGGTACACCCGAATTCCGGGTCAATGCGGTTGGATCATTCGTTCAGGCACCCGGCATGCCGGATTTTTATGAAAAGGGCATCAGCAAGCAACGGCTGCAGAAAATATGCGGTGGTGAATCCTACAATCCGACAAATGAGCGTTACAAGATCGATCGCATTGAAATTGTACGCATCCGTCCCCAAACCTCACCGGTGCAGGATATTTCACGGCGTATTGATGACCCGTTCCTGGTCAAAAAATGCGATGGAAACGCCGATGGATGTCAGTTTGATTTTTCTGATCCCGAATATGCCGACGGCAAAACAGATGCCATTTATTATGCACGCGCCATTCAGGAAGCGACCCCGACCATCAATGCTGACAACCTGCGCTGCGAATACAATGCCGAAGGGATCTGCGTGAAGGTCAATCCCTGTTTCGGCGATTACCGCACGGACCCGAAAGACAATTGTCTGGCGCCCGCCGAGCATCGCGCCTGGTCATCGCCCATTTATCTGCGACGCAATGATGGCTAGGACAGCAGAAAAAAACACCTGGAACGTGGCCGGTATCGGGGCGGCTATCGCTCTTGCCGTGGCCGTATGGCAGGGATTGGGTGCGCCAACCTATCAGGTCAACACCTCCATGATCGCCGCTCAGGTCAATGACGTCGGCATCACCATGGCGGAACTGGAACTGGCCATTGAGGCCATACGCAGAGATAAACATGACGCGGTGACGCGTGAGGACCGCAAGCGGGCTCTGGATACGTTGATCAAGGAGGAACTGCTGGTCCAGCGTGCGGTTGAACTTGGCCTATTCGAAACGGATCGTGGCGTCAGAAAGGCATCCGTCGATGCCATGCTGCAATTTGCTTTGACCCGCATGGCGCAGTCCCCGTCGGAAGATCAGCTCAGGGCATGGTTTGAGGATCATGCAGGCCTGTTTGCCAAGGCCGGGCGCCTTCGCGCCAGTGTTGCGCGCGTACCTACCGACGAAGACGCCGCGCAATTTGCACAGATCATCACGGCATCGGATTTTCCAGCGGCGGTTCGCCAGATGCCGACAGTCACGCTGCTCCCTGTCCCGGATATCGCAATACCTCCGGCTAAAATGCGCGATTATATTGGCCCCGAAATGGTCTCTCGTCTTGCCACCCTTCAAGATGGCGATATTGCAGGCCCCTTCCCGCAGACGGACGGCACTTTTCTTTTTGCCTGGTTGAAACAGCGCACCACAGCGCCGCGACCTGAATTTGACGCGATCCGGGACACGGTTGAAGCCGAATGGCTGCGTAGCGTTCGGGAAAAGGCCGTTGATGATTATATTGCAATGCTGTGGCGCCAGGCAGATATCGACCTGAATGCCGGCCCGTTGACACAATGAGGATCCGCTACCTTATCCTGGCTTTCTGTTGCCTTTTCATGAGCGGGCTTCCCGCCGAATCCCACACCCGCAGCCAGTCATCCTCCATCTGGGACGTTGATGGCTCACAGGTTACCATGACCTTTTTCGTGGATACCTATCGCGCCACTCTGCTGGCCGCCTTTGGCTGGGATGCACTGTCACCGGAGCAAATGCTGGCGCGCCACCTGCCGGAAACGATCACCGTGCAGCAGGCGGGCAATGCCTGCCCGATCATCGACACGCAAACGGGTCCCGGTGTGAAGGGCACCTTGCGCAGTGAAGCCATCTTTCAATGTCCATCAGATGCGGTTGAAGTTCCGGCAGACATTGAAATTGGTGCGTTCTTCGCACTGTCAGCGACCCATCAGCATATCTTTCAGGCGCGCCTGAAAGACGGCACAATGATCGAGCGCATTCTGACCGAAGGCCACAATAGCGTTCGTCTGGCTCCTCACGCAGATGAGTTCAGTTTTCTTGATCTGCTGACCCTGGGTTTTGAGCACGTTCTGTCGGGATTGGATCATATCCTGTTTCTGATTGCCCTGGTTCTCTTGTGTCAAAACTGGCGTCAGATTTTGACTGCCGTCACCTGCTTTACAATGGGCCATATGCTGGCACTCTATCTGGTGGTGACAGGAACAATTTCGCCTGTCTCCATCGTCATGGAAGCGCTGATCGGCCTTTCCATAGCAGCGCTTGCCATTGCCGCACTGGCGCGAACCCAGCCGATCCCGACCATCGCGCCATTTCTCGTCAGCGCAATATTCGTCTTGGGCGGGCTGACGCTGGCGGGCTTTGATCGTCTGCCCATATCCTGGATCACGTTCGCCGCCCTGAGCATCTTCATCTTTCTTGATCTGAACAGCCACACCAGAATCAGAATCAACAATTGGCCGGAAACCATTGTCATCACGTTGCTTTTCAGCCTTGCCCATGGCGCAGGTTTTGCCGGAGGGCTGCTGCAGGCCGATTTCCAGAAATCGGCGCTGCTGTATTCACTGCTGTTTTTCAATCTGGGTGTGGAACTCGGACAGCTCGCCATTGTTGCGGTCACAATTGCACTGCTGGCGATCCTCGCAAAGCGGACCAATCCTGCATTTGTCGCACGTAGCCAAAAGCTGCTGACGCAGATGCTTATCTGGGCCGGCTCCTATTACTTTTTTCTACGCCTTGTCTGACGCCTCAAGTGCAATGCATGACCGACTGGTGCACAGCACTACCCGGTGAAGCGGCCGGAACGGGGAAAGCCTTTGGGAACGGTGCGGCCGGCCTGTGCGCGCTCGCCAATCCATTCCATCAATTCCTGGCGGGTTTTTGTATGGTTTCGGCCCGCTGAATCCTGCCAGGTCAGCCCCTCTTCGATTGCGAAGGTCTTGATATCGGCAATACCGCCATCCTTGTAACGCTGCAACCGCACGCCCTTGCCACGGCCCATTTCGGGAAGGTCCTGAAGGGGGAAGATAAGCAGCTTGCGGTTTTCACCAACAATTGCAACGGAATCGCCGCTTACCGGCACACAGAATCTGGCTTCAACCGGCAATGTGACATTCATCACCTGCCTGCCTTTGCGTGTATTTGCAGTGATGTCCTTTTGCGGAATGACAAATCCATTGCCGGCGGTCGAGGCCAGCAGCAGTTTGGACGCCGGGTCATGGACGAAGGCCAGGACAATATCCTGATCATTGTCCATATCGATCATGATGCGCACCGGTTCACCATGGCCGCGTCCGCCTGGCAGACGATCACAGCCGAGGGTGTAAAATTTGCCGCCGGTGGTAAATAGAATGATCTTGTCCGTCGTCGAGGCTGGAAAGGCGAATTTCAGCTCGTCGCCTTCCTTGAAGACCAGGCTGGAATAATCCGTCAGATGGCCCTTCAACGTGCGAATCCAGCCTTTCTGCGAAACAACAACCGTGACCGGCTCTTTTTCGATCATCGCTTGCTGGATCGCTTCAAAATCCGTGTCTGGCGCATCGGAGAAGGTTGAACGGCGTTTGCCGATTTCAGTTTCCTTGCCAAAGCGTTTTTTGACTTCCTTTATTTCCCAGGAAATCATCGCCCATTGTTTTTCGTCCGATGCAAGGAGACTTTCGATTTCCCCTTTTTCGACCGTGAGACTATCAAATTCCGTACGGATTTCGATCTCTTCCAGTTTGCGAAGAGATCTCAATCGCAGATTCAGAACGGATTCGGCCTGCAGATCGGTCAGCTTGAAGTGACGCATCAATTCGGCCTTGGGTTCATCCTCTTCACGAATGATCCGGATAACCTCGTCAATGTTCAAAAAGGCGATCAGATAACCACCAAGGATCTCCAAACGTTTTTCGATCGCCGCCAATCGATGTCTCGAACGGCGTTGCAGCACGTCCTGGCGATGTTCCAGCCACTCAAGGAGCACCTGCGAGAGGGTCATGACCTTGGGCACGCGGCCCTTGGAGAGCACATTGAGGTTGAGCGATATGCGCGATTCAAGATCGGTCAGTTTGAACAATGATTCCATCAGGATGGTGGGATCGACCGTCCTGTTTTTCGGAATAAGAACAAGTCTTATATCTTCAGCAGATTCATCGCGGACATCATCCAGCAGAGGCAACCGTCTGGCGATCAGCAGTTCTGCAATCTTTTCGATGAGGCGTGATTTTTGAACCTGGTAGGGAATTTCGGTGACAACGATGACATAGCCGCCGCGCCCGGAGTCTTCGCGCTCCCATCGCGCGCGCACACGAAAGCCGCCGCGCCCGGTTTTATAGGCATCAAGAATGGATTCCTTGCCCTCAACGATCACCCCGCCCGTCGGAAAATCCGGTCCGGGTATGTATTCCATCAGCTTTTCGGTGCTGGCGCCGGGATGTTTGATGAGATGCAGGGCTGCATCGCACAGTTCTGCAGCATTGTGCGGCGGTATCGACGTCGCCATGCCCACGGCAATGCCCGTAGCACCATTGGCCAGCAGGTTTGGAAACGCCCCGGGCAGAACGGATGGCTCGGTGCTGTCCTCATCGTAGGTTGTTCTGAAATCAACGGCATCCTGCTCGATACCCTCCAGAAGCAATTCAGCGACCGCAGTCATCTTGGACTCGGTGTAACGCATGGCCGCAGCATTATCGCCATCGATATTGCCGAAATTGCCCTGGCCGTTGACCAAGGGGTAACGAACCGCAAAATCCTGCGCAAGCCGGACGAGAGCGTCATAGATCGCCTGGTCGCCGTGCGGATGGAAATTGCCCATCACTTCACCGACGATTTTGGCCGATTTCTTGAAGCCGCCATTGGAGCGCAGGCCCATATCGCTCATCGCATAGACGATGCGGCGGTGGACAGGTTTCAACCCGTCGCGCACATCCGGCAATGCACGGTGCATGATTGTCGACAGCGCATAGGCCAAATAGCGCTCTTCCAGCGCTGACTTGAGGTCGACCGGCTCTGATTTGTCATCGCCGCCACCCGGCGGCACAAGGCTTTTTACCATGGGCCGGACTTAAACGAATCAATGATTCGCGGCAAGTCTCGAAACAGGTTACACACGCCTGCATCCTGAGCCTGCATCGGGTGGCAACCGAATATATTGCACCGACCGTGTTGTTGAAAAACGATAGACCCAATAGATTGCATCATATCTCGGATTTTGGCGCTGATGCGCAGGAAGGAATGACAATGTTCAACCGCCCCATCACAACGGGCTTTGCTGCCTTTTTTACCCTCTTGGCCGCGACACAATATTCCGCAGCAGTCGATGCGAATGACTTCGCCAACAAGCTGGTTGCCGCCTACGCAGTGCAGGGAAACGAGATCAGCTATGGCAGCGCCACTGCTGAGGACGACCGGGTTACCATCACGCAATTGATAGGCAAATTTCAAGGAAAATCGGAGGGTCTGAATTTCGGTGATTTCGTTTTTAACGGCGTCGTGGAGGATGGCTCGGGCGGATATGACATCGCATCGGTCACCGAAGACGATGTTGATTGGCGTTTTGACAATGTGCGTGTGACATTCGCCGATATATCCTACACCGGCGTCAAGATACCCGGTAACGCCAGTTATGATTCACTCGATAACATGATGCAATACGCGACGGCGAGCACGGGTCCGATCGTCGTCCAGATCAATGACCGTGAGTTCCTGAGCCTGTCAAAGAGCCTGGTTACGAACAGCCTGACCGCCGATGGCAAAGAGCTGGCATTTGGCTACCAGGTCGATGGATTGCAGATTGATCTGGACGGACTTGAAGCGTACGGCACCCAGGAGTTCCTCAAGGAAATGGGCTACCAACAGCTCAATGGCAACGTCACTTTGGCCGGTGATTGGAATGCACAGACCGGCAAGATCAACCTGTCGAGGTTTTCAACGACGCTGGAGGATGTGGGACGTCTGGACTTGAATTTGGCCATTTCCGGGTTGTCGCTGGAGTTCGCAAAGGGGCTGCAAGAGCTAACACAACAATTTGAAGGCAAGGAGGACGATCCGAAATCGCAGCAAGCCATGGGAATTGCGGCCTTGGGGATGTTACAGCAATTGAGCCTCTATCATGTTTCACTGCGGTTCGACGATGCGTCTTTAACCAATCGGATTCTCGATGCGTTCGCCAAACAACGCGGCATCGATCGGGAACAGATGATTCAGGGCCTCAAGGGGACGCTGCCCTTTGCTTTGGCGGCTGTGCAGAATGCGGATTTTCAACAACAGGTTTCAAGCGCTGTCGGCGCATTTCTGGACAATCCCGAAAGCATTGAAATCGCCGTGGAGCCCGTCTCACCATTGTCTTTTGCGGTGATAACGGGGAGTGCCATAAGTGCACCTCAAACGCTTCCAGAGGTGCTTGGCCTGACTGTGAAGGCAAATGAATAGAGTGCGAGGTGATTTCAGCGGCCACCCTGTATAAACGCAAAAAACCCGCCACGTGGCGGGTTTTTCATTTTCTGCGGTCAGAAAGGAACGGGTCCTATTCTTCCTTTTTGGTCGGAAGAACCCTGAGGCCAAGATCGCGCAATTGCGCAGGTTCTGCATATCCTGGAGCTCCCATCAGCAGATCCTGTGCCTGCTGGTTCATCGGGAACATCGTCACTTCACGCAGGTTTTTTGCCCCTACAAGCAGCATGACAATGCGGTCGAGACCAGCACCCAGCCCGCCATGCGGAGGTGCGCCATACTGGAATGCCCGATAAAGACCGCCAAAACGTTCTTCAACAATGGTCTCATCCAGTCCGACAAGACCGAAAGCCTTGACCATCAGCTCGGGAATATGGTTGCGAATGCCGCCGGAAGCGATTTCGAAGCCGTTGCACACCAGGTCATACTGATAGGCTTTGATGGCAAGCGGGTCGCCATTTTCAAGCACGTCCATCCCGCCCTGCGGCATGGAAAACGGATTGTGCGAGAAGTCGAGTTTGTCTTCGTCGTCATTCCATTCATAGAATGGGAAATCCACAATCCAGCAGAATTCAAAACGGTCTGTGTCCACCAGCCCAAGCTCTGTGCCAACGCGGGTGCGCGCGTCACCGGCAAACCCGGAGAATTTCTCCGGAAGACCGGCCACAAAGAAACAGGCATCACCGGCTGCAAGGCCAAGCTGCGTGCGGATGGCTTCCGTGCGTTCAGGACCGATATTCTTGGCCAGCGGCCCGGCCCCGGCGACACCACCGTCCTCTTCACGCCAGAAAATATAGCCAAGGCCCGGCTGGCCCTGTCCCTGTGCCCAGGAATTCATGCGATCACAAAATGCACGGCTGCCGCCGGTCTTTGCCGGAATGGCCCAGACTTCTACCTTTGGATCATTGGCAATCATGCCCGCAAAGACCTTGAAGCCGGAACCGGCAAAATGTTCGGTGACCGCTTCCATTACGATGGGGTTGCGCAGGTCCGGTTTGTCAGACCCGTATTTTCTGATTGCATCGGCATAGGCAATGCGCGGAAATGTTTCGGAGACAGGTTTGCCCCCGGCAAATTTCCTGAACACATCGCCGATCACCGGTTCGATCGTTTGCAGAACATCTTCCTGTTCGACAAAGCTCATTTCCAGGTCGAGCTGATAGAATTCACCGGGCAGCCGATCGGCACGCGGGTCTTCATCCCTGAAACAGGGCGCGATCTGGAAATAGCGATCAAAGCCCGATGCCATGATCAATTGTTTGTATTGCTGAGGTGCCTGCGGCAGGGCGTAGAACATGCCATTGTGAATTCTGCTGGGCACCAGGAAGTCGCGCGCGCCTTCCGGAGAGGATGCTGTCAGGATCGGCGTGGAAAACTCGGTAAAGCCAACACCACCCATGAGGTTGCGTACGGTCGCGATGATTTCCGTGCGGCGGACAATATTGCGATGAAGCGTTTCGCGCCGCAGATCCAGAAAGCGGTACTTGAGGCGCACGTCCTCTGGATAATCGGGCTCGCCGAAGACTGGCAAGGGCAATTCCTTGGCAGCAGACAGCACCTCGATATTACGGGCGTAAATCTCCACCTCGCCGGTCGGCAGGGCGGCATTGATGGTATCATCAGAGCGCGCCTTGACCTCACCATCCACGCAAATGACCCATTCGCCACGGACTGTCTCGGCAATTTTGAAGGCCGCGGAATCCGGGTCCGCCACAATCTGGGTCATGCCATAGTGGTCACGCATGTCTATGAACAGCAGCCCTCCATGGTCGCGTACACGGTGAACCCAGCCAGAGAGCCTGACATTGGTGCCAACATCGGATTTTCGGAGGGCGGCGCAGTTATGGCTGCGATAGCGATGCATCGGTCGTTCCTGATCGTCTTTTGGGTTTGAAATGACACGCGGCCGGTTCAGTTCTGTGCCATTATGAAAGCCGCGCGGACAAGCGCATGGCCTGCATGGTTTGTCAAGCTTCCAGATCATTTTGCAGCGCAGTTGCGACCGGTTCGATGGAACAATTTGCAGGGCCCTCCCCAATTGCCGTGATGATATTCAACTGCATTCGCGGTGATCTGCAACCCGCTTTGACACGGCACATCTTCGCACCGGTCCGTTTGCCCTGAGCGACAATTTCGGTGTAGACACTTTTCCACTGTCTGAGTTTCCGCTGTCCGACAGTAAATGGAAGACAGAGCGCGGATAATTCGGTAAAGAGATTTTATGGATATCATCAGTACCACAGCTGCACTGACAGCAGCCTGCAACACACTCGCCAAGTCCGATTTTCTTACAATTGATACGGAATTCATTCGCGAAACGACATTTTGGCCTGAACTTTGCCTGATACAGATGGCAACGCCTGATCTGGCAATTATCGTCGACCCGCTGGCCAAGGGCATTGACCTCGATCCGTTTTTCACACTGATGGCCGATAAGTCCGTTTTAAAGGTGTTTCATGCGGCCCGTCAGGACATTGAGATCATTTTCCATCGTGGCGGTCTGATACCCCATCCGATTTTTGATACGCAGGTTGCTGCCATGGTCTGCGGTTTCGGTGACAGCGTTTCCTATGACCAGCTCGTCCACAAGACGACCGGGGAACATATCGACAAGACGTCCCGGTTTACCGACTGGCGCCAGCGTCCGTTATCGGAAAAGCAATTGACCTATGCGCTGGCCGATGTGACCCACCTGCGTGATGTCTATCAATATCTCAGAAACAGCCTAGAGGAAGAGAATCGCCAACATTGGGTTCGCGAGGAAATGGACATTCTGGAATCTGAATCCACCTATGATCTGCATCCCGATGATGCCTGGAAGCGGTTGCGCATGCGGCTGAGAAAACCGCATGAACTGGCCGTCATGAAACATGTCGCCGCCTGGCGTGAACGCGAAGCGCGTGCACGCAATGTGCCGCGCGGGCGTGTCATCAAGGATGACGCTATATATGAAATTGCCCAGCAACAGCCCCGCGACATCGAAGCTCTGGGCCGCCTGCGCACCATACCAAGGGGTTGGGAACGGTCACAATCGGGTGGTCCCTTGATCGATGCGGTTAATGAGGCCCTGGCACTGCCAAGAGATGAGATGCCGCGCCTTGAACGTGTTGCACAAGCACCGCAGGGTGCTGCAGCCGCCAGTGAGTTGCTCAAGGTCCTGCTGAAGATGACAACGGAGGAATTCGGTGTTGCGCCAAAGGTCATCGCCAATAGTGACGATCTGGATCGCATTGCAGCGGAAGGTGAAGCGGCATCCGTCGGCGCATTGTCGGGCTGGCGCCGCGACGTTTTCGGCGAAAAGGCACTCAAATTGCTGCGCGGCGAAGTCGCATTGCGTTTTATCGACCGCAAGGTCGAGGTTGTTGACTGTTCGAAAGAGAATCCAGACGCGTCAATTTCCTAGAATCATTGATTCCAATCAACGCCTTATGTCGTTGTTTTAAAGCTGTTTGCTTGGAATTTTCTGTCTCTCGTGACCATCAGTGTTCGTAACTGAAGTGCAGCTTTTTGCCTGTCAGGCGGGCAAGCTGTTGCAATCGTGCATCCAGTCTTTCACCGTCGAATGCTTCGAACTGTTCCGGCACTCTGAGGACCAGTGAGTCCTCTCCGTCACGGACAAAAAACAGCGATGGCATGACGCCGGGCATCGAGGCGGAAAACAGATAGCCAACTCTGAAAAGTCCGCCAAGCAGCTTTGCAAATTGCTGGAACCTTTCGGTGGCGATGGAGGCAATGGAATCGCTCAGACCGTCGCCGCGCAGACCTTCAAAACGATAATAGTTTGCCAGCGCTATATAGGCGCGCCCCGCATGGGTGATGCCGGCAAATGTGCCATTTGATATCAGGTTGAGCGATTGGGGGCCGCGATAATCGGGATGGGCGCGCCAACTGATATCGGCAAGCAAACAGGCAGCCCGGCGATAGCGCTCTTCCTCAACGGTTTCCTCGATGCCAAAGGCCTTGAATGCTCTTCCTGTCCAATCAGCCAGTTCACGGGCATGTTCGGGAGAGCGGGCACGCAATATGGCCAGTTCATCGGCCGCACTAACCAGGGGATCGAGGGCTTTTTCGGTTTCATCGAGCAGGGAATAGAGAAAGCCTTCGCGCACACCCAGAGCTGAAAACACAACGGACTTCGGCTTCATCACCTCGAGAATCTTGCGCATGGCAACAGCACCGAAAGGCAGAAGATTGCGGCGATTGCGGGAGACAGCACGCATTGCCTTGCTTTTGGCAGTGCCATCCTTTTCAACCTTTGCAAGGAAGGCGATCGCCTTGTCTGCGGCAATTTCGTAGCCCTGCGTCACGTGCAAGGGATAGTCCGTCGCCTCCATGTGCAGTTTGGCAAGGTTTCGCCAGGTGCCACCAACAGCATAGAACGTGCGACCGCGACCTTTTTCCAGCAAAGTGGCCGATGCAATGCTCGCACTGACGATCTTCTGCGCCTTGTCTATGGAGCCCTCGGCCGCATCGGAAAGCCGCAGGCCGCCGATCGGCAGGGTTATGCCATCACCAACCGAAGCGCCGGCGATATCGACAAGTTCGAGCGAGCCTCCGCCCAGATCGCCGACAATGCCATCCGTATCTGAAAATCCACTTACAATTCCAAGCGCGGAGAAATAGGCCTCTTCGGCGCCGCTCAAGACACGGACCTCGTGATCAAGCACTGCTTCTGCACGATGAATGAAGTCAGGCCCGTTGGTTGCCTCCCGCGCTGCAGCCGTTGCCAGAATATAGAGATTGGTTGCCCTGGCCTGCCTGGAGAGTGCCGCAAAACGCTTGAGTGCGTGGAGGGCGCGATCCACACCCTCGCTGTCCAGCATGCCAGTCGCTGCAATGCCCTTGCCCAGGCCGCAGAGCACCTTTTCGTTGAACAGAACCGCCGGCATGCGGTTCAGCCCCTCGTAGATGACCAGACGCACAGAGTTCGAACCAATATCGATGACGGATACTGGCGCAATGCCGGGCAAACGGCCCTGGGCTTCAGATTCAACCATACAGTACTACTTCTTCACTGGGTGTGCCCGTTGGCAAGTGTTCTGAATGGCAAGTTTGTCGCACCATGCAAAATCTCAAGAACAAACCTAATTGTCAAACAGAAAACCGGCAACCCTTGGATGCCTGCGTGGTTTACAGATTCGTTGCTCCGATGCAGCATTGCAACTGAATTATCAGAACGTCAAATTTACTAGAATTTGCTTTTCTGGGAGACCAGCCCTGCCATCAGCTTGGGTGCACTTGAAGCCAATGCACCGCCGCGCCCGGAAAGACTGGGATTGGTCATGAAATATTGCTGGGCGTTGAATGGTTCTTCTCCTTCACGCACGTTGATCCTGTGAGACGTGCCGTCCTGCAATATCTCGTAACTCTGCTGGTTGTCGATCAGATTGCCAAGCATAATCTGAGATTGCACCTGCTCCTTGACAGTCGGGTTGGTCAGCGGAACAAGTGTTTCCACCCGCCGGTCGAGGTTCCTCGGCATCAAATCGGCGGAGCCGATATAGACCAGAGATTCCTTGCCGGGCAGCCCGCTACCATTGCCAAAGCAGAATATCCGGCTGTGCTCCAGGAAACGGCCAATGATTGATTTCACCCTTATGTGTTCAGACAGGCCTTCGACCTGAGGGCGAAGGCAGCAGATGCCACGCACCACCAGATCAATCTCGACACCTGCCTGGCTGGCCCTGTAGAGGGCATCAATGGTTTCCGGATCCACCAGCGAATTGAGTTTCATCCAGATCGCCGCCGGACGCCCCTGTTTGGCAAATTCAATCTCTGCTTCGATATGTCCGATCAGACGGCTGCGCAGATTGTGTGGCGAAACCGCCAGCTTCTTGGCCTCTGTCGGCTCGCCATAGCCTGTAATGAAGTTGAAGACATGTGCAACATCATGGGCGATGACGGCGTCACAGGTAAAGAATGAAAGATCCGTATAGATTTTGGCCGTCACCGGGTGGTAATTGCCTGTTCCAAGGTGGCAGTAGCTGACCAGCCTGCCCTCTTCGCGGCGAACAACCAGCGACATCTTGGCGTGGGTCTTCAGCTCAATGAAGCCGAAGACAACCTGAACACCGGCCCGCTCCAGATCCCTGGCCCAGCGTATGTTGGCCTCCTCGTCAAAGCGGGCACGCAATTCCACCAGCGCCGTCACCGATTTGCCCTCTTCGGCGGCATCGATGAGGGCCCGCACAATCGGGCTGTCATTTGAAGTGCGGTACAAGGTCTGTTTGATGGCCAGCACATTGGGATCCCGCGCTGCCTGAAGAAGAAACTGAACCACCACGTCAAAAGATTCGTAAGGGTGATGGATGACGATGTCTTTTTCGCGAATGGCGGCAAAGCAGTCGCCGGCGTGTTCGCGAACCCGTTCGGGGAACCTGGCATTATAGGGTTCGAATTTGAGGTCATCGCGCGGTGTATCAACAATCTCGGAGATCGTCGCCAGTGCCAGAAGCCCCGGCAATATGGCAACGCGATCATCCGCTACACTGAGTTCCTTGGTGACAAACTGGCGAAGCGGTTTGGGCATTTCGGAATCAAATTCAATACGAATCACCGATCCCCTGCGCCGTCGTTTCAGGGCGCGTTCGAAAAACCGCACAAGGTCTTCGGCCTCTTCCTCGATCTCGATATCGCTGTCACGGATGATCCGGAATGTGCCGGATCCTTTGACGCTATAGCCGGGAAACAGTGTTTCAATGAATTGGCCGACCACATCTTCCAAGGTGATGTAGCGCACCTGCTTGCCACTGTCCGGCAAGCGTATGAAGCGATTGAGTGCCACCGGCAGGCGCAGCAATGCGGTCATCGGCTCCTTGATCTTGCTGCTATAGAGGTTCAGAACAATCGAAAATCCGAGATTGGGGATGAAGGGAAAAGGATGCGCCGGATCGATCGACAGGGGTGTCAGCACCGGAAATATGGAATCCAGAAATTCCTGCTTGAGCCAATCCAGATCCTCTTTGCCAAGATCGCCCGGCCGGACGATGTAGATTTCCTCGTCGGCGAGATATTGTTGCAGCACAGCGAGCGAGGCCTGCTGCTCCAGTTGCAGCTTTCCAATCTCCTCAAGCGCTTCTTCGAGTTGTTTGAGCGGCGTGCGGCCATCGGCTGAACGGCTGCCGATGCCCTCGCGCACCTGCCCCTCCAGACCGGCCACACGGACCATGAAGAACTCGTCGAGATTTGCCGCTGAAATCGAAAGAAAGCGGACACGCTCCAACAGCGGATGCGCGCTGTTCTGGGTTTCTTCAAGCACACGGCGATTGAACTGCAGCCAGGAGAACTCACGGTTTATTAAGCGCTCGGGACTGTCCATCAGCGCCACCGTTGCATTGGCAACCGCGTCCTTTTGATCTGCAGGATCTATCGTAACCGTGTCATCCATCGTCAATATCCAATTCTATCCATCATATAATGCGGTCCGTTCTATGCATAATTTATCGAGAGATTATGACAATTCAGTATTATAGCCCTTTGCCTCCAGTTCTGCGAGCACTTCCGCTGCGAGCCCACGGCTGACCTTGCAGCGGCGGGCAAGCGCCAGGGCATCCACCCGCCCGACAATCATCTGTGCTGCGTCCAGTGAACGCTCCATGCGCTGAACAAGATAGGACACGACCTTCGGATCAACTGACACCTGCCTGTCGGCAAAGAGCTTCTCGATCACCTGAACCAGCAAGGCGTCATCCGGCTCGCCAATTTCCACGACGGTCGCCGCTTTGAGCCGTGAGCGAAGATCAGGCAGTTGAACGGGCCAGGCCGCCGGCCAGATCCGTGTTGTGATCAACAGGGACGTGCCGTTCTGCCTGACAGTATTGATAAGATGAAAAAGCTGCGTATCGTCAAACCCTTCCCGGTCGATATCTTCGACCAGAATTGCACCGGCAGCGGCCTCCAGCAAGGCCTTTTCACGGTCAGTGCTTGCCGAGACGAGGATTGCATCGCTGCGTTCTTTCCAGATATTTGCCAGATGCGTCTTGCCGGCGCCGGTCGGGCCGGCAAGGATGACGACCGGAGATGGCCAGTCCGGCCAGTCATCGACAATACGCAGGGCTGCATTCAACGGATCGGACACGATCAAATCTTCGCGGGCATTGCTCGGCTGATGACCGAATTCAAGTGGCAATTGGCCAATCGCCATGTCAGCCTTGCCTTTGTTACTGTTCATTTGTGTTCCCGAGGTCAATCTGCCCTTCTACGGTTGGATGTCTGTCATCATACAGGTCGCTCTCCAGATAGCGTTTGAGCGCGAAACGAACCAGAACGGCAATCATGGCAGAAGCAGGAACGGCTATGAAGAGACCGACAAAGCCAAAAAGGGAACCGAAGGCAAAAAGTGCAAACATCAACCACACGGGATGAAGGTTGACGCTCTTGCCAACCATTTTGGGTTGCAGAATATTGCCTTCGAAAAACTGACCGGAAAAGAACACCGCCAAGACGATTGCGATGGGAAAATACTCCGGCCAGAACTGGACCAGCGCCACGCCGACGGCCAGAACAAGACCAACCATGGACCCGGCATAGGGTATGAAGCTGATAAGACCGGAAAACAACCCGATCAGCAGGCCGAAATTTAATCCGGCCAAAGTAAGCCCCACCGCATAATAAACGCCCAATATCAGGCATACACTGCCCTGACCGCGCACAAAACCCGCTATGGCGGTATTCATGTCCCTGGCAATCTCACGAACGGTCTCAACCTGCTTGCGCGGTATCCAACCATCAACGGTCGCAACCATACGGTCCCAGTCAAGCAGCAGGTAAAAAGCAACAACGGGCGTTACGATCAGCAGCGAGGCTATGTCCACAAGTGCCTTTCCCGAGTTCCATATTTGCGTGAACAAGGTGCCAACCAGACCGGCCCCTTCGGAGAGCAGACCACCCAGCGAAGATTTGAGGTTGGGCAGTTCCATCCCGATCCATCGTGTCAGCCATTGCGCATCGGAACGCGCAATCAGACCCTGCAGTTGCGAAACATAATCGGGAAGGTTATCCAGAAAACCATTGGCTTGGCTTGCAAGAACCGGGATGACGATCATTAGTGCGACAATAAAAACCAGTATGAAAGCGATCACAATGACGACCGTTGCCATCAACCGTGAAAACCGCCAGCTTTCCAGCTTGTCGGCAACGGGATCAAGAAAATAGGCAAGCGCCATTCCGGCAACGAAGGGCAGCAAAATGCCCCTGAAAACATACAGAAAGACACCGAACAGAAAAATGGTCACGACCCAGAAGAAGACCTGTCTGCGAAAGTTGGCCCGGGTGATCTGTATCTTCATGTCGGCCCCTCTCGGCTGTAGCGTCGGCAATCGTTTCACACTTTTCCTGAAGCGCATTTTCTGGTCGCGCTGTCTTGACGGAAAACCGCTTCACACTTTTCCTGAAGCGCATTTTCTGGTCGCGCTGTCTTGACGGAAAACCGCTTCACACTTTTCCTGAAGCGCTCTTATCCCCCAACCGCGTCATATGTTCAATCCAGACTTTGAGATAGGCCGCGGCGGAAAGCACGGTCAGGACCGCAACACAATAGACCAGTATCACGCGCAACTCTCCAAAAATGATATCAAAGGCAAGTTCTGCCAGAACGACGCTGACCAAAGCAATCTGGAACGCAGTATTGGCTTTTGAGACAAACAGAGGATTCATGCTGACCGGCTTGCCCATGACGCTTGACAGTATGACGGCCATGATGATCAGGACATCGCGCGACACGGCGAGAATTGCCAGCCATTGGGGCAAATGGCCCAGAACAGCCAGCATGATGAAGACACACACGAGGAGCAGTTTGTCAGCAATCGGGTCAAGATAGGCACCCAGTTCCGATTGCTGATTGAAATGCCGGGCCACAAACCCGTCCACGCCATCGCTTACGCCGGCAAGGATGAAAATGATGAATGCCGGCATCATCTGACCAAGCAATAGCGCATAGACGACCGCCGGGACCATCAGAAAGCGCATTATCGTAATCAGGTTTGGAATGGTCATGGGTGAACCGTCTGGCTGTTGTGTGAGCAATGTTGCGGACAAGAGTGATGCCTGAGGCATTCACACAGCCGTTTGCTGGCACACAGCCGTTTGCTGGGTCACCGGCGAACCGCTCTTCATTGTAGCATGGTTTACAGCCGCTCACATCTGGACATTTTCACGGGAAAATCAAGGCAAGAACCCCTTTGGACCGCAATTATCAGGTATGTGGCCGCGAGAACCTTGCGCAGGCGGGCAGGACATGGCATCTCGCCCACAATAATCATCGCTCACAATGAGATCAGGGGGCCGGAATGAGCCAGCCGACAAATGGTTTGAAATACAGCGATGCCGGTGTCGATATTGATGCAGGCAACAGGCTCGTCGACCGGATCAAGCCCCATGTTCGATCAACACGACGGCCCGGCGCCGATGGCGAAATCGGCGGTTTTGGTGGTCTGTTTGACCTGAAGGCTGCCGGATTCACAGATCCTGTGCTCGTCGCGGCCAATGATGGCGTGGGCACCAAACTGAAAATCGCCATTGATGCGGGAAGCCACGACACGGTTGGGATCGATCTGGTCGCCATGTGCGTCAACGACCTTGTCGTGCAGGGTGCGGAACCGCTATTTTTCCTTGATTACTTTGCAACCGGCAAACTGGACCCCGTGCAGGGCGAAGCGATTGTTGCCGGCATTGCAAAGGGCTGCATTTATGCAGGCTGCGCGCTGATTGGCGGTGAAACGGCAGAAATGCCCGGCATGTATTCCGGTGGCGATTATGACCTGGCCGGCTTTGCCGTCGGGGCTGCCGAGCGCGATGCGCTGCTGCCTTCCGGTGATATTGCTGCGGGTGATGTCATTTTGGGCCTGGCATCCGCCGGCGTTCACTCCAACGGGTTTTCCCTGGTGCGCAGGATTGTGGAACTCAGTGGCCTGGCCTGGAATGCACCGGCCCCTTTCAACCCGGCTCCGCTTGAACCGGGCGCAACGCTTGCCGATGCGCTGCTTGTTCCGACCCGCATCTATGTACGTCCGCTGCTGCAGGCCATCCGGCAAACCGGCGCCATCAAGGCTCTTGCCCATATTACCGGCGGGGGTTTCACCGAGAATATTCCGCGTGTGCTGCCTGACGGACTGATGGCAAGGATCAACCTGGATACCATTACACCGCCACCGGTCTTTTCCTGGCTGGCGCGAACGGGCGGTGTCGAGGCAACGGAAATGCTGCGCACCTTCAATTGCGGCATCGGCATGATTGCCGTGGTCGCGCAAGAACATGCAGACCAGGTAACAGCCGTGCTTGCTGAAGCCGGTGAGCAGGTTGTCCGGATCGGTCAGGTCGCCGAACGAGCAGATGAGGCAGCAGGTGTCGAATACTCCGGCAAACTGGACCTATGAGCAAAGCAGACTCGACAACATCCAATACGCGCCGGAAAAGTGTTGTTGTGATGATCTCCGGCCGTGGCTCCAATCTTGGCGCCCTGATTTCAGCCAGCATGACCAGCGACTATCCCTGCCACATCACCGGGGTGATTTCCGATAAACCGGATGCCGGTGGCCTGAAGCTTGCGACGGATTGCGACATCAACACCTATGTTTTTGACCGCAAGGATCATGCCTCCAGAAGGGCCCATGAACAGGCGATCCTCACCGAACTGGATTCCCTGAAACCCGATCTCATCTGCCTTGCCGGCTATATGCGATTGCTGTCGGGGGAATTTGTTGATCGATGGCGTGGGCGGATCATCAATATCCACCCTTCCCTGCTGCCAAGTTTCCCTGGCCTCGACACCCATGTGCGCGTACTGGCCCATCAGGTGAGAATACATGGATGCAGCGTGCAATTTGTCACCGAGGGCATGGACGAAGGCCCGCTGGTGGCGCAGGCCGCCGTTCCGGTTCTGCCCGATGATGATGAAAAATCCCTGGCAGCGCGTGTCCTCAAAGCCGAACATCGCCTCTACCCCATGGCGCTGCGCCTCGTCGCCGAAGGCAAGGTCAGAATGACAGATACTGGTGAAGTGGTCTTCGCCCGCCTGTCCGAGATGGACAGCGCCCCGATCCTGTTCTCGCCAAACATCTCAGACTGAGCGTTGCGTTGATGGGTGCCTCTGCCCAACGCAGATCAGCTCGGAGCCAATTTCATATCCCGTGAATCACCCTTCAAGGGTGCTTCGATATCCTGGTTACCGCCACATAAGTTTTCCTACAACCGGACGGCTCGCCCCAAGACATAATAAAATCTTTATAAATCATCTTCAAAACAAACAGGAAAACCCATGCAACCGTGCGTTTTTTGATGTTTTCTGCACAATTTTTGGAATCGACACATAATTTTTAATAGGCATTCCAATCAGCTTTTCTAGTTTGTGATGCAGACCATTTTTGATCAAAGTCAGTCCAATTCGTCCATTGAACAGGCAGATCCAAAGATGAACAGTGTATTGGAAATCAGCCGCAGCGACGCCGTGCCTGGCCTCCACCCCAAATCGATTGCCGAGACCTATCTCAATCAAGTCTTGACCCATGTGGCACCCGTCCCGCTTGCCGAAAACCATTCCCCCATAGATGTTTTAAATCCCGCCGATGGCAAACTGATCGGGCAGATCAACGCCATGGGAGAAGAAAACGTGGGTGCCGCAGTCCGTGCGGCAACGATTGCCCTTGCAGACTGGCGCTGCCTTTTGCCCCGCGAACGCGGTTCATATTTGCAGAAATGGTGCGAACTGATTGTTCAGAATTCAGAAGAGCTTGCCTGCCTGATGACACTTGAACAGGGCAAGCCACTTGATGATGCGCGCGGAGAAATTGCCTATGCGGCCAGTTTCTTCAAATGGTTTGCCGAGGAAACGAACCGCCTCTATGGCGAGGTCATTCCAGCCCATCTGCCGGACAAGACGATGCTGGTGAAACAACAGCCGATTGGCATTGTGGCCGCCATCACCCCGTGGAATTTTCCCAGCGCAATGCTGGCGCGCAAGGCAAGCGCAGCGTTGGCAGCGGGCTGCACGGTCATTGCAGTCCCTTCGAAAGTAACCCCCTATTCCGCTCTTGCTCTTCAGTACCTGGCCGAACAGGCCGGTCTTCCATCAGGTGTCTTTACGGTTCTGACGGGCCATTCCCGTGAACTTGTAGCGGCTTTGTGCAAGCATACGGCAGTGCGGGCGGTATCCTATACCGGATCCACCGAAGTCGGACGCAACATCATGGCTCAATGCGCCGACACGGTTAAACGGGTTTCCCTGGAACTGGGTGGGCATGCACCATTCATCATCTATGCGGACGCGGACCTTAACAAGGCCGTCGAAGGCGCCATCGCGGCAAAGTTCCAGACCGGTGGACAGGATTGCCTGGCCGCAAACCGCATTTATGTGCATCGTTCGATCTATGACCGGTTTCTGACGCAGTTCGTAAATGCAACCCGGGCTCTTGTGGTCGGAGACGGTTTCGAAAAAGGCACGGCAATCGGCCCTCTTGCTACATTGGACACATTGAAGAAATCACAGGCGCATGTCGCCGATGCCATGGAAAAGGGTGCACGCTTGCTGTGTGGCGGGATGCAACCGGCTGCAGGCGGGCTGTATTATCAGCCGACGGTTCTGGCTGATGTCACCCATCAGATGAAAATCGCCGTTGAAGAAACCTTTGGACCGGTCGCCGCGATCATTCCCTTTGACGATGATGACGACGTCCTCAGTTTTGCCAATGACACTGAATACGGTCTCGTCGCCTACGCCTATACCACCTGTGCCAAGCGGATCCAGGCGCTGCCTGACCAATTGGAATACGGAATGGTCGCCATCAACACGGCGAAACTGACAGGCGCGCCTATCCCCTTTGGCGGCATGAAGCAATCCGGCATTGGGCGCGAGGGATCACGCCTTGGAATTCTGGAATTTACCGAACCGCAATATGCCTGCATCCAGCGCTAGGACAGGGCCAATCCTCACACAATCTGAAAAACATGGAGAATGAAATGGGTGATAAAACCGTCGCGACAACGGTCATTGAGAGCCTTCGCAACATCGGCGTAAAACACATCTTCGGTGTCCCAAGCGGCGGCTGGGTCGATTTCATGGAGGCGATCCGCAAGACGGAGGGAATCGACTTTGTCCTTGCCACCCATGAGGGCGGTGCCGGTTTCATGGCTGATGTTTGCGGGCGGCTGACGGGTGTTCCCGGTGTCTGTTTTGGCACATTTGGCCCCGGCGCCACCAACCTGGCCACGGGTGTCGGCTCGGCCAATCTGGACCGTTCACCGCTTATTGCATTGACCGACGAAATGCCCGAAAGCATGCGCAACCGCGTAACACAGATGGGGATAGACCATCAGGCCTTGTTCGCGCCGCTTACCAAGATGACCACGCGACTGGATGTGGAAGGCGTGGAAGACACGATCGCCAGGGCGGCGCAATGCGCCCGCGAAGGTCGACCAGGTTCCGTCCATATTGGCATGCCAGTAGATGTGACAGGAAAAATTGCCGTAAATGGCCCTGAGCAGAACACGCCTGTTGCACCAAAACCGGTGGCGTCACGGTCTGCGATGAACAAGGCTCTTGAGGCATTTGGCAAGGCGCAAAAGCCTGTTCTGGTGCTGGGGCTTGGGGCAGTGCGGGCAAATATCCAGGATTCAATCATCCGTTTTGCACAAAACCATCAAATTCCGGTGCTACTCACGCCCATGGCAAAAGGCATGATTGCTGAAGATCATCCGCTTTATGCAGGCGTTTTGTTCCACGCGCTGAGCGATCAGGTCGCAGAAACACACAGGCAAGCCGATCTGGTCCTTGCTCTTGGTTACGATCCGGTCGAGTTCAACCTTGAAGCCTGGATGCCGCAGGTGCCACTCATCAACATTGATGATTCCCCCCTGGAGATTGACGGGGAAGAATACCAGGTCACATTTGATGTATGCGGTGATATCGCCGCCAGCTTTGAGGACTTCAGCCTTGCCGCGCAGGGAACATTCGATTGGGACATCACGGCACTGCAAAACCGCTTGGCCGCCATCTTCAGTCAGATGAGCCCCAACAATGCCGATATGGGGCCGTGCGAGGTTCTTGATGTCTTGCGAAAGATATTGCCGGATGATGGCATCATGGCCTGCGATGTCGGCGCGCATACCCATCTCATCGGTCAAAAATGGTTGACCCCGGCTCCCGGCACCCAGCTCATGACGAATGGCTGGTCAGCCATGGGGTTCGGATTGCCGGCGGCGATTGCCGCCAAATTATGCCGACCCGAGCAGCAGGTCTGTGCTGTCGTCGGCGATGGCGGGTTTCTCATGACGGCCGGAGAACTGGCCACAGCCGTGCGCGAAAAGCTCAATATCGTTGTGGTGGTTCTGACTGATAATGACCTGGCCTTGATCCGGATAAAACAACAGCGCAAGGGCAATCCCATTTTCGGTACGCCAGTGCGGGAAAAAGCCGGCACAATCGGTGGCGACAATATTTTCGGAGCGCCGGTATGGGTTGCCCCCGATGTTGCCACGCTCGAAACATTGCTGGAGCGCGCATTTCAGACCCCGGGACCTGTCATCGTCGAGGCCATCGTCAGCAGTGCAGAATATGACACATTGGTGTTGAAAAAAGACAAGGCCTGAACGCGATTGCGGACAGGGATACCGAAAGCCCCCTTCCCGCAATCAGGATTGCCGCATCGTCAAATCTTTCAGTTTGAAGATGCGGTGGTCTGTTCAAAGATGCCGGCGATTTCGATGATACGCTCATCACTATGGGGGCGTCCGACAATCTGTATCGAGGTGGGCAGAGCGCCCGGCAGCGAAAGCGGAATGGATATTGCCGGAAGTCCCAGCAAATTGACCCAGCGGTTAAGCGACAGCAATTCCAGTGACAGTGCGGAAATGGCAGCCGGGTCAGGATCATCACCGGGCAGCACTTTTGGCGCAAAGCAATTCACTGTGGGCAACATGACAAAATCTGCTGTCCCAAAGACCCTGGAGAGCACATGGTGACGCAATGTTGCGCGGGTTTCCAAAGCCTTGCGATACTCGGAAGAATGAATGGACAGGCCGACGAGCAGCCTGTCGCGCACTGACGGCGCATAACAATCGGGGCGATTGACCAGACCATCGACATGATACTGGCCTGCCTCATGACCGGTGATCACACCTGCCACCGCATTCAATGCTCCAAGCGGCAGCGGCAGCGTTTCCGCGACCTCATATCCCGCGTCACTCAACTGGACGCGTGCGCGCGCTGCAGCTGCAACAATCTGCGGATCGGCATGCTCAAAAATTGCTTTTGGAACTGCAATGCCCAAATCACTTCCGGCTTGCCCTGCAAACTTTGCGCGGTCATTTGCCAATACGGAAAACAGATTTGACAAACACTCGGTTTTTCTGGCGAGAATGCCAATTGTATCCTGCGTCTTGCCAAGCGGAACAACGCCCTCCAGGGGGATACGTCCTGCAGTGGGTTTGAATCCCAATACACCGCTAAGCGCTGCAGGAATGCGCACAGAGCCACCGGTGTCCGTGCCGAGGGCGACGGGCACAGCCCCACTGGCCACGGCAACAGCCGACCCGCTTGATGATCCGCCGACCAACAGATCTGCTCCGGCCGGATTGCGTGGTGGCGCAACAAATTCATTGTGTTCAATCGGCAGATAGCACCAGGGTGAAAGTTTCGTTGTCCCGACAATCCTGCCACCGGCAGAAAGGAGACGTTGGATGACGGGGGAAGGATCAAGCGCGAGCCAATCCGGCGCACTGGGCAACCCGGCAGTTGGCCGATGGCCATCGAAAGCAAAAACATCCTTCACCGCTACCCGCAAGGCACCGCTTTCGTGGTGACCCGCACTATCAAAGATCTCGGTGAAACATCCATATTTCCGTTGAATGACATCAAGTGGTGGCGGGGTCACCGAATCCGGTTCGTTCAGAAGGCTTTGCAAAGCTGCCTTCGGCTGACTTACCCACCGATCCGTTTGCATCGTGTCGTCGCCAGCTTGCGCCGCGTCCGCCTCGAAAACGGCTGCTGCGACCAATTTGCGGGCAGCCGCCTGAGCGCGATTGCGCTCCTGGCTGCTTTCACCCAATCCAAGCTTTGCAAACAGCCTTTGCATTGTCATTCCACCATTTTCATCGGCATCCTTCACGTACCCACCCTGATCGGACCGTTGAGCTTTCGCAAGGCTGCGATCACCGACAAGGCTGTTATGCGTCCGGTCTTGGGATTATCCGTTGGGATGTTCTCGATGGACATCTCCAGATTCGCACTGTCGGACCTGACAGAGATCTTGTGGGTGTTCAGCTTCAGGTCGGGATCGGCCCAGATCTCCAGCTTTGTCCTGTCGGCACCAACACCTGCAAGCGACAGCGCCACGGCCACATTGAGGTTGGCAGGAAAGCCCACCGCTGCCTCGCGCGCTGTGCCGTCGAAAACTTTCATTGGCTCCGTGATTTGCGAAATATCGATGTTGTTTTCGACAAGATAGGGAGCCCCGAGAAGGCCGCCAACCGGCTTGCGTGTCACCATCTTCACCGACTCGATCTTGCCTTCGGCAGCGGCCGAAACCGCATCAAGTCCCAGCAAGGCTCCTGAAGGTACGATGATTTTTCCTCCGGTTTCAGCCGCCAATTCAATAAGATATTCATTCCGCAGCAACGCACCGCAGGAAAGGATGATGACTGTCTTTCTTGCGCGCAGGAAGGACTCGGCAATTTTGGGAAGCAATTCAGCCGGGGCGCATTCGATCACAATATCGGCGTAACTTTCCAGCTCTTCCACCGCAACGATAGGCACTGGTTCTGACAGAAATGCCAGTCGATCGGCGGCCGCCGCCTTGTTTCTTGCCGAAACGGCGCCCAGCACATAGCCATCAATGCCGTCATTGAGGGCATGCGCCACTGCAAGCCCCACAGCACCGAGGCCAGCAATTGCTACGCGGATGGGCGCAGGTTTTGCGTTGAACGTGTCATTGACCGGCATGCTGAGTCTCCCCGGGCTTCATGCTTTTGGCGTAATGGTCGGCAATCTCACCGGCGGTGGCAAACCAGATCTGCGAGGAATGCTCATTCAGAAAATCAAGAACGCGACGGAATTGGCGGATGCGAAATGGCTGACCCACAATGAATGTGTGAATGGTCACCCCACAGGCCAGAGATTGTTTTTCTGATTGCTCAAGCATTTCCGCAATATTGTCGATTGCCATATCGGCGAAATCCCGCGCCGTTCCATCATGCATGACGATCATCGGAACATCATTGACTTCATGCGGGTATGGCATGCTCAACAAAGGACCGCCCTTGGTGGTCATCCACACCGGCTGATCATCTATCGGCCAATCCATCGTATAGCGATATCCGGCCTCAGCCAGCAGGTCTTCGGTATTTGCACTTGGATGGGCACCTGGGCTCATCCATCCTTGCGGGGCTTTGCCCGTATGCTGCTTGATGGCTGCGGTCACTTCGGCAATCAGACTGCGTTCATCCTCAATGCTCATGCCGTTCGGATGTTCAGAATTGGTTTTTCCATGGGCAACAATCTCGTCGCCGCGCGCGCTGAAGGCATGCACCAGTTCGGAGCAATGATCATAACAGGCGGTATTCAGCAGCACGCTCAAGGGCAATTTATAGGACTCGAACAGCTCGAGAAGCCGCCAGCCACCGACACGATTGCCATATTCCCGCCAGCCATAATTGTAGGAATTGGGATGGCTCAATCCGGGGGAATAGGGCAGCCCCAGCCCCGTGCCATAGGAAAAATGCTCGACACACAGCGCGACATAGACTGCCAGGCGCTTGCCTCCCGGCCAGAGGAAATCCGGCCGGGAAGTGATCGCGCTATAGGGGAAGCGATTGTTGGGTTCAATTTTCATTTTGGCTCTCCGCTTAGCGCGATGTGATGTTAAGGACGGTAGTCCATGGGAGCGACAACTTCAGAAAGATCCGTTGTTGCCAGATTCTCGGGATTGACCAGAACTGCGGGAAGGATGACAGCCGGTTCGTTTTCCAAACCCTTTGCCGCCTTGACCGCTTCACGCAGCGCACTGCGTCCCTGCCCCACGATCTTTTGAATGGACGTGCAGACCAGGTCACCATCGGTGAGCATTTGCTGGGCAACCGGGCTCAGATTCGATGTTGCAACGTAGATCTTGTCATCGCGTCCGGCAGCCTTGATTGCCGTAACGGTGCCCGCTGCAAGTTCATCAATGGTCGTGTAGAACCCACCCAGGTCAGGGAAACGCTGCAACAGGTCTTCACTGGCTGTGATGCCCTGTGCACGCGTGGTTGCCAATCGGTTTTCAGCGACGATTGAAATGTCGGGAAATTCAGCTGCCAATGTCTCCTTGAAGCCATTTGCCCGGTATTCTGCCCAGATTTGCCCTTCAATGAAGGACAGCATCGCCACTTTGCCCTTGCCGCCCATGGCGGCTCCCAGACATTGCGCCTGAAGCCGCCCCATATCATAATGGTCAGCGCCGATATAGGACGCCAGCTTGTCTGTCGAAGGCGGACTGGAAAATCCGATGATCGGAATGCCTGCAGCGATCGCACGTTCGGCCATCGGCTTGACCGCATCACCATTGGTGGCGCCGATGATGATCGCATCCACTCTGCGCTGGATAAGATCACCGATCTGAGACACCTGCTGGGCCACATTGGTATCGGCCCCGGCATCAAGTTTGATCAGCTTGACGCCAGCCAGTTCCGCTTCCTTTTCCACACCATAGGTTGCTGATGTCCAGAAACCTGTCGCCATGGCTGGAACGGAAAGGCCGATGGTCAATTCTTCGGAGTTGGCTATGCCGGACATCATCAGCAGACCAACCAGCATTGCGCTCCCGCGCTTGATATTTTTTCTGAAACTCATGTGTTTCCCCTTTTCTATTATTGGTATCAGTGCATCGTGATTGTTTGCAGTTTTCGACGTGTTATCTGATCGAGCAAACCAGCGATCAGAATGACGAGCCCCATCACGACTTCTCCCGCATAGGGAGAAACCGCACTGAAGCTCAATCCGGATTGAACCACCTGAATGAACAATGCGGCAAAGAGCACCCGCAATGGACTTGCAACGCCGCCTGTGAGCAGGGATCCGCCAATGACCGCTGCAGCAATCGCATTCAACTCCATGCCGACACCATCGGTCGGCAGACCCGCCCCGGTCTTTGTCAGAATCAACACTGCAGCCAGACCAGCCAGGGCTCCACACAGCCCATAGGCCAGAACGATGCCGCGGATGACAGGCGTTCCGACCAGTCTCGCGGCCTCTGGATCGCCGCCAATGAGAAACAACCGGCGACCGGCGCGCATACGTTTCAGAAAGATTGCCACAGCAAGAAAAACACCAAAGGTCAGCAGGGCACTATAGGGAATGGACAGAAACTGACCAAAGCTGAAATCGAGCAATTGCATCTGCGGCGCGCCAGTCACCAGGACAACCTGTCCATTGTTGCTGATGAGAAGTGCCAGACCGCGGGCAAAAAGCAGCATTCCAAGTGTGGCAATGATGGGTGGTATGGACAGCAGACCCACCAGAATTCCGTTTAATATGCCCAGGGCCAATCCGGTTAGCGGCGCGGCAATCAGACCGAAAATCCCGAACTGCTCTATGGCCAGAGCCGCAGTGACACTCGACAGCGCCAGGACGGCTCCGACGGAAATATCAAACCCGCGCACCAGAATAACGCACATCTGGCCCAGCGCCAGAAGCGCCAGTGGTCCGAACTGCAGCAGTATGTTGGCGGCATTGCCCGGCGAGCCGAAATTCGGCAGCGCCATGGAAAAGCCGATGCTTGCTGCAATCAGGCAGATGAGGGCTGCTGCGCCGCTCAGGATGCTTGATGGAGACCATCGCTGGGCAGTTGCGGTGCTGAAATCCGTCATCATGCATCACCCTGAGGCTTGGTTTTTTGCGCAAAGGCAGCGCGCATGGACAGAAAACTGAAACGATCCGGCGTGGTTTGAAACACAACCGCAGCGATGATGACAAAACCAAGCACGGCGAGTTGAAAGGCCGTTGGCAGGTTCAGCAAGACAATGGAATTGTTCAACATGGCGATGATCAGCACACCCACCAATACCTGCAAGGTGGAGCCGCGTCCGCCAGCAAGGCTGAGACCACCCACTGCACAGGCGGATATTGTTTCAAAAGGCAAATTCGGAATCAGGTTGGGCTGTCCCGAGGCAACCCGGGATGTCAGGATCAATCCTGAAACAGCAACAAAACCGGCTGCAGCGACATAGCCCAAGAACTTGATCCGGTTGACCGCTATCCCTGACAGATGCGCGGCCCGTTCGTTGGAGCCCACCAGATAGATCTGTCTTCCGAACGTCGTTTTGGAGAGCAGGATATAGTGAACCACCAGCCCGAAGGCAGCGAGCAGGATGGGGACAGGTATGCCGAAAGCCTTGCCGCGCCCCATCCAGTAAAAGGATTCCGATACCGGCGCCTCAATCGGCAAACCGCCGACTGCCAGCGATGCCACACCGTGGACAAGCATCAGCATCGCCAGAGTTGCAAGAAATGGTGGCAATTTGGCATAGGCAATCAGCGTGCCATTGATGGCGCCGATCACCAGGACGATGACGAAGCCCGACGCAAAGGCCAATGGGACAGAGACAGACTGGACAGCGAAAACGGCAACAATGCTGCACAATGCCACTGCCGAGCCAACGGAGAACTCAACCCCGGCCAGAATGATGACAATCGCCTGTCCCAGCGAGGCCAGCATGAGAATGGATGAAACACGCAATATGTTCTCGAAATTCGATACGGCAAAGAAGTTCGGAACCAAAAGGGAAAACACCGCAAATTGCGCTACCAGCACCCACAATGATTTGGGCACCATGCGCAACCTGCCAATATATCGGGGCGAATCTGCCATGGGTTACTCCTGCTCCAACATTGCCAGTGCCACATCATCCGGCGAGCTGAACTGCGGCAATTCCCGCACAATCTGACCGTTCCTGACAATCAGCGTGCGATGCGCAAGACTTGTCAGTTCCTCCAGATCCGTTGTGATCAGAACCACCGCCTGACCGGCATGGGTCGCCTCGACAATTGCATCATGAATCTTGTCCCGGGCACCGACATCAACACCGCGTGTTGGCTCTGTCAGAACCAAAATCCTCAGCCCGGTAATAACCATATTTCTGGCGACCAGAACTTTTTGTTGATTACCACCCGAGAAATGCTGGATTTCACGATCGGGCTCGTTCGGGTTCAGCGCCAGCGCCTGAAAACGGCTGGAGAATGAGGCTTTTTCCTTTTTTCGCTTCAGGAAAAAGAACTTCGAGACCGTTTTCAGAATGGATGCGGAGGCGTTGCTCAGTGCGGAATGCAGTTCAAACAAACCGTCTTCGTGGCGATCCGGTGGGACATAGCCCACACCCCTTCTGACCGCATCGCGCCGGGAATAGGGGTGTGCCAATTGCCCGTCGATGGCAATGGAACCAGACAGAATGTCCCGGGCTCCGGCCAGCGCCTGGCCGATTTCCTCGGCACCCGAGCCCACCAGTCCAATCACCCCCAGAACCTCTCCGGCAGCTACAGCAAAGGATACGGGCGCTCCACCTGGAACCAGCACCATCTGTTTTGCTTCAAGGACAATTTCACCGGGAACCGGCATTTGCTTGTCAACAACAGCAAAGGCGTGCCCCAGCATCGCATTGACCAATTCATCGACTGAGGTGTCCTTCAGGGGCGCACCGCATATCACCGAGCGGCCATCGCGCAAAACGGTAACGACATCAGCGACTTTGCGAATCTCGTCACTCTTGTGGCTGATATAGAGGATCGCAACCCCCTCGGCTGCCAGTCCGCGGATGACCTCCAGCAAACGGTCAGCCTCATGGGCATTGAGTGCGGCTGTTGGTTCATCCAGCAGCAGGACCTTGCAATTGCGCTGAAGTCCGCGTGCGATTTCAAGAAGTTGCCGTTCGCCCAGTTTCAGGGTCGATACTTTCTGTTCCAGCGAGACGGAAAGCCCAACCCGGGCAAGGCTTGCTTTTGCCGTCTCTGCCGCTGCGCTGCCCAGGTAAGGCGGCAACAGGCCTGCTGACGCTGTGTCAAAACTGTAGAGATTCTCAAGCACGCTGAGTTCGTTGAACAATGTAAGATGCTGATAGATCGGGACAATACCCGCCTTGATGGCGTCAGATACGGAATGAAAATTCACCCGTTCTCCGTTGAGCCTGAAGGCCCCTCCCGATGGTCGCGTCGCACCCACCAGAATCCGGACCAATGTGCTTTTACCGGCACCATTCTCACCCATCAGTGCATGGACCTGGCCGGGATAGAGATTCATATCCACGCCGGTCAGAGCCAATGTGGGTCCATAGGCCTTTTTGACCTCGGTCACCTCCAGCACGGCTTTTTCAACAGGGGAGGACTTTTCAGACATGACAGCCATTTTCCACAGACAGCGACCGTCGCGCGATCCCTGCCTGGCAGCACACAGGTGCCGCGACAACAGCATTTCTCATGTTTATCCGGGCAACCGCGTTCATAAAACATCCCCATGCTGGTTTGCTGTTGACGAAAAAACCGGGCCCTCCACCTGCTTCACATCTGCAACTTAAATTAACGTATGTGGGTTCACACCTCTTACACAAGAGAGAAAACTTGTTATGATGGACAAGTTTTTATTATCCATAACGTCAGGGAAAGCTTGGTTTTGGCTCGCAGATTTCCATCATTGAACGCGCTTCGCACCTTTGAAGCGGCCGCACGAAACATGAGTTTTTCCGAAGCTGCAGTGGAACTGAATGTCACACAGGCAGCCGTCTCGCGACAAATCCGCATTCTGGAGGAAGATCTGGGCGTTGCTCTTTTTCGCAGGCTGACACGCGCCGTGGAGCTTACGTCAGAAGGCACCCTGCTCTATCCGCCCCTGCATGATGCGCTGGATCAGATCGAGCGTGCGACAGCACGCATATGGAGCAACCGGGGCAGTGGCATTCTGACCATTTCGGTTTTGCCGACCTTCTCGGTGAAATGGTTGATGCCAAGGCTGCTCAACTTTTCAGAACAACATCCCGAAATTGAGGTCCACCTGGTCAATTCGATCAAGCCTGCGGAATTTGACCGCGATGAAATCGACCTGGCGATTCGAGTCGGCTCGACGAATGATCATTTCGATTCAAAGGACAAACCGCGCATTGACCTGTCCATGACAAACAGCTGGAATGGTCTGCAGGTCGAGGAACTGATGGATGACGAACTGGTGGCGGTGATGTCTCCCGAATACGCCAGGATCCATGGCGCGATCACCAGCGAGACCGATCTGGAGCGCGTCACCCTGTTGCAGATGGCAACCCGTCCGAATGCCTGGCCGGATTATTTCAAGGCAATCGATTGGACCGTGTCGGATCCGACAAATGGTCCGTCCTATGGTCATTTTTTCATGACATTGCAGGCAGCGGCGGAAAGCAAGGGAATAGCCCTGCTGCCGCTGGTTCTGTCTCAGGAGGATTTGCGCAACGGAACTGTCGTTCGTGCCATGCCAAAAAAGGTCGCCAGCGCCGGCAGCTATTACCTTCTGGGAAAAAAGCAGAATTGGGACCAGAGCAAGGTCAAGATATTCCGCCAATGGCTGCGCGCCGAAATCGACGCAAACAATGTGCCGGCCTGAATGGCGGCACCCTTGGCGTGCAATGGGTTAGTGCACACCGTTCAGATCAAGTCATTGTGGATCAGGTTATTCCCAATCAGCTCAGGCCCGATCAAGCCTTTGATGACAGGAAATCCAGGACGATCTGATTAAACAGGGCGGCACTGTCCACATTGGAAATATGTTCTGATCCCTCAATCGTGACATGTTCACTCTGGGGTATTTGTTTGGCAAGATCAGTGCTGTTCGACAGCGGTGAAATCTTGTCGTTTGAGCTTGAGATCACCAGCGTCGGCTGCTGCAGAGCTGAAAGCTTGCCCGACAGATTATAGTGCGCCAACCCATCGGTGACAAAACAATAGGATTCACCGTCGGCCCTGGCAGCTTGTGCGTGCCAGATCAGGAACGTCGAAAGCCCCCTATCGGATTGCCGGAATTTCTGGCTGACAAGGACGGGCCATGTCCCCTCAAGACGAAGCAAAGGCCCGTCCTGCTTCCGAAAGGTTTCCTTCCAGCCCTCGGCCATCTGCTGGAGTTCCGGCGAAGCTGTGCTGACAAAGCTGTTGGATATGATGAGGCGATCAAACAATTGCGGACGCATGAGGGCTGCTTCCAACGCGACAGCACCGCCGAGCGAGAGGCCACAGCAATCTGCCTTTTCAACGCCCAGAAAATCCAGCAAAGCAATGATCATGCGCGCAATATCGCGCGGGCTTGTCACTTTTGTCGCCGGCGAGGAACTGCCATGTCCCGTCAGATCGGGTACGATAACCCTGTATCCGGCCTTTGCGAAAACGGGAATCTGATTGAGCCAGGCGCGCCCTGAATTGGTGATGCCATGCAAAAAAATGATGGGTTTGCCGGAGCCATGCTCCACGAAATAGATCCGCTCTCCATCCTGTTCAAAAAACGCCATTGCACTTCCAACCCGCAAGTTTCCACATGGGAAATCTCTAGAGTGTGTGACGGGCGCCCGACAAATGAGAATTTGGCACCGATGCGCGAATAATTATTATGCATTGGTGCAATTTCCGACAGGGCTTTCAATCTGCAACACATTTTGCGTGTTGGCTGTCAGCCCCCCCCGCCAGTCATCAATGCGATATTCGGCCGCTCAGAGCTTCAGCCAGACATGATTGTCGTGGAAGGCTGCACCGCCATAAGGCGCGATGCAATCAGCGCCGGTGAGAACATTGATGCCTTCGCCATCGACAAAGCTGTGGTTTGGCCACAGGCCTTCCGAAATCAGAACGCCGCGTTTGACACCATCAACCAGTCTGGCGTGCAAGCGCACCTGTCCACGCTCATTGCCCATCCGAACCAGGTCGCCATCTGAAATGCCCAGTGCTTCGGCATCCTCACGGTGGATCATGACTTGCGGGCGGACTTCTTTCTTGCGGGAGGATTCAGTCTCTGAAAAACTTGAGTTGAGAAATGTGCGGGCCGGGCTGGTTGCCAGGCGGAACGGATGTTTCTCATCAGCCTCTTCGATCAGGGACACATGATCGGGGAATTGCGGCAATTGGCCGTAGGGCCCCTGCGCGCCCATGGATTCGGGAGGACGATTGGGCGCAGCAGATTGCGTCCATTGCGGCCGGAAGCGAAACTTTCCATCCGGCCAGGCAAACCCATTGATGAAATGCGCTGTGTCGAAATCCGACTGGCAATCAATCCAGCGGTTTTCTCGCAGACTTTCCAGATCACCGCGCCCGGAGGTTTTCAGCATGCGATCAATCAACTGGTTGGCGGTCAGATCAAACCCGGGTTTGTCACCAACACCCAGACGACGCGCCAGTTCGTTGATGACAAAGATATTTTGCTTCGGCCCCTCTGGCGGTTCGATCTGCTTTGGCCCCAGAAGAATATATTGATTGCCGCCTCCGCGATAAATATCATCATGTTCCAGAAACATCGTGGCCGGCAGTACGATATCGGCCATCTGCGCTGTTTCGGTCATGAATTGCTCATGCACCACGGTAAACAGGTCCTCCCGCGCAAAGCCCTGCTTCACCAGTCTTTGTTCGGGGGCGACATTGACCGGATTGGTGTTTTGCACAAGCAGTGCCGTTACCGGCACACCGTGACGCAAAGCCTCCGCATCCCCGGTCAGAACCCGACCGATTTGTGATTGGTCGAGGTGACGAACGCTTTCATCGCGCATGCATGCGCCGGTGATTTCGGACTTGTCGAGACCAAAAATGCCCGAATTGGAATGAAAGGCCCCGCCTCCTTCATATTTCCAGGCGCCGGTGACACTGGCAATGCAGGATGCGGCGTGCATGTTGATGGCACCATTGCGTTGCCGCGCAAAACCGTATCCCAAACGAAAGTAGGTCCGGTTTGTCTCTCCCACCAGCCGTGCAAAATTTTCGATCTCTTCGATACCCAGGCCGGTGATCTGCGATGCCCATTCAGGGGTTTTTGACCGCAGGTGATTCTCAAGGCCGACAGGATCATCCGTGTAACGCTGCATGAAATCGCGGTCCGCCAGATTGTCCCTGAACAGAACATGCATCACGGCGCATGCCAGCGCACCATCGGTGCCGGGTCGCAGAATCAGCTTGAGATCGGCCTGCTTGGCAGTGGGATTGTCATAGACATCGACAACAACGATTTTTGCGCCGCGATCCTTTCTTGCCTGGATCGCATGGGTCATGACATTGACCTGAGTGGCCACCGCATTGGTTCCCCAGATCACAACGCAATCCGACTTGGCCATCTCTCTTGGATCAGGCCCGGTCATTGAGCCGGTGCCCATGAAGAACCCGGTCCATGAGGGATTGGTGCAAATGCTGTCGAATTGTCCCGAATAATTGCGGGCGTGGCGCAATCTGTGGATCGAGTCGCGCTGCACCAGACCCATCGTACCGGCAAAATAATAGGGCCACACCGTTTCAGCGCCCCATTGCTGTTCCGCTTTCAAAAAAGCCTCGGCACTCAGATCGAGGGCATCCTCCCAGGATATTTCCTGCCAGTTGTTGTCGCCCTTTCCACCCACTCTTCGCTGCGGTTTCAGCAAACGGTCGGGGTGATGCACACGCTCGGCGTAGCGTGCCACTTTCGCGCAGATGACACCGGCCGTATAGGTGTTTTCGCGCGAGCCACGGACGCGTCCTATCGTGCGCTCATCCAGTATTTCGACCTCAAGCGCGCAGGTGGAGGGACAATCGTGCGGACAGGCTGTGTATCCTGTGCGAATGGGTTTCAACTGGTTCATCGGCTTCCTGCTTTGCAAACATGCTATGCACCCTATACTACGAAATCTTGAGTCTGCGCGAGGATCGAAGTGAACTACAGACATATTTATCATGCGGGAAGTTTTGCAGATGTGCTCAAACATGCCGTGCTTGCCCGGATCGTTGCCTATCTGCAAAAGAAGGAACGGGCCTTTCGGGTCATCGATACCCATGCGGGCATCGGCCTCTATGACCTGAAGTCCGTCGAGGCCCAGAAGACCGGTGAATGGAAAACAGGCATCGACCTTGTCTTGAAAGCCGACTTGCCTGATGCAGTCAGTGACCTGCTGCAGCCCTATCTTTCGGTCGTGCGGGCGCTCAACGGTGATGGTGAGATCACCTGTTATCCTGGCTCACCCAAACTGGTGCGCAGCCTTTTGCGCAAACAGGACCGACTGTCGGCCATCGAATTGCATCAAAGGGACGGTGAACGCCTCAAACGGCTGTTTGAGGGCGATTTTCAGACCCGGGTGATCGCGCTTGATGGCTGGTTGGCGCTGGGTGCGCACTTGCCCCCGAAGGAAAAACGCGGCCTTGTGCTGGTTGATCCGGCCTTTGAAGAAGAGGGAGAATATGACCGCCTGGTCGATGGTCTGGCGCGGGCGCATCAGCGCTGGCGCTCGGGTATTTACTGTCTTTGGTATCCGATCAAAGCCGGCGCACCGCTGGTAGACTTTTACATGAAGCTTACCGCGCTGGAGATACCCAATATCCTGTGTGCCGAACTGAGTGTCACGGGACAACAAGAGACCAAGGGGCTTTGCGGCTCCGGCCTCATCATCGTCAACCCGCCCTATACACTTGAAAGCGAACTCAAGGTACTGCTGCCCGCTTTGCAGGATTGCCTGAAGCAATCATCGGGCGCGAGCCACAGGCTGTTCTGGGTCGCAAGAGAAAACAACAAAGGCCGAAAATAGCCCATTTTCGTGGGGCGAGACTTGACGCCGGGCCATTGGATGATCATCCTCAATGGTGAAATGCGATTTTCGTTTTCCGGCCCATGGAAGTGCGCCGATTGAGCTCTCGGGGGCCAACTATGATCTGCAACATTTTTCTGCGTGCCGCTGTCTTTGCGGCAGCAATCGTTTCAGCCACTTTGACTGTTTCCGTGCAACCGGCCAATGCCTTTTTGCTGGCAGGAATCAATTCATGCGATAGTCCTGTGGTGTTGCGGGCGATTTCGCACCGGTTTTCCATCGCTGATCGCAACGTGATCCGTCGGGGTCTCGCGGTTGACCAATACCACGACATCCACCAGAACAAATACACACCTGCAAGCGACACTGTGCGCACAGCGCGGCGTTATTGCCACGCCAAGGTTACGATGAATGACGGGCGCACACGCACCCTATGGTTTCTGATCGAAAGTGGTCAGGGTTTTGCCGGCATTGGAGACAATGTCGAATATTGCATCTCCGGTCTCGATCCCTGGCATGTCAATGGCGCCTACTGCAGGTCCGTGCGATAGCCGGACGTTCCCATGCCGTCCCCATACGCCCGCATCTTGCTCGTAGCAGCACTCTTTGTGTTGAGTGGCTGCGAGCCGTCAACACCCTCCGGTACGCAAGCGCCGACGCGTGGTTCAGGTTTTGATTTTTATGTTCTGGCCCTTTCATGGTCACCCAGTTACTGTGCCGCTGAAGGGGAAAACGCCAACAGACAACAGTGCAATACGTCCAGACCCTATGGGTTTATCGTCCACGGGCTTTGGCCGCAATTCGAAAAGGGCTATCCGGAATTCTGCGTCAACGACCGTGGACGCGTCGACCGGAAGATCGAAGAAGAAATGCGCGACATCATGCCCAGCGTAGGCCTCATTCGCCATCAATGGAAAAAACACGGCACCTGCTCCGGCCTGTCTCAGCAAGACTATTTCAAGACCGTGGCTGCCGCCCGCGACCAAATTACCATCCCGGACGTGCAACCCGATGCCGGGCAATACCGCATGGTTTCTCCCATTGAGATCGAGCGGGCATTCATGAAAGACAATCCCGGCCTTGATGCAACAGGTTTTGCCGTGACATGCGATCAGCGCCGATTGCGCGAGGTGCGCATTTGCATGACGACGAATCTGGAATTTCGCACCTGCCCGGAAGTCGACAGACGGGCATGCAGGCGCAAGCAGATTGCCATGCCACCACAACGCGGAAGCTGAACGAACAATCAGATCCTAAAATTTTGCTAGACTCTTTGAAGGAACATGACATGAAAATCCTCTACTCACCGGCATCACCCTATTCCGCCAAAGTGCGCATGGCAGCGCATTATTGTGCGCTTCCCTGTGATTCCGTTCTGGTCAATACCGGTGAAAACCCCGAAATATTGATCAATCATAATCCGCTGGGAAAAATACCCACGTTGATTGATGATGACGGCACTGTGGTTTTTGACAGCAGGGCCATCATGCAGTTTCTGGACCGCAAAGGCGGCAAGAAACTTTATCCGCGCAACGCCGCCAAGCGCACCGAGGCAGAAGTTCTCGAAGCACTCAGCGATGGTGTCACCGATTGTCTACTGGCCATGATGTACGAGAGGCGGTTTCGCCCTGACGAGAAAGTGCATCAGCCCTGGCTCGACTCCCAGTGGTCCAAGGTTGAACGCGGTCTTGACCACCTCAATGAAAACCTTCCACGCACAACCAAAAACCTCAATGGCGGTCATTTTGCACTGGCGGCCATGATCGGCTATCTGGCCCTGCGTTTTGACGGCAAGTGGGAACGTGGACGTCCCAAACTGAAAAGCTGGCCGAACAAGTTCGTGAAGTTTTTTCCCGAGTACGACGCGTTCAAATCTGCAGGCTGATCGCGAAAAAACCACGGACATTGAATGCCACAGCCTGCACGCACGGCATTGTGTTTCGCAAGCCTGTACCTATATGCAAGAGACCCGACACATGACTGTTAGTGCCATCACCAGAACCCGGAATCCCTTGTGCTCATAATCAGCTTCCTCATATTGATAGCCGGATTGATCCTCCTGCTGTTTGCTGGTGACTATCTGGTGCGCGGTGCTGTGGCCCTGGCGGAAAAGCTGAAAATCAGTCCGCTTATCATCGGCCTGACAATTGTTGCCTTTGGCACGTCTGCACCGGAATTGTTCGTTTCCCTCAAAGCGGCGTTCGATGGCGTCTATGGCATTGCTCTGGGCAATATTGTCGGCTCCAACATTGCCAATGTTCTGCTGGTGCTGGGCGTTCCGGCGCTGATCAGCCCCATCATATGCAAGGAAAACGGCATCGGCTTCAGTCTGGCCATCATGTCCGTTTTGACTGTCCTGCTGATGGTGATGATGGCCACCGGCGCGTTGACCCATTTCGACGGCTTGATTCTTTTGGCCGTGCTGAGTGTTTTCCTTGCCTGGCAGTTCAAAAGAGCCCATCGAGACCGGGCTGCACAGAATGCCTATAGCGACTACAAGGATGAAATCGATGATGTTCCGACTGAGAATTCCCGCATAGCGGCCTGTCTTCTTTTCGGGGTCATCGGCTTGCCAATCGGCGCGTCTCTGACGGTGCACGGGGCCGTCGACATCGCCCGCGTTTTTGGCGTATCCGAAACAATCATCGGCCTGACCATTGTCGCCATAGGAACATCTCTGCCGGAACTGGTCACCACTGTGATGGCGGCATGGCGGGGCAACGGCGCCGTGGCCATCGGCAATGTCGTGGGCTCCAATATATTCAACATTGCGGCCATTTTGGGCATTACCAGCGTGCTGCACCCGCTGTTCGTACCGGGGCGTATAGTCCAATTGGATATGTGGGTGATGGCCGCAGCAACGGCGCTGGTGGTTATTCTTTCCATGTTTTCACGGCCGATAACCCGCATGGGCGGGATCATCATGCTGGCGCTGTATGGCTTGTATATCGTCCTGGTGCTGTAGGCACCCGGGTGGTGGCATTTCCGCAAGCCAGGCACGCACCATCACCATGAAAAGGCCGGCATATTTGACAGCGCCCATCCATCGCATCACATATTGCAGTGCCATTTGATCCGGAAAAATGAATGACAAAGGACGCACAATCAACTTCTGACATTAGCCCGACGGCAACAAAAGCTGCTGCCGGCGATCAATCCAGGCAGTTCGAGGGCTGGGAAGATGCCGGACGCGTTCACGCAGGATTGAAGGGTGCAGACCTGATATCGGCCTTTGTCAAGAATTTGCCGAATGCCCCTGGCGTATACCGAATGTTCAATGAAAACGGTGATGTTCTCTATGTCGGCAAAGCGCGCAGCCTGAAAAAAAGGGTCGCCAATTATGCCCAGGGTCGCGGCCATACTAACCGCATTGCGAATATGGTGCGGTCAACGACCCATATGGAATTTATCACCACCCGCACCGAAACAGAAGCGCTTCTGCTCGAGGCCAATCTGATCAAGCGGCTGCGCCCGCGCTACAATGTGCTGTTGCGCGACGACAAGTCATTTCCCTATATATTGCTCAGTGAAGAAAATGCGGCGCCGGGCATCTACAAGCACCGGGGAGCGCGTTCGCGCAAGGGCTCCTATTTCGGACCCTTTGCTTCCGCCCAGTCGGTAGACCGCACGATCAACTCGCTGCAGCGCGCCTTCCTGCTGCGCACCTGTACGGATTCGGTTTTTGACAGCCGCACGCGGCCATGCCTCCTGCACCAGATCAAACGCTGCGCTGCGCCCTGCACCGGAGAGGTCAGCGAGGAGGCCTATGCGGCAATGGTCGAGGAAGCAAAAAACTTCCTTTCCGGCAAAAGCCAGAAGGTCAAATCAAGCATGTCCGTCGCCATGCAGGAAGCTGCAGATGCGCTGGATTTCGAGCGTGCCGCCATATACCGCGACCGTTTGTCGGCGCTTTCCCATGTGCAAAGCCATCAGGGCATCAATCCGCAAACCGTCGAGGAGGCAGATGTTTTTGCCGTCCATCTGGAAGGTGGCATGAGTTGCATACAGGTGTTCTTTTTTCGCACGGGACAGAACTGGGGAAACCGTGCCTATTTCCCGAAGGCCGATTCATCCCTGTCTTCCTCGGAAATTCTGGGGCCATTCCTTTCGCAATTCTATGACGACAAGCCTTGCCCCCGGCAGATCCTGCTATCGGAAACCATTCCTGAACAGGACCTGTTGGCTGAGGCATTGTCATTGCGCGCCGGCTACAAGGTGACGATCCTTGCGCCCAAACGCGGGGAGAAACGCGATCTTATGGATCACGCCTGCGCCAATGCCAAGGATGCGCATAATCGCCGGCTGGCCGAAACATCGACCCAGTCCAGCCTGCTCAAGGGCTTTGCCGAAGTGTTCAAACTGGAAAGCCCTCCCAGGAGAATAGAGGTCTATGACAATTCTCATATCATGGGGACCAATGCGGTCGGCGGCATGATCGTTGCCGGGCCGGAAGGCTTTGCGAAAAACCAGTATCGCAAATTCAACATCAAATCCAAGGACATCACGCCAGGCGATGACCCGGGCATGATGCGCGAGGTGATCCATCGCCGTTTTTCACGGCTGGTCAAGGAATACGGAAAGCCGGAACCTGAGACGGCAGAAAGCGGCGATGCAAATTTCCCCATTGCAGATACGGCCGTGCCAAACTGGCCGGATGTTTTGCTGATTGACGGTGGCCAGGGGCAATTGTCTGCGGTCAATTCCGTCCTGGCAGAACTTGAGCTGACCGACACCGTGACGGTGATCGGTGTAGCCAAGGGCATTGATCGCGATGCCGGGCGGGAACGGTTTTTCCGTGCAGGCCATAGTCCTTTCACCCTGCCGCCACGCGATCCGGTGCTCTATTTCATTCAGCGCATGCGCGATGAAGCCCACCGCTTTGCCATCGGCACCCACAGGGCGCGGCGCAAAAAGGAATTTGTCAGCAACCCGCTTGATGAGATCGCCGGTATCGGTCCATCGCGAAAAAGAGCATTGCTGCACCATTTCGGAACAGCCAAGGCCGTGTCACGGGCAGGTCTTGAAGATCTTGTCGCTGTGGATGGAATCTCGGAAGCGATGGCGCAATTGGTCTATGATCATTTCCATGATGAGCGAGGCAAATGAGGGTTTTGAAACCCATGAAACTCAGGGTTTTTGGAGAAACCATTCACGAGCAACCGCAATTTCGACGGATTGATTGTTGACGCATGGACAGATCGCCTATTTGTATGGGCAAAGATCAGATCGGATGGAGCCAAATGGCATCTCAGACCTATAATATTCCCAATCTACTGACCTATGCGCGAATCCTTGCCGTGCCATTGATCGTGTTGTGCTTTTTTGTCGAAGGCCGGCTGCATGGCTCGGACCTGGCGCGCTGGAGTGCGCTTGGCATCTATCTTGTTGCCTCCATAACAGACTTTTTTGACGGCTATCTGGCCCGTATCTGGAACCAGACATCCAATATCGGCCGGATGCTGGATCCGATCGCTGACAAATTGCTGGTATCGTCCATTCTGCTGCTGCTTGCGGCAGCGGGAACCATCGCCGGCTGGAGCATCTGGGCCGCCATCATCATCTTGTGCCGGGAAATTCTGGTGTCCGGGCTGCGCGAATATCTCGCCATGCTGAAAGTATCCGTGCCGGTCACATGGCTCGCCAAATGGAAGACGACCCTGCAGATGATTGCCATCGGCTTTTTGCTTGCCGGCCCGGCCGGTGACAAGATCATTCCCTATACAACGGAACTGGGCATCATTCTTCTGTGGGTGGCTGCGGTGATCACCATGTATACCGGCTATGACTATTTCCGCGCCGGGCTCAAACACGTGGTGGATGCATGATGGTCAAACTGGTCTATTTTGCCTGGGTCAGGGAACGCATCGGCAAGAGCGATGAAGAAATCAATCTGCCGGACAGCGTGCGGACGATTGCGGATCTTCTTGATCATCTGAAGCAACGCGGCGAAGGTTATGCGGTGGCGCTTGAGGTTCCGGAGGTGATCCATGTTGCGATCAACCAGGAGCATTGCCAGCACAGTGACCTGATCGGGGATGCCAGAGAAATCGCCCTGTTTCCACCCATGACGGGTGGCTGACATGGATACGCCCATCAAGATCCAGGTTCAGGCAGACGATTTCGATCTGCAGGCAGAGATTGACACGCTTGCCGAAGCCAACCGCGATATCGGCGCGGTCGTCACCTTCACCGGACTTTGCCGCGACGACGATGGGACCCTGGCAGCGCTGGAACTGGAACATTACCCGGGCATGGCCGAACTGGAAATGCAACGCATTGCCGGCGAAGCGCTGGAGCGCTGGCCACTGGATGGGGTCACTCTCATCCACCGGTTCGGCAAGATTGTTCCAGGCGAGAATATCGTGCTGGTTGTCACCGCATCAAAGCACCGCAACGCCGCTTTCGAGGCGGCGTCGTTCCTGATGGATTTCCTGAAATCAAAAGCACCTTTCTGGAAGCGCGAGATACGCCGCGACGGCAAGGTCGGCTCCTGGGTCGACGCCAGGGATGTTGATCAGGCTGCGCTGCAGCGCTGGCGCTGATACAGGCAAGGACAAAAGCCGTGTCATTTATCTCGAAAGAAATATTTTATTGAATCAAGCCCATCTTTGAACGGCAACGTCTGAATCGGTCGGACCCGTATTGAATGCAATACGCGCATTGGGCGCATGTTCATGGACAATATTGACGAGCTTTTCAAAAACCAGGAAATGATCGTCGTCCTTTCGGACACCCGCCCCGATGAGAACGACATCATAGGCGTTCTCTTTCAGGCTTTTTTCCAATTGTTCCGTTGCCGTTTCTCCGCTGTAGATGAAGCCGATCTCTGCATCATAGCCCAGATCATTCAGCTTCTTCTCGTCTGCTCTCAGAGCGACTTCCAGCCTTTCGGGCGTCAGTCCCGGCCATTTGTCGTAATTTACAACGCTCGGATGCCAGCCGACCAACATGACCTTCTTTGCCATCGGAACAGATCCTTTTTCAAAATGCACGCTGCCAATCTACAATCGACACACGATCCGGTTGCGCGCAGCCCATACCGGCCATCAAAATGAACATCAGGCCCGGCTACAGTATCCCTATCAAAACAGATTGAAGTCGAAACGATAGCTGACGCCTGCGCCTACCGAGAATTGATTCTCGCTTCCGGACGTTACAATCGGACTGTCAGCTGCATCGCCGACGAAACGATCCCAGCCGGCGCGCAGATGCAGTGTGGACTTTTCGGTATAGGCGTAGTTTGCCTTGACCTCGACACCCAGAGACGTCACGCCGGAGCTTGGGTCATAGGCTGTAAGTCTGCCACCGGAAGCGGCAGCTTCTGCAGCAGTCACGCCGAAATAGGTGTCCATATAGGCGTCAGAACCCCAGTCGACACGCGGGCCCCAAACGAGTTCAAGGCGTTCCGTGGGCTGTGATATCAGATCCAGGCCGAGGGTCGCCACCTGGCCATCGTGACCACCGAATCCCTGGCGGACTTCTGCAAATCCCCTGAGCCAGTCGTGGCGGTAGCCGATGCCCAGGCCAATTTCTGCAGCCCAATCGATGGTTTGTGTACCAGTGAGGTCAACTGAATCAGACGCCTTGCGCTCTCCGTTGAACGAGAATGAAGGATAGATATCAACGCCGCGTGTCTTGACGCTTCCATCCACGACCTGACCGAAGCCGGGCAGATACAAACGCTGCACATCAAAAATCGGAGAGGGGGAAAGCAGATAGTCACCAGACCCTGGATATTTGGATTTCATCAATCCACCCACACCGACCCTCACAACATATTGTTTATCGGGCAGCGAAGCTGCGTTGTCCTGGTAATCACCGTCTGCTGCGTTTGCAGGAAGAAGGGTTGAAAAAGCGAGTGCGGAAACCGCAAGAAGTCCTGAAAGGCGAGATTTCATCATGCGTCCGGCTCCAAAAAACATCGTATTTGCTGCTATTTAAACATGGATACGTATGAAGATGTTTAATGGATCATCAGAAATTTGCGTTGGTGCCGATGTGTTGCACTTTAGCACCAAACTGCCGCAAGGGTTGTGGCCCCTGCCAAGGTCTTGTGTCGGGTGAGAAAAAGCGTGGTGTGGCCGAATACAAAAAACCGCCGCACTCAATGAGGCGACGGCTTATTTCATTTGCAGATTGGAGATTTAATCAGCCAACAACTTCTGTGCCGGAGAACCAATAGGCGATTTCTTCGGCTGCGGTTTCCGGCGCATCGGAGCCGTGCACCGAGTTTTCGCCAATGGACAGGGCATGGGCCTTGCGGATCGTGCCTTCGGCGGCGTCAGCCGGATTGGTTGCACCCATGATTTCGCGGTTCTTGGCGATGGCGTCTTCGCCTTCAAGAACCTGAACGATCGTCGGGCCGGAGGCCATGAATTCGGTCAGTTCACCAAAAAACGGCCGTTCCTTGTGAACGGCATAAAAGCCTTCTGCTTCACGCAGGCTCATCCAGACGCGCCGTGAGGCAACAACCCGCAGGCCAGCCTCTTCGAGCATTTTGGTGATTGCGCCGGTCAGATTGCGCTTTGTCGCGTCTGGTTTGATCATCGAAAATGTGCGTTCGATCGCCATGATCCGTATTCCTTGCATTTGTTTGCGGGGAGATTTGCGCGCTCTATAGCCTTGCCCGGCACGCAAGACAAGTGCCGGCGCCATCGCAGAGCGGCAATGTGCACAATGGCCGGGCCATTGGCTTGGCCGAATTGCCCAATCAGGCAGCGGACACGATTGAACGTCCGACGCCCCCATGCAGGTCCAGACAGCGATCAAACCAGTCCGCCACCGGATCGCCCGGTTCCAGCAATTGCTCGTCGGTACATACCCGCGCCCACTGGAATGCGCCAAACACGATGTAATCGGCAAATAATGGCCCCTCACCGCCGATGAACGGCTGACGCTTGAGCATCAGGCGCAGGGGTTCGAGGCGGGCAGAGAAGCTTTTGACGTGTTCCGCACTGGCTTTGACCACCTCTTCAAGCGGCCTGCCGAAACGGTTTTCGCGTGATGTGCGGAAATAGTCCTGATCCTGCGGCGCAAGCATAGCGTGGATATCAAGCAGCAGATGGCCACCCAGAACCGTATGGATCTGGGTCGTGGTCCAGGCCTCGATGAAACGCGCCAGAGCCGCACCGCTCTCGCCTCCAAACAGGGAGGGACCCTCCGGGTATGCCTCGTCAAGATAAAGCGCAATCTCGAATGAATCGGCCACGATCCGGTCCCCGTCGCGCAAAATGGGCACGATCTTGCTAAAACTGTCTTCGACCTGGGGCACAGAGGTGAAGGGAACCGGCGAACGATCAAAATCCAGGCCCTTGTGGGCCAAAGACAGCACCGCTTTCCAGCAATGGGGGCTGAAAGGCCGGGATTGATCTGCTCCGGTCAACTCATACAGGATTCTCGCCATTCATTTGTTCCCATTTTTGGTCATGCATTTGGTGAAGGGGCATATTGCCGGATTATTGAACCAGTTCAAGACGCAATCTCGCCGATGGATGGGGGCCGATTTGCCTCAAGAGCCACAATTGGTGCTCACTGCAATGCCGCTCGCATCCCGAAATAGCTTGCATGGATCAATTTCCTCTTGCGTTCCCGCGCTGCACAAGACAATAAGCCCCCATGCTTGTACTTACTGACCTTTCAGCCCGAATTGCCGGGCGTCTTTTGATTGACCATGCGTCTGTGACTTTGCCTGAGGGAACCAAGGCGGGTTTCGTCGGGCGCAATGGCGCGGGCAAATCGACGCTCTTCCGTATCATCACCGGGGAATTGTCTCCGGAAACAGGATCCGTGAAGATTCCCAAGAATTGCCGCATGGGCCAGGTGGCCCAGGAAGCGCCGGGAACCGAAGAGCCTTTGATCGAAATCGTGCTGAAGGCCGACACCGAAAGAATGTCGCTGATGCGTGAAGCTGAAACGGCAACCGATCCGCACCGGATCGCCGATATTCAGACGCGGCTGACCGATATCGATGCGCATTCCGCAGAAGCACGCGCTGCCAGCATCCTGTCGGGCCTTGGCTTTGATAATGATGCCCAACAGCGCCCCGCATCGAGCTTTTCCGGTGGTTGGCGCATGCGTGTGGCGCTGGCAGCAGTGCTGTTTTCGCAACCGGATCTCCTGTTGCTTGATGAGCCCACCAACTACCTCGATCTGGAAGGCACGCTATGGCTCGAGGACTATGTGCGGCGTTATCCCTATACGGTGATCATCATCAGCCATGACCGCGATCTTCTCAACAAGGCGGTCAATTCGATTGTGCATCTGGATCAGCAGAAGCTGGCCTTCTATCGCGGTTCATTTGATCAGTTTGAAAAACAGCGTGCCGAAGCACGCGAACTGCAGACAAAGATGCGCACCAAGCAGATCGCTTCGCGCAAGCATATGGAAGAATTTGTCGAGCGGTTTCGCTATAAGGCTTCCAAGGCACGCCAGGCCCAGTCACGGATCAAGGCGCTGGAGCGCATGGGCAGCATCTCAGCCGTGGTGGAAGATCATGTCCTGGGGTTTCACTTCCCCACACCGGACAAACAGGCCGCCTCGCCCATTATCGTTCTGGAACATGCGGATGTCGGCTATACGCCGGGCGCGCCTATCCTGAAAAACCTTGACCTGCGCATCGACAATGACGACCGGATCGCGCTGCTGGGTTCCAACGGCAATGGCAAATCGACCTTTGCAAAGCTGCTTTCGGGCAAACTCCTGCCGGAAATCGGTGGGATGACCCGCGCTCCCAATATGAAGATTGGCTATTTCGCCCAACACCAGCTTGATGATCTGAAGCCGGACGAAAGCGCGGTTCAACATGTGCGTGAACTGATGCCCGACGCGACAGAGGGCAAGGTGCGCGCGCGCGTCGCGCAGATGGGCCTTTCGACCGAAAAAATGGGAACGGCGGCACGTGACCTGTCCGGCGGCGAAAAAGCCCGCCTGCTGATGGGTCTTGCCACCTTCAACAAGCCCAATTTGCTGATCCTTGATGAGCCGACAAACCATCTGGACATCGACAGCCGTGCAGCTCTGATAGATGCGCTCAACGCGTTTGACGGGGCCGTCATCCTGATTTCCCATGACCAGCATCTCATTGCGGCCACCGTAGACCGCCTTTGGCTGGTACGCGATGGCACCGTGTCCAATTATGACGGCGATCTGGACGATTATCGATCCTTCATCATCGGCGGCACCCGCGCGGCCAATCGGCAGAAGAAGGCCGAGGCGAAACTATCCAAGGTCGAACAGCGCCGTGTGGCGGCAGAACGGCGCAAGGAATTTGCACCGCTGAAGAAAAAGATCAATGAATTCGAATCCTTGACGGCAAAACTTGCCAAAGAGATTCAACGCCTTGATGCCAAATTGTCCGATGCTGACACACTTGGCCTGACACCCGACCAGAGTGCCGAAATTGCCTTCAAACGCGGCGATGTTGCAAAAGAACTGGCGCAGGCGGAAGAGCAATGGCTCGCCCTGTCCAGTGAATATGAAGAGGCCATCGGCGGTTAACACACTTTAGCGCTGCCGCCGCAACAGGCGCTGGTAGACCAGCCCGATAGCGACAAGAACGATACCCAGACCAATAAAGGATGTGGCGCGCAGGAATCCTGTCAGGCTGGCCATGTCGATGACGAAGACTTTGACAACGACCACGAGAATGATGAATGCGGACAATTGCCGCAACACCCGTGTTCCGCTGAAAATACCGGCTGCAAGCGTCGCGATACCGATCAACAACCACGCGGCTGAATAGCCATAGAGTTCTGCGTCGCCGGTGCTGCCGACATTCAGCGACAGCGGATGGAACCAGTGCCTGATCGTCAGGCTGACCCAGGCAAATCCCAACAGACCGCTGACTCCAAAGGCAATGCGGCTGTAAAGAGGCCTGCCCCCGGCACTGAGATATCCCAGCGCGCCATAGAGCAAGCCGGTCAGGAAATAGGCAAAGAGAAGCTTGTTGAAGATCGCACCCGCGCCAATGGTCTCTCCGGTCAGAAGTGGATTATAGGCCACAAGCAGTCCGGTGACGGCAGCGGCCATTCCGGCAAAGCCCAGAATATCCACGAAGGCCCGAAGCGTCGTGCTGCTGTTCGTCCGTTTCAGGCGCAGCAGACCCAATGCCACGCCGCCGCCCACAAACACAATCAGAGCTGCTTCGGAAAGTGTGTCAATGCGGGTGAAAACCTGGGTGGGATCGAGTGCGTGCAGGCTGACAATCGCGATTGCCGCCGTCGTGGTGGCAACCGCCACGCCCTCCATGATCTCCAGCCAGCGGTCGCGTTTTTGTGTACCGAGCAGCCAGGCGGCAAGCACAAAGCCTGCAGCAGGAATGCCGTAGCCATAGAGAAGCCAGTTGAAAATCGGCGTGGTTCCCGGCGCGTGCCCGACAATCGATGGGTCCCAGACGATGCGGGCCACCCAAAGGAGCGCCGGAACCAGCGTCAAGGCGCGAAGGGCCGGTACGGGACGATAGGTGTAAACCCAGGCGGTCGCAGGCGCCATCAAAGCCAACGCCACAGTCAGTGCGCCCCGTTCAAGCAGCATGCACAGTCCCAATGCAAGAACACTGAGCGAAGCCACCAGATAGGTGGCTGTCACACCATCGCGGCCCGGTTCTTCCCGCGCAATGCGTTTGTCGGCGACCATCGCAATGGCATAGAACGCCATGCACAATACCAATGCCATTGAACCGTAACGAACAGATATTTCGAGGAAATCCGTCCGCGCATAGGCAACAGCGAGGATCAGCGCTGGAACAAAGGCGCCACCAAAGGCAAGTGGCACCCTTGAGGCAGATCGCATGGCGCCCAGATAGCCGAGCACACCGGCAAGCAGGCTCAGGACGGCACCCAGAACGGCAAAAAGTGAAAACATGCTCTGTTGGTAGCCCGGCAATGTTTCTGGATCGATGCTTTGCTGTTGTGCCAAACCACTCGCCAAAGTCTCCAGGTTCTCAAGGGAAAAATGCCAGGAGCTGTACCCCACAACCGTGACGACAGCGGCGACCGGAACAATCATGCGAATGGACGACCAGTAGAATGCCGCTGCGAAGGGTATGAACACACCCAGGAGCAGGGCTATGACGACACCCATGCCCGTTCCGGTCGTGACATATCCTGACTGCAGCAGCAGAACGAGTGACAGCAAGGCGACGGCAATCTTGTCCGTTCCGACAAGGTCCTGCTGCGTGCGCGCATAAAGACTGGCGACAAACACATAGAAAACAATTGCCCAGGATGCCAGGATATAAAGGCCAAGAACAGGGCGATCCGCAATTGAGGCAAAGCTGAAAAGAACCAGACCGAAAAACATCAAGCCCAGTGCTGCAATGATGGCAAGCCAGCGCCAGAGCCTGAGACGCCCGACACCGAAGGCGGCAAGAGATACTGCCAGAGCATAGATGGCAAGCCCTGCAGCGCTCGGTTCGCGCGTGTCGACCAGGAAGGGCACAAAATAGCTGCCAACGAGGCCAAGCGCAGCAAGCAATGGCCCATGCAGCAGTGCGGCAAACATTGTTCCCACGGCAACGATACCCAGCGCGACAAAGGCGGTAGGCGCGGAAAGAAAACCATAGAGCTGATAGGCGGAATAGATCGTCGCAAAGGCGCCCATGGTTCCGGCGGCCGTGAGGATTGCCGGTATATTGGCGCTTTCAAATCCGCCAATCGAATAGGCCGATCCCCGCCTGCGCGTCCATTCACCGACGCCGCCAAGCGCCAGTGAGAACAGGCCCCCCAGAAGGATCCGCATTGCCGGCCCCAACAAACCCTGTTCTATGGAATAGCGCACCAGGAACACCCCGCCCAGCGCAAGGGCAAGGCCGCCAACCCAGACTGCCCATTTGGCGCCGACCGTCTCTTCGAGAGAGCTGCCGGATGTTGTCGGCTGGGAACTGACGCTGTTTTCGGTGGCACCGCTTTGTGGCGATGCATTTGAAGTGGGTGTGGTGACGGCTTCCTGATCCGGTTCTGGTGGTTCACGATAGGCCGGTTCTTCGACGACAGAAGGTTCTGCGGGCTCGATTTCCTGCGATAGCGGAACGGAAGAAACAGGCTGCGAAGCCGACCTTTGGAGGGTCTCCCGCAGAAAATCGACTTCGCGCTGAAGCCGTCTCACCCGAACGAAGGCGATGGTTCCCAAAATCGGCATGACAACCAGTGCAGCAATCAGCAGCAACACGAGCGGGATGAAATCAAACATTCTATTGCACCGTATTCCTGTCCGCCGTCAGCACCGGAATGATTACTGGATTAGTTCGACTGTCCCATAAAAGGGTGACTTGTCCTAAGCGTCTTTTTCCAGCGCTTCCATCACCGCATCCAGCCGGTCCTGCCCCCAGTGCATCTCACCATTGACATAAAATGTCGGCGCACCAAACGTGCCTCGTGCAACTGCCTCTTCGGTATTGGTGCGCAATTCATCCTTGATGGCCTGATCCTGAGCCAGATTGGCGATTTCGACAGCAGGAAGTCCGGCCTTTTCCATCAATTCCATCACAACTTCAGGCTTGGACAAATCCTCCCCTGTTGCCCAGGCGCTGTCGAACATCAGTTCCATATAGGGATCAAGAACCTCTGGGCCCATCTTTTCAGCGGCAATTGCACCGCGCAGGACCATGATCGTATTGAGCGGGAAGGATGGGTTGACCGAAAATGCAAAGCCGTGTTTGTCGGCAGTGCGCTTCATGTCATCGAACATCCATTTGCCCTTGGCGGCAATCAGCACCGGGCTGGAATTGCCCACAGCCTTGAAGACGCCGCCAAGCAGCATCGGTTTCCAGCGAATTTCTCCACCGGCAGCACTGACCATGGCGGGCAACCGCTTAAAGGCCAGATAGGACGCACTGCTTACAAAATCATAATAAAAGTCGACTGTCTTGGCCATGATATACCTTCCGCTTGATGCGCTTCACTGGTTTCGCACACGCATTTGTCGTAAAAGAGATAAATTACGTTTACGTAAAAGACAACGGCCCACCCATCAAATCCGCAGCCCTGGTCAGGCGAACGTTACGTCCAGAAACATCATGAGCACCAGACCGATGGTCAGTCCGGCTGTTGCGGCCTTCTGGTGACCGTGCCGGTGTGTTTCGGGGATGATCTCGTGACTGATCACGTAAATCATCGCACCGGCTGCAAAAGTCAGTCCCCATGGAAGCATCGATTGGGAGATGCCGACTGCACCTGCACCAAACAGGCCCGCAACCGGTTCTACGAGACCACTCAGGCCGGCGATTGTGAATGCATAGAATTTTGAATATCCTTCCGAGCGCAGAGCAAGCGCCACAGCCAGACCTTCCGGCGCATTCTGCAATCCGATGCCAATGGCCAATGTTGTGCCGGCAGTGATGTCCCCACCGCCAAATCCGATGCCGACGGCCATTCCCTCCGGAATGTTGTGCAGGGTGATGGCCAGAACAAACAGCCATATCTTTGACAGCCGGATTGCATCCGGTCCTTCCCTGCCCGAGATGAAGTGCTGGTGGGGAATGCTCTCATCAAGGAGATAGATCGTTGCAACACCCAGAATGATTCCTGCTCCGGCAATCAGCGCCGGAATTGCTCCCGCTCCGTAAAGCGCGGTCGAGGCCTCTATGCTTGGAATGATCAATGAAAAAAAGGAGGCCGCCAACATGACGCCTGCGGCAAATCCCAGCAAGGCGTCGTTCCACTGACGGGAGACGGATTTGCCAATCAGAATCGGCACTGCGCCCAGCGCGGTCATCAAACCGGCAGCCAAACTGCCGACAAAGCCAAGCATGACATTATTCATGGGAAATACCGTGCGGCCAAGGTGCAAATCGCCCGGTAATTCTTATTCATCCTGCAGCAACATTCATCCCTCATCGCGCCAGATTTTCTTCACTTCGGCTGGAACCGATCCGCCCAGTTCCTTGGTAATGGCCTCAGACGTGCGCCAGAGCGCATGGACAAATCTTGTCTTTGATGCCGCGTTCATGCGGGTAACCGGCACGGCTATGGCGATCGCGCCCGTGGCCTGATTTTCATCCTGATAAAACGGCACAGCCACTGAACTCACATCAACCTCAACAGCTTGATCAGAAAAAGCAAATCCGGCACTGCGTATTGTTTCAACCCGTGCCAAAAGCAGTTTTGGATCGGTGATGGTATTCTCGGTAAAACGCGCCAAGGGTTCGACAAGTGCATTTTTCACCAACGCCTTGTCGCCAAAGGCCAGCATCGCCATGCCTGACGCAGTGGCATGGAAAGGTATCATGTCCGCCAGATCAAAATATACCCTTGTACCACCGGAACCGGCGTCCCGGTAACAAAGCGGCGACAGGCGATTGCCCTGCAGCAGGGATGCATGGACAAGCTCGCCCAGTTCCTCTGACAGGCCATTCACCCGATTTGCGATGATGCGGCTGGTCGGAAAGGACTTTTCACGCAAGAATGACAGACGCAGTAGCGCACTGCCCAATCGATATTTTCGTGTCTTTGAATCCTGCTCCAGAAAACCGTTGCGCTCCAGTTCCGTCAGATACCGGTGAACGGTCGCCTTGTCCTGGCCCGACAGCCTGGTCATTTCCACAAGGCCGATTGATGGGGTCAACTCTGTAAAGTGGTTCAGTAAATTCAGAGCCTTTGTAATCGTACCCATAGGCTTTTGCTTTCCAGTCTCTTCGCCGTTCAATTTCAAGAACCACCAATATTGACAGGATTCCAAGGTGCCATCAACAAATCAATGAGACATACGGTTTGAATATCGAACCTAAAAATACACCAATCGTCATACAGGGCAGGCTGCCCGGGCAGCCGTCTTGTAACACTGCATTGCTCAGTTAAAATTGTTTCAAATGCTGCATTCGCTGTTTCTTGATGAGGGATTTACTGAATCCTAATGGTGCTGTTCTACCATCGGGTACGAGTATAAAGCGGGCTAGTTGTGTAATGAGTAAATTGTCTTCGCATTTATTGTCAGCGGCATTTGTCAGCGCGTCCATTCTTCTGGTCGCATCGGCAACCCCGGCATTGGCCACCAAAAACAAGACCCAGACACCGGAAGAGATAGCGGCGGTTTTACCAAAAACCAAACCTTCCGAACCGGTTCTGATGTTGGTTTCCCTCGACCGCCAAAGCATGCAGGTTTATGCTGGCGACACGTTGATGGCGCGATCAAAGGTCTCCAGTGGCAAAAAGGGGCACCGCACACCGACCGGCATTTTCAGCATATTGCAGAAAAACCGCCACCATCATTCCAATATCTATAGCCAAGCACCCATGCCCTACATGCAGCGGTTGACCTGGTCCGGCATCGCACTGCACGAATCCAGCAGCGTACCCGACAGACCGGCTTCTCATGGATGCGTGCGGCTTCCAGGGGCCTTTGCCAAACAGCTTTTTGGTTATACCAGGGCCGGTGCACATGTGCTGATCACCGATGAGGAACTGTATCTGTCTCCTGTGTGGAGTCGCAACCTGTTCTACCCGGACGTGCAGCCTGATGATCGGATTTCACAGATCGAACAGTCCTCAGCCGGCTTGTCGGAGCCCATCCAGCGCGCAGAACCGCCGATGGCGATCAGACTGGCGCAGAATACCAAGCTGCCATCCGAAGATTTGAACAGAGATGACAGATCGGTCGGAGACAATTTTGTCCTGCGCAGTTCCTTGAATCGGCCTTTCGGAAGTGGTCCCGACGATGATGGATTTGAATTGCCAAAATCCACCGACCCCATTCGCATACTCATTACAAGACGAACCGGACGGGAACTGGTGCGCGACATCCAGACCATGCTGAACGAACTCGGCTTCGATGCAGGCAAGGAGGACGGGTGGATCGGACGCGATACCGGAAATGCTATCATCCGGTTTCAAAAAAGCCTTGAGCTGAATCCGACAGGGTCTGTTTCTCTGGAGCTTGCCCGTCTTCTGCACGCCCAGTCCCGCGATGGCGATTTTCCGGTCGGACGAATTTATGTGCGGCAGAATTTCAAGCCACTGTTTGACGCACCCGTCGGGCTGAAGGACCCGGAAAATCCGCTGGGTACGCATTTCCTGTCCGCCCTCTCCTCCCCACAGGATTCCGACAGACTGCGCTGGATACATGCAGTATTGCCGGACATAGCGGAAGAAACGCCCCTGTCTGATATCGAGATTGTTGAAGGTCAGAATTTTGCATCGGCACCCTCGATACATGATACGTTGCACCGCATCGAAATGCCGCAATATGTGCGTGACCGGATATCGGCAATGATTGTGCCCGGATCATCGCTGGTCATCAATGACGGCGGGCTGAACAATGAATCCTTCAAAGGCACGGACTTCATAGTTCTGACCAAAACAGCTGCCAAAGATTGACGCAAGCGGGCGCGCATTATAAAGGACCAGCAAAACTTTACTTCGCAATCGCGAAGCAACCGTAGCGCGCGCGGTTCAAACTCGGCGCCTTTCGAGAAAGATCTGTTTTTGATGTCTCCCTTTGAGCACGCCCACCCGGCGCTCGATTCCGCGTTGACCAAACGTGGCTATACCGCACTGACACCGGTGCAATCTGCTGTTCTTGATGAAAATCTGCAAGACAGGGATCTGCTGGTCTCCGCGCAGACCGGATCCGGCAAGACCGTGGCATTCGGCCTCGCGCTCGCCGGTACAATCCTCGCAGAAGATGCACGACTGGGCGCAGGCCGCCTGCCGCTTGCTCTCATTATTGCGCCGACACGCGAGCTGGCCCTTCAGGTCAGCCGCGAGTTGGAATGGCTTTACGGTGAAGCCGGCGCCAGTATCAGCACATGTGTTGGCGGGATGGACCCGCGCGCCGAACGTCGCGCCCTTGAACGTGGTGCTGATATCGTCGTGGGTACGCCCGGACGGTTGCGCGATCATATCACCCGACGGGCGCTTGATCTGAGCGAATTGCGCGCTGCAGTGCTGGATGAAGCCGATGAAATGCTTGATCTGGGTTTTCGCGAAGACCTGGAATTCATCCTTGACGCCGCACCGGTCGAACGTCGCACATTGATGTTTTCTGCAACCCTGCCGCGCGAAGTCAACGCGCTTGCCAAACGGTTTCAGAAAAACGCCGAGCGCATTTCGGTCAACAGTGAAAGAAGTGCGCATGCTGATATCGAATACATCGGCCATACTGTTGTAGCAAGTGAGCGCGAAAACGCCATTATCAACGTCTTGCGTTATCACAACACAACACGATCCATCGTCTTTTGTGGCACCAGAGAAAATGTCAAACATCTGACGGCTAGGCTTGGTAATCGCGGTTTTTCCACGGTTGCGCTGTCTGGAGAGTTCACCCAGGCCGAGCGTACCCACGCCCTGCAATCCATTCGTGACGGGCGCGCCAATGTGTGCGTGGCCACCGATGTTGCCGCGCGCGGCATTGATCTGCCGGAACTTGATCTGGTCATCCACGCGGATCTGCCAAATAATGCTGACACGTTGCTTCATCGCAGCGGACGTACCGGGCGGGCCGGACGCAAGGGCGTGTGTGCACTGGTCGTGACCAACTCGCGCAAACGGGCGGCTGAGCGGCTGATCCGTCTCGCCAAGGTCGACATCAAATGGATTGCGACACCCAATGCCTCCGATATTGCGCGACTGGATAATGAGCGCATCATTGAAAGTCCGTTTTTGAAAGATGAAATGGATGATGATGAGCGGGGCTTTGCCGAAGCTCTGCTGAAGAACCACAGTGCCGAACAGGTAGCAGCAGCATTCTACCGGCTTTCCAGATCGAATCTTCCCGCCGCTGAAGACCTTTCCGATATCCCGGAATACAAATCCCGCGACAGAGCGGACAGGTCAGAGCGACCAGACAGGTCCGAGCGGCCAGGCAGAAGAGACAGGCCGGATAGACAGGACAGGCCTGACAGGCCTGACCGACATGAAAAAAAGCCAAACCTGCGCAACGATTTCGACAATGGCGGCTGGTTTCGTATCAGTGCCGGCCGCAAGCAGCGCGCCGAGCCGCGCTGGCTTTTGCCGATCATCTGCCGCTCGGGTGGCGTTGATCGCGACTCGGTCGGGGCGATTTCCATAAGAGACGGCGAAACGCTTTTTGAAATTCACCCCGACAAGGTCGAATCGTATCAGCAAATGGTCGGTGAACAGGGTTGTGTCGAGCGCACATTGAAGATCGCATTTGTCGGCAAGGGCGACCAGGCTGCAAGCGGAGAGAATTCCGGTTCTGCGGCGCAAACAGACAAACCCCGATCAGACAAGCCGCGTTCAGACAAGCCAAGGCCAGACAAGCCAAGGCCAGACAAGCCGCGTTCTGACAAACCACGTTCGGACAAGCCGCACAAGAAAAGCAAACCGAAGCGCCAGGACGATGCCCCACCGGTTGAGGACATCACCGACACCAGATCCGCCAAGGCCAAAAAATTCAAGGCAAGGAAGCGGCCCATAAACCCGGACTCCTGAAGCTCAGGCTGATACAGACCGGGCTGCGAAAGCCCCCACTCCTTTAAGACCGACAGTGCGCCAACCTGGCGCACTCAAGCTTTCTTTTCCCAACGGCGATCATCATTTTGCTGCCAGTAGGTCAAGGTATGGCCTGCACCTTTCAGCGTTTTCCATTGGGTTCTCGCAGCCTCGACCTGCATTTGGTCATGTCCGTCAAACATGAAGACAGCACGCTCATAGGTCTCCAATGCTGACGGCTCGGCACGATCCACAAGAAACCGCACCTGCGCTGCATTGGCGTTTTCTCCGGTCGTGCAGATGAGAATGGGCTGGATAGACGCATCGGGGGAAGTTTCGCTGCCATGAGGCAGAAAACTGTCCTCCGCATAGGTCCAAAATTGCTGATCAAGCGCATCGCGCCTTTCAGCACTGCCCGTCTGCACAGCAACCCGCCAGCCCCGCCCAAGACTTTTTTCAAGCAAGGGCGGGAGAGCGTCTTCGACGCGCGATTCGGTCAGGTGATAGAAAAGTATTTCCGTCATCAGGACTCGTAATGCGCGCGAACCAACTCATTGAGCAGGCGGACACCGTAGCCGGGCGCCCATGAACGATTGATTTCTGTCAAAGGTGGCCCCAGGCCTGTGCCGGCAATATCCAGATGCGCCCAGGGTGTCTCATTGACAAAACGCTGCAGGAACTGTCCCGCAGTAATGGCACCGGCCATGCGTCCACCGATATTTTTCATGTCGGCAAATTTGGAGTCGATCAATTTGTCGTATTCCGGACCAAGCGGCAGACGCCAGACTTTTTCCTGCGTCAATTCGCCGGCGGCAGACAGTTTTGAGCACAAGTCATCATTGTTGGAAAAAAGCCCTGCATGCTGATGGCCCAGCGCAACAAGCACCGCACCGGTCAACGTCGCCAGATTGATCATGAACTGCGGCTTGAACCGATCCTGACAATACCAAAGCGCGTCACACAGAACCAGCCGACCTTCTGCATCCGTATTGATCACTTCAATCGTCTGGCCGGACATCGAGGTGACAATGTCACCGGGCCGCTGTGCGTTGCCATCGGGCATATTTTCGACAAGTCCGATAATGGCAACCACATTGGCTTTCGCTTTGCGAGAAGCCAATGTGTGCATCAGGCCCATGACGGCTGCTGCGCCACCCATGTCGCCTTTCATATCTTCCATTCCCGCACCTGGTTTCAAGGAAATGCCGCCGCTGTCGAAGACCACGCCTTTTCCGACGAAGGCAATCGGCTTTTGTTTCGACTTGCCACCTTTCCATTGCATGATCGCCATGCGCGGGGGTCGGACAGACCCCTGGGCGACGCCGAGCAATGCGCCCATGCCCAGTTTCTTCATTTCCTTCTGGGTCAGGATTTCCACCTCGACGCCGAGTTTTTCCAGATCACTGGCCTTCTTGGCAAATTCCACCGGGCCCAAAATATTGGCTGGCTCGTTGACCAGATTGCGTGCAAGCGTGACACCCTCGGCAACCGCCTGAACAGCGGCGTAGGCCTTTTTGGCTTCTGCGGCATGTTCGCTGACCAGAGTGATATTGACGGTCTTCGGTTTCGTTTCCTTGCCGTTGTCGCGGTTGCGTGTCTTGTAGGTGTCGAATTCGTAATTTCGCATCAACATGCCCAAAGCAATATCGACAAGATTGTCTGCCGAGACCTCCACATCCGTCGCATCGACAAACATGGTGACATTTTCTGCCTTGTTCGTCTGGGCAAAGGCCGTTCCGCCAATGCGCAGCCAATCATTGGCCTGCAATTCGGCAGCAGCGCCTGTGCCGACAATGACCAGGCGATCAGCTGGACTGCCGTGGGGAACAAGCATGTCTATGACAGCAAGTTTCTTGCCTTCAAATCCGGCAATGTCCATGGCCTGCCTTGATATCGCCTCAGGGTCTACCATAGTGGCGCTGTCGGTGAGTAATCCGCCCTGGCTGCTCAGGAGAATGGCCAGTCCGCCCTTTATGTTGGCAGTCCGGGAAAAAGTAATGTTCAGTTTCTGTGACATAAGAACTCCAGAGTGGGATCAATCGCGTATTTTGGTCTTTTCCGATGCAATGACAAGGCCACATTTTTTTGGCCAGGTGATTTGACGCCCCGTGCTGCATGAATGGCCCTTTTGCAGCAAGCCCATTTCTTTGAAAAAGAATGGAAATTGGTAAAATGTTTTCTATGCCTCGTCACTTGGTATCGGGTATAGGCTCCTGTAGTATGTGCCTGACCGCGGACGTCTGCGGTTATTCTGGAGGCACCCGGACCCCGCGCTGAATGAAACAAATAGAACGCTACATATTTCGCAGGGTTTTCACTCTGTCGATCGGGACCTTGGTAACGACCACCGTGATCGCCTTGACGACGCAGGTGCTGATTCGCGTCAACTTGTTGAGTTCCACCGGCCAGTCTTTGCTGACCTTTCTGGAACTTGCAGGACTTCTTATCCCCGCCATGGTGGTGATTGTCATGCCCTTTGCGCTGATGATCGGTGCTTCGCAGACACTTGGCACAATGAATTCCGATTCGGAACTTGCGGTCATCGAAGCATCTGGCGGTTCACGTCTGCTGACGGCGCGTCCCATTCTCCTTCTGGCTCTCCTCATGGCTCTGGCAACATTGGTCACCAGTGTTGTCGTCGAACCGTGGAGCAACCGGAAAATTCGCGATCTGCTGAATTCCGCCAGTGCCGACCTGTTTTCCGTCGCAGTGCAATCGGGCACTTTTCACGAGATTGAGGAGGGGTTGCATGTCCAGGTGGGTGAAAAGCTGCCAGGCGGCAAGCTCGGCGGCATTTTTCTGTCTGACCGCCGCGATGACGTATCCGATGTCATTTATTATGCGAAATATGGTGCCTTTGTTGAGGACGAAGGCAAAGACATCCTCATCATGTCGGATGGTGAATTGCACCGTAAATCCAATGAGGATGGAAAAATTTCCATCATTCGATTTGCGACTTACGCGCTGGACCTCAGTCTTATTGGCGGGCGTGCCAGCAAGGGCAATTCCTACTATGCAAAGGAACGTACAACGCGTTTCCTGCTCTCACCAGATCCCAATGATGGTTCCTATAAATATAAACCGGGCCAGTTTCGCGAGGAACTCAACAAACGGTTTTCCGAATGGATGTATCCACTGCTTTTTGGCCTGATAACCGTCTATTTTCTTGGCAAGGCCCATACCAATCGCAACGAACAGGTCTGGAGTGTCGTCACTGCCGCATCCATAGCATTTGCAACACGCGGGTTCAGTTTCTACGCTGTCGATCAGTCGGGCTCCAGCGAAGTCTTCGCCATATTGGTTTTTGCGGTTCCTCTGGCAAGCATCGCGCTGTTTTCTCTTCTGATCCTGACAAATTGGTCGTTTCGTCCGCCCAAACGGCTGGTTGAGCAAACGGCCCGACTGGGGTCGGATCGTGACCCACCAGCCGACGCACCAGGCACTTGGAATACCGGTCTGAGCGGATCTGCACGAGGGGGTGCGCAATGATCGGCGTGACGCTGTGGCGATACCTCTTCAAGCGATATATTGTCATGACTGGCTGGTTCGTTCTGGGCATTTTGGCAATCATTTACATGATTGATTTCACAGAATTTTCCAACCGAGCTTCGGAACTGCCGGGCTATACGATCTCGATCGGCCTGTTGCTTTCTGCGCTGCGCCTGCCGAATATCATCCAGGCGACCATGCCTTTTATCATCCTGTTTTCCTCAATGTCTGTCCTGTTGGTGCTCAACAGAAAATATGAACTTGTCGTGGCGCGGTCCGCGGGCATCTCAGCCTGGCAGTTTCTGTCGCCACTTTGTGCGGCGAGCTTTCTGATCGGCGTGTTCATGGTGACCGCGGTCAATCCACTTTCCTCCCTTGCCCTGTCTTCCGTACAGGAAATGGAACTCGGCATTGGCATGCAGCGCGGCACGGTCGGCACGATTGAACGAACCCCGTGGATCCGCCAGCGCACGAACGAAGGCATTACGATTATTGGCGCCAAAAGCATTGCACGCCGTGGACTGTTGCTGGGCCAGGCAACCTTCATCCGATTCAACGATGAAGGCGGAATCGCCGAAAGACTGGATGCCAGGCAAGCTCTGTTGGAAAATGAGCATTGGGTTTTGACAGATATCGTCCGGGTGAGTCGCAACTCTCCGCCCGAATCGGTCGAACGTATGGAAATTGCCACCAACCTGAAACCGGAATTCGTTGAAGAATCACTGGCATCGCCACAATCGATATCTTTTTTCGCTTTGCCGCGAAAAATTGAAGTCGCCCGTTCATTCGGACTCGGGGCCAATGCATTTGCCATGCAATATCAATCTTTGCTGGCTTTGCCGCTGCTTTTGGTGGCCATGACATTGATCGCTGCAAACGTTTCTTTAAGATTTATTCGGTTTGGGCAGTCAGGAACTGTTATTTTGGCTGGCATCTTGGCCGGGTTTCTGCTTTATGTCGTCACAGTGTTGACAAAATCATTCGGGACCGCTGGTGTTGTGCCACCTATTGTTGCGGCATGGCTTCCGGTAATTGTGGCGTCAGCCCTTGGGGTAACGGTGCTTCTCCACAAGGAGGATGGATAGTGGAATCAGCCACGATCTGCGAAAGAAAAATGTTGCGTATCGCAGGACTGATTGCATTTATTGCAGCGGGCTTTTCGACGTGCGTTACCGTACCGAGCGCCTATGCGCAGGTCTCACGGGAAAACGGCAATATTAAAATCGCCACGTCGCCGGATGCCCAGTTGTTGCTTACGGCCAATCAGATAACATTCAATCAGGATAGTGAAACTGTCGTTGCAGAAGGCGCTGTTCAGGTAGATTATGACGGTTATCAGCTGGTTGCGCGCAGGTTGGAATATCACCAGCGCTCGGGTCGCCTGAAAGCCTATGGCGATATCGAAATGGTCGAGCCTGATGGCAATCGCATCTACGCGCAGGAACTGGATATCACAGACGATTTTGCCGACGGATTCGTCAATTCGCTGCGTATAGAACGTCCGGACAACACCCGAATCGTCGCCGATAGTGCTCAACGCCTTGATGCGGAAAGCACGACACTGACCAATGGCGTTTATACCGCCTGTGACATTTGTGAAGAAAATCCGGAAAAGCCGCCCCTTTGGCAGATAAAGGCAAGGCGCGTCACCCAGAATGGCAAAACCCAGACGATTCGTCTGGAAGGTGCGCATTTTGAGCTTTTCGGAAAGTCGATAGCCTATCTTCCCTATCTGGTCGTTCCGGATCACACCGTCAAACGCAAGAGCGGGTTTCTTCTGCCCTCCTTCGGTTACAGCAAGGAAATTGGCGCAAAGGTCAAGATACCCTATTATTTCGCACTCAATCCGCATTATGACCTGACCGTATCCATGTCTGGATTGTCCCGTCAGGGTTTTCTTGCCGAAGCAGAATTTCGCCAGAGATTTTCCAATGGCAGTCATACGTTGCGCGTTGCAGGTATTCATCAGCTCTCACCAGGCGCGTTTAGTGCCGGTAGCGTTGATGCGAACGAAACCACCCGTGGGCTTATCGCTTCACAGGCAGAATTCGTCATCAACCCGATATCGACTTTTGGCTGGGACCTGATTCTGCAAAGCGACAACAGTTTTGCTAATACCTACAATATCACCGGCTACGACGCGGTCACACAGGTTTCCACGGCCTATCTGGAAGGCCTTACGGGTCGCAACTATTTTGATCTGCGCGCCTATTATTTCGATGTTCAGTCTACGCTCGAGAGCAGTATTGCCGAAGAGCAGCAACCCATCGTCCATCCGTCACTGGACTATGGCTATACATTTGAAAAGCCCGTGGCAGGCGGCGAACTCAACCTCAATTTCAACGTTCTCAGTCTGACGCGCCGTGAAGCGGAAACCGATATCGTCAATGACCGCTATGCGGGGGTAAAGGGCAGCAATTCGCGCCTCACCGGTGAAATCGAATGGCAGCGGACATTCATTACCGAGGCAGGGCTGGCGCTGACCCCGCTGTTTGCCGCGCGTGGCGATGTGAACCTTCTCGATATCACCGCTCCTGCTGGCTATACAGGCCCGCTGACAAGCGATTCCACTGTCGGACGCGGAATGTTGACGGCGGGACTTGAGGCTCGCTATCCAATCCAGATGACGACAGACAACAGTTCCCATATTATTGAGCCTATCGGCCAAATCTATGCACGCAATGATGAACAGATGGCCGGTGGCCTGCCGAATGAAGACGCCCAAAGTTTTGTATTTGACGCCAGCACGCTTTTTGAGCGGGACAAATTCTCCGGATATGACCGCATCGAAGGCGGCACCAGAGCAAATCTGGGCGTACGTTACACGGGCACCTTCAATAATGGTGTGTCATTGCGCGGTGTGTTCGGGCAATCATTCCAGATCGCAGGGCTGAATTCCTATAGTACGCCGGACCTCGTCAATGTTGGAAGTAATTCCGGACTGGAGACAACGCGTTCCGATTATGTCGGGAGCGTGGGTGTGGATCTGCCAAGCGGATTTTCCATGACGGCTGCAGCGCGGCTTGACAAGACAACCTACGACCTGGAGCGCTCGGATATAGGCACCGCCTATATCAGCGATGCATTCAGTACATCTCTTGCCCATACAATGGTTCAGCCGCAACCCGGCTATGGCTCATCGACCAGCCGCCATGAACTCAAGGGGGCAGCCTCCTTTCGTCTCGCTGAGAACTGGCGCGCTTTTGGATCCGCCAGCTACGATATTGAAAACCGTTTGATGTCTGATAATTCATTCGGTTTCGGATATGATGACGAATGTATTGCGATAAGCCTGTCCTATTCCCAGACCCGCGACATCGATCAGGCCGTTGACTGGAGCGTTGGCGCCTCAATCAGCCTGCGCACTCTGGGTGACATCTCTTTCGGCTCAAGTCCCTATTCCAAGCCAGCAAACAGCTGGTAATTTGCTTTTTCTATTTCTGAGAGCACTTGATTTTGACAGCTCAGGGAGGCGCTGTCATCATTCTGCCAAAAGGTCATGGGATTTACGCCGGATCGTGTTTTTGAAAGAATGCCCGCTCGTGCGGCAGTGAGGAAAACAAATGAACATTGATCCTGTCTGGTTGCCCCGTGCAAAAGTCGTGAAAATGGCTTTTATGCTGGCCTTCACGATTGTTGCCACAACCAGCTTGCCACATGTGACTCTTGCCAGCAGCATTGCAATTGTTGTCAATGACACTGCCATTACCACGATTGACATAGAAAGACGGTCAAAATTGTTGCGCCTTCAGCGTGCAAAGGGAGACCTGAAGAAAAAAGCCCGCGAAGATTTGATCGAGGACGCGATCAAAATGAACGAAGCCAAACGCCTTGGGGCCGTGGTTTCCGACAGACAGGTCAACCAGTCCTTCGCCCGTTTTGCCTCCTCAAACAAAATGTCCGTCAAACAGATGTCACAGATGCTGAGTCAGGCAGGCGTCGGCGCTTCCCATTTCAAGGAATTCATTCGTGTACAAATGTCATGGCCCAGGGTTGTTGGCGCACGCTTCAGCAACAATGGGCAGATGAGCACGGAAGACCTGGTTTCGAAGATGCTGGAACGTGGCGGCGAAAAACCCACCACCACAGAATATATTCTTCAGCAGGTGATCTTCGTCGTACCGACCGCCAAGCGCAAAAGCATATTGAACCAACGCAAGCGGGAAGCTGATGCCATGCGTGCACGCTTCGTCAATTGCGAAAGTACCCGGGATTTTGCGAAGGGATTGAAAGATGTATCCGTTCGTGACCTTGGCCGCGTGATGCAGCCAGCCCTTCCAGCCGAATGGAAATCCCAGATCGAAAAAATCTCGCCAGGCCAGGCGACAGGGACAAAAGTCACGGCGCGCGGTGTCGAATTCATTGCGATATGCTCCAGCGCAAAGGTTTCCGATGACCTTGCCGCCGAAATGGTATTTCGTGCAGAGGAAGCCCGGGAAAATTCAGACGGCGACGCCAATTCGAAAAAATTCCTGAAAGAACTTCGCGAAAAGGCGCGCATCAGCTACCGATGATGCGCGGCGCCATTTGCCGATGACAAATCCATGACAAACGCCAAAGGCGATTCCATGCCTCTTGCCGTGACGATGGGCGACCCGTCCGGGATTGGCCCGGACATAACATTGGCCATGTGGGACAAGCGCCGGGACATTGCTCTACCTGCGTTTTTTGTTCTTGCCTGCCCTGCCCTCCTTCACGATCGCTCCCGCCAATTGGGTCTGAATTTGCGCATTCGCGAAATTGATCCTGAAGAGCCCACGTTGCCAGCAGATGATTGTCTGCCTGTTGTACCACTAACAAACGCTGTTCAAGCGGTGGCGGGTGCTCCTGACGCCGGGAATGCCAAAGCAATCGTCGAGTCCATTGAACGGGCGGCCTCGCTGACGGTTGCTGGCAAGGCCTGCGCATTGGTCACCAACCCTATTGCAAAGTCGGTTCTTTATGAGTCCGGATTTCAATACCCGGGTCATACCGAATTTCTGGCTGAACTGGCGACCAGGCATTTTGGAACAGTCTGTCGTCCGGTCATGATGCTGGCAGGTCCAAAGCTTCGTGCGGTTCCCGTAACCATACATATTCCACTGCGACAGGTGCCGGATCAATTGTCCACCGACCTGATCGTGGAAACAGCCCGCATCACCGCTGCGGATCTACGGTCTCGTTTCGCCATCAAGGCGCCGCGGCTGGCTGTTTCAGGCGTCAATCCACACGCAGGTGAATCGGGATCGCTGGGTCACGAGGAAGAGGAAATCATCGTTCCTGCCATCAAGGCTCTCCAAGCCCTCGGTATCAATGCCTTCGGGCCGCTACCAGCCGACACGATGTTCCACGATGCGGCTCGCGCTCACTATGACGTTGCCATTTGCATGTATCACGATCAGGCGCTTATTCCCGCAAAAGCACTGGGTTTCGATGATACGGTCAATACAACATTGGGATTGCCCTTTATTCGCACCTCGCCTGATCACGGTACCGCATTCGACATAGCGGGCAGTGGCAGCGCCCGCGCTACGAGCCTCATCGCCGCCATCCATCTGGCACACCAGCTTGCATCCAATAACAGCCAGCAGGGAGTCGTCTGATGGCTTCCATTGATGGATTGCCGCCGCTGCGTGACGTGATCAGCACGCATGGACTGGCGGCACGGAAATCTCTCGGCCAGAATTTTTTGCTGGACCTGAATCTGACACAAAAGATAGCAAGGGCTGCCGGCAACCTGCAGGATATGACGATCGTCGAGGTGGGGCCTGGTCCTGGTGGCCTTACCCGTGCCTTGCTGGCCAATGGCGTACGAAAAGTCATAGCGATTGAACGTGACCACCGCTGCCTGCCTGCTCTCAAGCAGATCGCGGATCACTATCCTGGGCGGCTTGAAATCATTGAAGGCGATGCGCTGAACACGGATTTTTCCAGTCTGTCGGAAGAAAAAATAAAGATTGTCGCCAATCTGCCCTACAATATTGGCACCCAATTGCTCGTCAATTGGCTCCTGAGCGAACCATGGCCACCCTATTTTCAATCCCTGACACTGATGTTTCAAAAGGAAGTTGCACAGCGCATCGTCGCACCACCTGGATCGTCGGCCTATGGGCGACTGGGGGTTCTGGCGGGCTGGCGCACCAGGGCACATATGGTTTTTGACGTACCACGGCAGGCCTTCACGCCGCCGCCAAAAATCACATCATCCGTGGTGCATCTGGAGCCGATTGAAAAGCCACTGAAATGCAGTGCCAGCGTTCTGGCTCATGTGACCAAAGCCGCCTTTGGTCAGAGGCGCAAAATGCTGCGCCAGAGCCTGAAGGGACTGGGTGGAGAAGCTCTCCTGACGGAAATGCAGATAGATCCGCGCAGGCGGGCCGAAACCCTGTCGATTGAGGAATTTGCTGCGCTTGCAAATGCCGTTGAGCTAAAAAACGCGCGGCAACCATGATGGCCGCCGTCGATAACCTGCGGACATTGTGTCAAAGGCTTTCGTCCAGCAACCCCGACACGAAGTCGAACAGACCGGGTCGACGGTCACGACGCAAACGCTCTGCCTGTATGATCGCGCGAACAGACGAATAGGCCTTGTCCAGGTCGTCATTGATGACAACATAATCATATTCCAGCCAGTGCTCCATTTCAGCGCGCGAATTGGCCAGGCGAAGGGCTATGGCCTCTTCACTATCCTCGGCCCGCCGATGCAATCGATTTTTCAACTCGGCAAGAGAGGGTGGAAGAATGAACACGGACACAACGTCTGCAGGGACTTTTTCCTGCAACTGCAATGCACCCTGCCAGTCTATGTCAAAGAGCATGTCCCGCCCCTCGCCCATGGCCTTCTCAACCGGTTCACGCGGCGTTGCATAATAGTTGCCATGAACCTCAGCCCACTCCAGCAAAGCATCCGTGTCGCGCAGGCGGGCAAAATCCTTGTCCGAGATGAAATGATAGTGCACACCATCTATTTCACTTCCACGCCGTTTTCTGGTCGTGACACTGACAGAGAGGTTGAGGCCATCGACATTCTCCAGAAGATTGTGCGCTATGGTGGACTTCCCGGCACCGGATGGCGATGACAGCACCAGCATCAATCCCCGCCGTTTCACATGGGTTGAAGGCAGTTCGGTCAATTCCATCCCCTATTCCAGATTTTGAATCTGCTCACGGAACTGATCCGTCAGAACTTTCAGATCCAGACCAATGGCCGTCACCGAAGACGCGTTCGACTTGGAGCAAATCGTGTTGGATTCCCGATTGAATTCCTGCGCAAGGAAATCCAGGCGCCGACCGACAGGCCCACCGCCGCTGAGCATGGCCCGGCAGGCATCAACATGAGCTGACAGCCGGTCTATTTCTTCGCGAATATCCGCCTTTGAAGCAAGCATGGCCGCTTCCATATGCAATCGGTCCCGGTCAAGTTCTATGTCTGAATCCATCAGCAATCGGACCTGAGCTGTCAGACGGTCACGAATACTCTCCAGTGACGTGGATGGATCACTCTCCACTTTTTTTACCAGTGCGGCTATGCCGTCGATCTGGCCATTCAGATAATGGGCGATCTTGCCACCTTCTGCCGCACGCATGACCTTGAGGTCTTCAATTGCATGATCCAATCCTGACAGGATTGCTGCAAATTCCCGCTCGGCGGTCTCGCCGTCGATTTGTGGCTCGGCAAACTCCAGAACACCTCGAATATTCAGCAGACCATCCAGTCTCGGCGGTGCGGCATCAAGGCGATCCCGCAGGCGATCAACAACCGCGATCACAGCGTCCAGGACATTCTCATTCACAATTGCTTCTGCGCGCTTGTCTTCCCGGGTGACAGTCAGTGAGGCCTGTATGTTGCCTCTTTGAAAAGCAGCGGTCAGCGCTTTCTTTGAATCGGCTTCAAGGCGCTCAAATCCGGCGGGCGTGCGGATTCTAAGATCAAGCCCTCGACCGTTGACCGAACGCAGTTCCCAAGCCCAGCGCATTTGCCCGACAGCGCCTTCACGTCGCGCAAAACCTGTCATCGATTGCAACATCATGGCAGCACCTTTCCAGTCACAAAGGACTGAGATATTTCCCGGTTTCACGGAACCGAAGAAACGCTCCATGTCCATTGCACCGCATGACCCGGCAATTGGCCCTATCGGTCTTCTACAGGGCCACCAGCACCGACTCAATCGGGTTTACCTGCACAGTCCTATTCAGTCTTCTTTGCCCGATCCGCCTCAATTTTGCGCCAGCGTCTTACATTGGCATTGTGCTGGTCCAGCGTTTCCGCAAAAACATGGCCACCGGTTCCATCTGCAACAAAATAGACGTATTTCGTGCGCGACGGATTGGCCACGGCTTCAAGCGCCGCTCTGCCCGGATTGGCAATGGGTGTCGGCGGCAGACCCGAGATCTGGTAAGTATTGTAGGGGGTCGGCTTGTCAATATCCGACCGGTATATCGGGCGCTCAGACGGTTTTCCCTTGCCCCCAAACAGACCATAAATAATCGTCGGGTCGGACTGAAGTCGCATACCACGTTCCAGTCGATTGAGGAAAACCGATGCGACAATGGTACGTTCATCTGCTCGCCCCGTTTCCTTCTCGACGATGGAGGCAAGATTGACGAATTCTTCCTTGGTGGCGATCGGCAGATTCGGATTACGCCGGGCCCAGATCTGGTTGACCAGCGCATTTTGCGAGGATCGCATCTGTTCAATGATTTCTTCGCGGGTCGTGCCGCGCGTGAATTTGTAGGTTTCCGGCCTGAGCGAACCTTCAGCGGGCATTTCAGCAGGAAGATCACCTTCCAGTTCTTCGTATTCCGCCAGACGCTCAAATATCTGCTCAACCGTCAGCCCTTCGGCGATGGTCACCGAATGCAGGATTGATTTTCCCGATCGCAACAGGTTCATCACATCGCGCATGGACGAGCCGCTCTTGATCTCGTATTCACCCGCTTTGAGCGAATTATCGGAGCCATAGGCACTTACGCCGAGTCTGAAAATCGTCGCATTCTCAATAATATTTCTACGCTGCAGCAAAGTGGCAATTTCACCCAGACCAGCACCGTCACGAACCAGAACATAGGCATTGCTGCCCAGTGGCCCGGGTGAATCAAATTTCACTTTTCCGAAATAGACGGCTCCGGCAGCAGCAACGGCCAGAAAGACCACCAATGACATCACGAAATTGAGAAAGACGACGAATTGGCTGCGCGCACGTGCGGAAGGCTTTGGCGGCTGCGGCGCTTCTTCCGGTTTCAAGGCCTGCCTCGCAGACTGCGGTATCATCGGTCCACCGGACCCTGAACGACCAAAGGCGACATGTTCACCGGGTGTTTTGCCGTCACTCACTATAAGACCTCAATTCCTGGAATCGTATCAATGAGCGCTCAGTATAACCATGAATATGGCTACAGATGGTGATTCCAAACAGAACTGTACACATTAACTTTCATACCGTCTTAAAACCAATGAAGCATTTGTCCCACCAAATCCGAAAGAATTGGAAAGGGCAACATTGATTTTGCGTTCACGAGCAACTTTGGGAACCAGATCCAGCTTTGTTTCCACAGACGGATTGTCAAGATTCAAAGTCGGCGGCGCAATGTTGTCGCGAATGGCCATGATGCAGAAAATGGCTTCCACTGCGCCGGCAGCACCCAGCAAATGTCCAATTGCCGATTTGGTCGAGGACATTAAAATGGATGAAGCAGCGTCTCCGACCAGTCTTTCGACAGCCGCGAGTTCAATCGTATCAGCCATGGTGGAGGTGCCGTGGGCGTTGATATAATCTATATCAGACGCCTCTATACCAGCACGTTTCATGGCAGACTGCATACAACGGTATGCGCCTTCGCCTGTTTCTGAAGGTGCTGTGATGTGGAATGCGTCACCTGAGAGACCGTAGCCCACGACCTCAGCATAAATTTTCGCACCACGCGCCAGCGCATGTTCGAGTTCCTCGAGCACAACAACGCCCGCTCCCTCGCCCATGACGAAACCGTCACGATCCGTGTCATAGGGCCGTGAGGCACTTTGCGGATCATCGTTATATTTTGTGGACAAGGCCTTGCAGGCAGCAAACCCCGCCATGGCTATGCGGCAAACCGGTGATTCGGTTCCACCTGCAACCATGACGTCCGCATCGCCCAGGGCGATCAGTCTGGAAGCATCGCCAATGGCGTGCGCGCCGGTCGAACAGGCTGTTACAACAGCGTGGTTTGGACCGCGCAGCTTGTGTTTGATGGAAACCTGACCAGAGGCGAGATTAATGAGGCGACCAGGGATGAAGAACGGAGAAACCCGACGCGGCCCCTTTTCTCTAAGAGTTTCGCCCGCATCGACAATGCCTTGCAGGCCGCCAATGCCTGATCCGATCAGAACGCCTGTGGCGATCTGATCCTCATCGGTTTGTGGCGCCCAGCCCGCATCGGCAAGCGCCTGGTCCGCAGCAGCCACAGCGTAGCATATGAACGGGTCTACCTTGCGCTGTTCCTTGGGCGCCATGTAGGCATCGGGATTGTAGGTCCCATTGCTGCCGTCGCCGACCGGAATACGACAGGCAATTTTCGCCGGCAGATCATCAACTTCGAATTCCTGAATTCTTGCTGCTGCATTTTTACCAGCAATCAGGTTTTTCCAAGTGACTTCGGTTCCATCGCCAAGGGGGGAAACCATGCCGGTTCCCGTGACTACAACACGCCTCATGGTGATTCCATTCTAATAAAAGCACTTCGGTTTCATGACATCGCGCGCTTTAGAAAACGCGGGATGCAAAACAGGAGTAGTTCCATAAAACCATACAGCCCGGAAAGTTCCCGGGCTGTTGCATCGTGTCTCAATGAACAAGTCCACATGCCAAATGGCAACCCGGGGTACACAACCCTCAGATTGAAATCAGGTTTTGGCTTTATCGATATATTTGACTGCATCACCAACAGTCAAAATGGTGTCTGCAGCATCATCGGGGATTTCAACACCGAATTCTTCTTCGAACGCCATGACCAGCTCAACAGTGTCGAGGGAGTCAGCGCCAAGATCATCTATAAAACTCGCACCCTCTGTGACTTTCTCGGCATCTACGCCAAGATGCTCTACAACAATATTCTTTACACGTTCTGCGGTATCGCTCATGTCGGTATCCTCGACCCTTATACGTTTTGCTATGCCTTGGATAACGGCATGCAGCCACTCAATCAAGTTCCAGCGCCGAATAAATGGCACAAATGTCCCGCAATTACACGGGCCTGTGGATTACCCGGCTTATCCGGGTCTGCAGTTGCGATCAAAAGACCGCAAACAGCATTGGATGCGGCCCATAACACGGTTTAAGGCGACGTCAAAGCCCGAATTCTCGCAGTATCGCGCCTAAGTGCCTTAAAGTTTGTTATCAACAACAAAAACAATGGTTAATTCGTCGCTTGCGCGCCTAAATCATCGCCATTCCGCCATTGACGTGAATTGTCTGGCCGGTGATGTAGCCGGCTTCATTTGAAGCAAGATAGGCGACTGCTGACGCAATCTCGCCGCCAGTTCCCATGCGACGCATGGGAATGGCACCCATGATCGCGTCCTTTTGCTTGTCATTGAGCTTTTCGGTCATGGCTGATTCGATGAAGCCGGGCGCCACACAATTGACGGTCACACCGCGGGTGGCAATTTCCTGGGCGAGCGATTTGGAAAGACCGACAAGGCCGGCCTTGGCCGCGCAATAGTTTGCCTGCCCCGGATTTCCTGTTACACCGACGACGGATGTGATGTTGATGATCCGCCCGTACCGTCGACGCATCATGGGGTGCGTCAGTTCGCGTGTCAGCTGGAAGACCGCCGTCAAATTTACATTGAGAACCGCATCCCAGTTTTCATCCGACATGCGCACAAATAGGCCATCCCGTGTGATGCCGGCATTGTTGACAAGGATATCGATTCCGCCGAGTTCTTCTTCAGCCTTGCGGGCCATGGCCTTCAGCGCCTCGCGATCCGAAAGATCAGCCGGAAAAAGATGGGTGTTGCTTCCCAATTCCTCGGCAAGCGCCTCCAGCTTTTCAACACGGGTGCCATGCAGGCCAACGATAGCGCCATTGGCATGCAGCATGCGGGCGATTTCTTCGCCTATCCCGCCGGACGCGCCGGTTACAAGAGCTTTGCGGCCAGTCAGTTCAAACATGGATATTCCCTTCGATCAGCATCACGGCAAAATCCCCTGTTGGGGAATCAGTCTGCCAGATATTTTTCAATGTCTTGTGGGGTATTGAGGGGTATTCCGGAGATGGAACGATCGATCCGGCGCGCCAGACCCGTCAGGACTTTCCCTGCCCCTATTTCGCAGGCCTGTGTGACACCATTTGTGGCAAACCAGGAAATGGTCTCTCGCCAGCGCACCTGACCTGTCACCTGCCGAACAAGCAAATCGACAATGTCGGATGGTTCACGGACGGGGCTGGCAGTAATATTGGCAACGAGCGGCACAGCCGGTGCCAGAAGCTTGACGTCTGCCAATGCCTCACGCATGGCATCAGCAGCCGGTTGCATCAGTTCGCTGTGAAACGGCGCAGAAACAGAGAGCAGCAAAGCGCGCTTTGCGCCCAGGGCGCTGGCTTGCGCCACGGCGTCTTCGACATTCTCCTTGTTTCCGGAAATGACCAGCTGACCACCGCCATTGTCATTGGCAATCTGGCAGATACCACCCTTTGATGCAGCATCCCTGCAAAGGCCCTCGACGACGTCCTGTTCCAGCCCGATGATTGCAGCCATGGCGCCCTTGCCGACCGGAACGGCCGCCTGCATGGCATTGCCGCGTATGCGCAGAAGGCGGGCTGTATCGGCTATCGACAGGGAACCGGCCGCGGCAAGTGCGGAATACTCGCCCAGAGAATGGCCGGCCACATAGGCCACGCTGTCTTGCAACTTGAAACCGCCAGCCTCAAGGGCACGCATCACGGCCATGGAAACGGCCATCAACGCCGGCTGCGCGTTGGCGGTCAACAGAAGCTCGTCTTCCGGACCGCCCCACATGATTGCCGACAATTTCTGGCCCAATGCGTCATCGACTTCGTCGAATACTGCACGCGCCTGCGGAAATGCATCGGCCAGATCCTTGCCCATGCCGATGCTTTGGCTGCCCTGACCAGGGAACGTAAACGCAGTGCTCATAGTTATCATCCCAATTTGTAGTGCCGCCTATCACCATTGTATGGACGACAAGTCAAGCTTTGACAGCCGATATTGCCGCACTATTCAAGGTCCAATGCCTTGCAGAAAGTCCCATTTGGTGGCAACGCCATGCGGGCAGGCCCATCAATAGGCCGCAGCGTATTTCGCGCATATTTCCTCATCCGACAGATCCTGCATGACGGCGATTTCACAGCGTTTGTGACGCAAATAGGTATCCACCAAAGTCTCGCCGAATGCCTCCGCAGCCCAGGCACTTGTGGCAAAACGCTGAAGCGCACTCTCCAGCGAGAGCGGCAGCCGTTCAATGTTCATGGCAGAAAGTTCATCCGCGTCAATCATGGTCAGGTCAGTACGGGTGGCCTCTGGTGCGTCAAGCGCCGCATCCAGTCCTGCCGTTCCAGCCCTGATCAAGGCCGCAAGCACCAGATAGGGACTGGCTGCTGCATCAGCTGCCCGGTACTCGAAATGAAATTTGTCTTCGGTATCGTCCTGCGTGCCGCCCTGGAAAACGGGACAGATGCGTATCCCGGCCTCGCGGTCCTGGATGCCGAGATTATTATAGGCTGCACTCCAGCGATAGGGCACAAGACGCATGTAGGAGGCAACGGACGGCGCTGTCAGACAAAGATATTCGGGCATCAGTTTCAGCATGCCGGCGAGAAAGGAACCGGCGATCTGCGACAGGCCGTGCGGCCGGTGTGAATCGTAATTGACCTGAGCCCCATTTATATCCTGAAGCGAAAAATGAACATGAACGCCATTGCCGACACCGGCGGGGTCCATCATCGGTGTGAAACTGGCGCGCGCATCCAGGCCGCGTGCGACCGAGCGCGTCATCTCACGCAAAACCACCGCGTCGTCGGCGGCACGCAACGCATTGTTGGGTTCGATTGTGAACTCGCATTGCCCCGGCCCGTATTCGGGCATGAAGGTGTCGGGCACCAGGCCGCAGCGGTCAATCACATCCGACAATCTGTCCGGGAAGGCGCCAAGCCGGCGCCTGGCTCGCAAGGAATAGCCCAGGCCCGGTTGTTCCTGGCAGCCGGAATAGTGAAATTCATGTTCAAATGCCGCGGTCAGGACGAGCCCGTGCTTCTCGCGCAATGCATCAATCGCACTCATCAATTGCCCACGCAGGCAACAATCCCAAGGGTCGCCCGCAAGCGTCAACACATTGCCGATAACGAAACATTCATCGACCTGATAGTCCGGAATATGAATGTCAATCATTGTTGAAAAATCCGGCTGCAGCATGAGATCACCAAGGGCACCCCAATGGCCGGTGGCGATCGGGCCAAATGCGGTGATCAGAGCATTCGTCGGTGTCCAGCCCACACCGATGACAGAACGGTGGTCTCTGGCGCGTAGCGGCATGGCCTTGCCTCGCAACTGGCCTGCAATATCGCTCGTCACCACCATGACCAGGTCTGTATCTTTGCGTGCGCTGCTCATCTGTTGTTCCTCAATTGTCAATTGGCCAAGTCTTATCACGGTCCTTGGTGTCAATAAACTGAATGCTTGGGATGACATGGGCGATTGAAAAGAACCTGACCGCGCAATTCCTGTCAACGAATCATGCGATGGGTTAACCTGACCACTTCATTTTCAAATCAAATACAATTGAAGGAAACAAAATGATTGTCGTTACAGGAACTATAGAATTCGCCGCGCAGGACGCCGAGGCAGCCATTCCTCTGATCCTGGAGGCCGTGCGCCTTACCAATGAGGAAGAAGGCTGCCTATTCTATCGCTTCTATCAGGATCTGGAGACCAGGGGCCTGTTCCGATTCTATGAAGAATGGACGACCATGGATGCTCTTTCAGCCCACGCCAAGAGTGCGCATATGGCAGCGTTTCAAAAAAGCCGGAGTGAACTGACCGTTCTGGCCCGCGCAGGAAAGATCATGGAAGCGCAGCATCTTCGAGACTTGTAGAACCTCGAAGATGCCCGCTCACAATATGCTGCTGCGACTCAGATGCATTCTTCCAGAAGGGCGATAACATTCCGGGTTGTCAGCGTGACCGGATTGCCCCCGGCGCTCGGGTCTTCGAGCGCCATTTTTGCAATCTCTTCCAAACGGTCCGTGCCAACACCAAGATCGCGCAATTTGTCGGGTACGCCGAGGTCTGCACGCAGGGCCAGCATATAGTCATAAAACCCGTCAAAGCCCCCGGATATGCCAAGATAATCGGCAGCCCGGGCAATGCGCTCCTCGATTTCGGGACGGTTCATTCTGAGCACCGGTGGGATGACAACAGCGTTGGTCATGCCGTGATGCGTGTTGTAGAGCGCGCCAATCGGGTGGGATATGGCATGCACAGCACCCAGGCCCTTTTGAAAGGCCGTGGCGCCCATGGCTGCGGCACTCATCATGTGGCCTCTTGCCTCTATGTCTTGCGGATCGGCGACCACGATTGGCAGGTTTTCCTTGACCAGTCGCATGCCTTCCAGCGCGATGCCCTGGCTCATCGGATGATAGAAGGGTGAAGAATAGGCCTCAAGGCAATGGGCAAGCGCATCCATGCCCGTGCCGACTGTAATGATTTTCGGCATGCCGACCGTCAGTTCCGGATCGCAAATCACCACAGAGGGCAGCACTTTCGGGTGGAAGATGATTTTTTTCACATGGCTTTTCGAATTGGTGATCACCCCGGCGCGCCCTACCTCAGACCCGGTTCCCGCAGTGGTCGGCACCGCGACGTTGGGAAAGATTGCATCAGCATCGGCTCTGGTCCACCAGTCCCCGACATCCTCGAAATCCCAGACCGGGCGGGTCTGACCGGCCATCATGGCCACAAGTTTGCCCAGATCAAGTCCGGAGCCGCCACCGAAGGCAACCACACCATCGTGGCCACCGGCCTTGAAGGCTTCGATGCCCGCCGCCAGATTGATTTCATTGGGATTGGGATCGACATCGGAAAACATTGACCGCCCCAGTCCGGCCTGTTCCAGAATATCCAGGGCATTAAGGGTTATTGGCAGATTCGCCAGGCCCTTGTCGGTGACCAGTAGAGGTCGCTTGATGCCCGCTGCAATGCAGGCGTCAGCCAGCTCCTTGATGCGGCCGGCACCAAAACGGATTGCAGTCGGGTAACTCCAATTCACGGAAATCGTCATTTCTACAGTACTTTCCTGAGGTGATAGGATTTGGGGCGTGTCAGATTCTGGAAACCAATGATGGAGAGAGCGCCGCCCCTTCCGGTGTTTTTGCATCCCGTCCAGCAAAGGCCCGGATCGAGATAGTCAGCCCTGTTCATGAATATCGTGCCGGTTTGAAGGCGCCGGCCAATGGACGCTGCCCTGGCCGTATCCTGCGTCCACAGCGATGCGGTCAGGCCGAATTCGCTGTCATTCATCAGCGCAATGGCCTCTTCGTCACTGTCCACCGACATGATCCCGATGAGAGGGCCAAAGGTCTCGTCACGCATGACACGCATGTCATGGGTCACATTTGTCAGTATCTGCGGCATCAGATAGGCACCGCCATCATCCTGTGGAAACAGCGCCGGATCGATATGCGCCTTGGCTCCCTGGGCAATGGCCTCGCGGCACTGCGCCCTGACTTCTGCTGCAAAGCGACGATGCGCCATGGGTCCCAGCGTCGTTGTCTCATCCAGCGGATTGCCCAATGTGTAGCCGGACACAATGGCAACAGCCTTTTCAACAAATGCATCATAGAGGGATGCCGTCACATAGATGCGTTCAATGCCGCAACAACATTGCCCGGAATTGAACATGGCGCCATCGATCAATGTTTCGACTGCAGCATCCAGGTTCGCGTCTTCCATGACATAGCCTGGATCCTTGCCACCCAGTTCAAGGCCGATATTTGTGAATGTCCCGGCAGCGGCCCGCTCGATCGCCCTGCCCCCACCGACGGAACCGGTGAAATTGACAAACCCGAAACTCTTGGCCGCAATCAGTTCGGAAGTCGTTTCGTGATCAAGGAAAATATTCTGAAATACGCCCTCTGGAACCCCCGCTTCGACAAAGGCGCGCGCCATGCGTTCGCCGACGAGAAGCGTTTGTGTGGAGTGTTTGAGCAAGACCGTATTACCGGCAATGAGGGCCGGGGCAACGGTGTTGATTGCCGTCATATAAGGATAGTTCCACGGGGCAATGACCAACACGACACCGTGCGGCTCGCGCTCGATGCGTCGTTCAAACTGATCGCTGTCTTCGACGACAATGGGTTTGAGCGCCTCCTCGGCAATATCAGCCATATAGGATGCACGTTCATTGAAACCGCCGAATTCTCCGCCATAGCGCACGGGACGACCCATCATCCAGGCCAGTTCGGGGACGATGTCGTCATTCATGGCGCCAACGCGGGCAACACCGGCGCGCACCAATTCTATACGTTCGGCCAAAGGCCTTTCTGCCCAGCTTTTTTGAGCCGTCGCCGCCCTTTCAACAGCAGCCCGCGCCTCGCTCGAAGACGCTGTGGGACGTTCGGCGAAAACAGATCCGTCGATGGGTGAAATGGATTGCAACATTTTGGACATATCAGGCTCTTTCAAATCCGCGGGCAACTTCCCAATCGGTGACACGGCGGTCATATTCTTCCTGTTCCCAGCTGGCAGCGCGGACATAATGGTCAATCACTTTATCGCCCATGGCAGCGCGCAGCATTTTGGAACCGTTCAATGTGCCTATTGCATCGCGCAAGGTTCTGGGAACCGAGCGGACATCCGCATTATAGGCATCGCCCTTGAACTCGGGTTCAAGTTCGCGTTTGTTTTCAATGCCATCCAGACCGGCTGCGATGAGCGCGGCCATTGCCAGATGCGGATTGAGATCCGATCCGCCGACCCGGCACTCAACCCGTATGGCATTGGTGCCATCACCGCAAATGCGGTAGCCGGCAGTACGGTTGTCCCGGCTCCAGACGGCCTTTGTCGGGGCAAAGGTGCCTTCGGCAAAGCGTTTGTAGGAATTGACATAGGGCGCAAGAAACCATGTCACGTCGCTGGCATTGTGCAACAGGCCGGCCACATAATGCCGCATCAAGTCAGACATCCCATACTCACCCGATGCATCGCGAAACAGTGGCGTCTTGCCGTCTGTGCTCCACAGGGACTGGTGAATATGCGACGAATTGCCAGCGGAATCATTGTGCCACTTGGCCAGGAACGTCAGGGACTGACCCTGCCCCCAGGCAATCTCCTTGCAGGCATTCTTGATGAAAGCATGGGTATCGGCCATATCCAGTGCGTCGGAATATTTCACGTTGATTTCTTCCTGTCCGGCACTGGCTTCGCCCTTGGAACATTCAACTTCAACGCCTGCGCCGTGCAATCCGTTGCGGATGGCGCGCATGACATTTTCTTCCTTGGTGGTCTGGAAGACACTGTAATCTTCATTGTATTTTGCAACGGTTTTCAGACCGCGGTAGCCACTGGCCTGGGCTGCCTCGAAGCTCTGTTCAAACAGAAAAAATTCAAGTTCGGTGGCCATCAGGGCTTTGATGCCCATCGCTTCGAGCCGCGCGACCTGCTTTTTCAGTATGGCACGCGGTGAATGGGGCACCTCTTCAGGCGAATGATGATCAAACACATCGCATAGCACATAGGCCGTTTTTTCAAGCCATGGCACCAGACGCAGCGTCGAGAGATCCGGCTTCATCGTATAATCGCCATAACCGCTTTCCCAGCTGGTCGACTGATAACCACTGACGGTTTCCATCTCCAGATCGGTCGCCAGCAGATAATTGCAGCAATGGGTTTCCTTATAGGCACTGTTGACAAAATAGTCCGCCTGAAACCGCTTGCCCATCAAGCGTCCCTGCATGTCGACCTGTGCGGCGACAACGGTATCGATCTCACCTTGTGAGACAGCTTGCTTGAGTGCTTCAAATGTAAGATTGCCGGGCATTGGATCACATTTCCTGTTTGTTATCGGGCATTGTTGGCACGGACCTTAAAAAGACGGCGACAACAAGGTTATTTTGTCCTTGTGGCATTTCAGCATTTTGCTTTCTGGCCAGCATTTTGCTCTCTGGTACGCCATTTTCTCACTATTTCCATCTTTCACTAACCCTATGCCATTCTCTCGGCAAGAGCGGCGCGGTGGGCGCTGCGAACATATCCGGTGCTCAATTCGGCTGCATCCCTGCCACTTGAAGGAGCGCTGCCTGCAACATTGCCACCAATGGAGCACCAATGGCTTTCCGGCCCGCTTCCAGACGCACAAGATCATTCCTGATTTCGATCATCACATTGAGCAAATTCAGCGGCAAAGCATGCTTTTGCAAGGTATGCATGACGCCATGCTGAGGACCATAGGGTTCATTGCGCTCTACCTTCAGGCTTGAACGTTCCTCGGCCGCGGCAAGCAAGGCATCGGCGAGACGCGAATCCTTGTCGTGCAGGATGCCCAGCTCCACCGCGCGCGGCTTGCCGTGATAGACCGGTGTAAATGTGTGGATTGTGACCAGCACCGGCCTGCGACCGGCCTTCATCCGCTGTTCTATAAAATCCGCAATCGCCGCATGAAAGGGTGTGTACACTTCCGCAATACGTGCGGCTCTGTCCCCTTCGCCGAGGTCCGTGTTGCCCGGTATGTCAAATATCTCACTGCGTGCAGGCATCGCATCCGGTGCATCCGGGGGACGGTTGCAATCATAGACCAACCGGGAAAAATTCTGAGCAATCAGCGGGGCGTCCAGCGCGTCAGACATCAATCTGGAAACAGCAAAGGCCCCTGGATCCCAGGCGACATGACTGTTGCTTGCCTCTTCGCTCAATCCCAATTTGTCCAGCGAGAATGGAAAACGGTTTGATGCGTGTTCGCAGACCAAGAGGACATCACTTTTCCCGTCAATATTATATCGGCTGACAGGATCGCCATCCGCGTCACGCAATAGGGGTACATTATTCATCATCACAGCCTGCTCTCTCGCCATTGTGTAAAAATCTCTACAGAAACATGGCTCCAGTCAATAGGTCTCTGAAACAATATTTTCAAAATTTGTGGCGCCGCTGCGAAAAGCAAGATAGGTTATTTGGAAATTCAAGAGCCTTGCTGATTGGCGCACATGTCAGATACCGTTTCAGATATCATCCGTGACAAGTTCAATGTCCTGACCCGGGCCGAACGAAAATTGGCCAATGTGCTGCTGGATAATTACCCCGTCAGCGGCATGACCAGCATTACCCGCCTGGCAGAACTGGCCGAGGTTTCCCCACCATCGGTCGTGCGTATGGCGCAGAAGTTGGGCTTCACGGGTTTTCCGGATCTCCAGAATGCCCTACGCGACGAGCTCGAGGCAACCATCTCGAACCCGATCGCAAAACATGATCGCTGGTCGCAGCAGGCGCCGGACACACATATTCTCAATCGCTTTGCAGATGCCGTCATCGACAATTTGCGGCAATCGCTCGACCAATTGCCGCCAGAGGATTTTGATCGTGTCAGTGCGTTGCTGGCGGACAGAAAGCGGGCCGTCTATATCGTCGGCGGCAGGATCACGCATGCCCTTGCCGACTATCTGTTTACACATCTGCAGGTGCTTCGCGAAAACATTACCCTGTTGCCTGCCAATTCGAACATCTGGCCCCATCATGTCTTGAACATGAAGCCAGGCGATCTGCTGGTGATATTTGACATTCGCCGATATGAGCGCGACCTGATCAATCTTGCCGACATGGTCAAGGAACAGGATGTCGAAATCATATTGTTCACGGACCAGTGGGGTTCACCCGTGGGAAAAGCGGCCAGTCATCGTTTTAATATCAAAATCGAGGCACCCTCGGCCTGGGACTCATCGGTTGTCACGCTGTTCATGCTTGAAGCCCTCACCGCAGCAGTCGAGACCCGCATATGGGGCGTGACAAAATCCCGCATGAAACAGCTTGAGGCATTGTTCGACAGGAAAAAGTTGTTCCGCTGAGAATGCCTCCAGGGGATTACCCCTTGCATCCCGTCGCAATTGGCGTATAAGCGCGCTGTTCGAAACATCCGGTCATCTGGCTGGTGGCTGAACGGAGGGCCGTCCTTTGGGACGTGAGGAAAAAAAGTTTTCCGGCCTCCCGTGTCTCCGCTCTCGACCGTCACAAAACAACGCCTTTCTTGAACGTCCAGCTGGACCCAGAGAGGGTCGTTGAGGCTTAGCCGCCGATTTCCGTGGTGTTAGGACAGTTTGTATCAAGAAAGGCAAGATAATCATGGCACTTTATGAGCATGTATTCCTTGCCCGACAGGATGTATCCGCACAGCAGGTAGAAGCCCTTGTAGAACAGTTCAAGGGTATTCTCGAAAGCAATGGCGGATCAGTCGGGCGCGTTGAAAACTGGGGATTGAAATCCCTCGCCTACCGCATGAACAAAAACCGCAAGGCCCATTACACGTTGATGGACATTGATGCACCTTCAGCTGCCGTTCAGGAAATGGAACGTCAGATGCGCATCAGTGAAGATATCCTGCGTTACATCACCATTCGTGTCAAAGAACACGAAGAAGGTCCCTCTGCCATGATGCAGAAGCGTGATCGCGACGACCGCCCTCGCCGCGGTGATCGCGACGACCGTCCACGTCGCCCACGCGAAGACCGGAGATAGGAACCCACCATGGTTGATATTAATCAGATCCCGACACGGCGTCCGTTCCACCGCCGCCGCAAAACATGCCCGTTCTCCGGTGCCAATGCACCCAAGATCGATTACAAGGACGTTCGGCTTTTGCAGCGCTACATTTCAGAGCGTGGCAAGATTGTTCCGTCCCGCATCACAGCGGTCAGCCAGAAGAAGCAGCGTGAACTCGCCCGCGCAATCAAACGGGCTCGTTTCCTGGGCCTTCTGCCCTACCTGGTAAAATAGGCTTTCAGCCTGAAAGAATACCGACCGGGGCACGCCCCGGTCGACCTCTTCGTGATGGGCACGAAGCAGGTAACAAAACCCCAAGTTGGGGCATGATCACAGCAGTGCCAGACACAGCAACAGATCAAGGCCTCTAACTGCTTGAACGGCAGGACAGCGAACGAATGAACAACGCCGCACTCCCCCCTCCATCGACCAAGGCTGCACTGTACGGCCCGCTTCTGGTCGGACTGGTTGCCGGCATTGCCTCAGCCATGCTGGTGCTCGGCTCCGGGGATATGTCTGCGCTATCGATCATTCTGTCTGCATCTGCAACGCTTCCGGTTCTGATCGCCGGCCTCGGCTGGTCCAATCTTGCCGGTGCGGTCTCTGTCATTGTTGCCGCTGCAATCATTGCTGTCACCGTGTCTCCGCTTGGCGCGGTCATGATCGCCGTTACAACATTGCTGCCGGCCGCATGGATTGCCCATTTGAGCAACCTTGCCCGTCCCGCCGAAGAGATCGGGGGACCGCAGGACCAGCTTGCCTGGTACCCGTTGTCAGACATCATGCTGCACCTGTGCACTCTGGTGGCCTTGTCGCTGATGATCCTGGGCTATGCAATCGGCTACGGGGAAGAGATCGTTGGTGAAATCGTCGGCAATCTGATTACCGTATTGTCAGAACAGAACCCGGATTTTCAACCGGGTCCGGATTATACCAGTGAGATGATCAGCTTCATGACCCGCTTTCTGCCGGCGCTGCAGGCGGCGCTGTGGGTCGTCATCCTTTTTGCGGCCTGGTATATTGCCGGCCGCATCGTGCGGGTTTCCGGCCGGTCAAGACGCCCGGCCGACCTGATCCCGGCCGCTCTGCGCATGTCGCGGCTGGCAATGCTTTTCTTCGGTGGCGGCCTGGCTCTCAGCTTTACCGGAGGTGTCACCGGACTGATCGGCTCGACAATTTCCGGCGCCTTTGCCGGTGGGTTCATGCTGGCAGGTCTTGCCATGCTGCATTATCGCACCGGCGGCAAACCATGGCGTTTCGTCGCCCTGTGGTTCGCTTATGCCTCGATCTTCATTCTATTTCCGCTGCCGCTGATATTGTTTCTGTTTGCCGGTCTGTTCGAAACGGCTCGAACTGCACCACTTTCTCCACCGGGATCAAATCCCCCGAATTCTTGAAATCAATCGAAATCACTCTGAAAGGAACGATCATGGATGTTATTCTTCTGGAACGCGTCGCAAAACTCGGACAAATGGGCGAAACCGTCACAGTCCGCGATGGCTTCGCACGCAACTACCTCTTGCCACAGGGCAAGGCACTTCGCTCAAACAATGCCAACAGAGCCCGTTTCGAAACGGAGCGGGTACATCTTGAAGCTCGCAATCTGGAACGCCGCGGTGAAGCACAGCAGATCGCCGACAAGCTTGAAGGAAAGTCCTTCATCGTTGTTCGCGCAGCTGGTGAAACCGGTCAGCTTTACGGTTCGGTCGCAGCACGCGATGTGGTCGCGATTCTTGAAGCAGAAGGCTTCACCATTGGCCGCAGTCAGGTTGAACTGACGACACCGATCAAGGCCATTGGCCTGCACGATGTCACGCTTACGCTGCATGCCGAAGTGGAAGTCAAGATCGGCCTCAACGTCGCCCGCTCGGCTGATGAAGCTGAACGCCAGTCAAAGGGTGAAGACCTGTCATCTGCTGATGCCATTTACGGCGTTGATGAAGATGATACAAGGGCAGAAAATGCCTACAAAGGCGAAAATGAATTCGGCGAAGAATACGACGAAGACGCCGATTACGATGATGCCGGTTCTGAAGAAATTGCTGCCGACGATGTCGCGGCAACACCAGAAGACGAAACAACAGCCTGATATCAAACAGTCTGATTATCGGAAAAGCCCGGCCCTTGCGCCGGGCTTTTTCATTCGTATTTCAGTTTTTCATTTGAGTTCCAGACGACAGGCCCGATGGGCGAAGAATGGATAACGCACTGGAATATTTGAAAAACGGTGATACACTTTCACTCGGGATGAATTCCTTTTGTTACAATTGTAATATGGGGTATATTTATGTTGGGCACCCGTTTTCTCGAACGCCTTGTTCGCCACATCATTAAATTCGGTAATCTGACGATCACCTTTGCCGATGGGGTAAAGGTAAATATAGGCGATGGTTCAGGCCCGCCGGTTCACCTGCGCTTCAAGAGCTCCGAAGCCGAGAGAGCGGTCGCATTCGACCCCGGCCTGAAACTCGGCGAATGCTATATGGACGGAGACATCGAGTTTCTGGACGGTGACATTCTCAAGCTTCTCGAAATGGTTTTCACAAATGCCAAGGGAGACGTCATAGCCACTTCGCCCTGGTTGACATTCGTCGAGCGCGCAAGGCGAATTGCCTACCATATTCTTGATTGGAACACACTGCAGAAATCGCGGTCAAATGTTCAGCATCACTATGATCTGTCCGGCGCGCTCTATGATCTTTTTCTCGATCCCGACAGGCAATATTCCTGTGCCTATTTTGAGGATCCCTCGATGGATCTCGAGCAGGCGCAGCTGGCAAAAAAGCGCCATATCGCATCAAAGCTGATCATGGACCGGGAAAACCTGAAAGTGCTGGATATTGGTTCGGGCTGGGGTGGCATGGGGCTGCATCTGGCCCGCCAGTTCAACGCAAGGGTCACAGGCGTTACCCTGTCGGACGAACAATTTACAATGTCCAATCAGCGGGCACGCGAAGACGGATTCAGCGGACAGGTGGACTTCAGGTTGCTGGATTACCGCAATCTGGAAGAAACCTACGACCGTATCGTATCCGTCGGCATGTTCGAGCACGTCGGCACCAAGCATTATGCAACCTATTTCAACAAATGCGCCGCCATGCTCAATCCTGACGGCGTCATGCTGCTTCATACGATTGGCCAGTTCTCCGGCCCCACACCTACCAATCCATTCATCAAGAAGCACATCTTTCCGGGGGGGCATATCCCTTCCCTTTCGCAAATCGTGCCATCCATAGAACGTGCCGGGCTGGTGATAACCGATATCGAAGTGCTGAGATTCCATTACGCAGAAACGTTGAAAGCATGGCGGTCACGTTTTCTGGATCATTGGGATGAGGCAAAGGCGCTCTATGACGAGCGTTTCTGCAGGATGTGGGATTTCTATCTCGCCTCATCCGAAGCATCTTTCCGCTGGCAGGACCTGGAGGTCTTCCAGATACAATTGGCCCACCGGATGGACGCCGTACCGATGACCCGTGATTATATCGGTAAAAACGGGCACGTGCCGCATCGCGCAAAGAAGGCCAGTGCATCGGCGAAAAAGAAGCTCAAAACGGCGCCAGCCAAGGCCAGACAACGGCGGCATTGATTCCCTTTCGAGAGTCAAACAGAATCAGGTATCATGGTCCTTTTCCACAAGTGGCTTGTGGAGAATGTATGTGGTGGCACGAATTGCGCATGACTCGTCAATTAGCGATTCATATATCAGCTCATTGAGGCTATAGCTGCCCGACAGATTCATGGCTCCGTACGCGGATTGAAACAGAAAGACAGTGATGAGCGATCCGGCGAGAAAATATGGCGCGGCTGACAATGACGACGGTGGCAGTCTTTATCGCGAGACTCCTGGAAATATTGAAGCAGAACAGGCTCTTCTGGGCGCCATTCTGGTTAATAATGACGCCTATTATCGCGTATCGGATTTTCTGAAGCCCGGGCATCTGCATGAGCCCCTGCACCGCAAGATATTCGAGGTTGCCGGCGATATCATTCGCATGGGCAAAACCGCCAATCCGATCACCATCAAGACATTCCTGCCGGCAGATGAAAAAGTCGGCGATATGACCGTCGCTCAATATCTCGCGCGCCTGGCCGCCGAAGCCGTCACCATCATCAATGCCGAAGACTATGGCCGGGCCGTCTATGACCTGGCATTGCGCCGGTCACTGATCACCATTGGTGAGGACATGGTCAACATCGCCTATGACGCGCCGTTGGACATGCCACCGCAAAACCAGATCGAAGACGCTGAACGGCGACTTTTCGAACTGGCTGAAACCGGGCGTTACGATGGCGGCTTTCAGTCTTTCAATGATGCTGTGGCATTGGCCATCGACATGGCGGGGGCGGCCTATCAGCGTGATGGCGGTCTATCCGGAACATCGACGGGAATTAAAACACTTGATGCCAAAATGGGCGGGCTGCAATCGTCCGACCTTATCATTCTGGCTGGTCGTCCCGGCATGGGCAAAACATCGTTGGCAACCAATATTGCCTATAATATTGCGAAGGCCTACCGACCCGAAGTCCAGGCAGATGGCTCCACAAAGGCCGTCAATGGCGGTGTTGTCGGTTTCTATTCCCTGGAAATGTCATCTGAACAATTGGCAACCCGTATCATTTCCGAGCAAACCGAAATTTCATCATCCAAGATCCGGCGCGGCGAAATCACCGAGGCCGATTTTGAATTGCTGGTCGGTTGTTCTCAGGAGATGCAGAAAGTCCCGTTCTATATTGACCAGACGGGTGGTATTTCCATCGCCCAGTTGTCAGCCCGTGCGCGGCGTCTCAAACGCCAGCGTGGCCTGGACCTCCTGGTGGTTGACTATGTTCAGTTGATGACCGGGTCCAAGAAGGCGGGAGAAAACCGCGTTCAGGAAATCACCGAGATCACGACCGGCCTCAAGGCGCTGGGCAAGGAGCTCCAGGTTCCAATCCTTGCCCTGTCTCAGCTGTCGCGTCAGGTGGAAAACCGCGAAGACAAACGCCCGCAACTCTCCGACTTGCGTGAATCGGGTTCCATTGAGCAGGACGCCGATGTGGTTCTTTTTGTGTTTCGCGAGGAATACTACATCAATAATACGGAACCACGCCGTTCGCCGGAGGAAATTGCCGCTGATATCAAGACCGAGGAATATTTGCGTTGGGAAGAGCAGATGGCCAGGGTCAAAGGTCTGGCCGATGTCATTATCGCCAAACAACGCCACGGTCCGACCGGGACGGTAACGCTTGGTTTCACCGCCGAATATACACGCTTTGCTGATCTGGCAGACAATTCCTACCAGCAATACAGCCATGAATAATGGTCCGGAATAATTTGGAAAATACATCGACAGAAAGTCCGGACAACTTTGAAGGGTCCGAAGATGAGAGCTATGGCGCCCGCCTGATCATCAATATGGAAGCACTGGTGGAAAACTGGCAGGCCATGCGGGCATTGTCGGCACCTGCCCGCTGTGCCGCCGTGATCAAAGCTGACGGTTACGGACTTGGTGCCAATCCCGTTTCCGCTGCCCTCTACCAGGCGGGTTGTCGCGATTTTTTCGTCGCAACAGCACGTGAGGGCACCGAAGCCCGCATGCAGGCACCCGACGCTCGTATCTTCGTGATGAATTGCATTTTACCGGGAATTGAAGCGCAATGCCGTGCTGCAGACCTTGTTCCGGTTCTGGCATCGATGGAACATATCGCCCGGTGGACGTCGCTTTGTATCGCCAATGGAGATCACCCCTGTGCCCTGCAGGTCGACACGGGAATGAACCGGCTGGGAATCACGCTGGATGAAGCATTGATACTGGCCAATGATGTCACCCGACCGGCAGGGTTTTCACCGGTTCTGGTGATGAGCCACCTTGCCTGCGGTGATCAACCGGACCACCCGCTCAATGGGCAACAATTGGAGCGCTTTCAAACAGTTGCAGCCGCTTTTCCAGACGTTGAATCAAGCTTATGCAATTCGGCCGGCATTCGGCTCGGCAAGGATTACCTTTTTGATCTGACCCGGCCCGGCATTTCACTTTATGGCGGCTCCACTGGACACGGCGCCAGCAGATCCACCAGACCGGTGGTGACTGCGGAGGCCAGAATCATCGATATACGTCAGGCCAGGAAGGGCGAAACCGTCAGCTACGGAGCAGCAGAGAGGCTGGAACGCGACAGCACGATTGCCGTGTGCTCAATCGGCTATGCGGATGGCTATTTGCGGTCCCTGTCGGGTGCTGGCGTCCCCATGCGCGGCGTCAATGACAGCGGGGCCTGCGGATTTGCCAAAGGCATGCGCTTGCCTGTTCTGGGGTGTGTCACCATGGACCTGACGGCCTTTGACATCACCGATCTTTCCCCTGGATCGCTTGTGCCGGGCGATTTCATTGAATTGTTCGGTCGTCACATCAATATAGATGACGTCGCTACTGCCGGCGGCACAATCGGCTATGAAATGCTGACTGCGATGGGAAAGCGTTATCAGCGGTTCTATGTCAACAACATGAGAGAAGATATGTCCTGATGGCGCGCGCAAAGACCCAATTCGTCTGCCAGAACTGCGGAACGGTTCATTCGCGCTGGGCGGGCAAATGCGATGGCTGCGGCGAGTGGAACACCATTGTTGAGGACGACCCCACCGGCGCCGTCGGCAGGGGTCCGGGAAAACAGCATAAAAAGGGCAAACCCGTTGCGCTGACATCGCTGTCCGGCGACATTGAAGATGCGCCCAGAATACAGACCGGCATTGCCGAGCTTGACCGGGCAACCGGTGGCGGCTTTGTACGTGGTTCGGCCCTGCTTGTGGGTGGCGATCCGGGGATCGGGAAATCGACCCTGCTGATGCAGGCGGCAGCTGCTCTGGCAAGACGCTCGCATCGCGTGATCTATGTATCCGGCGAAGAGGCGGTTGCACAAATACGTTTGCGTGCAAAACGCCTCGGTGCCGCCGATACTGACGTTCTGCTTGCAGCCGAAACCAATGTTGAAGACATTCTGGCGACATTGGCACAGGACAAACGACCGGATCTGGTGATCATTGATTCCATTCAGACCCTTTGGAGCGATGTCGCCGATTCCGCTCCCGGAACGGTCACCCAGGTGCGCATTGGCACCCACGCAATGATTCGTTTTGCCAAGAAGACCGGCGCTGCCATCGTGCTGGTTGGGCATGTCACCAAGGAAGGTCAAATTGCCGGGCCGCGCGTGATCGAACATATGGTGGATGCGGTGCTTTATTTCGAAGGTGACCGCGGACACCATTACCGGATTTTACGCACCGTCAAAAACCGTTTCGGACCGACCGACGAAATCGGCGTATTTGAAATGTCGGATGGTGGCCTGCGTGAAGTGTCCAATCCATCTGAACTGTTTTTGGGTGAGCGAAACGACAAGGCGCCCGGAGCAGCCGTCTTCGCCGGCATCGAGGGCACGCGCCCCATCCTGGTGGAAGTGCAGGCTTTGGTTGCACCCTCGTCGCTGGGAACACCGCGCAGAGCGGTTGTCGGATGGGATTCAGCGCGCTTGTCGATGATCCTCGCTGTGCTCGAAGCCCATTGCGGCATTCGCCTTGGTCAGCACGACGTTTATCTGAATGTGGCAGGCGGATACCGTATTTCGGAGCCAGCAGCGGACATGGCGGTGGCTTCTGCACTGGTTTCATCTCTGGCCGGACTTGCTCTTCCCGCCGATTGCGTCTATTTCGGCGAGATAAGCCTGTCAGGTGCTGTTCGGCCGGTCGCACATACGGCCCAACGCCTTAAAGAGGCTGAAAAATTGGGATTTGGGCAAGCTGTGTTTCCCCAGGGCTCGGCGGACCTGCCGAAAGGTGGTGCCGGAATCTGGAAAACAGTCAATGCGCTACCGGATCTTGTTGCGAGTATTGCCGGCTCCAAGGTACAACTCGATCAGGACGACGACGAATAGTTGATAAATGGAGCGCCGGCTCTCTGGTGAGTCCCGCACTGAGGTTAAACACAATGCCTATTACCATTCTGGATGGAATTCTTGTTGGTGTCACTCTGTTCTCGGCGGTGCTTGCCATGGTCCGTGGGTTTTCCCGTGAAGTCCTTTCTGTCGCATCCTGGATAGCAGCAGCAGCCGCAGCCTATACATTTTATCCGCTTCTTGTGCCGATCATCATGGACTATGTATCCAGCGAAAATATTGCGACAGTCGTTTCGGCAGGCATCATTTTTCTGGTTGCCCTGATCGTCGTCTCTGTGTTGACCATGCGCATCGCCGATTTTGTGATCGACAGTCGCATCGGCGCGCTGGACAGAACCTTGGGTTTTCTGTTTGGCGCCGCACGCGGCATATTGCTGGTGGCGGTCGCCGTATTGTTTTTCAACTGGCTGGTTGCAGGACCGCAGCAACCGACCTGGGTTGCCAATGCCAAATCAAAACCACTGCTGGATTCCATCGGTGAACAGCTGGTCAACATTCTTCCCGAGGATGCCGATTCCACTATTCTGGACAGGCTTAAGGGATTGAGTGGTGAAGAATCAGGCAGCGATCAGGAGACCCGCATTCGTGACAAAGATACCTTCAACAGAACCTGACAATGAGGCCGACGCCTTTCGCGATGAGTGTGGCGTTTTCGGCATCTTTGGAAAAGTTGATGCCGCCGCGGTTGTAACGCTGGGTTTGCATGCATTGCAGCACCGCGGCCAAGAAGCTGCAGGCATCGTGTCCTATGAAACGGATAGCGGCCAGTTCTCCATCGAGCGTCATGTGGGCCTGATCGGTGATACGTTTACCAAACAAGCGGTGCTTGACCGGTTGCCGGGAAGCCGGGCCATAGGCCATACCCGCTATTCGACAACGGGCGGAGAAGGCCTGCGCAATGTGCAGCCGTTTTTTGCGGAATTGGCTGTCGGCGGCTTTGCCATTTCACACAATGGCAATATTACCAACGCACTGACAAAACAGCGTGAACTGCAAAAGCGCGGTGCGATTTTTTCGTCAACATCCGATACGGAAACATTGCTCCATCTGATCGCCATGAGCACGCATGATTCCTTCACGGAAAAATTCATCGATGCGATCAAACAATTGGAGGGTGCCTTTTCGCTTGTCGGTCTTTCCGGCAAAAAGATGGTCGGTGCGCGTGACAGGCTTGGCATTCGACCGCTGGTGCTCGGTGATCTTGACGGCGCATATATCCTGGCATCAGAAACCTGCGCGCTGGACATTATCGGCGCACGCTATGTGCGGGATATAGCCGCTGGTGAAGTCATCGTCATTTCAGAAGAAGGCGCGGAAAGCCATTTCCCCTATGCCAAGACCAATTCCCGATTCTGCATTTTCGAATATGTCTATTTCGCCCGGCCAGATTCAAATATTGAAGGCCTGAATGTCTACGAAGTGCGCAAGAGGATTGGCCAGGAACTGGCCAAGGAAAGCCCGGTCGAAGCAGACATGGTTGTTCCCGTACCCGATTCCGGCACGCCAGCAGCGATAGGCTTTTCCCAACAGGCCGGCCTTCCCTTTGATCTGGGCATTATCCGCAATCACTATGTGGGCCGCACCTTCATCCAGCCGACAGCGTCGATCAGGAACATGGGCGTCAAATTAAAGCACAATGCCAACAGGGACGCGATCAAGGGCAAACGCGTCATTCTTGTGGATGATTCAATTGTCCGCGGCACCACCTCCCAGAAGATCGTCCAGATGGTACGTGATGCGGGGGCAGCCGAAGTCCATATGCGCATTGCTTCGCCGCCCACCAGAGCATCGTGTTTCTACGGTGTCGACACACCGGAGACGTCAAACCTTTTGGCCTCACGCCTGTCGATTGAAGAGATGAAGGATTTCATCAAGGTCGATTCCCTTGCCTTTGTGTCAATCGATGGTCTCTATCGGGCAGTGAACGAGCCCGGTCGGAACGGCAATTGCCCGCAATTCTGCGATGCCTGCTTTACCGGCGAATACCCCACAACGCTGCGCGACCGGGACAATACAGATGTCACCCGCAAACTTTCATTGATCTCCAAACACGGATAGCGAGATCTCCACATACGGATAATGATGATGATCGACCTGAATGGCCGCATTGCGCTGGTAACCGGCGCTTCACGGGGAATTGGCTATTTCACGGCCCTGGAACTGGCAAAGGCAGGCGCGCATGTTATTGCGGTTGCCCGCACGGTTGGCGGACTGGAAGAACTGGACGATGCCATCAAGGCTATCAATGGCACGGCAACGCTGGTGCCGCAGGATCTGCTGGACATGAAAGCTATCGACAAATTGGGCGGAGCCATCCATGAGCGGTGGCAGAAATTGGATATTCTGGTCGCCAATGCCGGGATACTCGGCCCATTGTCACCGATCGGCCATTATGAAGCCAAGGCATTTGAAAAGGTGATGACCATGAATGTCACATCGACATGGCGCATCATCCGCTCGGTTGAACCCTTGCTGCAAAAATCCGATGCCGGCAGAGCCATTATCCTGTCGTCTGGTGCGGCCCACGATTGCCGCCCCTTCTGGGGTGCCTATTCGGCCAGCAAGGCGGCTGTTGAGGCGCTGGCGCGCTGCTGGGCGGCGGAAACCGAAAACTCGCCGCTCCGGGTCAATTGTGTCAATCCCGGCAGCACACGCACAGCCATGCGTGCTCTGGCCATGCCCGGGGAGGATCCGATGACCCTTCCACACCCGTCAACAATAGCTGAGAAGATCATCCGGTTGGCAGATCCGCAACTGGTGGAAACCGGCATGCTTTATGATGGTCGGGAAGACATCTTCAAGGCCTATCAGCAACCTTGTTAGCAGCTGCACTTTCCAAATTTTGATCAAAGCTGATATTTTTCGCTCATTCATCAGGCTGGCGCTATCGGGATATGGTTAAGTCGACGTTCGCCAGTCCTGTCAATTTGATTCACCCAACTTGACTATATCATTGTTCTTATGTGCGATTTTGCGCGCATCAATGGAGCATATGTAATCTTCACAGCCAACGTCCTGCCCACCGGTTTGGTCCTGCGGGCTGCAGAATAAATTTTCCGTCATATACTTGTCTGATATATGTCGGATAGTTATATGGTGGGATATTGCATGTGCGAACACCAAGCCGGTCCTGCCCCAGCCGGTTCGTCAATCCAGGGGCTCAGGACTTTTCGATGAACGTACGGACTGTTTGCCTGGCCATTTTGCATTTTTCCGATGCGACCGGCTATGAAATCAAGAAAATGTCGACCGAAGAACGCTTCTCCTATTTTGTGGATGCCAGTTTTGGATCGATTTACCCTGCCCTTTCACGACTGCAGGATGATGAATGCGTAACGGTCCGCGAGGCCTATGAATCCGGTAAGCCACCGCGAAAAATATATTCCATCACGCCAAAGGGGCGTGAGGAACTGATTGAATCGCTCGAAGTGGTTCCTCGCGCCGATACTTTCAAATCGGAATTCATGCTGACGGCACTTTGTGCGGAGCTTGTCAGTGAGGAGACGCTGGTGCGTGCAATCGACAAGCGCATAACCGACCTTCAAGCAAAGATGAATCTGCTCAATCAGGTCAATAGTTGCTGTACGGACGGACCGCCAGGGATGGCATGGATTTCAGAATACGGGCGCGCTGTCACTGAAGCGAGCCTTCAGCACCTGATCAAACACCGGGATCAACTTGTGGCCTGTGCGCGCGCTCCAAAGCGCGCATCCGAGGCTGCAGAATAGAATACGACAGGAACAGCAATGGCATTTCGCATCAAAGGATCACATATCACCGCCCTGCTTATTGCAGGTGCCGTGATCGGCTGGATGGCAACTGGCGATATCGTTGTCGGAGGTCAGGCCAATTCAGCCAATGCGGTTGCACCGCCGGCTGAACGCCGGGATGATGACGCAAAGGTTTTCAAGGTAAGGTTCGTGACGGTTTCACCGGAAATACGTCCCGACATTCTGACGGTGCGCGGACGCACGATCGCAGACTCCGTGGTTGCCGTGCGCGCCAAGACATCAGGAACGCTGGAAAAGCGGCTCGTGTCAAAAGGCGACGCGGTCAAGATGGGCGACCTGGTTTGCCAATTGGACCGTGGTGTCCGGCAAACAATTGTGGCCCGTGCCACTGCAGCGCTGGAACAGGCTGCATTTGAGCATGATGGCGCCATAGAGTTGCAGAAACAGGGCTATACGTCGGATGGGCGCGTAAAATCGCTGAAGGCCGTCATGGACAGCGCATCTGCCAGCCTGGCCGAAGCGAAGCAGGAACTATCCTATTCGGATATTGTGGCGACTGCGGATGGCATCGTTCAGGATCCCATCGCAGAAATTGGCGACAATCTCTCCGAAGGTGGGACTTGCATTACCCTGATCAATTCTGACCCAATGTTGTTCACCGGGCAGGTTTCGGAGCGACAGGTCGGCTCAATTGCAGTGGGTGATACGGCAAAAATACAGTTGATATCCGGTGAGGTCGTTCAAGGTGACATACGCTATATTGCAACCTCCGCAGATGCTGCAACGCGCACATTCCTCATTGAAATCGAGCTTCCGAACGGTAATCACAAGCTGCGTGATGGTGTGACCGCTGTTGCCCAGATCGCCCTGGAAGGAGCCGAGGCCTACAAGGTCAAGTCATCATGGCTGACGCTGAACGACAATGGGGATATTGGCGTGCGCATTGTCGACGACAACAATCTGGTCATGTTCAAAACGCTGAAAATCATATCCCACACACCACAGACCATGTGGGTGACCGGGCTGGAGCCCGGCTCCAGGGTCATAACGGTCGGCCAGGACTATGTCATTGCCGGTCAGACTGTTGAACCTGTGCCTGCCGATGCAGATATCAATCAAATGAAGGATGAGAGCAACTCATGACTTCCGCCCTGCAGGCCATCATATCGCGTCCCAAGACGATCATCACGTTGATGGTCTTCATGATCGCGGCCGGGATCATGTCCTATATCGGTATTCCCAAGGAAGCCAATCCGGATATCGACGTACCGGTCTATTTCGTATCGATCAATCAGCAGGGCATCTCTCCCACCGACGCTGAACGTCTGCTGGTTCGACCGATGGAGACATCGCTGCGCGGATTGGATGGGCTCAAGGAACTGACGGCGATTGCCTCGGAAGGCTATGCGGCGATTGTTCTGGAATTCAACATTGAATCTGACAAGGACGAGGTTCTTGCCGACATTCGCGACAAGGTTGACCAGGCAAAGGCCGAACTGCCAAGCGAAGCGGACGAACCGAGCATTTCAGAAACCAATTTCGCGCTTCAACCGACCATTATCGTGACACTGTCCGGTGATGTACCGGAGCGCACGCTGACCAATCTGGCGCGGCGCCTGAAGGACGAGATTGAGGCGATTTCCACTGTCCGCGAGGCCAATCTGAACGGTGACCGTGAAGAATTGCTTGAGGTCATTTTGGACCTGATGAAGCTTGAATCCTACGATATCACGCAGGATGAACTGCTCAATGCGCTGTCGCAGAACAACCAGTTGGTGGCAGCCGGTTTCATTGATGATGGCAACGGACGTTTCAACGTCAAGGTTCCGGGCCTTGTAGAAACAGCCCAGGACGTTTTTGCAATACCGATCAAGCAGAATGGTGAAGGCGTTGTGACGCTTGGAGAAGTGGCCGAAATCAGGCGTACCTTCAAGGACCCCTCTACGTTTACACGGGTCAACGGACAACCGGCCATTTCCATTGAAGTGACCAAGCGCATCGGAACCAACATCATTGAAAACAATGATGAAGTTCGCGCGGTCGTCGCCGCTTTCACCAAGGATTGGCCGAACTCGGTCCATGTGAATTATCTGCTGGATGGCTCGAGCTTCATTTTTGAGGTTCTTGGTTCGCTGCAATCCTCGATCATGACAGCCATATTGCTGGTGATGATCTGTGTGGTGGGCACATTGGGTATACGCTCGGGCCTGCTTGTCGGCCTTGCCATACCCGGATCCTTCATGCTGGCATTCCTGATCCTTGCCGGTCTCGGCATGACCGTCAACATGATGGTCATGTTCGGCATGGTTCTGACGGTTGGCATGCTGGTTGATGGCGCCATCGTCGTGACCGAATATGCGGACCGCAAAATTGCCGAAGGCATGGAAGCCAACGAGGCCTACAAGCGCGCCGCAAAGCTGATGTTCTGGCCTGTTGTGTCTTCAACGGCAACAACACTTGCTGCCTTTCTGCCGCTGCTCCTGTGGCCCGGTGTCCCCGGACAGTTCATGAGCTATCTGCCGAAGATGGTCATTATTGTTCTCAGCGCTTCCCTTTTGACCGCACTGGTCTTCCTGCCGGTCACCGGCACCCTGTTTGCCTGGATTGCCGTTTTCGTGGCCAAACGCGCCAATGCGGTGACGGCATTGTTTGTTGGAATCATTGCCGGCCTGTTTTCCTATGGCGGGCCATTGGCCGCTCTTGATTTCCCGATACGCACAGGCGGAAGCGCCCTGACGGCGGCGATTGCGATATTCATTGCCTATTGGATCACCCGCTTCATCAATGCAAGGCGCAAGCCGAAACCTGTTGGCGGTGTCGATAAAGTTGCCCTTATGCTGTCTTCAGAAGCAACGCTGGATGTCCGGAAAATTCCTGGCCTCACCGGCTCCTATCTGCGACTTTTGAGCCGTGCAGTGGGCACCGTATGGGGAAATGCAGTGGTGATTGTCACCATATTGGCCATGACTGTGGGAAGTTTCGTCTATTTTTCAGCCAACAGCAAAGGCATAGAGTTCTTTGTAGATGAAGAACCGGATGTGGCCATTGTGCTAGTTTCAGCGCGCGGCAACCTGTCTGCAACGGAGATCAGGGATCTGGTGGGCGAGGTCGAGACCGAGGTTCTGCAGGTCAACGGTATTGAAAACGTCGTCATGTCCTCCACTGCTCCCGGTGGTGGCCGTCGCGGCGGCAATGTGCTGGGCGGTGTCCAGGACAAACCAGCCGACGTCGTCGGCGAATTGCAGATTGAACTGGCCGATTTTTGCTGCCGCCGCAAGGCTGTGGAAATCTTCGAGGATATCCGCCTGCGCACAGCCGATATTGCCGGTATCAAAGTGGAAGTTCGCAAGATCGAAGGCGGCCCACCGACGGGCAAGGACCTGCGTCTTGAAGTCAAGTCAACCGACTACGACACGATGGTTGCTGCTGTCGCGCGCATTCGCGACCATGTCGACACGATGGACCTGCTGACCGATCAGGAGGATTCGCGTCCCCTGCCCGGCATAGAATGGCAGATCGATGTCGACCGGGAACAGGCCGGTCGATACAACGCGGGTATTGTTCAGGTTGGCGCCATGGTGCAACTGGTCACCAACGGCGTCCAGATCGGCAGTTACCGCCCCAATGATTCAGAAGACGAAGTGGACATCAGGGTAAGGCTTCCGCAGGATGAGCGAACGCTCGACCAGTTCGAATTGCTGAAATTGCGCACGGCAAACGGCCAGGTGCCTCTCTCCAACTTCATTGAGCGCACAGCACAGCCAAAGGTCTCCTCCATCACGCGCCGCGATGGACTCTATGCCATGGACGTCAAGGCAAGCGTTGCAGAGGGCGCCATGGTGGACGGCAGGGCTGCAACGCCGGATGATGCGGTCAAGGCTGTTCAATCGTGGCTGGATACGCAGCAATGGCCGGAGAACGCCTTCCTTCGCTTCCGCGGCGCGGATGAGGAACAAAAGGAGTCGGGTGAGTTTCTTGCCAAGGCTGCTCTCGCCGCCCTCTTCATGATGTTCGTCATCCTTCTGACGCAGTTCAATTCGTTCTACCAGACGGTTTTGACGCTTTCGACCGTCATACTGGCTGTATCCGGTGTGTTGCTGGGCATGGCGGTGACCGGTCAAAGGTTCTCGATCATCATGACCGGCACAGGTATTGTGGCTTTGGCGGGTATTGTGGTGAACAATGCCATTGTGCTGATCGATACATTCAATCGGCTGCGTGAGGAAGGTGTCGATGATATCCGCCAGGCGGCGCTGAAAACATCGGCGCAAAGGTTGCGGCCCATCATGCTGACCACGGTGACGACCATATTGGGCCTGGTTCCCATGGCCCTGCAGATCAACATGAACTTTTTCACCCAGACGATCTCGGTTGGCGGCATTACATCGATCTGGTGGGTTCAGCTGTCGACAGCCATCATCTTCGGCCTGGCATTTTCGACCATGCTGACCCTGGTGATGATCCCCGCCATGCTGACCATGCCGTCCAATGTCGTGCGCACATGGCGCGCCTTTAAAGGACGTTCCGGTGGACCTACCGCAGACGGAACATGGTCTGATTCCGGACAGCAACAGGTGGATAAACAATTCTCTCAGCCGGGCCGAAGCAGTGTCAATGACGATGTACCCATGGAGCGCCCACTCGCCGCTGAATAGGCATCCAGCATCATTTCACCGGACAAAACGCTTTGAAGTCGGCGTCAGGAGGCATTTTCAACGTGGCGTTTGCATGATCGTTCTCATCGCCTTGTCAGCCATGAAGCGCAGGCCGCTCCTGCTCAATCGATTGGAATAGACAAGAGTTGTAAATGGATTTTGATTATAGGGCGTCACGTCATTCTCGAGATTGATCTCAATGACCATACGGGCGCCCGGCATCGCCTGCCCTTGCATGACGTGAAGCAAACCAAGTTTGGGATGCGGACAGATTTCATAGGGCGTTCCGTCAGCGGCTACGATATCGAAATGTGTGTGACCACCTTCCACATGATTTGACAGGTAACCGCGTGTTTTCTGCAGACTTGCCGCGTGATCAAGCACCTTGGGTATGTTGAATTCCATCGCGTGCCCAGCAGAGCTTAACATCGCTCCCATCAAGGCAATGGTGCAAATCATTTTCGGTCTCATGATCAGTTGATCCCCCTATAGCCAGCATCAACAACATCATCTCCATCTGTATTCGTCAACTGAGAGTTGCAGTTTCAGGTCGTGGCGACCAATTGCTCAACGCTGGTCAAATTGCCTTGCAGTGATGGTTTTCGAACCGGCCTCATGGCATTCCAATGAAAAGGCGCCACCCGCATGGGTGGCGCCTTTTCAGGGAATTACATTGATCATGGGTACCCAGGCGCACGCGGCGCCGGAGAATTCAGGCGGTCGGGTTGATCAGCCAAAACCGCTATTGCCACCACAGGCGGACAGCAACAAACAGATGGAGACAAGTGTAAGGACTGTAGGCATTTTCATCGGTTTCTCCCGTTCATCCGATCAGAAATGGTAATTGACGCCAAAGCGGCCGATGTGGTTGTCGGAGCCGCCGACAACGTTCACCCCACCCGAAGTCGTGATGCCGTCATCCGGTACGTGCACGTAAAGGTATTCCACTTTCGCCGACCATTTTTCATTGATCTTGCCTTCAAGGCCGACGCCGCCGGTAAAGCCTGTGACGATGTCATCGCCGCTGCCAAAACCCGCGCGCGCAGCTTCTTTGTGGGTGAAGGCCAATCCGGCCGTCAGATAGGCAAAGTAACGGCTGAATGTGTATCCGCCGCGCACCCTGGCCGTCGCAAACCAGTCTTCCTTGAAACTGCCATTGACCGAACTGCCTTCAATATCCAGCGTTGAAATATCCGCTTCAAGGCCTATGGCCCAGTTCCGGTTCAATTGTCTGTTGTAACCCACCTGCGCCCCGGCTGTCAGTCCACCGGATTCCCCCGTAGGACCGGCAAAGGTCGGAATGGCGTTGTTGAATTGCCCGCCGCCATAACCGATAACACCACCCACAAAAAAGCCTGTCCAGTTATAGACAGGCTTTGGATTGAACATGTTCTGGTTCATGACATAGGCATCTGCGGCGTAACCGGTCGCGGATATACCAAGCAACATGACAGAGCTGAGCAACATTCTAAGCATCGTCAATCTCCCACCAATAATACAAAAAGTATTACCGCGAGAAAGACTTGAGTCAAGTTGTCGAAACAAGGCTTTCAATTCATTGAGAAAACCCGATTTGTCATGCGGGCGTCAGTTGGTATTTTCCGATTCCTGCGCCTCGCTGTCCGATCCATATCGTCGGCCCCAGGCACGGGCGCCAAAGGGAAGCGAAACCAGATAAAGCACCGTCGTTGCCGTCATTGTTTCCCATGTGAATGTCATCAGCAGAGCGACATAGAGGACCACAATGAGCATGATGGGAAAGACGAGATCCCGGCGAATGCGCTGACCCAGAGACTTGCCCGAATAGACCGGGACCCGGCTGACAAGCATGAGCGCAATGACCAGCGTATAGGCCGACGCCAGATAGGCGAAAAAGGCGCTGCTCTCGACGCCGAGGAAACCCAGGTAGACGGGGAGCAGCACAAGCATGGCGCCGCCAGGGGCTGGAATGCCAAGGAAATAATCCGATTGCCAGGTAGCCTTGGTTTCCCTGTCCTCCATGACGTTGAAGCGCGCAAGCCGCAGTGCGGCGGCTATGGCGTAAATCATCGCGGCAATCCAGCCGAAGGACCTTACCTGGTCGAGCAGATAGGCATAGAGCACCAGCGCGGGAGCAACGCCAAAATTGACGATATCGGCGAGCGAATCCATCTGCGCACCGAACTTTGTGGTCGATTTGAGCAAGCGCGCAACACGGCCATCCACCGCATCCAGAAAGGCCGCAAGCAGCACCATGGAAACGGCCAGTTCAAACCGCTGCTCAAAGGCCAGGCGAATGCCTGTCAGTCCGGCACCGATCGCCAGCGCTGTTATGATATTGGGAATCATCATGCGAATGGAAATATCGCGTAGACGCGGGCCCCTGCTCCCGTCATCATCCGGGCCGGAGCCGTTGGGATCAAATGGTGAAAAACCGGTATCCATGATCTGTTACGCCTTCCTGGAGACCGTTTTGCCCTTTTGGCTATCAAATTCGGCCAGCGTTGTCTCACCGGCAATGGCGGTCTGCCCGACCGACACCCGGGGTGTTGCAGCCGGTGGCAAAAAGACATCCAGACGCGAACCAAACCGGATAAGACCGAAACGCTCGCCTGCCCCCAGATGGTCGCTGGTCGACGTCCAGCAGACAATCCTTCGGGCTACAAGCCCGGCGATCTGAATGACACCAATGGGGCCATGAGCCGTGTCGATCACCAGCCCGTTGCGCTCATTTTCCTCACTGGCCTTGTCCAGTTCCGCATTCAGAAAGGAACCGGACTTGTAGACGATCTGGGTCACCGTGCCCGTCATAGGGGCGCGGTTTACGTGGCAGTTGAAGACATTCATGAAGACGGAAATACGCAGCATTTCCGTATCGCCCAGCCCAAGCTCACTGGGCGGAACCACCTTGGTGATGGACGAGACTTTCCCATCCGCCGGACTGATCACCAGATCATCGTCCAGCGGGGTCAGTCGCTCCGGATCGCGAAAAAAGTAGGCACACCATACTGTCAGCACCAGGCCAACCCAGAAAAGCGGGTCCCAGATCCAGCCCAGAACGAAGGAACCGACCAGAAAGGCCAGAACAAATTTGTAGCCTTCCTTGTGGATGGGCACCAATGTGTCTGTAATCGTATCCGCAAGGCTCATTCGAGTATCTCCTGATGCAGGTCAATGATATCGCGGGATTTGAACGCTTGTCATGCGATCACCGTTCCCGTCTGTTCGCTGGCGCAGCTCGTATCGTCAATTTTACACTACGTCCATGCTGGCTGATAGGTGAAACTGGTCTTTTCCTGCTGCACCGGCATTGAGTCCGAAAATTCTATTGTATGGACGTCAGTCGAAGGGGCGTTTGCGCACGATAATACCGAGATCATCATGCTCCTGGAAGACCTTGAGTTTTTCCTCGGTTTCGCGTGCTTCACGCTGGCGGTTCCACATGTCCATATAAAGGCCCTTGTGCTCCAGCAGTTCCTTGTGCGTGCCCCTTTCGGCGATAATGCCATCCTTCAATACGATGATTTCATCCGCGTTGATGACCGTCGAAAGGCGGTGGGCTATGACCAAAGTGGTGCGGCCCTGGCTGACGTAGTCAAGCGCCGTCTGAATTTCCTGCTCCGTGGCTGAATCGAGCGCTGATGTCGCCTCGTCCAGTATCAGAATCGGTGGCGCCTTGAGGATCGTTCTGGCAATGGCCACACGCTGTTTCTCACCACCGGAAAGTTTCAGGCCGCGTTCACCCACGGGCGTGGCAAGGCCTTGGGGAAGCTTGGCGATGAATTCGCTGATCTGGGCCATCTCGGCCGCCTTCAACACTTCTTCCTGGCTGGCCGTCACCCGTCCGTAGTGAATATTATAGGCCAATGTATCATTGAACAGCACCGTGTCCTGCGGCACCATGCCGATGGCCCCGCGCAGTGAACTCTGCGTCACATCGCGGACATCCTGACCATTGATCGTGATGGACCCTTCCTGCACGTCATAAAAGCGGAAAAGCAGGCGAGAAAGGGTCGATTTACCGGCACCGGACGGCCCGACCACGGCTACGGTCTTGCCATGCGGCACTTCAAAACTGATGCCCTTCAAGATGGGCCGGTCCTGATCATAGCGAAAATGCACATCCTCAAAGCGGATGGCGCCTGACTGGCTGTCCAGTTCCACAGCGTCCGGTTTGTCCACCACCTCTTCCTTGACATCCAGAAGATCAAACATGTTTTCGATATCGGTCAGTCCCTGGCGAATTTCCCGATAGACAAAACCGATGAAATTGAGCGGAATGGACAATTGCATCAGCATGGCGTTGATGAAGACAAAATCACCGATGGTCTGTTCGCCGCGTTGCACAGCCATGGCGGACATGACCATCATGACGGCCATTCCGGCGCCGAATATCACGCCCTGGCCCATATTCAGCCAGCCCAGTGACGTCCATATACGTGTCGCTGCGTGTTCATAGCGCTCCATGGATTCGTCATAGCGACGGGCTTCCATGTCTTCGTTGCCGAAATACTTGACGGTTTCATAGTTGAGCAGGGAATCGATTGCCTTGGTATTGGCCTCCGTATCGGAATCATTCATGTCGCGTCTGATCGAGATGCGCCAATCACTCGCCCTTACAGTGAACCAGATATACAGCCAGACGACCACGGCGGTCACGACAACATAGGAAAGACCGTAGGTGACGCCAAAAATCACCGCAACGAGGGCAAATTCAAGCAGGGTCGGCAATGTGTTGAGGATGGTGAAGCGAACGATTGCCTCAATACCCTTGACACCACGCTCTATCACGCGCGAGAGGCCACCGGTGCGCCGTTCCAGATGGAATCGCAGTGACAGCCGATGGATGTGAACGAATGTGCGATAGGCAAGTTGATGAACGGCATGCTGTCCAACCTTGGCAAACAGTGCATCGCGCAACTGATTGAAACCCAGTTGGATAACCCGGGCAAAATTGTAGGCAATCACCAGCATGATGGGCGCGATCAGCACGGCTGGCAGGAATCCCAGCCCGTCGGTGTTGCCGTTCAGCGCATCCGTTGCCCATTTGAAAAAATAGGGAACGACAACCTGAGCGACTTTGGCGACCAGCAGGAAGCCGCCCGCCCACATGACCCGTCGCTTGAGGTCGGCCCTGTCCGATGGCCACATATAGGGCCACAGATTCTTGAGCGTTTGGAGCGGATTACCCGTTTCGGATGAAATTGTTTTTTTCTGATCGGACAAGGAAATGCCTTCTGAAGCATGATGCGCTGGAATTCGTCGAAATCGTTTTGACCACTGCCAGGATGCTCAGTGGAAAAGCGAATTGTTGTGGTGCCATTGGCGCAGTTGAGCGCGTTCAACAGTTTCAAGGCAGCAATTTTACAATTGCTGCCTAGTCTATAGGTAGAGAAAAGACAGGCTGGAACCTACCCTTATTAGATAGGTTCCAGATTGATCCAGTCAAGCGTTTCGAAAAACCCTAATTGTGAAGAATTCTGTCTCGATGCAGTTTCTCCGCATTATCAAGCGGTTTGTCCGGCACTGCAAAGATCTGTCCGGGTTCAATGAAATCCGGGTTTTCGATCTCATCCTCATTGGCCAGATAGATGGTGGTGTAACGCACGCCCTTGCCGTAGATACGCAGCGATATCTGCCACAGGGTATCTCCGCGACGGATAATGACCGAACTGTCGACCGGTTGAAGAGCCGGTTGCATGATAGTCTCTGGTCCATCCGCCTCCATATTGGTGGCAAGTTTCGAAACCTCCGTACCATACGCCGAGTCCGTGGCTGCCACAGTATCTTCATCCGCGTCCATATCGGCTGCAACGGTGGTTGAAGTTGGTGCGGCACCAGATGAAGGTGCCTGTGTGTCCACGGCAGCAACTTCCGGCTTTGCCGCAGCAGCGCTTGCTGCTGCATCCGAACCCGCCTTGGTATCGGTGCCCGCCGCCACGGTATCTTCAACTTCATCCGCCACCACGTCAGTGCCAGCGGTGACAGCGACATCAGGAGATGACGGAGCGCCCGCCGATGGCTCCATGGCATCCACTGCGGCCAATTCAGGCTTTTCCGCCTCCGCAACTTTCGTTGCGTCCGAAACGGCCTTGGCCGTATCGGTACCCGCTGCCTTGTCTGCCTCTGCTTTTGCGGTGGCTGACGATAGCGCAGCGCTGTCTGAAGGCGTTTTCGTATCACCGGCAGCCATCTCAGACTTTTCGGCCTCAGCGCCTGCTGCTGCATCTGTATCCGCCATGGCATCGGATTCTGCTGCCACGGTGTCTTCGTCTGCATCTGCCGTAGCATCGACGACAGCAGTGGTGGTGGAAGACGGCGCAGAGCCCTCTGCAGGCTCCTTGGTATCAACAACGGCAGCCATCTCAGGCTTTTTGGCCTCAGCGCCTGCTGCTGCGTCTGTATCCGCCATGGTGTCGGATTCTGCCGCCACGGTGTCTTCGTCTGCATCTGCCGTAGCATCCACGACAGCAGTGGTGGTGGAGGAAGACGGCGCAGAGTCTTCTGCAGTCTCCTTGGTATCCACGGCAGCCATTTCAGACTTTTCGCTTTCAGCGTCTGCTGCTGCGTCTGTGTCCGCCATTGTGTCTGTTTCTGCCGCCACGGTGTCTTCGTCTGCATCTGCCGCAGCATCGACAGCGGTAGTGGAGGATGACGCAGGGTCTTGTGAAATTTCCTTCGTATCGACAGCAGCCATCTCAGTCTTTGCGGCTTCAATACCTGCAACTACATTCGAGTCAGCCTTTGTGTCGGCTTGCGCCGCCACTGTGTCTTCGTCTGCATCCGTGGCTGCATCGTCGCCAGTCGCGGTCTGCTCGTCTGCCTTTTCAACTGCCGCCATGGCCGTGTCGGTTTCTTCCTCTGCCTTTGCAACGGGGGCAGCGGGGGCAGCGGGGGCAGCGACAGCCGCCACCAATTCGCCTTCAGGCCGGGTGAAAGGCACCGCAACACGCATAGCCGTATCTGTGCTGCCAGCCAGCTTCAGATCGGCGCCGATGGTGTGTTCGCCGACAGCGATATCCTTATTGGCTTCAACCAGAAAACGGCCGTTTTTGCTGACCTGGCTCGTTCCGATGACTTCGCCATCGGCCGTAACCCGAACGGTTGCGCCAGGTGTTGCCGATCCGGCGACAAATATCTGACCAGCTTCAATTTCGACCGCATCAATACGCAACTTCGTTGCTGCTGCCATGGCTGGTTTATTGTCGTCTGCCGGCTGATTGCTCTCGCCCGTATCTGCGGCAAGGTTGGCGACGACTGTTTCTTCCTGATTTGACGTGTCAGCATCGATGCTGGCTGCCTCATCTTCGGTGGCTGTATCAGATGATTCTGCCAAGGCTGTTTCAGCATCGGATGATTCGTTCGAAACGGCTGCATTTTCCTTGGAGGCCGCAACCATTTCGCCAGCCTCGTCATCGCTTTTGGGCGTTTCAGCGGCCACTTCATCTTCCGTGGCCGTTTCGGCAGAGGTCATCTCCTTGGCCGACGCTATCTCCTTGTTCGAGGTCATGTCGGATGGTTGTTTGTCCGCGACAGCGCCACTATCGGCGACAATTTCCGATGCAGGCTGCGTTGCCGTTGCATCTGCATCGCCACCGACCATCGCTGTTTGCGAAGCCGTCTGCTCGGTTTCGGTAATCTTTGGCTGGTTGATGATGCGACTTGCCTCACCGGGCTTCGTTACCATGACCAGAAGTTTTGTCGGATCGCTCTCAGGCACGCTGATCATGGCGATTTCCTGCGAATCCGTGATGGAATCATCCTCACCAACCGCCCGCAATATAATCTCGTGATTGCCGGCAGGCAGCGGCTCATCCATCACAAAGGCAAAATCACCGGTTGTGCCTGCCTTTGTTGTTGCCAGCACTTCTCCATTTCTTACAATCTCGATTGTCGAATCCGGAGCACCATGACCGGCAATCAGCGTCGATCCGTCCGGTTCCACGCGAACGACATCAAAACCAGGAATCGCTGCTGCGACGGCTTCGGCGGCCTCTTCCAGGTCATCTGCCGGCGTATCGCTCTTTGACGTTGGGCTCTGTGTCGCGGCAGCCTGTGTTTCTTCGTTTTCCGAACCGCCCTCACTTGCCGTCAAGTCCGATACGGCGCTGACTGGCTGCGTGGAGTCCGGCGCTTTCTTGGTGTCCGATGGCTCCGATTGTGTCATTTCCGGAGTTGATTTTGACGCCATGAGAGCATTGGATTGCCATCCCAAAGGATCAGCCCGGTAAAGGTACACGCCAATAAGCGCGATGATTACCAGACCAGCAATGGCCAATTTCCCGGAATTCTTTCTATTCATTTCTTAACTCCAGCCGACACAACGCACAAAGAATCGCTTGCATTCGGATATAGACTATTCGTTTTCAGGCAATGGTCATAATCTTGCAACAATATGCGACCAATGCCCACAAATCCGGGCCAAACTAGACTTTTTGCAGTGCGCAAACAAGCGCTTCGACTTTTTTGTTAAAAGGTACTTGTCCATTCACCCGACCAAGCGGGTTTTGCTTGACGTTTTGCACCGCATCATGCTTGTTCAGACCATGTCAGAGATTCGATCGATTTGTGTATATTGCGGCTCCCAACCGGGCAATGATCCGGCCTATGAAGAGACGGCACGGGCTTTGGGCAAATCCATAGCGCAAAACAACATCCGGCTGGTCTTTGGCGGCGGCACTCAGGGGCTCATGGGCGCTGTCGCAGACGCCGTATTGAAAGCCGATGGACTGGTGACGGGCATTATCCCGGAATTTCTTCAAACACGCGAGGCCGGCAATGGCTATGACCTGGTGTTCGATGAATTGATCGTCACGGAAGACATGCACACGCGAAAGCACACCATGTTCGAGAAATCCGGCGCCTTCGTTGCCCTGCCGGGCGGCATCGGAACGCTTGAGGAAATCATCGAAATCATGACATGGGCCCAATTGGGACGCCACACCCGGCCCATGGTGCTTGCCAATATTGCAGGCTTCTGGAATCCGCTGCTGGAACTGCTGAGCCACATGCGTTCAGCCGGTTTTCTGCATACGGCGCATCTGGCGCAGCCGCTGGTCGTTTCCGACCCGGCGCAAATCGTCCCGACAATCCTCAAGGCCTGGCAATCAGGTGAGGTCAGCGCTGGTGAACAGGACGTCATAGAAAAAATGTGACGCCGGTTTCGCTCCCGCCTGGCGGGTGACGGCGCCTGTTTTTCAGTACGTGTCGCCCTGTGTGGATCTCTGTCGGTATCCGGCAATCAAAAGATGATAGCTCCCACAATCGACCCAATTGCAACAAACCCCGATAGTTGGGGTGGCCTGCAGATAGGCACAGTATAGGGTCTGTTGTTAGGGACAGAATCTAATTTCGAGCCGATGTAAAATAGGAGAGGTTTCCCATTACCATTAATACATCCTCCGCTTCTCTACAGGAGTCGAAACTTTCACGACCAACCTTTACATTTTCGTAAAGATATATGCCATTCTTTTTCGCACGATATATTACGGCTTTTCTTATTTTTTTCTCAACTTGCAATTCCCTATCAATATATCCTGCCAAGTCACCTCCCTCAGCTTTAAGGAAAGTTAACTCATTAAGGCCGCCTACTGAACTATACTTATCTTTTATTTCTGCTATTCCTGATTCAAAATCTTTCGACCAATTACTAAAGCGGCTCTTAAAAACAGATTTTGCTTTTCCTGCGATGGCTATCAGTTCGGTGCTGTCCTTCAAATTCAAACTTGATACAATGCTATCTACTTCTTTTCCGCAAATCCAAATAGTCTCCAAACGTCCCAATTTTTCTACTGCAGATGTTATCAACAATTCTGACGATATGGCGTCTGCAAAAACGTCAAGACGTGCCGCTTCCTTTTTGAGAAATGAATCGAATTCTGCACGCATATTGGCTTGCATCGCCTGTGATTGACGAGCCTCGGACTCAGCCGTGGACGTCATATGAAAGTCTTTCTCAAAAAGGTGCAGATTGTATATTTGGTCACGACCTAAAGTGATGGTTCGCTTGAAATTTGCACGTTGCAGATAGAAATTGCTATTTTTTTCAGTAACAATGTAATTTACCTCCACTACGTATTCACCAGTTGCCAGAGAAAGCGACGCCTTACCCGCACTATCGGTTGTTGCAGCTGTTGAGTAATCAATAATTATTTCTGCATAAGGTTGCGTTTCGACCGTAAGTGTTGCTTGACCACCAACAATACGACTAAATTTATCAAGTATGCTTGCTATTTTACCTTCTGCATTGCTAGTCGTTGGTGTTATTGCGATTACTACAAAAAATATAGTTGACATAAAAATTCTACCAAGCATGATAATGCGCCCCAATCAATGGACCTCCCCAGGTAACTCCGGTGTTTAAGTTTACTTAGTTGGCTTTGGGCCGTTTTGGCAAGGCCGCGCTACCTTTCCCAAAGCGCATTGTCTCTAAACAGACCCTTTTGATGGCGGAAAATCGGTTCACGCCGTCCCCTGTTCAGTTCACGGGGCGCGTCGCGCAGCGCGATATGGCGCATCGGGCAAGTGGCTCGGTGGTACCGATAGATGGTTTTCCCCTGTAGGCGTTCTCCAATGACCGGGGCAGACTAGCCGCAATACCGGTCACGTCCGTTCACAAGCCGGTGACCTGGCCCTCGTGCGGGTTGCCTTGGGCTATCGACAGCGCCAAGTGCCTGAGCAGGTAGGGACAGAACTCTGCACAGAACCTCAGCACAGGATACAGCCAGCCATGCCGATTGATCGTCGTACTCTCATCGCAGGATTTGCAGGCCTGGTGGCCGTCTCGGCGCTCAAGCCGCTTGCCGCAACCGCCGCAATGAAGGATTTTCGTCCGCAAGGCCAATCGAAGGTCGACCATGGCGCCTTCGATGTTCTCCTCAAAAGATACGTCAAACCGGATGCACAGGGCTATAACCGGGTTGATTATCGCGGAATAAAGAAAAACCTTTCTGGGCTGAAGGCCTATATCGCGGCGCTGGAAACGGTCAATCCGGTTTCCCTGTCGCGAAATGAAGCCCATGCCTATTGGATCAATCTTTATAATGCCAAGACCCTGCAAGTCGTTGCGGAAGCCTATCCCGTGACCTCGATCAAGAAGATCAATCTCGGCGGCTCATTTCTGTTCGGTTCCGGCCCCTGGAAAGCAAATCTCTTGCGGGTTAACGGCACAGATTTGTCGCTTGACGATATAGAGCATCAAATCATTCGGCCGCTTTTCAAGGACGAAATGTCCCACTACGGGCTGAACTGCGCCTCCTATTCCTGTCCCAACCTTGCCACCAGCGCTTTCACCGGAACCAATGTTGACGCGCTGCTGCGGCAAAATGCAATTGACTACGTCAATCATCCCCGCGGTGTGACCGTCAAGAATGGCCGCATCACGGCTTCGAAAATCTATTCCTGGTACGCCGGCGATTTTGGCGGCAAGAACAGGCTCAAACAGCATTGGGCATCTCTGGCAAATCCGGCCAAGGCAAAGCAGATCGGCTCAGCCTCGATTGCCAATTATGCCTATGACTGGAGCATCAATGGAATTGAAGGTGCACAGACTGACAGTTAGCAATATCATAGGCGTAAAGCCTCACAACAACGGTCTGGCCTCGACACGAGACCCGCGCAGCGAGGACCATGTGTAGAGTGCCAGGGCAATCCATATCAGGCAGAATGCCACAAGCTGCCACATGGATAATGGTTCGTGGAATACGAAGATGGCGGCCAGGAAAATAAGGGACGGCGTCAGGTATTGCATCAGGCCGAGCGTCGAAAAGCGTAAGAGTTTCGCCCCGAAGGCGTAAAGAATGAGCGGCACTGCGGTGAACGGTCCGGCGATCAGCAGCAAGCCGGTATCGCGTGCATCACCGGCCATAAAGTGGCCCATGCCGTCCATATCCAGGAAGTACAGAACCAAAAGTGATGGCACACTCAGCAGCAGGACCTCGAGAAAGAACCCCTGGCTTGGGCCGATCGGCAAGGTCTTGCGCAGGAAACCATACATACCGAAGCTGAAGGCCAGCGCCAGTGAGACCCATGGCAATCCGCCGGCCGTCACCGTCAACAACACAAGGGCCGCGCAAACAAGGGCGATGGCTGCCATTTGCAAGCGGTTGAAACGCTCTCCAAGGAACACGGCCCCAAGCACGATGTTTACAACCGGGTTAATGTAATAGCCCAAAGCGGTTTCAACCGTTTGCTCATTGGCAATCGCCCAGACATAGATGCCCCAGTTGATCGATATGAATATGGCTGTTACCGCCGCAAGCAACAGCGTTCTGGGATGTCTGAAGGCCAGCTTGAGGTCTGCCGTGCGTCCCAGCAGCAAAATGAGGATGCCTGCAACGGGAACAGAACATAAAATTCGGTAGGCAACCACCTCAACGGGTGGAATATGGCTCACCATTTTCATGTAGAGCGGCATCACCCCCCAAAGAAGGTAGGCTCCCATCGCGAAGCCAAAGCCCCGCAATGCGGAATTGTCTGTTTCCTTGCCACCCATGGCGGGACACTTTCGATTTTCGAGACAGGATTATTCCATACAGAGCGACAAAGCACCCGGCATCAAGCCAATGTGCAAATCATGTGCAGCCTGTCTTCAGCAATTTGTAGGTAACCGAATCCATCAGAGCCTGAAATGACGCATCAATAATATTATCCGAGACCCCGACGGTCCACCATCTCTGGCCCGTGGTATCACGCGATTCGATCAGAACCCTGGTGATGGCTTCAGTGCCGCCATTGAGGATACGCACCTTGTAATCCGTCAACTCCAGATCTTCGATCTCTTTTTGATAGCGGCCAAGGTCCTTGCGCAGCGCGATATCCAAGGCATTGACCGGACCATTTCCCTCGGCCACAGACATTTTGGTTTCGCCATGGACCTCGACCTTGACGATGGCCTCCGACACGGTTTTCACATTGCCGATGGCATCAAAGCGTCGTTCCACCATGACCCGAAAGGACTCGACCTTGAAATACTCCGGCACGCGGCCAAGGGTTCGCCGGGCAAGCAGTTCGAAACTGGCGTCGGCTCCCTCATAGGCGTAGCCGCTGGCTTCATGTTCCTTGACGATGGAAATCAACCGGTCAAGGCCGGGATTATCCTTTGAGACTTCAATGCCCCTGCTCTTCAGCTCGTTGATGAAATTTGATTTTCCACCCTGGTCAGACACCATGACGCGGCGTTTGTTGCCAACGGTTTCAGGCGGCACATGTTCATAGGTGCGTGGATCCTTGAGCAATGCAGAGGCATGAATACCGGCCTTGGTGGCAAAGGATGACGTTCCGACATAGGGCGCCTGGCTCTCGGGCGAACGGTTCAGCAATTCGTCAAATGCATGGGAAAGGCGTGTCAGCCCTTTAAGTTTGTCTGCATCGATGGACGTGACAAAGCGTTTGTTCCAGACAGGTTTGAGCACGAGGTTGGGGATCAGCGTCACAAGGTTGGCATTTCCGCAGCGTTCGCCGATGCCATTCAATGTTCCCTGGACCTGACGCACACCCGCCTCAATGGCCGCCAGCGAATTGGCAACCGCCTGACCGGTGTCATCATGGGCATGAATGCCAAGGCGATCTCCGGCCAAGCCGCCCGCCATGACAGTTTTGATGATGCTGGCGATTTCGGTCGGCTGGGTGCCGCCATTGGTATCGCACAGCACAACCCAGCGGGCTCCGGCCTCATAGGCGGTCCTGGCGCAGGCCATGGCATAATCCGGGTTTGCCTTGAAGCCATCAAAGAAATGTTCGCAATCGACCAGCGCTTCCTTGCCGGCGGCGATCGTTGCTTCGACTGATACCCTGATGCAATCGAGGTTTTCCTCGTTGGATATGCCGAGCGCCACATCCACATGGTAGTCCCAGCTCTTGGCAACAAAACAGATGGCATCGCTTCGTGATTGCAGCAGCGCGGCAAGTCCGGGGTCATTGGAGGCTGAGACCCCTGCCCGCTTGGTCATGCCAAATGCAACCATGGTGGCCTTCGCCATGCGGTTTTGCTCGAAAAAGGCAGTGTCTGTGGGATTTGCTCCCGGATAACCGCCCTCGACATAATCAAGACCGAATTCGTCCAGCATGTGGGCAATGGCAATTTTGTCTTCAACACCAAAATCCACACCCGGTGTCTGCTGGCCGTCGCGCAGCGTAGTGTCGAACAGAAAGATTTTTTCGCGCGCGCTCATTATTTCATTTCCCAGGTGGTCGTGCGGGCTCCTGTATCGGGATCCTTGCCATCTTTCAATTGTATGCCGCCTTCCAACAGGTCATCACGAATGGCATCAGCCTCAGACCAATTTTTCTGCTCCAGAAAAGCCAGCCGCGCCGCGATGCGCTCGGCAATCATGACTTCATCGACATCGGCATTTTTTGCCTTCCGGTATTCATCGAATCCAAGCAGGTGCATCGTCGCGGCCAATTGTGACCCCTCAAGAACGCTCAGCCGCGCCATGGCTGCGGAGAAATTGAGATCATCGCACAGCGCCTCGACGATCTGTTGATCCGCCGTTCCATCAGCCGATGCGTCACCCACTTTCCGCGCAAATTTTTCCAGCAGGGTTTCCGCCTCTTCAAGTTTGCGTTTGCTGAAGTCAATCGGCTCGCGATAGTGGGTCATCAGCATGGCCAGCCGCAGGACTTCTCCCGGCCAGCTTCTGCCGCCGAATTTATCTTCGTCCAGCAGCGCATTGATGGTGATGAAATTGCCGAGGCTTTTCGACATTTTCTGCCCCTCGACCTGCAGATAGCCATTGTGCATCCAGACATTGGCCATCTGGCTGGTGCCATGGGTGCAGCATGATTGCGCATTTTCATTTTCGTGATGGGGGAAGATCAGGTCGAGCCCACCGCCATGAATGTCAAAGACCTCGCCCAGATAGCGCTCACTCATCGCGGAACATTCAATGTGCCATCCGGGACGCCCGATGCCCCAGGGTGAGTCCCAGCCTGGCTCATTGTTGGACGACAGTTTCCACAGGACAAAATCACCCGGATTCTTCTTGTGGCTCTCGACTGCAACGCGGGCGCCGGCCTGTTGGTCTTCCAGCTTGCGATGCGACAAGGCGCCGTAATGTGGCGTAGACTTCACATCAAACAGCACCTCGCCGCCGGCCTGATAGGCATGGCCCTTGTCGATCAGCGTGGAAATCATCTGCTGCATCTGGGCAATATTGTCCGTTGCGCGCGGTTCTATCGTTGGCTTCAGGCAACCCAGACGGCGCACATCCAGATGGTATTGTTCCGTCGTTCTGGCCGTCACCAGAGCAATGGCTTCATTGAGCGGCATATCGGGGTAATCGCGCGCGGCGCGGACGTTTATCTTGTCATCAACATCGGTGATGTTGCGGACATAGGTGACGTGTTTCGCGCCATAGAGATGGCGCAACAGTCGGAACAGCAAATCAAAGACGATGGCCGGCCGGGCATTGCCGATATGGGCATAATCATAGACTGTCGGACCACAGACATACATGCGAACATTGTCCGGATCAATCGGCTGAAACGCGTCCTTTTGACGAGTCAGTGTATTGTACAGTTTCAGGCGCGGATTGCCCATAAAACATACTCCCATTGTGCCTGTGGCCAGGGCTTTTGTCTTGAAACAAGTGGAGACGAAAACAGCCGGACCAGCGATTGGCTAGCGAATAATAATCCAGCAGATGCATGTGGCGGCTGTGCCGCAAAGCGTTTTCATGAGGCAACTTATCGCCGCTTGTGACAGCAACGTCAAGCCATGGCATTGCGCAATTTCAGCTGTTGAGAAAACGCAGCAGCAAACCGATGGCCAGAATGGCCATGATCAGCGCAATCAGAAGATCAAGAATCCGCCAGGCGACCGGTTTTACAAAGATCGGCGCCAACAACCGCGCCCCGTAGCCCAGTCCGAAAAACCAGACGAAGGATGCCAGCACCGCGCCGCAGCCGAAAGCCAGCCGCGCCATGCCGTCATATTGCCCGGAAAGACCTCCGATCAGCAACACCGTGTCCAGGTAGACATGCGGATTGAGAAAAGTCAGCGCGAGGCACGTGGTCACTGCTGCGGCCAGACTGCCGGCCTTCTTGTCTGCCACCTCCATTCCGTGGGGATAGAGCGCCCTTTTCAAGGCCAGAAATGCATAGCCAAACAGAAAGGCCGCACCGCCGAGCGTGACGATATTGATGAGAATGGGTGACCGCGCGACCAGCGTCCCCAGCCCGGCAATGCCAGCGGCTATGAGAATGCCGTCCGACAATGCACCGATCAGACAGACGACAAAAACATGGGCGCGCACCAGACCCTGTCGCAAAATGAAGGCATTCTGGGCGCCAATGGCGACAATCAGCGATCCACCCAGAAAAAAACCGGCCATTGACGCGCGAAAAGCGGGTTCGTCAAACATCTTTTGCCTGCCTGTTCAAACGTATGGTGCACCGATCAAAACAGTGACATCTGATCATCATTCGGGGGTTTGCTTTCCGATGGGGATTCGACCAGCGGGGCCGGTTCCACGCGATCCTGCAGGTCCGGCCCCATATTGGCAACCTTGTTGACCTTGTCGGATACGGGAATGGCTTCAAAAAAATCATTGTCAACCGGTTCAAACAGATCACGCACATGGCGCGGTTCCTGTGTCTTGCAGTCGAGCCAACGGGAGAAGTCTTCAGGCTTGATGACAACCGGCATGCGGTGGTGAATGTGACTGATGGCTTCATTTGCGTGGGTCGTCAGGATTGCGCCTGTGTCGATTTCGGATCCATCTGCTGAGGACCAGGTATCCATCAGGCCGGCAAAGGCAATGATACCGCCGTCACGCGGGCGCACCCAATAGGCCTGCGGTTTCTGGCGCCCTTGCCTTTGCCACTCATAAAACCCCGACGCGGGGATCAATGTCCGGCGATGCCGCATGGGCGACTTGAAGGAGGCTTTTCCCTCAGCCGTTTCACTGCGGGCATTGATGATCAGTGGAAAATCTTTCGGGTCTTTCACCCAGGATGGCAACAGGCCCCAGCGCACGAATACGGGCACGCGGTTGGCCCGGTTGCTGCCCGGCGCCAGCGCTGGCCCGTGACCAGCCATGACCATCAACAGAGGTTGGGTCGGTGCAATATTGTAACGCGGTTCATGGCGTTCCAGTTCGGCCAGTTCGAAAAACGCCGCCAAAGCGTCGGCCGAGGAAATCAATGAAAAACGACCACACATGAAAGCCCCATCTTGAAAATGCACTGAAGTGTTTGCCGTCAGGCACGTGCAATCGAATTGCCTGTTTACGCGCTCTGGACAAGAGGCTCAAGATAAGCAAGAAAATAGCCATGATTTATCCGCGCATCGCCGCTTCCTGTGTCCTCAAGCGCGGGAACACCTACTTGATGGTCCGCCGTGCCCATGGCCAGGCCGCTGGAGACTACGCGTTTCCCGGCGGCAAGGTTGAGCCGGGTGAATTGCTTGCCGAGGCAGCGCTTCGCGAATTGCGCGAAGAGACCGGAATCAAGGCTTATAACCCCCGATTTTTCCGATTTTACGATCTGATCGAGCACGACGCGGCAGGTCTGTTGTCAAGCCACTATGTCCTGGCGGTCCACCTCGCCGATACAGATGATCAACAGAGGCCTGTCGCTGCCGATGATGCTCTTGAGGCCGCTTGGTACACTGCTGCGGAAATTAGAGCATTGCCGACCCCTGACAGCGTGCTGGAATGTATAGAGCACTTCGAAGTCTACGGCCTTGGCCCGGCATAGGAGCATCAAGCGAAAGTGACGCGCCTTGAATGGTTCCACGGGCTTTTGCTTGGTAAGATGCTCTGGTACGGATCCGGGAGACACAGATGATTGCTGGGAAATCGATAGCAAGGGCGGGACTGGTCGCTCTTGCAATATTGCTTTTTCAGACCGGGGTCGCATGGTCCGATCCCGACGCATGGTCGCGGCAGGGCTGGTCGACGGATTTTTCGAAAACAGCGATCGACTATGATGAGATCATGTCCGGTGGTCCGCCCAAGGATGGCATTCCCTCGATTGATGATCCTGCGTTCATTACCGTCGCCTCCGTCAATGACCTGGCAGACAATGAACCGGTGATCGGACTGGAAATCGGCGGCGATGCCCGCGCCTATCCGCTGCGCGTATTGATGTGGCACGAAATTGCCAACGACACTGTCGGCGGCGTACCTGTCACCGTGACTTATTGCCCGCTATGCAATGCGGCACTGGTCTTTGACCGGCGTGTTGCGGGACAGGCAGACACATTCGGCACGACCGGCAAATTGCGCCATTCCGATCTGGTGATGTATGACCGGCGCACCGAAAGCTGGTGGCAACAATTTACCGGCGAAGCCATCGCCGGTGAAATGACCGGCACCCGGCTGAAACGCATCCCGTCACGGCTGGAATCCTGGAAGAATTTCAGGGATCGCTTTCCCGATGGCAAGGTTCTGGTGCCGGGTAATCCGGGCTTGCGGAACTACGGCTTCAATCCCTATGAGGGATATGACAGTCTGAGCCAGCCATTTCTGTTCTCCGGTGAATTGCCGCAAGACATCAACCCGATGGAACGCGTCGTTGTGGTGCGCGGCGCCAGGCCAATTGCCCTTTCCATGCTGAAAATACGTGAGGAAGGCCCGCTGATAAGGCTGGGCATGACATTCTCCTGGGAAAAGGGACAGGCATCGGCGCTTGACAGCCGCCGCATTGCAAACGGACGTGACGTGGGGAACATCACGGTCCGCAAGGATGGCGAGGATGTGCCCCATGACGTAACCTTCGCCTTTGTCGCCCATGCCTTCTTGCCGGATGTCACCATCGAGAAATCAAAAAACCAATGACAACCTGTAGCAATGCCTATTGGGTTTGACCGGCAAAAGCGGTATTTGACGATCATGAGACACAGACCTTGCAAGATTTTCCTGCTCTGCGCCGCGCTGACCCTGGCGGGTATGGCGCCGGCCGGAGCACAAGATGCAAAACCGCCCTATGAAGACCGATTGATCCGGCTTTCCGAGATTGTCGGTTCCGTGCACTACCTGCGCACCCTGTGCCTGGCGACGGATGAGGGCTGGCGCGACAAGATGCAGGCTCTGATCAATCTGGAAGCGCGCGAACCGGAACGGCGTGCACGGCTGATCGCGGCCTTCAACAAGGGATACCGGTCATTTGCCTCTGTCCACATGAAATGCAGCAATGTGGCGATTGAAGCTGAAGAACTGTACCGCAAACAGGGTCTCGTGCTTGCATCGGAGATCATAGCGCGCTACGGAAATTAGTAATCTATTAACCTGACATTTCACTGTGCCGCATTTAACACAAATTGCGTGTTACTTTGTTTGTGGGAAATTGCGGAGAAGTGAACTCCAGGTGGTGATATGACGGAAACAAACCTGTCCGATATCGATGAGATGATCGTACATGAGAAAATGATGACAGCGCTCGAACACCAGACGGAAGCCTGGGCCGAAGGCGTTGCCGATGGTATTGAACCGGAAATCATTGCCGATGCGGCATTTGTGACGGTGATGCGTGAAACCATCAAGATGTTCGGCGAAGACGCGACTGAAGCCATCCTTGATGATTTGAAAGAACGTATGCTGACGGGTGAATTTTCGCCAGAACGTCTGGTTCAGTAAATACAGGACGTCTCAAGGGGACCGGGAGCTGGCAGGCATGATTGTATGGGGCGAAAAAAGGCGTGGCGGCGATCGTGCTGTGTCTTGCCTGCTGATCGCATTGCTTGCAGCCGGAACAGCTCTTTGCACCGTTCATTCGACTAGAGCCTCCGCTCAGCAGGCGCACGTAAATTATGACCGATTGGCACTCAGTGACATTGGCAAGGCCGAACCAGACACTGCCGAAGACCTCCCGCCTGCAGAAAGCGGTATTCCCGAAGACGCCCTGACAAAGGATTCGGACAGTCTGGAGACCGGCGTGACGGATGAGGACGCGCACGCTCCACCGCGGGTTACCGCCCCGCCAATCCTTTACGATCTGACCAGCCTGCCGGAGCCGGTGCGGCGTATGCGTGATCTTATCATTGCCGCTGCCTCTGAGGGCGATATTGAAAACCTGCGTCCCCTGCTGGGGACTGGGCCCACCCAGACGCAATTGTCTATCAGCGGACTTGATGGCGACCCGATCGACTTTCTGCGTGACACCTCAGGCGATGGAGAAGGCCAGGAGCTGCTGGCCATCCTGCTGGATATATTGAATGCCGGCTTTGTCCATCTGGATGAAGGTGGACCGAACGAATCCTATCTTTGGCCCTATTTCTATTCCGTTCCGCTGGACCAGTTGGAAAACAGGCAGATGGTTGAATTGTACCGCATCGTGACCGCCGGGGATTACGAGGACATGAGAGCCTATGGCGGCTACAATTTTTATCGAACGGCCATCGGCCCCGAAGGTGACTGGAAATTCTATGTGGCCGGGGACTGACATCCCGCCTCTTCACACATCACGATCGCATCAGAACCACTTGCCCATCCCACCGGACCGGACTACCTAAAGCCAAGCACCAAATCACCAAGCGAGAGCCCAATGACCTGTCTGACACTTGCGCATAGAAGCCTGGTTTGCATCAGCGGCGAAGATGCCCAATCGCTGCTGCAGGATGTCATCTCCTGTGATGTCGAGAACCTGCCCGATGGCATCGTTCGGCCGGGCGCCCTGTTGACCCCGCAGGGAAAGATAATGTTTGATTTTCTGCTCTCACGTGATGGCGAAGGCCGGTTCCTCTTTGACATGAACACAACGCAGATTGCAGCTTTTGTTCAGCGCATGACCATGTACCGGTTGCGCGCCAAAGCGCAAATCAGTGCGCTTGAAGACCTGTCCGTCCAGGTCGTCTGGGACATGGATGCGCAACCAGGTTTCCTGCAAGACAGCCGGTTTGTTGCAGGCATCCCCGTCTACCGGGTCTACGGCCAGGCACTGGCATGCGACGCAATGCAGGCCGATTATGATCTGCTGAGGATTGAGGCAGGCGTCGCCGAAGCGGAAGCCGATTACAAGCTGTCCGATGTTTTTCCCTACGACGTCCTGATGGACCTGAACGGCGGGGTATCCTTCAAAAAAGGTTGTTTCGTTGGCCAGGAGGTTGTCTCGCGCATGCAACATCGTGCCACCGCACGGCGTCGCGTGGCGAGCGTGCGGGCCCATGCACCACTGCCCGATACCGACACACCGATCATGGCGAATGGCCGCGCGGCAGGAACGCTCGGGACTGTTGTCGGCGATCGCGGGCTGGCATTGGTGCGAATCGACAAGATTGGTGCGGCCCTGGACGCCGACCAGCCCATCATGGCCGGTGACGTCGCTGTAACGATCACCCTGCCCGCCTGGACGAAGCTTGTCTTTCCGAGAGCCGAAAGCACTACCGAGGCTGACGGGGACTGACTGCCATGACGTCCGTTCGACCCGCACCACGCGCCTGGCAACGAATGCTTTCGGGACGCCGTCTGGATCTGCTGGATCCCTCGCCGCTTGATGTCGAGGTTTCCGACATTGCCCATGGCCTTTCACGCGTAGCGCGTTGGAACGGGCAAACAAAAGGCGCCCATGCTTTTTCCGTTGCACAACACTCGCTGGTCGTTGAGCGCATTTTTTCCAGGCTGCGCCCTGCAGCCAGTGCCGATGATTGTCTGGTGGCACTGCTTCACGATGCACCGGAATACGTCATCGGGGACATGATTTCGCCGTTCAAGGCAATTGTCGGTGGCGATTACAAGAAGGTGGAGAAGCGCCTTGAAGAGGCTATTCATCTGCGTTTTTCGCTGCCGCCGTCGACATCCAGAGTGCTGAAAACCCAGATCAAACGGGCCGACCGGATTTCGGCCTATTTTGAAGCCGTTGCACTGGCCGGGTTTTCTGAAGAGGAAGCCATCAAGCTTTTTGGACGACCGCGCGGGATCAGCCGTGATATGGTGGAAATGGAACCGCTGCCGATTACCACGGTTCAGCGCGCATTCATGCGGCGCTATCAGGAAATTGAAGCCTGGCGCGGCACGAAACCGAACAAAAAATGAAAAGGCTGTCGATGCCGCAACTCATCGTCTGTTCCCTCTCCCGTCTGATCCAGACCGCCGAGCTGCATCAGCCACGCGAAATGATCACGCTGCTTTCGGCCAAAAACGACATGCAGCTTCCGGCCGGCATTCGCCCCGAGCGTCATCTCTTTCTGGACATGAATGACATCAGCGTTGCGGTTGACGGGCTGAACAGACCGGAAGAGCACCATATTGACCAATTGATCGACTTCGCAAGGACCTGGGACAGATCCGCGCCGCTGCTCGTCCATTGCTGGATGGGCATCTCCAGATCAACGGCAGCGGCCTATATCATTGCCTCGGCGCTCAATGCCGATCTTGATGAAATGCAACTGGCCCTTGAGCTGCGCCGCCGCTCCCCGTCGGCGACCCCCAATGTCCGCATGGTCACCCTTGCCGACCATGTGCTGAAGCGTGACGGCCGGATGATCACCGCCATAAAGCGCATTGGTCGCGGTGCACAGGCCTCGGAAGGCTCACCCTTCCTCATGCCGCTGGAGTTATAGCCATGACGGCGGGTTCGACAGCAATTGCAATCGGTTTGAACGCGGCCATCGTCACAGTGATGGACAATGAGCCGCAGATTCTCGTCATTTCCATGGACGAGGCCAGGGCCACGAATGGCGCTTTGCTGGACGGGTTGCCGCTTGGTTCCTTTGATCCCCTGCATCACCGGACGTTCGAAACCGGATTGCGCGCATCGGTGGAGGAGCAGACAGCCCTGCATCTGGGTTATGTCGAACAACTCTATACATTCGGCGACCGGGGCCGACAAAAACAACCCGATGACACCGGGCCACACATCATATCGGTCGGCTATCTGGCGCTGACGCGTGATGACGGCAATCAGAGCGGCGCGCTGCAGCGCGCCGGTGCCGCCTGGCACAAATGGTATGGTTACCTGCCATGGGAGGACTGGCGCTCCGGACGCCCGCCAATGCTGGACGAAATCATCATGCCGGCCCTGAAAGACTGGGCAAACAAGCCCCAAAATGCGGACAGCAACCGGCATCTTCCAAGCCGCAAATCGAGATTGCGGCTGGCCTTTGGCGACCATGATTTCCCCTGGGATGAGGAACGTGTTCTGGAACGCTACGAAATCCTCTACGAGGCCGGCCTGATTGAAGAGGCTGTCAGCGATGGCCGTATCGCGCAGACAGGACTGTCCGGCGAACTGGGCCGTCAAATGCGGCTTGATCACCGGCGCATATTGGCAACCGCCATCGCACGGTTGCGTGGGAAGTTGAAATACCGCCCGGTGGTTTTCGAATTGATGCCACCGGAATTCACCCTGACCGCACTGCAGTCAACCGTCGAAGCCATTTCCGGACGCCATCTGCACAAACAAAATTTTCGACGCCTTGTGGAAGGCGCGGAACTGGTCGAACCGACCGGTCACACCAGCGTCGCCACGGGTGGTCGTCCGGCAGCACTTTACCGGTTCCGAAGAAAGATATTCGAAGAGCGCCCGGCCCCCGGTATCAAGGTCGGCGGGCGGTAGGTCTCGCACAATTGCCGGGATTACTCAAAGTTTAAGTGGCCCGCTTTCTCATGCCATCATTCGCAGCACCCGAGGGAACCAACGCCCTGACCAGGGTCTTCATGTCCAGAACCCCAATGGGCTTGCCGTCACCCATGACGGTGTAACTGTGACCGGTATCCCCGTTTGATCTGGAGATGATTGTCTCCAGCGTGTCTTCCGCATCCACTTCACCGGATACACTCACATGGCCTGCCTTCTCTGCAGGCGTCATGATGGAACGGGCCCGCAAGACCCGCGCACGATTGATGTCGCTGATAAAATCAACGATATAGGGATCATTGGGGTGCAGGAGAATTTCCTGTGGCTCGCCCTGTTGAATGACGATGCCGTCCTTCAGGATGACAAGATGATCTGCGAGTTTCAACGCCTCATCAAGGTCGTGGCTGATGAACACAATTGTCTTTCTCAGTTCCTGTTGGAGTTCCAGCAGAAGGTCCTGCATGTCTGTCCTGATCAGCGGATCAAGTGCGGAGAAGGCTTCGTCCATCAGCATGATCGGCGCATTTGAGGTCAGCGCCCGGGCGATGCCGACTCTTTGCTTCATGCCGCCGGAAAGTTGATGCGGATACTGATGCCCCTGACCTTTCAAGCCTACACGCTCCAGCCACGCGTGTGCAGCCTTTTCGTAACCCGCCCTGCCTTCGCCGCGCACCGCCTGCGCCATGCCGGTATTTTGCAGGACAGTTCGATGCGGCAGCAGGGCGAAATGCTGGAAAACCATGGACATCTGCATGCGCCGCATTTGCCGCAACCGGTCCTCCCCGAATTCGAGCACGTTCTCGCCATCGACCCAAATTTCGCCTGCGGTCGGCTCGATCAGCCGGTTGACATGCCGGATCAGCGTCGATTTGCCGGAACCCGACAAGCCCATGATGACCGTGATGTCACCGGCATGCATATCGACGTTGATATCGCGCAATCCAAGCACATGGCCATGACTTTCCATGAGTTCGGACTTGCTCATGCCGTCCAGGACATGCTTCATCGCATCCTGCGGTGCTGCTCCGAATACCTTGTACAGGTTTCGGATGGAGATGCTGATTTCCTTAGGCATTTTCATCTCCCTTCAGTGACGACCGACGCTGGTCGAGGCATTCACTCTTGCCAGCGCTGCCTTTGTCACGCGGTCAAGAATGACAGCAAGCAACACAATGCCGAGACCGGCAACGAGGCCTACGCCAAGTTCGAGGTTTCTGATGCCACGCAGCACCAGAACGCCAAGTCCCGGGGCCGAAACCAGCGAGGCAATAACCACCATCGCGAGACTCATCATGATGGTCTGATTGACCCCTGCCATAATGTTGGGAAGGGCCAGCGGGATCTGAACACCGAACAGCTTCTGACGCTTCGTCATGCCGAATGCATCGGCTGCCTCGATCACCTCCTGATCGACGAGACGGATGCCCAGATCGGTCAGGCGGACAACCGGAACGATTGCGTAAAGGATAATCGCGATTCCATAGAGCTTCGGTTCGGTGACCGAGAACAGGAAAATCAGTGGAATAAGATAGACGAAGGTCGGCAACGTCTGGAGCATGTCAAGGACCGGGATCATCAGCCTTTGCATCCTGTCACTGCGGGACATGGCAATCCCGATCGGCACGCCGAGCAAAACGCACAGAAAGGCGCAAACGAAGATGATGGAAAGGGTCTGCATGGCGTAATCATAGTGGTCTATGAACGCCAGAAACAGCAGAGCGCCAGCCACAAATGCCATCAGCCGAACGGATTTGGAAGCGACATAGGCAAGCGTTGCAAGAAAAAAGATCATCAGCCACCAGGGCGTCGCGGCAAACAGGTAAAGCGCGCCTTCCAGCAGCCAGCTAAGCGGCTGGGTAAGCGGATCGAGCACCACTTTGAGGCCATCCTTGATGTCCAGAAAGCTGTTTTCGACGCTCTTTGTCATGTCTCGTGTTCGTGCGAACTGCGCACATGCTCGGTTGAGCTCGTCGAGGGAAGGAAATGGCAGGTTCCAGATCGAATCCAGAGCAAACCCGTCTTCAGCGCCGCCCGTTTTCTTCCTGGCCAGCAATTCCGCCATCGTCATGGGACCATCTGAACTGCCCTTCTCGCCACACCAGGCGCGCAAGCCCAGTCCGTCGAAAAGGAAATCATACGTCGCCATGGCGTTCTCCCCGGTTTTATTCTTTTCCCAAGAAAGGGGCGAAGCCGATGGCCTCACCCCTCCTGTTTTATCAATCGAACAGGGCGGAGAGTTTCTCGCGCGCTGCGTCGTTGACCCAATTCTCCCATGTGGATTTGTTCTCTGTCAGGAAGTGAACGGCGGCCTCTTCCGACGAGGCCCCATTGTCCGCCTGCCAGGCGAGTAACTGGCTGAGCCCCTGCGAGGTAAACGATATCTTGCTGACAAGATCGAAGATTTCCGGATTGTTTTCGGCAAAATCAGCGGTCACGACCGTCAGAACCGGAGCAGCGGGGTATGCCGATTTGGCCGGTGACTTGCAATCAACGGTCTGGTTGCAGGCATGGATCTCCGCGTCATGAGGCCCCATGTCGACGGGCACCATGTTGTAGCGGCCAAGAACTGCAGTTGGACCGTACATATAGCCGAAGAAGGGTTCCTTGTTTTCGTAGGCAGAAGCCATGGCCGCCGAGAGGGTTTCACCGGAACCGTGGTTGAAAACCTCCATGCCGTGCTTGTCGAATTCGAAAGCCTTTATCAGATTGTCGTTGGCGATGCGGCAGCCCCAGCCGTCAGGGCAGTTGTGAAATTTCCCGCCGACCAGAGCCGGATTTGCGAGAACCCCATCAATCGTGGCCAATTCGGGGTGTTGCTCAACGAGGTAGTCCGGAACCCACCAGTTCTCGGTGCCGCCATCTGAAAATACATCCGTGGCTTTTTTCACCTTTCCTTCGGCTTCAAGCTTGGTGTAGAGCGGTGCTGAGTTGATCCAAAGCTCCGGCACAACGTCCGGTTCGTTGTTCTCGGCAAGCGACGTGATTGCAGTGGTGGTAGCCGAAGGCACGAGCGTCACTTCGCAACCATAGCCCTGGGTCATCAGGAATTCAGTGACCTTGGTGATGAACGATGCCGAAGCCCAGTTCATCTCGGCCAAAGAAACCTTCCCGCATTCGGCATGCGCGACGCCAGGAAGGGTAAAGGCACCCAATGCGATCGCAAACAGCAATTTTTTCATATCTTCTCTCCCAGTTGGTCTTTCATGAAAGTGTTGCCGGGCCGAATGGCCGGGCATGATTGGAATTTGAAGGCTTCAGTCATTGTCACCTTCCTCTCCACCCGCTCCGGCCTGCGAACGGGCCGAGGTCGGAACCGTCGTCCGCAATGCCAGGGCGTTCAGTTCCCCGTACTGCGCATTGCATATTTCTGCGTGGTGGAATTGCGACCACATCGGCATGGCGCGCCGCACATTTTCGCACGCAATTGTCACATCAACAGGCTTGCAGGTATCCACAGGGCTTTCGATGAGCGGAGGTTGCTCCGGCTGCAGAAAAACCTGATTATCCGCCCAGAAAACGCCAATGGACCGGTTCAGGGAATTGGCTGCACGCGCGGCGAACGGTACGACAAGAAGCGGCTGTGCGACCGCCACGCATTCTACCGGTTGGGTGGACGGTCCTTCCTGCAAGGCCGCAAAATCGGCAATGGCTATACCCGTGCGCAACGGACAAAGCTGGCCAACAGCAGCCCAGCGGCCTCGGGACGGCAATGGAGCGCAGGCGCGCGCGCCGTTCAGCACCGCCAGGATTGTTCCAGCCCAGTCCAGACCGGCACGCGACAGCCAAACCGAAGCAAATGCCGCCTCTTCAGCCTCGCCCCATTCGTAACCGGCGCCGCGCGCAGCGCGATAGGTCAGCGACGATATTTCCGAGAGCGACAGGAAGATGCTGTCGAGACCGGCAACGGATGCGGGTGTGATCGTGTTCATTCGATCACCTTCCACCGATTTCGTCTGGATAGGGCAGTCCCTGAAACAGGTTTATGCGCACCCACCGGTCGGACCGCGGATCGAAGCGCGTGGCGCCGAAGAAGGCGAGCTTGCAACGCAACATGTCAATTGGCATGAGATCGGCCGAGATCAGGTTATCCTGAATTTCCGCGAAGGGCCGGTGGGCCGATAGCTGCACCCGACGAATCGCGCTTCTATGCTCGGGTTTTTGCAGAAGCAGCCGTGCCACCGGCGTATCCGAGGGACATTCCTGCAGCGCCTCATTCAAGGCCGCAACCTGCCGTCCGGTGTCCAGAGGCAGTTCGCGTTCTGCGCCCGGTTCCTCAAAGCGTTCGCCCAACCGCGGCTCGAGCTTATCCTCGGAAACATACCAGAAACGCGCGGTATCTGCTGCATTGCCGTAGTCAGGCCGCAGCGCCCAGTCGTAACGGCTGCAGATCAAGGCTTGCAGTTCACCCGCGCTCATGGAACCGTCGAGATTGGTTGCAGGACTTTCGTCCGCTGCCATGTATTGCGCCAAATCGTCAACAAGGTCGCCATGGGGTTCAAGCATCAGCGAAACCAGCGACTCCTGCGCTTCAACCGGCAGCGCCGCTTCGCTCCAGCGCCACAGCGCATCCCAAGGACGTTTCTGTGTTCTGTCCCATACCGTTAGGACATGTTGCGCCAGCAGGTCCAACCCGCTGCGCAGCGCCGCGAGTTTCTCCCTTTGCAGCGCATGGTCACTGTGCCACAGGCGTGCGTTTTCGATCGCATCAATCAGCGCTGCGTCAAACCCGTTGGAAGCCTGTGGCGAAACGCTGGTCTGGCTGCGCACGCGGGCCAAGGCTTCTTCACGCACCATGATCCAATTGTTGAGCAGGACGGGATGGCGCACCAGGAACGGCGCCATGCCCAGGCCGGTCGAATTTCCGACACCCAACGCCTTTCGATTGACCGCGCTCAATCGCACCGCCGCATCGCCACCACGTATCCTGGCCTGATGTTCGACGATATCGACCGAGAACGAACGGGTAAACCATACCGAGAGCATCTCGGCCTGAAACGGACACAGCATTTCCGGTCGATCCACGATGGCATGACGATCCGCCGCACCGAACTTGCCGGACCCGTAGACCGCAGTGGTGCGCATCAGATATCCGGCCCCGGTGATTTGCTCACTATCCGGCTGCAGGCCACGCGAAAGTCTCTCAACCACATGATCGAACAGTCGCACTGAGCGGTTGGCGCGGCTCAACGACAGTTCCCGGTTGCTGACCCGCCCGGCTTCCTGCAACGGTACGTTTGCCGCCAGGCGATCAAGATCCGCGGAATCGGGCGTGCCGTCAAAAAGCGCGAAGGTCGCGTCCCAGGCCGTGGCGATCACGCGGTCAGAACGCATTTCGGCAGGCAAGTCATGGGCAAAACACACCAGCGAATAACACCGCTCGGGACCAATTGCCCGGTAAACGGCGCGCCCAACGCCGCGCGCGTCCAGATCGAACAGGGGGCGGTCGAAACGCCATTGCTCGTCAACCATCCGCCGCAGAAGAATGCGTAAAAAGGACAAGCGCATCGGATGGGCCGATCCAAGCCGATCAAGCCGCATGACTTCGTGAGCGGGGCGGCGATAGGCCGTGGTATCGGCCGTTTCGGCAATCAGGTCGGGATCGGCAAAAGTCATTCGCGCCCCCTTGGCAGATCAACCCGGGCCGGTGCGAAACTGCCTGCGAAAAACCGCTGCCAGTTGCCGCCCATGATTCCCTCGATATCGGCCTGCGCAAGCCCAGCAGCCTCCAGGCCGCGAGCGATATTGGCAAAATCCCGGTTGTCGTGAAACCACTCTGGCATGTCCGGAAAACCCGGTGCATCAGCGCTGCCCTCGCCGAAGTCGACCTTCTTGGTCCAGCGACCAGATCGCATCCATTCGACGACGCTGTCCGGCTGATCCTGGCAAAGGTCCGTGCCGATTCCCAGGTGTTCAGCCCCCATCAGATTGGCAGTACGCGCGATCATGTCGCAGTATTCCTGCAGGTCACAATGATCGGCATTTTTCAGATGATGTGGATAGACCGAAAAACCCAACATCCCACCGGTCTCGGCAAGCGCCTTGAGCACCGTGTCGGACTTGTTGCGCCGCGCGGGATGCCAGCTTTCCGGATTGGCGTGCGTGATCGCTATGGGCCGAAAAGAGCATTCGATGGCCTCAAGCGTTGAACGCTCGGTGGAATGGCTCATATCAATGACGAGACCGACCCTGTTCATCTCCCCTATCACCTCACGGCCCATTCGTGTCAGGCCTGTATCATTGTCCTCGTAGCAGCCAGTCGCAAGCAGGGACTGGTTGTTATAGGTCAGTTGCATAAAGCGCAGACCGAGCCGGTGAAGAACCTCCACCAGACCGATATCATCCTCTATGCAGGAGGGATTCTGCGAACCAAAGAAAATCGCCGTGCGTCCTGTTTGCCGCGCAGTCTTTATGTCTTCCGCCGTAAAGCCCTGCATGATCAGGCTGGGAAAGCGTTCGAACCAGCTGTTCCAAGTGCTGATATTGTGAACCGTCTCACGGAAGTTCTCGTGGTAGGTTATGGTCACATGAACTGCATCGAGGCCACCGGCACGCATCTGCCGGAAGATTTTTTCCGACCAATTGGCGTATTGCAGCCCATCAACAAACACGCTCATCCCGCCTGCCCTCCATGGAGGTAAGAGGTCTTGACGGATGTGTAGAATTCGACCGCGTATTGTCCCTGCTCGCGCGGCCCGAAGCTCGACGCCCCGCGCCCGCCGAAGGGGACATGGTAATCCGTTCCCGCCGTGGGCAAATTGACCATCAGAGTGCCGGCGCGCATGTTTGAACGGAAATGCGTGGCCCGTGCGAGGCTGCTTGTCATGATGCCGGCGGTCAAACCGAATTCGCTGTCATTGGCGACCGCAATCGCCTCCTCGTAGCTTTGCGTCTTTATAACGCAGGCAATCGGCGCGAACATTTCCTCGCGGTTCATTCGCATGTCGTTGGTCGTTCCTGCGAAGACGGCAGGAGCCATGAAATGGCCTTTCGTCGGACGGTCAAGAGCGTCCCCGCCGCACATCAGTTCGGCGCCCTCGGCTTTTCCAACGTCCACGTAAGCAAGATTGCCCGCAAGTTGCGTCGCACTGACGGCTGGGCCGATCTGCGTGGTTTCATCAAGGGCGTTGCCCACGCGCAGCGCTCTGGCAGCGCTCACCAGTTTCTCGACGAAGGCATCATGGACTGCTTCGTGCACGATCAGGCGCGACGCTGCCGTGCATTTCTGCCCGGTGCTGCCAAATGCTGCATTTGCCGCATGCGCGACCGCCAGGTCGAGATCCGCGTCATCCATGATGAGCATGGGATTTTTTGACCCCATTTCCATCTGAACCTTCGTCATGTTGGTCAGCGCCGCTGCGGCAATGCCGCGCCCGACACCCACCGAACCGGTAAAACTGATCGCATCAATACCCGGATGCTCCACCAACCGCTGGCCGATATCATGACCCGGGCCAGCGAGCATGTTGAACAACCCCTCGGGTATGTCCTGCTGGGAAATTATCCGTGCCATCGCGGCAGCGCTGGCCGGCGTAAGATTGGCGGGTTTCCAGACAACTGCGTTGCCGAAAGCAAGCGCCGGCGCGATCTTCCACGCCGGCGTCGCCACCGGAAAATTCCATGGGCTGATGATGCCGACCACACCGACAGGTTCACGGCGAACATCAATCTCGATTCCGGGGCGCACACTTTGGGCGTAGTCGCCGATCTGGCGCAGGGCCTCAGCCGCGAAATAGGTGAAGAACTGTCCCGCCCGATAAACCTCGCCCTTGCCTTCCGCCAACGGCTTGCCTTCTTCCCGTGACAGCAAGGTGCCGATTTCACCAGACTGCGCCATCAAGGCGTTGCCGATTGCCATCAGCACGTCATGGCGTTTCTGGATACCTGCATTCCACCACTGGCGCTGGGCAGTGCGGGCGGCGTCGATGGCCTGATCCAACTGCGCGAAACCGGCCTGAGCGTGACGACCGATCACGTCGGACAAGTCCGACGGATTGATGTTTTCCACGTGATCCCGGCTGTCCATCCATTGCCCGGCGATAAAATTGCGCGTCTCGATCGACATGTTTGTGTCTGTCCTTCCGGTTGTCTCGTTCAGGCGTCGCGAATGCGCTGCAGCAGCGCCTCTTCAACGGCAACGCCCTCAACTTCAATACGTTTGCGATGCGCCGCACGGCGTGCGCCTGGCAGACGCGCGCCGTCCTGCTCTTCAATGCTAGCGCAAAGATGCTCCAGCGATGGGGCAAAGGCAGCACCGGCGAAGGCATCCGGGTCGATGGCAATGAAGAATTGTCCTGTCGAGGGTGGCCCACCGACCTTGCCTGAAAATGGACTTGCCTGCGTGCTCAGTTTCGCGCCCGACAGTGCCGCGGCAAGAATTTCAACGGTAAGCCCTAATCCAAACCCCTTGTATCCACCCGTTGGCCGCATGGATCCACTGAGCGCCTTGTCTGCATCCATCGTCGGATTGCCGTCAGCATCCAGCGCCCAGTGCGGCTCAATCGACTCGCCCGTCTGTCGGCGCAGCAGAATTTCCGATTTCGCAATCACACTTGCCGATTGGTCAATGACCAGTTTTGCTGCGCCCTTTGCATCGGGAACCGCGAAAGCGAAGGGATTGGTACCGATTACCGGCTTCGTCCCGCCTACGGGAGCAATGGAGGCTGGCGCATGGGTGAAACACAGACCTATCAAGCCATCAACGGCCAGCCGTTCGGCATGGTGGCCCAACACGCCGCAATTGTAAGAATTGTGCAAGCTCATGGCTCCAATTCCACATTCACGAGCAGCCTCGGTAAACGTATCCCATCCGGCATCAATGGCCGGGTGGGCAAAACCGTTCGCGGCATCAACACGCACCGCGGCTGTCCTGGTTCTTTCCACCCCGGGAATGGCTTCGCCATCGACCTTTCCACAGCGCAGATGTTCAGCATAGATGGGCACGTAGAGAAGCCCGTGGCTTCGAATGCCATCGCGCTCAGCCAGACGGGTGGAGCGCGCCATGGAAGCTGCGGCTGTGGGCGTGGCCCCTGCCCGCTCCAGCGCTTCGCAGGCCATTGTTTCGACTTCGTTGAGAGACAGTTGAAGCATGCCTGACATCCGTATCCTTAGATTCCGTTGCTCGGACAGTGTTCTGGATTGCCAGACTTCAATCAAACGAATACTTCTGAAATATATTTCAATTTGGCTGAAGGAAAAATTGTGATCCGTATCGATTCATTACGGGCATTCATCGTTGTCGCTGAAACCGGAACGCTGAGAGAAGCAGCCGATCAGCTCAACCGAACGCAATCAGCGCTTTCGATGACCCTCAAGCAACTTGAGGCCGAATTGGGCGGCTCCTTGTTCGAGACAGACCGCAAACGTGATCTTACCGATCTCGGCCACTACGTTCGGCAGGTCGCATTGGATATCGTGCGTGATCATGATCACGGCATTGACCTGATCAAACGCTATGCGAAAGGCAAATCCGGACGTCTTCGCCTGGTATCCGTTCCCTCGGTTGCCGCCCTGATCCTGCCAGATCTGTTGCAGACATTCCTCGATACACAGAAAGACGCCGAAATTGACCTCGTGGACACGGATAGCGCCGCTGTGCGCAAGGCGGTTGCTTCCGGTCGGGCGGACCTGGGCATAGCCAGTCCTGGCGCAGGCCTGGATGGAATCGAGACCGAATTTCTGTTCAGCGACGAACTCTATGCGGTGTGCCGGAAAGACTGCACTCTGGCACAATGCCGCGGCCCGCTTGAATGGGGTCAGTTGCAGGACTTCCCGTTGATCATGAACGAAACTCTTTTCCAACTGGAAAGCATTGAATTCAGGAGATTGGCAAGTCATAGCCGTCTTTCGGCGCGCAACATTCTTTCCCTGCTCGCGATGGTGCGCGCTGGCGCTGGCATCACCATCCTTCCGGGCTTGGCGACTGTCTCGCTCGACCCTGAACTCGTGGCGTTACCGCTTGCCGACCCGGCCTGCTTGCGTAACGTTTGCCTGCTGTCGCGTTCAGGCCGCGCACCAAGCCCGATAGCACAAGCCATGCGGCTGCATTTGCGTAACGGCCTGCCGCTTCTTGCCGGGCGTTACGGATTTATCACCGGACAGGAAAACGGAAATCCAGTTTGACAGCAATGGTTGCTATCGCGTGCCAGGGCAAATGGGTCGGCGGGCGATAATATATTATTGGCTTTCAATCAGCCGTTGTGTTTGCGAACCATCAATGGATGTTTACCCTTACCTTCTGGCCCGATAAATGCCAAACAACCCTAGATTCAGCCATATTTTATAAATAAGGCGATAGGATCATCCTTACTTGGTTCCAATGGAAGAATGTCATGAATGAGGTCGCCAATCCGCAGCCGTTTAATCAAAGAAAACGCCTGGTTGTTGTTCAAATCCTGGCCGTTTTTGCAATATTGCTGATTCTGTTCTCGCGACCTCTCCTGGGCACATCATCACCCTGGCATGAACCCATTGAATTTGCCGGCCTCGCATTGGTTCTGTCATGCGTCTTCGGGCGTCTTTGGAGCATTCTTTATGTCGGTGACCGAAAAAATAATGAGCTTGTCTCGAGTGGGCCGTACTCCGTTACCCGCAATCCGCTTTACTTTTTTTCGACTTTGGGAGCGACTGGTATCGGTTTGATGTTCGGATCGATTTCCTTGTCCATCATATTTGGCATAACCAGCTATCTGGTCTTTGCGGCAACGGCTCATAAGGAATCTCAATTTCTGGCAGGTAAATTTGGTCGCGCCTATGAGGATTACGCCAGACGTACACCTTCATTTTTTCCGAATCCCGGAATTTATCTGGATGAGGTCGGCGTTGTTTTTTCACCTATAGCCTTGAAAAAAACCTTCATCGACGCACTCTACTTTCTGGCGATATTTCCCATCATTGAATTTGTCGAATATCTGCAAAGCACCTCTGCGATTCCAACATTTCTTTCAATAATCTAGCCCGAAGTACTGAAGTGGGCCCAGCAGAGAGCTTGATGGATAACCGCTAACGAAGCTCTCTCAACTCGACTGACCCAATATCTTGCCGTCCTGGTAGATGCACAGCAAGCGTTTGGCCGATATCCGCGTTTCCTTGGGGTAACCATAGGCATTGTTGATATAGGTCACGCCATCCAGTGTAATGCGCTGATTGACGTGGCTGTGGCCGTAGATATGCAGGGTGGAGCCGGCGCGGCGCAATTGATCATCCAGCAGGTCGGTGCCCAGCACAGGATAAATGAAGTGGTGTTTTGCCGAAATCTGATGCGGCATCACATCAATGCGCGGCAGAAAATGGGAAAAACTGATCACTGTACGGCCTGATGGCCGCACCACGGGCTCATTCATTTGTGTGAAGGACTGTGTGACCGCCTGGTCATCCATGTCATCGGGCCAGCGGCAGGCGCGGTAATCCGCCCAGGCCATTTTCAATTTGGCGCCGGGCTCTCCAAAGGAGTAGTCGTACCAGCCCAGCAGCGGCATGATGGCCAATTGATCCTGGTAAAACGGTTCCAGCGAGGCACCGCTGTTGCGGGCCAATAGGCCGACATCATGAAATTTTTCGAAGGAGCTTTTATCTTCCCCTTCCCGCGATACCCAAAGATCATGGTTCCCGGGCACATAGAGAACGCTCTTGAACCGCCTTGCCAGAGCGTTGAAACAGATCTCCATCTGCGCTGCCGTATTGGATATATCGCCGGCCAGGATCAGAACGTCCTCTTGGAAATCTGCCTCGCTGATTTCCGATACCCATTGGGCATTGACCCGGTAGTCGACATGTAAATCGGACGTCGCGAAAATTCGCATCAGAAGGCACGCACCGCAATTGTTTAGCAGACCTTTGCAGGTATAGAGCAAAGGAACAGGCCTTGCTGGTTTTTTCAGTCGATTTCAATATCCAGGCCGATATCCAGTGTCGGCGCAGCCATGGTGATTTTCGAAGTGGATATATAGTCCACACCGGTCTCGGCAACAGCCTTGATTGTGGTGAGGTCAATGTTTCCAGAGGCCTCAAGCTTGCAGCGCCCGTTGTTGATCCGCACGGCTTCGATCAATTGGTCGGGGCCCATATTGTCCAGCAGGATACAGTCGGGTCCAGCAACAAGCGCTTCTTCGAGTTGGACAAGCGTATCGACCTCGACCTCCACTTGGACCAGATGGCCACAATAGGCTTTTGCTGCCTCGATGGCACTGGCGACCCCACCGGCAATGGCAATATGATTGTCCTTGATCAGAACAGCGTCATCCAGCCCGAAACGGTGGTTTGATCCGCCACCACAGCGCACAGCGTATTTTCCAACAACGCGCAGTCCTGGAAGGGTCTTTCGGGTACAGCATACGCGTGCATCGGTGTGGGCGATTTGCGCTGCATAGGCAGCCGTCAGCGTCGCGATGCCGGACAGATGCATGAGAAAGTTCAGCCCGACCCGTTCCGCCGCCAGGATTGCGCGTGCATTGCCTTCGATCCGCGCCAGAACGTCACCCGGCTCGATCGGATCTCCATCGTTGAATTTCAGCTGTATATCCATCGCCGGATCGAGTGTCCGAAAGGCACTGGCCAACAGCGGGAGCCCGGCAACAATGCCCTTTTGCCGCGATACAACATGGACGATGGCGCGCCGGTCCGCTGCAATGGTTGCCTGACTGGTGATGTCACCGGCCCGCCCCAGGTCTTCTTCCAGGGCTGTTCGAACGCTTTGCTCAACGAGCAAGGGGGACAATGTCGGACGCAGGTTCGCCATCAAGCTTCAGCCTTTTGTGCAGCCGCGGCGATGATCTCATCGGCCTGGCTCAAAGAGAGAAATGTTCGTCTTTTCCATTCGGGCAGAGGATCCGGCCGGTCCGTGCGGTAATGACCGCCCCGGCTTTCCTCACGTTGCAATGCACCGGCAACCACCAGCTTGGCGGTTGTCAGCATATTGGCAAATCTTTCCTTGGCGTTGCCCGCTTCGATATCGGCGATAATGCGTGCGGCCTTCGACAGCCCCTCGGCGTCGCGTATCACGCCGGCATAGTCGCTCATGGCCTTACGCAACCGCTTCATTTGCGGACTGTCGTGCTCGGTGACGATATCGTCGCTGTCATCACCCGGGCCACCCCAACTCAGCAACTTTGGCGCCGGCAGCATGCCCTGAATATCCTCGGCAATTCGGCCACCAAAGACAACGGCCTCAAGCAATGAATTGGAGGCCAGGCGATTGGCACCATGGGCACCGGTCGAAGCGACCTCACCGGCAGCCCACAATCCGTCGAGAGATGTTCGGCCGTCGGCGTCAGTCAGAATGCCACCCATATGATAATGCGCGGCCGGAATGACCGGGATTGGCTCAAGCGCCGGATCAATACCGGCTTTCTGGCAATAGCCGTAGACGGTGGGAAACAGCTCGGCAAAATGGCTGCCTATGGATTTCGTGCAATCCAGAAACGCCCCGCGCCCGGCCTGCACTTCGGCAAATATGCCGCGCGCCACGATATCACGCGGCGCAAGCTCGCCATCCTCGTGGATGTCCAGCATGAAGCGGTGACCGCTGGCATTGACCAGAAGGGCGCCATCACCGCGCAGGGCTTCGGTGGCCAATGGAGCCGGATCAAGCCCGACATTGATGGCTGTCGGGTGAAACTGAACAAATTCGGGATCGGCAATAATGGCGCCTGCCCGAGCGGCCATGCCAGCGCCGCCGCCGCGTGACTGCGGTGGATTGGTGGTGACCGCATAGAGATGGCCGATACCGCCTGAACAAAGCACCACTGCCCGTGTGGGAAAGGCGACGCGACGCCGGGATTTACCGCCATCGGGACGCGCAACGACGCCGGACACATAGCGGCCTTCGGTGGTCAGATGTTCAACGACATAGCCCTCAAGGACCCGGATTGACGGGGTTTTGCGTACAGCAGCAATCAGGGCTTCCATAATGGCCTTGCCGGCCATATCGCCGCGCACACGCACCACCCGGTGCTCGCCATGGGCTGCCTCTTTTGAAAGCGCCAGCCGTCCTTCGAGATCACGGTCAAAGGGCACGCCATAGGTCAGAAGATCATTGATGCGCGCCGGTCCCTCGGAGACCATCGTGCGGGCAATTTTTTCGTCAACGATGCCCGCTCCGGCATCCAGCGTATCGCGCAGATGCTTCTCTATCGTATCGCCTTCGCTGACAGCCGCAGCAATGCCCGCCTGTGCCCAGGCGGAGGATGCGCCCTGACCGATGGGCGCGGCGGCGAGAACCGTGACAGGCCTTGGCGCCATCTGGAGGGCGCAAAACAATCCTGCCAGACCACCACCGACGATGACCACATCGTCAATTCCGGTCCATGAAGTGGGCGAGAAGGCCGAATTCTTTGTCATTTGCCCAGGTTCACCATGCGTTCGACAGCCAGTCTTGCCCGGTCTGCAATGGCAGGATCAATCGTTACCTCTTCCTTCATGTAAACGAGGCTTTCGAGGATCTTGGGTAAGGTTATGCGTTTCATATGCGGGCACAGGTTGCACGGCTTGATGAATTCGACACCCGGTGCCTCTGACTCGATATTGGACGCCATGGAACATTCCGTCACAAGCAGCACGCGGGGCGGTCTTTCGTCCTTCACGTAATTGATCATTTGGGCTGTTGAACCGGAAAAGTCACATACGGCGATCACATCTGGATGACATTCGGGATGGCCGATAATCTGGATACCGGGATCTGCTTCCTTGTAGGCAAGCAGTTCAGCGGCGGTGAAACGTTCGTGAACTTCACAATGGCCCTTCCAGGTCAGGATTTTCTTGGATGTCTGTTTGGCGATATTCATCGCAAGATACTCATCGGGAATGCAGAAAACCGTATCTTCCTTGAAACTCTCGACAATCGCCAGCGCATTGGACGACGTGCAGCAAATATCGGTCTCCGCCTTCACATCCGCTGATGTATTGACATAGGTCACCACGGGAACCCCCGGATTTGCGGCTTTCAGCCGGCGCACATCGGCGCCGGTGATGGATTCCGACAGAGAGCACCCTGCCCTCATGTCGGGTATCAACACTGTTTTTTCCGGGTTCAGCAGTTTCGATGTTTCCGCCATGAAATGCACACCGCACTGAACGATGATTTCTGCGTCGACATTGCCTGCCTCACGGGCAAGCTGGAGACTGTCACCACCAATATCGGCAACACAGTGAAAGATTTCCGGCGTCTGGTAATTGTGCGCCAGAATGACCGCACCGCGCTCTTTCTTCAGGCGGTTGATGGCATGGATATAGGGCGCAAAGACCGGCCACTCGATCTCCGGGATGTGCATTTTGACACGCTCATACAAAGGCGCCGTTTCGCGCGCCACGGCCGGGGTATACATGAGGTCCGGCATCTCGCGCAGGCCGAAGCGTTCTGCGGCTGATTCCATCGGTTTGCCGTCCCAGTTCTTGTCCGCCATCTGGAGCATATTCATCGCATCCATCCTGTATGCTTTATACCGTTGATCTGGCCCGGGCTCTCAATCCATACTTTTGCTCAATGTGAGCATAAGTCGACCAAAATGAAATCCGGAAAAGCCGGACTATGGTTTACTTAAGGCGCTTGAGAGCCGATTGCAAGTGGGTCGGCCTTGCAGGATCCCTCCATTAGCGACGCATGCTGCACCGTGTCACACCAAACATTGCCGTTGAAAAGCATCAATGATCGTGATGGCTTGGTCAATAATCCTGTTTTGACAAAACCTGCAATTGGTATCTATCTATTCGCAGCCACATTCGCCATTTTGTGATCATTTCGCCTATTGGATGTGGACATATCATTCAGCGCCGTCCGTCCGGCACCAAGGAAGTCCCATGCCCGTCGCCGCAGCAAAAGCCGCTAACAATTCGCCTACAGCCTTTCCATGGGTCATCATTGTTGCCGGGTGCCTTGTCGCAGCCATGACATTCGGTCCCCGCTCTGCCATGGGATTTTTTCAACTGCCCATGCTGGCCGACCTTGGATGGGACCGGACAACCTTCGCCATGGCAATGGCGTTACAGAACTTGTGCTGGGGACTGGGACAGCCGGTTTTTGGAGCCCTCGCTGACCGGTACGGCTCGTGGCGCGTGCTGTTTCTCTCGGCAATTCTTTATGCAAGCGGCCTTACCATGATGGCCGTCGCGGACGCGCCGGTGTGGCTCTATATCGGTGGCGGCGTGCTGATCGGCCTGGCTGTCGCGGCCGGATCATTTGGCATTATCCTGGCGGCCTTTGCCCGCAATGTAGCGCCCGAAAAACGGTCTTTCGCCTTTGGCCTCGGCACGGCAGCCGGATCTGCCGGCATGTTCCTGTTTGCCCCGATTACCCAGGGTCTGATCGAGACGGTCGGCTGGTCGGACACCCTGATCTATCTGGCTATTGCCATGTTAACTGTCCCCGTTTTGGCCATTGCGCTTCGCGGCAATGCATCTTCCGGCTCACAAGCTCCTGATGCGTTCGCCCAGACCGCCAGGCAGGCCCTGCGCGAAGCGATAGGCCATCAAAGTTATCTCCTGCTGACGGCGGGTTTTTTCGTTTGCGGGTTTCAGGTTGCCTTCATCACCGCTCACTTTCCTGCCTATCTGGGGGATATCGGCATCGACGCCAGCTATGCGGTTCTGGCCATAGCCCTGATTGGATTTTTCAACATTTTCGGGTCCCTGGCCTCAGGCATACTTGGCCAGAATCATTCCAAGCCCATGATGTTGGTTGCACTCTATGTCAGCCGCTCCATCGCTGTGACGCTGTTCCTGCTGCTGCCCCAGACAGGCACATCCGTCATCGTGTTTTCCATCGTCATGGGATTGCTCTGGCTCTCCACCGTCCCGCTGACCAATGGTCTCGTTGCGATCATGTTCGGAACCCGTCATCTGGGTATGCTGGGCGGCATTGTTTTTCTTTCCCACCAGACCGGTTCATTCCTCGGGGTCTGGCTGGGCGGGGCATTTTATGACCGTTTTGGTTCCTACGATCCGGTCTGGTGGCTGAGTGTGGCGCTTGGCTTGTTTGCCGCGCTTATTCACTGGCCCATCCGCGAACAGGCTGCCCCGCGCAACCTTGCTGCCGGGGCTACGTAAACACGCATTGATGCCGATCATTGCGTTGTGGCCGCGAGTGCTTTCAGGCAGGCCTGGACAAAGCCTGATCGTGTATCCGGCGCGTCCAGCCCGCGCGGTTCATAAACGTGGCGTTGAAGAAAATATCCGGTCAGGCGAAAGGCATCGGCCAGACTCTCCGGGTCAGCGGACAGGTTGCTGCCACGCTCCAGAAATGCCGGTAGTGCCAGCATCTTGTCGGCCCAGGGCAGACCGGCCTCATGACTGACGGCACGGCCGGTTTTGGGCGAAACGAAGCGCAATCTCTCAGTCGTGCCGGTTGCCGCGCATTGGTTCAAATCGAGCCCGAAACCCAGGTCTTCCAGCATGGCGAGTTCAAAACGGATAAACAATTCCCCGGCACTTGCCGGGTGATGCAGGTTCTCCAGGATGATGCCCAGCGTTTCGTAAAGATGTGGATGCGGGTCGCGTTCCGGCAACAGACGCAGAAGGGCCGCCATCGCCTGCACCCCGTAGACCGCCATGGCGGTCTCCATCAGCCGTGCGGCGCGCAATTGTGTTGGTTCGATCTGATAGATGCCCAGATGCTGATCAAGGCGGGCGCGCCAGACCAGTGACACGCTATTTCCCGGCTGCAGAACGGGTTGCATGCGCCGGGAACGCCCGCCACGCACAAGGCCCAGATGACGACCACGTTGCTGTGTCATGATCTCGGCGATAACGCTGGTCTCTCCGTGTCGTCGGACACCGAGAACTATGCCTTCATCCTGCCATTCCATGCTGTGAAATTGCGCCTGTCAGGTGGGAAATTCAAGCCCGATCTCGCGATAGCGCTCCGGGTCATTGCCCCAATTGCTGCGTACCTTGACGAACAGGAACAAATGCACCGTTTGACCCAGGATCTCGGCAATCTCCTTGCGCGATCCCTGGCTGATGTGTTTGATGGTTTCGCCATTCTTGCCAAGCAAAATCTTCTTGTGACCATCACGCTCGACGTAAATGACCTGTTCGATCCTGACACTGCCGTCCTTGCGCTCTTCCCACTTTTCAGTCTCCACATGGGAGGCATAGGGCAATTCCTGATGCAGCCGTAAATAGAGTTTCTCTCGGGTAATTTCGGCGGAAAGCTGACGCATCGGCAGGTCCGAAATCTGATCCTCCGGATAGTACCAGGGACCTTCCGGCAATGTTTTGGCAAGATAATCCAGCAGGTCCTTGCAACCGGCACCCTTGAGCGCCGAAATCATGAACGTCTCGTCAAACGGGCAAATCTCATTGGCTTTTGCCGCCAGGGCCAGCAGCGCTTCATGCCTTACCCGGTCGATCTTGTTGAGCAACAGGACCTTGGGTCGCTTCACGTCCGCCAGACTTTCCAGAATGTTCAGCGTGTCGCCGACCAATCCGCGTTCTGCGTCAACGAGAAGGAAAATGATATCCGCATCATGCGCATTGCCCCAGGCCGATGTCACCATGGCGCGATCCAGCCTGCGCCGCGGTTTGAAAATGCCCGGCGTGTCGATGAAAACAATCTGCGCGTTGTTGTGCATGACAATGCCGCGCACAATGGACCGCGTCGTCTGCACCTTGTGGCTGACGATGGAGACTTTCACACCAACGAGTTTGTTGAGCAGCGTTGACTTGCCGGCATTTGGCGCACCGATCAATGCTACAAATCCGGAATGGGTAGGGCCTGCGGCTGCTTCGCCAGTATCGACTTCTTTTTCAGTCTCTACTTCTTTTCCAGTCTCTTCAGTCATGATGAGCTCCAAATATTTTCCCGTTCCAGCAGCCTCGTAGCCGCGTCCTGTTCGGCGGCGCGGCGGGAACGGCCGGTTCCGGTTTCAACTGCAAGCCCTTTGACAACGACACTGACGGTAAACATCGGTTCGTGATCGGGGCCTTCGCGTTCGACAATCTTGTAATCAGGCGCTTCCCCCGTCTGGCTGTGCGCCCATTCCTGCAATTCGGTTTTGGCATCACGCCGGGCATAGGCCGAGTCTCTGGCCCGCGCCTCCCAGTGACGCAAGACGAAGGCTCGCGCGGCTTCCAGCCCTGCATCCAGATAGATTGCCGCGATCAGTGATTCCATTACATCCGCACGGACATTCGCCATCCGCTTGCCGGTCAGGCTTTTGATGTCGGTGCCGGTCCGGATGAAGTGATGCAACTCAAGTTCATCGGCGATGGCTGCGCAGGTCTCAGCGCTGACAAGCTGGTTCAGACGAACGGAAAGCTCGCCCTCCTTTGCCAATGGAAACAGCTGAAAGAGCACTTCAGCAATCACCAGCCCCAGAACGCGATCACCCAGAAATTCAAGTCTTTCGTAATTGCCCTGCCCGGTAATGCGGGCACTGGAATGGGTCAATGCCCGTTCCAGTCGCAATGCATTGTCGAATGTATGCCCCAGAACCTTGGACAGCCGTTTAAGATCGGGCTTCGACAGTGCAGTTTTCTGCTTCATTCGGTCTTCTCGAACAGACGGTCAAAGCGCATATGTGCTGGCCATTTCCAGATTTCCAAAGGCGAGGAATCGCCACCGATGGAAAAGAATATCATTTCCGCGCGACCGACAAAATTTTCCAGCGGCACGAAGCCGACGTCGAACCGGCTGTCAGCGGAATTGTCGCGATTGTCGCCCATCATGAAATAGTGGCCGGCAGGCACCACAAATTCACGGGTGTTGTCACCCACTGCGTTGGGGATCAGATCCAGAGTGTCAAAGGAAACGCCATTGGGCAGAGTTTCAACGAAGACGGGTGTTTCCGAACCCGTATCATAACTGTCGTCCGGCCTAAAACTGCCTTCACGCATGCGCTTGACCGGAACACCATTGATATGGAGCACGCTATCGATCATCTGCATGCGGTCACCGGGCAATCCGGTTACGCGTTTGATGTAATCGATCTTCGGGTCCCGCGGCAGGCGAAAGACGGCAATATCGCCGCGCTTCGGCTCCCCACCCCAGATACGGCCGGAAAACAGATTGGGCGAGAAGGGGAAGGAATAGCGCGAATAGCCATAGGCGTATTTGGAGACGAACAGATAGTCGCCAACCAGAAGCGTGGGCATCATCGAACCTGAGGGAATAGAAAATGGTTGAAACAGGAAACTGCGAATGACCAAGGCCAGAAGCAGCGCCTGTATAATGACCTTGAAGGTTTCCCCAAAGGCCGATTCTTTCTTTTCTACCTTGTCAGACACGTTTGTGGACCTTCCTGGCTGGATTATCAGCATGTTTACTAGAGCGATGCCGGGACAATGTAAATGGACAGCGCGCAACTGTTCATGTCCAGTTTCTGCGGCTCTTTAACACAGCCCCAGGCGTTCGCGAAACCATGTCCAGATCCTGTTGATTGGTTGCATGTGTTCGGCGTCCATCAGGACATGCCGTCGCGCGACAATTTCGCGTTCAAACCGTCTGCTCACCACGCAAATTCGCATTGACGTCGCGCTTTTTTCTCAGGCGACGTTTGCGCTGTTTCTGGAAGGTCAGCACGCTGACATAGGTCAACACATAAAACAGCAGGCCGAATGCCAGGGCAAATGGCAAACAGCCGATCAGCATGGGTTTGAGAACCGGATCCCACAATTGGTGCACATCAAGATGGCGAAACAATTGCCCCAGATGAATTCCCGGTACCGACTCGTCAAAACGACCGTTTAAAAAATGTCTGCCGAGTTGGTAGCTGCCAGTCCATATGAATGGGAATGTCAGCGGGTTTCCAAAAGCGGTTCCGAGCGCAGATGCAAGGATATTGCCCGCCATCAGATAGGCCAACGCCGCGGCAATAAAGAAATGAAAACCAATGAAGGGTGACCAGGAGGCGATCACACCTGCCGCCACCCCGGCAGCAATCGCATGAGGCGTGGCTGTCAGACGCAGGATACGTTTGCCGAAATACTGAAATGAACGCGCAAAAGAACGTCGCGGCCAGATAAATACCCGCATTTTCTCAAAGGCCCCGGCGGGGTTACGGCGGCGAAACAACATTCCTCGTCTTCAACCTTTCTGACGCTTTATCTGAAGATACCATATCCCAACAAGTTTACAGTTTTCCTTACAATCGGGGTGATTTGATGGCCTGTCCAGCACCCCATATTTTTCTTGAGCAAATTCGATGCACCATTCAGTGTACCGGGCGCTTTCTGTCTCATATTTCTATTCATACAGGCGCGCTACAGTGCTGATACAGGAAAGAGCCTTCAAGCTTGTGACAAGTTTGTTGAGATGTTTAAGGTCCCAAACCTCGAGGTCAACATTCATTTCCGTAAAATCATCGGCTACTCGCACCATTGTCAGTGTCCGGATATTGCTGTCACTGGCTGCTATTGTCTGTGCCACTTCCGCCAGCGTGCCCGGTTCATTGATGGCATTCATCGATATTCGCGAGTGAAAGCGTTTGCTGCCGGCCTCGTCCATATCCCAGCGCACGTCGATCCAGCGGTCTGGTTCGTCATCATATTTGGTCAGCATCGGCGACTGGATCGGATAGATTGTAATGCCTTTTCCCGGCTCCATGATGCCAATAATACGGTCTCCGGGCACAGCCCCTGCTGCACCGAAGGAAACCGAAACATCGCTTCCCGCGCCACGGATCGGCAGGGCATCGGCAGCATTCGCAGCCTTTTTGTCGCGCCGTGACTTGGAGGCCTTGGAGCGACCGGGAATTCGAAAGATCATTCCGGCAGCACTGCGCAGGTTGAACCAGCCCTCATCCGATGTCGATTGCTTCACCGGCACCCGGTCGTGCTGATGGTCCGGATGGATTGCGATCATCACATCCTTGGACGCCAGTTCTCCGCGTCCGACAGCGGCAATGGCGTCTTCGACTTCCTTGAAGCCGAGCCTGTGCAGCACGGGTCCCAGCTGATCGCGTGAAAAACTCTTGCCTGCCCGGTTGAACGAGCGCTCCAAAATGCGATAGCCAAGTCCGGAATATTGCTTGCGCACGGCGGCCCTGGTTGCCCTGCGGATTGCCGCGCGGGCTTTGCCGGTCACGACAATCTCTTCCCACGCCGGCGGCGGAACCTGGACGCCGGAGCGGATGATTTCCACCTCGTCACCATTGCTCAGCTGGGTGACCAGCGGCATGATTCGACCATTGATCTTGGTGCCGACACAGGTGTCGCCGATATCCGTGTGCACTGCATAGGCAAAATCAATAGGCGTGGCGCCACGCGGCAGGGCAATCAGCTGGCCCTTGGGCGTAAAGCAGAAAACCTGATCATGAAACAGTTCAAGCTTGGTATGTTCGAGGAATTCTTCCGGATTATCACCAATCGACAATTGTTCGATGGTTCTGCGCAGCCATGAATAGGCATTGGAATCCTGCGGCAGAATTCCGCTGTCCGACCCATCATCGTCCTTGTAAACCGCATGGGCTGCGACACCGTATTCGGCTATTTCATGCATGCGGACCGTGCGTATCTGAAGTTCCACGCGCTGCCTTGAAGGGCCAATGATCGTGGTATGAATGGAACGGTAGTCATTCTGCTTGGGGGTTGAGATATAGTCCTTGAAACGACCGGGCACTACAGACCAGCGGGTGTGCACAATCCCCAGCGCCCGATAGCAGTCATCGATACTGTTGACGATGATTCTAAAGCCGTAAATATCGGACAATTGTTCAAACGACAGTGATTTCGACTGCATTTTCTTGAAGACCGAATAGGGTTTTTTCTGCCGACCGGTCACCGTCGCGCTCAAGCCCTGCTCCTCAAACAGCGCCTCCAGCTCGATTTCAATCTTGCGGATGAGTCCGCTGTTTTTCTCCGACAGTTCAAGCAACCGTTGCGTCACTGTTTCATAGGCGTCGGCATTGAGATGCTGAAAGGACAATTCCTCCAGTTCATCGCGCATGTCCTGCATGCCCATGCGGCCAGCCAGGGGCGCATAGATATCCATCGTCTCTTCAGCGATGCGGGCTCTTTTTTCCGGGGGTACGAAGGACAGTGTGCGCATGTTGTGCAGCCGGTCAGCAAGTTTGACCAATAGCACGCGCACATCATCGGAAATCGCCAGCAGCAGCTTGCGCAGATTTTCGGCCTGCTTTGCCCGCTTGGAAACAAGATCGAGCTTGCTGATCTTGGTCAGTCCTTCGACCAGGGTGCCAATATCTTCGCCAAACAGCTCGTCGATTTCGTCGCGCGTTGCTGTCGTGTCTTCAATGGTATCGTGCAACAGCGCGACAGCAATCGTCGCTTCATCCAGGCGCATTTCGGTCAATATGGCCGCGACTTCCAAAGGATGGGAAATATAGGGATCACCATTCGCGCGCGTCTGCTTGCCATGCTTCTGCATCGCGTAGACATAAGCCTTGTTGAGGAGGGCTTCGTTGACGTCCGGCTTGTACTGGTGCACGCGCTCTACGAGCTCGTACTGACGCATCATGTGGTGATCACTCCTTTTGAGGTTTTTGAGAAATGTGCACGGACTTGATTACTATCTGGTTATGCTTGCGTGGTCTTCAAAATAAAAATGCGCCGTGTCAATTGACACGGCGCATTTCAAAACAACAAGAACTCAAACTCTAAGTTCAATAATCGTCGCTCTTTTCAGGCGGAACCAGACCTTCAATCCCGGCAAGCAGATCATCCTCGGACATACGGTCAAAGGTAACAACCTCTTCTTCCGCATCGGACGCCGCTTCACCAGAAAGCTCAATCGTCGTTTCCGACTGTTCAGCCGCAAGCAAAGATGCTGGATCGGGTTCCGGCTCATCAACTTCCACATGTTTCTGCAGGGAGTTAATGAGGTCTTCCTTGAGATCTCCTGGCGACAAGGTCTCGTCGGCGATTTCGCGCAGAGCAACAACAGGGTTTTTGTCATTATCACGATCAACGGTGATCATGGCTCCCTGCGACACCTGTCGAGCCCGATGGCTCGCCAGCAATACCAAATCAAATCGATTGTCGACCTTGTCGATGCAATCTTCGACTGTGACACGGGCCATTGCCTGTCCTTTATTTTTAAAAAAATTGAGAGGTTGCCCTGCCGATACCCTTAATAGTAACAAAATTCAAGCTTATTGAGCCAGATTTATAAGATTCGATGACAACGACATGACACCAGAGCGTATGATGATTGCCATATCACTGGCAAAAAGGCCCCTCGGAGACATTGCACATCCTCTTCATTTGGCGAACAGCGCACTGTCGCCGGGCACCCTAGAGTTGCGATAAAAGCATAATATTCAACATGATTGCCAAGTCACGGATAAAAAATGTAATTTATTATTTACATATATATCCATCTTTATTCATTCACCGGAATAGAATTGTTTACATTTCCATTTTATGCAATATAAGCACGCCAATCTGCAATATTTTAAATAGCGCAAGATTTCACATATCAAACAACGCCAACATTTACGGCTATCCCATTCAAAAGGCATTGAAGAATTAATGTTCGATCAGAGAGAAAAAATATCCTTGTTCATTGATGGCGCGAATCTTTTTGCAGCCTCGAAAAGTCTTGGTTTCGATATTGACTACAGAAAATTGCTGAGTGCATTTCACAGTCGCGGATATCTGCTGCGCGCCTACTATTACACGGCGATTGTTGAGGATCAGGAATATTCGTCCATCCGCCCGCTTATCGACTGGCTCGACTACAATGGGTACCATGTGGTTACCAAACCCGCCAAGGAATTCACCGATTCCAGCGGGCG